>Ga0206119_100014_pt1 | contig 278293 bp, 242 predicted proteins | sample 3A50Ametagenome_FD_148608 | JGI IMG/M metagenome (GOLD analysis project Ga0206119, IMG submission 148608) | Enriched microbial communities from leaf-cutter ant dump, University of Wisconsin, Madison, United States - 3A50A | ecosystem: Environmental > Terrestrial > Nest > Insects nest > Nest...
CGCTAAAGTGACGATAACGACGCTCTGAAACACTTCTCGTAAACCCTGATGAAATCTTTCCCATTGTTATACCAATTTTAAGTTTGTTCCTCCCTTAAAATCGGTCAACTTATTTCAGGCACTGACAGTCTGAAAGTTAACGTTAGCTGCAGGTGCAACGCTGCTTTCTGTTCAGCACGCAGAGCCTCCTGAACGGGAGACTCTGCGTGGACAAAAGCGGAGAAATGCACCGCAACTTTTCACTTTTAGTTTTTCACTTTTCACTTGCCTCTTATGTTCTATCAAAAAATATATTTCCCCTCTGCCAGCATGGCATCGGCAATTCTTCTCCTGGCGTCTTTGGTGTTGACCGGTTCGATTTTGGTAAAACGTTTCAGGCCCATGAGCATCACCCGGAGCTCGTCGCCTTCGGCAAAAGCGCTGATGGCTTCGCGGCCGGACACCGCCACTTTGGCTACGGCATTCTGCAGGTAAACCAGGGCCATGTCTTTTTGCAGGGCTACGGCTTCTTCGCCTTTGAGGCCTGCCAGCTTTTCTACTCTCAGCAGGGCCGATTCAGCCACGTAAACCTCCATAATAATATCAGCGATATTCATCAGAACCTCCTGCTCATGCGAGAGCTTCATCATAAATTTCTGTACGGCCGAGCCGGCAATCATCAGGGCCACCTTTTTCAGGTTCCGGATCACTTTCTTCTCGGCAGCAAACATTTCGTCTGAGCTGTCTCCGCCAAATTCAGGGATAGACAGGATCTCCTTGCCAACGGCAGTGGCCGGTCCGAGGAGGTCAAGCTCGCCTTTCATGGCTCTTTTGAGGTACATATCCAGTACCAGCATGCGGTTGATCTCGTTGGTGCCTTCAAAGATGCGGTTAATGCGGGAGTCGCGGTAGGCTCTGTCCATAGGGGCATCGGCCGAATAGCCCATGCCTCCATATACCTGTACGCCTTCATCAACCACATAATCGAGGGTTTCAGAGCCGTTTACTTTCAGGATGGCGCATTCAATGGCGTATTGCTCCAATGCTTTCAGCTTGGCTTCGGCGTCGTTCATGCCCGAGGCCACCAGCGAGTCAATGAGGTCATCAATATTCTGGCCGGCCCGGTAGCAGGCCGTTTCGCTGGTCCAGATCCGGGTAGCCATCTCTGCCAGCTTATGCTTAATGGCACCGAAACGGCCTATGGAAATGCCGAACTGCTTTCTTTCGTTGGCGTAATTTACGGCATGGTTTAAAACGGCTTTTGACCCGCCAACCGCTGCAATAGCCAGCTTAATGCGGCCTACATTCAGGATGTTCACCGCTATTTTAAACCCGTTTTCGCGGGTAGAAAGCATATTTTCTACCGGTACGTGGCAGTCATTGAAGAAAATCTGGCGGGTATCTGAGCCTTTAATGCCCATCTTGTGCTCGGGTTCATTCATGGTGATGCCGCCAAAAGACTTCTCCACAATAAAGGCGGTCAGGTTCTTGTCTTCTCCTATTTTGGCAAAAACGATAAAGAGATCGGCAAAGCCTCCGTTGGTGATCCACATTTTCTGGCCGTTCAGCACATAGAATTTTCCGTCGGCAGTGAGCTCAGCCCGGGTTTTGCCGCTGTTGGCATCTGAACCCGAGTCAGGCTCTGTCAGGCAGTAGGCGGCTTTCCATTCGCCGGTACCCAGCTTGGGCAGGTATTTCTGCTTTTGCTCTTCATTGCCGTAATATACTATAGGTAGGGTGCCGATCCCGGTGTGCGCCGACTGGGCCACGGAGAAGGAGTGGCCGGCACCCAGCACTTCTGCTACAAGCATAGAGGTATTGAAATTCATGCCGAAACCGCCGTATTGCTCCGGTACGGCTGTACCCAATAAGCCCAGTTCGCCGGCCTTGTCCATTAACGAAGAAATGAGCTGGGGCGATTTTGCACTATCGATCTCCTCCAGGATAGGATGAATCTCCGTTTTGATGAAGTCGCGGCAGGTATCGGCAATCATCTGCTGCTCTTCGGTAAATTCTTCAGGGATAAAGATCTGCCCGGCGGCGGTTTCTTTGATCAGGAATTCTCCTCCTTTTAACGAACTCATTACTACTTATTTTTAGATGGGGTAAAACATTTTTATCAGTATGCTTGCATACTACTTACAAAGTAATGAATTTAAATAATAGTATGCAAGCATACCATTTAAAAATTTTAGAAATTTTCGGAGATTTTTTGGTGAAATAAGAGGGGCGTGATGGCGGGTACCGTATAATAAATTGGGGAGAAATATTTAGGAAAACCATTTTTTTGTGCTTAACTTTCCTATGCAGCTTTTAAAGCTCCTTAGTAAACCCGGATCTTCCGGCCTGTAAAGCGCGTTTCCACGCCCGTTTGGTCGTTTTTATACATTTTAATTTATCCTCCTATGAAAAAAACAATTATCCTGTTCACTCTACTTCTGTCTTCTGTGGCTTACTGCCAGGAAAAAACCATCGACAAAGACAGCATTATTGCCCGGAGTGTTGCCCAGGCCCCGTCTTTCTGGGGCTCAGGCCGTGACCTGAGCACACTGGTGGGCCCGAATGCCGCTGCTTTTGAGAAGTATGCCAACGTTCCTGTCAATTACAATACGGGCCAGGTGAGCTATGCCCTGCCCCTGATGACCCTGGTGATTGATGACGAGCTCCGGATCCCTGTTACACTGGCTTATTCCAATTCGGGGCTGAAGCCGGCGGAGATTCCTTCCTGGACGGGCAACGGCTGGGATGTAAATGTTGGGGGTACCATTGTACAGTATCATAAGGGCCTGGATGACTTCAGTACATCAGGGTTGCAGCTGGCCCTGGTAAGAAGTAAGCTGGACAGCTACCATAACGGTACACTTACCGGGGCATCGAAATACGATTATTTATGGCAGGTGGCAGAGCAGAACATAGATTCGCAGTTTGATGTATTCTCTCTGAATTTCCTGGGCAGAAGCAACAGCTTCTACTTTGATCGCGACACCGTCAAGTTTTTCAACAAAGAACCGTTGAAAGTGGAGTTTGCCTCCAATGTATTTACGGTCACTGACGAGGCCGGTTACCGGTATATATTCGGAATAAGGTCGCTGTCATCGGGAAGCTACCAGGATGATACCTATGGCGGCATGACCTTTACAGAAGGTGCCTCTACCTGGTTTCTGACGAAGATCGTAACACCGGCGGGCCGGGAGGTAACATTGGTATATGTGGAAGACTCCGGCTATGAGATTTATGAAAGCCGGCGGGCGTACTCCAGCGGGACATATGTTTCAGGATATACCTGCCCGGTGAATTCGGCTTATACGCCCCACTATGTTATCAGTTACCAGTTTATAGGGCAGCGCTTACTTAACCGGATAGATTACCCGGGTGGGAAGCTGGAGTTTCAGTTGACCAACCGGAACGACCTGCAGAGTCCTGTCGGTGTCAAAAGCAAAGCACTTCAGGCTATCCGGCACCGGAATATAAATAACCAGGTAATCGGTAAGGCGCTGTTTCAGTACGGCTATATGGATGCGCTTTCGCAAGACAGGCTCCAGTTAAATTCCGTATCGTTGAGCGGCACAGACACTACACTTACCCAAACCTGGGCATTTGATTATTACCCGTCTTCCGGCCCTGTCCCCATACCGGGGCTTGTTAAGCCGGGAAGCACGAACGTTCCTAACCATGCGGTAGATTACCGGGGTTACTATAACGGACAAACCTCCAATACCGATAAGGTGCCCCGCTACAATTACAGCAGCTTAAACCCTTACAATACCTTAGGTACTGTAGCCGGGGGAGCCAACCGGCACCCCGATGCAATTTTCTCCCGTTGGGGAATGCTCCGTAAAATAACCTACCCTGATAAAGGGTACGACTGGCTGGAATACGAAACGAACAAGTATAAAAAGTCAGTAGGCAGGGTATCCCTCTATGAAGCAGAAGATACGGAAAACTATTATACCGAGCTGTTTCGGTCAGTAACCGGGGTTTGTGATACGGTTATTCAGGATTTTACCCTCACCTCTGCGGTGATCAATGCTCAGATAAGCCTTCACATACAGTCAAACTCCAGCCCGGTCACCATTCGTATTCAACGTCTTTCAGACATGACATACGTGGTAAACACCACTCAAAGTCCTGCCGAAGAATGGGAGAATACCCTGATCGTTAGCCTGCCGGCGGGTGGATACCGTTATGAAATACAGGCCCCCTGCAATACCGTAAGTGCTGCCTGGTTCACTATCCGGGCCCCTGATCCGGAACAGGTATGGATTCGTACCGGTGGAAACCGGGTGGCGAAAATTAAACGCTATCCCAGAACCGGTCAGCCCGATATCCGGAATCTGATCTATAAGGAAGGGGATCCAAATACGTATTTAGTGTTTGACTATTTCAAACTGGTGGCCCGGCCCGAATATATGTCGAGCAATTGCTCTTTCTGCGGAGCCTCATTCGAGATCTCCGAAAATAATACGGATACATTTGAGGGTTTTCATCTTCAATACGGAAGAGTAGAGGAAATAAGCTATCTGAAAGGATATACCGACTATTGGTATAAACAGTGGGCGGATATAGGTAGTTTTCCTGATTTTTTAAATTACTCTAACCGACCTGCACTTCCCTGGAGGAGCGGACTGTTGAATTTAAAGTATGAATTTTCAGGAAAAAACCGGATGCGGGAAGCACAGAGCAACAGTTATGCGCCTCTGCATGTAGATACCCCTTTTGAAAACCGGAGCCTTGTGGTGCAGTTCAATTATCCCTGCCCCACCGCCATAACGTATTCCGGATCTTATGATATATTTTCAACGGATATTGATCCGCTTTTTACTGACAGGTGAGGGAAAGTGGAAGAAGTCAACTGGCTGTATAATGATGATGGAGACTGGCTTATACGCATGGACAGCACGGGCTTCGGCTATAATGCCCGTTGGCAACCCTATAAGGTGAAAAGGGCACGGAGCGACGGTCAAATCAGCGAGCAAACCACCTATTATGCAGAAGATTTTAATAACATTTCAGGAACGAATATTGCTGCGCTTAAAAGCAAGCACATCGTTGGTAAGCCCCTAAAGGTAGTGGAGACCATCGGCTCTCAAACCGTTAGCGGAGAGCTGGCCGGTTACGATACCAACGGTAAACCTATACAGGTTTACCGGTATGAGAGCGACGCTAATCATATCCACAACCCGGCGGTATACCCCGGTTCTGATTTTAAGCTGGAAGAAACACGTACCTACAACTCCCAGGGTCTTCTCAGTGGGTTTACCACCCATGACGGCATAAGCTATGTTTACCTCTGGAGCTATAATTTTACCCATCCTGTAGCGCTGATCTCAAATGCTACGGAAACAGAGTTGACCGCTGTTATCGGGAGTATCGAAACTTTCGGGGCATTGACCAATGAAAGCAGTATCGTTTCTGCCCTGTCGGCTTTGCGGGGTAGCCTGGCCTATTCGCTAATCACATCGGCCATTTATTATCCGGGTATAGGCGTAAAGCAGCTGATCAGCCCTGACGGTATGATCTTCAGTTATGAATATGACGGCATGAACCGCCTCAGAAAGGTGAAAGATCGTAACGGCAAAGAAGTAGACCTCTACACGTATCAGAATGCTTTAACTTTAATCTCCAACTGACATGAAAAGATCCCTTTTGTTGATAGTAACGGTTCTGCTATGTGGTGACCTGTACGCACAGGTTGCCCCCACATCGGGCCGGGCAGCTATTGTACACTCGCGTTTTCGTAGTGCCGACTCGGGCGGAGTTCCCAACGACACCAATGCGATAACTACCCTGCAATATTTTGACGGGCTCGGAAACCTCATGCAGACCGTGGGATACAGGCAAAGTCCTGCCGGAAAAGATATCGTGCTGAGTAGTACGGAATATAACCGGGGACTGCAACCGGTAAGAAGCTACCTGGCATTTCCCATGACTACAGGTACCGGCGATTACCAGAGCTCGGTGCTGAGCCCGGCCCAGTCTTTTTACGGAGATACCGTACCGTATGACGAAACCCTGCGGTTTGACCTCTCGCCTCTGGGTGAAGTGCGGGAAGCGCGGGGGCCGGGCCAGGCCTGGAAAACCGCCGGTCGTACGGTAAAGACTGCATCGTATAGCGGTAGCAACATAAAACTGATCACTGTGGACGGTTCCGGAAACCTGGTCTTCAATAACCGTTATATAGCTTTCGGGCGTTACTGGACAGAAATAGTGACCGATGAACAAAATAACCAGGCTACAAAGGTAACCGATATGAACGGCCGCGTGGTAGAAACGCGGGATGCGCTCAACCAGCTCACCTTATATGTGTATGACGGTCGTGACCGGCTGGCAGCGGTGATCCAGCCGCAGGCGTATAACTTCGGACTTTCGATCACAAAAGATTCAGATACCTGGCAGAAATATGTCTTCGGCTATGAATATGACCTGAGAAACCGGGTAATCAGGAAGCACATCCCGGGAGAGGGGTGGACAGAAATTGTTTACGATAAGGCAGACCGGCCGGTGATGCAGCAAAATGCCCGTCAGAAGGCTCTGAACCGGTGGACGTTCTGGCAGTACGATGCCTTTAGCCGGGAAATTGCCAAAGGAGAGATGCAGAAAACCACCACCCGGGCTTCGGCACAGGCACTTTTTGATGCGCAAACCATTACCTGCGAACGCTGGGAAGACTGGGCATATACGGAGCTGAGTTTTCCCACTTCACTAAAACCCCTGCCGGAAGAAATAGAACGATATTATTTTTATGACAATTACCTGTTCATTGCATCCGAGTTTGCCTTTAAGCCGTCAGGAGCGTTTCACCCGCAAAAAACCAACGCTGTGGGGCTTCTTACGGGGGTGGCCAAGCGCAACAGCCGTGACGATGCCGTCTATTATACCGATACCTATTATTACGATGATTTCAGCCGCCGGATCCAGACACAGCATGTTCATCAGAAAAGCATTACCAACCACAGCAACGTAATTGTAAAAAACTACCAGTACAGTTTTTCAGGAGAAGTGCTGAAAGAATATGTTACCTATCCTTTTCCAACAGGAACGGTAGAGGTAAAGACACACAACGTCTACGATTACAGAGGGCGGCTGATCAAAATTTATCATGGCATCAACACATCTCCTGCAGAGATTGTGCGTTACAGCTATGACGAGGCAGGCCGTATGAGCCAGAAGAAATACATGCCGAACGGTACATACACCGCTTCGGGCACTTCTATCAACGGCCTCCAGACCATTGATTACGGGTGGCATATCCGGGGCGGTTTAAGCGGTATCAATCTTAACGGTTCAGGCAATGCTGTTCCGAATGCTTCGCAGGGAGATTTGTTCAGCTATAAGCTGGAATACGAAACGGCGGGCCGTTGGGACGGTACCGTTGGTCGGCAGCAGTGGAACCATGTGGTGAGCAACAGTGCAGTGGGGCTGCGGTCATATACTTTTTCCTACGATGCCGCCAAGCAGCTCGGGAAAGCTACGTATTCCGGGTTAGGAAGCGAAAACTACTCTCTTCTGAACATGAAGTATGATTTCAACGGAAACATTATGGGCCTGCAGCGTTGGGGAAAGACAGGGAGCAGCACGTACGGGGCCATAGACCGGCTGGGCTACACCTATAGCGGTAACCGTCTCACCAATGTGATTGATACGGTTATCACGGGTTACGACGTAGACCTTATTCCACACGGTAGCGGGAATTATACGTATGAAGCCAACGGCAACCTGAAAACAGATGACCACAGCCAGATCACCAACATCAGCTACAACAGCTACCTCAACCAGCCGGATGAGATCAGCCTGACTTCCAGTCGTTGGATCAAGTACACCTATAACGGGAACGATGAGCTGCTGAAAGCCGGGTACAGTACCGGTGAATATTGGGAATATGCGGATATATTTGTGTTTAAGAACGGCTCGCCTTACCAGATGACCGTACCGGAGGGCCGTGCTGTCTACTCAGGGGGCAGCTGGCTTTATGAATTTGATTACCAGGATCACCTGGGTAACACGCGTGTGAGCTTTGGGGCCAGCGGCAGCACGTTACAAAGAACGGCCGCCACAGACTTTGATCCGTGGGGGGTGAGGCTGAATGGTACGGGTGTGGTGAACAGCTTCCAGAACCGTTGGGAGTTGCAGGGCAAAGAAAAGGAAATGACCTTCGGGCTTAACAGAGTCAACTTCGGAGCCAGAGTTTATAACCCGACGATCGGGCGCTTTGACCGGGTCGATCCACTGGCGGAATATGCTGTTAGCTGGACGTCATATCACTTTGTATACAACTCACCCTCAAAATTTATAGATCCTTCAGGTATGTTTGCTGAAGAACCCGATCCACCGGGTAGTAAGAAAAAGGAAGACCCGCTGGTACAAGGTTTTATAAATTATGGAAAAAGTATATTATCTTTCGGTAGGTCTTTGTTTTCAAATCCCGGAGGAACTTTGGGAGGAATTGGACAAGGAGTTGCCCAAGGGTTGAGTAACTTTGTAAATCTGGATGGCGGAAATTTAGCTAACACAATCACCAGGACGGGAGGGGAAGCTTTAGAAGGCTATGTAAACAGAGTAGCTGGTAGTAGCGACCCTGGTTATGAAAGTCAGGTAGTATTAGGAGAGCTGGCAGCGGAAGTAACGGTAGGGGCATTATTAACTAAAGGAGCCACTGGTCTTGCAAGCAAGGGAGCGGTTGAAGTGGTAGTAGAAGGAGGTGTGAGTAATGTTGCAGCTAGGGAAAGTAGCAATATCCTGTTAAATACTTCAAAACAACTACAAGCCAAGTTTAAACATGCAGGTGATTTTGGTGTAGCTGGTAATTATAGTAAGGCAAATGCAGGTAGATATAGTTCTGCCATTAATCAACATATTAATTCCGCAGGTGTTCAAAGTATTAATGGATTATATAGGGGGCAATCGGTAATACACTATGTAAATCCGAATACAGGATTAAATGTAATATCAAGCCCATCAGGACACTTTATAAGTGGTTGGAAGCTCAACCCTGCACAGTTACAAAATGTTCTTAAACACGGAGGATTATAGATATGAAAGCAAATATTGAAAACAGAACTATTAAAGTAACCTTTAGTGAAGATGAAGCCCTTGTATTACTTGAATGGCTACACAACTTCAATGAAAATGAACACCCTGCTTTATTTCAGGATCAAGCAGAACAAAGGGTTTTATGGGATATGCAAGCTGAATTAGAAGAGGTTACTTCTGCCATTTTTGATAGTAATTATCAAGAAATTCTTTCTAAGGCAAGACAGAAAATTCGAGATAAAGAATGACACTGTTCTGAAATGGAAAAGTACTCTTAAAGCAACGTCAGAAGGCCGGGCTGTTTAGCCTGGCCTTTTTCATTATTGTTCAATAATCGACTGTAGATTGTCTTTCATTCTTTTATTGGCCAGTGCTAGATCGATCATTTTAAGCAGTTCCTACTGCTCGTCAGCAGCCAGGGCATCGATCAGCTTTATTTTTTACATCAGGGGCAGGTTGACTTCCTGGTCCAGTTCATCGGACTTAAAGAACGCGGCTATATCCACTTCAAATACCTCAGCCAGTTTTCCAGGGTAGAGATAGAGGGCCGTTTTGGATGCGGCTGTACTGGCTTTGAGGGATGGAGCTGTGTGTGGAGACTTCCTTCTGAGAAAGTTTTTTAAGGTCTCTTAGCTGCCTGAAACAGAAATGAACCACCTTTATTTTTTCACAGGAACGCCGGCCGAATGAAAAGAAGAAAGTATCTTGCAAATGCGGCGCTTAGCAAATGCAGAAAGTTCTTTTAAATGGGCAGTAACTTTGATCCGTGGGGGGTGAGGCTGAATGATACGGGTGTGGTGAACAGCTTCCAGAACCGTTGGGAGTTGCAGGGGAAGGAAAAAGAATCTACCTTTAACCTCAATAGGATAGACTTTGGGGCCAGAGTTTATAACCCGACGATCGGGCGGTTTGACCGGGTGGATCCACTAAGTGAACAAAGATATTCTCTCACACCCTATAATTATAACAGCAATAACCCCGTTAATCGCATTGATCCTACAGGGGCTTTGGATGAACCCTGCTGCGGCGATGATCCCACGAAAGACCAGTTTTTATTTGCGAAACTTGCAGTAACGGCCTTTTATGATGCCAAGCACGCAGTGTATAATACTGCCCTTAGAGTTTTTGGTTCTGATTTAAGAGCAGGCTATAAGGTTGAAAACGGACAGGAAGTTTTTGAAACCTCCTTTACCAGAAAACAAGCTGATAATTCAGCGTCCGGAATAATTAACGAGGTAGTTGCAACGGTAGCTGATGCAGCAATGATTGTTCCCGGAGGTAATACAACAGGAAAAATATTTGCCCAAACCAGTAAATCACAGGGGGCGAGAGCTGTAAAAAATACTTTTGAATCTGCGACTGACCTTGGTTTAAAAGATGGGATGAAAGTTAGTTCAACTAAAGCTTTAGAATTAGGAGAAAGATTTTTGGGAAAAGGTTATAAAGAACCAATTTCTGGTAGTGGTAGATATGTATCCGAAGATGGAACTAGAGTTTTTAGAATGGGGAAAAGTGATATTACAGGAGCGCATGGTGGTGGGCCACACGTGAATTTTGAAACATTAAAACCAAATTCTGCAAAACCAGGGAAAATGATTGTAGATAAAAATTATCATATTTATTTGAAAGATTAGTTCAAAAATGAAGAAAGTAGAAGTTAAAATACCAGAATATAATGCTAACGATGGTTTCCAGTATAAGTGGGAAGATGGTTTTGAGATTGAAGTACAAGAAAGCAATGGAGTTGTGATAATAGTTGCGAATAAGGAAGGGCTTTTATCTTTAGCAAATCACCTTATAAATTTAGCTCAAGATAGTGTTCCCTCTAACACCCATTTGCATTTTGATAGATATAATTCATTGGAAGATAACTCATCTGAATTAATTGTAGAAAAGAAATAGTACCTTTTTAGTAGCATGGCTGAGGTTTGTATTTTAGGAGAAAAATTAATAGGAGAACAACTTAGTTCTGTTGAGTTTGTACAAGACTATTTACAATTACATTTTGATGACAAGTATTTTATAATTTATGTTTGGCCCAAGATAATAATTGACAATAGGAGGTACTCCATTGATGATGATGCATATCGTAATAAATTATGTTCATTAATCGGGTTACTTGTTTCAAAAATAGAACATATTGAAAATGAATCACTGAAGCTCGTATTTGAGAATGAAAAGGGAGAAATAGAAATCAATCTCAACTCTTCTAATCCAGAGATTGTTTCCGAAATAGCAATATTTAGTGACAAATATGACGATATATGGATGATTTTTGATTAAAATGGAGAAATTTAAAGAAGATATATTTACAAAGGAGGCAGGAAAAAAGTTGATTTATGAACCTGTTTCCAGTGATGAGTTATCAGAATTAACCTATCAGTTAGAAAAGAAGTATGGGATAAAGACTAATTCCCGTTTTTTTGTAGAAGCTAGAAAAGTATTAACTTCTGAAGAAGTATTTAGCGTAGAAATTGAGGGGAATGATTTAAGAGGATTTATTTTTGATAAATATCCTAATGAAGAAACTGTTTTTGTAATATGGGATTATCCACAACAGATAGACAAATTTGAACTGAATTTTTAGATATGAAATCAATACAAATACCCCTAATAAAGAAAATCATTAAGAGTTGTTTGTTAAAACTCTTACTAATAGACTTGGTATTGCTGATGTTATTTAGGTATTATCAACCGTTGTGCGAACCTTGTCTTGATGGAGCGGATTGTTCGCCATGTTTATCTAACCAACAATACTTTATTATTTTCTTTGCCGTATTGGTGAATTTATTTATTGGACTGTACTGTGTCTATCGAAATACAAAAAAGAAATAAATATCATTTTATTTATAATCCATAACAATAAAAAAGGCCCGGCAATTCCGGGCTTTTTATTGTGCGTATTCCGGCCAAAGGGGGCCACTGATTCCGGATTGTGGTGAAAAAGCAGCCATAACGGGTTGGTCGCCCTATAATTGAAAGCCGAATAACCTGGTTAGCTTCAAAAATGGATATAACAAAATAACCTTGTTCTATCCTCCCTTCATTAATTACATCAAAAAAGTAATAAAAAAAATGTGCGACTAAATAATTGCATTTATATTTGCAACTGAATGTTTGCATAATGAAAACAAGAAGAGATATTTTTCAGGCAATAGCCGACCCGACAAGACGGGCCATTATCGCACTCGTTGCATTACAGGCAATGACTCCCAATGCCATTGCAGAACATTTCGACACAACACGGCAAGCCATTTCCAAACACCTGCAGATTTTGACAGAATGCGAGTTGGTGAGGCAAAAGCAACAGGTCGAAATTGATAAAATGAAGGAAATTGACAAGTGGCTTAATCAGTTCCGCGAAATTTGGGAAGCACGGTTTTGCCAGCTTGATGAAGTATTGGTATCATTAAAAACAAGAAAAAATGAACAGTAATTTAAAATTTGACTTTGTAGTAAACAAAGAGAACAACACGATCGTTGTAAAACGTGAATTTGCAGCAGACCTTGCATTGGTTTGGGAAGCGTGGACAAATCCCGAAATCCTTGACCAATGGTGGGCCCCCAAACCTTGCATAGCAGAAACCAAAACAATGGATTTTCGTGAAGGCGGTTTTTGGTTGTATGCAATGATCATTCCCGAAAATCAAAAGCACTGGGGCAGGCAGGATTTTGAAAAAATTGCGTTGCATGAATATTTTTCAGGCACCGATGTTTTTTGTGATGAGAATGGATTTGTCAATCCTGAACTTCCGAAAGGCAGATTTGAAAATGTGTTTAGCGAAGCCGGCGGAAAAACGCTTGTTACCATTATTTCAACGCACAACAGCTTTGAAGATCTTGAAGAGATGATAAAAATGGGCTTTAAAGAAGGATTTACAATGGCACTGGAAAATCTTGACGAAGTATTATTAACCCTGAAGAACAATGGAAAATGAGATAGTAAAAAACATAGGGACTGTTATTGCAGGATTATGATGTTGAGAGTTAGCAGATAATCAAAGTTACCCCGAAAGAGCACGTTAAAAAAAATAAGAAAGGTTGGGGGACACCCGTTTTGCACTACCGCTGCTGTACGGTCTCGTAAATGGCTTTACCCAACGAGAATTCATCATTGCTGTCGTTTCGTACCTCCCAGATCATCACGCCGCCCAGCCCGCGCTCCAGGGCCAGCCGGGTTTTCAGCCGGATGGTAGGAATGCCGTTGTAGAAAGCGCCTTTCCAGTAGTCGTCGTACGGGCTGGCTCCGTCTTTCAGGAGATCTTTGTATGACGGGCCGTAATTGCCCATGCCTCTTTTCGAGTAGTAGGGCAACCCGAGTACGGCTTTGTGAGCAGGCAGCCCCCGCTCATTGAGCCAGTAATCCAGTGATTTCAGGGCCAGCGAGTAGGGAGAATGGGCCCTGACGTAATCCGGGCCGTAATCGTCGTCATAGGCCATAAGATTGAGCCAGTCCATTTTGTCAAAGGCCTCTTTTTTGATGCCGTACCCCTTTTTCCCGTAAGAAATAACCGCTGCGGTCAGCTGCTTGTTCTGCTTGTGGAGGGCATCGGCCAGGTCATTGACCAGCAGCACGTACTGATCAGCAGAGGGCGAGTCTTCGTCGGGATATTCCCAGTCGAGGTCTACCCCGTCAAAGCCGAATTCACTGACCATTTTCAGGGTGCTTTCCAGGAAAGCCCGGCGGCCCTGTGCCGTTTCGGCCATTTTGTGAAAGCGGGTGTCGTCTCCGCCGGCATCGCCTATTCCCCAGCCGCCTATCGAAAGAAATATTTGTTTGTTATGCGCATGAACCCGGCTGATCACTTCCCGTGCATGTTCGGGGTTACGCAGGGGCAGCAGGGTGTCTCCGGTTTTGGCCGGAATGGCAAACGAATAGTTGATATGGGTATAATACTGGAGGGGAATAGGGTCTTTGGAGGGCATGTAATAGCCGATGATCCTGAAATCCTGGGCCTGGCAACAGGCAGAAATAAACAACAGGACAGTCAATAGTGTTTTCATAGGTATAAAGGAATTCCCGGCAGGAAGGTCAGGGGTTTGCGCCGGATCTTAAAACCGCTCACGAAGTTCTTTTTCTATTTTCTGCGCCATGGGCACCAGCACATGATCTTCAATGATGGCATGCTTGCGGAGGTCCATTTCAAAAAGCTCTACCTGGTTCAGAAAAACTTTAAAGGGAAGCGGGATGCTCTCGTACGCCGAGTAATCGTGTATAATGGTAGATACGTGCCTGAGCTCATCTTCCACGGCATCGTGATCATCAATAAACTGGTCAATAGAGGTGTTGTTGAGCAGCTTTTGCACTTCTTCGCGGTCGAGATCACCCGTATAGGCATTATAGAGCTTTTTCAGGTAGGGGAAAAAATCTCTTTCCTCCATCCGGATGTGCTCCAGGAAATGGGTTTTGTAATGGTTGAAGAACAAGACCAGCGCATCCAGGACCTGCGGTGTATCGTAGTACCGGCGCTGGATGTGCGCCATAGATTGCTCGATTTCCGGAAGTGTTTTGGAGATATACAGCTTATGCGAGGCCTGAAGGTAGTACATCACCTGCATCATGGAGAATTTCCGGAGCTTTTCAACAGGAAGCTCCGACTCGTCATTGCTGTAGAATTCGAGGATGAGCTCCATCAGCTCCGACTCAAAATTCAGAGGTTCGTTTTCAATCAGATCCAGTCTTTCAGTGACCATCTGATAGATTTTTGACGATTCAATGAGAGATTGCACCGTTTCGGATTGTGTCATAACTGCTTCGCTTTTATCTCAAAGTTAGGGTATTTGAAATAAAAAAACAATGATAACAATCAGTTTTCCGGAGGGGTATTTTTTCGTATAGAGGAGGACCGGATTACTTTTTGTCCTCCTCTTTGTACATAAAAACAACCGGTTTTTTTACTTTTTCTTTCAGCAGGGCTGCTTCCAGCACTTCTTCCACGTAGTTGACGTAATGAAAAGTAAGGCCCTTGGTGTATTCTGCTCCTATCTCTTCCACGTCTTTCCGGTTCTTGTAGCACATCACGATTTCTTTGATGTTGGCCCGTTTGGCCGCAAGAATTTTCTCTTTGATCCCGCCTACCGGAAGCACTTTTCCGCGCAGCGTGATCTCTCCGGTCATGGCCAGGTTGTTCTTTACTTTCCGTTGCGTAAAGATCGAGGCCATGGAAGTAAGCATGGTGATTCCGGCCGAGGGCCCGTCTTTCGGTACGGCGCCCTGGGGTACGTGAATATGCAGGTCGTAGTTGGAGAATACGCGGTAGTCGATCCCGAGGTCTTCTGCATGCGCCTTAAGGTACGAAAGAGCGGTCATGGCCGATTCTTTCATGACATCCCCCAGCTGCCCGGAAAGCGTGAGCTGTCCTTTGCCCCGGCTTACGTTCGACTCAATAAAGAGAATATCGCCGCCCACGGGTGTCCAGGCCAGGCCGGTGACCACACCGGCAAACTCATTTCCTTCGTATAAATCTTTATCAAAAACGGGGTTTCCCAAAAGTGTTTCTATGTCAGCGGGCGTCAGGCTGGTATTGTACGGCTCATTCAGGGCTACCGACTTCGCAATTTTCCGTACCACGCTGCCGATCTTTTGTTCGAGGCTTCTGACACCCGATTCACGGGTGTAGCCCTCTATGATCCTGACAAGAGCTGCATTGTTCAGTTTCAGGTCGGAAGACTTCAGGCCGTGGAGCTCCAGTTGTTTGGGAAGCAGGTGGCGTTTGGCTATTTCCAGCTTTTCTTCAACGGTATAACCGCTCAGCTCAATGATCTCCATCCGGTCGCGAAGGGCCGGCTGAATGGTGTCGAGCGAGTTGGCCGTAGCAATAAACATCACTTTCGAAAGATCGTACTCCACCTCCAGGTAATTGTCTTTAAACGCGCTGTTCTGCTCGGGGTCCAATACTTCGAGCAGGGCGCTCGACGGATCCCCCCGGAGATCCCGGGAAATTTTATCGATCTCGTCAAGCACAAAAACGGGGTTACCCGAGCCGGCTTTCTGGATATTCTGGATGATTTTTCCCGGCATGGCGCCGATATACGTTTTGCGGTGACCGCGGATCTCCGCCTCATCGTGAAGGCCGCCCAGGGCCATCCGCACGTATTTGCGGCCCAGCGCTTTGGCAATGGATTTCCCCAGCGAGGTTTTCCCCACCCCCGGAGGGCCGTAAAGGCAGAGCAGCGGCGCTTTCATGTCGTTGCGAAGCTTCAGCACGGCCAGGTATTCCAGTATCCTTTCTTTTACTTTGGTAAGACCGAAGTGGTCGCTGTCGAGAATTCTTTTGGCGCGGCTCAGGGAGAAATTGTCTTTGCTGTACTCATTCCAGGGCAGGTCGGCCAGCAATTCCGCATAGCTTAGCGCTATACCGTATTCCGGCGACATGGAGTTGGTACGCATGATCTTGTTCAGCTCCCGGTTGAAATGCTCATTGGTATCGGCCGGCCATTTCTTCTTGGCGCCCCTGGCACGCAGCTTCTCCACTTCCTGGTCGGGAGAGTCCATGCCCAGCTCTTCCTGCAATACCTTGATCTGTTGCCGCAGGTAGTATTCGCGTTGCTGCTGGTCAATATCAAAAGAGGCCTTGCTCTGGATGTCTTTCTTGATCTCCAGCACTTCTATTTCCTTGTGCATGTGTTCCAGCAGTCGGGTAGCATGCTCGTAGCCGTCAAGGGTTTCGAGGAGCACCTGCTTGTCTGATAATGCCACGTTCAGGTTGGAAGAAAGGAAGTGCGTAAGAAACACCAGCGAATCAATGTTATTGATGGCTATCTGGGCATCTTTCGGGATCTCGGGGTTCAGGTTGGTGAGGTTCACCGCGGCTTCCTTCAGGCTTTGGGTAAGCGCTTTGGTCTCTTTTTTCTTGGGGTTGGGGAAATTATCGGGAAGATACTCCACCCGCGCCCGCAGATGCGGCTCTTCCTGGATATATTCTTCTACCCTGAACCGCCGGCGCCCCTGGAGAATGATAGTGACGTTTCCGTCAGGCAGAACGAGCATTTTCAGAATATTGGCAATGGTACCCACCTTATAGAGGTCTTCACCTGCCGGTTCTTCACTGGTTTGTTTGATCTGGGAGAGAATACCCAGGGTCTTGTCGCCTTTATAGGCCTTTTTTACGAGTTTAATGCCTTTGGTACGGGTCACCGTAACCGGGATAACAATACCCGGGAAAAGAACGGTGTTCCGTAAAGGGAGTATGGAGAGAATGGCCGGGAGATTTTTTTCATCGTTAATCACCTCTTCCGGTGAGCTGATCTCGATCATTTCCACACTTTCTATATTTTTACCGGATAACCCGGCCTGATCAAAGTCTAGCATTGGCTTCTTTTTTGGTTTTTGTCCTGTTGGCACATTAAATGGTAAGCACTGTGCGGTATATATAACGGTCAAACCCTATGCCATGGATAAATATAATGGCAAAATGGCAGTTTTTTAAAACCTTACGGGCAGATTTTTTTTCAGCAGGTAGCTTTTTAAATCGGGTATGGCAATTTCTTTAAAATGAAAGATACTGGCTGCCAGTGCGGCATCAGCATGCCCGGTTGTAAACACGTCATAGAAATGCTCCATAGTGCCTGCACCGCCGGAAGCGATCACCGGGATGCTCACGCTTTGGGAGATGCGGGAGGTGATTTCAAGGGCAAAGCCGTTTTTGGTGCCGTCGGCATCCATAGAGGTCAGGAGAATCTCACCGGCGCCCAGCTCATTTACCCGCTGGGCCCACGCTACGGTTTCCAGTTCAGTGGCTTTCCGGCCGCCGTGGGTATGCACCCGGTGCTGCCCGTAGGTATACCGGGTGTCAATGGCTACCACAATGCACTGGCTGCCGAATTCCTGCGACAGCCCGGCCACCAGCTCCGGGTTCCTGACAGCAGAGGAGTTAACCGAGATCTTGTCGGCTCCGGCCTGGAGCAGGTCCGATACATCGGCCACGCTGCCAATACCGCCGCCTACCGTAAAAGGAATGTTTATGGCATGCGCCACACGGTCAACCAGGTGCAGCAGGGTCTTCCGGTTTTCAACCGTGGCGGTAATGTCGAGAAATACCAGCTCATCGGCCCCTTCGCCGGCGTAGATCCGGGCCAGCTCTACGGGGTCGCCGGCATCTTTCAGGTTAACAAAGTTGGTTCCTTTTACGGTTCGCCCGTCTTTGATGTCCAGGCAGGGGATAATTCGTTTAGTCAGCATAAAATTGTTCTATTTCTTTGAGGGAAATCCTGTTTTCGTAGAGGGCTTTTCCTACAATGACGCCGTAAATATTCAGGGCATCCAGGGCCCGGATGTCGCTCATTTGGCTTATCCCTCCACTGGCAATAACGGATAGTCCGGGGAATTTTTCGCCCATTTCCCGATAAAGATCAGTGGCAGGCCCCTGCAGCAGGCCGTCTTTGGATACGTCAGTGCTGATGGTGTATTTAATGCCTTTCGATACATATCCTTCCAGGAATTCAAAGAGGGAAATTCCGCTGTCTTCCTGCCATCCGGAAACCGCGATGGTGCCGTTGCGGGCATCTGCCCCCAGGATGATCCTGTCGTTGCCGAACTTCTCCAGCCAGCCAAGGAAAACCCCGGGCGCCTTCACGGCTATGCTGCCGCCGGTTACCTGGGTTGCGCCTGATTCAAAAGCCACTTTCAGGTCTTCGTCTGACTGCAGGCCGCCGCCGAAATCAATTTTCAGCCGGGTCCGGCCGGCAATGCTTTCCAGTACCTTATAGTTGACGATATGTTTTTCCCGGGCGCCGTCAAGGTCTACCAGGTGCAGGCGCTGAATGCCGGCATCCTGGAAGCTGAGCGCTACTTCCAGCGGATTCTCGTTATAAATCTTTTTCCGGGCGTAATCGCCCTGCGTCAGCCTGACGCACTTTCCGTCAATGATGTCAATGGCCGGGATAATCTGGATCATGGGGTGGTTTTGTGAAAACGACTTTACGAAAAAACAAAAAAACAGATTTACAGCTTCAAAAAATTCTTAAAGATCTGCTCGCCCACGGCGCCGCTGATTTCGGAGTGAAACTGGCAGGCGAAAAAATTATCTTTCTGAAGAATAGCCGAATACGGGTGAATGTAGTCGGTTTCGGCTACCGTGTACGGGCTTAACGGGGCGTAATAGCCATGGTTGTAATACACAAAGGCACCTTCTTTAAGACCGTCGCACAGAGGGGTACGATACCCGGAAATCCGGTTCCAGCCTGTCTGTGGGATCTTCTCGCCCGCAGCGGGCACAAAGCGCTTTACGTCCAGGTCAAAGATGCCCAGGCAGGTTGTATCACTCTCTTCCGAATAGCGGCAGAGCAGCTGCATGCCCACGCAGGTGCCCAGAAAAGGCTGCGTGAGGGTAGGGATAAGGCGGTCAAGCGCTTTTTGCCGGAGGCTTTTCATGGCCGTTCCGGCTTCTCCTACTCCCGGAAAAATAATTCGTTTCGCTCCGGCCAGCTCTTCGGGGTCATCGGTAAGCACACTGTTCACGCCCAGCCTTTCGAGGGCAATCATGACCGAGCGGATATTACCTGCGTTGTATTTGATAATTGCTACTTCGGGAACCTTCATGGGTATTTATGTGAGCAAAAATAAAACCCGACAAAAAGCCGGGTATATTTTGATGCTAAATTTGTCAGGAAAAAATCTTTAAAATATTAAAATCAATTAATATTTGATGCTAAGATAGGAGTTTTTAGCCGGGAAATCAAGATTTTTCTGGTGTTTTTGGCGGGAAGCAGTAAACCGGTACGGCGGGAGCGGTCAATCAGGAGGCAGCATGCCTTTGCGGGTTTAGCGATAGCCATATCCCGGGAGCGGAAAGCGAGTTAATTTAGCTGCGTGTTAGGTATTTGAACAATAAATCAATATGTTTGTGCCTGCATTTTCACGAAAAACTTACGTATGCAGGCTCTTATGCCCATTACCATTGATGCCATTCAAGCTCCCATTGTGGAGGAAATGAAGAGTTTTGAGAAGAAGTTCCGGAAATCCATGAAAACCCATGTTATGCTTCTTGATCAGATCATGAAGTATATTATTCACCGGAAAGGAAAGCAGATCAGGCCTATGTTTGTATTCCTCACGGCGGGAGCGCTGGGCGGGATCCGGGAATCTACTTACCGGGGAGCAGCCCTGATTGAGCTGCTTCATACAGCTACGCTGGTACATGATGACGTAGTGGACGAGGCCAATTACCGGCGGGGCTTTTTTTCTGTCAATGCCTTGTGGAAGAATAAGATCGCCGTTCTGGTGGGTGACTACCTGCTGGCCAAAGGGCTGCTGCTGAGCGTGGAGAATGAAGACTTTGAGCTGTTGAAAATTGTATCCACAGCCGTGCGGGAAATGAGTGAGGGCGAGCTTCTGCAGATTGAAAAAGCCAGGAAGCTTGATATTACCGAAGAAGTATATTACGAAGTGATCCGGCAGAAGACGGCCACCCTGATTGCTGCCTGCTGCGCGGTGGGTGCCGCTTCGGCAGAACGGGACAAGGCCGATGTGGAAAAGGCCCGTATGCTGGGCGAGAAGATCGGTATGGCCTTCCAGATCAAAGATGATCTTTTTGATTTCGGTACAGACGAGATCGGTAAGCCTACCGGCATTGACATCAAGGAGAAGAAGATGACCCTGCCCCTGATTTTTGCCTTAAATAAAGCAACCTGGAGTACCAAGAGGCATATCATCAACCTGATCAAAAACCATTCGAACAAGCCTGAAAAGGTAGCGGAGGTCATTGAATTCGTGAAACAGTCGGGCGGGATGGAATATGCTACGCAGGTGATGCAAAGGTATGTGGATGAAGCCTTTGAGATTATGGACGGGTTTCCGGAAAGCCGGTATAAGACTTCGTTAAGGGGCTTGGTTCAATTTACCATAGACCGGAAGAAGTGAGTTTCTGTGTGGTTCACTGATGACTTGTTTTAACCACCCAGCTAAGAAGCTTCTCATACGCAGCGTGCGTTTTCTCAAAGCAGAAACCGGAAATTACCTGGTTCATAGCCGTCCGGATCTCTTCATTTGCGGGGTTTCCGATGCTCCCGAGTAAGGTATGGTTCAGGTTGCGCAAAGGCACATAGCTTCCGTTTTCGATTTCGTTGCCCACAGTGCGGTAGGCGTCTCTGAAGGGCATGCCTTCCACTACTTTCCGGTTTACATTTTCCACGCTGAAAAGCAGGTCAAATTTCGGGTCTTCCAGGAGGTCAGGTTTAACACGCAGACGACTGATCATAAATTCGGCAATTTCGAGGCATTCCGCGAACTCGTCGAGCGCCGGGAGCAGCGCCTCTTTAATGATCTGGAACTCGCGGTGATAACCGGAGGGCAGGTTAGATTGTACAAAGGCAATTTCAGTGGCCAGGCCTTTCAGACGGTTGGTTTTACCGCGCAGGATCTCCGCTACATCCGGGTTTTTTTTGTGGGGCATGATGCTTGAGCCCGTGGTCATTTCTTCCGGCAGGAGCAGGAAGCTGAAATTCTGGCTGTTGTACAGGCAGACGTCCATGGCCAGGCGCGACAGCGTGCCGGCAAACAGCCCGAGAGCCTGGGCCAGGGCAAATTCCACTTTACCACGGGTCATCTGGGCATACACCACGTTATAGTTCAGGTCATCAAAGCCCAGGAGTTCGGTGGTATATCTTCTGTCGAGCGGGAAGCCCGATCCGTAACCGGCTCCCGAACCCAGGGGATTTTTATTGATAATGCGATAAACGCCCTGCAAAACGGTCAGGTCATCGACCAGGCTTTCCGCATAAGCGCCAAACCAGAGCCCGAAAGAAGAAGGCATGGCGATCTGCAGGTGGGTATAGCCCGGCAGGAGGTCGGCTTTGTGTTCTTCGCTGCGCTGCTGAAGCGTGTCAAAAAGTTTTGAAACCCGGGTAACGATGGTCTCCACCCGGTCTCTGAAGTACATTTTCAGGTCTACGAGCACCTGGTCGTTACGGGATCGCCCGCTGTGAATCTTTTTGCCGGTGTCGCCTATGCGCCGGGTGAGCATGAATTCGATCTGCGAATGCACATCTTCTATTCCTTCTTCTATCTCAAAGCGGCCGGTTTCTATTTCTTCCCGGAAAATGCGCGTACATTCTTCAAGAATCTGCTTCAGCTCGCCGCTTTCCAGCAGATCTGCCTTTTCCAGCATAATGGAATGGGCCATGGAGCCGAGAAGATCAAAGGGGGCCAGCAAAACATCCAGTTCCCTGTCTTTTCCTACTGTAAAAGATTCAATCAGCCGGTTGGTCGGTTGCGATCCGTCTTTTTGCCAAAGTTTCAAAATGCTCGTATTTTTTCGGCAAATATCGGTAAAAAATAGGCGCAGAAGGAAGAAGTTCCCCGAAATATAGGCGGATGGGCTTCGAGGTTGCGGCAGGAAGCGTTTCGGCGGACAGATTTGCGTCGCGAGGCATGATTTTTGCTGTAAATTTATTTTTTTGAGAATATTTGATATCCTGTAAATGAGGTTGGTCGTCCCCCTGCTTATTTTCTTATTAGTGTGCGGGAAACCGGCATGGGCACAGGGTACGGCAAAAACCCTGAAGCGGGCTGAAGATCTTCGTAAAAACCTGTCGTATGCCGGGGCCATTGAAGCCTATGAAAGCCTGTTGAAGCGGCCCGGCGACCTGAATGACCGCGATTTGCTGAGAGCCCGGCTGGGGCTGGCCGAAGCTTATTATTTTACCAGGGATAACGGGAACGCCGAGCGGGTATACCACGATGCCCTGCAGTCGCTACCGGTTTTGAAGGGCGATGACCTCAATGCCTACAAACGGTTTGCCCAGGTACTGGCTGCCGTAGGAAAATACCAGGACTCCCGTTTTTTCTGGGAGAAATACCTTGAATTTAATGAAAGTGATAAGCGGAGCCGGCAATTTGCCCGGCTGTATGCCCGCCCTGAGCCGCTGCTGCGGAACCAGGAAAGCTATAAGGTAGAGTATATCGGCCTGAATTCGGGTTTCCCGGAGTTCAGTCCCGTATATTATAAAGACGGGCTGGTGTTTGTGTCGGGCAGAACACAGAACAGGAGCATCAAACGGGTGTTCAGCTGGGACAATTCCAATTTCCTGGACCTTTATTATGTGGAAGATGAGAAGCTTCTGCACAAGGAAGAACCTTCAGGGGCCGTTCTCGGGGTAGGCGGGAGCAATACCAGCGCGTACGGAACGGCAGGCGGCCGGGATGCGCTGGGAAAAGACTACTACACCCCGCCTACATCTAATGACGCCGTTACCATAGGCCACACCGGGAGTGAAATGATATCGGGATCAAAAGGATACAGGGAGGCTCCCACGGTACCGTCGGTCGGGTTTTCCAAAAAGATCAACAGCAAGTATCACGAAGGCCCCTGTGTGTTTTACGATAAGGGCAACAAGATTATTTTTACCCGGAACGCCCCACCCGCCAACAGCACCCTGTGGAGCAAGATCAAAGGGGAAGAAATTACCCGGCTGAAGCTTTTTTCTGCTGAAAGAAAAGGGAAAGACTGGACGAATATCCAGCCGCTTCCGTTTAACAGCGATGCGTACTCCTGCGGCCACCCGGCGATCAGTGAAGACGGGCGCCTGCTGTTTTTTGTGTCGGATATGCCCGGTGGTTTCGGGGGAACCGATATTTATTACGTCGTATTTGCCCATGGCCGGTGGGGTGTCCCCATCAATGCGGGGCCCAGGATCAATTCGGCCGGAGATGAGCTGTTCCCGTTTCTTGACCGGGCAGGCAACCTGTACTACTCTTCTGACGGTCTGCCCGGCCTGGGCTCACTCGATCTCTTTGTTACCCGGATAGACCCGGTCACGCACGCGGTCGTTTCTCCTGTCAGGAACCTGGGCGCACCTTTGAACTCGCAATATGACGATTTCGGAATTCTAACCGACAACGAGCGGCGCACCGGCTATTTCAGCAGCAACCGCAAAAGAGGCGGGAGTGACGATGATATTTACCGGTTTACACGTACCGGGGCGCTGTACGGTTGTCGCGACCTGGTGGTGCTGGTGCGTGATGCAGGTGATAACCGGGTACTGGAGAATGTACAATTCCGGTATGAAACCGGCGGTTCAGAAGCCCGTGCCACCACGGGCAAACAGGGTGTGGCCGCTTTGTGCCTGGAGGCTGATCAGCAGTTTGTGCTCGGTTTTGAGCAGGAAGGCTACGAAAGCCGGTCGGTAGCCTATTCCAATTCCCTGTCGTCTGACTTTGAGCCCGACACCCTGGTGGTGGCCTTGAAGAAGGCAGCTGCCGTGCTGCCCGGAAAAGATAGTGTAACCGTCAGCCGTAAAGAAGGACGCCTGATCAATAAATGGACGGTGGGGCATCCCACCTCGTTCCGGGCCGTGGTGACCGACGGTAACGGTACCCCGCTGCCCGGCGTAAGGGTGAGGTGGATCAGCCGGTGCGACGGCCGGGTAGAGGAAATGATGACCCGGAGCGACGGTACCGTAGAATTTACCCGTGACCTGGAATGCGATTACGACCTGGTATCAGTGAAAGACGGGTATGCCGTGAGCCGCGACCTCATAGAGAAAGTGGTAAGAAAAACTTTTTTTGGTAAAAAGATCACCCGCCCCGTAAGTGCAAGCCTTTTTAACAGTAAGCTATATAAGGTAGGTGATGTAATACGGCTGGAAAATATTTACTACGCTGCCGATGACTATAAGCTGAACCAGGCGGCCCGCAGCGAGCTGACGCGCCTGGCAGAGGTCATGAAGAAATACCCTGATATGGTCATTGAAGTGAAATCCCATACCGACTCGCGCGGGAGCGCGCTGGCCAACCAGCTCTTATCAGACCGGAGGGCAAAAGAAGTACGGAATTTCCTAGCCCGTTTTATTGACAAAGACAGGATCAGGGCAATGGGAATGGGAGAAACCGAGCCGCTAAATAAATGCGGTGACGGGGTGCAGTGTACCGAGAGCGAGCATGCCCGGAACCGCCGTACGGAATTCCGGGTGCTGCGGATGGAAAAGATTTAACCGGTACAGGCAGATAAAAAATCAACGATCACCTTGGGCTTGGCCAGCTTTTCGGCTTCTTCTGCCGTAAACCAGGCACCTTCCAGCGGGATGTCCCGGCCGGGAACGGTACAGGTGGTAAAATATATGGTCAGCTTCCTGTGCGAAAGGAGGTGCGTCACCGGGGCGGAGGTACAGGCCGGGCCGGCGCCCAGGCGCTGAAGCAGGCCGGGAAGCTCTTCCGGGGAAACTTCGGGAAAGTCAAACAGGTTTTTCCAGATGTCAGCACCGGTTCGCTGCTTCATGAAGAAGCTCCCCCCGTGTTCCGGAACCAGGTAATGGAGGCTGCGTTCCAGGACTTTGGTTTTTTTGGATTTATACGGAATACGCAGGAAATCTTTCTGCGGGAAAGAGAGGCATTCAACCTGCACGGGGCAGATATCGCACTTCGGATTTTTGGGTGTACAGAGCATAGCTCCGAATTCCATGATGGCCTGGTTATAAAGATCGGGTTCTACAGTAGCAATGAGCCTGGCAGAGATCTCCCGGATCTCCTGCAGAGTGGCAGGCATATCCACTGGTTTATCGATACGGTATAACCGGGCAATCACCCGGATCGCATTTCCGTCAATGGCCGGAACGCTTTCTTTGAACGCAAAAGAAGCAATGGCGGCAGCGGTATACTGCCCGATCCCCTTAAGCCGGGTAAGGGCATCGAAAGAACCGGGAAAGCGGCCGGCCCGCTCATAGGCAATATGGCGGGCGGTGGCGTGCAGGTTACGTCCCCTTGAATAATAGCCCAGCCCCTGCCAGAGCCTCAGAACCTCCTCTTCGGCAGCGTCAGCGAGGTCGGTCACGGTAGGGTATTTCCGGGTGAATTTTTCGTAGTAGGGCAGCCCCTGGGCAACGCGGGTTTGCTGAAGTATAATTTCAGAAAGCCAAATAAAATATGGATTTTGTGTATTTCGCCATGGTAAAGTTCGCTTGTTCTTCAGATACCACGATATAATTTTATTTTGAATCATTCCCAGGGTGCAGGCAGTTCTTTCGGAAAAGGTTGCTTAACTGCTTTATAATTAAATATTTATTTTAAAAAAGATGATAAATATTGTGCTTATTAAGGCCAATAAATTATCTTTGCAGTCTTATACTAATCAGACGGTAAAAATAATCGTATTTTTTTTAACTTTTAAATAATTTTAATCGTGACGAAAGCAGAGGTAATTTCAATTATTTCGGAAAAGACGGGAGTAGATAAAGCTGCCACTTCAGCGACGATAGAGGCGTTTTTCGAAACAGTAAAAGAACAATTATCGGGAGGCGAGGCTATTTATGTAAGAGGATTCGGTAGTTTTGTCAATAAAAAGAGAGCGGAGAAAAAAGCGCGTAACATCTCTAAGAAAACTACGGTTACGGTACCTGCTCATTTTATCCCAAGCTTCAAACCATCCAAAGAGTTTGTGGAAGAAGTTAAAAAGAATGTGAAAATTTAATGATGAAAAACGGCCTTAATCCCAGATTACATTTTCTGATCCTTTCAGGTGTGGCACTTGTGTGCTTTGCTTTTTTGATCAGCAGACCTAAAACGGTAGTAAAAGATGAGGTTAAGGCCGTTTCTTCCGATACCCCCGAAGTAAATAAAGGGGATACCCACACCATGAACCCTGAGGCCGGCCGCATGGCCGCCGGGATCAGGCAAAAATATGCTACAGATGCGAACCCTCTTAACGCTTACCGGGAATTGGGTGAAATGTTCTACAAAGCGTCTGTTTTTGACAGCTCTGCCTACTATTTTGAGCAGATCGCTATCGGGAATCCCGGCGTGGAAAACTGGCTCCGCTCGGGTGACGCCTACCTCCAGGCATTTACGCTGACGCTGAATGCCGCCAGGGCAGAAGAGCTGGCCGATAAAACCCGGGAGTCCTATGCCCAGGCCCTGAAGCTTGACCCGTCTAACCTGCACGCCCGGACCAATACGGCGCTTACCTACGTAAATTCGTCGAACCCCATGCGGGCCATCACCATCCTGCGGGAGGTGCTGGAACAACAGCCCAACTACCTGCCGGCTATTATCAGCCTGGGCAAACTCTCCATGCAGTCAGGACAGTACGATAAGGCGGCAGAGCGCTTTAAAGAAGTATTGCGCATTGACAATAAAAACATGGACGGAAAGATCGGGCTGGCGTACAGTTATATTGAGTTAGGAAAAACAGCAGATGCCAAAACCCTGTTAAGTGAGCTGCTGGATGAAGATATTGACCCGGTTGTAAAAGATGAAGTAAGAAAAACTTTGAATAATTTAAAATAAATTATTACTTTTGCAGTCCCAAAAAGATTTCAGATATTTAAAATAATAAGATTATGCCTTGCGGAAAGAAAAGAAAAAGACATAAGATGGCTACTCACAAAAGAAAAAAGCGTCTGAGAAAGAACCGTCATAAGAAGAAATAATCAGCTATATACTACGTAGTCAGTAGGAGGTAAGCGGTTTCTGTACCGCTTACTTTTTTTATTAAAATTTTGAATACTGGTATCATTTTATTCAAGATAGTAGTATCTTTACTTTGTTAGTCCCTGTTCATTTCTCAGAACTTGAGTAACGAGATATACATATCCGCCACCCCTAAGGGAGACCGTATTGCTTTAGTCCGTAATAAGCGGCTCATTGAGTACCACATTGATGAGACCGAACATCATTTTGCGGTAGGTGATATTTATTTTGGTACGGTTAAAAAGGTAGTTTCCGGCAATAACGCGGCATTTATTGATATAGGCCATGAAAAGGATGCTTTTCTGCATTACCATGACCTGAGCCCGAATATTCTTTCGCTGATCCGTTTCACGAAAGATGTGATTGCCAAACGCCCGGTAAGCCCCCGCCTGAAAGGGTTCAAGCCTGAGCCCCAGATTGAAAAGCAGGGAAAGATCAGTGATGTTCTGAGCAAGAATATGCCTATCCTGGCCCAGGTGGTAAAAGAGCCTATCTCTTCCAAAGGGCCACGGCTTTCGTGCGATATTTCCATAGCCGGCCGGTACATTGTGCTGGTTCCGTTCAGCAATTCCATTAACATCTCGAAGAAAATCACCAGCAAGCAGGAGCGGCAGCGCCTGCATAAACTGATGTCTTCCGTGAAACCCGAGAACTTCGGGGTGATTGTGCGCACAGTGGCCGAGAATATGGATGTGGAAGACCTGCGGCGCGACCTGGAGCATTGCATTGAGAAGTGGGAAAACGGCGTAAAGGCGCTGAAGAATGCCATGCCGCGTGACCGCGTGGTTTCGGAAATGGACAGGGCCGCTTCTATCCTGAGAGACATGCTGAACGATGACTTCGATTCGATCGTGGTAGATACCCGCGAGTCGTACGATAAGATCAAAAGCCTGTTGCACTCTATTGCTCCCCAGAAAGAAAAGATTCTTAAGCTCCACCAGGGGAAATCAAAAATATTTGAGCACTACGGTATAGAAAAGCAGCTCAAGTCGCTGTTCGGAAGAACGGTTACGCTGCCCGGCGGCGGTTACCTGGTCATTGAACATACCGAGGCTTTGCACGTTATTGATGTCAACAGCGGGAACAAAGCCAGCTCCGAGCCGAACCAGGAGGCCACCGCGCTGAATGTGAATAAGGAAGCCGCAGTGGAAATTGCCCGCCAGCTCCGTTTACGCGATATGGGCGGGATTGTGGTGGTAGACTTCATTGACATGAAGAAAGTGGAGAACAAGAAAGAGGTGCACGAGGTTCTCCGCGAAGAGATGAAAGGCGACCGCTCCAAGTACACTATTCTGCCTATCTCCAAATTCGGCCTTTCCCAGATCACGCGTCAGCGGGTAAGACCCGAGATCAGCGTGGATACCCGCGAAACCTGCCCTACCTGTGGCGGTACGGGAACTATCCAGGCCAGCATTTCGGTAACTGACCAGATCGAAAATCACCTGGAGCACCTGCTGCTGAAGCAGAACGAGCCGAAGGTGAGCATCATGGTGCATCCGTTTGTTTACGCTTATTACAAAGAAGGTCTCATCTCACGGCAGATGCGTTGGTTCTTCAAATACAAAAGGTGGATTAACCTGATCAAAGATTCTACCCTGGGGCTTATGGAATACCATTTCCTGGATAAAAACGGGGAAGAATTTGAGCTGCATAGCTGATCACCATTTTTCGTATTCAAATTTCCAGTAATGTATAATTTTTGTCCCGTCATACCGGACGCGTTTGGTGATCAGGCGCCCTTCATAGGTCATTTCCCGGAGGTCATCTACCTGCCCGTTATAGTCAATGGAAGTATATCTGGTGTTGTTGCCCAGGGCATCGTATTCGTATAATTTTTCCGTGCTTAATCCGCCGATCCATTTGTCTTTTACCAGCCGGCCGGCCTCATCGTAGGTATATTCTGCATTATCGATCTCTTCGCCCCTGTAATCTATCCATTTCGACCGGATATGGTGATTTTTGGCGTCATAGGTTTTGAGTTCCCGTTCTCCGGAGTCGGAGTCATTGGAGAGAATAAGCACTTCGGTATTATTGCCCTGCCGGTTGTATTTGTGCTGGTATTCGTAAAAATATTTACCGTCGCGGTAGCGGGTCCTGGAAAGGAGCTTCCCGTCAGGCCGGTACCGGTATTTTTCAAAAGGCTCGCATTTCCCGCCGGGATAGCAGGCCTGGAAGCTGATCAGGTTATTCTGGCTGTCGTAAATGTATTTGATATTAAGAAACTCGTTGCCTTGGCCGTAAGTGGTGTATACCGCACGGGCCAGGCGGGCGGCATTGTATTCATACCGGTTGGTTTCGGCCTGGGTATCACCGGCAAACGTTTCTTTTAAGATCAGGCAGCCCGTACTGTCGTAATGAGAGATGATTTCGGGTTTGCAGTTCTGCCCGTTGGCGTCACAGGCCAGCTGGGTACGGGTTTTGATGGCATAGCTTTTCATCAGGGTATCGGCACCAATGGGTGCCTGGGCGAAAGCAATTGTAGTAATCAGGAGGAAAGCAAGTGTTTTTATTATCATACAGACTTGTTTTTGTGCAAAAATACGTATTTTGGTTAAAGTATCTGTTGTTTTTTAATACCGAGATATTCGTTAATGACCTGAACGCCCAGCTTTTCAGGCGGGCTCAGAACCGTACGGATACCGGCCTTCCGCAGCTCACGCGCCAGCAGGCGGCTTTTGTGCATTTTATCAAAGCTTACCGCTTTTTCATAAATGGCCGGGATATCAGCCGCTTCGGCTTCTACCAGCTCACGGGCCTGAGAATCTTCAAAGAAAACCACTACCAGCAGGTGGTGCCGGGCCATATCTTTTATATAACGAAAATTACGCTTCAAAGCGTTTTCCGAATCAAAATTAGTAAACAGGATAATGAGGCTCCGTCGCCGGATATGGGCCCGGACAAACTTGTAAAGGTGCTCGAAATCAGATTCCAGGAAGCCCGTTTCCAGCTTATAAAGAAACTCGTTGATCCTGCCGAATTGCCGCCAGTCTTTTGCGGGCGGGAGAAACTCGTTCTTCTCATGGGCAAAGGCCAGAATACCTGCTTTGTCGTGGGTGGCAATAATGGTTTTCGAGAGAGCCACGGCGGCATTGATGGCGTAGTCGAGCAGGGTATGGTGGTGGAAGGGCATTTTCATGGTTCTGCCCATGTCTATGGCACAATAAATATCCTGGCTGCGCTCATCCCGGTAGCGATTGAGCATGAGCTGGCCGCGCCGGGCCGTGGCTTTCCAGTTGATATGCCGGTGGTCATCGCCGTTGGCGTATTCCCTGATCTGCTCAAATTCCAGGCTCTGCCCGATTTTCCGGATGTCGTTTGGCGAAGATTCATGGCCCTGTGTGCTCAGCTGCAGGTGGGCAAATTGCATAAATGAAGGATAGCAGGGAGCAGATTGCCCGGTATCGAATTCTTCTTTCCGGGCCAGCAGCCCCCCGAATTGCGGCCGGGTAAGCAGCACCGCCGATCCCCAGGTGTATTCACCGCGTAAATGGGGTGTAACAGCATAAGCCGTTTTCAGGGTTTCACCGGGAGCCAGCCGGTAGTTTCTTTCGAAATCAAACGTCTGAAGCTGGTACGGCAGGTTTTCAATAAGCTTTACCCGCAGCTTCAGGGAGTTGGGGTTGCTGAATTCCACCCCTATCGGGTTGGGATCGCCGTTGCTGAGCTTTTGCGGGGTCCGGCGGGTGAACTCAACGGGCGATCCCACAATAAACAGGAGAAAAATATCCCGTATAATGAGGATCACCACCGTTATCAGTACCCCGAAACCCAGCCGGTAGGAAATATCATACAACAGCCCGAACATAAACAGCACGGCCGCCAGCCCGATGAGGTAAAAGGTGATGGATGTCAGATAAACCCGTTTCAGCATTACCGGGGAATTTCAATGCCTGACAGCAGGCTGTTCAGTACTTCTTCTTCGGTAATGCCCTCCATCTCGGCTTCCGGCGTGAGCACAATCCGGTGCGATAGCACGGGCATGGCTACTACTTTTATATCTTCGGGCAGCACAAAGTCGCGCCCGGAAATGGCTGCCATGGCCTTGGCCGCATGCATAAGCGCCAGCGATGCCCTGGGCGATGCGCCCAGCTCGATCATTTTATGATTGCGCGTGGCATGGATAAGGTCGGCAATGAATTTCAGAAGATGATCTTCAAGCAGCACCCGGTGCACCAGGTTTCGTAATTCTACCAGCCTTTGGGTAGATATCACCGGGTTGACGGTAGCGGAGAGGTCGGTCTGGAGGTGGGTGTTGAAACGGCGCAAGAGGTCCAGCTCTTCTTCGCGGCCGGGGTACCCTACCTGTATTTTCATCAGGAAGCGGTCGAGCTGAGCTTCCGGCAGGCGGTAGGTGCCTTCCTGCTCCACCGGGTTTTGGGTAGCAATCACCACAAAGGGATCCGGCATAAAATAGGTGTGACCGTCTATGGTCACCTGGCGTTCTTCCATGAGCTCAAAAAGGGCTGCCTGGGTCTTGGCCGGTGAACGGTTGATCTCATCAATAAGAATGAGATTGCAGAAAACCGGGCCGGCTTTGTATTCAAATTCCAGTGTTTTGGGGTTAAATACAGAGGTGCCCAGGATGTCGGACGGCATGAGGTCAGGGGTGAACTGCAGCCGCTTGAAAGAGCCGTTAACGGTTTTGGAAAGCAGCTTGGCCGTGAGTGTTTTGGCTACACCCGGCACCCCCTCCAACAGGGCATGGCCGTGGCAGAGAAGGCAGATCAACAGGAAGTCGAGGTTTTGCTCCTGGCCTATAATCACTTTTCCTACTTCAGCTTTGATCTGGCTGACGGCCTCGTTCAGCTCTGTAAGCTCCAGTCGGTTATTGAACAACGGTTCTGTCATTTGTATATAAATTTATAAACAAGTCTGTAAAATTCAGTCAATGTCTTATCAGAAACTTTTTCCTGCAGCCGGGGCAGGAGTTCGGCCAGCCGGGTGATATCTTCCGGCGGCTTGCCGGTTTTCCGGCTGATGGCACCGGCGTTTTCCGGGGTCAGGTCGTGAGCCGGTATTTTGTAGGCATTAAGAAGGTGATCCTGCAGCTGCAGGCGGATCTTCTGTGCAATGGCGGCATTATCTTTGTTCTCGCGGTACAGGCCGGCAATGGCTTTGGTGAACTCAAGCGAGGTGTTTTCTGTGTCAGGCAGCTGCTCAGCGGGCTGACGGAGCCGGCGGGCGTAATTGAAAACAAAGAGCAGGGTTCCCGCCAGAAAGGTAAACACGGCCCATTGCAGCGGCGGATGCCTCCTGACCATTTCCACAAAGAAGCTTTTGCCTTCGGGAGGGTTGCTCTTCTGGCGGGCTTTCCGGTCGGCCGCACTTTTCAGGCCGGGGTAATAGTTATCCCAGATCAGGGTAGCGCCGCTGAGGTTCAGTTCTTCCATTATCCTGTCGAGATAGGTGGAATTGTTCTTGTGCAGGAGAAAATAATTGGAAAAAGCCATGGGCTGGTTCTGGAGCCAGATGGTTCCTTTGCCGTAGCTTATCCGGATAAGTGCCGGGAATCTCCGTCCGTCAGAAGCTACGATCCGCGCCGGATGCGATGAAGACAGGAGCAGGCCGGGCCCGGCCGCAGAACCGGGATAAGCCCAGCTTTCCCCGGTATTCCATACAATCTTCAGCGAGTCATCGGTGGCCTTAAGGGGTTTTATGAGCGACTGTCCCTGGATGTTCAGGGTTTTCAGGAAATGAGGGGCTATGTCGAAGCTGCTCAGTAAAAGGGTATTTCCCTGCGACACAAACTGCAGGATCTTGTTTTTTTCGTTTACGTCAGGCAGGAAGTACGGGCTGCAGACCACGTAGGTTTTACCGGTACCGGAGAAACGTTTCCCTCCCGGTATACGGGTGTTGGTGGCCAGGCGGGTATTCTTTTTCAGCGTAAGAAAAAAGAAGCGGGTATCGTAGGGCCGGAATGTTTTCGGGCTGTAGCTGATGGTTCTGTCAAAGGATTTCGGACGGGAAACCCGGGTAATGAGAAAGATGCCCGCTACCAGCCCGATGCCGCACAGGAGGTATGCCCACTTATTCATACGGAAGCATTTTGTTAAAGTGGATAACCAGCGACCGGTAGCTGTCTTCGTGGAGGGGGTATTCTCCGTACCAGACAAAGTTGTAATAACGGGTGGCCAGTTGAAAGTCAGGGCCCCATTTATGATGTCTTATTTCTTCGGCATATTGCCGGTTGGTTTTATTCTTTTCATAGCGGATGAGGCCCTGCCTGGAAAACTCCTGCAGCAGGCGGAGATAATGATAACGCAGGGCCAGGCGGTAGTCGTTCCGGGTTTCGGCTGCCTGTATAAGAGCGGTGAAATCGGTTTGGTGGAGGGCATCGGCGGTTTCAATGGCCGGGCTGTCCGGGGCTTTTGTTTTTTCCTTTTTTTGTTTTTTCTTTCCGGGATTTGAAAAGGTATAAAAAGCATAGCCCAGCGCACCCAGTATGAGGGCGCCGACGAGGCCGCCGAGCACAGCTGTGATTTTGTTAAGCATGCGGGAGTCGGGCGTTCTCTTTTGGGGGGCCGCCCCTTCATTTGTATCCTTGTTTTGGTCTGACCGGGCAAAGCTGCTGTCGGCATACCAGAGGTCACGCCGGCTGTTTTTAAGCTTTTGGGCGTCTTCTGAGGGGCGCTGTGCGAAAGAAGCGGCGCCCGATACGATCAGCAGGAAGAGAAAAAGCTGTTTCACCATAACGTATTCTGATACAGGCCATCGGGTATGGAGCGGGCTACGCGGCGGCTATAAATAAAAAAGTACCAGATAAGGATTACCCAGCTCAGTACAAAAACCAGGAGAAGCAGGGCGGTCAGCAGTGCATTGCCGGATGTAAGGCCGTCGCTTCCGTAGCGGGTAATGTAGCTTTCTATAAATGCGGCGATGAGAGTAAACGGAACCGTGCCCAGGTAGATGCGTACCGACTGGTTCAGTCCTTTACGGAAGGCCTGCCGGCGGGTTAGTGTACCGGGAAACAGGGCGCTGAGCCCCAGGATCATGCCGGCCATGCATTCCAGCACCAGGCCCATGAGCTCCAGTGTGCCGTGCAGGCCGATTACCACCAATGCATTGAAACCCAGGTCTGCCCGGAAAAAGAGATGAAAAAAGCTGCCTACCATAATGGCATTTTTGAAGGTATGGTAAACCGATCCTATGCCCATAAATATCCCGGAAATGAACACCAGCAATCCTACAAACAGGTTATTGGTCAATATGCTGAAGAACATCTGCATGGGGTTTTCCGTATTGTAAACACCGAACGGTTCTCCACTGGCAATGTTTTCTTCTGTCATGGCAATGTACTCGCTGCCCATGACCGATTCCACGAATTCAGGTTCCAGGCTGGCGCATACCGCTCCCAGGGTACAGAAGGCCAGGAAAAGGGCGGAAGCCAGCCATAGGGTTTTCCTGTTTTTACCCAGGATCAGCGGAAAGGTGGTTCTCCAGAACTCAAGCAGGGGCTGCTTTTTTTTAGCCCGGTAAACCGACCGGTACGTGCTTATGGCCAGGTGGTTCAGATAGCTGTTGATTTTGCTGTGGGGATACCGGGTTTGCGCATACGAGAGGTCGCTGATGATCTCCACAAAATCAGATGCCGTTTCGTCGGGATCTTTCTTTTCAAAATCCTCAATTTCTTCCCATTTGGATCGGTTACGGTCTATAAATGTGCTTTCTCTCACAAGAGTTATGGTATTCTTTGATCCAAGACTTTTCCAAAGATATAAAAATACCTTTAGTTTTGCAGCATAGCATGCAGTTATGGATACACTGAAGATTCCTACTTTCCTGAATGTGGAGCTGAGCATTCCACTGGCCGGTACCTGGAAAAGGTATTTTGCCTTTACCATTGACTGGGTGTTCAAGGGGGCATATATACTGCTGATGGCTTATTGGGGGCCGGCTCGCTATGCAGGAGAGACTGTGTTGCCGGTTATTGCCCTGTTTTTACCCGTTTACTTTTATTCGTTTTTATCGGAATGGTTTTTTCGCGGACAAACGCCCGGTAAGATGCTGATGAAGATAAAAGTAGCAGGGCTGGATGGCAACCCGCCTTCGGCAGCGCAATGCCTGGTGCGCTGGATATTTCTCTTTGCCGATGCCTATGGCACTCTGCTGCTGGCGTTTATGAATTCATGGGTGGTTGTTTTAACACCCTTCGGCCCGCTGGTGGGTATACTCCGGATAGAGCGTTCGCCCTACCGGCAGCGCTTCGGCGACCTGGCCGCCGGTACCTTTGTGGTCAATACACAGGATGAATATTTCACGGTAGAAGATACCATTTACTCGTATGTGAACCATAAGCAAAATTATGTGGTGACCTACCCTGAGGTGATCCGGTTCTCGGATAAAGACATGACCCTGGTGAAAAACCTGCTGGAAAAATCGGAGCATCATTATGACGAAGAGCTGCTGGATAAGCTTTCCAAACGGATAAAAGAACTTCTGGAAATCAGTTCAGAAGAACCTGATTCCGTATTTTTGAGAAAGCTGCTGAACGATTATAACCATCTGGCGTTGAAGTAGCCCGTGAAGTGGTATTGGCACTTGCCGGGAAAGAATTTGAGAAATACAGGATTATCCGGGATAAGCTTTTTGAAAACGATGTTGACAAAGTTATAAAAGAGCTGAATATTAATTCCTGAACATCCACTCGTCAGCATCTTCCAGGAAAGGGAATTTCCGGCGGAAATCATGAAGATCCTGCCAGGAGAGAGAAATATCAAAGCGGCCTTTCTGATCACCGGCATCCAGCAGCAGGTCTCCTTTGAAATCAATGACGCAGGAGTCGCCCGAATAATCCAGCCCGTAGCCGTCTGTACCTACCCGGTTTACCCCGATCACATAGCACTGGTTTTCAATGGCCCGGGCTTTCAGAAGGGCTTTCCAGGCTTCTTTTCTCACAGCAGGCCAGGAAGCAATGTAGATCAGCACATCGTAATACGGCTTCACATTCCGGCTCCAGACCGGGAAACGGAGATCATAGCAGATCAGCGGCCGGAAGGTCCATTGGCCAAGACCGGTGCGAAGAAGGGTATTGCCCGGCTGAAAGGTCAGGTGCTCTTTGCCATAGGTGAAAAGATGGCGTTTATCATACTGTTCAAAAGAACCGTCCGGGCTCACCCAGAAACCCCGGTTAAAGGCTGCCTGATCCTCAGTGACTGCCACACTGCCGTACACGGCGCAGCTTTGGGCGGCTGCCAGTGTTTTCATCCAGGAAAGAGAAGGGTAAGGCGCCGTTTCCGAGAAATCGCGGGTAAAGCCCGAGGAAAACATTTCGGGAAGAACAACGAGGTCGGTGGAGGGAGAATCTGCCGTAAAATAGCGCTCCGCCAGGCGGTGGTTGGCTTCGGGGTCTTCCCAGGCCAGATCTTCCTGCAGGAGCGCTATGTTTAAGAGAGGTTTCAAAGAAACTTCATTTTGTAATCGGCGTCTACGATTCCCTTCTGGATCATGCCCAGCTTTTTCTTAAGCATCTGTTTTTTCAGGGGAGCGAGGTGGTCGGTGAAAAGTACGCCTTCAATGTGGTCGTACTCGTGCTGGATAATACGGGCAGCCATTCCCTTGAAGGTATCGGTGTGCTCTACCCAGTCGGTATCGTAGTAACGAATGGTGATAACGGGTTTCCGGTAAACATCCGCCCGTACACCCGGAATGCTCAGGCAGCCTTCTTCATACCCCCAGGGTTCGCCGGTTTCTTCAAGGATACGGGCGTTGATGAAGGTTTTCTTAAAGCCCACCAGGTCGGGGTCAATATCTTCTTCTGTCTCAGCCCCGTTATTGATCACTTCGCCGTCTACCACGAAGATCCGGTAAGCCAGGTTTACCTGCGGGCCGGCCAGGCCTACCCCGGAGGCGCTGTGCATGGTTTCAAACATATTATCAGAGATCTGCTTCACGTCCAGCTCACCCGGGGTGATGTCGGTACATTTTTTTCGTAAGACAGATGCTCCGTATCCTATGATGGGATAGATCATATCAGTTAAATTGAAAAATGAATAATTGAATTCAATTATCCGGATTGACAAACTTTCCCTTACGGGTTTTAGTCTACTTTAATGCCCGCTTTATTATAGGCAGGCCGGTTTCTGAAATATTCCAGGTCAGCCGTTACCATTTCATCAATGAGGCCGGCCAGGTCGTATTTCGGTTGCCAGTTCAGTTTGGTTTTTGCCTTGGTCGGATCACCGATTAGCAATTCCACTTCTGTAGGCCGGTAATATACGGGATCTACGGCCAATACCTTTTTACCAACGGGCAGCTGGTAATCGGGATGGGCGCAGGCCGTCACGTAAGCTTCTTCTTTTTCTTCTTTTCCTTTGAATTCAAGGGAGATTCCTACTTTTTCAAATGCCATCCTGACAAAGTCACGAACCGTGGTGGTAATACCGGTGGCAATCACGAAGTCTTCCGGCTGCTCCTGCTGCAGGATAAGCCACATGGCCTCAATATAGTCACGGGCATGCCCCCAGTCGCGTTTGGCATCGAGGTTCCCCAGGTAAAGGCAATCGTCCTGTCCGAGAGCAATCTGTGCCACTGCACGGGTAATTTTACGGGTCACGAAGGTCTCGCCCCGCAGCGGTGATTCGTGGTTAAAGAGAATACCGTTGCAGGCGTACATGTTGTATGCTTCACGGTAATTAACGGTTATCCAGTACCCGTAAAGCTTGGCCACGGCGTATGGAGAGCGGGGATAGAACGGTGTTTTTTCCGACTGCGGTACTTCCTGCACCAGGCCGTATAACTCAGAGGTGGAGGCCTGGTAGATCCGGGTTTTTTCAATAAGGCCCAGCAGGCGTACGGCTTCCAGTATACGGAGGGTGCCTATACCGTCTACCTGGGCGGTATATTCGGGCTCGTCAAAGCTCACTTTCACGTGCGACATGGCGCCCAGGTTATAGATCTCGTCCGGTTGTACTTCCTGTATAATCCGGATGATGTTGGTAGAGTCACTCAGGTCGCCGTAATGCAGCTTAAAGTGAATATTACTTTCGTGCAGATCCCTGTACAGGTGATCTATCCTGTCGGTGTTAAATAAAGAGGCTCTTCTTTTAATGCCGTGTACTTCGTATCCTTTCTGGAGAAGGAATTCGGCCAGGTAGGCCCCGTCTTGTCCGGTTATCCCGGTAATTAATGCTTTTTTCACTTCGAGTTCAGTGCCTTTTTTATGTTTATTTTTTCATTCACTATGCGTGTCGTTCCAAACCTCTGCCGGAGTAAGCCGCTGTACTTTTCGGCATCCTGGTAGTAAAGAAAGTCACCTGCCCGGATCCGGTAGGTGGGCTGACTGTACGACTCATAAATTTCCAGCTGCGGGAAATTCCTGAGCAGGTAGCTTTTGGCATTTTCAAAGTCGGCCCGTGAATTGCCCGAAAAAACCTGGATCCTGAATCCCTGACCGTTGTTAAAAGTCTTGTTATGCTCAATGATCTTATCGAGTGAAGCATTCACTTTCTCGTTGTCATCTGAAAAAGCCACATTAACGGGTTCTGCTTTGCCCGTTTCCTTTCCGTCAGCCGCTTTTCCATCGGTTTCCAGGTCGTCATATTGAGGAAGAAGATGGCGTATATCTTCCGAATAGCCGGAAACCTGCCCTGAAGAGCCACTTCCGGAGGGAGTTGTCCTTTTCGCACAGGCCGTTGCGGAAAGGATTACCAGTACAAATAAGAAATTCCTTAGCATATCGACTCCATTATAACGGAAGGTGCAAAATTAGCAATATGTTACGGGAATAAAAAAGATAATCAGCTCAGGCCGAACATTTCTTTCAGTGCAGCCCACAAATTCCGCTTCTCACCGGCCAGGTTGCGGCCTACCATAGTGAGGGGATCTGCCAGGAGAATTTTTTTGCCGGCATGGACAGCCAACCGGTATTTTGCAGGCTTTCCGGTCCATTGGAGCACTTCTGAAAAATCACCGAAAGTGATCACCTGCTCTACCCGGCCGAGGGTTTGCAGGTCGTATTCGGGGAACTGCTGCTGGTGCAGCACTTCTATATCATCCGGGGTAACTCCCACTGAGGCCATGATCCTGGTGAGCAGCTCCCGGTCGGCATCGGGTAAGAAATCAACCAGGATAAGCGTACGTTTTTCCGGGTTTTTCCGGGGCGGAAGCACGGGCGGCTTAGCTTCTTCAGCAGCTACCGGGCCCTTCAGGTTAAAAAGGGTCTCGCCGGTAAATACAAAAGAAGCTAAGGCTCGGTTCATAATCCGGATTTTCTGGCCAGCGTGGCATTCCTGTCCGGGCCGGTAGAAACAAACGTAATGGGGGTGTTAAGTTCGCGTTCGAGGTAAGCGGTATAGGCTTTGAGCGCATCAGGCATGTCTTCGAATGAGGTAATGCCCTCCAGCGACTGCTTCCAGCCCGGCAGGGTGACGTATACCGGCTTCAGCGGGGTATCGGTCATGTCGTAAGGCAGCTCGTCGGTGATGGTGCCGTCAGGCAGCTCATAGTGCGTACATACGCTTATCTCATCAAAGATATTGAGCACGTCTACCTTCATCATCACCAGCTGGGTAACCCCGTTCAGCATGATAGAGTATTTCAGGGTAGGCAGGTCTACCCAGCCGCATCTTCTCGGTCTTCCGGTGGTGCTGCCGAACTCCCGGCCTTCCTGGCGCATTCTCTCACCGGTTTCGTCAAGCAGCTCGGTAGGGAAAGGCCCTGAGCCCACACGGGTACAGTAGGCCTTGAATATGCCGTATACGTCGTTGATCTTAGACGGTGAAACCCCCAGGCCCGAGCAGACCCCGGCAGCCGTAGTATTGGAGCTGGTGACAAAAGGGTACGAGCCGAAATCAATGTCCAGCAGGGAGCCCTGGGCTCCTTCTGCCAGCACCCGGGTGCCGGGTTCGGCCAGCTTTTTGTTGATCAGGTATTCGCTTTCAATAAGATTAAAGCCTTTGATAAATTCCAGGGCCCGGAAGAACTCCTGCTCGGCTTCCGCGAAGTCGTATTCAAACCGGTAAAAGTCCAGCATTCTTTTATGCGACTCCACCAGCTTGTTGTATTTGTCTTTGAATGAAGGCGACAGGGCGTCACCGAGGCGCAGGCCCTGACGTGATACTTTGTCGGCATAAGCCGGGCCTATGCCTTTCAGGGTAGAGCCGATTTTGGCTTCCGCCTTGGCTTTTTCCGACGCGGCATCGAGCAGCCGGTGCGACGGAATGATAATGGCTGTTTTTTTGGAAATGAACAGGGTTTTGCTGAAATCGATCTGGTAAGGGGCAAGGGCCTCTATTTCCTTTTTAAAGATAATGGGGTCCAGTACTACCCCGTTTCCGATAATGTTTATGCTGTCGGGCCGGAAGATACCCGAAGGTATCTGGTGTAAAACATGTTTTTTTCCTTCAAATTCGAGCGTGTGCCCGGCGTTGGGACCGCCCTGAAAACGGGCTACCACTTTGTACTCCGGAGCCAGAACATCCACAATCTTCCCTTTACCTTCATCTCCCCATTGAAGGCCTAGCAGAATATCAACCATTTTTGAAACCAGTTATTTAATTTATTTGCCAATTTTGTTTTCACATTCTGAATTACGGCAAGAGCCGTAAAAAATCAGGGAATGGTGTAAAACGTTGAAATTCAAATGATCACCCACCATGTTTTGAATGGATTGAACCCGGGGGTCACAGAATTCCAAAACTTTGTTGCAATCTAGGCAAATTAAGTGGTCATGTTGCTTAAATCCGTAGGATTTTTCATATTGTGCCAGATTCTTCCCGAACTGGTGTTTGGTCACCAGGTCGCACTCTACCAGCAGATCGAGGGTATTGTAAACCGTAGCGCGGCTCACCTGGTATTTCTTGTTTTTCATGGAAATATACAGATCTTCCACATCAAAGTGATCGTCTCTGCTGTAGATCTCTTCGAGAATGGCGTAGCGCTCGGGAGTTTTCCGAAGTTGTTTGTTTTCCAGATATGCCGTAAAAATTTGCTTTACCGCCTGAATATTATTTTTTTCAGCGATCATATATAATTTTATATAGATGGTCTTACAAAATTAATAATTAAGTACTTAGAATTGATCTAAATATCTGCATGTTATTGGCCAGAGGGCTTACGGGGTTTAAAACGACAGCTTTAAGCCCAGCCGGCCCTCTTTGTTCAGGCCAACGCTTGTGGTAAGGGCATCGTGCTTTTTCTTTTTGTTGTACAAATCAACCGACTTCTCCTTTTTGTCGCTGCCGAATTCCATCAGGCATACCCCGGCTGCCAGCAGGGCTACCCCGCCCAGGGCGTTTGCCACCGGCCTTTTAAAGTAGGTGTACTCCACATTATCAATAACGGTGGTCTTTTTTACCCCAATGAGGGCATTAATGCTGAGGGCAAGGCCGGCAACAGAAACGGCAGCCCCCGCCGGGGTCAGAACCCGGGCGTGCTTCATCTGCCTTTCGGCGTCGTAGGCTTTTGATTTTGCATAGAGATCATAAAGCATGGAATTGTTCTGCCTGATCCCCTGCCGGTAGGCTGTTGAAGTAAAAACCCTCCTTTTTACGGTAAGCGTATCCGAGGTTTCCTGGGCAGCCAGCTCTGCGGATAAAAACAGGAGTAATGAAAGAATTATGCGTTTATTCATTCGGGTTATGCGGTTTCATCTCTTGATACATTGCTGACGCCTTCTATGATCTCAAGGCGGTGAAGAAGCTCATCCAGGTGTTTGGTGTCAAAAACGTAAACTTTGATTTTTCCCTCAAATATACCATCAAAAGTTTCAACAGAAATACCCCGCATATTAATATGAAGCTCATTGGAGATAACTTTTGAAATGTCCTGGATCAGTCCTACCCGGTCTATACCATTTAACTTAATAGTGACCAGGTATGATTTTTCAATCTGGCTGGCCCAGCGGGCCTTGATTACCCGGTTGCCGTAATTGGAAAGCAGCTGGTGGGCATTGGGACAGCTGTTCCGGTGAATTTTTATGCCTTCGTTGATGGTCAGGAAACCGAAAACATTATCACCGGGAATGGGGTTGCAGCAGCGCGCCAGGGTATAGTCAATCTGCTGCATGTCGTCACCGATCAGCAGCGTGTCATTTCCCTGAACTTTCTTAAATTCCCGCTCAAAAGATTTGGCATCTTTGAACGCCTTCTCATCAAGCTCAATTTTTTTCTGCCGGTTGGCCTGGGCTTCTTTTTCTTTTTTGAACTTGCTGATCTCGTCAGGCAGGTTATGCCCTTTGCCAAAGGCATAGAAGAGGTCGTTGTAATCTTTTTTGTTGAAGTAGGCCCGGAGCTGGTTGATCGTCTCCAGGTTATTTTCCATGCCCAGGTTTTTCAGCTTCCGGGCAATGATCTCTTTTCCTTCACTGATATAGCCCTTGTTAAATTCTTTCAGGAGGTCTTTGATACGGGCTTTGGCTTTAGAGGTCACCACAAAACGCAACCAGTCTTCTGAGGGTTTCTGGTTTTTGGTGGTCAGGATTTCCACCTGGTCGCCGCTCTGGAGCACATGGCTGATCGGCATAAGGGTGCCGTTTACCTTACCGGCGGTGCACCTTCTGCCGATTTCGGTATGAATATCAAAAGCGAAATCAAGTACGGTAGCTCCTTTCCGGAGCACTTTCAGGTCGCCTTTGGGGGTGAAAATGAAAATTTCTTCGTTAAAGAGGTTGCTCTGGAAATCTTCAATAAACTCAATGGCCGAAGAGTCGCCGCTTTCCAGCGTGTCGCGCACCTGGTTGATCCACTGATCCAGGGGCTTGTCGAGGGAGGTGCTGTTGCCCTTGTATTTCCAGTGGGCAGCATAGCCTTTTTCAGCTATTTCATCCATACGCTCGGTTCGGATCTGCACTTCCACCCACACCCCTGCGTTGCTCATAACGGTGGTATGGAGCGATTCATACCCGTTAGACCGGGGCGTGGAGATCCAGTCTTTCAGGCGGTCGGGATTAGGGCGGTATTCGTCGGTAACAATAGAATACGCCTGCCAGCAGGCGGCTTTTTCCTTGTCTTTTTCGTCAATGGGAATCCCCTTCAGGATAATCCGGATGGCGAAAAGGTCATAAATGCCCTCAAAAGGGATATTGGTGTTCTGCAGCTTTTTCCAGATCGAATAAATGTGCTTGGGCCGGCCCTTGATGTAAAAATCCAGGCTGGCCTCTTCCAGCCTTTTTTTGATGGGCTTCATGAAATTGTCGATGAGCCTTTTTCTTGAAGCCTTGCTGGAACTCAGCTTGGCGGTGATGTCTTTGAACTCCTCGGGGTGGGTATACTTCAGGTACAGGTCTTCCAGCTCCGACTTGATCTGGTACAACCCCAGGCGGTGCGCCAGGGGCGCATAGATATAAATGGTTTCATTGGAAATCTTGAGCTGCGAGTTCCTGGCCATGCTGTCCAGTGTACGCATGTTGTGGAGGCGGTCGGCCAGCTTGATCAGGATCACGCGCACATCCTGCGAGAGTGTCAGGAGCATTTTCCGGAAGTTCTCGGCCTGTGCCGACTGGGTTTGCTCGAAGCTTTCGCTGATTTTGGTGAGCCCGTCGATAATCTGCGCTACTTTCGGGCCGAAATCCTTCTCGATATCTTTCAGCGTAATGCTGGTGTCTTCCACCACATCATGGAGCAATGCGCAGACCAGAGAAGTGGGGCCCAGACCGATTTCCTCCACGCAGATCAGGGCTACTTCAAGCGGATGGTAAATGTAGGGCTCGCCCGACTTGCGCCGCATTTCCTTATGTGCATCCATGCTGACCGATAAGGCCTTCCGGATCATTTTGGCATCGCCGTCTTTAATAAGGCTTTTGGCGGCCTTCAGGATCTTCCTGTAGCGCTTGGCAATCTCTTTCTTCTCGGATTCGGAATAGTATTCCGTAGTCACTTTCTCTGTTTCCACATTCATTTTCGTATCGCGGATTAACTCACAGCACGTAAGTTTGAAATATCCTGTGTAAGTTACAAAAAAAATCTGTAATTATTGCGGGTAAAGGGGTTTTCTTTGTTACATACTCCGATATAATTTCATATTTTTGCAGCAGATAAAAAAGGAAATGGTGTTCTTCCTTACCCAACCGCTTCTCCGGAGCTGATGACGCCTGATTAATTAAATGTTAACCAATTTAATCAGGCCTCTTATGTCTAAATCATTCGGTAAAAAAGCAAAGATCTCTACTCAATTCTTTTTCCGGAAATATCCGGCCTTCCCGTATATTCTTAAATGGACAGGCATTTCCCTGGTTATCGGTGCCTGCATTGGCAGTGCTTCCGCCGGTTTTCTCATTTCACTCGATTGGGCCACCGATTTTCGGGAAAGCCACTTGTGGCTGATCGCCTTACTGCCGGTGGGCGGGTTCCTGGTGGGCCTGCTTTATTATTATTTCGGACAAGAGGCAGAAGCCGGGAATAACCTCCTGATTGATACCATTCACCGCCCGGAGAAGGTGGTTCCGTTCCGTATGGCCCCGCTGGTGTATATCGGAACCATTGTTACGCATTTTTTCGGAGGCTCGGCAGGCCGGGAAGGTACGGCTTTGCAGATGGCCGGTGCCATTGCCGACCAGTTCTCGAAGCCGTTCCGGCTTTCTTCCGGTGACAGGGTCCTGCTGATGATTTCAGCCATTGCCGGGGGCTTTGGTTCTATATTCGGCACACCGCTGGCGGGCACGCTGTTTGGCCTGGAGTTTTTCCTGATCGGCCGGATCCGCTACAACGCCATTTTCCCGGCATTGATGACCGCCGTTATTGCCGACCGGGTTACCCGGCTCTGGCAGGCCCGTCATACGCATTATTCGATCAGCCTGGTCCCGGATATTTCATTTGTCAACATCATTTATGCAGTCATTGCAGGTGTGTTTTTCGGATTATGTGCCGCTACGTTCAGTAAATTAATTCATCGCACCAGCCGGTTTTTTAAAGCAAAAATCGCTTATCCGCCGTTGCGCCCGGTAGCCGGCGGGATTATTGTGGCCCTGGCTGTGTGGATGATGGGTACCCCCCAATACATCGGCCTGGGTATTCCTACCATACTCAGCGCTTTTGAGCAGCCCCTGCCGGCCTATGATTTTGCCCTGAAAATGATCTTTACCATCGTTACGCTGTCGGCCGGTTTTAAAGGCGGAGAGGTGACACCCCTGTTTTTTATCGGGGCTACACTGGGAAGCTCCCTGGCCTTTTTTATCCCTTTACCGGTAGGACTCCTGGCCGGAATGGGATTTGTGGCGGTATTTGCCGGCGCTACCAATACGCCCATTGCCTGCAGCTTAATGGCCCTGGAGCTGTTCGGTGCCGAATGCGGCGTATATGTGGCCCTGGCCTGCGTGGTCTCCTATCTGCTATCCGGGCATAACAGTATTTACAGCAAACAGGTTATCGGTGAGCCCAAGCATGAGCGGTTTTCGTTCCTGGAGGGGAAGCGGCTGAATGAGTTGTAGGGATGGAAATCGCTTTTGAATAGGCGGATTGATTGATTATTGTGCTATAGAAACTCCATTGTTTAAAAGTTCCACGTTGAAGTTTACTTTTGCATTGAGTGCTTTGAAAACTCTCAGCAATGTTTCCATAGTAATATTGGTAGTGTTGTTTTCCAGTTTTGATATCTGCGCCCGTTGAACCCCTATAAGCCTGCCCAGCTCTTCCTGGGTGAGGTTTCTTTCCAGCCTGACTTTACGTATGATATCTCCAAGGATTTCCAGCTGAAGCTCCTGCTCATAAGCAGTTCTTTTATCCGTTCCGATTTTACCGATAAACTCATCTTTTATCTGGCTAAAAGTGAACATTTTTAACTCTGTCATTTTTTTCTGTTGTTTTTTAACTCAAAATAATTCAGCCTTATTTGCTGAGTCCTTTTTATTTCTTTTTCAGGGACTTTGGCGGTTTTCTTTACGATCCCATGCGTTGCCAGTACCAAAGTGTTGTGTTTGTTTTCTTTGTCCCAGAATGTAAAAATCCGGTAATACGTTTTATTGTAAAAAGTTCTGAACTCCCAGATTTCATCTTTTAGTTTTTTGAATAATTCCTTGTCAAGGGTTGCTTTTGCCTTATCGATATTAAAGATAATTTTATCGCGGCTTTTTTCATCTAATTGTAAGAGAAACTCTCTGGCTTCGGTCAGGAATATAATTTCAAATTTCATAAACGCTGTGTGTTTCCATACAAAGATACAAATTCTTTTGAAAAGACCAAGTATTTGCTTCCGTAAATTTGTTTTGCCACCATTCGCCATTAAATCCGTAAATTTGCGTTTTATAATTTTACACAGAGATGTTTAAAAGAGTGTTCCTGTTGCTGCTGGCCGCTGTGGTGTTCGGATGCGGCAGGGGGTCGGATACGCCGGAGGCTGCGGTAACCATTGAACGGTTTGACCGGCAGCTCATGGACGTGAAGTCGGAAGCAGAACTTAAAAAGCTGCTGGAAGAGAACCGTTCGGTATGTGATCTGCTGTTTGGGGCCGCTCCGTCTGATACGTCTTTCACGGGCGATGTTTTTCACATGACACAGCATGCTGACGCCCGGAAGCTTTACGGGCAGGTAGGGGAAACTTTCGGTGATCTGAAGGCTATGGAGCAGAGCTTTGCCCGGGCGTTTGGTGAGATCCGGAAGCTGTATCCCGATTTCACACCGCCCCGTATTGTGGCCGGCTTCAGCGGGCTCAGGAATGATATGGCGGTGACCGACTCGCTGGTGGTCATATCGCTTGAGTCGTTCATCGGTTCCAAAGCCCTCTACCGGCCCGACCAGCCCGAATACATGCTGAGGCGGTTTGCCCCGGAGTATATAGTGCCCAATGTGATCCGGTTCTTATCCAACCGCTTTAATAAAACAGACTTCAGCAACGACTCCTTCACGGCCGACATGATCTTTTTCGGGAAGTCGCTGGAATTCAGCCGTGCCGTGCTGCCGCATGTAGAAGATTCCCTCCTTATCGGCTATACCAACCGGGAAATGCAGAATGCCTATGAGCACCAGGACGTGATCTGGGCGCATGTCATAGAGCGGGAGCTGCTGAACAGTAAGAACCCGGCGGTAAATGCCCGGTATTTCGGCGAAAGGCCTTATATGGGGGAGATCGGGCCCGATTGTCCCGGCCGCATAGGCCAGTGGCTGGGATGGAGAATAGTAGAGATGTACCGGATGAACCATCCGGAGGTAAGCATCCCGGAATTAATGCAAAATGAAGATGCCCAGGCTATTTTGAGAGGCTCAAAATACCGCGGCCAAAAAGACAAATAAATGACAAACCCTTCCTCTGAAAACAACAAGCCCCGGCTCAGCCTTAAGGGCATGAAAGAAGCCTTAAAGCTTTTCCGGTTTTTAAGCCCTTATAAAGCGCTGTACCTGGTCGGTATGGTGATGCTGGTATTTTCTACTCTCACTACATTGCTGTTTCCTATCCTGGTTGGTGAAATGACCAAGGTGCTGGAGGGGAAATCGGGCTTCAGCCTGAACCAGGTGGCCATGGTATTTGGTATAGTTTTGCTTTCACAAGGTGTTTTTTCCTATTTCCGGGTGGTGTTCTTTGCTGTGGTCAGTGAAAAGGCAACGGCCGACATCCGTAAGCTGGTCTACAAAAAAATTATTACCACGTCGATTCCCTTTTTTGAAAACAACCGGGTGGGCGATCTTATCAGCCGCCTGTCGTCAGATGTAGCGGCCATACAGAATGTGCTGACCACCACGGTGGCCGAGTTTTTCCGACAGATCGCTACGCTGGTACTGGGCCTGGCCTACCTGTTTTACGTTTCGTGGCAGCTTACGTTGTTTATGCTGGCCACTTTCCCGGTTACGGTACTGGCGGCGCTGATATTCGGCCGGTTTGTGCGCCGCTTGTCGCGCGAGGTGCAGGCCCGGCTGGCGGAGGCCAATATTGTGGTCGATGAAAGCTTTCAGTCGGTTTCTACCGTAAAAGCCTATACTAATGAGAAGCTGGAATACAACCGCTATTCCGGCCTGATCGGTGAAGTGGTGAAGCTTTCGATCAAGCTGGCCCGTTACCGGGGTATTTTCATCTCGTTTTTTATTGTAGGATTATTCGGCGGGGTCTGCCTGGTGATCTGGTTTGGTGGTAACCTGGTGCTCGAAGGGCACCTGATCCTGTCAGACCTGGTGGCTTTCCTGCTGCAGTCGCTGTTTATAGCCGGCTCACTGGCAGGCCTGGGCGAGATCTATGCGTCGGTACAGCGTTCTATCGGGGCATCGGAGCGGCTGTTTGAGATCCTGGAAGAGCCTTCGGAAGTAGATATGGACGACGAACCGCAGCGCGTAAGGTATAAAGGAGAGATCCGTTTCCGGGATGTATGCTTTTCGTACCCGTCCAGAAAAGATGTCCCGGTTCTTAAAGATATTGATCTTTCTGTCCCGGCAGGGCAGAAGATAGCCCTTGTGGGGCATTCAGGGGCCGGGAAATCCACCATTGTACAGCTCCTGATGAAATACTATCCCCTGGAAGAAGGGGATATCCTGATGGACGGGAAAAGCATAAGCGAGATCAATGTTACCGAGCTGCGAAGCAATATGGCTATTGTTCCGCAGGAGGTGCTGCTTTTCGGCGGCTCTATCCGGGAAAACATTGAATACGGTAAGCCCGGCGCTACAGAAGAAGAAATCAGGGAAGCGGCCCGTAAGGCCAATGCCCTCGAATTCATTGACCGCTTTCCGGAAGGGTTGGAGACCCGTGTCGGCGAGCGGGGAATCAAGCTTTCGGGCGGACAGAAGCAGCGGATCGCCATTGCCCGGGCTATCCTGAAAGACCCGGCCGTACTGATCCTGGATGAAGCCACCAGCGCACTGGATTCGCACTCCGAGCGGCTGATCCAGGAGGCTTTGAAAGAGCTGATGAAAAACCGGACCTCTATTATTATAGCGCACCGGCTGGCCACGATTCAGCATGTTGACCGCATTTATGTTCTGGAAGAAGGCCGCATTGTGGAATCCGGAACCCATGAAAATTTGTTATCTGATTCAGAGGGCGTTTATGCGCAGCTGGTTAAGATGCAATTTGATGTTCTCGTAAACCCTAAAGAAAAGGTATGAGTGAGCTGAATGAAATACTGAAAAGCACCGGGCTGCGGGTAACCGAAACCCGGCAGGTGATCCTGGAACGTTTCCGGGAAAAAACCGCTGCCATTTCGCAGAGCGATATGGAAAACGAGCTGGGCGACGACATTGACCGGGTAACCGTTTACCGGACACTGAAAACCTTTGTGGAAAAAGGGATCATCCATAAAATACTGGACGATAAAGGCGGGGTCAAATATGCTTTGTGCAAAGAAGAGTGCCATCCCGGACATCATCACCATGATCACCTGCATTTCAAATGCTCGGTGTGCCAGGAAACCACCTGTCTTGAAAACCACCTGATCCCCGAAATCAGCCTGCCCGAAGGTTACCAAAAAGAAGAAGTGAATATCCTGGTGCAGGGGATATGCCCGAATTGTAAATAAAGTCACGTATGTACCAGATTAAAAGCGCCGTTTTCAGCAAGAGTTCCACCAAAATAGAGCAGTGCCCGCAGGACAACCTGCCGGAAATTGCCTTTATCGGGAGATCCAATGTAGGAAAATCTTCTCTTATCAATATGCTGACAGGAGTAAAAAACCTGGCCAAAACCTCCTCCACGCCGGGAAAGACCCAGCTCATCAATCACTACCTGGTAGATAATGTCTGGTACCTGGTTGACCTCCCCGGCTACGGCTACGCCAAGGTGCCGTTGTCTGAAAAAGCCAAATGGGAAAAGATGACCTGGGACTATATCCTGGAGCGAAAAACCCTCCTGTATGTTTTTGTGCTGGTAGATATCCGGGTAAGTCCGCAGAAAAGTGACCTCGAGTTTATCCGGAAACTGGGGGAAAACGGGATTGCCATTAAAATAATTTTTACGAAAGAAGATAAAGTGAAAACAATGGAAGGGCAACGCAATATAACCGCTTTCAGAGAGGCACTTAGCCGGGATTGGGGCATACTTCCGGAATATTTTATTACCTCTTCCGAGAAGAAAAGCGGGAAAATTGAAATGCTCGGATTAATTGAAGAGATTGTATTCAGTAGTTTTTAAATTATTTTAATATATATTTGTGTTCTACAGTAACAACTAAATAATGGCGACAGAATACCTTGGAATAGATATTGGAGGAACAAATGTAAAAATGGGAATCGTAGATTCCGAAACAGGTAATATTAAGAACTTCTATAGTCATGAGACCAGCTCATGGCGGGCCTCCGGGAGGTTTGTGGAGCGCCTGGGCGATGCTATTGTGCTTCAGCTGAAAGAAAACCCGGAAGTAAAGAAAGTGGGTATCGGCGTACCCGGCCTGATTACCAGAGACCGGAATACCCTCGTAGAGATCACGGCTATCCCGGAAACCAACGGTATTCACATCATCCCGGTATTAAAAGACCGGTTCCCGGACCATGATTTTTTCCTGGAAAATGATGCCAACGCAGCGGCATTAGGCGAATATTATTTCGGAGAAGAGAAGCTTCCCGAAGATTACATCTTTGTTACCCTGGGTACCGGTGTGGGCGGTGCGGCCATTATTGACAAGCTGGTGTTCAAAGGCGGGGGCGGTAACGCTATGGAGCCCGGTCACATGCCTTCAGAGAACGGGAAAGTGCTGGAGAGGAATATCGGTAAAAATGAGCTCCTTGACATGGCCAACAGAATGCGCAGCGAATTTACCGGTGAAACGAAGCTCCCGGCCGACGGCAGCATTTCTACCACCGGACTCGTAGCGGCCGCTTCAGAAGGCGATGAGCTGGCACTGAAGATCTTTGATAAGGTAGGCTCGCTGCTGGGCGATGGCCTGGTGAGCATGATCCGTATCCTGGATATCACCACTGTATTGATCGGCGGAGGACTCTCGGCTTCTTTTGAATACATTATGCCGGCCGTTAACCGCCAGCTGCATTACTGGCTGACACCTTATTACACCAAAACGCTGGACATCCGCCGGGCTACACTGGCCAATGATGCCGGCCTCCTGGGAGCAGCCAGCCTGTGTTTTTAAGCCGTTTTGATTTTGGCAAAAAATGCATACCCGGTATTCTCGCATGAATACTTCATGCATAAAGCACTCGTGCTGGCAGAAGAGGCATTTCAGCAGGATGAGATACCCGTGGGAGCTATTGTAGTGGCTGACGGGAAGAAGATTATCGGGAAAGGCTACAACCAGACCGAGAAGCTGACGGATGTTACCGCACATGCCGAAATGCTGGCCCTTTCTGCCGCTTCCAACTTTTTAGGCGGAAAATATCTCAAAGATTGTACTTTGTACGTTACTTTAGAACCCTGCCTGATGTGCGCGGGCGCTTTGGCCTGGTCGCAGATCAGTACGGTGGTTTACGGAGCCTCCGATGCCAAACGGGGATTTTCTCTCTGGTCGCCGGGTGTTCTGCATCCGAAAACCAACCTGATTTCCGGGGTGCTGGCTGATGAAGCCGGTCAGCTGATGAAGGCGTTCTTTAAGAAGCTGAGACCCGGGTAAGAAGACACGGTGAAGGGGAACGGATTAAAGAATGGGGTTGTTTTATAAGTAATACAGATTCAAATTAATTAAAATAAACGAGTTATGGCCTTTACATTAGCACCGCTCCCTTATGCAAACAATGCATTGGAGCCTTATTTTGACGCGCAAACCATGGAAATCCACCATGATCGTCACCACAATGCGTACGTTACCAATCTGAATGCAGCCATTGCCGGCACCGATTTAGATAAGCAGAGTATTGAAGAAATCCTGGCCAACGTGAGTAAGGCATCACCTGCCGTAAGAAATAACGGTGGTGGCCATTACAACCATGACCTGTTCTGGAACATCCTGGCACCGGCCGGTAAAGGCGGTGAGCTTTCAGGTGATCTGAAAGCAGCCATTGAAGCGGCTTTTGGTTCGGTAGATGAGTTCAAAGCCCAGTTTAAAGCAGCTGCTACTTCCCGTTTCGGTTCAGGATGGGCCTGGCTGATTGTAAAAGCTGACGGCTCCCTGGCCATTACTTCCACGCCTAACCAGGACAATCCCCTGATGGATATTGCAGAAGTGAAAGGAACACCTCTCCTGGGTATCGACGTATGGGAGCACGCGTATTACCTGAAATACCAGAACAAACGCCCGGACTACATTGATGCATTCTGGAATGTGGTGAGCTGGGATGCGGTAGCGAAGAGGTTTTCGGCAGCGAAATGAGGATTTAGTTAAAAACTAAAAACTAAAAGTGAAAAGTTGCGGTACAATTAGTATTAAAATTAATGTACCGCAACTTTTCACTTTTATCTTTTCACTTTTAGCTCTCCCGTGCTTTCCCTCTCCACCAGTATCGGTTCTAATACTACCTTCTCCGGGTTGTCATACGGGTTTTTCTTATTGACCATGGCCAGGAAAATACGGGCGCACTCGGCCCCCATTTTATGCGGCTGCTGCTCAATGGTGGTCAGCGAAGGAGTAATGAATTCGGAAAATACCTCGTTGGCAAACCCCATTACCGCTACCCGTCCGGCCGGCACACCTTCTTCTTTCAGCTGCCGCAGCACTCCCAGGGCCGTAAAGTCATCACCGGCAATTACCGCATCGGGCAGGGGGCATCCGGCCATCATGCTTTTGATCTGGGCTTTACCGCCTTCTATAGATAAGGTTCCGTAGCGTACGGTATGGGCATGAGCCGGAATGAAGTGATCGTGCAGGGCCGCCAGGTAACCTTCTACCCTCTGTTTAAAGATGCTGATCTTCTGGGGCGGGGCAATAAAGGTGATGTTCCGGAAATTCTTTTTAAGCAGATGCTCAGCAGCCATGTAGCCGGCCTTGAAGTCGTTCAGGGTAACCGATGGCACATTAAAATTTTCCATGGTACGGTCAAAGAGAACCAGGGCCTTGCCCTGCCTGACCACCGCTTCGAAATGGCTGATGTCTGCTGATGTTTCGAGCGACAAGGAAGCAAAGATGCCGTCTACCTGGGCTTCCAGCAGCGTTTTAACCCCCTGTTTTTCGTTTTCCAGGCTTTCGTTGGTCTGGTAGAGAAGAATGCCGTACCCGGCCGCTTTTAAATTCAGCTCTATGCTGTGGATCACCGAGGCAAAAAACTGGACGCGGGCGCTCGGCACGATCACCCCGATGGTAAACGTTTTGCCCGACTTCAGGGAGGCCGCCAGCTTGTTGGGGCTGTAGTTCATCTTCTGGGCCATGGCCCGTACCTGGTCTTTGGTTTCGGTGCTGATGCTCCTCGAATCGTTCAGCGCTCGTGAAACGGTAGAAACGGTGATGTTCAGCTCCCGGGCTATATCGTAGATGGTGACTTTCTTTTTCAAAAGATACGCTGAAAATAAGTAGATAATTTTAACAAAAGTAACGGTTTCCTGTAAATTATACACAATCGATTGCGTAAGCACTTTTTGCGACCCTGATCATAGTACGATCCGGACCGGGTGAGTGAAAAGGCAATTGCCGGGGAAGAGGCTGGCCAGAAGGCTCCCCTGCCTGAAAATACGGAGGCGGTGTGTGGACTTTTGAGACATGTTTACTTTTATGACAGGGCCGTTAATGATCTCCGGAAAGGAATAACCTAAAAAAAACCGTAACCTTTTGGATTAAAAAAAAATCGTTGCTACTTTTATGCAATCGATTGCGTAATATCGATTCAACCTTGCCTTTTATCGTATGTTTCTATTAGGAATAGACCTCGGAACCTCCTCTGTTAAGATTTCAGTGATTGATGCTGCAACCCGGCAGGCTGTTTCCTCGGTTCGGTATCCGGAAACCGAAGCGGAAATTCTCAGTCCCCGGCCCGGTTGGGCCGAGCAGGATCCGGAAACCTGGTGGGAGAATACCAAAAATGCGATCAGGAAGTCGCACGCTACGGGTACATACGATCCCCGGCAGATAAAAGCCATCGGTATTGCTTACCAGATGCACGGGCTGGTGATTACCGATGCTGCGGGAAACCCGTTAAGAAATTCCATTATCTGGTGCGACAGCCGGGCGGTAGAAACCGGTGAGCGGGCCTTTGATGCCATGGGCCATGCCTTCTCGCTGGAGCATCACCTCAATTCTCCGGGTAACTTTACGGCGGCCAAGCTGGCATGGGTAAAAGAACATGAGCCCGGCCTGTACGAAAAGATCGACAAGGTCATGCTGCCGGGTGATTTTATCGCGTATAAGCTGTCGGGTCACCTGACCACCAGCATCAGCGCCTTGTCGGAAGGGGTATTCTGGGATTTTCGCTCCAATACCCTATCGGAAAGCATCCTGAATTATTTTGGTTTTTCTGCCGGTCTGTTTCCCGAAATACAACCCGTATTTTCAGTACATGGCGAGGTCTCGCAAAAGGTAGCCGGAGAGCTGGGGCTGTCTCCCGGTACGGCCATCGGGTACAAGGCCGGTGATCAGCCCAATAATGCCTTCTCCCTGAACGTGCTGGAGCCGGGCGAAGTGGCTGCCACGGCGGGTACTTCCGGGGTGATCTACGGGGTGAGTGACGCGCTGGTGTATGACCCGGCCTCGCGGGTGAATACGTTTGCCCACGTGAATTACCTGCCCGGCCATATCCGTACAGGTATCCTTTTGTGCATTAACGGTACGGGCATCCTGTACAGCTGGGCCCGGAAAATCCTGGCCGGCAATTTCAGCTACCCCGAGCTGAACCGCCTGGCGGCGCAGGCGCCCCCGGGAGCAGACGGCCTGCGCGTGCTGCCTTTCGGAAACGGTGCCGAGCGCATTCTCCGGAACCGGACCATCGGCGCCCATATCGAAAATATTGACCTTAACCGGCATTCGGCAGCCCATATCCTGAAAGCCATTAACGAAGGCATTGCCTTTTCGTTCCGCTACGGCCTGGATATCATGCGCGACAACGGGTATCCCCCTTCCGTGATCAAAGCCGGTCATTCCAACCTCTTCCTGAGCGAGGTCTTCCGGAAAGACTTTGTAGGGGCTACGGGCGTACCGGTAGAGCTCTACGAAAACGACGGCAGCGTGGGGGCTGCCCTGGGTGCCGGACTGGGAACCGGGTATTTTAAAGAGCCGGCAGAGGCCTTTTCTAACCTGAAAAAAATCAAAACCGTAGAACCCGAAGCCACCGGGCGCTACGATGAGCTATACGAAGAATGGAAAGAAATTTTAAATCTTAAATTACAAAAAAATGGCAATCGTTAAAGGAGAAAAAGAGTATTTCGAAGGCATAGGAGAGATCAGATACGAAGGAAAAGACACCGATAACCCGCTGGCATTCCGGTATTACGATGAAAACAGGATCGTACAGGGGAAAACCATGAAAGAATACCTGAAGTTTGCCTGTGCATACTGGCATTCGTTTAACGGTAACGGGTCAGACCCTTTTGGTGAGCCCACCCATATTTTTCCCTGGGATGTAAAAAGCGACCCGGTGGAGCGGGCAAAAGATAAGATGGATGCCGCGTTTGAGTTCATCACCAAAATGAACCTGCCCTACTATTGTTTTCACGATGTAGACATGGTGGATTATGGCCCGGATGTAGCCGAAAACGAACGCCGGCTCCGGGTACTGACCGACTATGCGCTGAAGAAGCAGGAGGAATCGGGCGTGAAACTACTCTGGGGCACAGCCAACCTCTTCTCTAACCGGCGATACATGAATGGGGCCATCACCAACCCCGATTTTCACGTACTGAGTCACGGGGCAGCGCAGGTAAAGGCCGCGCTGGACGCCACCATTGCCCTGGGCGGTGAAAATTATGTTTTCTGGGGGGGAAGAGAGGGGTACATGACCCTGCTGAATACCGATATGAAGCGGGAAAAAGAACATTTTGCCCGTTTCCTGCATACGGTCAGAGACTATGCCCGTAAAAACGGGTTCAAGGGTACTTTCTTCATTGAGCCCAAGCCCTGTGAGCCCTCCAAGCACCAGTACGATTACGACGCGGAAACGGTGATCGGATTCCTGCGGCAGTACGACCTCCTGGGCGACTTCAAGCTTAACCTGGAAGTGAACCATGCCACCCTGGCCGGGCATACGTTCCAGCATGAACTGCAGGTAGCTGCAGACACGGGAATGCTGGGCTCCATTGATGCCAACCGGGGCGATTACCAGAACGGCTGGGATACCGATCAGTTCCCGAATAATATCAATGAGCTGGTGGAATCCATGCTGATCATCCTGGAAGCCGGCGGTTTCCAGGGCGGTGGAATTAACTTTGATGCCAAGATCAGAAGAAATTCTACCGATCGGGAGGATCTTTTTTATGCACATATCGGAGGAATGGATATATTTGCAAAGTCGCTGCTGGTGGCAGAGGAAATTCTGCAAAAATCAGATTATGCGAAATTAAGGAAAGACAGGTACGCTTCGTTTGACTCCGGACAGGGCAAAGCGTTTGAAGAAGGCCGGCTGTCGCTGGAAGACCTCCGCGACTATGCCGCTTCGAACGGAGAGCCCCGGCTGGTGAGCGGCAGGCAGGAGTACCTGGAAAACCTGGTGAACCGATATATCTTTTAAACCAATTCAACCTGAATGAACTCCCTTAGCGCCCGGGATTACATCGTATTCCTGATCTACTTTGTTATAGTAGCCGGTTATGGTTTCTGGATCTACAACCGTAAGAAAAAAGAAAGCAGCAGCACCAAAGACTACTTCCTGGCGGAGGGATCGCTGACCTGGTGGGCCATCGGGGCCTCGCTCATTGCCTCCAATATTTCTGCAGAGCAGTTTATCGGTATGAGCGGTTCGGGGTTCAATTTCGGGCTGGCTATTGCAGCATACGAGTGGATGGCCGCAGCAACACTGATTATTGTGGCCCTCTTCTTCATACCGGTTTACCTGAAGAACAAGATTTTTACCATGCCGCAGTTCCTGCATCAGCGGTATAACGGTACGGTAGCCATGATCATGGCCATTTTCTGGCTTTTGCTCTATGTGGTGGTCAACCTTACGTCTATCCTGTACCTGGGGGCGCTGGCCATCAACAGTATATCGGGCCTGGATATCACCATGTGCATGTACGGACTGGCCGTTTTTGCCATCTTTATTACCCTGGGCGGCATGAAGGTTATTGGTTTTACCGATGTGATCCAGGTGTTTTTCCTGATCCTGGGAGGCCTGATCACCACGTATCTGGCCCTGAACCTGGTGGCCGATAAGCACGGAGCGGAAGGGGCAATGAAAGGGTTTTCTATCCTTACCAAAGAAGTTCCGGATCATTTTCACATGATCTTTAAACGCGACAACCCGCATTACCTGGATATTCCCGGGCTGACCATGCTGCTGGGCGGTCTCTGGATCGTGAACCTCAATTACTGGGGTTGTAACCAGTATATTACCCAGCGTGCCCTGGGTGCTGACCTGCCTACTGCCCGGAACGGGATTCTTTTTGCGGCATTTTTAAAGATGCTGATGCCGGTAATTGTGGTATTGCCGGGGATAGCGGCTTTTTTCCTGTACCAGAAAGGGCTTTTCCAGACAGAGATGCTGCAGGGCGGAGAGCTGAATCCCGACCGGGCCTACCCGGTGTTGCTGAACCTGCTGCCGTCAGGCCTGAAAGGGCTGTCGTTTGCGGCATTAACGGCTGCTATTGTGGCTTCGCTGGCGGGTAAGGCCAACAGCATTGCCACGATCTTTACGCTGGATATTTTCGGGAAGAAAATTAACCCGGGAGCTTCCGAGAAGTCGCTGGTAAATGTGGGTAAGATCACCGTAGTGGTGTCTATGATCCTGGCGGTTTTGATCGCCCCTCATATGGGTATCGATAAGAAAGGAGGCTTCCAGTACATCCAGGAATATACGGGTTTTGTTTCTCCCGGTATTTTTGCGATGTTCCTGCTGGGCTTTTTCTGGAAGAAAACCACATCAAATGCCGCCCTGTTTGCTACGGTGGGAGGGTTCCTGCTGTCTGTTTTCTTTAAAGTATTGCCCCAGTTTGCCGATCTTTCCTTCCTGAGCGGAATGGGCTTTGCCGTTCCGAATGCAGAAGGTGTATTTGAAATTCCGTTCCTTGACCGGATGGGCTTTGTGTTCCTGATCTGTGTTATTGCCATGTACATGATCAGTACAATAGAAAACCGCAGGGGCATTGTACCGAAAGGCCTGGAAATAGATAAGCGTATGTTCAGGGCACATCCGGGCTTCATTGCCGGCTCATTGATCATTGTGCTGATGCTGGTGGCGCTGTATTCGGTGTATTGGTAGTTCCGAGTGGAGAGTTCCGGGTTCCGGGTCTAATTCAATTCATGTCATCCCTTTGTGCAAAATATACCGTATTCTTTTTACTGGTATCCGGCCTTTATGCCGGTTACGGGCAGTCGGTTCAATTCAAGCATATCACCGTTAACGAGGGGCTGACTCATAATCACGTCACCAGCCTCTACAGGGCGTCTGACGGCTTTCTCTGGATAGGTACCCCGGCCGGGCTGAACCGCTTTGACGGCCACAGTGTGCGGATGTATAAAAACCGCTCAGGCAGTCCGGCCACTCTGAAAGACAATTCCGTTTCCCAGATTTTTGAAGGGCCCGGAGGGAACCTCTGGGTGCGTACAGGCCTGGGGCTGAATGTGCTGGATATCCGCAGGGATGCCTTTTCAGGAAATACAGACAGCCTGTTGCGCACTATGGGGATCAGGGAAGGGAATATCCTGGATATCTGCAGGGATAAAAACGGTTATTTCTGGTTTCTGCATGCAGAGGAAGGGCTTTTCCGTTATGATGAAAAACAAAACCGCAGCATACCGTACCGCGGCCGGAGGGATTCACGGCCTACCGGTATGGCACTCGGAGGGAAAAATACCGTGTGGGTTATTTTTGCTGACGGCACGTTTGAAACGGTCAATGCGCTTACGCTGGAGACCATGTCAGTCAGGAGACCCGGCAACCCGGAGAATTCGGAATTCCGCATCCTGGTTGACCGGAATGAGGACCCCTGGATTTATACGGCCAATACACCCTCAGGGGTGTACTGGTGGCCTGATTTTTCCCAGCCTCCCATACATTTTTCCGTTAACACACCCGGTGCCCGCCTGAATAATAATACGGTAATGGGCCTGGCCCAGGATCAGGAAGGCCGGGTATGGATTGCCACGGATCATGGCGGGGTAAATCTTTTTGATCCCAAAAACCGGAAAATGACCTACCTCATGTACGAGGAGTTTAATGACCGGAGCCTGAGCCATAACGGCACGTCTACCGTTATCTGCGACTCTGACGGCATGATCTGGATAGGAACCTATAAGGGCGGTGTGAACTACTACCACGATAACCTGATCCAGTTTCCGGTGTACCGGCACCACAGCACGGCCCCTGCCAGTCTGCCTTATGATGATGTGAACCGTGTGATCGAAGACCGGAACGGAAACCTGTGGATAGGTACCAACGGAGGAGGGCTGATCTTTTATGACAAGCAGAAAAATACCTACCGGCAATACCTTAATTCACCCGATGATCCGTCCAGTTTGGGCAGTAATGTAATTGTGAGCCTTCTTCTTGACCGGGAAGATAACCTGTGGGTGGGTACCTACCACGGCGGGCTGAACCTGTTCCGGAACGGCCGGTTTAAACGTTACCTCCATGACCCTGCCCACCCGGAAAGTATCAGTAATAACAGTGTATGGGAGCTATTTGAAGATTCAGAGGGGCGTTTCTGGGTAGGCACGCTCTTCGGAGGGGTCAATCTCATGGACCGGCGTAAAGGTACTTTCCTGAAACCGCCGGGTGATTTTACCGGTCCTTCTGCCACCTATATCTGCGCTATGATGGAAGACAGGCAGGGAAACCTCTGGTTTGGGTCGGCCACCGGTATTGAAGTGCGCGATAAATCAGGACAAAAGATCACCCGTTACGCGTATGATCCTGCTAAAAAAGGGGGGCTGAGCAATGATTATATTTCCGATCTGCTCCAGGATTCGAAAGGCAGGATCTGGGTAGCCACCCGCGACGGGCTGAATTTGTTTGAGCGCGGAACATTCCGTGTTTTTAAAGATACAGACGGTCTCCGTGACAATACCATTCACACCCTCCTGGAAGATAATGCCGGTAAAATCTGGATGAGCACTTCGAAAGGCCTTTCCGTGCTGTCAGACAGCCGGGAAGGAGGCTGGGTGATCCGCAATTTTGACCAGCATGACGGACTGCAGTCCGTGGCCTTTAATGAAAATGCAGCCGTGAAGCTGCGGTCGGGTGAGCTGATTTTCGGCGGGCCTGCAGGTTATAACCGGATCCGTCCGGAAGATATTTCACATGAAGAGGTGTTTCCGCGGCCCGTTATTTCTGATCTGCTTCTTTTTAACAGGAGTGTAGGTGTGGGCGAGGTAGTGGAGGGCCGGGTACTGCTGAAACAGGCCATGGAGTATACCGATGAGATTGTGCTGAAATACGATCAGAATATCTTCAGCCTCCGTATTTCTCCCCTGTATTTCCTGCATCCTGAACGGGTCAGGATCAGGTATACCCTGGACGGTTTTAACCGGGAATGGCTGGAGCTGGACCCCAGTTCAAGGGTAGCTACGTTTACCAACCTCAATGCCGGGGAATATATCTTTAAAGTAATTACTTCTACCGACGGGGAACAATGGAGCGAGCCGGTGACCCTGCTTAAAATTGTTATCCGGCCACCTTTCTGGCTGACAGGCTGGGCTTACGCGTTTTACCTGCTATGCATCGGCGGAGTATTGCTTGCCGTGCGCCTTATGGAAAGAAGAAGGCAGTACACCCGTTTTGTGCTGCAGCAGGAGCGCGAAGAAGCCCGGAGGCTGAAGGAGCTGGACCAGCTGAAGACCCGGTTTTTTACCAATGTAAGTCACGAGTTCAGAACACCTGTCAGCCTGATTATCTCGCCTATAGAGAAGCTGGCGCGCGAAGAAAAAGACGCTGCCCGGAAAATGCACCTTGACCTGGTGCACCGCAATGCCCGCCGCCTGCTGAACCTGGTAAACCAGCTGCTGGATTTCAGGAAGATCGATACGCGCTCATTGCAGCTTCAGAATACGGAAGGAGATATTATGGCGCAGATAGATGATCATGCCCGTTCTTTCCGGGATATGGCAGAAAGTAAGGAAATTGAGTACCTTATTGCTATCTCTGCCGAAGGCGTGAGGTGTTACTTTGACCAGGATAAGCTGGAGCGCATTGTGTTCAATCTCCTCTCCAATGCCTTTAAGTTCACTCCTGTGGGAGGGAAAGTACGCCTTACCGCAGCACTGGAAAAAGACGGAACGGATGCTTATCGCCTGAAACTGGAAGTGGAGGATACCGGCATAGGCATTACGGAAGAGTCGCGCTCCAGGATATTTGAGCGGTATTACCAGGATGACATCCTGCAGTCGCTGCTGAACCAGGGAAGCGGAATAGGGCTGTCAATTACCCGGGAATATATTCACCTGATGGGCGGATCCATAGAGGTAAACAGTGAAGTAGATGCCGGCAGCCGGTTTACGGTATCGCTTCCTGTGCATGGAAACGGACCCGCCACGGCCGGCAGTTCTCCGGTGTTCCCGGTAAAACCCGAGGTTAAAAGCGGGATAACCGGGAAACGGGTGCTGGTGGTGGAAGATAACGAGGATTTCCGGTTCTACATCCTGGATAACCTTCGTGAGCACTACCAGGTAGAAGAGGCCAGGAATTTCACGGAAGGCTGGGAAAAGACCCTGGCCTTCCACCCGGATATCATTGTTTCCGATGTGAATATGCCCGGGAATACGGGCATTGAGCTTTGCCGGAAGCTGAAATCTGATGCGCGCACCATGCATATTCCGGTGATCCTGCTAACGGCCCTGACAGCCGACAATTACCAGCTGGAGGGAACCGAGGCCGGGGCGGCCGATTATATTGTGAAGCCGTTTAATGTGGAGCTGCTGCTTTCCAAGATCAAAAGCCATATCCGGCAGAAAACTTCCTTTGAAAAAACCTATAAAAAACAGCTTGTGGTGGAACCGGCAGAGACAGAGCTGGAGTCACTTGACGAAAAATTTATGCGGAAAACCCTGGAAGTGGTCGAAAAAAATATTTCCAACACACTGTTCTCTGTAGAGATGCTGGCCGATGAAATGAATGTCAGCCGGGTAGGACTTTACAAAAAAGTATTCAGCTTAACCGGTTATTCTCCCTCTGAATTTATCCGGAACATCCGCCTGAAGCGGGCGGCCCGGCTCCTCGAAGAAACGGGAATGACCGTGGCTGAAGTGGCCTATGAAGCAGGCTTTAATAATCCCAAAACGTTTTCGAAATACTTCCGGGATATTTTCGGTAAGCTTCCTTCGGATTACCGGAAAGGAAACTGAGCCGGTTTACATGAATTTCCTGTATAAAAGGGCCCGAAAGGCCCTTTTTGTTTACAAAATCACCCCTATTTATTAACATTTCCGTCCCTTCGGTCTTGGTGAGACCCTGTACTTTTGTCTAACAATTTCTTTGTTTAATCCTAATTCAGAAGGGGCCGGAGGTGCCCGTTAAGAAGTAATGAGAAAATATAGCCTGATTTTTATTTTGCTTTACGGGTTGCAGCCAGCCTATAGTCAGAGCCCGGGCTCCTATACCAAAACGGAGCGGGGGATACGCCTTGCCGTTCCTCCGGCAGACAACCGGCCGGCTACAGACCTGCAGGTAGAGGTGATTCAGGATAATATTTTTCACGTGACCGCGCAGCCGGCCGGTACTACGGTGAATAAAACACATAACCTGGTAGTGCCGGAAGAACGCTTTTCAGGTTCCTGGAAAGTAACGGAAGCCGGAACAGAGCTCCTGGTCAGCACAGCGAGGGCCACAGCCCGGATCTCCCGGCTGAACGGAACCGTGCATTTTGAGGATGCCGCCGGTACCACATTGCTTTCGGAGCGTTCGCGCAGCAACAGCACGTTTACGCCTGATGCCTATGGCGGTGACAGCTTTTACCGGGTTCGTCAAACCTTTAATGTCAGTGCGGATGAGGGTCTTTATGGCCTGGGGCAGCACCAGAGCGGGGTAATGAACTACAATACGGGCCGGCAGGTAACCCTGCTGCAGTATAATACCATGATCGGTATTCCATTCCTGTATTCCACCCGGAATTACGGCTTACTCTGGCATAACTATTCGATTACCCAGGCCGGTGATACGCGCCCGCTGCTGCCGTTGTCGGCGTTCCGGCTTCATTCTCCGGAGGGTTACGAAGGCTGGCTGACTGTGAAATATTATGATAAGGCGGCTCCCGGAAAAGTCATTTTCAGCCGGCCGGAATCAGAGATCTCCTACCTCTACCTGAATGACCAGGACCGCCTGCCCAAAGAGGTGAACCTGGCAGCCAGTGTGGCCGTGTATGAAGGGAAGATCGAGTCGCCCTACGAAGGCCTGCACCGCCTTCACTTTAATTATTCCGGTTACCTGAAAGTATGGGTAGACGGCGTGCTGAGAGAAGACCGCTGGCGGGAATCGTGGAATGCCGGCTCTTTCGAGACAGACCTGGAGATGAAAAAGGGGCAGAAGTACGATCTGAAAATGGAATGGATGCCCGATGGCGGGCAGGCTTACCTGGGCCTGAAATGGCAGAGCCCTATACCGGAGGACCTGGAAAATACCTTCTCTTTTGATTCGGAAGCCGGTGACGGGGTAGATTACTATTTCATAGCCGGCGCTGACGGCGATGAGGTGATCAAAGGATACCGGGAGCTCACCGGCAAGGCCCAGGTGCTGCCGCGGTGGTCTTTCGGTTACTGGCAAAGCCGCGAGAGATACAAGACCCAGCAGGAGCTGGAAGATGTGGCAAAGGAATTCAGAAAACGCAGGATACCCATTGACAACATGGTGCAGGACTGGTCGTACTGGCCCGAGCACGACTGGGGCAGCCATGATTTTGACAAAACCCGTTTTCCGGACCCGGAAGGCATGGTAAAACGGCTTCATCAGGATAATTTTCGCCTGATGATCTCGGTATGGCCCAAGATAAACGAGGAGTCTTCGGTGTATCGCCGGTTTAAAGAAAAGGGCTGGCTGTATATGCGTAACATTTATGATGCCCGGAAAGACTGGATAGGCAAAGGTTACACGTCTACTTTTTATGATCCCTTTAACGCGGATGCCCGGAAGGGCTTCTGGGAACTGATGGATAAAAAGCTGTATAAGCTGGGCATAGATGCCTGGTGGATGGACGCCAGTGAGCCGGATATCCACTCGAATACCAACCTGGAAGAGCGGAAGGCCGTGATGCAGCCTGCCATAGGCTCATCGGTACGGTATTACAATGCCTTTCCGCTGGAAAATGCCCGCGGTATTTACGAAGGCCAGCGGGCCACCGACCCGGATAACCGGGTGTTTATCCTGACACGTTCGTTTTTTGCCGGCCAGCAGCGTTATGCTGCCGTAGCCTGGAGCGGCGACATTTCCAGCCGCTGGCACGATATGAAAGACCAGATCTCGGCAGGGGTGAATTTTTCCATGTCAGGTACGCCTTACTGGACCATGGATGCCGGCGGTTTCCTGGTAGAGAAGCGTTTTCACCGGCCCGACTCCGCCCACCTCGAAGAGTGGCGGGAAATGAATACCCGCTGGTATCAGTACGGGGCCTTTTTGCCCCTCTTCAGGGCACACGGGCAGTTTCCGTTCCGTGAGCCGTTTAATATAGCGGAAGAAGGACATCCGGCCTATAGCAGCATGACCTATTACATCCGCCTGAGGTACCGGCTGCTGCCTTATATCTACTCGCTGGCAGGAAAAGTGCACCTCGAAGACGGTTCGATGATCCGCGGGCTGGCCATGGATTTTCCGCAGGATAAAAACGTATTCCCTCTGAATGACCAGTTTCTCCTGGGGCATTCGCTCCTGGTGAACCCGGTGACGGATAAGGGCGCGCTGAGCCGCAAAATGTACCTTCCGGCTGGAACCGCCTGGTATGATTTCTATTCAGGCCGGCGGGAGGTCGGTGGCCGCGAGATAGAGGCGGACGCCCCCTATGAGCGTATCCCGCTGTATGTGCGGGCCGGAAGCATTGTTCCGCTGGGACCGGAGCTGCAGTACACTGCTGAAAAGAAGCCTGCCGAAATCTGGCTGTGGGTATATGCCGGGGCAGATGGCGTCTTCCGGCTGTATGAAGATGAAGGAACCAATAATAATTACGAAAAAGGGCAATACACTACCCTAGATATCACCTATAACGACCAAACCGGTGAGCTGACGCTGGGAAAACAGCAGGGCAGCTTTGACGGCATGCTGAAAGAACGGGTCATCAGGGTAGTGCGGGTTTCTCCTGAGAATACGGTGGGGTTTGATTCTCAGAAAACCCGGTTTAAAACCATCACTTACAAAGGCAATGAAATGAAGATAAAACTGAAATAAAACCTGAAAGAGGGTCTGTTATTTAACCTTTAATTTTTATGTAAAATGCGTATAACTCAACCTTTAAAAAAGTTTTGCTGTATTCTCTTACTGACGATAGCGGCCCAGGTGGCCCACGCCCAGTCGGTATCGGGTACGGTAGTGTTTGACGATGACGGTGAGCCCGTGCCCGGTGCTACCGTCAGGGTCAGGGCAAGCGGGGTGGCAGCCCTGACCGATGCCGCCGGGAAATTTGATATCAAAGCCGTAACCGGTGATGTGCTGGAAGTGACCTTTGTAGGCCTGAAAACCGCTGAGCATACGGTGAATGCTACTACGGGCATTGTGATCCGGATGCTTTCAGAGCAGTCGGTGCTGGATGAGGTAGTGGTAGTAGGCTATGGTGTGCAGAAAAAGAAGCTGGTGACCGGCGCCAACCTGAATGTATCGGGTGACCTGGTACAGAAACAGAACCAGGTGAACCCCTTACAGGCTTTGCAGGGGCAGGCTGCAGGGGTAACTATTCTCTCTACTTCCGGACAGCCGGGAGCAGGCATGAAAGTGAATATCCGGGGGCTGGGAACTATTGGTAATTCTGATCCGCTGTATGTGATTGACGGGATACCCGGTGGAGATATCAGCGTACTGAACCCGGCCGATATCCAGTCGATTGATGTATTGAAAGATGCGGCCTCCGCGGCCATTTACGGGGCGCAGGCTGCTAACGGCGTGGTGCTGGTGACCACCCGCTCTGGCGGTAAAGGCCGGGGCCAGGTATCTTTTGATTCGTATGTGGGGGTGCAGAACCCCATACGCCTGGCGCCCATGCTGAACGCACAGGAGTACAAGACCATCATGAATGAGCAGGCGCTTAACTCCGGGGCGGCACTGATTGATTTTGACGGAATGAGCGGACTGGCCGATACCGACTGGCTGGCACAGATGTTTGTGAAAAATGCAGCTACCCAGAATCACTCCCTGAATATTTCAGGAGGAAGTGATGTATCGTCTTATGCGATCTCCTTTAACCGGATCGACCAGGAAGGAGTGGTTGGCGGGAAAGCTATTTCCAATTACCAGCGCTACGGTTTCCGGGTCAATACCGAGCATAAGCTCTATAAAGAAGTATTGAAAGTAGGCCAGCATCTCAATTTCAATTATATCCGGAATAACGGGATCAGCGTGGGCAACCAGTATAACAATACCCTGAGAGGCGCCCTCATTACCTCACCGCTTTCACCGGTATTCAGTGACAACAATAAATACAACAGCCCGTATAACGATACCAGCGACTCGCCCTGGTACAACGGTGACGGCAACCCGTACGGCCAGATGATGACCAACTCCAATAACCGGAACGACAGCCAGCGGCTCATGGCCGACCTGTACGGGGAGTTGCAACCCATCAGGAACTTACGGATTAAGTCGGTTTTCGGGATTAATTATTATGCCGGTGAATACCGGAGCTTCCAGCCGCTGTACCGGTTTTCGGTTTACAGCTTTAATGAGAACCATACTACCACCGGTCAGAGCATGAGCAAAGGCCATACCCTTACCTGGACCAATACGGCCTCCTATGACTTCAGTGTAGGCACTGATCATCATTTTGATGTCCTGCTGGGGATGGAGTCGCAGCGGTACCAGGGAACCTACCTTTCGGCTTCTAACTGGAACCTGCTATCGCAGTTTGATGATTTTGCATATGCTTATCTCGACAATACCACGGGCAAGGCCCACCTGGATGCCGACGGCAACGTGGTGGAAACCCGGGGTATAGGCGGTGGTCCTGAAAATCTTTACCGGCGGGCGTCTTATTTCGGCAGGGTAGGATACAATTACCAGGAAAAATACATGTTCAATGCCACGCTGCGGGCCGACGGGTCGTCGAAGTTTGCCCGGGGTAACCGCTGGGGCTATTTTCCCTCATTTTCGGCCGGATGGGTGCTGACCAATGAAGATTTCCTGGCCGGTAACGGCATCAGCGGCCTTGATTTCCTGAAGCTGAGACTCAGCTGGGGGCAGGTGGGTAACCAGAGCATTGATGATTTCCAGTTTGCTTCACCCATCAATACCTCTACCGGCTTCAGCAGCAGTGATCCGGCCGCCTTCTATGTTTTCGGCACTTCGAAAACCAATGTGCCCGGAGCTTACCCCAGCCGGCTTTCCAACCCGGATGTACGCTGGGAAACCTCTGAGCAGACTAACCTGGGCGTGGATGCGCACTTCCTGAACAGCCGGCTGGAACTCTACGCCGATTATTACATAAAAACCACCAAAGACTGGCTGGTACAGGCACCTATCCTGGCCACGGCCGGAGCAGGGGCACCGTATATTAACGGCGGCGATGTGAAGAACACCGGACTGGAGCTTTCCCTTCTCTGGAAGGACAAATCAGGCGATCTGGGCTACCGGGTAGGCGCTAACGGTGCCTATAATAAGAATGAGGTAGGGAATATTCCTACCGAAGACGGGATTATTCACGGACCTACCGGTCAGCTGTTTGATAACTCTGACGAGTTCTACCGTGCGCAGAACGGCCTGCCTATAGGCTACTTCTGGGGCTATAAAACAGACGGGATTTTCCAGAATACGGCAGAGATAGAAGCCTGGAAAAGCGCCGGCAAGGGAATTCTTCAGCCCGAAGTAAAACCCGGTGATGTACGCTATGCAGATGTCAACGGCGACGGAAAGATCGATGCTTCCGACAAGGTTAACCTGGGGGTAGGCATGCCGAAATTTGTTTTCGGCTTTAATATGGGCCTGGACTATAAGAATTTTGATTTCTCGGTAGTGGCTAACGGAGTGGCTGGGAACAAGATTGTGCAGTCGTATCGGAACCACGCTAACAAGCAGGCCAATTATACTACGGCTATTCTGCAGCGGTGGACAGGCGAAGGCACATCTGACCGTATTCCGCGGGTTACTGAAACCAATGTGAACTGGCAGTTTTCAGACCTGTACCTGCAAAAAGGAGATTTCCTGAGAATCAGCAACGTGACCCTGGGCTATGACCTGTCTAAGCTGATCAAATGGGAATACCTCAGCCAGTTACGGCTGTACGTTCAGGCCCAGAATGTGTTCACCTTTACCCGCTATGACGGCATGGATCCGGAGATCGGGTACGGTACCAGCGGATGGGTATCCGGAATAGACCTGGGGTATTACCCGCGCCCTAAAATCTATCTTGTAGGACTCAATGTTAAATTCTAATGAAGATGAAGAAGATAAAAACCTACCTCCTCACCCTCGGAATGCTCACCGGGCTGGCGGGCTGTTCAGAAAGCTTCCTGGACGTGAACCCCATGACCAGTGTGCTCGACAATAATTTTTACAAAACCGTGGCCGATGCCGAGATGGCGCTGATTGGCTGTTATGACGGCTTTCAACGCACCTCCTCTAACGGAAACATGTCGTTTTACGTTACTTCCGAAGTATTGTCTGACAATACCTTCGGTGCCACGGGCAATACAGACGGCCGGGCCTACCAGGCGCTGGACCGCTTTGATATAGCACAGAGCCCTTCGGATAATAATATATTCAACGGCACCTGGGCGGACTACTATGCGGGGATCTTCCGCTGCAATACCCTCATCAATAAGCTGGACGGCATTGATTTCGGAAACGATGCAGCTACGCGGAACCGGATCGAAGGGGAAGCCCGCTTTCTCAGGGCCCTCATGTATTTCGACCTGGTAAGGCTCTTTGAGAAAATTCCTTTACTCACGGAACCTACTACCGATAATGTGCCTCAGGCTGACCCTCTGCAGGTGTATAAGCAGATAGCCGAAGATCTGAAATTTGCCGCAGCGAATATTGCAGCCACGGCTTACCCCAAAGCCGATGCGGCTACCAATGACGGCCGCGTAACACCGTTTGCTGCAAAAGCTATGCTGGCCCGGGTATACCTGTTCTATACCGGTTATTATGCCAAAGATGACCTGGGTGTAAGTAAAGCAGAAGTGCTCCAGGGGCTGGAAGACGTGATCAGCAGCGGGGAATACGGGCTGGTAGAAGAGTACAAAGCCCTGTGGCCCGCCGCCAGCTATGTGCCCAATGCGGCCGATAATACGCTGGACAAGTCGGGATACGCAGGCATGGGTAACAGAGAAACGGTATTTGCCCAGAAATTCAACAATACCCAGAACTATGACGGTATGTTGGACGGGAACCGCTGGCTGGTGATGATGGGCATGCGGAATACCAACTATGCTCCATACGGAAAGGGCTGGGGTGCCTGTACGGTAAACCCGCGGCTGGTGAACTCATTTGAGGCCGCTGACAAGCGCAGAACAGCCTCGGTGATTGACCTGGAAAGAGAAGGGATTGCGGGCAGCTTTGATATCAAAGACCAGCGGGAGTACACGGGCTATACCAATAAAAAATATACGCCTGTGGCGCTTCCTGACGGTACCTCAGATACAGGAGGGAGTAACGACTTCCAGATTTCGCAGGACCAGGATTTTATCGTGATCCGTTATGCCGATGTGCTCCTGATGGCGGCAGAGCTGGGCTCGGCCAACGCGCAGGTCTATTTTGACGCCGTTCGCGCACGGGCCGGGTTAGGATCCCGGGCTGTAACCCGGGAAAACCTCCTGGAAGAACGGAAGCTGGAATTTGCTTTTGAGGGCATCCGGTACTGGGACCTGCTGCGCCAGGGCCTGAGCACGGCGGCCTCTACCCTTGCCCAGACCCAGAATGTTTTAAGCGGCAATGCGGCTGACCAGGTGGTGATCAAAGCTGAAAACATCAGCAAAACCCGGGGCTTTATGCAGATTCCCAATACGCAGATCACTTTATCAAAAGGAGTGCTGGTGCAAAATCCCGGATGGAATTAAAACCTTAAAAATGAAGTACGATGAAAAGTATATTTAAAATAATGATATCCATCTTTGCCGGAACCTGGGCGTTGATGTCCTGTTCGCCGGAAGAGTTTGGCCTGGGGAGTGTGGATGTGAAGCCGGGAGACCTGGTGCCGGGAATTGCCTATAAGATTGAGGCCGATGCCCAGAATCCGAATATTATTCACCTGACCAGCCTGATGGATAAGAAATATACCCCGTTGTGGGATCACCCCCAGGGCCGAAGCCAGAGCCAGTCGGTTACTCTGCGTATCCCGTTCCCGGGAACCTACACGGTGAAATTCGGCGTGCAGACCCGGGGCGGTATAGTATACGGTGAGGCAACCACTTTCAAAGTGGAAAGTTTTTATGCACCCTTTGTGGAAGATGAAATGTGGGAGATGCTCACCGGCGGTGTAGACCAGGAAAAAACCTGGTACCTGGACCTCGACGCGGAGGCGGTGAGCCGGAATTTCCTGGGCCCCCTTTATTTCTATGGTACAGATAACGGGTGGCTGGGAGATTGTCTCAAAGAAGGCGGCGACTGCTGGAACTGGAACCCGGATTACAAGGGAAACTCATGGCTGATGGATGCAGCTGACTTTGGAAGCATGACGTTTGATCTGAAAGGAGGTGCCCATGTGAAGGTAAATCATGCGACCATTCCGGGCAGGGGACAGGAGAGTGGAACGTACCTGCTGGACACCGAGAATAAGACCATGCGGATGACCGATGCTGCGCCCCTCCATGACAGCGGCCGGGACGGGGTGGTGATCGACTGGGGGAATATCCGTATCCTGTCACTGACCAAAGATCACATGCAGCTGGCGGTGCTGAGAGATGCGGTTTTATCAGGAGAAGGAGCCTGTTTGCTGGTCTATAATTATATTTCAAAGGAATACAAAGACAACTGGACCCCCGGAGAAGTGGCAGAACCCGAACCACCCTACACCGGTGATGCGAACAATGACCTGACCACCTCGGTTACTACCACCCGGAAGTGGGTGATGTCTGCAGCCACGCCCTATAACTGGACCGACCTGGCCGGGGGACTGCTGAATCCCTGGAACAGTGCCCAGGATTATATCAATAGCGGATGGGCGCCCTACAATGCGGCCACCATTAAAAATATTTCACTTAGCCTGACCAAAACCGGAGCCAGGGCGGGGACTTACACGTTTACGGACGGTTCGGCCCATGCCATCAGCGGCACCTACACCATTGATGACAGGAATAATATCCAGTTTGATAAGGCCATCTCCTTTGTCATAGCCGACTGGGTTTCGCTCAGTACCACGGCTGACAAAACCCTGAGGCTGCTGAAGACCGAAACAGATGCCTCCGGTGCGATTTCCGGCATATGGCTGGGGGCCCGCGACCCGGTGAAAGCAGAATATGCAGCTTATCATTTTGTGCCGGGAGGTACAGCGGCAGCTGATCCGATGGCTGCATGGAAAACGGCGCTGGTCGGGAAAACCTTTAAGCCGGATGTCAACTGGTTTGCCGACTGGGTGGAATTTCCGCCCAACTTTGCCGGGGGCTGGACCAGCGCTTCCACCTTCGGAAATGATTTTACCTCCAATGGCTGGGTGTGGGATGCCAAAGTGAAGGCCGTTGCAGAAAGCGCCAGCCTGAGTTTCCGGCAGGACGGTAACGATATTAAAGCAGACCTGAAGCAAACCCTGGACGGTAAGCGTTATGAAGCCACGGGGACAGTGACGATAGACCCCGATAAAAACATCCTGAATATAAGCATTCCGCTGGTAGATTATAAGGGTACAGCGGCAGAATGGTTACCCACCACCAATACGAAGTCCGTTTCAGGAAGTAAGAACGACTGGTATTTTGTATCGCACGGAGGGGCCAACCTGAACAATGTGGATACACAGGGGTTATGGTTAGGGGTAGTTTCCAACTCTATTGCGGAAGGGGATACAAAAGACGAGGTGCTGGTTTATCATTTTGTGAAAAATTGATTGGTTTTAAGCATATTTGGGGAGCCTTGTGATTGAGGCTCCTCAATATTTCCTGAACGATTGACCCCTGGTGTTTTCAGACAGTTTTATCCGGATTTCTTGCCAACAGATGAACAGATTTATAACTTTTTTCCTGGCCTGCCTCCTGGGCATAGCATGTAAGGAAGGTGCGCCTTCTGTTACTCCTGAAATGGTTTTATCCACCACCGGAATCGCGGCAGAAGCGGAGGCCGGGACTTACGTTTTTCATGTGAAGTGTAATACGGAATGGACAGCGAGCGTATCGGCTGACTGGGCAGTGCTCAGCGTACGCAGCGGTAGTGCAGGTACCACCCGTATAGAAGTGGCGGTGCAAGCCAATACCAATTCACAAAGTCGGGAAGCGCTGATCACGGTCAGTGCCGGTACAGCCGGCGGCCAGGTAAGGGTGATTCAGAAAGAGGCAGAGATGCTGAACATCAGTAAAAACCAGTTTGATCTGCCCGCTTCGGGAGGTGAAATTTCTTTTGAGGCGGCGGCGTCTTCTGCAATTACATTGGGTAAGACACTTTTCTGGATAGAGCAAAAGCCGGTGTCTGGAAACAGCTACTATTTTACCATTGGTGAAAACCCCGCTCATTTCCCCAGAACGGGTACCATTACACTGAGATCGGGAAATATCCAACAGGTAGTTACTATTCACCAGGAAGGTAAGAAATTTACGGTGGATGCCGATAAAACGGGTATGGAAAGCAATGCCGCTGAACTGGCCGCGAAAATAAAGATCGGCTGGAACCTGGGCAACAGCCTGGAAGCCTGTGCAGATGAAAATACGGCCAGTGAAACCCTGTGGGGTAACCCAGCGACGTCTAAAGAGCTCATAGACCTGGTGAAACGCTCGGGTTTTAATGCGGTCCGTATTCCCACCGCCTGGAGCGGTTATATAGAGGACCGGAATACATACAAAATTAAGGATGAATGGATGATGCGCGTAAGGGAGGTGGTGGACTATTGCGTGGCTAACGGCATGTACGCCATCATCAATATTCACTGGGATGGCGGCTGGCTGGAGAATAACCCCACCTATGCCCGGCAGGCAGAGGTCAACAAAAAGCAAAAGGCGCTTTGGGAACAGATAGCAGTGGCTTTCCGCGATTACGACGAACACCTGCTCTTTGCGGGCACCAATGAAGTGCACGCCGACTACAACCGGCCCACAGCTGAACATCTGCAGGTACAGATGTCATACAACCAGACCTTTGTAGACGCCGTACGTTCTACAGGGGGCAGGAATGCCTGGCGGGTATTGGTAGCCCAGGGCTATAACACCAATATCCAGTATACCTATGAGTCGCTGGTGCTGCCCAAAGACCCGGCTGTTAACCGGATGATGGCGGAGGTACACTACTATGACCCCTATGATTTTACCCTCGAAAGCGGCGCTTCGGCTAAATACCTTTGGGGTAAAGATTTTAAAGGTAATGCTGGGGTTTCTGCCTGGGGGCAGGAGGAGTGGGTGAATGAAGCTTTTGGCCTGATGAAAGAGAAATTTACCTCCAAAGGTATCCCCGTCATCCTGGGCGAATACGCCGCTACCTACCGGGCTTCACTCCCGGCGAATATACTGGAAGACCACAAAAAAGCCCGGAACTATTACCTGAATTACGTGACAAAAACGGCAAAGCGTTACGGGCTGATTCCTTTCTATTGGGATAACGGCGGTACAGGCAATAATGCTTCCGGCATTTTTGACAGGCCTAACCTGACCGTAGTGCATACTGACGCCCTGGAGGCACTGCTGAGTGCAGCGGATTTTTAGAAATTAGTTAACGGACCGTTTTTTGTTGCCCGTTTATTGCTTCAATATCCCTTCAAACTGGTTACGAAAATCCTGGGCCGTGAAGTCTGACATGCCTTCGTGGCGGTAGCTGATTTCACCTTTTTTGTTGAGGATAACCGTGGTAGGAATGGCTTGTCCGAGGAAGGCCTCGGGAATCATCCCGGCCGGGCTATACACCGGAAAGGTGAAGTTGTTTTTTTCTACAAAGCTTTTGGCCAGATCGGGCTTGTTGTCCACTTCCACTACCAGGAATTCTACGTCAGGGTTTTTCCCGTAGTCATTGTAAAAAGCCTGCAAAGAAGGCATTTCCTTAATGCAGGGCGGACACCAGGTAGCCCAGAAATTCAGTACCACCACTTTTCCTGACAGGTCGGCAAGGTCTATGTTTTGACCGTCGAGGCGGGTAAAGGCTACACCTGAAGCGGCTTGCGCTGCAGGGGCTTCGGTAAGAGCCACCTGCTCTTCGGTATTTTGATCGTTTTTGCTGATGCAGGAGCTTAGGCCCGCAATAAGGGCCAGGACAAGAATTCGTTTCATTATTTATACTGACGGATAATTTGCTCTAACTGGTGAACGGGTACTACGCCTGACTGACGCCAGAGGGGTTGCCCGTTTTTGAACAATATTAAGGTAGGTACACCCTGTATTTTGTATTGCTGGGCAATGGCGGGGTTGATATCCACATCTACTTTCAGAATGGAGGCGTCATCACCTACTTTCTGTTTGAGCTCGTTTAGCATGGGCGCCATGGTTTTGCACGGGCCACACCAGGTAGCAAAAAAATCTACGAGGGTCAGTGTATCGCTGTTTATCTTTTTCTGAAAAGAGTTCATCTTATTTTGTATTTTCAAAGCACCTCAAAGGTCCGTATAAAATCGGAGTTTATAGGTAACTTCTGTTACTAATTGATATTTTCATAACTCTGTTGTGTAAAGTTACGAAACAGGCCTGTGATTCTGCATTAAAATTCAATAAAAAACCATCAGAGTAACCTGGCCAAAAATACTACTATATAAGCCAAAGGAATCAATAAAGCTATAGCCATGCCGGTACCTGTAATTCTTGCCAATACCACAAAGAATAAGTATTTTCTGAAATAAACCTCAGAGTATTCTCCGTTGACTACCTTGTCTGCAGTAATACCCAAATGGGGCTCAACAAGAATCATCACCAGGATAGTGGACAAACCGATAATAACCCCGTTCAGAGATAAAGAAGTGGTTCTTAAGTCGGGCTCCAGGTAACCGGCATATAAACATGATAATACACTTATGGTAGTGAGTGACCCTATTACCACATTCATGATGATTATATTTACGGGCATTTTTTTGAACTCTCTCAGTTGATTAAAGTTGGAGGCTTTAGGAATTGTAAGAGAGCGGTAAAATTTACAATATATGCTTAAACTAAATACACTTTTGAAAAGCCTGACTAAAGAATTATTTTTATATGCTTTCTCTACGGCATCATGCATAAACCGATGCAAAGTAGGAATGAATAATCCTCCTAAGATACTTCCGGAGAAAGACACTATACAGAGGTTTATGAATAACCAATAGTCGGGCCCGGTTCTGTTTAAAATAGATGTTTCTACGGTATGGGTAAGTAAGGGTGCCTGAAATGTGGTTAAGAACCGCATAGCAAGGAAAATAATATTATATACAGCATAAGAAGCGGCCATTTTGCCTGTTCGGACACCTACTAGCCTTACAGATAGTACCGCCGTACCAAAAAAATGAATCAGGAATGTAAGAATTAAAACGGCCATGCTTAATCTTTTATGAGTTCGCCTTGTATCCTGTTATAATACCACGAGGTGAGATACTTGAAAAGGGAAGTGTCTGATTCGCGTAAAAAAAGAAAATAATGTATAAATCTTCGGATAGTACCGTACCAGGCCAGGCTAATGAAACCAAAATTCCTTATATTCCGTGTAGTGTTTCTGTAATAGGCGTTCTCTAAGTGGGTCGTTTTCAGGTTATTTATCTTAGAAACAAAACCCGGGGGAAAATCTGCATGAAACACATTATCCAGGTAAGTAAACGAGTCTTTCAAAAACGGCTTATACGGAAACTTCCGGGCCAGCGTATATACTTCTTCCCAGTCTATTTCTGTTTTTTGCCGTATTTTATGGGCATCAGCCACCCACCTGAAAGGGGGGACCAAGTCAAAGTTTCTGCCATGTATGATACTCAAAAAAAACGCATGCGTGTCGTGCATTTTATACATTACCCCCCCGTTATGCTCTTCTTTCCGTGCTTTCTCCCAAATAAAATCTGATACATTGATTTTATTTGAATATTCGGCAAAGATGTTCCAGTGTAAGCCTATGTCAATGCCCGCTTCAAATTCCAGGTGTACAGCATGGGTATTATCTTTCATTTTTAAGCTAAAGGTGTTTTGTTTATTTCCGAAATATCCCTGTTCCATTAGTTTAACTACCTTTTCACGGTAATTAAAAGGAATAAGAATGTCTCCGTCATTCATAGGCCTTAAAGCCATGCTGTCGTAATAATTTTGGGCATAATCCAACCCCTTAATTTTCATGCTGGGGATTTTCAGAAGAGTAAGAGATTTTTGAATCTGACCGGCCCGATATTCAATTTGTTTATTTCTCACCCAGAAATTTTTGCGGATCCCCCTTAAAAGCTTAAAATAAGGGTGACTGTTTTCTCCTAAATTCTGGATTACCAAAGGCAAAAGCCGCTGGCTTCCCAGGTCTAAGCTATCCATAAAATCGGAAAGGAAAGTTGGAGAATCAGGGTTAAGAGCTTCTAAGTTTTTCCTGACCAGCCATTTCGAGAAAGAAACATGAGCCTTATTATTTTCATTAAGGGCAGATTTTAAAAGTAACGTTTGTATTTCTGTAGGAAAATGCCCTCCAATACCTCTCATAATTCCTTTTGCTGGTTTATCTTATTTCTTAATAATGCCAAAAGTGTAGGATAATAATCCGCTCTCTGCGAAAGCGAATTTTCACGAACTCTTCGGTAAGCCACGAGGTGTTCGGTATTATTATAATTCAGGCCTTTTACTTTGGCTCTTTCAAACCAGTCGATAAATTCGTGCATCTCGACTTCGTGTAACAGCCCGTATTTTTCAAATACCTCTTTTTTAAACAGGATAGAGATTTTGGATTTAAAATCCAAACTGCCTTCCTGAAATCTGAACCGCTCTTTCTTTGGTTCAAGTTCAGGGCTCAGAAACTGTTTAACCCTGCCAAAAGTGACTTCCAGTTCCGGGTTTTTATGAAACTCCGACACCTGAAGGCTTAGCCTGTCCGGTGCCATAATATCGTCACCGTCTAAAAATGCCAGCATTTCGCCACTTGCTGCCTTTATTCCCGTATTCATGGCCTTCCCCAACCCTCCATTTTCCTGGGTGATTACTTTAATCTTATTCCCAAAGGTTTTCAGAATATCCAAAGAATTATCGGTAGAACCGTCATTTACTACGATGATCTCGGTGTTCGGGTAGGTTTGGTTTAAGGCAGACCTAACGGCCTCCTCTATGTAGCTCTCCAAATTATATAGGGTAATAATTATACTTATTTTCATAACGAAATTTTAATTATCATGATTTAGCTTATGAATCAGCACTTCCGGAATCTGGCGAAGCTCCGTACCTGCCATTAACCGGTAGGTAGGTACTTTTGAAATAAACACTTTCATTTTTTCTGCCGTGCTGACGGAACTACGCAATATCCAAACCGATGAGGGGACCAATGCCATCACCGCATCTGCTTTTGAACATTCCTGAATAAATGTGTGTGTTTTCCCGGTTATGGTTGGAAGCAGTAAGGCCTCAATTCTGAAATTATTGATCATCTTATTTTTGGCAATATCATCAATATACACATGGCCTTTTTCATGAGGTAATTGCTCCCGGTTTGCAATGTGCTTTTTTAAATGCGGGAAACGGGAAAACTGCTCCGTATTTAATTTGGCTACTCCATAAAGACTGTATGCCCGGCAGTTTTCTGAATCCACCAGAATAAAATCATCTCCGCCGTAGCTTAAACTACTCTCTAAGCAGGCTAAAGTCGATGTAGATTTCCCGGCGCCGCTCTTCCCCGTAAGTAAAACGCCTTTATCTGCCAATCCCAAGCCCCCGGCATGGCATAAAAACATAGAAGTGGTTTCAAACCAGTGATGAAACAGCGACCTTAAAGGAGCTGCGGTCTCATTGGGAGGGAGGTGGTTGAAATCACTTACCCAATAGTATATTTCTTTCTGTTTATAGTCAACCAGCGTAAAAGAAAGCTCCCCTGTATTATAGACCGCTTTCTGTTCTCCAAAATTCAGAAGCTCTCCGTTATAAGGGTTTACTTTTTCCCATTTTAACCCTTCTTTCGGAGGAGAAAAACCGGTGGTTCTGGTATCAATAAGATGAATAGTGACTTCTTCATTTAATAAGCCAGGCGTTTCTAAATGCATTAAAGCTCTCAGATATCTGCTGAAGTCATAGTCTCCATAGCCCAAAACTTTAAATGTATAGTTACCAAGATTAAACCGCCATTTAAAATCTGAAGCGTTTTTCATCTCAGATATCTTCTTTTCGTTTAGGCCAGCCTTTCCCTGAATCTACATCATGAATGGGGTCAAGCATAATCAGTTCCTGCATATCATCAAAAACCTCTATGGCAAGATGCTCATAAGGCAACATCTCTGTTTTGCCGTCAGTCGCTACCGTGCTACTATCTAAGCCTGTTTCTACTATAATTTCTTCCTGAAGCAGTACATCTATAAACATTTGCACTTCGCGCTCTATAATTTCCTTTTGCTCACTATACTTCAATAGCAATGAAGAAATTATAAAATCTTTATGAACAGAATCTTGTAATAATCCAAGCACAAAAACGCCGGTACTCCCCCTCACACTGTAATATTTACCTAAAGAAATATTTATTAAAACAGCTTCATTATCAAATACCTCCATAGCAATATTTGATTCATTTAATTTAAAAGCTCTCATCTAATAGTTTATAGTTTTATTCATTAAAGGAAAATGGGCATGCCTCGCTGCTTTTTCACAAAGATACCCGTCTTTATCACCGTAAATTTGGTTATTTTTCTCCATTTTACATATTTTTGGATGTAATTATTCTATGCTATGAATGCCATACAAACGTATTGGATATCCGGAAATTCTGTACCCGCCGGAGGTTGGATCAACAGGCGATTTGAATATATAAGCTGGTCTTTAAGTTTCTTTCTCTTAAAAAGAAACTTCGCTCAGGTCCATCTCTATGGTAATACTCCGGGAGTTTTGACTCTTTCTGAAGAGCTGGGTTTGAAGTATGACAAGGTTTTTACCTGTTTAGATACAAAAGAAGAACAAATCAGTGACTTATGGACAATGGCTAAAATCTATGTGTATTCTTTACAGGAAACCCCTTTTGTTCATGTAGACGGTGATGTTTTCTGGTTTAATTTTCCCCCGAAAGATTTCCTTTCTTCAGAAGTAGTAGCTCAGTGCCTGGAAATAGGTGACCCCTTTTATCACGATGTTTTGAAAACCATCCGGGAAAATCACGGTAGTTTACCCGCTTACTGGGATAAAATAAACCTGAATTCTGTTTTTGCCATAAATATGGGTATCCTGGGAGGACATCATGTGCAATTGTTTAAAAAGTTTTATGACGAGGCTTTAAATTTTTACCACGAAAATCTCAAGCTGTTTAAAAAGCATAGCTCAGGCTCATTGAAATATTTATATATTTTTATTGAGCAATTCTTTTTTTCTGTTCTGGCCAGGGAAAACAATGCGAGTATAAAACTTCTCAAAAAAACGGCATTCAAAAATGATTTTAGCGAAGTTCTGAACTTTAACAAGGTTTTACCCTCCACCGGTGAGCCTGATTTTTTACACTTATTAGGGTCTTACAAATACCGGCTGAACTATTGTAATAAAATGGAGTTCTGGTTAAAAAAGTTGTGGCCGGCTCAATTACAAAAGATTGATGCCTGTTTCAATGCTGAAATAACCGGGGGGGCTTTCCTACGTTTAAACCCGGAAAATGAAAAAAGATTGCCTCTTTCAAAATGGATATACAATAGCCCTGAAGAAGTCTTCTCCGATTTAAACCAAAGGTCTTCAACCCTATACAGCCAGTTGGGGGATGAAGACTCTGCTGAGTTTCAGAAATACCGGGATTGTTTAGATTTTGAAAGTAAAAGAAAACAAGTGTTAGAAGTTTTGTTGGATGAGAAGGAAGATGCTGTTTTTCAGCATTTTGAATCGCACAATCGCTTCTGTTCAAAACCCTTTGAAGAAATCAGGGATTTAACGGTTGAGTTAAACGAGTCTAAACTTGTTAAAAGCAGGAATAACTGGTTTAATAATTTAGAATATAAAAGCAAAAACTACTGGTATCATTTAATTGTCGACACAAAGAAAACGTGTTTCCAGGAGTTTCTTTTCAGCGAACCGGATTGTAAAATACTGGATTTAATGAGCCATCCCATAACCATAAATGACCTGAAATGTATGGCAGAAGAGAAAACGGACCCCAGGGTTAACCTGCACGAAATACTCAAGTCACTATTTGGAGAGGGGGTAATTAAAGTTTCACCTCAAACGCACTTAATGTAGAAATAATAATTTCCACACATTCCAGTAGTTGCTCCTCGCTAATCACTAATGGCGGCGCAAAGCGGATTTTGTTGCCGTGGGTAGGCTTGGCCAGCAGGCCGTTTTTCATCAATGCCATGCAAATCTCCCAACCCAAGCCCGACTCTTCGTCGCTGTTGATCTCAATGGCGTTGAGCAGGCCCTTTCCGCGAACCAGCCGTACCAGCCGGCTGCCTGCTATATATTCATTCAGCTTGTCCCGGAATAACTGACCCAGGACGTGGGCGCGTTCCGCCAGGTTTTCATCCAGCACTACCTGCAGAGCCTCGCGGGCTACCTGGCAGGCCAGGGGGTTGCCCCCGTAAGTAGAGCCGTGCTCGCCCGGACGGATGGTCAGCATGACCTCGTCATCGGTGAGTACGGCAGATACCGGGAGGGTTCCCCCGGAGAGCGCTTTTCCCAGGATCAGGATATCGGGTCGCAGATCTTCATGGTCTACACACAGCATTTTACCGGTACGGGCAATGCCCGTTTGTATTTCATCGGCAATAAAGAGCACCCGCGCTGCTTTACACAGGCGGGCTACTTTGGAGAGATAGCCGTCTTTGGGCACTTTTACTCCTGCTTCTCCCTGGATCGGCTCTACAATGAAGCCTGCTATGAAGGGGTCGGAGATAAGCGCATTTTCCAGCGCCTCCACGTTGTCGTACTCCACGGTTTCCACGCCGGGCAGAAAGGGCCCGAAACCGGTGGTGCTTGACGGATCGGTAGAAGCCGAAATAATGCCGGTGGTTCGTCCGTGGAAGTTTTCACGGGCAAAAAGCACGCGGGCTTTCCCCTCCGGGATACCTTTCTTTTCGTAGCCCCATTTGCGGCAAAGTTTCAGGGCTGTTTCTACCGCTTCTACGCCGGTATTCATCATCAATACCTTATCGTAGCCGAAAAGCTCAGTAATATATTTCTCAAACTCTCCCAGCGGTGCACTGTGAAACGCACGGGAGGTGAGTGTCAGCTTCTGCGCCTGTTGGGTGAGGGCGCGGATAATGCGGGGATGGCAATGCCCCTGGTTCACAGCCGAGTAGGCAGAGAGAAAATCGAAATACCGCTTACCGTCTACATCCCAAAGGAAAACGCCTTCCCCTTTTTCCAGCACCACAGGCAGCGGGTGATAGTTATGAGCGCCGTACTTTTCTTCCAGGTCAATGTAGTAAGAGGTAGAATTTGCCATGATCGAAAGTGATTTTTGACAAGGTACTATTTTCAGGGTGGAAAAGCAAAAAATGCTTACGCTTTCTCTCTGATGATACAGATGGGTACAGAATTTTTTCTGTGGGGATCTGTGTTGTCTGTGAGCTAAAATTAACGCCTGCTTTTTTTCGTACGGATTACACAGATAAGCTCAGGATTTTTTTTCGGGATATTACTTCTCTGTCAGTACGAGAATTGAGCCTACTTTCTTTTGTTCGCCGAGCTGCGGGAAATCCCGCATGTAATAACGCAGCACATACGCGAAAAGCTGATTGCTTAGTACCTGGCCTTTATAGCGGCCATCCCACCGGTTATCCAGGTCATCGGTCTGGAAGACCTGCTCGCCCCAGCGGTTATAGATTTCCAGCCTGGGTTGCTGGATAAAATAATGAACTACCTTGAACGTCTCGTTGAGCCCGTCACCGTTGGGGGTAAATGCCGTTGGAACATTGACAATGGGCTCGCAGCCCTCCTGGAGGTCAAGCTGCCGTTCGGTAGTGCAATTAAAATTATTGGTCACTTTAACCTTAAAAGTCTGAGCCGTCTGGAACGTAAATACCGGGTTACGGTAGTTGTTGTCTATGGGAGCATCGTAACGGGTCAGCCATTCAAATTCAAAAGACGATCCTCCTGTGGGTTTGGGATCTACCGTCAACCCCTGGTAAGGATACTCGTCACATACATAAAGCGGATCAGGGATGGTCAGCTCCGGTGCGGGCTTGATGTATACCCTGCCCTCAAATTCAATAGGGTCGCCGCAGTAATCTTTTATCTTAACAACCGATACGCTGGCGATTTCTTTGTAAGGACGAACGGTCATCTTTACTGTCTTCCAGCCGGGCGAAGTAAACGTTTTTGAAGGATTGGGGTTGTTTTTAAACGTTTCTCCGTCAATTACCCAGTCTACGTCATTTTTCATGGGACTGCATATTTCCTGGCTGGTAAACAGGGTAGGTGCGTTCATACAGTTTCCGCTGTAGTTGGCGCCAAGTCCCTGCCCGTCTTGTGCGGGTGCGGCCGCTACCACATTCGGAAAACCCAGCTTGGGTGTCCCGGCCACCGCTGTGCCCGGGTTACTGGAATTGAGCGTAAACCCTACGGCGTCTCTGCCGGCCTCATCCGGCGCCTGCAGGTAGTGAATGGTGCTGCTGTTATTGATTGTTACATACACATATTTCGAGCCCGCACCGTATTTTGGACCTAAGCCCAGCGCTCCGAATTCCTGCATGGACGAAGCGATTTCGGTGACTCCTCCGTTTGCAATATCTACCTGCAAAAGCCTGGATTCTATCGTGCTGCCATCACCTTTGAGCGTTACGTAGAGGTAAGCGCCGTTCGGGCTAAAGGCCAGTCCGTAAACGGTAGGAGGGGCTGCGTATCCAAGGTCAACCAGGCGGGGGGCTGACAGGGTATTGTTTTCCGGATTGCGGCCGGTAATCTGCACAAAATTATTCCCGTTAATGACCAGGCCGTGGGCCAGTTGATTTCCATCGGCTGAAACCGCTACATAGCCTTCCGAGACAGTTCCCGGCTGGAGTGGGGGCATGGTCTGCTCAACACTGACCGTGCCCAGGGAGTCAACGGTTATCGACTGGAAACTCCCGGAGAGTGCATTGTACGCGGTGATGAAATACGACTCATGCTCATCATCACTGCCGCGTTCGGCCGTGATTTTTCCCTTCACATTGACGGCCACAGGCACATCGGCTTCCACCACGGCGCCCTTGCGGTCGTTTTCCCGCATATCAATGACCGAATACGTGAGCAGGCCCGTATTTTCATCTACGGTAAAAAGGTAATAGTTGATAAAGTCGCAGGCGCTGCAGACCGGTTTGGGTATCAGGGCTACACCCTGGGCACCTGTAGCTTTGCTGATGGCAAAAGGCCCCCCGCCGGCTACCGGGATTTCCGAATCATCATCACCGGAATACAGTTTTTTTCCGTCGGTATACAGCACCAGCTTATTATGCTGATCAAAGACCATAGCAGCGGCCTCATCGGCCTGCATTTTGTTTACCCCCGGGTCTGAAGGATCAAAAGACGGGTTCACAATTTCCGGCTGGGGATCCAGGCTGCCGTCTTCGTCGAGGGAGTCCTGTACCATTTCGTCTCCCGTGAGGGTAAACTCCAGGCCGGAACCGTGTCCGAAATACCATTTTTCAGAACCGCCGCCCGAGCTCGATTCCTCATAGCACAATTTTACGTTGATCTTAGCTGAGCGGGAGCAGCCCGTAGTATTGTCAATGACCTCTACCGAGTAGCAACCGGCTTCACTTACATCAATGGTACGGGTGGTTTGCCCTTCCGGGAACCACTTATAGCTTACATTGGCGGGCGCCGACTGTCCTTTATAAGGGTCGAGGGTGATGGTTTTTCCTTTGCAAATGGTAGAATCTTGTTCGGTTTTGTCTCTGAAGAGCGGCTGATAAGGGTAATAGCCCACGTTTACCAGGCGGGTATATGGCCCGGCCAATGTGGCCCCGCCATTATCTACCGGGGTAACTTTTACCGTGTAGGGGCCCGGAGTGGTATAGGCATGTATGGGGTTTCGCGTTGTTCCTGTAAGAACGGTACCGTCGCCGAAGTCCCAGGTCCAGTTGCCGAAATTATTCTCAGTAGCTTCAAAGAAATAGGTCTTTTCATCGCACGATGTGGGCGTGCTCGCGGCAGGAGAGCCCGTAGCAGGGGGAGTAACCGGGGCTGAGGGATCAGCCAGGCACGCTTTGCCCACGTAGAGCTGGGCGTTGGATACGGTGGCTCCGAAAAATAGTAAACCCAAAAATAAAAGCAGCCGTTTTTCCATATACCAATACTTCACACTTACCTAAACGCAGAAAAAGACATAAATGTACACAGGGAAGAATTTACAAAGTTACGTTTTTTCATTTTTTTTAATCGTATGAATTACCTTTGCGCGCAGACCCATGCAAAATAAACCGGAAGCGAAATGCGGGGGATCTCCGTATATCCTGTTAATTTTAAAACCTGTTTCAGGTCATACCAAACAGGAGGTTGCAACGTTTTCTGATAAAAATAAGTCCTGTATACAGGTATTGCAGGAAGGCTAATGAAGAGATTTATATTTGTTTTGGTATGGGTGACACATTCGGTAATGGGACAGGACCCCCAGTTTACCCAGTTCTACGCGGCCCCCATGTACCATAATCCTGCATTTACGGGCTCGGGCTATGCGCCCCGTGTCATGATGAACTACCGCAACCAGTGGCCTTCGCTGAATGCTAATTTTGTAACCACTCTGTTTACCCTGGATCATTATATTGAACGTGCCAACAGCGGTATAGGTGTGATGTTTCTGAACGATAAACAGGGGTATAACCTGTCCAACACCGAGCTTCGGCTCTTGTATGCTTACGAGTTAAAGATTGACAGGAACAACGGCTTGAGATTCGGCTTAAACGGCGGTTATTCTTTCCGGGGCTTACAGCCCGGCGGCCTGATCATGGGCGATCAGCTGGAGAATAACGGTACCGTCAGGCCGGGTTCGCAGGATCCGGTGGTCAATACCCGCGTGCAGTCGGTTAACACACTGGACGTAGGGGCCGGGCTCCTGTATTTTAATCCCCGGTATTTTGTGGGGGCTTCCGTAAATCACCTGACCGAGCCCCGGCTAAGCTTTTTTAACGGGCAATCGGGCGATGTGCCGGCTCTTCCCCGCCTGCTGGTGGTGCACGGGGGCTATAACGTAGACCTCAGCCACCTGATTACCGACAGCTATTCAGAGCGCGAGTTTACCCTTACACCCACATTTTTGTACAAGAAGCAGGGCCCTTATTCCCAGCTTGACCTGGGCGGGTATGTCACCTACACCCCGTTTACCCTGGGGCTTCAATACCGGGGAATTCCGCTGACCAAAGTATTTAATAATTTTCCGAACCAGGATGCCATTTCCGGGGTGATTGGTATCCGGTATGAGAATTTTTCGTTCGGGTACAGCTATGACCTGACCGTTTCGGGCCTGGGTGCCCGGTCAGGAGGTTCGCATGAGATATCTATTGCCTACCAGCTGCCCCAGGTGGAGATAGAACGGACACCCCGTAACAAGGTGCGGCGCAAAGCGCTGGCGTGTCCTAAATTTTAAGGACTTTCCGGCAATCTTTTTTTCTAAAGTGCTGTTATATACATTATGTACTTCATAAAATTAATGAGACTTTTTGTTTTTCTTCTTTTCACATCTTTTGTAACGTTCGGGCAGTCGTTCCCGGGCGGCCTGGTCAGCCCTACCACCTGGACCGTTTCTGTTAACCCTTCAACCGCTAAGGTAGGCGACGAAGTAGAAATTGTTTTCTCCGCTAAAATTAACGATGGCTGGAAAATATATGCGGCCGAATCTGACCCTGATGCCGGACCCATGATTCTTGAATTTAAGTATTCAGGGCTCAAAGATATCCAGCTGATGGGGAAACCCAGACCTGCCAAGCCGGCCAAGAAATTTTATGAAGAGGTCTGGGAAGCCGATGTGCTGGTTTACTATAAAGAGGCAAAGTATACACAAAAAGCCCGGATTACAGGGGTAAACCCCGGGGGAAAGGTAAAGCTGAATTACCAGACCTGCCAGGATGACGGCCAGTGTGTACCGGGAGATGATGATTTTGATATCCTTGTCAAAGCTGCTCCGGGCAGTGAGGTAAAACAAGACGAGCTCAATAAGACGCCGGAGAATACAACAACCGGCCGGCAGGACCTGGCGGAGAGCCCGGATTCAACAAAAGAAGCTCCGGCCGAGGTGACTCAGGCGGCTGTGCCTGACGATAGCCTTGCTGCAGCTGTGGAGGCTTCTGCGGAGGTTCCGCCCGTAAAAGAAAGCGGCGGCATGTGGAAATTCCTCCTGGTGGCTTTCGGAGCGGGTTTTGCTTCTATATTTATGCCGTGCATTTATCCCATCATGCCCATGACGGTGAGCTACTTTACCAAGCAGAAAGACGGCAAGTTCAAAGCTGTTTTCTACGGGATATGCATTATGCTGATTTTTGCCGTGATGGGGCTGATCACCATGGCCCTGGGCGCATCTTTCCTGAATGCGCTGAGTACGCACTGGCTGCCCAATCTTATTTTCTTTACTCTTTTTATTGTTTTCGGGTTTTCGCTGCTGGGCGCGTTTGAGATTGTGCTGCCCCACGGAGCGGTCAACAAAATTGACCGGCTGGGAGATAAAGGCGGGCTGATCGGTATTTTCTTTATGGCGCTGACCCTGGTGGTGGTGTCATTCAGCTGTACCGTACCTTTTGTAGGCTCATTGCTGATCGGAGCAGCGGGCGGAGAGGTGCTGAAGCCTCTGTACGGAATGCTGGCGTTCGGGTTGCCGTTTGCGCTGGTGTTCAGCGGGCTGGCCATGTTCCCGCAATACCTGAAGAGCCTGCCTAAATCAGGAGGCTGGCTGAATGAGCTGAAAGCGGTGTTTGGCTTCCTGGAGTTTGCCCTGGCGCTGAAATTCCTGAGCAATATTGACCTGGCGTATCACTGGAACCTGATTCACCGCAACGTTTTCCTGGTAATCTGGATTGTAGTGGCCGTCATCATCGGCCTGTATATTTTAGGGTTTATGCGCCTGCCGAAAGACGAGAAGGTAACGCGTTACAGCCCGTTGAGAATTGGTTTTGCTGTTATATTCCTGGCTATTGCCGCTTATATGGTTCCCGGGGTAACCAATAAACCTTTAAGTGCGCTGTCAGGTATACTGCCTCCGCTTCCTACCCAGGCTATGGCTTCGGCCGCTCCTAAGCCTGATCTTATGCGGGCCCTGCCGCACGGCCTGTGGGGATTTAACGAGATGGACGATGCCCTGCTGCAATCGAAAGAAACGGGCAAGCCGGTGCTGATTGATTTCACGGGGTATGCCTGTGCCAATTGCCGGAAAATGGAAGAGAATGTCTGGTCAAAGCCCGATGTGCTGCAGAGCCTGAAAGATGATTTTGTGATTGCGTCTCTTTACGTGGATGACAAGAAAGAGCTGCCGCAGGACAGGCATTATGTGTCTTCGTTCGACAATAAGCTGAAAACAACCATCGGTGCCAAGAACCTGGATTACCAGATGAGCAAATACAACAGCAATGCCCAGCCGTATTACATAATAGTGGATGCCGGCGGGGAGAAAGTTACCGATCCGGTGGCCTATACGTCGTATGAGGGGTTCAAGGCCTTCCTGGAAAAAGGAAAAACGGCATTCAGGCCATAGAATTAAGGTTTTTTTAAGGCCGGATTAGTTACTGCGTGGTAAAATAGCAATATTTTTGCAGCTAATTTTTACAGCTGTGCTGCACAGAGCCAATAAACATATCCTGTCGTTTGATTTTTTCAAATCGGCCGTCCTGTGCTTCATCCTTGGCGGGGCGCTGCTATGGGGCTATTATACGCATAATTACAAGGCGGTTTTCCCGTTTACCATCGGGGCCATGTTGGCCTATTTTCCTAATACAGAGGGCAGCCAGCGCCACCGGATCATCGGTATCGTGCTGGGCTTTGCCTGGAGCTTCCTGATGCTGGCCGTGCAGCTATCCCTGTTTGATACCCCAAAATGGCTTCACTTTTCAGTGATGCTGGTTTTTGTTTTCATCACTTCCATGGTGGCGGTATACGGCTTACGCGGCGGGAGTGTCTCTTTCGGCGGATTGTTTGCCATTGTATCGAGCTACGGTATTCACGCAATGGGGCTTTCGCATGCCGACAGTCTCCTGCACGCGCTGGTGGGAGGAGGCACGTATATCCTGCTCTCGGCCATCAGCCAGTTTTTCTACCAGGGGCACCACATCAGGAGCATGCTGGCCGACTGCGTGGAACTTACTGCAGAATATTACCGGAAGCAGGAGCAGCAGGTGTGGGACAGCAAAGACCTGGAGGCGGATATCCTGCATATAGAAAGCCGGATCAACACCTACCACGAGGTATTGCGTTCGGCTCTGCTGAATAAGCCGGGCCGGCTGCTTCCTTCCAATAAAACCCGGCGGCTGTACCTGATCTTTAAGGAGATCGTTGACCTGTACGAGATGACGCTTGCGGCTAACCACGACCTGGAACAGGCCCGTGAACATTTTGACGGGACAGAGCCGCTGGTACAACCGTACCGTGCGTTTACCCACCTGCTGGTAGAAGAGCTGGAGCGTTTCGGTGAATTGCTGCGGCTGAACCGGAAATACGCGGTCAGTCCGCGGCTGCAGACCAAGCTGCTGGAAGCGGAAGAAAACCTGAAGCCCCTGCTCAGAAGCCGGTCAAGGGAGGCCCACGAGCGCATGCTTCTCCTGCGAAACCTGGTTGACCTGAAGAACAAGCAGCTGAATTGCCTGAACGTGATCAGCAAGCACTATGAAAACCTGTTTTATACGGAAAAGATCCGGACGCAGGGAGACCCGAGGTTTATCACGGCCCAGGATTATTCCTACAAGATCCTGTTAAGCAACCTGAATTTTGACTCTTCTATCTTCAGGCATTCGGTCAGGTTGTGTGTAGCTATAGCCATTTGCTTTTTGCTCCAGGACGTGATCAGTGCGGGAAATACCTCGTGGATCATTGCCACCTGTATTGTGGTGCTCCGCCCCAATTACGGGCTTACCCGGTCACGGGCATTCAACCGCATTGGCGGAACCCTGCTGGGCGGGGTGATTACCCTGGCCATTGTGTATATCACCGACTATAAGCCGATGCTGCTGGGGCTGGCAGGAATCAGCCTGACGCTGGGTTTCTCGTATGTATCTACCCGTTACCTGCTGGCTTCCACCTATATTACCCTGGCCATTATGCTGCTGTATGTGGCATTTATGGGGCGGTCGTTTGAATTGGTGCTTTACCGGGTATTTTATACGTCTGTGGGTTCGGCCATTGCCCTGTTTGTGATTTATTTTATCTTCCCGGCCTGGGAGAAGGAAAGTATTTTTACCGCCATAGGCAATGCGATTGATGCCAACCGGCGCTACCTGGAGGCCGTTAATCACCTCTATGAAACCAAGCAGCCCGTGGATACCGATTTCAAGCTGCTGAGAAAGGAGGCCTTTGTGAAGAACGGCAATCTGTACGAGGCTTTCCAGCGGTTGAAAGACGACCCCAAGTCGAAGCGGAGCCAGCTCAGCAACAGTTACGCCGTGGTACTCCTGAGCCATTCGCTGCTGAAAGGAGTGGCGGCCTACTCTACCTATATCCAGAATCACCAGACCACCATGGTTTCTGAAGACTTCAGGGCAGTGATGCGGTATATTACAGACCAGCTGCAGGTGGCGGCTCGGGTGATGGAGGGATCGGCTAATGCCCGGCCTACGGTCAGTAACCCGCTGAACGCCCTGGAAAGCCTGGATAAATACTATTACGGCCTTTCGCAGCTGCGGGAGCTGGAGCTGGAATCAGGCGTGGCCCAGATGAGCTACGAAACCAGTATAAAGCTGCAGGAAGGGCGCATGATCCTGGATCAGGTCAAGGCCATCAAGAGCCTGGCAGAGAATACGTACCAGATGTGCGGAGTGCTGAAGCAACTAAAGTAAAGTTAAAAGTGAAAAACTAAAAGCGGCCGCCGCTGCGGTGAAAAGTTGCGGAACATTCTTTCATAATTAAAATACGGATGTTCCATAATTTTTAGTTTTTCACCGCAGCGGCGGCCGCTTTTAGTTTTTCACTTAACCCTACCACCCCAGCGTGTCTTTCAGCAACTTATAGCCGCTTTTGCTCACCGCCAGCTTCTCCCCGTTTTTCAGGAGAACCAGGTAGCTGGTTTTTTCGTACAGCTCAAGCTTGTGAATGCAGGTGGTATTGACCAGGAAAGACCGGTGGATGCGCAGGAAGTCGTTGCCCAGCGAGTCTTCCAGCTCTTTCATGGTTTTTTGCTTGAGAAATTTGCCCTGGGTAGCGTGAATACGGACGTAATCGCCGTACGATTCGATATAATGAATCTCTTCGTAGGGAATCATTTCTATTTTTGAACCGTTCTTGATCACTATCCGGCGCTGGTTTTTATCTTTCAGACCCGGCAGGGCCGACAGGGCCCTGATCTCCGCTGCCGAATCCTGGCGCGCCAGGAATTTCTCTTTTACCTTATCCAGGGTTTTCAGGAGCCGCTCACGCGAGAAGGGCTTCAGGAGGTAATCGATCGCATTTTTCTCAAAGGCGTCAATCGCGTATTGATCATAGGCCGTAGAAAAGACAACCAGCGGTGGCTCTGACAGCAGTTCCAGCATTTCGAGGCCGGTGAGCTTGGGCATCTGGATATCGAGGAAGATCAGGTCGGGTTGGAGGTTGTTGATCAGCTTTATACCCTCAAAGCCGTCAGAAGCTTCACCGATGATCTCTATTTCGGTTTCGGTTTCCAGGAATTTTTTAACCAGCTCCCGGGCCAGCTCTTCGTCATCGATTAATATGGTTCTTATTTTCATGAGTATACGTTTTAGCTTACGGCTGTAAAGGTAAATTCATTGTTGCCGTGAACCGGTTTTCCTGCATATCGGTAGACAGCAGTGCTGCCCGGTCGTAGATGAGATCCAGCCGGTTCCGAACGTTTTTCAGGCCGGTACCGGTGCCCACTTTAGGCCGGGAAGCCGGATCGAAGCTGTTTTCTATGCACAGGATCAGCCGGTCTTTCTCGAGCCGCGATTCAAAATGAATGCATTCTTTTCCCAGCGAGTTATACACCCCGTGCTTGATGGCGTTTTCAAACAGGGTTTGGAGGATCATCCCCGGTACTTTGAGGGGCAATGAGGCCGGATCTACCGCAAATGTAAAGCTGATCTTGCTGCCGAAACGCACTTTCTCGATGTCGAGATAGGCCCGGCACATATCAATCTCTTTTTCGAGGGTCACCAGCTGGTCACGCGTTGCCGTAACGGTATACCGCAGAAAGTCAGACAGCCGGATGATCATCTCCTGGGCCCGTACGGGATCAAGCATGGTCAGGGAGCTGATAGAATTCAGGCTGTTGAAGATAAAATGAGGGTTCATTTGCGACTTCAGCAGGTTCAGCTCCGATTCTTTAAGGATCTCGTACAGTTTTCGTTCGTTTTCGATCTTATCCATATACGAAGTGTAATAGGCGTCGAGATACATATAGGAAACAAACAGCAGGTAAGAGAAAATACCCAGCATGCTTTTCAGAGGCCCGGTTCTGATCCGGTAGTCGGGCAGGATATCGCGCAGCAGCACCTGGTCAAAGAGATTGGTCATACTCAGCCAGAGCAGGGTAATGACAACGAGGTAGATCAGGTGATTGGCCACAAACTGCAGCGTTTTCTGGGTCTCCAGGTTGATGTACCGCAATCCGAACCAGGCGCCGATATACATAGTAGCCAAAAGGAAATTCTGGATCAGGGTAACGGCCAGCACCCGCAGGGAGTGGCCGGGAAATGCCCGGTAGACAAAAATATACTGAAAGAGAGCCACCATTACCCAGAGAAAAAGGTAGGTTAAAACCCGGTTTTTATCTTTCAGTATCGGATGCCTCATGGTCAGACCCTTTTGATTTCAATGCCCCCCATAATTACGTAGCCCGAGATCACCAGCACCTTGCTTTTGTCTACCACGTTTTCCGGGAACTTGGTGATCTTGTCTTCCACACCGCCCATGATGGGAAATACATCCAGCTTGACATTCCATTCTTTGGGTATCCGCATTTCCATACCGCCCATCATGATAAATACCCGCAGGGTGGCATTGTTCTGAAGGTCGGCTTCGGTGAGGTTGAGCTCAGAGCCTCCCATCACGCAGCTTACTTTTCCTCCGGTAAAGTCTTTGGTAACAAATTTGGAAGAAGAACCTGCCATAATGTTGCTTTCACTGACATAATTCCGGTCTTCGGCCTGTAGCTGTGTCCGGTAGTTGTCAAATTGCTGGGGAAACATATATTTGGCCAGGATGGTCAATCCCACGCCTACCAGCAGCAGCGGCCAGAGTTTGTAGTACTGGGTTTTTTCTACGGGGGTAAGAAAATCAGGGATATAGAAAATCACGGCCACGGATATGGCAATAATACCGTTAATGTAATCTTTCCGTAAAAGGGCATTGATGCCGACGATTAACGGGATAAGCCGCCAGCTGATCAGCTTGAGAGGGACATCGAAATCAAGCATGCCGAAATTTCGCATCAGGAAGAGTCCGCCGCCGGCTATGAAGACGAGCGCCCAGAAGAATGTTTTATTCTGATTGTTTTTCATTTGATTCTTTTTTTCTTCAAAATTATCCCTTTCCATCCCCCAAAATAAATGGAAAATCGGCGGATGGAGAGGAAATTTCCGATTAGTGGGCGAAAATTACCGATGAATGGGATTGATTTTTTTAACCACATAGATACATAGTCATAATAAGAATGAATAAGAATCACTCTTTGTCATTGAACAAAATACAATCTGAGCTATATATCTATGTCTCTATGTGGTAAAAATTGCGCAAGAAATCACACGCCCGTATAATTGAACGGAGTGATCTGTTTGAGCTCGTATTTGGTTTTTTCAGAAACCTTCAGGTCTTCGATAAAGGCCTTGATCGAGTTTTCGGTGATTTTTTCGTTTTTGCGGGTGAGATCTTTGAGAGCCTCATAGGGTTTCGGATAGCCCTCCCGGCGCAATACGGTTTGGATAGCCTCGGCCACTACAGCCCAGTTCTCTTCCAGGTCATGGTGAATGGCGGCCGGGTTCAGCTCCAGTTTGTTCATTCCTTTCAGCAGTGATTTCAGGGCAATCAGGGTATGTGCCAGCGGCACGCCCACGTTTCTCAGCACGGTAGAGTCGGTAAGGTCGCGCTGCAGGCGGGATACCGGCAATTTCGCCGAAAAATGCTCAAACAATGCGTTGGCAATTCCCAGGTTGCCTTCTGCGTTTTCGAAATCAATAGGGTTGACCTTGTGTGGCATGGCAGACGAGCCCACTTCACCGGCTTTGATCTTTTGCTTGAAATAATTCATGGAAACGTACTGCCATACATCACGGGCGAAATCAAGCAGAACGGTATTGATCCGTTTGAGGTTATCAAAATAGGCAGCCAGGTAATCGTAATGTTCTATCTGGGTGGTGGTCTGGCTCCGGCTCAGCCCGAGGATGTCGTTGACAAAACGGTTTCCGAAAGCTACCCAGTCGGTTTTCGGATAAGCCACATGATGGGCGTTAAAATTACCGGTAGCACCACCGAATTTAGCGGCATAAAGCACCTGGTCCAGCATATTCAGCTGCTTTTCGAGTCGTTCGGCAAAAACTTTTATTTCCTTCCCCAGACGGGTAGGAGAGGCCGGCTGTCCGTGGGTTTTGGCCAGCATGGGTACATCGGCCCATTCTGCGGCAAAGCCGTTCAGCTTTTCGAGCACGCCGGCATAAGCAGGAGCCATCACCTGTCTGTGCGCCTCTTTCATAGAAAGGGGAATGGCGGTATTGTTGATGTCCTGGGAGGTAAGCCCGAAATGTATAAACTCTGAAAACTCTGCAATATTCAGTGCCTCAAAACGCGCTTTGATGAAGTATTCTACGGCCTTAACGTCATGGTTGGTGGTCTTTTCGATCTCCTTGATGGCGGCGGCATCTTCTTCAGTAAAGCCGGTATACAGCTTTCTCAGAGCAGGATATATCTTCTTGTCAAAGCCTTTCAGTTGCTCCAGGGGCAGCTCGCAGAGGGCAATGAAGTACTCAACTTCTACCCGTACGCGGTATTTGATCAGTCCGAATTCAGAGAAGTATTCTGCAAGTTCGGCCGACTGGCTGCTGTACCTTCCGTCAACCGGAGAAACGGCTTTTAACGATTTTGAAGACATAAATTGGATATTAAGTTGCAAAATTACTAAATTGCTCCATAATACAACCTTAAAATTACGATTACATTTATGCAGCCTTCTCCTTTCCTGGGTGAATTACTGGGCACCTTTTTTTTGATTTTTCTGGGCGAATCCGTGGTAGCCAATGTGTTGCTTAAGGGAACAAAAGGAAACAATTCGGGACTGATCGTGATCACTACGGCCTGGGGGCTGGCGGTGATGACGGGTGTTTTTGTGGCACAGAAATTCGGCAGCCCTTCCCCTCACCTGAACCCGGCGCTGACGGTAGGATTTGCGGTGCAGTCGGGCGACTGGTCAACCGTCCCCTCCTTCGTGCTGGCCCAGGTATGTGGGGCCTTCCTGGGGGCTATAGCCACCTATTTCTTCTATTATCCCCATTGGGCGGTTACGGAAGACCCGGGCGATAAGCTGGCCGTATTTGCTACAGGGCCGGCTATTAAGCATACGCCTTCCAACTTCTTCGCCGAGATGAGCGGCACATTCGTACTAATGGTAGGGGCTTCGTCCATTTATTCCATGGAAGGCTCAGGTCTGGGACCCTTCCTGGTAGGAATGCTGGTGTTTGTGATCGGTAACGCTTTAGGAGGAACCACAGGGTATGCCATTAACCCCGTTCGTGACCTGGTGCCCCGGCTGGCCCATTCCATCCTGCCCATCAAAGGCAAGGGCAGCAGCCACTGGGAATACGCGTGGATACCGCTGGTAGCGCCGGTGGTAGGGGCAGTGCTGGGGATTTTGTTGTTTTAAGGTTTCTCTGCTCCGGTTTTGAGAATCTACCTGAAAGTGTCTTTAAACGGCTCTGCTTTGGGTGAGGGAATAGATTGAATGAGCCTGAAAATTTATTCTGTATCGGCGCATTGGTTAGTTGCATCTTGCCATCAGGTGCAATCATTTTCAACTGTCCGATTTTTTCGGACAGTTCACTGCCTTCCTTTTTTAACCTGGCTTTCAGGTCATTCCAATATTTTCTTGGTCGGCCTGTTCCTGTAAGTACTTCAATCACGTCAATGACTGAAATAAACCAAAGTTCTTTTTCTTCGTCCCAGTGGGTGCGAACTAAGACGAAGCCGTTCAGCCTGTCATTCCGCCAATCCTTGTTCAAGCCAGTGGTGATTATTTCTCGTTTGTTTCAAGCAACCAGTTAAAAACGTTCACATGTCTTACGCCACTTCTGTCTTGTGTAAATCCGTCTGTGGTGAGTAAATATTTAGGGTAGTGGTCATTGATTTTTTCTAATGCTCCAAATTCTCGTTCTATGGTCGCTTCGTTTGTCATTTGCCACGCTACCTGGTAATATTCAATGTTGCCTGTTTTTGTTTTGCAAACAAAATCCACTTCGCTATTTCGGCTTGTACCTGTCCAAATTTTCTTACCCCTGCGAAGTAGTTCAAGATAAACAACATTTTCTAAAATATGCCCTCTGTCGGTTGTCCGTTCTTTTCCTGTCAAAATGTTGAGCAAACCAGCATCAACCAAATAGTATTTTTCTTGTGTAGCAAGTTGCTTTTTGCCTTTTATGTCAAAGCGGTTTACTTTGTAAAAGACAAAACTCGCTACCAAATATTCCAAATACTTTTCAACGGTTGCGTGATGTATGCTTTGTCCGTCTTGTTTTATGGCTTTAGAAATATTACTAGGTGAAAGTGCATTGCCAATGTTTGAAGCTGCAAATTTCACGATATTCCCAAAAGCTCGTTTATTATTTATTTGATGGCGTTGCGTGATGTCTTTTTCTACAATTGTATTATAAATGGCTTCCAAATATTCGTAGATTTCATCAAAGCCGCTTTTTCGTAATTCTACACCTTTGGGTAAGGAGGTTTCGTTGATGTAATCAAAAAACAAATTTTCGTAATTGAGGTATTTTATGCTCGTATCAATTTCTCGTGCGGTTAAATATTCTTTGAACGAAAAGGGTAAAATGGAAATTTCAATATAACGACCACTCAACAATGTTGCTAATTCTCCACTCAACAAAAACGCATTTGAACCTGTAATGTAAACGTCTGTATTTTTTGAAGCAAAAAGTCCGTCCACCAATTTTTCAAATTGTGGAATGTTTTGCACTTCGTCTAAAAAAATATAGTTGGGTTTATCGGCTTGCAGTTTTTTCTTGATGTCAAAATAAATGTCGTCCCAGTTTTTGTTAACAAAATTTTCGGGCAATTCAAAGTTGTAGAACTGAATTTGCCGTTTTCCAACTCCTTTTTTTAGCAGCAGTTCCCGGTAAATTTCCAACAAAGTGCTTTTGCCCGACCTGCGTAAGCCACTTACAATTTTTATGAGGTCTTTGTCTTTGTAGGAGAACAGCTTACCTATATATTCTTTACGATTTGTATAATTTGCCATTGAGCAAAGGTATGAAATAAATTATCAAAACTTGCAAATTTTGCAAGTTTTGATAATTTTAGATAGTGTTACAAATTGATGTTAGAGCGATGAATTTTCCTTCTAATTGGGAAAATGCGCTTCTTTGGAAATAGTCGCAAATCGCGACAGGTAGAACATTTTTTACTTGACTGTTCTGCATTTTCAGTTGTCCGATTTTTTCGGACAACTCACTTCCTTCTTTTTTAGTTTGGTTTTCAGATCATTCCAATATTTTCTTGGTCGGTCTGTTCCTGTAAGTACTTCAATCACGTCAATGACTGAAATAAACCAAAGTTCTTTTTCTTCGTCCCAGTGGGTGCGGACTTTCTTTTGTTCAAATATTGTTATGGCGTTTTCTTTACTCATTTTCTTAAAGTTTTTTAGTTGGGAGTCATTTTATTTATACTACAAAATTACACAAATATTCTAATCCAGTTTTTGCATATAGAGCAACCTTTTTGATTAAAAAGAAGCAATACAGTACAAGGAAAAAGAAGTTCAAGTTATACTACAAGAACCAGTACAGGATTAAGAACAGTTTGTGAAAATTGTGCCTTTGCCATTGACAAAGGACGACTTATTATTAATATAGTTGGACTTTGGTTTCTGAATATTGTCTTAGCAGGGTTAGTTATTTATTTTAAATTTTGATATTGCTGATTGGGACTCACTTAAACCGCTGAAAATAGGTGCCGCAGTTCAAGGTCACAATTTGTGACCTTGGAGGGTAAATGTTGTGCCGTATGTTACCATTCCACTAACTTTTTTGTATCTTTGTAATACATCAATAAGGTAAAAGACATGTATAATCCTCTAAAAATAGATCGGGAAAATATAAGCATGATGGGTGTGAAATTTCCTGATCTGGCGTCGCTTGAGGCTACTGCTAAAGCTATTGGATCCAATATGTACGAGGGGTTTGAGCCGTCTCCGGCATTGATACAACTTTATTTGGAGTGGAAACAAGGTAGGATAAATCCTGCGCTTTTTCTCGGGCGTTTAAAGCAAAATTATACAGTATCTTGATCTGTATTGTACGCATACAGGTCCTAAAACAGGAATTTTGCGTAACATTGCAAATTAAGAGCTACTCAATATACTAAAAAATGAAACTCTGGGCACCCACAGCAGACTACATAGAAAAGTCTGAAATGACTGCTTTTAAAGAATTTACGGAAGACCGCTTCAGGGTCAGCATAGGAGATTATGAACAGCTCCGGGAATGGTCCGTTACTCACCTGGAAGACTTCTGGGAAAGTATTTTTTTATATTTCCAGGTGATGTCAGATACGCCGTATTCCCAGGTGCTGAACCGCTCGGAACAGGGGTTTATCGGCTCAAAATGGTTTGAAGGCGCCACGCTGAATTATGCCGAACATATTTTCAGGAATTATACCGATGAACGCCCGGCCGTTATTTATAAAAATGAGCAGGCCGAAACAAGAGAAATAAGCTGGAAAGAATTGCAGGAACGAACCGGTGCGTTAAGACAGTATCTGCTGCGCTGCGGTGTGGGCAAAGGCGACCGTGTGGCGGGTGTGCTGAACAATACACCGGAAACCCTGGCCATTTTCCTGGCGGTTAATTCACTGGGGGCCATCTGGACCTGCTGTTCGCCTGATTTTGGCAGTGACAGCGTGGTGGAACGGTTTCAGCAGATTTCTCCCAAAATTCTTTTTGCCGATAAGCTGTATCATTATAACGGGAAGACCTTCCGCAAAAGCCGGCTGATCAATGAGCTGGCCGAGCGGATCGACTCGATAGAAGATGTAGTGGTGGTCAATGACCTCAAATGGCGTTCAATTTTTGCCCTGGCCAGAAAGGGTCAGCCCCTGGCCTTTGATCGGGTAGCCTTTGATCACCCTGTCTGGGTCCTGTATTCTTCAGGCACCACCGGGAAACCCAAAGCCATTACACACAGCACGGGCGGTAACCTGCTGGAGCATTTCAAAGCGCTGGCCCTGCACCAGAATGTACAGGCCGGAGAACGTTTTATGTGGTACAGCACCACCGGCTGGATGATGTGGAATTATGCCGTGGGGGCCCTGCTGACCGGTGCTACTCTCTGTATCTATGACGGCTCACTCTCTTACCCGGCTTTAAGTGTGGGCTGGAAGTTTGCCTTCGACCATAAGATCGACCACTTCGGGGCGGGTGCTGCCTATTTCATTGCCTGCGCTAAACGGAATCCCGTTTTGCCGAATATTCCTTTTAAAACCCTGGGTTCTACCGGATCGCCCCTGCCTGCCGATACATTTGAATGGCTGCAGCTGAAGTTCCCGGATACCCAGATCATCTCGCTCAGTGGGGGCACCGATGTATGTTCGGCGTTTCTTTCGGGCTGCCCCTGGCTACCGGTCTACGCAGGGGAAATCCAGTGTATAGCCCTGGGCGCCGATATTGAAGCGCTGAATGAAAACGGGGAGCCGGTGAAAAACGAGCTGGGTGAGCTGGTGATCAATCAGCCCATGCCTTCCATGCCCCTGTATTTCTGGAACGACGAAGGAAATGTGCGCTACAGGGAAAGCTATTTCGAGAAATACCCGGGGCGGTGGCAACACGGTGACTGGATAAAGATCACGGAGAATAACGGCATCATTATTTACGGGCGTTCAGATGCTACCCTGAACCGGGGCGGCGTGCGGATCGGTACGGCCGAGATTTACAACGCTATCGAAGAAATGGTACAGGACAGCCTCGTGGTTTGTATAGACCACCCTAACGGCTCATCGGAGATGTACCTGTATGTGCAAACGGAAGAACCCCTTTCGTCAAAAACCGAGAAAGCGATCAGAGAAAGGCTGAAGAGCCGGTGCAGCCCCCGGCACGTGCCTGACAAGATATTCCGCGTGCCTGACATCCCCTATACCCTGAGCGGGAAGAAGCTCGAATTGCCCGTGAAACGGTTGCTGATGGGCGCTTCTCCCGAAAAAGCCGTGAGCATGGATGCCGTCAAAAACCCGGCGGCACTCGACTACTGGCTGAAAAAACAGGGGTAGTGGTGATTTTGGAACGGTTTTGGCTTACCTGCTTACAGCGTAGCGGGTAATTTGCCCCTGGCTTGCAGTGAAAAATAAAAGACAATACGATGCGCAAAGTACTTTACGGATTTTTAGCGACCCTGTTCCTGGCAGCCTGCCATAAAAAAGAGGAAACGGCAGAAGTGACCCGGCCGGCTGCTGCCGGTGAGGTGGAGACTGCCCCGGCTGCTCCTGCCTCTTCACCGGTTCAACCGGCACCGGTTGCAGAGGTAAGGCTGAACCCGCCGCACGGTGAACCCGGCCACCTCTGCGAGATTGCCGTAGGAGCCCCCCTGCCGGCACAAGGCGTATTGCCGGCTCCGGTAGAAACAGCCCCTGCCCGGCCAATGCCCATAGACCCCGGTGCTACTTCTATCATTAACCAGCCGCTGAATACCGTGGTATTTAACGGGCCCAAGCCACAGTTTAATCCACCTCACGGGGAGCCCTGGCATACCTGTGACCTCGAGGTGGGTGCCCCGCTGAAGTAAAGTATATCGCCATACGGCCCGTATAATTTCGGAGGTAACGGTAAAGTTTCGTAAAATTGCCGTAACTTTTGGGTTTTTTAGAACCGGTATTCTCTTCTATGGGCAAAATACTTTCTTCCTTGTTTATTTTATCAGCGCTGGGTGTTTTTGCCCAGACGCCGGCAGACTACGTAAATCCGTATATGGGTAATATCAGCCATTTGCTGGTGCCCACTTTTCCTACGGTACACCTGCCCAACAGCCTGCTGCGGGTTTATCCCGAAAGAGGCGATCTCACGGGCGACGAGCTCCGGGGCCTGCCTTTGATGATTACCAGCCATCGGGGAAGCTCTGCTTTCCTGATCAGCCCGGTGCAGGCCGAGAATACAGCCGGACTGGCCCCGGTGACCCGGTTTACCTACGATCATGAGGTGATCAGGCCTTATTATTACGAGGTAACGCTTGACCGGCAGCTGACCGGCGTACGGTTTGCCCCTTCGCATCAATCGGCCATGTATGAGCTGGATTTCCGGGAAACGAAAGCCCATAATTTCCTGACGCTGAGCACCGGCAACGGGCAGGTGAGCGTGAGCGGCAATACGATCACCGCTACCCAGGTGCTCCGGAATAATACGGTAGTATATATTTACGGAGAAACCGACGTGCAGCCTGTGCAGGCGGGTATCCTGGGCAGGGAAACCGACCGGCAGGCCGAAGGAAGAAACGTGACCGCAGTGCTGGATTTTGGTGCGGGAAAGAAAAAGGTAAAATTCCGCTACGGCATCTCTTTTATTGATGCGGGGCAGGCCAAAGCTAACCTGCGAAGAGAAATAAGCACATATAACCTGGATGAGGTGGCGGAAAAGGGCAAAGCCCTGTGGAATGAAGTACTGGGTAGAATTACGGTAAACGGGAAAGAAATATCCGATAAAGCTGTTTTCTATACGTCGTTGTACCGCTGTTTTGAACGGCCGGTGAATATTTCGGAAGACAACCGGTATTTCAGTGCCTTTGACGGCAAGGTACATACCGACACCGAGCCGTTTTATACCGATGACTGGATATGGGACAGCTACCGGGCGGCGCATCCTCTGCGGCTGCTCATTGATACGAAAGTACAGACGCAGATTATCCGTTCTTTTATCCGGATGTCAGACCAGATGGAGAAGCCCTGGTTTCCCACCTTCCCGGAAGTGACCGGCGACTCGCGCCGGATGAACTCCAATCATGGCGTAGCGGTGGTGGCGGATGCGGTGGCCAAAGGCGTACGTGATTTCGATATCGAAAAAGCATACGGGAGCGCCAAAAGCGCTATCCTGGAAAAAACACTTATCCCCTGGTCGGGCGCTCCTGCGGGCTGGCTCGATGATTTCTATAAGAAAAACGGGTATATACCGGCCCTGGCTGATGGGGAAGAGGAAACCGTGGCTAACGTGAACAGCTTTGAGAAGCGGCAGCCGGTTGCTGTTACCCTGGGTACATCGTATGACGAATGGTGCCTGGCCCAGCTGGCGGCTTACCTGGGTAAGACAGAAGATGCCCGGCGGTTCGGGAAAAATGCATTGAATTACCGGAATATCTACAACGGGAAAACCGGGTTTTTTCATCCGAAAGACAAAGATGGGAAGTTCATAGAACCTTTTGACTACCGCTGGCCGGGCGGACCCGGCGCCCGTGAATATTACGGGGAAAACAACGGCTGGGTGTACCGGTGGGACGTGCCCCATAACGTGGCTGACCTGATCGGGCTGATGGGCGGACGAAAAGCATTTATTGATAACCTGGATCAGACTTTCCGCGAGCCGCTGGGCAAGCCGAAGTACCATTTTTATTACCAGATGCCCGATCATACCGGCAATGTTGGCCAGTTTTCGATGGCCAATGAGCCCTCACTCCATATTCCTTACCTGTACAACTATGCCGGCCAGCCCTGGATGACCCAGAAACGCATTCATTCGCTTATCCGGCAGTGGTTCCGTAATGATGCCATGGGTGTGCCCGGCGATGAGGACGGCGGCGGCATGTCGTCTTTCGTGGTATTTTCCATGCTGGGCTTTTACCCGGCCACTCCGGGCATGCCGGTATACGTGATCGGTTCTCCCTTCTTTGAAGAGTCTGAAATTCAGCTGGAAAACGGGAAACGGTTCCAGGTAAAAGCCGTTAATTATTCAGAGCGGAACAAATATATCCAACGGGCGCTTCTTAACGGGAAACCCTGGGAGAAGTCGTGGTTCCTGCACAGCGATCTCCTGAAAGGGGGGACCCTCACGTTATATATGGGCGAATATCCCAATAAATCGTGGGCGGCCGATGAAAACGCAGCACCTCCTTCTTTTGATAAGCCCTGAACAACACCCAGATAAATGAGCGATAGTAAGAAATTTATAGTGATCCGGGAAGTGATCGGAAAGAAAAACCCCGGGCTTCTGAAATGGTTGCCGGGCTTTGTGCTGCGGTATATAGAGCGTATTGTGCACGAAGACGACATCAATGCGGTGATGGAGCATATCGGGCACCTGGAAGGGCTGGATTTTGTGGATGCCCTGATCACGCAGGAGCTGAACGTGCAGGTAGAGCTGACAGGGGAAGAGAATATCCCGCTGACGGGCGGGGTGGTGTTTGCGTCGAATCACCCCCTGGGAGGCCTTGACGGCATTGCCTTTATGCATGCGCTGGGCAAATACCGGAAAGACATCAAGTTCCTGGTGAACGACATCCTGATGAACATCAAAAACCTGGGGCCGCTTTTTATCCCGATCAATAAGCACGGAAAGCAGGCCCGGCAGGTTTCAAGACTGATTGATGAGACCTATGCCAGTGACCAGGCCATGCTGGTTTTCCCGGCCGGCCTGGTGTCAAGGAAACGCAAAAGCGGGGTCATCAGAGACCTGGAATGGAAGAAGAGCTTTATTGCAAAAGCAAAAAAATATAAAAAAGATATAATTCCTGTTTTTATAGAAGGCCGGAATTCAGACTTTTTTTATAATTTAGCGAGATTTCGTAGGAACATCGGTATTGGTGCCAATATTGAGATGTTTTACCTGGCCGATGAAATGTTCGCCCAACGAAACAAAAAGGTAACCATACGTATTGGGAAAGCTATACCCTACCAGGAACTGAACAATGGCAAAACCGAACAGGAATGGGCCGAAACGGTTAAAGAGACAGTTTATGCGATGGCATAATCAATAAATTTATGCAGGAAATATTAAAGCCGGTAGATAGAGATATCTTAAAAAAAGAGTTAAACGAAAACACATTCTTACGATATACCAATTTCGGGCATATCGAGGTTCACCTGGTGAATCATCACCGGCAGCCTCATGTGATCCAGGAAATAGGCCGGCTGCGGGAGCTGACATTCAGGGCAGCCGGCGGAGGTACCGGGTTGCCTGTGGATATCGATGAAAACGATATCTGTGAAGATGCGTATGACCAGCTGATCACCTGGGATCCGGAAGAAGAGGAAATTGTGGCCGGGTACCGGCTTATCAGGGGGGGCAATGTAAGTACCAACGAACACGGCGTTCACAACCTTTCCACAGCCCATTATTTTCATTTTTCGGAGAAATTCAAGAGCGATTACCTGCCGTATACCATTGAGCTGGGGCGGTCTTTTGTTCAACCCAAATTTCAGCCGGGGAAAGATAACCGGAAAGGCCTTTTTTCACTGGATAACCTGTGGGACGGCCTGGGTGCAATTATTATGCTGAACCCTGACATTAAGTATCTTTTCGGGAAGGTGACCATGTACCCGCACTACAACAAAGAGGCGCGCGATCTGCTGCTCTATTTCATGAATCATTATTTTCCGGATCCCGAGAGGCTGGTGTGGCCTATCCGGCCTTTGGGGTATTTTACCGATGTCACCGGGTATGCAGGTATTTTTGACGGCCTGAGCTATAAAGAAGGCTATAAAGTGCTGAACACGCGCGTGCGGGCCCTGGGAGAAAATATCCCGCCCCTGATCAATACCTATATGGGGCTTTCATCGACGATGAAATCGTTTGGTACGGCGCAGAATGAAGATTTCGGGGAAGTGGAAGAAACGGGTATACTCATCACCATTGCCGATATCTTTGACAGCAAGAAAGAACGGCACATGAGCTCATTTGAAAGAGACCGGCATTACGGCCGGCCCAGGGAAAAGAGGTAGCTTTTTTACAATCTGCCCGGAATGCCATGAAGAAAAACCTGCTTTTCTATTCGGCGGTTGCCGCATTTTTCTCGCTCATTATTTACCGGATTCTTAAAGCCGGTAAATTGCTCGAACAAAACCGGGTAGTTTACGAGGCAAAGGCTGATGACAGCTTCGTGGATACCCTGCTGTTTAACCTGCACCATCCGCTGGCAGTGCTGCTGAGCCAGATGGTGGTGATTGTGGCGGTAGCCAAGCTGTTTGGCTTTATTTGTAAAAAGATAGGGCAGCCTTCTGTAGTAGGAGAGATGATTGCCGGTATCCTGCTTGGTCCTTCTCTTTTCGGAATGTATTTTCCCGGCCTGTCGGCTACCTTATTTCCGCCGGCTTCATTCGTGAACCTGCAGCTTTTAAGCCAGATAGGGCTAGTGTTCTATATGTTTATCATAGGTCTCGAACTGGACCTGGCCGCCTTGAAAAACCGCACAGATCAGGCAGTGGTCATCAGCCATGCCAGCATTATCGTGCCGTTTACTTTAGGAACCGGGCTTTCTTATTTCCTGTATGACCGTTTTGCGGCTGAAGGAGTTAATTTCCTCTCTTTTGCGCTTTTTATGGGGGTGGCTATGAGTATTACGGCATTTCCGGTGCTGGCCCGTATCGTGCAGGAAAGAGGGATCTATAAAACGCCCTTAGGCACTATGGTGATTACCTGTGCAGCGGTTGATGATATTACGGCATGGTGTGTTCTGGCTGCGGTGATTGCCATTGCCAAAGCGGGGTCAGCCATAAGTGCCGTCTACACCCTTGCACTGGCCCTTGTTTATGTGATAGTTATGATGCGGGTGATCCGGCCTGTGCTGCAGCGGTGGCTTTCGGAAAAAGGAGGCGATCTGACCCGGCGCAAAATAGCCGTTATTTTCCTGACCGTGGTGATTTCAGCGTATACATCCGAAGTGATCGGTATTCATGCCTTATTCGGGGCTTTCCTGGCCGGGATCATCATGCCGGCGGGCTTCCGTCAGCTGCTGGTGAATAAGGTGGAAGACCTGACCGTGGTATTGCTGCTGCCCCTGTTTTTTGCCTTTACAGGCCTGAGAACGCAGATCAGCGGGTTATCTGACCCTGAAATGTACGGCACATTGTTTTTTATTGTGCTGGTGGCGGTAGCCGGTAAGCTTCTGGGCAGTGCGCTGGCTGCAAAATTTGTGGGGCAGGACTGGAGAACAAGCCTATCTATCGGCGCATTGATGAATACCCGGGGGCTGATGGAGCTGGTAGTGCTGAATATAGGGTATGACCTGGGGGTGCTAAACCCGGAGATTTTTGCAATGATGGTGTTTATGGCACTCATTACCACGTTTATGACCGGCCCGCTTCTTACCCTGATCCGTAAAATCTTCCGTTAAACCGGCCTGCACTCTTTCCCCGGCCGGATAAATAAATCTTAGGTTTTTATATAAAAAAGTCGTACCTTTGCGTTTCTTTTTTGGAAATGGGCCTGAATCTATCTCAGAGTCAGTCATTTCCGGCCGGTCGGCCAACTGCACTTTGCAGTATTTTTCCACCAAAAGACAATGAAATGGTCAAATGGTTAGGTTTAATTCTTTTATCTTTTTCCGCTAACGCAGCCTCTTTCGAGAAATATGTGCCTAAGCTTCTGAAATTTGAAGGAGCAGGTTACGGAATCCACAAACCACTTTGGGGCGACAAAAACTTCTCACGGCAGGAGGCCGTAGACATCTACCGCCGCGAATACTGGAACAAATATCACGGTAATTATTTTAAAAGCCAGGATCTGGCTGAAGTGCTGATTGACCACCTGATCAATGCAGGGGAAGGGAAAGACCGCATGAATATCAAGGCATTTGAGGCTATCCTGGGAGTTGAACAGGACGGTGTCTTGTCGCGTGCCGATGTACGGGCGGCCAATGCCTATCCGTATCCGGATGAGCTGGTGAATTCTTTTGTGAAATACCGGGTTTTATACTACCGTTCACGGAAACTGGCGTATAAATACCCCGGCTGGGAAAAGCGGGCCCGTTCTTTCTTTATCAACACGGAAGACAATGACCTGAGCGTGGCTGATTACGATCTGCCGGCTGAGCTGGAAGAAAAGTTTGAGCACATCGCGCTGGCAGGGTAGTATCAGAGGGAGGTGACAAACGGCAATTGTTACGTCTGGATCACGCCTACATTGTACCGTTCGGTAATGGGGGCGTGATCTGCTGCTTCTATGCCCATGCTGATGACCTTCCGGGTTTCGGCGGGGTCAATGATGCCGTCTACCCACAGCCGGGCTGCTGCATAGTAGGGACTGAGCTGTTCGCTGTATTTCCGGTCTATCTCGTTGAGAAGCTCCGCTTTCTCTTCTTCGGTCAGCTGTACTCCTTTGCTTTTCAGGGCGGCCTCCCGGATCTGCAGCAGGGTTTTACCGGCTGAAGCACCGCTCATGACTGCCATCTGGGCCGAGGGCCAGGCATAGATCAGTCGCGGGTCATAGGCTTTCCCGCACATGGCGTAATTGCCGGCGCCGTAGCTGTTGCCTATAATAAAGGTGAATTTGGGTACCACCGAATTGGCCATGGCATTCACCATTTTGGCGCCGTCTTTAATAATACCGCCCTGCTCCGAGCGGCTGCCTACCATAAACCCGGTGACATCCTGCAGGAAAACCAGCGGAATGCGCTGCTGGTTGCAGTTCATGATGAAACGGGCAGCCTTGTCGGCCGAGTCGCTGTAAATCACCCCGCCCATTTGCAGCTCGGTACCGCCACCCGGCTTCCTGGCTTTTACAATTTCCCGCTGGTTGGCTACAATGCCCACGGCCCAGCCGTCTATCCGGGCGGTGGCGCAGATCAGCGTCTTGCCGTATTCGGCCTTATATTCTTCCAGGCTGCCTTCATCTGCAAGGGTATCTAAAATAGTATGCATATTGTAGGGACTGGTACGGTCCTGGGGCAGCAATTCGCCGGCCTTTTCCGGTGAAACGGCGGGTGGGCGGGATGTCTTGCGGTTAAAGCCGGCCCGGGCAAAGCCTCCCATCTTGTCGATCACGTCTTTTATAGCGTCCAGGCAGGCCTCATCGGTAGGGAAACGGTTATCGGTGACTCCCGAAATCACGGAATGGGTGGAGGCACCGCCCAGGGTTTCGGCATCCACGTTTTCGCCGATCGACGATTTGACGAGGTACGGGCCGGCCAGGAATACCGAACCGGAGTCCTGAACAATAAATGCATAGTCGGACATAATGGGCAGGTAGGCGCCACCGGCTACGCAGCTCCCCATAATGGCGGAGATCTGCGGAATACCCATCGACGACATCCGGGCATTGTTCCGGAAAATCCGCCCGAAATGCTCCTTGTCCGGGAAAATCTCATCCTGCATAGGCAGGTAAACACCGGCTGAGTCTACCAGGTAGATAATGGGGAGGTGATTCTCCATGGCAATTTCCTGCGCCCGCAGGTTTTTCTTGCCGGAGATAGGAAACCAGGCTCCTGCCTTCACCGTGGCGTCATTCGACACGATCACGCACATCCTCTCCCTTACATACCCGATCACCACCACTACTCCGCCGTTCGGGCAGCCGCCCTCTTCTTCGTACATGCCGTCGCCGGCAAACATGCCCACTTCCAGGTAATCGCGGCCTTCATCGAGCAGGTATTCTACCCTTTCCCAGGCGGTAAGCTTGCCTTTGCTCTTATGTTTCTTAATTTTGTCAGGGCCGCCACCCAGCTTCAGCGCTTCTTTCCTGGCGTTTAAGAGGGATATTAAATCTTTCATTTATTAAATTCTTCAGAATATTATTTGGGAACGGATTTTTTTCGTTTCATTTTTGATTCCTAAAAATATCACTTTTTTTAAAGAAAATAGGAATTTTTTTAAGATATTTGACATGTAAATTATTAGCATAACAAGTAAACAACTATTCAGCCTATGTTCATCACCGATGCAGACCACATGAGTTTGATCCGGCAAAGCGCCCGCGATTTTGCCGAAACCTATATCCGTCCCCATGTTATGGAGTGGGATGAGGCCCAGGTATTCCCTGTAGATCTTTTCAGGAAACTGGGAGAGTACGGCTTTATGGGTATCGTTATACCGGAAGAATACGGCGGCGCAGGATTGTCTTACCAGGAGTATATCACTATCCTTGACGAGATCAGCAAAGTATGTGGGGCGATCGGCTTGTCAGTGGCTGCGCATAATTCGCTCTGTACCAATCATATCTACAGTTTTGCCAACGAAGACCAGAAACGTTTTTACCTGCCCCGGCTGGCTTCGGGCGAGTGGATAGGTGCGTGGGGCCTCACGGAAACGAGCTCGGGTTCAGATGCCGGCGGGATGACCACTTTTGCCGAAAAAGACGGCGATTATTACGTTTTGAACGGCTCAAAGAACTTTATTACCCATGCTATCAGCTCAAACGTGGCCGTGGTCATCGCCCGTTCAGGATACGGTTCGGGGAGCAGGGAGATGTCAGCCTTTATTGTTGAAAAAGACACTCCCGGTTTTTCAGCCGGGAAAAAAGAAAATAAGCTGGGTATGCGGGCTTCGGAAACCGCCTGCCTGTTTTTTGATAACTGCCGGGTGCACAAAGACCAGCGCATAGGGGAGGAAGGTGAAGGCTTTAAGCAGGCGCTGAAGCTTCTCGACGGCGGCAGGATCTCTATTGCGGCCCTTTCGCTGGGCATTGCCCGAGGTGCCTACGAATGCGCCCTGCGTTATGCCAATGAGCGGGAGCAATTCGGGAAAAAGATCTTCGACTTCCAGGCCGTGAGCTTCAAGCTGGCCGAAATGGCCACCAAGATTGAGGCGGCAGAGCTGCTTTGCCGCCAGGCAGCGTACTACAAAGACCACGGCGGAAACGTGACCCGTGCCGGGGCCATGGCCAAGCTTTTTGCTTCAGAAACGGCGGTAGAGGTGGCTACAGACAGCGTGCAGATCCACGGGGGGTACGGTTACACCAAAGATTACCCGGCAGAGAAGTTTTTCCGGGATTCCAAACTCTGCACCATCGGAGAGGGTACTTCGGAAATCCAGAAGATCGTTATTTCAAGAGATATTCAGAAAAATGCGTGAAGTGCTGCTGACCGATTGTCCGCGAGACGCCATCCAGGGAATTCACGCCCTGATTCCCGCAGAGAAGAAGGCGGCTCATATCAACCGGCTGCTGGAGAGTGGCTTGTTTGACCGGATCGACTTCGGGAGCTTTGTTTCACCGCGGGCCGTTCCCCAGATGGCGGATACGGAAGCGGTGCTGGAGGCCATCGGTGATACCCGCGGCACCCGGCTCCTGGCTATCGTGTTGAATGAGCGGGGTGTGGAAACCGGGCTTCGCTACGCCAAAATCGATTTTTTCGGTTACCCCTTCTCCATTTCGGAAGAGTTTCAGCGGCGAAACGCCAACAGCAGCATAGAAGAATCGTATGAGCGCCTCCGCCGGATCAATGACGCGGTGTCAGATGCCGGCCGCCAAACGGAAGTGTATATCTCCATGGGATTTGGTAACCCTTACGGCGACCCCTGGAGCGAGCAGCTGGTGGTAGACTGGATAGGGAAGATCAGCACACTTGGCATCCGGGAGTTTTCCCTGGCCGATACCACGGGTGAAGCGGATGCCGCCGGGATACAGAAGTTATTTGAAACCTGCAGTGCGGCTTTCCCGGACCTCCGGATAGGCGCGCATTTTCACTCGGAAAGACAGGCAGGGCTGGAAAAGATCCGGGCAGCTCATGCCGCCGGCTGCCGGAAATTTGACGGTGCGCTGCTGGGCTATGGCGGCTGTCCTTTTGCGCAGAATGAGTTGGTGGGAAATATTGCTTCTGAAGATCTGCTGGCGTATTTCGGGAGGGGAAGCCAGGAGCAGATCCGTGCGCTGCAGGAGAGTTTCTTGGGTTTAATTGCGATATGAATCCGGTCGAAACCTGTTTTCGTGGTCACGCAAATACTGCATGGCTTCTTTCACGGCTTGTGTTGAATTTTTGGGATTGAACCCTAATTCTGTCTGTGCTTTTGAAATATCAAAGTCTTGTTGAAGCCCCGAAAACATTGAAATGTCTTTGGTAGTTAGTAAAGGTGCTTTACCCCTTATCTGGCTGATGATTTCCATACACCACGCAATGGCGAATAAAATGGATTTCGGGACGGCTGCCGGCAGTTTTATTTTGAGTTCAGGGAAAAGTTTTTGTGCAATTTTTGTTGTTTCCTGGATAGACGTGCATTTTTCGTTGGCCAGAATGTAGCGTTCCCCATTCCTGCCTTTTGTTGCTGCCAGATAACAGCCTTCGGCTACGTCTTTTACGTCAATCCAATTTAATGTGATGTTGGTTTCAACAGGAATTTCCTTTTTCAAAATGGCACGGATAATGTTGTAGGAAACGTTTAGCGGTGCAAATGCTTCGCTTCCGATCATTGCAGCAGGCAACACGGCAACCAATTCAATAGCATGTTTTTTTGCCAGCTCAAACGCCAGTTTTTCACCGTCATTTTTTGAGTTGTAATACATATCTCTGCGGTCGGGATTGTAGCCGTAGCTTTCGCGGGCGGGCAGTTGTGAATAATTGAGTGCCGCGATTGAACTTACATAAACAATTCTTTTTACGCCGGCTTCGGCTGCTGCTTCAATGGTGTTTTTTGTGCCGTCTAAATTTACGTCATAAATCTCTTTTTTTGGGTCTTTTGCCCAAAGTTTGAACGCGGCGCCAACGGCATAAAACGTTTCAACACCTTGCAAAGCATTTATCAAAGATTGTTTGTTCGTGATGTCGGCCTGTACCACTTCACAATCCAAACCCGCAAAAGGTTCTTTGTGGCTGATGTTGCGAACCGAAGCCCGGACAGGAACGCCTTTGCTAATGAGCAAACGCACTAAATTGTTACCCAGATGCCCGTTTGCCCCTGTGACAAACGCTAAATTTTTCTGTACCATACTTTTGATATTTTAAGTAAGACACAAAATTCAGCAGGGCGATTTCAAAAGCACTTCGCAAATGCTACTTAATGATTTCTTTGCGTATCCGGCTTAAACTTTTTGCATTCATTCCCAAAAACGAGGCGATGTATTGCAGCGGGACATTGTGTAAAATTTCGGGATAGTTTTTAATGAGGTTTTGGTAACGTTGTTCGGCCGTAAGCGTTGCCAGCTCTTTTGAGCGTGTTTCGTTGTATGCCAATGATTGCTGAAAAACCAAAATGTTGAAATCTTTGAGCGCCGGGCTTTTTTGTGTAAGCAAATCCAAATCAGATTTTGTTATTCGTAATAATTCGCATTCGGTAATGCATTCCAGGTTCTCGCCTGAGCGGGTTTGATGGACGAAGTTGAAATACGAAGTGATAAAACCGGGCGGACAATTGATGTGTGTGGTAACTTGATCGCCTTTGTCGTTATAATGAAATAAACGAACAAAGCCTGATACCACAAAATACAGGTATTTTGGTATTTTATTTTCTTCTTCAATCACACGGTTTTTCGGGTAAAGCACCGGCTCGAAAAACGTTTCGCATAGCGCTTTTTCGCTGTCGGTAAGCGTTACTTTTTGCGATATGAGTTGTAATAGTTGTCTATGCATTTTGTAAAGATAGAAAAATGACTTTCCATCACACTATTTTTCTGCCCCGGGTTATTGTTATGGTCTGTCCTACTTAGCTTCTCTAACCGTCATAATTTATTTTTTCATATTCTCTCCGAAGATTCTCGTCTTTTGCTAATCTGTCCCGCAAATTAATTGGATTTTTACAATGTCAGGGTTTACAGAACAATAATGAAGATTAAATTTCCCGGGCCAAACTGAATGTTAGCGGTATGTGGATTAAAACGCTTCCTTCACGATGAAGCCGTCTGCAATTCCCAAAGAGGATAGATGTCTTTCTACGGCCTGCATCATGGGTTCTGGCCCGCAGAGATAAAAATATGCGGTGCGTTCGCTGATGTGTTTTTTTATCAGGTCTGCTGAAATGTATCCGTACTCATAATTTGCCACTTTTTCGTTAGATAGTATATTGATAAAGTTGTCGCCTAAAAGTTGGCAGAACTTGTCTTCAAGGATAATGTCTGCTTTGGTTTTGTTGGCAAAAATGAGTTTGTTATTTCCTGTTTTATTCTCCTTTTCGAGTTGTTTTAAAATGGAAATAAAAGGCGTAACGCCTGCGCCGCCTGCAATAAAAATACCTTCGCCTTTGTAAGTTATATCTCCGAAAACATCGTGAATAAACAACTCATCTCCTTTGTCGAGTGAGAGTAACTGTTGGGTAACGCCGTTGTGCGTCGGGTAGGTTTTAATGGTAAATTCTATGTACTCATCGTCAGGCAATGAAGTAAATGTAAATGCTCTTAATTCCTGTTCCCAACCTTTTTTGTTAATGGATATATCAACGGCTTGTCCGGGTTGATAGTGTATTGCTTCCGGTTTTTCGGCAACAATTTTAAGTACATCGGGTGTAAGATGGTTAATGATTATTATTTTAACTCGTTCCATTGTAAAAAGCGATTAAAGTTCGTTAATTTTTTTCATTACATTTTCTACCATTGCATCGCAATAAATCAAATTAAATTCAAAAAGCTCGCTGGCAGAATAAGTGCTTTCTATTTCATTTCGCAACATTGTTTTTGCCCTGTTCAAACGTACTTTTACGTTTGCTTCGCTGATGTTTAACATTTCTACGGTTTCTGCTACGTTTAATCCGTTTATTTCCCTTAAGGAAAAAACTATTCGGTAGTCAAAAGGGATTTTTTCAAGTGCGTTTTCGATAATATGCCCCAACTCACGATTTTGAATTATCTTGTCGGTATCGTTATTTCTATTGGTGAACATTGGCGTTGAGTGTTCGTTTACGTCTTGCATAATTTCGTTTTTAAAACTTGATTTCCCTCGTTTTCTGTAACAGTTGTTCATCATTATTCGAATAATCCACGTTTTAAAACCGGCACGACCTTCAAACTGTAACAGGTTTTTATATGCATCAATAAAGGTTTCCTGCATTAAATCCTGCGTATCTTCGTGGGTGTAATTGTACGACCTGCCAATTTTGTACAGATAAGGATTGAACCGCCTGACGATTATTTCATAGAGTGCTTTTTCTCCGTTAATAATTCGTGAGATAATTTCTGCTTCGGTAAACTTTTCAACTTGAATCATTATTCAATTATTTTAGAAATTCTTGCCATTGATAGGGCGGCAATAGCCATTACAAGGTCACGTACTGCCACATCTGCATAATTAAAACTGATTAACAAGGTTAATGCTATAACTGTTAACCAACCTGCCACAATGTAACCGCCAATTTCGGTTTTTTTCAGCACAATGATGCCCGCTATGATTTCGATAACGCCCACAATCATCATAAAAACCGAAGCGGAAAAAGGCAGCAGGCTTGCGATTGTCGGGTTAACGTACTGTTCCCAATTGGTCAGCAGGTTGGTGAATTTGTCTGCACCTGCAACAATTGGCACAATTCCGAAGGTGTACTTTAACAGGTTGAACGTTTGTGTCAGCGACTGATTTTTGATTTTACTTTCCATTTTTTTAAGTAGTTACTGTCTTTTAGAGTAACTGAAAAATGGAAAGGTTACAAAAGATATGCAATGTTAGCGGTTCGGGCTTTTGTGTTATAAACTTTCTGTCATTTTGCCCAAATATAAATGTGATTTGTCCTAAGCATCATTCTTACTAAGGTATCTTGCGGTTCTATCGAAAAATAATTCTGCCGCATTAAAAGTCCTGTTATCACAAAATGAATGATAACTCCAAGTCCAATGTAAAAGTGTATTCTCTTTAAGGCCTCCATTTTATTCTTTATGAAAATACAATTTGTGGCTAAATAGTCAAGTCTATTTTGTTTAAATTCGGTTGCGATGTCAGTTTTAAGTTGTCCGTTGCCTGACCGCTAACGGTTCGGGGCTTGGCGTTCGGGCGGGAAAATCTCCGTAGGAATTTTCACGGTTGAACGTTCGCCCCGCCTGACGCAAACCCCTTGTTAGTAGCTGTTAATTTTGTCTTTCCAATTCCACCATTTTAGTTTTTCGCTGTCTTGTTTGTCTGTCGGTGTTTCGGCAAAATACACTGCACACCTAAAAACATAAAGCAAACACCTGTCTTGAACGCAACCTGCAAAAAGGTTTGAATTGTCATAAAGCACTTCTGGGTCTTTGCCTTTTAAGTCGTCAATTTGTCTAATGCCGATATTGTATAAATCTGTTGCAATAGATTTTCCAACGCCTGGAATTATTGTCAATGCTTTTATGGTTTGCGTTGCTGTCATTACAAATTTATGTTGTCATTTTCGTCAAGTTCCCAAAACGGATTGTAAGCAACTTCAAATAAATGTCCGTCCAAGTCCTTGAAGTAACCGCTGTAACCGCCCCAATAAACTTTCTGTGCTGGTTTTACGATTGTCGCACCAAGTTTGGCAACCTTTTCTAAGATTTCGTCCACTTCTTTTTCAGACTTTGTGTTATGCGAAATTGTTAGTCCCGAAAATGTTGTCGGCTGATATGTTAATGTCGTGTCGTCTGCAAGTTCGTGTCTTGGGTGTAATGACAAAATAATTCCGCCCAAGTCAAACAAAGCCAAGCCGTCCATACTTTTGTCAGATTTTTTCCAACCAAGTCCGTTTTCATAAAAGTCCACCGATTTTTCAAAGTCGTCAGTTCCAAGTGTTATTAAGTTTAATTTTTGTCTCATTGTTCTATTATTTTGGTGTGTTTGTTTAATTGCCAATACCATGTTATAGGCGGCCTTTTTAGTTGTCATTAAGGTTTAGTTTCATCATTATGTCTGTCTGTACGTCATTACCTAATTTGAAAACGTGTTTGTCAAATTCAACGAAACCGTTTTTCTTGTAAAAACTTATTGCTCTTAAATTTTCTTCCCATACGCCTAACCAAACATAGTCAACATTTTTTTGTCTTGCGATTTGCAACGCTTTGTCGTAAAGAATTTGTCCGACTTTTTTTCCGTGAAACTCTTTTGGAACGTAAATTCTTTCTATTTCAAGTGCTTTGTCGTCTTTCAGTTCTGTTTGCGATTGTCCAAAGTTTAGTTTCAAATAACCGATTACTTTATTGTCAAGTGTTGCAAAATAAAATTCAGAGTTTGTGTCTTTAAGTTCTGTTGTCAATTTGATTTCGCTAAAACTTTCGTCTAAATACTTTTTCATATCGTCTTCCGTGTTTGAACCTGCAAAAGTTTCATAGAAAGTTTGTCTGCCAATTTCTTGTAGTTTGTCAATTTCGCTTAGCGTTACTTGTTTTACGTTGATATTCATTTTAATGCGATACTGTTTTTAGTCCGATTAGTCGTCTGTTGCGATATTGGTTTTAAGGTTGCCTATAACGGATTACGTATTGGCGATGGTGGGGCATTTGAAAAACGTCAGCCCAACATTTGCACAAATGCCCAATAGAATTACAAATGTTGAGTTTATAACTGTCAGCCCCACTATTGCCAATGCAATGTTAGCTGTTGATGTTTCATCTGTCCTTTCTAAATGTCAAACCCGCAAAGTCAACCACTTGTTGATTATCTTTTTCAGAGAAGCTAATATTAAATCCTCCAAAACCCGCATTTATTCCACACGTAACAGCATAATTAGGTGCTATTACCCGTAAAGGTATAGACCTGACACTACCAAATGTTGTAAGCTTCATCATCAAAACTTTGTCTTCTGATATATAAATTTCAACGTCCTTGAATTTTGTATCCCCAATTAGCATTTGATATCCGAAATGCTTGTATTTTCCTGCTACATTCTCCCACTCAGAACGATTAACGTTTTTGAGTTTTAGTCCGGATTCGTACTCACGATTGCCAATTCTCTGAAATAAAAAATTTTCGGAATTAACTTTCTTAAAAACAAATCTTTTGTTGCTTCTTTCCACCAAGCTATCATTTGGAAATATTTCAATAGGCAGAAATTCATCCCTGGATAAAGGAGTGAGAAAATATTGTCTTTCCCCATCAATAAGTTTGAGACGGTCTTTTTCTAAAATGACTTTTATATAACCTTCTGCCTGAGCATAATTACCTAAATGCCTTTTCAGACTGTGTTGTGATAATTTTATTCGAGTTGAAGAACTGTGAATTTTTCCTGTTATGGGAGCAGGAAACAGGTCGCTAATATTTAATTGGTATTTGTTCAGGAAACTGAAACAAAATTCTTCTGCAATTGAACCACCTTCTGCTGAGTTTGTCATTACAATTACCGCAAATTTGCTTTTGGGAATTAATAGCAGTTTTGCTTGTGCAAATCCGGCACTTCCTGCGTGATATACAGCAAAATTGGAATCATTTTTAAACATAAACCAGCCTAAGCCTTTTTTATTACTTTCAATGGGCACATTTTGGTTTTGCAGTGAAAACATTTCACGAATACTTGAGGAATCGATTATCGAAGAACTTTCTCCGTTATATGCTTTCATCAGGTTAATGGCATATTTGGAAAAGTCGTTTATGCTGGTATAAATTCCGCCGGATGCAATATCCCGCAATTCATATTCTTTCATTTCATTTCCACCCAGATAGATTTTCGAACGATATTTTAAACTATCCATTGCAAATCCGGATTGGCTCATTCCAAGCGGAGCAAAAATATTTTGATGGACGTAGGCCGCATAATCCTGTTTACTTACCGCTTTCACCAAACTTCCTAAAATATTGTAACCTGCATTTGAATATAAGCCTACCATACCTGGCGGATAGGTAATATAAGTATCATTGATATAACCTAATAGGTCGGTGTACTTTCCGGATTCCAGATCTGAATTCTTCCAGATGTCGGATTGAATACCCGATGTGTGGGTGAGAACAGACTTTACCGTAATATTTTTTATGTCGATGTTTTTTGTTTTAGGTCTGAAATCAGTCAGATAGTTGTTTAATGAATTGTTTATATTTAATAACCCTTTTTGCTGAAGCTGCATCACGCTTAACGAAGTAAATGTTTTGGTTATTGAGCCCATATTGACAACCGTATTGGCTGTCATCGGCACTTTGTTTATTTTGTCTGCGTATCCAAATCCATTTGACCAAATCATTGAATCATTTACGATGATTGCAGCACTTATACCAACGATGTTTTTGTTTTGCTGTAAATTCTTATTAAAGAATTCGTCAGATGATTGTACGACTCTCCTGGTAATACTGAAACTGCTATCTGTCTGTGCTTCAGTCTTTGAAAAAAGAAAAAACACAAAAAGTATAATTGATAATCTACTTAATTTTTTGAATGACATCTTTATTCAGGTTTCAACGGTTTTTACAATAACAGCTAACGGTTCGGGGCTTGGCGTTCGGGCGGGAAAGTCCGCAGGAACTTTCACGGTTGAACGTCAGCCCGCCTGACGCCAAACCCTTGTTAGCGGGTCGTTGTTTTTCTCTTCCGTCATTTTGTTTTTCCTTTTCCACATTTTATCAAGTAAAATGGATAGTTTTCAGTCACTTCGGTTATTTCAAAAAGTCCTGTGTTGCCAAATTCTTCTTCAATGCTTTGCTTGTCATAAAAGAAGATTTTTACTCCGCCAAACATTTCAAAACGGTCTTTGCTTAGCAGTGTTCCTTGTCCATATGTTTGAGCGTCCTTAGTTATAGCTGTAAAAACCATATATCCGTCTTCGGTCAATTGGTTAAAACAGTCTTGGATAAGTTTTGTTCTTTCGTCCTTGTCTAACAAGTAAATTAAACCGTAGCAAAATATTCCGTCATACAACTTCTTGTCAAATGGCATATCTGTTACCGAACCGTGATAAACTTTCAATTCGTTTCCAAAATGTTTTTGAGCCAACTCAATAGCAGTCTGAGAAATCTCAATGCCTGTTACGGTCATTCCATTCTCAATAAAAATTTGTGCATTTCGTCCATAACCAACTCCCGGAATTAGCACATTTTTAACTTTATGCTCAACAAAAAAGTCCTTTGTCAAAAGGGTAGATTTTGCAGGTTCTAAACCCCACATTTCTTGTTTATCCTTAAATGCTTGTTCCCAAAATTCCGTCATTGCCGTTTTGTTTATATGCAAACCTTATCCTCTAAATTTCACATTTATGTCCTAAATTTTGCATAGCCGTCAAAATACTTTGCGTTTCAATTTTATTGCCTTCAACACGCAAAACTGTATGTCCGCAAGGATATGCGTTGTCTGTTTCATCTAGGTCGTAGTTGATTTTCAAATCGGGGTTATTTGCTTTGAAAAAGTCCAAAATGTCTTTTGCTTGAATTTTGGTTTGGATGTCGGTAATGAATATTTCTGTCATTTTTCTTTGTGTTTTTATTGCTTAGTTGCAGTGTCGTTTTACAATGCCCGCTAACTCCGAAATATATGAAAGTTTCATTATTTCAAAAACTTAATACTAAGGAAATTGAGAAAAATATCCCTAATGCGCAAGTACTTAAAGACGGTCTAAAGGACTTTTTACTTTCTTCAAATCCTTTTTGCCTACCTCTGTGTAAATTAGTGTGGTTTTTATGTCGTTATGCCCCAATAGTTTTTGAATGTAACTGATGTCAGTTCCCGCTTCGGGTAAGTGGGTTGCAAAACTGTGCCGTTTTCTGTAGCACTTCTATGGACACACTTTCCGGTTGAATGCCAAATCGTTTACGATATTCAGCTGAATCTGGCAGGTGCCAGGTTTTAAGAGTGTTACTCCATTCAGCATCTTTCAGTTTTTTGAAACGGGCAATAAGTTCTGCGGTTCATTCAAAATAAACGGCAAGAAGAGAAACCGCCCCTTGCATTTGATTTATGAACCATTAATGAATAGCTTTGAAAAGTAGTTTTGTGAAGATGACCTATAATTTTATCCGAATCCGAAAAGAGGGCTACGTTTTCACCCTCACCCTGGCCCGCCCCGAAAAGCGGAATGCGTTTACACCCACCATGGTGAATGAGATAGATCATGCCCTGAAGGCTGCGAATACCGATAAGGAAGTGCGTGTGGTGGTGGTAGATGCGGAGGGACCGGTTTTTTGTGCGGGAATGGACCTGAAAGCCTTTACTGACCCTTCTGCTGACCGCCTTAACCCGGCCATTCAAAACGGGGATCTTTCTTTGGGAGAAGTAATGGGGCAGCTGAACAAGCCCTCCGTAGCCCTGGTAGAAGGCAATGTGATAGCCGGGGGCTTCCTGCTGGTGGCTGAGTGCACTTACGTGCTGGCCCTGCCGGAGGCGGAGTTCTCATTGCCGGAGGTAAAGATCGGTATTTTCCCTTTCCAGGTGCTGGCCTCGCTCCTGAGGATGATGCCGCAAAAGAAAGCCATGCAGCTCTGTATTTCGGGCGAGCCTTTTTCAACGATCCGGGCCATGGAGTACGGGATCGTGGACGGCCTGCTGGAAGAAGGTGCCGCAGAGCGCCTGATCGGCCGGCTGGCAGAGAATGCCCCGCTGGCTGTTACACGGGGATTTGAAGCGCTGAAAGCGCTGGACGAGGTACCCGCAGCCGACCGTTTTCATTACCTGAAGCGTGCATTAGAGCGCTTACGGGACTCGCACGACGCCCGTGAAGGGATCACCGCACTTTTTGAAAAGCGGGAACCCGGATGGAAGAATGAATAAAGCAGGGCTGATTCGCCCTTTCTTTTTTTTGTATTTTTCAAAGAATTTTGGCCGGTGGGCCTTCCTATTATTGTATAAAAAGTAAAGATTTCGTATTTTAGTGGTTTCACAAGACCATACGGAATGCTGTTTACTGTTACCATAGGTTTAGTTATTGCGTGCCTTCTTGTTCCCTTTGGAAAATTTTTCAGAAATAATAAAAGTATCGTACTGGCGTTGGTGCCGTTCATGCTCTTTTGTTATTTTGTTCAAAAGATTCCCGAGATCAGTTCAGGGCGGGTGCTGTTTGAAAGTACGTCATGGGTGCCGGCCTTAGGGGTAAACCTGGGCTTCAGGCTTGACGGGCTCTCGCTCCTGTTTGCTTTGCTGATCACCGGCGTAGGTACATTGATATTTATTTACGCATCCGCCTATTTAAAAGGGCATGCGTATCTCGACCGTTTTTTCGGTTACCTGCTGCTCTTCATGTCGTCTATGCTGGGCCTGGTGCTGTCAAATAACATCATTCTTTTATTTATTTTCTGGGAGCTGACCAGTATCAGCTCGTTTTTCCTGATCGGGTTTAACAATACCGATGATGAGTCGCGCAGGAGCGCCCTGACGGCCCTGTCGGTGACCGGTCTGGGAGGGTTATTTTTACTGGCCGGCCTGGTATGGGCCGGAAGCCTGGCGGATTCTTACAGCCTGGGCGATATCCTGAACCACGCCGATACTATCCGGGGGAGCGTGTATTATCCGGTTATCCTGCTGCTCTTCCTGGCCGGGGCATTTACCAAATCGGCCCAGTTTCCTTTTCATTTCTGGCTTCCGGCAGCCATGAAGGCACCTACACCGGTGTCTGCTTACCTGCATTCGGCCACCATGGTGAAAGCGGGTATTTTTCTCCTGGCCCGGTTTACGCCGGTGCTGGGCGGTACTATGCTCTGGCAGTGGACCCTCATGGGAGTGGGCGGCTTTACCATGCTGTATGCTTCCCTGCTTTCTTTATCAAAGCGTGACCTGAAAAGTCTGCTGGCCTATTCTACCGTTTCGGCCCTGGGCGTGCTGACCTTTTTGCTGGGTATGGGTACCGATTACGCCGTAATTGCCGCATGTATTTTTTTACTGGCGCATGCGTTGTATAAGGCTCCTTTGTTCCTGGTTACGGGTATCATTGACCATGAAACGGGTACAAGAGACCTGACACGGCTGTCGGGCCTGGGCAGGGTACTCTGGCCGGTAGCACTGGCCGGCAGTCTGGCCGCACTCTCGGGTGCCGGGTTGCCTTTTACCCTTGGCTTTATCGGGAAAGACCTCATATATGAATCTACGCTGCATTATAAGCCCCTGTGGGCCTGGTACTTTACCGGGGTGGCTATCGTGACCAATGTGGGCCTGGTGGCGGCCGCTTTTCTTGCCGGGGTAAGGCCCTTTACGGGCAGAGAGCGGGAAGAGTACCGGCAGGTTCATTTACCCGGAGCGGGTTTCTGGGTACCGCCCCTGCTGCTGGCTGTGCTGGGGCTGGTGTCCGGGGTGTTTCCGGGATGGACAGGCGCCCACCTGGCCGAGCCGGCGGTGAAAAGTATTTTCCAGCAGTATATCCCGGTGCAGCTAAAGGTATGGCACGGCTTTAACCTCGTATTTATCCTGAGCCTGGGCACGCTGGCAACCGGCCTGGTGGTGTATTTTATCAATACGCCGGGTTTCCGCAGATGGGAATTCATTTCGGTATTGGAGCGGATCAGGCCCGGTGTGGTGTTCGGAAGAATGTATATCCGTACCAAACAGGTGGCCGCGGCCTATACCAACTTCTTTCATGACGGTTACCTCCGGTCGTACATTATCAAGATCATCCTGTTTGCCGAGGCCCTGTTGATTTATGAGGTTTACCGGGGCGGGCCTTTCCGCATTGATTTCAGCAAGCTGTCGCCGGTGCGCTTCTATGATATCGCTATTGTATTTATCCTGGTTGGGGCGCTCTATAAAACGCTGAAAACCTCGTCGCGGCTTACGGCTGTGGTGTGTATGAGTATTGTGGGCTATGCCATCTGTCTGCTTTTTGTTATCTACAGCGCGCCTGACCTGGCCATGACCCAGTTTACGATTGATACCCTTACCGTGGTGCTTTTTGTGCTGGTGCTGTACCGCCTTCCACCTTTCCTGAAAGTAAAGGCACTGAAGGTGATGGTGCGTGATGCCGCCATCTCCATTCTTTTTGGCGTTCTGCTGGCCATTATCTGCCTGCGGGTGCTGATGGAGCCTGCCCGGTACAACATTTCAGACTTTTATGCCAAGTACGCCTATACGCTGGGCAAGGGGCGGAATGTAGTGAATGTGATCCTCGTGGATTTCAGGGGATTTGACACCATGTTTGAGATCGTGGTGCTGAGTGTGGCTGCCATAGGCGTGTACAGCCTGCTGAAGTTACGGTTAAAAGCATCTGAAAAAGAATAACAGATATGAGAAGCACTATTTTACAAACGGCATCGCAGTACCTGCTACCTATCCTGCTGTTGTTCTCGTTTTTCCTGCTGATCCGGGGGCATTACTCGCCGGGAGGCGGGTTTGTGGGAGGCCTGGTGGCTTCTATTGCCTTTGTGCTGCACAGCTTTGCCAACGGGGTGGAAAATACCATGCGGATCATCCGGTACAAGCCGTTGTCGCTGATCCCGATCGGGCTGGGCATATCTACCGCAAGCATGCTGGTGCCGGTATTTTTCAGGAAGCCGGTAATGACCTCTTTGTGGGTGCCTGACCAGATCCCGGTATTTGGAAATGTGGGCACCACCCTGTTTTTTGATATAGGTGTGTATTTGCTGGTGGTGGGCGTGGTGCTGACCATCCTTTTTACGATATCGTTGTTTTCAGAATAAGCGTATGGAGCTGATATTGGTATGTCTTATCGGGATTTTGTATGCCAGTGGCATGTATATGATACTCCGGCGGAGTATGGTCAAGCTCCTGCTGGGTATTTTGCTGCTGGGTAACGGTACCAATATCCTGATCTTTTTACTGGGAAACCTTACGGCAGGCAAGCCTCCGGTGATTCCGCCGGGTCTGAAGGTTTTCAACGATATCTATGCCGACCCTATTCCCCAGGCACTGATCCTGACGGCCATTGTAATCAGCTTCGGCTTAACGGCTTTTGCCATTGTGCTGCTGAAGCGCGTTTATGTGCTGGTAGACTCGGATGACCTGGATGACCTGAATACCCCGGAAGAAGAAGATATATGACAGATAACAGTATAATAGCAACCTTGATCATTCACCTGCTGGCCGCCCTGCTGCAGCTGGCTTTCTGGCGGAAAACGGTTACACAGCGGTACATCAGCGTGGTGGCGGCTTTCCTGGGGCTGATTTCGGCGGCTGCCCTGTTTTATAAGGTATATTCGGGAGGGATCCTGATCATGAATGCAGCCAACTGGCGGGCTCCTTTCGGCATTGTGTTTGTGGCTGACCTGTTCAGCAGCTCGCTGGTGCTGATCACGGCCATTGCCTCGCTGGCCGTATCTGTTTTTTCGGCAGCAGGAATTAACCGGGCGCGTATGCTGTACGGGTATTTCCCGATTTTTCATTTCCTGGTGATGGGACTGAACGGAGCGTTTCTTACCGGTGATATTTTTAACCTGTACGTATGGTTTGAGGTCATTATCATTTCTTCTTTTGTGCTGATGACCCTCGGCGGGCGGAAGGCCCAGCTGGAAGGAGCCGTGAAATACATGGCGCTGAATATCCTGGCCTCCATGTTTTTTTTAACGGGGATCGGGGTGCTTTACGGCATCACCGGCTCACTGAACATGGCTGACCTGGCGCTGCGGATTCCGAAGGTACAGAACCAGTCGCTGACCAACCTGGCCTCGGTGTTCTTCCTGCTGGGTTTCGGGATCAAATCGGCCGTATTCCCGCTTTATTTCTGGTTGCCGTCGTCGTACCATACCCCACCGTCGGCCGTGGCGGCTACCTTCGGCGGCTTGCTGACCAAGGTGGGGATCTATGCGCTGTTCCGGGTATTTACCCTTCTTTTTACACCAGACGATAACCTGAAAAACCTGCTGGTTATCCTGGCAGTCTTCACCATTGTTACGGGCATGTTCAGTGCGCTGATCAAAGACAATATCCGGCGGCTGTTCTCTTCCCTGATTGTCTGCCATATCGGTTTTATGGTGGGCGGTCTGGGCCTGTATTCAAAAGTGGCCATGATGGGGGCGGTTTTGTATCTTTTTCATGATATTCTTGTGAAGACCAACATGTTTCTCATTGCCGGGCTGATCCGCCAGCTCCGGGGATCGATGAATATCAAGCTGCTGGGGGGCATTTACGCCCAATACCCGGGCATATCGCTGGTTATAGCCCTGGTGTTGTTTTCACTGGTGGGGATACCCCCGTTATCGGGCTTCTGGCCGAAGCTGTACCTGATTGAAGCGGGGGTAGACAGCCGGAATTTCCTGCTGGTGGCTGCCCTTATTATTGGCAGCTTTGTAACTTTGTTTGTGATTGCCCGGATGTGGTCAGAGGCGTTCTGGAAGAACCCTTCGGGCGACGAACGTATTCAGGATACCTTTGCCTCATTGCCCCGGCATAAGAAAGCTTTCCTGGTGCTTCCGGTAGTGCTGCTCTGTTGCTGCAGCCTGGTCATAGGCTTTGATGCCCAGTTTTTCATAGAGGTGGTAGACCGGATAACCGATGAGATGATCAATACGGCGCCGTATATTAAGGCGGTGCTGGGATAATAAACACGTACAGCTATGATCAAACAATTTTTAATGAACCTGCTGCTGGCCTTTATCTGGGTGGCATTGACAGGGGCTTTATATTACTCCAATTTCCTGTTTGGTTTCCTGATCGGGTTTGCTATTCTTTGGGTGATGAACAGGGCGGAAGAAGACCAGCGCTACTTTACACGGGTACCCAAGACCATTTACCTCATCTTTTATTTTCTTTATGAGATGATCAAGGCCAATATACAGGTAGCATACGATGTAATCACTCCCAAATACTTTTTTAAGCCGGGCATTGTGAAATATCCCATGAGCGCCCGTACCGACCTGGAGATCAACCTGCTTTCCACGGCTATCTCCCTGACCCCCGGTACGCTGATCCTGGACATCAGTGAAGACAAAAAAACGCTTTATATTCATGTCATGTACCTGAAAGATAAGCGTTCTTTTATAAAGCAAACCAAAAACGGCATTGAACGCCGGTTACTTGAAATATTAAGATGAATTTAAATAACTACCTGGACTACGTGATTTTACCGCTCTTGTCGGTGTCCATGATGCTAACGTTTATCCGTTTTGTCAGGGGGCCGCGGGTGGTTGACCGGGTGATTGCCCTTGACCTGATCATCACCATCGGTATTGCTTTTATTACCGTATTCAGTATCCGCTCCGGTAAGGAGCTGTTCCTGGATGTAGCCATGATCCTGGCGCTGATTGCTTTTTTGGGTACTGTGGCTTTTTCCTATTACCTCGAAAAGAAAGCATGAAAACAGAAGTAACCACCCGGAACTAATTTTATCCTTATGAAAGAGATTATCCTGATATTGTTTTGTACCATAGGAACGCTGGCCATTCTGTTTGCCTCTATCGGTATACTGCGGATGCCTGACTTTTTCCTGCGGCTTTCGGTAACGGTAAAAGCCTCTACACTGGGGGTAGGATTTCTGCTTACCGCTGCGGCTATGGTATTTCCCGAAGTATTTGTGACCACCAAAGCCATTGCCATCGGATTTTTCCTGCTGCTGACCACCCCGGTGGCTGCCCACATGATCGGCAGAGTGTCTTATTTGTCGGGAATTGCCCTGTGGAAAGGTACCGAACTGGATGAGCTGGACGGTATGTACGATGAAGAGCACAACCTGAAAAGTGAGCATTAACGAAAAGAAGGTGCCCGAAAAACTACGCCCTGAGACGGACCGTTAAAAATAAATAAAGTCACTATTGCATAATCATTATAATATAATTGTTTATTTTGAGCGTTACTTTTCTTTAATTCGCACGTCAAAATAATAGAGCGTTAGTTAAACATACCTTACAATTCGTTAAACATACTTTAAGTTAATGGACATACTGCAACTTGTAAAGGGGCAGCTGACAACAGCCGCTATTTCGCGAATCAGTAATTTCCTCGAAGAGGATACGGCAGATATTATCTCGGGCCTGTCTGCCGGTTTGCCAGCTATATTGGCTGGATTTATGAGAAAAGCTTCTACTATTCAGGGGGCAGGTGATCTGTTGACCCTGATTAACAACAACACTCACAATGATGAGTTCAGTAGTGATCTTGCAGAATCGTTCAGAAACGGGCAGGCGGCAGGAATGATTTCTTCGGGCGGTAAAATACTCCGGTCCGTATTCGGAGATAAGTTAGGCATGCTGGAAGACCTGATCGGGAATATTTCCGGTATTAAAGCCAATTCTTCCGCCCTTTTGGGCCTGGCAACGTCCCTGCTAACGGGAGTGCTGGGTAAAAAAGTGAAGGAACAGGGATTGGGGGTTTCGGGTTTTGCCTCGCTGCTGATGAAGCAGAAAGAAGCGGTAAAAGAGGTGCTCCCGGCCGGTATAGGCAGTATTTTAAGTGTTGATTCGCTGGGGAACTTTGCGGGAGACATGAATGCGAAATATGTTCCCGGAAAAGGAGAAGGAAAAGGTATACCGGGCGGATTGCTGCCCTGGCTGCTCCTGGCACTGCTTATTCTCGGCGGATTGTATTTCTGGAAAAGCTGCCAGAACAAAGCTTCGGAAGTAGCTACGGTAGCCGAAGATTCAACAGAGACCCTAAGCGACAGCGCGGAAACCATGATCCTGAAAACGCTTTCAACGGGCGTGCACCTGAGCTTTCCCGAGCAGTCTATTGAAAATGAGCTTATCAGCTTTATAGAAAATAAAGAGAAGGCGGTAGATAAAGAAACCTGGTTCAACTTCCGTAAGCTGACATTTGAGTCAGGAAGCGCCGTAATTGATTCTTCCTCGGAAAAAGAAGTGGATAATATTGCCGAGATTCTGAAGGCATATCCCCAGGTAAGCATCAAAGTGGGCGGCTATACCGATAACACCGGTTCAAACGAAGTAAATACCCGCCTGTCGGCAGAACGTGCCGCTAACGTGGTGGCCGGGCTGATCCAAAGAAGCATTTCATCTGACCGGCTGGAATCAGAAGGGTACGGACCGCTGCACCCGGTAGCCGATAACGCTACCGAAGAAGGCCGGAACCAGAACCGCAGGATCGCAGTGCGTGTAACAGCAAAATAAATAATACGTCTACAGGAAATGCAGCCGCTTAAATCAATAAGCGGCTGCATTTTTTGTTTTCGTAATTATCCCTTATTTTTGCCTGTTATTTAGATTTAGTATAAATTGAAGATTGCGGGGTATCTTATAGTGCTTATTCTGGTTGCATGCGTTTCCGTATTCATCGGGGTAAAAGATATTTCCATAACTGATATTTTTCACCCTGACGACGAGGAGATGCTGATCCTGACGGTCAGTCGTATACCGCGGACCCTCTCGCTCATCCTGGCAGGGATAGGTTTAAGCATATCGGGCCTGATTCTTCAGCAGATTACGCAGAACAAGTTTGTATCCCCCACCACAGCCGGTACACTGGATGCCGCCAAGCTGGGCCTGCTGATCGCTTTTCTCTGGATGCCGCAGAGCGGTCTGCTTAACCGGGCCCTCATGGCTTTCGTTTTTACTTTTGCCGCCAGCCTGGTGTTTCTGAACATAACTGACCGTATCCGGTACCGGAACATCATATTTGTTCCCCTGGTGGGGATCATATTCGGTAACATTCTCAGCTCGGTCACTTCTTTCTTTGCTTACCGCTACAATATTGTACAAAATGTAAACGCCTGGCTGGTGGGTGATTTCTCGTCGGTACTGAAAGGCAATTACGAAGTGCTGTTTTTTTCGGTGCCGGCTATCCTGGTCACCTACCTGTACGCCAACCGGTTTACGGTGGCGGGTATGGGAGAGGCTTTTTCGAAGAACCTGGGTCTGAATTACCGGCAGGTGGTAAATACCGGCTTATTTTGTGTGTCGCTTACCGTTAGCGTGGTAGTCATCACCGTAGGGGTTATCCCTTTCCTGGGCCTGGTGGTACCCAATATCATAAGCCTGGTGTACGGTGACAACCTGCGCAAAACACTGCCCTATACGGCGCTTTTCGGTGCTCTTTTTTTACTGGTCTGCGACATTGCCGGCCGGCTGGTGATGTTTCCCTTTGAGGTGCCCATCGGGGTGGTGGTAGGTATTGCAGGCGGAGTACTGTTTCTCATTTTACTTTTCAGAAAGCGATGAAAAAGCACGGCATCTCCCTGGTTCTCCTGGCGATATTTACCCTGTTGCTGGTCGGCTTATTTCTTTTTCATGACCTGACCGGGAACCGGGATTACGTGCTGGAAAGACGGGCCTGGAAGGTGGCCGCCCTGCTGCTGGTGGCCTGGAGCATCGGCTATTCATCGGTGGTGTTTCAGACCCTTACCGGGAACCGGATACTTACGCCCTCCATTATGGGTTTTGAGGCGGTATACCTCCTGTTCCAGAGCATTATTGTATTCCTGTACGGCGATAAGACCTTCCGGGTGCTGACCGAATCACGGAATTTTGGGTGGTCGGTGCTGATGATGCTGGGATTTGCGGTGCTGATCTATCTCTTCGTGTTCCGGCGGGAGAAAAACAACATGTACTTCCTGCTGCTCACGGGACTGATCCTGGGTACGCTTTTTTCCACGCTGAGCTCGTTTGTCCAGATGCTGCTTGATCCGAACGAGTTTTCACTGGTGGAGGCCCGCATTTTTGCCTCTTTCAATAAGATGAATACTTCCCTGATTAGCTATGCGGCCGGGGCAGGGGGGCTGATGCTGGTACTGGCGGTCAGGTACCATAAATACCTCGATGTGCTGGCATTGGGCAGGGAGCAGGCCATTAACCTGGGCGTCAATTACAACCGGGTGGTAGCGGTCTTTTTATTCATTATTTCGGTGCTGGTTTCGGTGTCTACGGCGCTGGTGGGCCCGATCACGTTTTTCGGGATCCTCGTAACCAACCTGACCTATGAGCTGTTCAAAACCCACCGGCACTCGGTGCTGTTGCCGGCCTGCGGGCTTATATCCTGCATTACGCTGGTGGCGGGACAGCTGATGGTGGAGCGTGTGTTTAACATGAGCACCACCATCAGCATACTGATCAATTTTATCGGTGGAGCGTACTTTCTGTACATCCTTTTAACGGCGAAGAAGCTATGATAGAAGTAAAAGACATATCGCGGTCTTACGGGGAGAATGTCATTCTCGATGGAATATCGTTGCGTATACCCCGGGGAAAGGTCACTTCGTTGATTGGCAGTAACGGGGCGGGCAAAAGCACGCTGTTATCCATTATCAGCCGGTTGCTGAAGCAAAACGGGGGTACGGTGCTGCTGGATTCGCGCGATATCGAAGCGTATAAGACCCGTATCCTGGCCCAGCATTTGTCTATCCTGAAGCAGGCCAATTTTATAGACCTCCGGCTAACGGTAAGAGAGCTGGTGAGCTTCGGGCGTTTCCCGTATTCACAGGGCCGCCTGACGGCTGCCGACGAGGAAAAAATAGACGAGGCGATCGGTTACCTGAACCTGCAAGACATTGCCGGGCAGTATATGGATGAGCTCAGCGGCGGACAGAAGCAACGGGCTTTCCTGGCCATGGTGGTGGCCCAGGACACCGACTATATCCTGCTGGATGAGCCCCTGAATAACCTGGATATGAAGCATGCCGTACAGATCATGAAAACCCTGCGGAGGCTCTGCGATGAAAAGGGGAAGACCATCGTGATGGTGATCCACGACATCAATTTTGCCTCGCAGTATTCTGATTTTATCGTAGCGCTGAAAGACAGCCGGGTTGCCTTTTTTGATGAGGTAGATAAGGTAATCGTGCCCGAAGTGCTGCAGAGCGTGTTTGATATGGATTTTAGAATTGTGGAAACAGACGGGAAAAGAATTTGTAATTATTATTGATCATAGCCATAAGCTGTCAGTTGACCGCTTTCAGAAACGGATCTCATCGTTAATGAACAGAACGGATGGCTGACCGCAGAGGGCTGAAAACTGTTGTAAAGATGAAAAATATCGTAAAAATTTCGATGCTGGCTTTAGCCATTGCTTTAACGGCCTGTAATAAAGGAACCTCTGACGGAACCACCGGCGGAGATACAATTACCCTGATTCATGAGCTGGATACCGTACAGGTGAAGCATAACCCCACACGGGTAGTGGCCCTGGATTACGTGAGCCTGGAAAACCTGGATGTGCTGGGGATAAAAGTGCTGGGAGTTCCGAAAGAGCATTTACCACACCACCTTGCCCGATACGGGGATGACCCGGAAGTGGTTGACCTGGGGTCGGTAAAAGAGGTGAATTTCGAAAAGCTGGCCGCCCTGAACCCGGAAGTGATCTTCATGTCGGAAAGGCTGGAAAGCTCCTATCCCGAACTGAAAAAAATTGCACCGGTGGTGTATATCCGGATTGACCAGGAGAATTTCCTGGATTCGTTCAGGGACAAGACCCGGTATTTCGGAACGATCTTCGGAAAGGAAAAAGAAGTGGATGCGGAGCTCAGCCGGATCGACGATAAAATTAAGGCCGCACGGGAGAAAATTGAAGTTGCTCCAGGAAAAGGACTGGTTACCCTGTACAACGGTGGTAAATTCAGTGCCTACGGCCGGCATTCCCGTTTCGGTTTTATCCACGAAGCGCTGGGCGTGAAGGAAGCCGTGGAAAACATAGAAGTATCAAGACACGGACAGCCCGTTTCAAGCGAGTTTATCCAGCAGACCAACCCCGATTATCTCTTTGTAATAGACCGGGGTGCTGTGGTCAACAAAAAAGCGGCTGAGAAGTCGGAGATCGAGAATGTGCTGGTACAGAAAACCAATGCCTATAAAAACGGAAAGATCGTTTACCTTAACCCCGAGATCTGGTACCTGGCCGGCGGCGGAATAACCTCTGTCAACGCTATGATTGACGAGGTAGTTGCGGCATTTTAATAGCCGGCCGGAATCCCATCACTCAAAACAGGAATACGATGAAACCCAGGATCATTAAACATGTTTTACGGCTGAAACGGAAAGCGTATATCACTCCGCACCTGATACGGGTAACCCTTGAAGGCGATGCTGTAACGGAATACAAAGACTGTACGTTAGGAAACAACAACAAGATCTTTATTCCCCCTGCCGGGGTGAAAGAGGTGCATTTCCCGGAGTACAACGAAGAGCTGGAGATCTGGCTTCACCCGGAACCGCACCTGGTGCCCGCGGTAAGAACATATACCCACCGGGCCATTGACCTGGTGAAAAAGGAAATGGTCATTGATTTTGTACATCATGGCGAAAACGGCCCGGCCTCGCGCTGGGCCATTCATGCGCAGCCGGGCGACGAGCTGGGCGTGGCCATGAAAGCGGTGGAGAAAGAACTGTTCCCGCGTACAGACCATTACCTGCTGGCGGGCGATGCTACGGCACTACCGGTGCTGAGCTGCATCCTGGAATCCCTGCCGGCTCCGGCCTCCGGTGTATGTGTGCTGGAAGTGCATGGCCCCGAAGATGAGCTGCCGGTACATACCCGGGCAGACATCCGCTTCATCTGGCTGCATAACCCGCACCCGGAAGAAGGCAGCCGGCTGGCAGCTACGGTCCGGGAGCTGGAATTGCCGGCGGAGAATCGCTTTGCCTATATAGCAGCCGAGTACCGTACGGTCAAAGAGCTGCGGGAGCACCTGCGGGAGCACCGCTGGACCAAAGAAGAGTTTTATGCCTTTTCTTATTGGAAAGCCGGCGTGGCCGAAGATCAGTCGGCCCGGGATCGCCGGGCTGAACGGGAAAGATAAGGATTTAATTCAGGACGAAGCTTAGCTTTATTCCGAAAGAAACCAGGTTCAGCTTCCGGGCCCAGGGGCTGCCGTCTCCGTTCAGGGAGTTGGCCACCGATTGGTAGGAGAACCGGGTGGGTGTATCGGTCATGTACCGGATGACCGCCGACCGCTCACCTGCTTTCAGGATATTGTTCAGCCCGTAATCGGCATAGGCGCCTATATAGGCCAGGAAGCCGTTATGCCGCTTGATGCCGGTTTCTCCCGACAGCAGAAAGGCCGTTTTTGTCGTGAAATCATTTTTACCGGAGCGGCGGTCTGTCCACTGGCCGAAACCCATAAAGGCGGGGTCAGCCAGCTCAACGTTCCATTCGGGATAATACCCCGTGGTGACCAGGGAAGGTATTTCTGCCTGGTAGCGGGCCTGGATATTATAGGCTACCTTGCCTCCCATGTTCATGTACCAGGAAGTATTCGAATGACCCGTTTCAAACTGAATATTCAGCGGTACGGCAAGATAAAAAGCGCGCTGGCTTTCCCGGTAGTTTTGTGCTTCATACCGGAATTCAAAGGGGCTTCCTTCCGCATCACGGGCGTCTGAGCTGCCGGTAAGCCGGTCAAGGCTTATCCGGGAATGGTAGACCTCGAGCTCAGCCCCGCTACCCACCGACCAGCGTTGTGAAAAATAGTACCGGTATCCTAATCCGGCCAATCCGCCCGCGTTAAAAGAAGATCCGGCATTGTACTGCAGGAGAGAGGGCCCGCCGCCGGCATAAAAGGAGAATTCGTGGGCGGCCTGTTGCCCGAAAACAGGACTGATCATCCAAAAGAACAGAACGGACAGGTATTTTTTCATGTCTGACATTTACTTTTCAAGAACAAACGGTATGCTTTTACGGGATTTTCCATTGTCATATTGAAGAATATAAGTGCCTGCAGGAATCTCTGCGGGCAGCTTAATTTCAGCCGGGCTTCCTTTCACCACTGACTCCATAACCTGCACACCCGTTGATGTCAGGATCCGCACCCGGGCTTCTCCCGGCTCATTTACTTTGAGATTAAGCTGACCGCCCGCCTGAACGGGGTTAGGAAAAATGCCCAGGGAAAATGAGGCATCTGACCGGAACCGGAAGCTGCAGCTGGAGAGCCAGTCGCCCGCAGCTGTTTTCATTCGTACCGTATATACCGCATCTTTGTCTAAGATATCGCTGGCCTGGTTGCCGGCAGAATAGTACTGCCCTGAACCTGCCTTCTCCCCGTTTTTGTACCATTCGTATTCCACGAACGTATATCCGCCGTTGGTTTGCGGGTTATTATTGACCAGGAACAGGTTATTAAACTTCTGAACCCCGATGTCGTCAAAGTTAAACCGTTTCTCTACGATGATGGTGTAGGTCAGGGTATTGGTACTGTCCTGCGAGGTGATTACTACGGTTTGCCTGTAAATCCCGGGTTTCGGCACCTCAATGGTTAATGAGCGGCCGGGCACCACAGAAGCGCCTACCTCTGTTTTAAGCAGCGCCTGTACCCGGTCGGTTTCGTCGGCGCAATCGATCAGGTAATAGATTTCGGCATCCGGGGTTTCAAAAACCTGTTCGTCAAGGATAACAGTATGCAGCGTGGCATCTGAGCTGTTGATTTTCATTTGCCGGGTGACCGGTTCAGCCGGAAGGTAATTTTCATTGCCCGGCTGGTGAGCCGTTATCGTTACATACCCCGACGTACGGAGCTCCACCCAGCCTTCCGGCGTTACGGTAGCCGGCGGAAGCTCTGCTTCGTAAGCATAGCTGTAAGAGACCGGCAGGCCGGAGGTACTGGTGGCCTCCAGCTGGAAATCGGGGTCATCTTCAAGGTGCTTTAAGACAATTTCTTCAAAAAGGATCTGCTGGGGAGCTTTGTGAATAATTAATTCGGCTTCCAGCTCCAGGTCATAGTAGTTCTTCATCTGCACCAGGGCGGTAACCTTGTACGTGCCCGCATTGGTCCGGTTGTTGCCCGTATAGGTAACCCGGGCTCCTTCCGGCGCGCCGTTCACCGATAAGGCGTAAGGAGAGCCGTTGTAGGTGTATTCAGCGCCCGGAAAAGAAACGCCCTGGAATCTGGCCTTATCAATAAACAGCGTGACCGTAGCAGATGTTGAAAAGTAGTTTTGGGTTTCGTTGGCCGAAACGGTTATGGTATACGATCCTGCATCGGTATACCCCTGTTGCGGAGTATATGCCAGGTAGGTTTCCGAATGGTTAAGCCAGGCTTGTACCGTTTTTACGGAGCCGTCGTATACGTGCGACTGGAAAGGTTCTGCCCAGATAGCCGCTTGTGCTTTGTGAATAACCAGGTTGGTATACAGCTCCATGTCCTGGTAGTTTTCTTTTTGTATAAGCACTTTTACCGAATAAGTTCCTGCATTGGTTTGCCCGTTTCCATAATATGTTATACTGGATCCTTCCGGTGCTCCCCAGGCATAAATGAAATGGGCAGAGCCGTCGTAAATGAATTCACCGTTAGAAAGTCCTACACCCTGGAAGGAGGCCTTGTTGATGGTCAGGGTGGCTGTCAGGGTGGAATCCAGGTACTGCGGGCGAGACACCGTGGCGGTTACGGTATAGGTGCCTACCTCAGTTTTGTTGTTATTGGTATAGCTTACCGTGGCCCCGGCCGGCAGGCCTGACACGGCCAGTGCTTTTACGGTGCCATCATAGGTAAAGACAGAGTCGCGAAGGGTGATACCCGACAGGTTGGCTTTCTCGATCACCAGGCTAACGGTATCAGAAGCGGCCAGGTAATTGGCCGTTTCTGAAGCGGAAACAATCACAGGATACGTTCCGGCAGCCGTATATCCCTGTTGAGGGGAGTAGCTTATAGGGGTCTCGGTATGATTCACGGAGGCGGTTACATTTTTCACTGTTCCGTCATAAGTGTGCTTCTGGGTTTTGACAGCAGTGATTACCGCTGCGGCCTTGTTAATCTTCAGAACGGCTGTCAGGGTAGAATCCAGGTACTGCGGGCGAGACACCGTGGCGGTTACGGTATAGGTGCCGGCATTGGTTTTGTCGTTATTGGTATAGCTTGCCGTGGCCCCGGCAGGCAGGCCTGATACGGTCAGTGATTTGATGGTTCCGTCGTACGTAAAGGTAGAATCCCGGAAGGTAATGCCCGAGAGATTGGCTTTTTCGATGACGAGGCTGACGGTGTCGGCTACTTTAAGGTAATTGCCTGTTTCTGCCGCAGAAATGATCACAGGATAGGTTCCGACAGCCGTATAGCCCTGCTGGGGCGAGTAGGTAAGCGTAGTTTCGGTATGGTTCAGGGAGGCGGTTACGTTTTTCACGGCTCCGTCATAAACGTATTGCTGGGTTTTGACAGCGGTGATTACCGCTGTGGCTTTGTTGATCTTCAGGGTAGCTGTAAGTACAGAATCCCGGTAATTGGTTCGCGATACGGTAGCGGTTACGGTATAGGTACCGGCATTGGTTTTGTCGTTATTGGTATAGCTTGCCGTGGCCCCGGCAGGGAGGCCTGCTACGGCCAGTGATTTGATGGTTCCGTCGTACGTATAGGTAGAATCCCGGAAAGCAATACCGGCCAGCCGGGCTTTTTCGATGACGAGGCTGACGGTGTCGGCTACTTTAAGGTAATTGGTCGTTTCTGCCGCAGAAATGATCACAGGATAGGTTCCGACAGCCGTATAGCCCTGCTGGGGCGAGTAGGTAAGCGTAGTCTCGGTATGATTCAGCGAAGCCGCTACGTTTTTCACGGCTCCGTCGTAAACGTATTGCTGGATTTTGGTGGCCGTAATCTGTGCTGCAGCTTTGCGAACGATCAGGGAAGCCGTAAGTACGGAATCCTGGTAGTTGGGACGGGAAACAGTAGCATTGACACTGTAAATACCCGCATTGATTTTCCCGTTACCGGCATAAACTACGGAAGCGTCAGCGGGCAGGCCCGACACGGCCAGCGATTTTTCGGTACCGTCGTACGTAAAGGTAGAATCCCGGAAGGTGATGCCCGAGAGATTGGCTTTTTCAATCACCAGGCTGACGGTATCGGAAACCGCCCGGTAATTGCCCGTTTCCGTTGCAGAAATAATCACGGGATAGGTTCCGACAGCCGTATAACCCTGCTGGGGTGAATAGGTAAGCGTTGCTTCGGTATGGTTCAGGGAAGCGGTTGCGTTTTTGACCGTTCCATCGTAGATATGCTTCTGGGTCCGGGCGGCGGTAATCTGTGCTGCAGCTTTTTGAACGATCAGGGAAGCAGTAAGCACGGAATCGCGGTAATTGGGACGGGAAACGGTAGCGTTGACCGTATAAATGCCGGCATTGATTTTTCCGTTACCGGCATAATCTACGGAAGCGCCGGCGGGAAGCCCGGAAACCGCCAGTGATTTGGCCGTACCGTCGTACGTAAAGGTAGAATCCCGGAAAGTGATACCCGACAGGCTGGCTTTTTCGATGACGAGGCTGACGGTGTCGGCTGCTTTAAGGTAATTGGCTGTTTCTGTCGCAGAAATAATGACAGGGTAGGTTCCTGCAGCACTATAGCTCTGCTGTGGAAAGTAGCTGAGCGTAGTTTCGGCATGATTCAGGGAGGCCGTTATGTTTTTGACCGTTCCGTCATACACATGTTTCTGGATTTTAGCGGTGGTGATCACCGCGGTGGCTTTTTGAATAGTCAGGGAAGCCGTAAGTACGGAATCTCGGTAATTGGGGTGCGACACGGTAGCAATGACCGTGTAAATGCCTGTATTGATTTTCCCGTTGCCGGCATAATCTACGGAAGCGCCGGCGGGCAGCCCGGAAACCGCCAGTGATTTGGCGGTACCGTCATAGGTAAAAGAAGAGTCCCGGAAGCTGATACCCGTCAGGTCATTTTTTTCAATCACCAGGCTAACGGTATCAGAAGCGGCCAGGTAGTTGGCCGTTTCTGAAGCGGAAACGATCACAGGATACGTTCCGGCAGCCGTATAGCCCCGTTGGGGAGTAAAGGTTAAGGTAATTTCGGTATGATTCAGCGAAGCATTTACATTTTTGACTGTTCCGTCATACGTGTGCTTCTGGGTTTGGGCAGCGGTAATTACCGCGGCGGCTTTGTTGATTTTCAGGGTAGCGGTTCGTTTTATGGGCAGGCAGCTCCCTGGAGGAGTTATGGTGGCGGTAATCTTATAGGTTCCGGCGGCGGTGGCTGAATTTCCCTGGCCGGTCTGGTTACCCGGATCGGTAATTTGATAGGAAACCGATGCTCCCTGCAGTACATTTTGCACCGTTATCGCATGCGGAGTGCCGTCGTACACCACGGTACTGTCTTCAAACGTTATGGCACTGTAATCTGCAGGAACACCCTGGAACTCGTAGGCGCCCATATCGATGTTCTTGCTATTTGCAAAATCATACACCCGGGGGTTGCCAGCCAGGTCCACCTTCGAAATGTCGAGGCCGGGGAATAAGGTATTGTCGCCGGAGTCTACGGCCGGTGAGCATGCCAGCAGCGTATAATCCCCGTTTTCCGGATCCGTAAATACATTTACGGGGGCAATGCCTGAAGCATCTATGTTGCCATTGGCAGAGTCTGTATGGCCCTGGATCAGGGAATGCCGGGCTGTATAGCTGCCTTTCACCGTTCCGAAAACCAGGGTATTGTTGAAACCGGGTGTGCCACCTTCAATATCTGCGGCTGTAGCGGCCGTATCTGCGGCCGTATTATGGATAAATGTAACGTTCGTTAGTACGGGGTTCCCGGAAAGGTTGCGCAAGCCCCCTCCCCGGAAGTTAGCATGGTTCTTCTCTATGAGCACATTGGTCAGCTGTAAGTCTGATTTTTGATTGAACAGGGCTCCGCCACCGCTGCCGCTTTCGACCATCGTGGCTGAATTAACCCGGAAGATCACGTTGGTAAACTGTGCTTCCGAAGTGTTGTTGTAGAATCCGCCGCCATAAGGGGCCTTGTTATTTTCGATAACCGAATTGCCTGCGTCAATCCGGGTATTTTTGATGCTGTAAATTCCGCCGCCTGCATTTGCTGCCGTATTGTCGCTGATGGTTACCCGGGTAAGTTTTAGAGACGCTTCCTGGTTAAATATTCCCCCGCCGCCGAATTGGGTATCGCTGGTAGCCTTATTATGACTGATGATTACATCGGTAAGCACCGGGCTGCTGTTGTCTATATTATACATTCCTCCTCCGCGCAAGGCCTCATTGCCGGTAATGATCACGTTGGAAATCACGGGAGAAGCGCTTACATTGGCCATTCCTGCCCCGCCTCCTGCCGGCAGCTTATTGTTTTTAATCACCAGGTTCCGGAGAACAGGCGAGGCAAAAACATTAAGTATCCCCGCTCCGAATGTATTTCCTGACGTTTCCCCGTTCATGATGGTAAAGCCGTCTAATACAGCAGAGTTGTCCAGCGGGTCAGACGAAGTGTAATTATTCCGGATAATTCCCCGCTGATTCTGCCCGTTCAGAACAGAGCCGCCCGTGCTTTCTGTAGGCAGGATACGGGTGTTGTCCAGCGTACGGATGCCGTGATCGGGGTCGAAACCGCCATAGATCTTCACCTGGTTCTTCATTTTGAAACTACTGCCGGCCGGGGCATCGTAGTTTCCCGTGGCTACAAAAACCTGTTGTGTTCCTGTGGCTTCAATGGCTTTCTTCAGGTCGCCGGTAGCGGTTTCCCAGCTTTCGCCATTTCCTGAAAAACCTTCCCGTACATAGGCAATACCGTTAGCGCCGGGTGTAACTTCTCCGTTGAAAACACTTTCGTATGCTCCTGCGTCAATTACTCCTCCTGTGGTATAATTGTAAACCCGGGCATTTCCTGCAAGGTCTTTGGTGTCACCGTCTAATCCTGTAAACAAGACATTGCTCCCTTTGTTGATGGCCGGCGATGCAGCCTGTAAGCTGAAGTTACCGGCAGAAGGGTTCGAAAACAAAGGATCTGCCCCCACCAGGTTCTGATCGGCGGCATTGTCGGTAGAATACACCTGTGTGAGGCAGTTCTTCATTGTAACCGGCCCCCAGTCTGCAATGTCGGCTCCTTCTTCGGTGGTGCTTCCCGCTTTTTTATTATCCCAGATAATACAATTGTATAAAGTGGCGCTGGCATCGCCGGCTACACCAAAACCCCCGCCAACCGATATGGAATTACCCACAATCCGGTTTTGGACAATGGTGACGTTGATCAGCAGCGCATGAGAGTAGTCGTTCGTCCACATGCCTCCGCCATACGCGTCAAAAGTGCCGGTCTGATACGCTTCATTATTGTTGATCAGGCAATTTATAAATTGAGGAGAAGACCCGGCGGTATTGTAAACACCGCCACCCTGGCCGTACTCTCCCGCCCGGTTGGAAGCTATAACGGTATGAATGATCACCGGGCTGCTGTTGGTATTGGAGATACCGCCGCCACGTTCTGCCGAATTGTTTCTTATCACCAGGTTGCGCAATGAGGGCGAGGCATAAACATTGTTGATGCCACCCCCACGCCCTCCGCCGTACCGGCCGTTAATAATGCTGAAGCCGTCTAACACGGCCGTATTGTTCATCTTGCTGTCTGCGTCAAATACATTCCAGATTACTGGTCGTGTATTTTCACCGTTCAGTACGGAACCGTCACCCATGCCCCTGTTGGGCAAAATACGGTTGGAAGAAAGATCAGTGATGCCATGAGCCGGATCAAACCCTCCGAAGATCTCCACGTTGTTTTCCATAGTGAAGCTATTCTCCCCTACATTATAGGTGCCGGTCGCTACAAAAACTTTTTTCACACCCTTGGCATGGATGGCATTGTGCAGATCAGAAGTGGCATTGGCCCAGCTGGAGCCGTTGCCTTCACCGTACTGGGTAACGTAAATGATCCCGTTGCCATCGGGGGTAAGCGGGCCCTTAAAAGGACTTTCATAAGCGCCCATATCGATCACCCCGTTGGTGGCGTAGTTATGAACTCTCGCATTGCCGGCAAGATCGGTGGTATGGGCATCAAGACCGGCAAACAGGGTATTGTCACCGGCATCTATTGCCCGGGAACCGTCTTTTAGTGTATAATCACCCGTGCCCGGGTTATTGAAAATATCGGTAAGCAAATAGCCGGCGGCATTGACGTTGCCGTTGGTAAGATCGGTGTTCCCGTTGATGAGAGAGTGTTTTCCGGTATAGGTGGCCGAGACTCCGCGCCGTAGCTTGCCGGCTACTATTGAATTGTTAAACAGAACAGTACCGTCATAGAGATTGACATCATAAGGGCTGTTGTTGACAAAAGTAACGTTGGTAAATACCGATTCTCCGAACGCATGAAAAATACCGCCGGCTGCATTACTGGCCCCGTTTGCCGTATTGTCTGCCACAAGAACGTTGACGTACACGGGCTTACAGTTCATATCGTTGTATATGCCTCCTCCCTGGTAGGCTGACACGTTGGCGGTTATGGCAACCCGGGTCAGTAAGGGGCTTGACCCCATGTCGTTGTAGATACCGCCACCGTTGCCTGACGCAGAGTTCCGGGTGATGAATACATCGCTGATGTGCGGCGAGGAATTATAATTGTATATTCCCGCACCCTGGCCCGGGTAGTAGCAGTCATTGTTCCTGATGACCAGGTTCCGGAGCACCGGCGAAGCGTTGATATTCCGGATACCGGCCCCGTGGCTGGAATATCTTCCTTTTGTAATGGTGAAACCGTCTAATACGGCCGACGTGTCCATAGGGCCGCGTCCGCGTTCCGGCATATCGTTCCAGATAACAGGCCTTACATTTTCACCATCCAGTATGGAGCCGACATTCGTATCTTTGTTCGGAAGAATACGGGTTTGGGATAAGCTGGTAATGCTATGGGCCGGATCAAAACCACCGTAGATTTTTACCCCGTTTTTCATCACAAAGCTGGTATTGCCTACCTTGTAGGTACCAATGGCCACAAATACCTTTTTCGCTCCGTCGGCATTGATGGCGTTGTGCAGGCTGGAGGTCGGGCTTCCCCAGCTGCTGCCGTCTCCGCCCCCGTTGGGAGTAACATATACGATACCCTGGGCATCAGGTGTCTGAGCGCCGGCAAAAGGGCTTAACGAAAAAAGAAATACAATAACGGTGAAAAAGAGTCCGGGGTGCTTCATTGATGCACGTATTATCGGTAATTAAGTGGATCAAAATTAGATCACGAAAGGGCAGAGGCCGGCCTGCAGACTGTCACAAAAACGTCACAACTTTAAGCGAAAGATTCGTTAAATCGTCTTAACCAGCTCGTTAACCGTCATGGATTCCGGGAGGTCCAGCTTTTTCCGGATCCGGTACCAGTTGGTTCGAATGCTCTGCGACGAGACCCCCAGGGCGGTGGCCATTTCTTTGGTCGAGAAGTTGAGTTTGGTGAGGGAAATAAACCGGATCTCAGCAGGGGAGAAGTTGGGGTATTTTTCCCTGAGCCGGTAGAGAAAGCCTCCGTGCACCTGTTCAAAAAGAGATTTGAACTGGAGCCAGTCGTCTTCGGTGAGAATGGTGGCTTGCTGGAGCTGAAGAAGGAGGTCAGGGTCTGTGTGCTTGTCCAGCTGTTTTTCCAGCTCTTCTATCAGCCTGTTTTTCTCCAGGATGCTTTCGGTAAATCGTTTTAAATTAAGCCGGGCTGCTTCCAGCTCCTGGGAGGCCTTCTGCAGCTTCAGGTCTTTGGCCAGCTGCCTTTTCTTCTGGATGAAATACGTGAGGGCCATAGCAATGCACAGCAGCAGCACCAGCAGCAGGAGCAGGTTTCTTTCGGCGGCTTTCCTTTCGCGTTCCAGGGTAATGGCCGCCTGGTGCAGCTCTTCGTTCTGGCGGTCTACTTTTTGCTGGGCCCGCAATACTTTTAATGCGCTGAATTTTTCATTGTACCGGTTCAGTGCGGTTATCGAGGAATCTACGTACTGCTTGGACCGTTCCATATCTCCGGCAGCGGCATACCATTTGCTCATAACCGGGTACAGCAGCCGCAGGCGGTCGGGCTGTTCTGCCTTTTGAATATAGTGCCGGGCGTGGGCAATGAATGTTTTCGCCAGGTTCATTTTCCCTTTTTCGCGGTAGATGTCGGCCAGCAGGATAGAAGCCCCGGCAGCACAGCCATAGTCGTTCTCCGCCACCGCACCGGAAAAATCGGTTTTCAGCAGGGGAATGGCCAGGTCGTATTGTCCGCTCAGGTAGCGGTTGGCACCCATGTTGCCCGTGCTTATTCTTTTCCAGACCTGGGCTTCGGGGAAAGTGGTCTTCAGCACCTGCCCAAAGTAGTAATCGGAGCTGTCGGGCTTACTTTCCTGCTGGTAGCATAAGCCCAGGTTGTTCCGTGCCGCATTGATGACCATGGTATTAAACGTATTCTCGGGCAATGCCACGGCTCTTTTGAAGTAGCTTTTGGCAAGCGGGTAATCCTGGAAATAAAAATACGCTTCTCCTATCTGCATCAGGTCGCGGGCCATTTCGGGGTATTGGTCTGCATCTATGGTGGTCAGCTCTTTGTCCAGCAGCAGGTACTGCTCAAAAGCCAGCTCGTAATTTTTCTCGATCTTCCAGTAAAATTCGGCTAAGGCCCGTAAGGAGCGGGCCCTTAAAAAATCGGTATTTTCTTTGGTAGCCTGGTCCAGCTGCTTCTTTAGCTGTGCAAGCGATACGTCTTTGGGCTGAAGCTGGTAGAAGGTATTCCAGAAAACAAGAAAAAAGTCTACGTTCAGCTCCAGGGGCCGGTCTTTGTGCTTTCGGGCGAAGCTTTTAATTTCTTCGGCTTTCTCGGCCCGTTTTACGGAGTCGCTTATATGGATGAGGTCGGTATACATGGCATGAATACCCAATACCTTTTTACCGTACGGCTTATGCAGCAGTGAGTCGTACTGGGCGGGTGCAGCAAGAGAAGAAAGCAGGCACAGCACCACTAGTCCCGTAAAAGAGAACGATTTGCTTATGTGCCTGACCGGGCAGATCAATACCGGGAAACAAGGATTCAGCCCCATGACACGCAGACACTTTTGATTGATAAATAGGGTCATCCGACAAAAACGAAACCAAAGATAAGGGAAACTCGGGAATTCCGGTGGTTTTACGACCGTCAAAACTGTTTTTCACCCGAACAGAAGGGTACCGCAGGCCCGAAAGAAACAACCCCTGATTTGCGCATTAACAAGAAAATAGTGAAATTTACGTTTTTTAAAGGCATATCATTATTCACCATGCGATTACTGGCTTTTCTCTTTTTCTTTTCAGCAGTGGCGCTGGGGCAGACCCGGCCAGAGGCTACGGCAGGAGAAAGCACCTTCACAGAGGGCATGAAGCTTTTTGTGCTGGAAGATTATGCCGGGGCATTGAAGCAGTTTGAGACCTGCGTAAAAGTGAACGAGAAGTCGGCGGCGGCGTTTTACATGAAGTCGCGGGCCGAAAGCGCGCTCGAACAGAACGCAAAAGCAGAATTAAGTGCGGCCTCAGCCGTAGAGCTTGACCGCAGCAGCGTCTACTACCTTCAGAATTATGCGGGTATCCTGCAGAAAAATCATAAAAGCAAAGAAGCCCGGAACGCCTGGCGTGAGCTTATCCGTCTGAAGCCCGGTGATGCCGATGCCTATTATCACCTGCTTGAGCTCCAGGCCGATGCAGGAGAGTCTAAAGAAGCCCTGAAAACCCTGGAGCTGGCAGAAAAGCAATTTGGCGCTTCAGAAAAGATCACGAAAGCCCGGCAGCTTATCCTGCTGAAGGAAAATAAAGTAGAAGCCGCCCTCAAAGAAGGCGATAAAATGGTAGCGGAAAACCCGGAGTTTGTACTTAACCAGGCCGCTATACTGATCCGTAACGGGAAGCAGAAAGAGGCCGTAAAGCTTTTGGAGGAGGCCATTGCCGGCCACCCCGATCTTGCCGATGCCTACGGGCTGCTCAGTGAGCTGTATGCCGGGGAGAAAAACCGGGAAGCCTCCCGTCAGCTTACCGGTCAGGTGCTGCAGCAGGCGGCCTTCCCCTATTCGTTAAAAGTAAATGTACTGGGAAACCACCTACGGGCGTTCGGGAATGATGCCGCCAGCCTGGAATCGTTGCTCGAAAGTGCGCAGGCCCTTGCGGCGGCCTACCCGGATCAGGCCCGTGCTTACCTCTATTCCGGCGATATCAGCTTCCGGTTGGGGAAACCCCTGCAGGCCCGTGCGCATTACAGCAAAGCCGTAGAGCTGGACAAAAACCAGTTTGAAGTATGGCTGGCCCTGCTCCAGATCGACTACCGCCTGGCTGATTTTGCCCGCCTGGAAAAAGATGCGGATCAGGCTACCGTTTACTTCCCGAATCAACCTGCCATCTGGTTATATCTGGGCCTGGCACAGCAGCAGAACCGCCGGCCCGATGACGCCGAAATAGCCTTTGAAGAAGCCCTTCGCCTGGGTGGAGATGCCGCTGTAAAAGCAGGAGCAGAAGCCGGGATGGCTGCGCTCAAAGGAGGTGAAACCCTGCAAACCCTGGCCAAAAGCCATGCTGACAACCCGTATGTGCAGTACTTCTTTATACGGCATATCCTGGCATCTCAGCCGGCAGCAGCCTTGCCGGCAGCCGCTGCGCTAAGCGCGGGGTACCCGGACAACAATGCCTGCAAAATACTTTTTGCGCAGGTTTTAACAGCCAATAAAAAGGCTGAAGAGGCCCTGAAAACCCTCGGGTTTATTCCGGCCGGAGAGGCTTTGCTGAGCCCTGGGTATTTTGATGCAAAAGGCGATGCCCTCTCGGCCCTGGGAAGAACCGCCGAGGCACAGGAAGAATGGAAAAAAGCCCTGCAACTTGACAAGACCAACAAAATTATTCAGGAAAAAATAAAACAGATCTGATGCGAATAACCCCCATAGTGACCGTTCTGCTTGTCCTGCTGATGGCCTCCTGCCGATCAGGAAAATTGCAAAAGAAAGGAGTGGATCTGGGAAAGACAACGGCCGACTCTGCGGTTTTTACCCCGGACGTGTCTGTTACCGGGCCGCAGTTTACCGAGCTGGGCTTACGGTCAGAAGCCCGTATCTCCTCGGCTGCATTGTCCCAGAAATTCCCGGTTACGTTTCATATCCGGAAAGACTCGGTCATCTGGGCGTCGGTTTCCATAGGACTGGAGTTGGGCCGGGCAAAAATCACGAAGGATTCCCTTATTTTTTTAGACAGATTTAACCGGAAAGCCTATATTGGCACCTGGAAAGAGCTGAGCGGGTCTTCAGGGTTTGATCTGAATTACAACCTCCTGCAGGCCGTGCTTACCGGGGGCATGCTGTTTTCTCCTGAAGCAGAAGACGTCGTCGAGCCGGGCAGCAGCGTATCGCTTATCCGCCAGGTGCGTAACGGGGTCTCCTTTGAAAGCCGGATAGATAATTCGGTGAATAAGCTTTTTGCGGTAAAAGGAGAAGACCCGCGCAGCGGCTCGAAGCTGGAACTCAGCTTCAGCCGTTTTATTGAACAGAAAGAGCAGCTGATCCCTTCGGTCATTTCCATGCTTTTAACAGGCAGGAGCGATGCCCGCCTGGAGATCACGCATTCACGGATTGAACTGGCCGACGAAGGGCTGAGCTTCTCTTTTAGCGTGCCCTCGGGTTACAAAACAGAGCCGCTTCCCGGACTATAGAAATGATGAGATTAACATTTATAATACTTTTGGTAGCGGTTTCGTCTGTTTTCGGACAGACACAGAAGAGCCGTGCGGCGCTGGAAGCGGAAAAGAAGGAAAACCTGGAAAGAATAGAGCAGGTGAAGAAGATCCTGGGCCAGACCCAGAAAGAAAAGCGCACCTCGCTCAGCCAGGCCCAGGCCCTCCGGCGCCAGATTGATAACCAGGAGAAAAAGATATCGCTGGCCCAGCAGGATTACGACCTTATCCAGCGGGAAATGGCCGAAAACCTGGCTACGCAGGATACCCTGCGGCTGGAGCTGGGAACGCTGCAGAAAGAATATGCGGAGATCATTGTGCGCGAAGCCAAAAACAGCAGAAAGCTCACCCGCCTGGGCTTTCTCTTCTCATCGACCTCTCTGACCGAGCTGTTTATGCGGTACAAATACCTGCAGCAGTATTCGGAAAACCGGAAAGGGAAATTCGAGAAAATCAAAAGCCTGGCCGAAGCGCTGAAGAAGCGGCAGGCCGAGCTGGCCCAGGGCAAGGTAAGGCAGGCCAACGTGATCCAGCAGGTATCTGAAGATAAAAAGGGGCTGGATGACCTGAAGCAGAAGCAGGATCAGATCGTCAAAGAGCTCACTTCGAAAGAAGGGCAGCTGAAAACCGAGCTAAAGAAACAGCAGGACGCCCTCCGGCGCCTGAACTCGGTGATCTCGGTGGCCATTGCCCGTGAGATTGCCGCGCGGAAAGCCGAAGAAGAGGCGAAAGCCCGGGAGGCGGCCCGCAAGAAGGCCGAAGAAACGGCCCGGCTGGAGGCCGAACGCAGGGAAGCCGAGCGCCGCAAGGCCGAGCTGGCAAAATCGTCGGGTAAAACGGTTGAAGAGGCCCCTCCGCCGAAAACCGAGGCCGCCCCTAAACGGGAGGAAGCGCCGGTTCGTGAGCCTGCAGCCGCACCTACCCGTGCAGAAGTGGCTACCGTGGCCACCGGTAAGTTCAGTGCCGCTAAAAACAAGCTGTCGTGGCCGGCAAACGGTTTTATCTCCAGCCAGTTCGGTGTACGTGACCATGCGGTGCTGAAAGGCATTAAAGTGGATAATCACGGCGTAGACATCCGTACCGCGCCGGGGGCTGAGGTACGTTCCGTATTTGAAGGCGTAGTGCTGGATATCTCGGAAATTCCCGGACTGAACTATGTGGTAGCTGTGCAGCACGGCGATTATTATACGGTTTATGCCAACCTGGCCAGCGTGGCTGTACGGGTAAACCAGAAAGTTTCGGGCCGGGAGATTATCGGTACGGTAGCCGAGAAAGACGGCGTTCCCGAGATCAACTTCCAGGTCTGGCATAATTTTACCAAATTAAACCCTGAGCTCTGGCTGGGATCTAAATAGCAAGCGGTATACAAAACAGTAAGCGGTATGCAAACAGAAATTAAACGGATAACCACCAACACCCTTCGCGAATTTAAGCAGAAGGGTGAAAAAATAGCCTGCCTTACGGCGTATGATTTCTCTATGGCCAGGCTGGTGGATGCCGCCGGCATAGAGGTGATCCTGGTAGGCGACTCGGCCTCCAACGTAATGGCAGGGCATGAAACCACGCTCCCCATTACGGTAGACCAGATGATTTACCATGCCCAAAGCGTGGTGCGGGCCGTAAAACGGGCACTGGTGGTGGTTGACCTGCCCTTTGGCAGCTACCAGGGGAACTCTTCCGAGGCCCTCCGCACTGCCGTGAGAATCATGAAAGAATCAGAAGCCCATGCCGTAAAAATGGAAGGCGGTGTGGAGATAGAAGATTGTATACGGCGGGTGCTGAGCGCGGGAATCCCCGTGATGGGCCACCTGGGCCTCACCCCCCAGTCCATTTATAAATTCGGTACCTATACCGTGCGGGCAAAAGAAGAGCAGGAAGCCGCCTTGCTGCGGTCTAATGCCTGCCTGCTCGAGAACCTGGGGTGCTTTGGCGTGGTGCTCGAGAAAATCCCGGCCCGCCTGGCTGCTGAAGTAAGCCGCTCCCTGGATATTCCTACCATAGGCATAGGCGCAGGAGGCGGTTGCGACGGGCAGATTCTGGTGATTCACGATATGCTGGGAATCAGCAAAGACTTTTCCCCGCGTTTTCTCCGCCGGTATGCCGACCTGGCTCAGGTAATGACAACGGCTTTTACCCACTATATCAGCGATGTGAAAGCGGGAGACTTCCCGAACGAAAAAGAATCGTACTAAATGATATTCAGAACGTATCCGGCTTTACGATACCTCCTTTTTCTTGTAGCAGGTATTTTATCTTCGGATAAGCTGAATTCCTTTTGGCTCCTGGCCGGTGCCGGGATATTTCTTCTTTTCGTCCTTCTTTCCCTGAAAATAAAAGGCCTGAGACACACAGTTCCCGTATTTTTTTTCTTCCTGGGCGGGGCTCTTCCCCTGCTTCATCAGCCGCCGGCTCCCCTGTTGCATAGGGCTGAGGGACTCCTGGTGGAGATCGGCTCGTATACCGAAACCCGGCCGGCTTCGTATAAGGCAACGGCCCGGGTATTGGCAGAATACCGGCAGGAGAGGTGGCAGCCTTCCGAAGGTAAAGCCCTACTGTATTTTGACCGGAAGGCCGGGGTGATCCCTGAATTCGGGGAGATCTATGCGGTAAAGGGCCCCTTCAGGGAAATAGAAAGCCGGAAAAACCCCTATGAATTTGATTACCGGCAATACCAGGCCCGGAACGGCATCTTTCACCAGCAGTTTCTCCGGGAGGGCGACTTCCGGAAGCTGGGCGTCACGGAAAAGAAGTCGTTGTTTTACTATGCCAACCGGGCCAACGTATATACCCACCGGGTATTCAGCGAAGTGCTGAACACCCCGGCTCTGCTGGGCGTGGCAGAGGCCATGATCGGCGGCATGCGTTCCGAGCTGAACACAGAAACCCTGCAATGGTATACCGATACCGGCACTGTGCACGCCCTGGCCGTATCCGGAATGCACATTGCCATTCTTTTCTGGGTGCTTAACGCCGTATTCGGCTTTTTCCTGAACAGGCGTAAGCTGCCTTTTATTGCCTGTGTGCTCTTTTTCCTGTGGTCATATGCCGTTTTTACCGGGTTGAGCCCCAGTGTTTGCCGCTCTACGCTGATGTTCACCATCTTCCAGGTAGGAATTTTCCTGAGAAGATCAGGTAACCCGGTCAATACCCTGTTTTTTTCGGCACTGATCCTGCTGATGATGGTGCCGGCCTGGATCTATGATGTGGGCTTTCAGCTGTCTTACCTGGCTGTTCTGGGCATCCTGGTGCTTTATCCCTGGCTGCTCCGGAAGCTCCGTTTCCGGCAGCGGGCCCTCCAATGGCTGTGGGAGGCCACGGCGGTGTCTGTGGCTGCCCAGGTGTATACACTGCCGCTTACGCTGTACTATTTTCACCAGTTTCCCAATTATATGCTCCTGGCCAACCCCGTGGTGGGGCTGATCTCCATGCCCCTGCTCCCTGTGGGCCTGCTGCTGCTTTTCCTGTTTAAAGTGCCGGTGGCCGGCTTCGTGCTGGGCTGGGTTTTCAAAGGGCTTATTGTGATCATGAACGCCTGTGTGTATTATGTGCATACACTGCCTGCAGCCGTTACGTACGGCCTGGCGCTATCGGTGACCGGTGTAATCCTCCTGTACGGTATAATTCTTCTTTTCCAGGCTTATCTGAAGTTCAGAAGGGTGGTATACCTCCACCTGGCAGCTACGCTGGTGTGCTGCCTGATGATCTGGGGTACGGGCAAAAGAATATGGCAGTCGCGGCAGGCGGGGCTTACTTTTCATGCTATTCCCGGGGGGTACGGCATAAGTATGGTAAAAGGCCGGTCGGCCGTATTTTTATCGTCTGACTCGCTTACCCGTGAGCCGCTGGTAGAGAAATACCAGCTCCGGAATTATTATGATGCCCTGGGCATTTCCGGGAAAACAACCGGGATCGTGGCCGACCGCAGCAATGAGCTGATCAGGAGTGAGCTGGGCGATATCTTCTGGGTGAAAGCCGGGAATACGCGCAACCTGCCCCGGGCCCGCTATACGGTGGTGTCGCACAATGCCCTGGATCCGGGTACCGAAGTGCAGGGAACCCGCCTGATCCTGGATGCCACCAACCGCAGGGGCTACATTGAAAAGATGCGGGCCGCCCATGCAGATGTTATTGTTTTGAACGAGACCGGGTCAGCCACCTTTGCGCTGCCCGATCCGGAATATCCTACCGGAACCCGCCTATGAACAAACTATTCAATACCCTTTTCTGGACGTTCATCCTGATGGCTATCATGGCCGTTCTGCTCAAGATCGTCATTGGCCGGCTGTATGAGAGTGAAGAGTCTGAAAAACGGATAGGAAGCCTGGTGGTGTCGGTGAAATACAACAAAGCCGAAGCCGGGGAAGACCGGATCTTCGGCTACCGGGTACCCTACGGTATTGTGTGGCGGACGGGTTCAGGTGACGCCACGGAAATCCGTTTTTCAGAAGATTGCTTTTTTGGCGGAAAGAAAATTAAAGCCGGTACCTACAGCCTCTGGACCGTGCCCGGCGAGAAAGAGTGGATCGTTATCCTGAACTCGGAAACCGGGCAGTACGGTACCCGTTATGACCCCTCGCGCGATTACCTGCAGATCAGGGTGCCCTCAGAGAAGCTGGCAGACCGGCGGGAGAGCCTGAGTATCCGGGTAATGGAAAACCGCAGGGGGAAACCGGTTTTACAGATACGCTGGGAATACACCCGGGTAGAAGTAGAAATCAGGTAGAAACGTTTTTTTACGCAGCTGCACCCGGAATGAAGCGCTCACAACCCGGAATTTTTCATACATTTGATAAAAACTATTCGTAGACCTTATGAAAAAAAACAACAATTCAAGGAGAGACTTTCTCCGGAAGGGAGCCCTGGCCGCCGCAGGCTTTTATATTGTTCCGCGGAATGTGCTGGGTGGACCGGGCTTTATTGCGCCCAGTGACCAGCTGGTGCTGGCGGCCATCGGGGCCGGCGGCAAGGGGCGCAGCGACATTAAAAATGCTTCAGTAAACGGAAGGGAAAGGGTTATTGCCCTTTGCGATGTAGACTTTTCCGGAAGCGCATCGGCCAGCGTGAAAGAATTCCCCAAAGCTAAGCTCTTTGCAGACTACCGCATCATGCTGGAAGAAATGAAGGAAATTGATGCCGTGACCATCTCTACACCTGATCATGTACATGGCCCGGCAGCGGCATTTGCCATGCAGAGAGGCAAGCACGTGTATGTGCAGAAACCCATGACCCATAATATTCGCGAGGCCCGGTTGCTGACCGAAATGGCCCGTAAATATAAAGTAGTGACCCAGATGGGCAACCAGGGGGCTTCCAATCCCCTCCTGAAGAATGTTCAGGCCTGGGTAGACTCAGGGAAGATCGGCAAGGTGTCAAAAGTGCAGATCTGGACCAATCGTCCGGTGTGGCCCCAGGGAAATCCCATGCCGAAGCCGGATGCCAGCCAGAAGCCCCAGGATCTGAACTGGGATCTGTGGCTCGGACCAGCCGAAGAAACCCCCTATATTCCGAACATGCATCCTTTCAACTGGCGGGGCTGGTGGGATTACGGTACCGGCGCATTGGGTGATGTAGGCTGCCACCTGATTGATATTCCTTTCCGTACGCTCGGGCTGATGTATCCTACCGATGCGGAATGCAGCGTGGGTTCGGTATTCTCTAAAATGTGGAATGCCGACTACAACCCCGAAGGCGCGCCTCCGTCGTCTATCATCACGCTCCATTTTAATGCAACGAAAAAGAATGCCTCAAAAATAGAAATGACCTGGATGGATGGCGGGCTGAGGCCACCCCACCCTGAGATCATCCCGGCAGACCACGATATCGGCGGACCTGGAAGTGCTAACGGGGTACTGATGATCGGCGAGAAGGGAATCATCTCTACCAATATCAATGACAGCTCGCCCATGACGCCCAAGCTGTACCTGAACGACGGCACCACCGAGTTTCCCCAGGAACCTGCCGGCGAAAAAGAGCCGGAATACGGCCATCAGCGGCGGTGGGTGGATGCCTGTAAAGCGGGCTTCAGCAGCAAAGAACACAAAGGTCTTACCTCTTCATTTGACTATGCCGGCCCTATGACCGAAACCGTGCTCATGGGTAACCTGGCCATCAGGAGCTACATGATGCGCAGGCAGAATGAAAAAGGAGCCTGGGAGTTTTTTGCCCGCAGAAAGCTGCTTTGGGACGGTGAGAATATGCGCATCACCAACATGGAAGAAGCCAACCAGTTTGTAACGCGTAAATACCGGAAAGGCTGGGAAATTTAACCGGGAGGAGATGGGAGAGTTCCTGATTGTACCTGGTTCCCGACTTCGCCCGGTTCTCAACTTCGCCCGGTTCTCGACTTCGCCCGGTTCTCGACTTCGCTCGGTTCTCGACTTCGCTCGAACTGACAGGAGCCGTTGCCACTTGTCAGTTCGAGCGAAGTCGAGAACCGGGCGCAGCCATAACCTTTATTCCACCCTGAAATCTTTCAGCTGTAGCTCCGTTCCGTCAAAAACCGCATACGAAAAGAAGCGGATCCAGTCGCCGAGATTGATGTACCGGCTGTTTTCAGTAAGGGCAATATCCAGCTTCTGGTGCCGGTGTCCGAAAATATAATAATCGCGGTGTTGTTTTTTCTCTTCTTCGAGGCTGTAGAGGTAGAGCAGCTCCTTCTCTTTTGAAATGAACCCGTCAGCGTCTTCCTCCTTATCGTGTTTTTTCCAGGAATTACCGGCCCAGGTATAGCCCAGCCATAAGCTGAGGTCAGGGTGCAGCAGCTTGCGGAAAAGCCAGCGGCAGATCCGGCTTTCAAAAATCACTTTCAGGAATTTATAGGTATAGTCGCCCGGTCCCAGGCCGTCGCCGTGGTCCACATACAGGCGCTTTCCCCCTACCAGGTATTCGCGGGGCCCGCGGTAAATTTCGGCACCGAATTCCTGCGTGAAATAATCCCGCATCCACATGTCGTGGTTGCCCTGGAAAATGATGAGGCGGATGCCGGAGTCACTTAGCTCGGCCAGCTTACCAAACAGGCGGGAATACCCCTTGGGCATCACTCTTTTATGTTCAAACCAGAAATCAAACAGGTCGCCTACCAGGAAAATCACCTGGGCATCGGCTCTGATCCCGTCCAGCCAGCGACAGATCAGCTTTTCACGCTGCCTGCTCTTTTCGGGCCCCGGAGCGCCGAGGTGAAAATCAGAGGCAAAGTAAATTTTTTTTCCGGGCCTGAGATTGATTTGTTCCAAAAGGTATTTTTTCCTCAAAATTAATTATAATCCCGATGGAAATGTAAAAAATAATGCAAATCACTCTGCCCGTACTTTTGTTGAATTTATATTTGACCTATATTTGAGGAAAATAAATTTATTAGATATGCCTACTCCAAACAGGGTGCTTATAGCTGAAGACAGTTCCGTCATCCAGAACCTGGTAAAAAAGATCCTGGAATTCCAGAATTTTGAAATAACAGCCGTAAAAAATGGGGAACAGGTATTGCAAATGTTGCAAAAAGAGCATTTTGATATCATTCTTTTGGATATCAATATGCCCGTTATGGATGGTATGGAAAGCGTGAAAGCCATACGTGCGCTGGCCGATAAAGACAAGGCCAGGGTACCTGTAGTGGCCATTACGGGAAATGCCCGGAACTACTCGGAAGAAGAATTTAAGGAAGCCGGCTTCAATGAAGTACTGATGAAGCCGCTTAATTTTGATAAGCTGGTTATGGTGGTAAAAGAGCTCACCGATAAGTAAAAAGCAGTGGTCAATATTACTTTTTTAGGAACAGGCACTTCTTCAGGGGTGCCTGTTCTTACTTGTACCTGTGAGGTGTGCCGCTCGGCAGACTACCGCGACAAGCGCCTGCGGTCTTCGGTGCTTATCCGGTCAGGAAATACAAGTGTGGTTATTGACACTGGCCCTGATTTCCGGCAACAGATGCTGCAGACCGGCGGAGTACGCATAGATGCCGTTCTCTACACCCACGAGCATAAAGACCATACGGCCGGCCTTGACGACATCCGCCCGTACAACTACCTGCGGGGCAGAAAAGAGCAGATCCCGCTTTATGCCCGGCCGCACGTGCTGGCCCAGATCAGGCAGGAGTTCGGCTATATTTTTGAAGAAAATCCCTATCCGGGTGTACCGCTGGTCAGTACGCACACCATCGGGAGCGAGCCTTTCGAGATAGGTGACATGACCATCCGGCCCATTGAAGTGATGCACCATCAGCTTCCCGTGCTGGGCTTCCGGGTAGGCGATATTACCTACATTACCGATGCCAATTTTATTTCGGAATCTGAAAAAGAAAAAATAAAAGGCTCAAGGATCCTGGTGCTGAATGCGCTTCAGCGCACCCCCCACATTTCCCATTTTACGCTTTCTGAAGCCGTGGCCCTGGCCGGTGAGCTGGGCGCCGAAACCACGTATTTTACACACATCAGCCACAAGCTGGGCCTCCACCATGAAGTAGAAAAGGAGCTTCCTGCAGGTGTAAAGCTGGCCTATGACGGGTTAGCGGTACGGGCCTGAAAAGGGATTTCACCGCTGCCTGTAAAGAACTCGTCACTATTGCAACCCAAACCAATCCGGGCTTAACCATTATAGCCAGGACAGCGCCCAAGCACAATGCTTCAACCAAAATTTTGGAGAACAATAATTTTGTGTTTACCGAAATTGTGCAGGACGAAGAAATTGGAGACGCCTGGCTTTGGACATATAGAAAAACGAAAGGCTGAAAAAGGCGCACTGCTCACAATCTGGTGAGAAAAAACCGGTTTGTAAAAAGTCTTCTTTCCCTTAACTGACCTCCAGCACCCTGCCCTCCCTGCCGTTGACCGAGAAAAGCTCTCCTTTCTTTTTTCCGGCCAGCGCACGGCCGAGGGGAGAATCCAGCGAGATGCACATCACCACCCGGCCCGAAACGGTTACTTTTCCCAGGGCGGCGGATAGCAAAAACCACCCGTTGCCTGTTTGTACCAGGCTGCCTGCCGTGCATTCTTCGCGGGTAACGGTAAAGTCGGTTGCTTCAAATTTCCTGAGCTCCTGCCCCAGGTTTTCCAGCTGTGTACGCAGCATAAACACTTCGTTCTGGGCCATGGCCCGCCCGGTTTCGTATTTGTCGCCCATGCTGCTTTTTGATTCCTGGTTGGCCGATTGCTGTACGCTCAGGATATGCTGTTCAAGCTCATCCAGCCTTTTTCCGAACAGGACCCGTGCCTGTGTTACCACCTGGTGCTTATCCACTTTTTGCCGTTATAATGGGAGTATCACCGGGTTAATGCAGTGTTTTATCGGGTGCCGGTGCAGAAGCGTGGTACCCCTGGTCCATGACCATCCGGGCATATTTATCCAGCAGGTCGATGACCTTTTTCTGCGTTTTGGCTTTTACAATTAAACCCAGGTGGTATTCGTCGTCCATGGTCCATACTACTTCCGGATCGTTGAACGGGCTCATGTCGGGGTGCTTATGACCCGAGAGCGTGATCAGGATGCCCGAGTAGTTTTTGCTGACCTTCGGTAGCTTGTACCGGGTTTTGTTTCCTACGGCCGTTTCTATCCGGGCCCATTCTTTCCAGAGGTTGATGCCCGAAGATACCTCCACCATTTCGGCCAGGTGGGCGCCCCCCACGCGTGAGGCGGTTTCCAGGAAATAGAAGTTGCCGTCGCTATGGCATTGAATGATCTCCGTATGCACGGCAGAGAACCGCAGTCCGAAAGCCTCTATCACCTGGTGGTTCACCAGCGAAAGGGCCTCCTGCTCCAGGGAACCGTGCTCTACCGTCACCGACCGGAAAATACCGCCTCCGTGGGCCACTTCAAACGGGGTATTGAGGTACCGGCTGCACCGTTCAAAAATTACTTTGTTTTCATAAACCAGCGAATCTACATGGAAAACGTCGCCCGGCTTAAACGATTCGATCAGGTAATTATGCCGTTTTTCTCCGAGGCTGTTGATGTGCTCCCAGGCTTCGTCTTCTGTCAGCACTTTTTTAATGCCCGTGGCAGAGGCTTCCGAGCGCGGCTTGATGATCCATGGTCCGGGAACCGTACTGAGGTAGTGCCGGATATCCCCGTCGTTGAACAAAGCGCTGAACTGCGGAACGGGAATGTTGTGGTCGCGCGCCTGCATGCGCATGGCCAGCTTATCCCTGAAATAGCGGGCGGTGGTTTGTCCCATGCCGGGTATCCGGAAGTGTTCGCGTACCAGGGCCGCCTTTTCCACGTCAAAATCGTCGAGGGCCACCACAAGATCGATCTTCCTGTTCCGGAAAATAAAAGCGGTTCCTTCAATAATGGTCTGGTAGGTGCTGAAACTATTCTCTATATCTTCCAGGTAAAAGAATTCATCAATGCTTTCACGGGGCCAGGCCTTGTGCTCCAGCTTTTTATTGGTCAGCAGGAGAACGGTGTTTCCGCTTTCCCTGGCCGAACGCAGGAAGTCCACACCTTTGAAATACGTACATATACAAAGAATAGTCATAAAGCTTTTCGATTGGAGGAAATTTGGTAATTCGCCTAAAAATAAGAAAGCCGTCCGATTTTCGGACGGCTTTTGCCAAATATTTTTTTGTCAGAACTTATTTGCCTGAAGTTTTTTCTTTGGGAATCACGTCACCCTTGATGGTTAAAACTTCCTGGCTGTTCTCGGCGTTGCTGATCACGGTGATGGTTTTGTGAAAGGCGTTAGGCCGGTTTTTGGTGTCATATCCTACCTTGATAACCTTGGTCTGGCCGGGCATGATAGGGTCTTTAGACCATTCCGGGGTAGTACATCCGCACGATGCCTGCGCATTGGTGATCACCACAGGAGCCGTTCCGATATTGGTTACTTCAAAAGAATAGTTGATTACACCGGCTTCTTTCACTTTACCGAAATCGTGAACCATTTTGTTGAACTTCAGTTTTCCCTGGGCATGCGATGCTACTGCGAAAAAAAGGATACCTGCCAGGGTAAAAAATAATTTTTTCATCGTTAATTGCTTTTAGTTTAATAAATGCCGTTTCTGATATAACGATACAAATTAAACGGTCATTTTTGAACTATAAAAATTTTTAACACCGCATTAACAAAGCTTTTAAACACGTAAACTTTAAAAAAATTAGGTTAACTTTACCGTACGAAACCTGATCATTTAAGGCATTTAGCGTGCGCTTATCTAATTAACAGACCATATATGAGTGAAATACTTATTGAAAACAATACTTTCAGAGATATTGGTCTCACAACAGACGAAATTCTCAGGGACTACCGGCTGGCCTGCGAAAGCAGGGTTGCCAGCGTGATAGGCCGGAAAGATGTGTTCATGGGTAAAGCGAAGTTCGGAATTTTCGGCGACGGAAAAGAACTGGCTCAGATAGCACTTGCCAAAGTTTTTAAAGCAGGAGACTACCGCTCGGGATACTACCGTGACCAGACCCTGCAGGCCGCTATCGGTGGCCTCACCTGGCAGCAGTTCTTTGCCCAGATGTATGCCCATGCCAATCTCGACCACGACGTTCATTCAGGCGGAAGAGCCATGAACGGGCATTTCGGCAACCATTGGATAGACGATAACGGCAACTGGCTGAACCTGAAAGAAATGAAAAACAGCGTGATGGATGTCAGCTCTACCGCCGGGCAGATCCCGCGCTCGCTCGGTTTGGCTTATGCCTCCAAGCTGTACCGCCACCTCAGGGAGCTGCAGGGGGAAAATCCTTTTTCCGACAGGGGCAACGAGGTATGCTACGCCACCATAGGCGATGCCTCTACCTCACAGGGCATGTTCTTTGAAACCATTAATGCCGCCGGAGTGCTGCAGGTGCCGCTGGTGATCTCCGTATGGGACGATGGCTACGGGATTTCTGTACCCATTCAGTACCAGACGGTTAAGGAGAGCATTTCCGAAGCATTGAAAGGCTTTGAAAAAGAACCCGGTACAAACGGCATCCGGATCATCACCGTTAAAGGGTGGGACTACCCCGGCCTGATCCGGGCTTACCGGGAAGCCGAGATCCTGGCCCGGGAAGAGCATATCCCGGTACTGGTTCACGTGGAAGAAATCACGCAGCAGCTGGGCCATTCGGCTTCGGGCTCGCACGAGCGCTATAAGCCGGCGCGGCGCCTGCAGTGGGAGCTGGACTTTGATTGTAACCCGCGATTCAGGGAATGGATACTGGAAAACGGGATCTCGTCAGAAGAAGAGCTGCTCAGGATAGAAAAGGAAGCGGAACAATTTGTCAAAAATGAACGCAAAAAAGCCTGGGAAGAATACCGGAAAGAAATAGACGAGCATAACGGCCGCGTAGCCCGCTTTGTGCAGGAGCATACCGCACAGGTCAGCGGGTTCCCGGAAATGCTGGAAAAAATAAAAAAGCGGCTGGCGTCAGGGAACTCCCAGACGACCCGCCGGGAGGGGATCTCCGCGCTCAAAATGTTTATCCGTATCGTGGAAGACCGGCAGGTACGGCAGCAGGGCACCGCTTTGCTGGAAGAGCTGGAGCAGGTAAACCGCCGGAAATTCAATACCCACCTCTATTCGGAAACACCCTATTCGCCGATGAATGTGAGCCGGGTGGCACCGGTTTATACGGAAGACAGTGAGCTGGTAGACGGCAGAACCATTATCAATACCTACTTTGACGGGCTCTTTGCGGCCGACCCCCGCGTTTTTGCCATCGGTGAAGATATCGGTAAGATAGGCGATGTAAACCAGGGATTTGCCGGCCTCCAGGAAAAATACGGCGAGCTTCGCATAACCGACACGGGCATACGTGAAACCACCATTATCGGGCAGGGTATCGGCGCTGCCATGCGGGGACTGAGACCGATTGTAGAGATTCAGTATTTCGACTATATCTACTATGCGCTGGCCACCCTCACCGATGACCTGGCCTCGCTGCGCTACAGGACCGTAGGAAAGCAGCGGGCGCCGCTGATTGTAAGAACCCGCGGCCACCGCCTGGAAGGGATCTGGCATTCGGGCTCACCCATTGCCGTTATGCTGAACTCATTGCGGGGACTGCACGTGGTGGTGCCGCGGAATTACGTGAAAACAGCCGGCTTTTACAATACGCTGATAAAAGGCGATGACCCCGCCCTCATCATTGAAAGCCTGAACAGCTACCGGGTGAAAGAGCTCATGCCGGTTAACCTTACGGAGGTCTGTGAGCCGCTGGGCGTGCCGGAGATCATCCGCGAAGGCTCCGATGTGACCGTGGTAACCTACGGATCCATGTGCCGTATCGTGGAAAAGGCAGCTGAGCAGCTGGCGCAGTTCGGCATCAGCGTCGAAGTGATCGATGTGCAGACGCTGCTGCCCTTTGATATCCATCACATGATCCTGGATTCCGTTAAAAAAACAGGACGGGTGGTGTTTGCCGATGAAGATATGCCCGGCGGGTGTTCGGCCTATATGATGCAGCAGGTGCTGGAGGTACAGGATGCCTACCATTACCTCGACTCCAAACCCAGGGCCATCAGCGCTGAAGCGCACCGGCCGGCTTACGGAAACGACGGGGATTATTATTCCAAGCCCAACCCGGAAACCGTATTTGATGTGGTTTATGAGCTCATGTCTGAAGCCCGGCCGGACCGGTTTCCGCCCTTCTGAAAGACAGAATAAGAAGATTTTAAAACTATAAATACATGAAGGATTACATCCAATCGAATAAACAACGTTATCTCGACGAACTTTTTGATTTCCTGAGGATCCCCTCGGTTAGCGCAGACTCCAGGCATCAGCAGGATATGCTGCGTGCCGCCGAATACATTCAGGGAAAGCTCCTGGATGCCGGTATGGACACGGCAGAAATCTGCCCTACGGCCGGGCATCCCGTTGTATATTCGGAAAAAAATGTAGACCCTTCCCTGCCCACTATCCTGGTGTACGGCCATTACGACGTGCAGCCGGCCGACCCCCTCGAGCTCTGGCACAGCGCTCCCTTTGAGCCGGTCATAAAAACCACGCCTGTTCACCCCGAAGGAGCCATCTTTGCCCGCGGTGCCTGCGATGACAAAGGACAGATCTATATGCACGTAAAGGCCATAGAGGCCATGCTGAAGCATGACGGCCTTCCCTGTAACGTAAAGATCATGTTTGAAGGAGAAGAAGAGGTGGGATCAGAAAACCTGGGCGAATTTGTCCGGCAAAACAAAGAAAAGCTGAAAGCCGATATTATCCTTATTTCCGATACATCTATCATTGGAAACGATATTCCTTCCGTAGAGACCGGCCTCCGCGGACTGGCCTATATGGAAGTGGAAGTAGAGGGCCCGAACCGTGACCTTCATTCCGGGGTATATGGCGGAGCGGTAGCCAACCCGGTCAACATGCTGGCACAGATGATTGCTTCGCTGCACGATGAGAACGGGAAAGTGACCGTCAAAGGGTTTTACGATAAGGTGCAGGAGCTGAGCGCGGAAGAGCGCGAGGCCCTGGAAGCCGCACCTTTTGACCTGGAAGAATACAAAAAAGACCTGGGCATAGCAGAAGTCAGCGGGGAGGCAGGATATACCACCCGGGAAAGAGCTTCGATACGCCCTACGCTGGATGTGAACGGGATCTGGGGAGGGTACACGGGAGAAGGCTCGAAAACCGTGCTTCCGTCAAAAGCCTTTGCCAAAATCTCCATGCGCCTGGTGCCTGACCAGGACTGGCACGAAATCTCCGACCTGTTTACCGCCCACTTTACGGCCATTGCGCCGCCTACCGTCAAAGTAAAAGTGAAGCCGCACCACGGCGGGCAGCCTTACGTGATGCCTACCGATTCTGCGGGGTATGAGGCGGCTTTTAAAGCCATGGAAGAGGCTTTCGGGAAAACCCCGGTACCTACCCGCGGCGGCGGAAGTATCCCGATCGTGTCGTTGTTTGAAAAAGAGCTGGGGCTGAAATCGATTTTGCTGGGCTTCGGCCTGGATTCCGATGCGCTGCATTCGCCCAACGAGCATTACGGGATTTTCAACTTCATGAAAGGCATTGAAACGATTCCCCTGTTTTACAAATACTATAGCGAGAGTTTCCAATGAGTTCTATTGACCTGAACGGGCTTTCTACCGAAGCCGGTTCCCACCACGATAACCTGGAGAAGAAATCTGTACGGGAAATCCTGGAAGGGATCAACTCCGAAGATAAAACGGTGCCCCTGGCTGTAGAAAAAGCTATTCCGCAGATAGAAAGCCTGGTGAACCGGGCGACGGAAAGAATGCAGCAGGGCGGGCGGCTGTTCTATATCGGTGCCGGCACCAGCGGCCGCCTGGGCATTGTAGATGCCTCGGAGTGTCCGCCAACCTACGGAGTGCCCTTTGACCTGGTGATCGGACTGATCGCCGGCGGTGATTCAGCTATCCGTAAAGCGGTGGAGAATGCCGAAGATGACCCCGATCAGGCCTGGAAAGATATGGCGCAGTACCATCCCGGCCCCCTTGATACGGTTATCGGCATAGCTGCTTCGGGCCGTACCCCTTACGTGGTGGGCGGGCTTAAAGCGGCCAATGAAAATGGCCTTTTGACCGGTTGTATCGTTTGTAACTCGGGCAGCCCGGTGGCGGCCGGTGCGCAGTTTCCGGTAGAAGTGGTGGTGGGTCCCGAATATGTGACAGGCTCTACCCGTATGAAATCAGGTACGGCCCAGAAGCTGGTGCTGAATATGATCTCTACTACCCTCATGATCCGCCTGGGAAAGGTGAGGGGCAATAAAATGGTAGATATGCAGCTGAGCAATGAAAAGCTGGTAGAGCGGGGTGTGCGTATGATCATGGCCGAAACCGGTGTAGATTATGCGCAGGCCAAAGCAGGATTGCTGGAGCATGGGAGCGTGCGGAATGCCGTAGATTTTTACCGGGGTAAATGAACTGGTTTTCTCCTTATTGGTTCTATCCCAAAACGTTGCTTTCCTTTTACTGGGCAAACGTTTACCTGCTCTGGCTGCTGGGGCTGGTTCCTTTTTTCTTCTTCCTGAAATGGGTATTCAGCTCGCACCGGAAACAAACGCTCCTTTTATCGGTAGAAGGCCTGGCCGGGAAGAGGGGGCTTCTGGTGAAATTCCGGTTCCTGGTTCCTCTCTTTTTCATGATGGGGGTGGGCTGCCTGGTGCTGGCTATCGCCCGGCCGCAGCTGCCCGGTTCGGGTTCTGAAAACTTTACAGAAGGGGTTGACATTGCCATTGCGGTAGATATTTCTGAATCCATGCTGGCCCGTGATCTGCAGCCCAACCGGCTGGAAGCCGCCAAAAATATCGGCCGGCGCTTTATTGAGGGAAGGATCAATGACCGCATCGCGCTGGTAGCCTTTGCCGGCGAAACCGTTACGCTGAGCCCGCTAACCACAGACTACGTATCGCTGAAAGAGTACCTGGCAGACCTTAGCACCGACCTGGTCAAAACCTCCGGAACGGCCATAGGAACGGCACTGGCCTCCTGCGTGAACAAGCTCAGGGATGTGCCGGGCAAATCAAGGGTGGCCATTATTATCAGCGACGGCGATAATACAGCGGGGGCTATTCCACCCGAAACGGCCCTGGAGCTGGCCCGTTCGTTTGGTGTGCGGGTATATACCATTGCTATCGGAAAACCGGGCTCAGACGAAGTAGTGGATGAAAAAACACTGCGTATGCTGGCCGGCGGACCGGAAGGCCGTTTTTTCCAGGCTACCGATAATACGGCGCTTACCCGCATTTTTGACCAGATTGACCACCTGGAGAAAAGCCTGGCCGAAAGCTCCCGGGTGTATGACATGACCGATTATTATTACCAGTACCTCAACTGGGCCATTCTCTTCTTTTTGATGTCGCTATTCCTGAGATTTACTTTCCTGGGAAATCTTTTGGAGGACTGATGCAGTGTCTCCGGATTGTGTACATTTGATTTACTAAGGCTTGGTTCTCGACTACGCTCGAACTGACAGGAAGTGCTGCCACTTGTCAGTTCGAGCGTAGTCGAGAACCAAGCGTAGCCGAGAACTCACCCCCCGATCGCTACCTTCTGCAGCACCGAAGCAATGATCTGCCGGGTATTGATCCCGTCTGCTTCTGCTTCGTAATTCAGGATGATCCGGTGATTGAACACATCACTGACCAGTGCCTTAACATCTTCGGGCAGCACGTAATCGCGGTGGTTAAAGAAAGCATGTGCTTTAACGGCTTTATAAAGAGAAATGCCTGCCCTTGGTGAAACACCGAAAAGAATATACCGGGCCTCGTCTTTTAAGCCGTACTCTTCCGGGTTCCGGGTGGCAAACACCAGCTCCACAATATACTTTTCCAGGGTTTCCGAAATGGTTACCGCATGGATATGGCGTTTTATTTCCTCAATCTCCCGTTTGTTCAGTACGTGGTGAATCTTCGGGTCAAAATCATAGCCCGAAACCCGCTGAATCATTTCCAGCTCGGAGCGCTTGTCGAGGTAATCCACGTATACCTTCATCATGAAACGGTCTACCTGGGCTTCGGGCAGGGGATAGGTACCTTCCTGCTCCACGGGGTTCTGGGTGGCCAGCACCAGGAATGGCGTATCCAGCCTGAACGACTCCTCGCCTATGGTGATCTGCTTCTCGGCCATGGCTTCCAGGAGGGCCGACTGCACTTTGGCCGGTGCGCGGTTCACCTCATCGGCCAGGATCAGGTTAGAAAAAATAGGCCCCTTTTTTACTTCGAAATCCCCTGATTTCTGGTTGTAGATCATGGTGCCTACCAGGTCTGAGGGGAGGAGGTCAGGGGTGAACTGGATCCGCTGAAAACCCAGGTCAAGCACCTGGGCCAGCGAGTTGATGGTTTTGGTTTTTGCCAGGCCGGGAACACCCTCCAGCAGAATATGGCCATCTGTAAAAAGGCCGATCAAGAGACGGTTGATCAGGTGCTCCTGTCCAATGACCGCCTTGCCTATTTCGGTGTGAATTTCACTGATTTTACGATGAAGATATTCTTTTCTTTCCATTGGTATTATTTCTTTATTTCCAGGAACCTTTCTTTTCCGAAAAAGTCCTTCAGTAGCTTAACATGGCGATAACCCCGGTCCCGGAAGACCCCGGCTGTCTCTTCCCCCAGGTAGCTGTTGATCTCCACCCAGATGGAGCCCCGCGGGGCCAGGTGGCGGAAACCGGTTTCGGCAATATGCCGGTAAAAAACCAGCGGGTCCTGGTTGGGCACAAAAAGGGCCAGGTGAGGCTCGAAATCCAGGACGTTTTTACGCATCTCCGGTTTCTCGTTTTCCTTTACATAAGGCGGATTGCTGATGATGAGGTCAAAAGTGTCTGTATCAAAAGGATTTTTGAAATCCAGCATATTGGCATGGGCAAAAGTTACCTGTGCCTGGTGAGCCCGGGCATTGTTTTCTGCCGTAGCGAGCGCATGTTCTGAAATGTCAATGGCATATACCCGGGCATCCGGAATCTCCAGGGCCAGGGTTACTGCAATACAGCCACAACCTGTACCCAGGTCAAGAATTGTTTTGGGCGAAAGGGAAGAAACCCGGGTGACCATTTCTTCGGTTTCCGGGCGGGGAATGAGCACAGAGGGGTTTACTTCAAAGTGCCGGTTCATAAACCAGGCTTCTCCCAGGATGTACTGAACGGGCTCGCCCTGGTTGATCCGTTCAATATAAAACTCCAGGGAACCGGCATCCCGGTCGGTTTCACCCACCAGGATATCGGTCCGGGTGATTCCCCAGAGTTTTTGTAAAAGCAGAAAAGCGATTTCACGGGCCTCGTCTTTGCTGTAAAACCAGATCTCCGCACAAACCTTTTCATAAATTTCTTTCAGGCTTCTCATACATTCTTTAACGCTCGGGAGCGGGGCTTACAGCTTCCTGATCCAGATATTTCTGAACTGGGTTTTGTTGCCGTGATCCTGTAATGATATAACGTCTTCACCGTGCGCTTCAGGATAATTATGAAGGCCGATGTAAAGCGTAAGTCCGTTAATGGTTGAATTATTCTGTACTACCACACCGTTATGAATCACCGTTACAGTGGCAGGGGCATCCAGGCGGCCGTCAGGCTTAAAGCGCGGAGCCCGGTAAATAATATCGTAAGTGTTCCACTCCAGCGGGCCCCGGGTAACGTTCACCAGCGGCGGATGATCCTTGTAAATGCTTCCGGCCTGTCCGTTGGCGTATGTCCGGTTATTGTAGCTGTCAAGAATCTGGATCTCGTACCGGTCCTGCAGAAACACACCACTGTTTCCGCGGCCCTGGCTTACGCCTTCCACCACATCAGGGGCGCTCCATTCTATGTGCAGCTGGCAGTCGCCAAACTTCATTTTGGTCTGGATATCGCCTGAGCGGGGCACTACCTCTATATAATCATTGTCTACGATTTTCCAGGGGGCGGGTTTTTTGGGGTCTTTCTTGCTCACCCATTGGTCCAGGTTTTTCCCGTCAAAAAGCACGATGGCATCTGAAGGAGCGTTACCTGCATTTTTGCCCGGGGTGACTACTTTTACTTCGGGTTCCCAGATCTCCGTCATTTCGGGCTTCATCTTCATGGGAGATTCTTTCGGCGGAACATCGGAGTATTGTGCACGGGCAGTGCCGGCGGCAAGCGTTAAGGCTGCAATTGTCGTTAGAAATCGGGTCTTCATGATAGGTATATGATTAAAATTCAATAAAAGTGTCTATCTGTTTTTCCACAAACCGGGCGTACACCTCAAAGGTAAAGGCTCCGTCTGAAAAATGGGCCAAAATATTGGCTAATTTTAAACGTAAACCTAAAATATCTGCATTCAGATAGGCCAGTACGTCACTGAAATGGCTCAGGCCCACGGCGTTCCCGTACGCCCCTGATGACACGCCCACCAGGGCAATTTTCTTTCGGCTGAAGCTGTCGGGGTGCCGCAAGGCATCCACAAACGACTTCAGCACACCCGGGAAAGAGCCGTTATACTCCGGGATGATAAAGATCAGCTTGGGATGAGCGTCTATCTGTTTCTGAAACGAAGCAAAGGCCGGGTCAGAAGCGCCGTAGGTGTTGGAAAAAATAAAATTATGAGGCAAATCTTTCAGATGTATGATCTCATGTTCCCTGTTTCTTTCTGTCAGCCGCTGCGAATAATAACCCGCTATCTTTTCAGAAAAGGAATCCTCCCGGTTAGTACCCACTATAATACCAATACTCATGTTGCAATTTAAATCTTTCTTCTCAAAAACAATATTGTGACGTTTCAGTTCTTAAAAAATGAAGCAGTTGCACAAAAATATTCGTAAATTTGTCACACTTTAATATTTAAACCCGAAATATCAGATGAGTCAGTCATTAATAAAGCCCGGGGTGGTTACCGGAGAAGCTTTAAACCAGCTTCTGAGAATCGCCAATGAGAATAACTTTGCCCTGCCTGCGGTTAACGTGGTAGGAACAAACTCCATCAACGCTGTTCTGGAAACGGCCAGAGCCGTCAATTCACCGGTAATTATCCAGTTTTCCAATGGCGGAGGCTCGTTTTATGCAGGGAAAAGTCTTTCTAACGACGGGCAGAAGGCTGCCATTGCCGGTAGCATTTCCGGCGGATTGCACGTGCATAACCTGGCCGAAATGTACGGTGTCCCTGTGGTATTGCATACCGACCACTGTGCTAAAAAGCTGCTTCCGTGGATAGACGGCCTCCTGGATGCCGGTGAAAAACATTTTGCGGCCACAGGAAGCCCCCTGTTCAGCTCGCACATGATCGACCTTTCAGAAGAGCCGATCCGGGAGAATATCGAGATATCTAAGCGGTACCTTGAAAGAATGGCCAAAATGGGCATGACGCTGGAAATCGAGCTCGGTGTGACCGGCGGAGAAGAAGATGGCGTGGATAACTCCGATGTAGACAGCTCAAAGCTCTACACCCAGCCGGAAGAGGTAGCCTATGCCTACGAAGAACTGCTGAAAATCAGCCCGAACTTTACCATTGCGGCCGCATTTGGAAATGTACACGGCGTGTATAAGCCCGGCAACGTATCGCTGAAGCCGGTTATCCTTAAAAATTCACAGGATTATATTCAGAAAAAATACGGTACGGGTGATCTGCCCGTAAACTTTGTGTTTCACGGCGGCTCCGGCTCTTCAAGAGAAGAGATCCGGGAGGCTATAGAATACGGTGCCGTTAAAATGAACATTGATACCGATATGCAGTGGGCATCCTGGGACGGTATCCTGAACTACTATAAGAGTAAGGAAGGCTATCTTCAGTCGCAGCTGGGCAACCCCGAAGGCGCGGACTCTCCCAATAAAAAATACTACGATCCGAGAGTCTGGTTGCGTAAAGCAGAAGAATCTATGGTCAACCGGTTAAAAATCGCTTTTGAAGACCTGAATTGCCTTAACAGGAACGAAGGCCTGTTCTGATTGTTTTTTTAATCTGACCAACATAACAGACCCCGGAGATTTGCCTCCGGGGTTTTTTATTTTCCGGCCGTGATTTTCTGGTCATGGCAACTAATGCTTTTGTATTATTTTAATATAAATGTGTGATATTTACACAATTTTAACAAATAATATTTAATATTCACGCAAAAAGCGAAGTTTGTAAAAAAAATATAAAAAATATGAGTATTTCTGCCCGGCCAGTTTATACGGTATTTCAGATTATCCTTTATATTTCGGGCAATTATTCAACCATTTTAATTTTCCGTATGAAAACAAATCTATTTTTTAAGTACGGCTTCGTCTTATTGTTGGGATTTCTGTTGATTCAGACCGACACCTTCGGACAGGCCAGGACAATTCAAGGAAGGGTAACAGATGCGGCAGACAATGCTCCGCTCCCGGGTGTAACCGTACAGGTCAAAGGCACAAACACGGCCGCACAGACCAACGTTGACGGGGAGTATAGTATTTCAGTGCCCGGAAATAATGCGGTGCTGGTGTTCTCCTTCGTAGGGATGATCACCCAGGAACAGACCGTAGGAACCAGGAGCCAGCTGGATGTGGCCCTGAAAAGTGACCAGGCTGCTTTAGATGAAGTGGTGATTGTAGGTTACGGTACCGCTAAAAAGAAAGACCTGACCGGTGCGGTGTCTATCGTTAAAGTATCTGAGCTGGTAGAACAGCCTAACTCTAACGTGGCTAACCAGCTGCAGGGCCGTGCTTCCGGTATTACGGTGCTGGGTACCGGACAACCCGGTACTCCTCCGCAGATCAGGATCAGGGGTATCAACTCTTTCGGTAATAACGCCCCCCTGTTTGTAATAGACGGTATGCCTACCCAGGATATCAACTACCTGAACCCGAACGATATTGAGACCATGCAGGTGTTGAAAGACGCCGGTACAGCTTCTATCTACGGTTCAAGAGCGGCTAACGGGGTAGTGGTGATTACCACCAAAAAAGGAAAAGGCAAAGTAAGAGTGACCTACGATACCTTCCTGGGCACCCAGACTGTGGCCAAAGGAAATGTATATAACCTGCTGAATCCGCAGGAAATGGCAGACCTGAAATGGATGATGTACAAAAACATGAACCTGCCGCTTTCAGATGCCCAGTACGGTACAGGGGCTACTCCCGTTCTGCCGAACTACATCATTCCTACAGGTGCGGCTACGGCAGATGAGTCGTTGTACAATGTAAATCCGAATTATACAAATTCAGGGGATATCGGTGGTTTTTACCGGATTGTGAAAGCCAACAAAGCGGGTACCGACTGGTTCCACGAGGTATTTAAAGATGCACCCATGCAAAGCCATAACCTCAGCGTAAGCGGTGGAGGCCAGCAGGGAAGCTATCTCCTCTCTTTGAACTACTATGACCAGGTGGGTAACCTTATGAATACCTATATGAAAAGATATACGGTGAGGTCTAACAGCCAGTACAACGTATCCAAAAGGATTCGTGTAGGCGAAAACCTGGCCGTGGCATTTGTGAATAACCCTACTTCTGGAATCCTGGAAGAAGGTAGTGCGATCGGTATGTCTTATCGTGAGCAGCCTATCATCCCGGTATACGATATCAAAGGAAACTTTGCCGGTTCATTTGCTTCCGGGATGGGTAATGCCCGGAACCCGGTGGCTATCCGTGAACGTGCCGCCAACAACAAATCGTTAAATACTCAGGTATTCGGTAATGTTTTTGCAGAAGCGGACATCCTTAAAAACCTGGTATTCAGAACCAACTTCGGTGGAGCTTCGTTCAATTATCATGGTAGTTCATTCAGCTATCCGGAATATGAGAATGCTGAGAACGGTACAACCAACTCCTATTTTGAAAATGCCAGTCAGGGCTTCGGATGGACCTGGAGTAATACGTTGACCTATGATTTCAACCTGGGTTCTGACCATGTCTTTAAGGTGCTGGCTGGTACAGAATCTAACTACAGCAAATCGAGATATATGGAAGCACGTACGCTGGGTTACTTCTCTTTTGACCCCGATTACACCACACTTAGCACCGGTTCCGGCACTCAGACCAACGCAGGTAACCGGTCACAGGAGGCTCTGTTCTCGTATTTTGGCCGGGTAGAATACTCTGCGTTTGATAAATACATATTGAGTGCCATTGTACGTCGTGACGGTTCTTCCAAGTTTGTACAAAACTTCGGGGTATTCCCGGCTGTGTCTGCTGCATGGAAAGTTAAGCAGGAAGATTTCATGAGCGACGTTTCGTGGTTATCTGACCTGAAAATCCGCGGTGGCTGGGGTACTATGGGTAATCAGTTTAACGTAGATCAGGCCAACCAGTTTACTACGTACGGCCAGAGCCGCGGTGGTGCTTTCTACGATATTAACGGCACCGGTAACAGCACCGCAATGGGCTTTATCAGAACCCGTATCGGTAATCCGAACGCGAAATGGGAAGAAGTGGTTAACACCAACATAGGTTTTGATGCGGGCTTCTTTAACGATGCCCTCGTGGTTAACTTTGACTGGTACAAAAAGCAAACCAACGGTATGTTGTTTGCACCGGATATGCCGGCTACTGCCGGACAGGGAACCCGTCCTTCGGTAAACATTGGTTCCATGAGAAACCAGGGTATTGACCTGACCATTTACGGTGAGAAGCAGGTGCAGAAAGACCTGAGCCTGAACGCTACGGTGACTTTTACTTCTTATAACAACAAGATTACTAAGATTTCAGACGGAGCCGATTACTTTGACCAGGAGGGTCGCCGGTTTAACGGTTCGGCCATTGTAAGAAACCAGGTAGATCACCCCGTAGGCAGCTTCTTCGGTTACCAGATAGAAGGCTTCTGGAACTCGCAGGCTGAAATTGATGCGGCCAATTCCAAAGCCGGCGGAGAATACCAGTCTGACGTGGCGGTAGGCCGGTTCCGGTACAAAGATGTGAACGGTGACGGTAGAATCACCGCTGAAGACCGGACTTTCCTGGGCAACCCCAGCCCCGACTTCTCGTATGGTCTGAACCTGGGCGCCAAATACAAAGCATTTGATGTAAGCATCTTCCTGTACGGTGTTCAGGGCAACAGCATCTGGAACCAGGTAAGATGGTGGACAGATTTCTATCCAAGCTTCCAGGGAGCCAAGAGCAAAACTGCCCTGTACGATTCCTGGACTCCTAGCCACCAGAATGCTACGGCGCCTATCCAGGAGAACACCGGGTCGTTCAGTACCAGTACAGTACCTAACTCGTACTACGTTGAGAACGGTTCTTACTTAAGAGCGAAAAACGCGCAGATCGGATACCGGCTCCCGGCTAATCTGCTGTCGAAAGTGAAAATTGAAAGTGCAAGGGTGTATATTCAGGCAGCTAACCTGTTTACCTTCACCAAGTACTCAGGACCAGACCCTGAAGTGGGACAGGTACAGAATTCTACGGCGTTCGGATTGGACGAAGGAACCTATCCAAATACGAAGCAATTCCTGATCGGTCTTAACTTATCATTCTAAGTCTTAAATTATTCGAGAAAATGAAAACATCAAATAGATTTAAATATTCGATAATCCTGGCGGCCGCCCTTACCTTCGGAACTACGGCCTGTAAGGATTCATTCTTTGACCTTCCTGCTTTGGGGGCCTTATCCGATGCCCAGCTGAAAAGCCGCGCCGGTGTGGATGCCCTGCTGATCGGTGCCTATGGTGGATTAGACGGAACTGATATGGGAGCTGCCTCTTCCTGGGATGCCGCCGCTGATAACTGGATCTACGGTACTATTGGGGGTGGAGAAGCCCACAAAGGTTCTGACGGAACTGACCAGGCCGGTATTAACACCATTATGACCCACTTGGCTGACCCCAGCAACGGCTTCTTTAACAGCAAATGGGTGGTGTCTTACGAAGGTGTGGCGCGGACCAACGCCGTGCTGAAGAACGTGGCAGAGGCTGCTGATATTTCTGATGCAGATAAGAAAGGGATCCAGGCGGAAGCACGTTTCCTGAGAGGGCATTATTACTTTGAGCTGAAAAAGATGTTTGGTAATATTCCGTGGGTGGATGAAACCACAGAAGATGCCACAGCGGTAGGCAATACCGAAGACGTATGGCCAAAGATTGAAGCCGATTTTAAATTTGCCTACGATAACCTGCCCAATACCCAGAGCCAGAAAGGCCGGGCCAACAAATGGGCTGCGGGGTCTTACCTGGGTAAAGCGCAGCTGTACCAGAAAAAATGGGCTGAAGCAAAAGCTACTTTTGATGCGGTGATTGCCAACGGGGTAACTTCCAGCGGTGAAAAATACGGTCTCCTGGATCGCTACCAGGACAACTTCGATGCTGCTACCAAAAACAGCAAGGAGTCGGTATTTGCGGTACAGCAGGTGGCCAATGACGGTTCAAACTCCATTAATAACGGAAACCAGGGCTGGATGTTGAACTTCCCGTACAACTCGCCTTTCGGATGTTGTGGATTCTACCAGCCAAGCGTTGACCTGGCCAACTCGTTCCAGACCGATGCCGCCGGGTTACCTTTAGTAAGTACATACAATACCAAGGCGCTGAAAAACGACCAGGGTATCCTTTCGAGTGCAGCCTTTACACCGGATAACACTACTCCTCTGGACCCAAGACTTGACTGGACCGTAGGTAGAAGAGGAGTACCCTTCCATGATTGGGGCTACCACCCCGGACAAACCTGGATTCGTGACCAAAGCTATGCCGGTCCGTATTCACCTAAGAAAAGCGTTTACTGGCAGGCCACTCAGGGCGTTTATGCCGATAAAAGCTCTTGGGCTCCGGGTTCAGCCATTAACGTTAACCTTATCCGTTTTGCAGACGTTCTGTTGATGAATGCCGAGGCAGAAGCTCAGCTGGGTAACCTGGCCAGGGCTCAGGAGCTGGTGAACATGGTACGGGCACGGGCGGCCAAAGAAGACAGCTGGCTGCATGATTATGCCGATCCAAGCGATCCGATGGGTGGATTCTCCAGCAAGCCTGCTGCAAACTATGTGGTTAAGACCTATCCGGCCGGAGCCTTTGCTGCTAAAGGTAAAGACGGTGCCCTGCAGGCCATTTATTTCGAAAGAAAACTGGAGTTGGCTATGGAAGGCCACCGCTTCTTTGACCTGTCGAGATGGGGTATTGCCGCAGAAACCATGAATGCCTATTTCAGTTACGAAGGAGCCATTACCCCTGACGTAAGAGGAGGCCGGTTTACCAAAGGTAAAAACGAAATCTATCCTATTCCGCTGCGTCAGATTGACCTAAGCACCAAGAACGGACAATCGCCGTTGAAGCAGAATCCGGGATATAATTAATTGAGTTAATAACATAATAGATAGTCGAATTTATTATTCGACTATCTATTATGTTATATAAAAAGAATTTTGACTATTCCGCTCTTCTACACATTTTAGCTGCATATTTAGCTAAGTTGGTCTATTTACTTCGCATAACACGTCCCTAAAAAACACCATTTTGAACAATAAAAGTAAAATACTAATTGTACCAGCTCCCATTCAAAGCCATATTATTCCTTCCCTATATTTAGGAGAGTTACTGAGTACTTCATTCATACCTGTTTTTGCTATTACAGACTTTGGTGAATATAAAAGTTTAGTGCAAAATAATGGCTTTGAAACAGTAAGCCAATCCGGTATAAAATGTTTGGTTAATTTTGAAGGTAGGTATATTATACAAAAGAAGCACAAAAAGCTTACTTTTATCAGATTGATTAACTGTATCAGAAAGAACGAATTGTTCAAACTGAGAAGGCAAGAATTTTATAATATCCTTAGAGATACAAATCCCCAAGCTGTTATTTTAGACATTTATAATAGTACTGATTACTTTGTGTTAAAATCAATAGCCCCCAGTCTTAATATACTTTTCTTCAACCCTATGTTATCTGTGCATAAGATAGAAGGGTTTCCTGAGGTTTCCGACGGGGAGTGGGAGATAAGTGGGTCATCTATCGAAAATAATTTGTTTAAGAGCGGGAAAAAGCGGGGTAAACTGGATTTAGAGTTTACCAAGGCTTATATACTCAATTATTTTCTTTTGAAGCAAAGAAAGGAAATTTTAAAAACCTCTGGCATTAAAGCAGATAATGTTGATTTTAGTAATAAATATACCTTAGTTTTTAAGAACGTACCTGAGTTAATTTTAGCACCGGAAGAACTAGAGTTTTCAAAAGAAGTAAGATTACCATGGCAATATTATCTCGGTTTATGCCTTCAAAAGCATAGGAAAATTGAGGGTTTTAATAGTGATTTTACTTATAGGTGGGAAGAGATTCTAAGAAGGAAGAAAAAAATTGTCTATTGTTCATTTGGTACGTATTACTCCGGGACAAATAAGGTTTTATATGAGTTTGTTACTAAGCTGGTTGCAGTTTTTGAACAAATGCCAGATGTTGAATTGATTGTTGCGGTAAACCGTTTTATCAGGGAGACTATGGTAGCTAACATGTTAATGCCTAAAAATATCAACTTTTTTTCTTATGTTCCTCAACTTTTAATCCTCGAAAGATCAGATTTATTTATTACCCATGGAGGATTGGGTTCAATCAAGGAAGCGATTTTTTATAAAGTCCCTATGCTGGTTTATCCTATTTCCAAACAATACGATCCAACAGGGAATGGATTGAAAGTCGAGTATCATAAAATTGGTTTGAGGGGAGAATTTGAAAGCGAGAAATTAAATGACATGAAGAATAAGATAGATCAGCTTTTAGGTGAGCCAATGTTTAAGGATAGGATAGGAGAATTTCATCATAGAGTGCAATGTAATTATAGCAAACAGAATAACGTGGAAACACTAATCAGTTTAATATTATGAAATTAAATCCTAATAATATTAATGCATATGAAACTTTACGATATGTGATTGGTTTGTTAAAAATTAAAATAACAAATCGAAGCCTGAAAGATTCATTCCTCAGCCACAGTGATGTATCTACTATGTCAGGTCTAAGTGATATCCTTAATGAATTCTATGTGCCAAATTTGGCTGTAAATATTGGCCCTACACAGCTATCAGAGATACCCCTTCCTGCTATTGGATACTTTGACATTGGAGGGGGCATTTTTGTGGTTATTACTAAAGTGGAGGAGGATTCTATAGAGTGGTATCATAATGTTCTTGGAGTAAAGAAAGAACACATCCAGGATTTTTTACAAAAATGGCAAGGAATTACCTTACTAATTCAACCCAATGAGAAGTCAGGAGAAATAAATTTTAATGAAAATAAAAAGAAGGAGTTATCGGAGAAACTGAGAATACCGATTATTACAATAGGGCTTTTTGTATTTTGTAGCATTATATTCTATAATAATTATCAAAATCTATCTTTTTCTGAAAACGTATTGTACTACTCCCTTTTATTAATCAAAATTACTGGAACTTTTATTTCGTCTTTGCTAATACTGTACACCTTTGATGTAAATAATGCATTCGTTTCTAAACTCTGTCAAATGAATGCTTCTACAAGTTGCCGGAATATTTTAGATTCCAAAGAAGCGAAAATAATGGGTTTGATAAGCTGGTCAGAAGTCGGCTTATTCTATTTTGGAGGAGGACTCCTTGCGCTATTTTTTTTGAAAGCAGATTCTCTTCAGTTTTTAAAGATTTTAAACTTCCTGGCATTACCTTATACGATATGGTCTGTTTATTATCAATACGTTGTTGCGAAGCAATGGTGCTTGCTGTGTTTAATTATTCAAATTCTGTTATGGGTTGAATTTTTCCTTGGATATAACAATCATGCGACCTTTACTATATCCAGTCTGCCTTTATTGCTTTCCGTTTTTCTTTTTATTCCTATTGTTTGGAACTTATTGAAAAAATCTCTTCTGAAAAGTATAGCAACAGACTCAATATACTATTCTTCTCAAAAGGTCAAATTTGATCATAAGTATATTAGTACATGGATTCAAAATAAAGTTAGTCTACCGCCTTTTTTCGAAGGTATGGAGGTAATAAAAATGGGGAATCTTAATGCTTATCATCAATTACTGATTGTGCTTGCCCCAAACTGCCCTAATTGTTTTCATATATATTCATCATTAAAGAATCTTTTAAATAAAAGTGAGGATTTTTTAGTAATATTTCTTCTTGCAGCCTCTATGAATGAGAATGACAAGGGAGGGAAGGTGGTACGGATGATATTAAGTCAAAACTCTGTGAAAGATATGGCTGCAGCATTAGATATGTGGTTTAATGATAGTTCGAACAATATTGATAAATGGTGTAAAAAGATTAATAGTAAATTAGAAAATGAAAAAGGCCATTACCAAATGAATTTATATATGAGGTGGATGGATTTAGCGGGCATAGTTGAAACACCATCAAAATATTTAAACGGGAGCAAAATTTCTAACATATATTCAGGTAAAGATTTAATAAAGTTATGTACAATCATACAGAATAATAGCTTTTGAAAATTATCTATAATCTAATCTATTTTTTAACAATTTAAACATTATTATTATGAATGATTTACTGAAATTCTCAGGTTTTGCTTTAACAAGAGAGCAAATGACAAAAATTAAGGGCGGTTTCGATCCTAACGGTTGTTATGCTAAATATTCAGATGGAAGTGTTGGTGGATGTCAGCCAGGGGGTGGGAGCGGCTCTTGTGAATGGCTTGTTATGATGAACTATGCTTTAAAAACTTGTTGTACAGGAGCATGTAAAAGTTGGTCTTGGTAGTACATTTGAGATAAGATTTCGTGGATATATTTTCACGAAATCTTTAATAATTTATTGAGAATTTGTTTTATGATATATGGAAGATTCGGAACCCTAAGGAATGACTATATAAACTATATGTTCACGCATGATAATACCTAATTGGTGGACATCAGGTGTGAAAATTTTCAATGAATAATAATATAATAACAGCCTTAATTTCTATGAAGTACTTTCCTGTACTTGCTGTTCTCAGTATCTGTATGGCTTCCTGTTCTTCTTCAGTAAATAACAGCGAATCTGCTCCCCCTGAACCCTCCGGCCTGCCCGGTGAAACCCTGGCCAAAATGCACTGCGGCAGCTGCCATCAGTATGTGGAGCCCTGGATGCTGGATAAGAAAACCTGGGAAACCCGGACGTTGCCTGAGATGGGCCTCCGCCTGGGCGTAGGAGATGTATTCAGTAAAAATGTACTCCAGGTGCAGCAGGGTACTGAAAACCTGGTGTATGAGAACGTATACCCGCTGAGACCGAAGATCCACGAAGAAGATTATCAGAAAATAGTAGAATTCTACCTTAAAAATGCACCGGGATCGCCATTGCCGCAGGCGGCCCGGAAACCCCTGAAAGAGGAGCTGCCCGGATTCAGCTTTACTCCATTTTTACAGAGTGAAGGTTACCAGAACAACACCACGGCGCTTGGATTTGACCGGCAATCGGGTGCCGTGCTGGCCGGTAGCCCGAGGGGTGAGATCAAGCGGTTTATATGGAAAAACGGCGAAGTCGTCACCGATTCCATCATGGAGCCGGGCGTGTTTTCGGTGATCAGGAAATGGAAAAACGACTGGTATTTCCTGGACCTGGGCCAGTTGGGCCCGCACGAGAAAAGCCTGGGGAAGCTCATCCGGTATAACGATAAAACAGGTTCAGCCTACGTGCTGGAAAAGCTGCACAAACCGGCTGATTTTGCCTTTGCCGATATTAACCAGGACGGTACCGAAGATATCATCGTCTGCAACTTCGGCTTTGAAACCGGTAGCCTGGCCTGGTATGACGGTAAAACCCGGAAAGAGCAGGTGATCAAAAATATGCCCGGAGCCCGGAACATGGTAATTAAAGATATGGATAACGATGGTAAAGACGATATTGTGGTGCTGTACGCGCAGGGACTGGAGGGCATTTCGATCTTCTACAACAAAGGAAAAGGCCGGTTTAAAGAGGAGGCGGTCTTAACGTTTTCACCGGTGTACGGCTCTTCGTGGTTTGAGCTGGCCGATTTTAACAATGACGGCCTGCCCGATATTCTCTATGCTAACGGGGATAACGCCGACTATTCTTTTACCCTGAAGAACTACCACGGCGTAAGGATATTCGAAAACAAAGGAAAAAATACCTTTACGCAGGCCTGGTTTTACCCGCTTTACGGAGCCACCAAAGCTATGGCGGCTGATTTTGACGGCGATGGCGACCTCGATATTGCCGCTATTGCCTATTACCGGAAAGATGCCAGAGAAGGGTTTACCTATCTCGAAAATAACGGTGCTTATGATTTCTCGCCTGCTACCTTTAAAGAAGTGGAATCAGGCCAGTGGATGACCCTGGAGCTGGGCGATGTGAACGGCGACGGGCGTCCGGATATCCTGCTGGGAGCCCATGACCTGGCCCGGAAAAACAAGGCTACCCACCTGCCGTCAGAAGTAGCCGTACTGATCAACAAAAATTAAGTCAGAAGCGGCTCCGGCATAGCCGGAGCCGCTTCTCTCTGGTCTCTTTTATTACTTCAATCCTTTCCTGAACCATAGATAAACCGGCACACCCAGGGCCACTATACCCAGCCCGGGAAACGTAAACTGCGGCTTTTCCTTAATCAGGATAATAACGATAGCCGATGCAATTATGACATACAACAGCGGCAGAACCGGGTACAAAGGCGTTTTGATGGGTCTGGGGTGATCGGGCATTTTCTTCCGGAGAATAAAAATACCGATAATGGTCAGCACATAAAACAGGATAACCACCGTCATCAGGTAATCGAGCAGGTCGCCATACTTGCCGCTCAGGCACAATACCCCGGCCCAGGCACATTGCCACCACAGTGCAGTGCTCGGAACGGCCGCTTTATTCAGCTTTCCGAAGCTTTTGAAAAACAGGTTGTCCTTGGCCATGGTATAGGTCATGCGGGCACCGGTCAGGATAAGTCCGTTATTGCAGCCGAACGTAGAGATCATGATTAGTATAGCCATAAACACGGCCATAGACGGCCCGCCGATTGCCTCGGCCGTTGCGGCTGCCACGCGGTCCTGGGAGGCAAACTGGATCCCTCTCCCGATCACATCAGTGGCCTCGGGGCTTCCTTCCAGCGGAAGTATAAAAAGATAAACCAGGTTGGTCAGCAGGTACAAAACGGTCACCAGGAGTGTGCCGATGGCCAGGCCCCGCGGGATATTCCTTTCGGGATTGATCACCTCATCGCCGGCAGTAGCCAGCCCGTGCCAGGCGTCGCTTGAAAACAGCGTACCCACCTGGGTCACACCCAGTGCCAGCACAATGCCCATGCCACCGATTATTGTGGCTGTCCATTCGTTATTGACAGAGAGCATCGCCGTTGGGTTGGCCTGGAATATATGCGAGAAATTGGCCGATATGACCTCAGAATTGGCATAGATAAAGCCGATCACGATCAGGAAAGCCAGGGCGATCAGCTTGGTGCTGCCGAATATATTCTGGATGATTTTGCCCAGCTTGACCCCTTTGGTATTGGAATAGGTCAGGAAAATAATAGTGGCTATAGCCAGCAGCCGCTGAGACGAGATCTGGAAAGAGCCGTATATCGGAATGATCGGCTCATCATTGATCACCGAAGGTGCCAGCACACCGGTGTATTTGGCAAACGCTACGGCTACTGCAGCGATGGTCCCGGTTTGGATAACGGCAAAAAACGACCAGCCGTACAAAAAGCCGATCAGCCGGTTATAGGCTTTCTGAAGAAAAACGTACTGTCCGCCGGCATGGGGAAACATAGAGGCCAGCTCACCATAAGAAAGGGCTGCCATCATGGTCAGCCCGCCCGCAATAAGCCAGGAAAGAAGAAGCCAGCCGGTATCGCCCGTTTGCCGGGCCACGTCAGAAGAAACTAAAAAAATACCGGAACCGATCATGGTACCGGATACAAGCATTACCGCATCGTAGAGGTTGATCTCTCGCTTAAAATTTGCCATTCACAATAGTTGGTTAAGGTGTTGCTTGCAAAAATACATAAATAGCTTAGAAAAAATCAATTTTGAAGGGCTTAAAATCCTATCGGAAATTAACGATATTTGCTGAAAAATTGATCGTATGGATTTTGTACGTTTTGTAAGGAACTCCTCTGAAAGAGACGCCTGGTCTTCACTGTTGATCCTGTTCGGGTTTATCTGCCTGGGTTTTGTGCTGGCTTCCGTGGTGCAGGCAGGCCTGATGATAGTGGCTATTGTAAAAGAATCAGGCAGCATTGACCTCGAAGCGCTTAGCCGGGGAATGAGTAGCATGATGGGCAGCCGGACGGGCTGGTGGCTGCTGGTGACGGCACAGGGACTTTCCTCACTGATCTTATTTGTCCTGACGGCCCTGGCCTACTGGCGGTGGATAGAAAGAAAGCCAATAGCTGATTTCAGCTCCCGCCAACTCAGCTCCTCCGGTGTAATTCTCACGGTTTTTATTCTCCAGATGGCCTTCCTGCCGTTCAACTCCTACCTGGGCAGCATTAATGAAAATGTTCAGCTTCCCGGCTTCCTGAGCGGACTGGAAAATACGCTGAAAGAAATGGAACGGTCGGCTGCAGAAATTACCGAATACCTGGCCAAATCAGACACCCTCCCGCAGCTGCTGATGAATATCCTGGTGATCGGCGTTATTGCCGGTATCGGGGAAGAGCTCATATTCCGGGGTATTGTATTGCGGAAGCTGCTCAGAGGACTGAATAATGAACATCTGGCCATCTGGTTATCGGCGATCCTCTTCAGCGCTATCCATTTTCAGTTTTACGGCTTTTTGCCCCGCATGATGCTGGGTGCCTTTTTCGGATACCTGTATGTATGGACAGGGAATATCCGGGTACCTATAGCGGCGCATATTTTTAACAATACCGTGGCGGTGATCCTTTTTCATTTTATTCACAAAGGGGTAGTATCGCCCGAACTGGAGAAAATGGATAACATTCCCCTGCCCTGGGTAGTGCTTTCCACCCTGGTATTTGCAGCTCTTCTCTACAGGTTTTACTACCGGCAAAAAGCCCCTCAAACCGACGCCTGATCGTAGCTGCTTATGAGTACCATAGAGCTGCCGCCCAAGTACTATCACGATAACTTTGAGTACCTGCTAAGCTTTGTCAAAGACAAATACGCAGATCTGCTGGTAGAATCAGAGTGGAGGTTCCTGCGGAAATACTATACGCTGCCCGAAGACGCCCAATGCCTGTTTATCCGTTTTAAGAACCGGAAAGGCCTGTTCTTTAAGGTCAGCACCCTCAAATATGCAGAAATAGAAGATATTCCGGGAAACCTGGAAATACTGAAGACGCGCGGGTTTATTACCCTGCTGAACTTTGAAGATCACAGGCTCTGGCTCAATGAGCTGCTGGCCCTCCTTACCCGCAGCGAGCTGGTTGGGGCCTTTGGCCTCCGGGAGCTGAAAACGGCTAAAAAAGAAGAGATCACCGGGTACCTCAGGGCTTCATTGAGCGTAGAAGAAATCATTCGCGTTATCAGCAGCTCTTTTCCCTTGGTGAAGGTGAACTTTGAAGAAGAGGTATCCTTCCTGAAGTTTCTCTTTTTTGGTAACCGCAGCATGGATATGACCGAATTTGTGCTGCGCGACCTGGGCCTGGTGCAGTACTATAAGCAGCATGACGATCACCTGGTGGCCCGGTTTACCACCCGGAAAGAGGCAGAAGACAAGTGGCTGGTATCCGAGCAATACCTTGTTTTTGCTGAAATAAAAGAGACCTACGGGCCTGAACAGGTCTTTGACTGGTATTGCAGCTTCAGAGATGCCCACCGGCAGCTAAGCCCTGTTGCCGTTCCGGCCTTTCAGAAGCTTCAGCTGAACATCGGCCGGCACCTGGAGCGGTGCAAAGCCTATGACCTGGCCATTGAGCTGTATGATGACGCACAGGTTCCACCGGCACGTGAGCGCAAGGCCCGCTGCCTGGCCCGGGGTAAATTCTATGATGAGGCCCGGGCGGTATGCGAGGAGATGATCGTTTCTCCCTACAATGTAGATGAGCAATATTTTGCAGAATACTTCCTCACTACGCTTTCGGGCAAAAAGAACCGGAAGCAAACTACCGAATGGCTGAAGGAAGCCGATGAGATCACTATTGGGGCAGAATACCGGCACAGTGTAGAGCTGGGTAGCCTCGAATACTTCCTGGAGCAGGGGTATTCGGGTGCTTTTTCCGAAAACTTCTCCTGGAGAGCCCTGTTTGGGCTGCTTTTGTGGGATATCATTTTTGATCCCTCCCTGGTAGCTTTCCACCACCCTTTCCAGCGCAGGCCCTCTGACCTGTACCTGCCTGATTTTTACGAAAAGCGCCGGGTACAGGTGCAGCAGCGCCTCGATAACTTCCGTGACCCGGATGAGCTGGTAGCCGGCTTATGGGAAACCTTTGAAAAGAATTTCGGTACGGCCAACCCGTTTGTGGTGTGGGATCCGGAAATATGGGGCATGGTCAAAGTGCTGGCCTCCCGTATTGACCTTCCCGCCCTGAGAAAAATAATGGAGACCATGGCTGAAAACCTGGTGGAAAACTCCCGGGGGATGCCCGACCTGCTGATCTGGAACGAAACACACTACGAGCTCCTGGAAATAAAATCGCCTAATGATACCCTGAGCAATCAGCAGCTGTTCTGGCTGAAGACCTTTCGCGATCTGGGAGTCAACGCCCGCGTGCTTCGCGTGCGATTTTCATAATACCATTTAATAGGGAGTTATTCCCCGGCTCTTTCCTCAGCCACGAAGTGGCGGAATCCCCCTGCAGAGGGTGTAGCCCTGTGCAAGGTTTTCAAAATACCATTTTATAGGGAATTATTCCCCGACCCTTTCCTTAGCCACGAAGTGGCGCAATCCCCCTGCACAGGGTGTAGTCCTTTGCAAGGTTCTCATAATACCTTTTCATAGGGAGCTATTCCCCGGCCCTTTCCTCAGCCACGAAGTGGCGCAATCCCCCTGCACAGGGCGCAGCCCTGTGCACAGATAAAACACATATAAAAAAAGCCACCGTCAGGTGGCCTTTTTTATAAAAATATCAGAGAGAATTACTCCTCATTCGACTCGGCTACTACTTTCACGGCCAGCTCGTGCTTCACTTCTTTGTGAAGATCGATAATGGCGGTGTAGTCACCTACAAATTTGATGTCGCCTACGGTGATTTTCTTACGGTCTACCGTAATGCCTTTTGCCGCCAGTGCATCAGAAACCTGGGTGTTGGTCACCCGTCCGAAGATTTTTCCGCTTTCGCCTGCTTTTGTAGCAATGGTGATCACGGTGTCACCAATCTGGGCAGCAATGGCCTCGGCATCGGCTTTGATCTTCTCTGCTTTGTGAGCAGCTTGTTTCAGGTTTTCAGCCAGGATCTTCTTATTGGATTCAGATGCTAAAACCGCATATCCCTGGGGAATCAGGTAATTACGTCCGTAGCCTGGTTTAACGCTGATGATGTCGTTTTTATAACCCAGTCCGGCAATATCTGTTTTTAATATTATTTCCATTGTAAATTAATTTTTGGATTGATTACTTAAGACCATCAGCCACGTAAGGCAATAATGCCAGGTGACGGGCACGCTTAATGGCAATAGCCACCCTTCTCTGAAATTTCAGGCTGTTCCCGGTAAGTCTTCTCGGAAGAATTTTACCTTGCTCATTCAGAAACTTCAAAAGGAAATTAGGGTCTTTGTAATCTACGTACTTGATACCCAATTTTTTAAATCTACAGTATTTTTTACGGTTCTGTTCTTTTCTTTCTACCGGTTCGTTTACTAATGACATAACGATGAATGTTTAATGTTAGGTGATTACTCTGTTACAGGAGCTTCAGATTTCTTGAAACCGCCTTTTTTTCTACGCTCAGAATACTCAATCGCATGCTTGTCTAACTTGGTGGTTAAGAAACGAAGAACACGCTCATCACGCTTATATTCAGTTTCCAATGTGGCGATCAGCTTAGGATCTGCCTTAAACTCAACTAGCTGATAGTAGCCCGTGGTTTTGTGCTGAATAGGGTAGGCAAGCTTCTTAAGCCCCCATGCCTCCTCATTGAGAATCTCAGCACCGTTATCAGCTAAAACTGACTTGAATTTGTCAACAGCGTCCTTCATCTGGGCATCAGATAAAACGGGAGTTAAAATGAACACTGTTTCGTACTGGTTTTGAAACATTTGACTAATAAAATAAATTAAAAAAATGATTTTTTCCGAAAATCGGACTGCAAAAATAGATGTTTATGATTGAAAATCAAAGAACTGCGTGAATATTTTTCTTTCTTATCCGGCAGAGCGGGCTTGTAGATGCCTCTTGATATGATTTATTTTGTATTTTTTTGTATAATAACGATGTTAAAAACCGGTTTGCTAAAATTCTCGCCAAAACATGAAGCCGCTTAGGGTAATAAATTTTAATTTTGGATCCTTAAAACCAAAAAGAAGATTTGCAAAAGTCTATGAAAACAGTAGATAGCTTTGATTTCGCGGGCAGGAAAGCTTTGGTAAGAGTTGACTTTAATGTTCCTTTAAATGAGCGGTTTGAAATTACAGACGACACTCGGATAAAGGCCACTATCCCAACCATAAAGAAAATACTTGCTGACGGCGGATCCGTTATTTTAATGTCTCACCTCGGCCGTCCGAAAGAAGGCCCTACTGAAAAATACTCCCTGAAGCATATCGTAGCACCTTTATCGCTGATCCTGGGCGTTCCGGTAAAATTTGCCGACGACTGTATCGGTGAACAGGCAAAAGAGCAGGCAGCCGCATTGCAACCGGGCGAAGTACTGCTGCTTGAAAACCTGAGATTCTACAAAGAAGAAGAAAAAGGTGATGTGGCTTTTGCTGAAAAACTTTCCCAGCTGGGCGATGTATGGGTAAATGACGCTTTCGGAACCGCCCACAGGGCACACGCTTCCACAGCCGTGATTGCACAATTCTTTACCGACAGGATCTGCGGTAAAGTGATGCAGGCCGAAATCGATAACGCACGCCATATCCTCGAAAATGCAGAGAAGCCTTTTACCGCCATTATGGGCGGTGCCAAGATCTCCGACAAAATCCTGATCATCGAACGCCTGCTCGATAAAGTAGATAACCTCATCATCGGCGGAGGTATGACCTATACCTTTACCAAAGCGCTGGGCGGTAAGATCGGTAAATCACTGCTGGAAGCCGACAAGCTGGACCTTGCGCTGAATATCCTGGAAAAAGCAAAGGAAAAAGGCGTAAAAGTATATATGCCGCTGGATAACGTAACGGCCGATAGCTTCAGTAACGATGCAAAGAGAGAAGTATTTGCCACAGGTGAGATTCCTGATGAGCTGCAGGGCCTCGACATCGGTCCGAAGACCATAGAGCTCTTCAGCCAGGTGATCGCCGAATCGAAAACCATTTTGTGGAACGGACCGATGGGTGTTTTTGAATTCCCGAATTTTGCTACCGGAACCAACGCCATTGCAGAAGCCGTGGTGAAAGCTACAGACGATAAAAATGCCTTCTCGCTGATAGGCGGAGGCGACTCGGCAGCGGCTATCAACAATGCCGGTTACGGCGACCGCGTTTCCTACGTTTCCACCGGTGGCGGTGCGCTGCTGGAATACATGGAAGGTAAGGTACTGCCGGGAGTGGCCGCGCTGGAGGCGTAAAGCTGTACTTACTGCTTAAAATTAGTTTTATCACCATTGATAAACTAAATATTGCGCCGTGCTCTTTGTGCAACTTACTTTGTGTTCTTCGTGTAAAAAATATTTAAAGAAAATATAGCACAAAGAACACAAAGTAAGTTACACAAAGAGCACTGCGTTTTTTATTTTTTTGATCAGTTAGTCTCCCCCGGCTTTATTCCGGCTTTATAATTCCCACCCGTCCCCTGGCACCCGCCGCCATACAGGTATTCCCGAAACATTTCACTACATGAAACGACTCGTTATCCAGCGGCTTCCAGGTAAACCCGCCGTCACGCGATAGCGCCGAGCCGTCGGTACCAACACTGATCAGGTGCTTTTTCGCACCAAAAACCCCTACACACTCCGTAAGCCCGACCTTCCAGTATTCCTTACTCGTATACCAGGCCTGTCCGCCTGATCCCGAATGAGCATACTGCAATACCGGCTCCTTATGCGGAAGGTAATTGCCTCCCACTGCAATAAGCGTATAAGGATCAATGGCAAAAATACCGAAGATGCCCTGGCTGGCTCCTTTCAGGAAAAGCGAATTATGTACCTGCCAGTATTCTCCTGAATTAAACGAATGGAAAATCCGGTTCTGGGTATGAAACCAAACGTTATCGCCGGAGGTGGTAATGCATGAATTGCTGGCCGCAAACGAGGCCTCCCCGTCATTGATCTCGGGCAGGTTGCCGACCCTGACCCACGTTTCGCCTGCATCTACCGTCTTCAGCAGGTAAGGGAAAGCATCGATGGGGTCGCCAAGCAGGTAGCCCGTCCACGGGCTTTTAAACCGGATCGTATCAAAAAATACTCCTTTTTCGTTTTTCTCCAGCACCTTTCTCCAGGTTCTGCCTTTATCGGTGGTTTTGATCACCACGGCCCTGCCTTCCGATCCGTCGCCGGCGCTCATGGCCACCACCACGCTGTCGGCCAGCACGGCAATGCCCCTGAAATCCAGGTGGCTGAACTCTTCGGGGCAGCGGTTTTCCCAGGTCTGCCCGCCGTCGGCTGTCACAAAAATGCTCCCGTTTGACCCGGAGATCCAGATATTGTGGCTGCCCGAAGCGTCCATGGCGCGTATGGAAGGCTCTCCCGGAAGCGTGGAAACAGACCACTGACCGCACAGGGCAGCACTGCATAAAGTAAAAACGAGTAGCAACAGGCCGTTTTTCATGGGTAGTTTTGAGTAAATCCGGTGTGAATATAAGGGATAAGCGGGGAATGCATAGATAATTTTATAAATTTGCGCGATGTCTTTCAGAGGTCTTGTATTCTTTCTCACGGTGGTATGGGTACCACTGATGGCCCAGGTTCCCGCTCCGAAAATAGCAGTAGGACCGGAAAGAATATCTATGCACGATAACCTCACCGTGACCGTGACCGTTTACGGGCCCGATTATGCCCTTGACGATTTTCCGGAACTGGCCGGTTTTGAGCGGGGAAAGCGTACCGTAAGCCACGGAGAGACCCGGGTAGACGGCCGTAAAACAGAAGTCCATACCATCACCAAATACTATACGCCCATAGAAGGCGGTGAATTCATCATCCCCTCCTTTGAAATAGAAATAAACGATGTAATGGTCCGCTCAGAACCTACCCGCATCACGGTGGAAGATGATGAAGAAGGATACGCCGATCTGATGATCGATATTGATGACGCCGACTTTGTGGTAGAATGCTCCAAGAAAGAAATATTTGTGGGAGAAGGGGTCAAAATCCGCCTGTCTTTCTACTCTTCGGCTAAAAATACAGTAAACTGGCAGTTTCCCCGGGATATAGGCGACCAGGTAGAAGCACTGGCCCGGAAGATCAAGCCCGAAAACAGCCTGGAAAGCCGGAACATCATCAGCTCCATCCGCCAGCGGGAAGAGTACATCAAAGAAGAAAAATACTTTGTATATGATCTTTTCGAGGCCGTATACTACCCGTTGAACAACCATAACATGACTATCCCGGCCCTGACCCTGCAGATGAACAAAGACGGTAACCGGTCAGCGCCCCTGAAATCCCGGCCCCAGCTGATCCGGGTAAAAGAGCTCCCCGCCCACCCGCTCCGGGATAAAGTGCCGGTAGGTATTTTCAGGCTCCGGGATAACATGCAGGGCAATGAGAACAAGCAAACCGGTGAAAGCTTTACCTTTGGCATTACCGTAGAGGGCCAGGGAAATATGGACGTGCTCAACTTCGGGAAAATAGAAAACGACAAAAACCTGGATTTCTTTGAATCGGGCAGCCGGCTGCAGCAGGAAGGAGGCAAGCTGGCCGGCATAAAAATATTTAACTACAAAATATTGCCTAAAACGGCCGGGGAATACGACCTGGGAAACTACTTTTTGCTAATCTATTTCAATATCAAAACCGCCCGGTACGATACGCTTACCGCCCGTGAGCAGATCCGGGTGACCGGCAATACCATTGTCTCGAAAAATAACCTGGTCAGAGACATCTATACCGGGATAGATAACCTGCGAACCGACAGGAATGAATTCAATGTGAGGAGCTTTCTGCGGTTCTTTGCCAACTTTGTCCTGATCTTTATGATAATGACATTAATATATATCTGGAAGAAAAAATGAGTAGTACATACGGTAAAATTTTTAAAATCTCCACCTTTGGTGAATCGCACGGAAAAGCCATCGGGGTAGTCATTGACGGGTGCCCGGCCGGGGTAGACTTTGATGAAGAAGAGATACAGCACGAGCTCGACAGGCGCAAGCCGGGGCAGTCGCGCATCACCACCCAGCGGAAAGAGTCAGACAGCTTCCAGGTATTATCGGGGGTCTTTGAAGGAAAAACCACGGGCACGCCGGTAGCGCTGGTGATCTATAACGAAGACCAGCGAAGCAAAGACTACGGCCATATCGCCGATAAATTCAGGCCCTCGCATGCCGACTATACCTATACCGAAAAATACGGTATACGAGACTACCGGGGCGGAGGCAGGAGCTCAGCCCGTGAAACCGCTGCCCGCGTGGCCGCCGGGGCGCTGGCCAAACGCATGCTGCAGGGCGCCGGGGTGGAGATCTGCTCGTATGTTTCGCAGGTAGGCAGGCTGAAGCTGGATAAAAACTATACCGAGCTTGACCTGGCCCGTATCGATGACAACGCCGTCAGGTGCCCGGATGAAGCCACCGCGCAAAAAATGTTTGACTACATTGATGAGGTGCGTAAAGCGGGGGACTCGGTAGGAGGGGTCATCACCGGGGTTATCAGAGGTGTGCCTGCCGGGTGGGGCGAACCGGTGTTTGACAAGCTGCACGCCGAGCTCGGCAAAGCCATGTTAAGCATCAATGCTGTAAAAGGCTTTGAATACGGCAGCGGCTTTGAAGGAACAGCCCTGCTGGGATCGCAGCACAACGATGAGTTTTATACCGAAGCCGGGAAAGTGCTTACCCGCACCAATCACTCGGGCGGTATCCAGGGCGGTATTTCTAACGGGCAGGACATCTATTTCAAAGTGGCCTTCAAACCCACGGCTACCATTATGCGCGATCAGGAAAGTGTGAACGAAGCCGGAGAGCCGGTCATCGTGTCGGGAAAAGGCAGGCATGACCCCTGCGTGCTTCCCCGTGCAGTACCCATTGTAGATGCTATGGCCGCACTGGTATTGGCTGATTTTATGCTCCGGGCCCGCTCAGGCAGGCTCTGAGCTTATTTCTCCCGCATCACATACCCCATGCCTACTACAGTATGAATGATTTTGGGAGAACCGTGTTTGTCCAGCTTTTTGCGCAGGTAATTGATGTACACGTCTACTACGTTGGTGCCCAGGTCAAAGTTGACCTCCCATACCTGCTCCAGGATCTCCTGGCGGGAATACACTTTGTTGGGCATCTTCATCAGGAGCAGCAATAACTTAAACTCGGTAGAAGTAAGGGCCACTTCCTGCCCGTTTACCGTTACAATCTTTGACGTGTTATTCAGCACCACACCGGCAAACCGGTAAACTTCAGAGCGATCCTCCTCGGGTGCCTGACCTGCCCGCCGCAAAAGCGAATTGATCCGGGCAATCAGCTCGATAAACTTAAACGGCTTGACCAGGTAATCGTCAGCACCCTTGTTCAGGCCTTCTGCCACATTTTCGGCCGTACCTAAAGCGGTAAGCAGGAGAATGGGTACATTCCTGACAGCCCGTATCCGGCTGCATACTTCCAGCCCCGGAATACGCGGAAGCATGAGGTCAAGAATCACCAGGTCAAAAGACTTTTCAAGGGCCAGGGCCAGCCCGCTCTCCCCGTCAGTGGCCAGGGTAAGCGAAAAACCCTCTTCTTCCAACCCCTTTTTTACGATAGAAGATACCTGGCTATCGTCTTCTATGAATAATATTTTTTTCAATGCGTATGCTTTTCCGTCTATCAAAAATACAAAAAAAGCTGCGTACGACAGAATTTTTGGAAACAAAATCCCACAGGGAAACGATTTATGCAACCGGTTGCAGTAAAGGTATCTTTATTGGGCATGGTTTTTGTAAAAGTAAAAACGGAGTTGTCTTGCTAAAAGAGGTTTGAGAATAAAAATTTGGAATGGACTTAGTGACAAGTATTAAAGAGAGTGTTTCTGATGTTGCGGTAAAAAATCTTGCCGCTTACCTGGGTGAAGACATTAACGGAACCAAGTTGGGCCTGGACCTGGGTATAAGCACTTTCCTGGCAGGAGTAATAAAATTTGCAGCTACAGATAAAACAGGCAGGAACCTGATGGCAATTCTGAATGACGGAGGCCATACGGGGGATATCCTGAATAACTTTGAAACCTTTTCCGGGAATTCTGAAAAATCCCGGCTGCTGGAAACCATAGGCGGAAATATCGTCAATCACTTTCTGAAAGATAAATCTTCAGGAATTGCCGAAAAAATTGCCGGCCATGCGGGCATTCAGAAGAAGAGTGCCGATACGCTGCTGCACCTCTCGGCCCCTCTGGTGCTGGGTTTTGTAGGAAAGAAGGCGAGAGAAGAGAATATGAGTGCCGGAGCCCTGAAAGCCTGCCTTTACGAGGCTACAGATGATGTGTCCGGGGCGCTTCCTTCCACTATTCTGCATGCGCTTAACCTGCCCCGGTTCAATCGGGGCAAGAGCTCCCCGCTGAGCCATTACAACGCGGTAAAAGAACTCAACAAGGACCGGAAGGGCGAAAACTGGAGCATGATCCTGCCCTGGGTGCTCCTCCTGTTTGTGGGTGGATTGATCTATTATTTCTCCCGCACAAAAGCAATCCGGGAGCCCCAGGTAGTAGAAAAGAAGGCAGATGTGCAGCCGTCAGAGATATTTTTACCTGCCGATACCACGGCAGAGACCACCGGCCCGCAAACGGCAACCCCGGCGCCGGCAGCAACCGATACAGTTAAAGTTATTTCTGTACCCAAAGAGGTGAAGGAGCCGGTAAATCATAACGAGCCGGTAGTCCGTAAAGAAGAGGTCCCGAAAAAAGAAGCTCCGAAAAATGTACCGGAGGAAGAGACTTCTGAAGATACCACCCCGGCAGGCCTGACCGGGGTGCCCGCGGCTGTTTTTGCCCGGAACAGCGCAGAAGTGGTCGGCGGATCAGCCATCCAGTCGCTCATCACCCCTTTAAAAGAAGGACGGAAGAAGCTGGTACTGACCCCCCTGCGGGGATCGGGGCGCGTGGCCGTTGACCGGGCGTATGCCATACGCGACTACCTGCTTGAAAACGGGGTTCAGCTCAGCCAGGTGGAAATCGCATCCCCGGGAAAAGGGAAAAACCCGAGCGGCGTAGCCTACAGGATCAATAACTGAAAATAAGGACTAAAATTTACGGAAGTGCGTGGGTTCGTTAACGACTCACGCACTTTTTTGTCTTATATTTGTCCCTCGCAATAATTTTAATCTGCTTATACGCATAAAGATGCAGGGTTTAACGTCTTTATGAAATAAACATAACCCGGATAATACGTATGAAGAAATTACTTTTTGTAGCTGGCGTTTTCTTTTCCTCCACATTGCTTGCCCAGAACCTCAAAACACAATTCAACTGGTATAACCTTGATCTCAAAGAAAACGGAGTACGGGGCATCAGCACTGAAAAAGCCTATCGGGAGCTGCTGAAAAACAGGAAGCACCAGACCGTGCTGGTGGGCGTGATTGACTCCGGTGTGGATATCTACCACGAAGACCTCAAAGAAAATATCTGGAAAAATCCGAAAGAAATAGCCGGTAACGGTATAGATGACGATCAGAACGGATTCATTGATGACATCAACGGCTGGGACTTCCTGGGCAATGCCAAAGGAGAGGATATAGTAGCCGAACAGCTGGAAAGTGTGCGGGTGTACAATACCCTGAAGGAGAAATTCGGTGACAAGCCGGGTAAAAAGCTGATCAAAAAGAACAAAGCCGACTACGAGCTTATGAACAAGCTCAGGGAAGGCATCGAAAAAGACCGTAAAGAAGCCGAGCAATACCTGCCCATGTACCGCAACATGCTTAATGCGTTACAGGAAGCCGAGACCATCCTGAAGGCTGCATCGGGCAAAGAAGCCCTCACAGCAGAGGTGGTCAGCGCTCTGAAAGTGGCTGAGCTGGACCGGAGAGGACGGGCGGCCCGCGAGATGTGGCTGCAGCTGAACGAAATGGGGGGCATTAACGAGCTGAAAAGAGGGGCAGAGCATTTTGAAAACCAGGTAAAATATAACCTGAACTTCGATTACCACCCACGGGCACTGGTAGGCGATAACCCGAAAGAGCTGGAATACGGTAAATACGGTAACAATGAGGTGGTAGGGCCTGATGCCCTGCACGGTACGCACGTGTCTGGTATTATCGGTGCCGACAGAACCAATAACAAAGGCGTTCTGGGCGTAGCCGATGATGTGAAGATCATGGTGATACGGGCTGTTCCTGACGGGGATGAGCGCGACAAAGACGTAGCCAATGCCATCCGCTACGCCGTGGATAACGGGGTGAAAGTCATTAACATGAGTTTTGGGAAATCGCTTTCACCCGATAAAAAATGGGTGGATGAAGCCGTTAAATATGCCGACTCCAAAGGTGTGCTGCTGGTAGCGGCTGCCGGGAATGACAATGCAGATGTGGATACCCAGCCTCAGTACCCCAACCGTAAGCCGCTGAAGGGTGAAGAATTCAAAAACTGGATCTCTGTAGGCGCCCTGAGCTTTGAAGCCGGCGAGAAAATGGTGGCTCCGTTTTCTAACTACGGTAAGAAAGGAGTAGACGTTTTTGCACCGGGTGTAGCCATTTACAGCACAACCCCCGGGTCAGAATACCAGGAGCTTGACGGCACCAGTATGGCCGCACCGGTGGTAACAGGTCTGGCTGCCATGCTGTTCTCGTACTTCCCTGAGCTTACCCATTACGAAATAAAAGACATTATCCTGAAATCGGCTGTGAAGCTTCCCGGACAAACCGTGAAAGTAGACGATAAACCGGTTACCCTGGAAGACATCAGCACCACCGGTGGGGTGGTCAATGCCTATGAAGCCGTTAAAATGGCACTCGAATTAACCGCTGTGAAATAAATGAACCTGATTCTTTTCGATACTCCGGAGTACAGGGACTTCCTGAAGCCCCTGACGCTCACCCGGCCGGTGGCCGGCCTGCGCTGCGGAGTACTGACACTGACTGAAAAATGGGAGCAGAGGCTGAATAGCCCGGCCTCTTTCCTGACCGAAGAGTACTTAAAAGAAAAATTTCCTGCCCGGTATACGGCAGATAACCTGTATGTCAACGCCTCTTGCCTGCCCGATGCAGCACTGGTTTGCGCCGTACAGGCGTTAAATACCGGGGAAAGCATCTATGCCGGAAACGACCTCATTGCCCTCAGAACCGCTGATCACCTGGACTACGGGTTTGAACCGGCAAAAAAAGGCAGGGCGTACGAAGAGCCCGTTTCTTTTGTGCGTGAGTTGCCGCACCTGTTCCTGAACAACGGGCCGCAGATAGAGGTTGATTATGCGCTGCTGAGCGCGAACCGGCCCTCGGAGAAAATTACCGACCCGCATACCGCCATATACAGGGAAGACCGTGTTTTTACGGGCAGCAATGTACAGGTACGGGCAGCTATCATCAATGCAGAAGCCGGCCCGGTGTATATCGATGACGACGCCATTATCCAGGAAGGAGCCATCATCATCGGCCCTGTGGCCATCGGCAGGAATGCAATGGTGGCGTTCGGGGCAAAAATCCGCTCCAACACCACCATCGGGCCTTTTTGCCGGGTTGGGGGTGAAGTGGGTAACTCGGTCTTTCATGCCTATTCCAACAAAGCGCATGACGGTTTCCTTGGGAATTCCTATATAGGCGAATGGTGTAACCTGGGCGCCAATACCAACAATTCCAACCTGAAAAACAATTACAAATCCGTTAGCCTGTACTCGTATGCCTTAAACGGGTTTTACGATACAGGGGAGATTTTCTGCGGGACCTTCCTGGGCGATTACACCAAAGCAGGCATCAGCACCATGTTTAATACCGGTACGGTGGCCGGTGTATGCAGCAATATTTACGGCAGCGGTTTCCAGGAAAAATTTATACCGGGTTTTACCTGGGGCGGCAAAGCAGAAGGGTACCAGCCTTATCGCTTTGACAAAGCAGTGGAGGTGATCGGGGCTACTATGTCCAGGAGATCGCAGTCGCTGGACGGGAAAGACCTGAACATATTGAAATATATTGCCGACAACCGGTTATGAGGTGGGCTGAAATACCAGGACTGAGCGAGATCAAAGAACGGCTTACCGATTCGGTCAGGCGGGGAAATGTTGCGCATGCCCTCTTGTTTGACGGCAGAAGTGGCAGCGCGGCATTACCGATGGCCCTGGCCTTTGCTACCTACATCAATTGCAGCCACCGCACCGGTGAAGACTCCTGCGGGCAATGCGCCAGCTGCAGCAAATACGATAAGCTGGTTCATCCTGACCTGTCGTTTACATTTCCTACGGCAGGCGGTAAAAAGGTTCTTTCGGAAAACTTCATGGCCGAATGGCGCGAGTTCGTCAAAGAAAATCCGTTCGGGTCGTATTCCGACTGGCTGAACCGCATCGGTATCCGGCAGGGAAACATCCCGGTAGAAGAATCCCGGCAGATCATCCAGAACCTTTCCCTGAAATCGTATGAAGGCGGGTATAAAGTGGTCGTGATCTGGAATGTGGAATCCATGGCGGCCCCGGCTGCCAATGCCTTGCTGAAAATCCTGGAAGAGCCGCCGGAAAAGACCCTCTTCCTGCTCATCACTTCTGATTATAACCGCCTGTTGCCTACCATCCAGTCGCGCGTGCAGCGGGTGGCCGTACGGGAGCTGGACGAAGAAGAAATGGTCGGTTTCCTGGCAGAGCGGCACGGGCTCACCCGGGAGCGGGCCGCCCGGATCGCCTTCCTGACCGAAGGAAACATCAACCTGGCTCTAAGCCACCTGGGACGGGAAGAAACAGACCATAAAGAATGGTTTGTGAACTGGATGCGCTACTGTTTTGTGTTTGACCTGGCTAAGCTGGTGCCGGTTGCCGACCGCTTCGACGAATTCTCAAAAGAAGAGCAAAAAAATATCCTGGAATACGGGCTGAAAATTTTACGGGAGATCTACCTGGAAAACATCGGCCTGGGCCACATGATCAAACTGGAAAACGATGAGCTGACCTTCGTTCAGAAATTTTCCAAAGTTTTCCGGTTTGAAAACATCGATAAAATTTCCGGGGCCATCTCCGAAGCCATGATGCACATAGAGCGCAACGTACGGGCAAAAATCGTATTCATGGACCTCTCGCTGACCATGGCGGCACTCATCAAAAAATAAACCCCTCTCCAGAGTACACAGTACCAGTTACATAGAACAGAAAAAAATTAAGTGACCAAATGAACGATTGACGGTCTAAAGTTAAAACACCCGGAAAAAAATGGGTTTTTTCACGGGTTGCGCATTGTTTAATATAGACGTATTTTTGCACTTAAAACATTTTCTGATATGCTGGGCAACTTTGAAGGTATCGGGATCTTTCTAAGCAGACTGGATGTTTTGTTTATTTTACCACTTCTGTTAATACTGTTTGTATATGAAGTGATAAACATGATGAAATCACGGAAAACGGATAAATAAATATTCTATAATGGTTAGGGTTAATTGCAAAGGGCCGGCTGGTTATGCCGGCGTTTTTGTTTTATATCCGCACAAAACCCCTGAGAATTGACCGTAACCGTGTAATTTTGTAGACTTTTTTGTTATCCTATGCTGAATATTAATAACCTGTCGTTTTATTTCGGAGGCAGGGCCATTTTTGAAGATGCCAACCTGCAGGTGAAGCCCAAAGACAAGATCGGGCTGATCGGCCTGAACGGGAAAGGGAAATCCACCCTGCTGAAGCTGATTGTGGGCGAATACCAGCCCGATGCGGGCAGTATCTCGAAATCAGGCGACTGTACCATCGGCTTCCTGAACCAGGACCTGCTGTCTTACCAGACTGAAGACTCCATTCTTACCGTAGCCATGGAAGGGTTTGAGCGGGAGCTGCAGCTTCAGAAAGAAATAGATGTGGTGCTTCATGAGATGGAAACCAACTACCGCGATGAGCTGGTAGAAAAGCTGGGCACGCTCCAGCATGAATTTGACCTGCTGGACGGCTATACCATCCAGTCGAAAGCAGAAGAAATACTGGAAGGACTGGGTTTCCGTACAGAAGAGCTCTCCAAGCCCCTGAAAGAATTCTCCGGGGGGTGGCGGATGCGTGTCATGCTGGCCAAGCTGCTGCTGTCCAGGCCTTCGGTGCTCCTGCTGGATGAGCCCACCAACCACCTCGATCTTCCTTCCATCCAATGGGTGGAAAAATACATCGCCAACTACGAAAATGCGGTGATCGTGGTTTCCCATGACCGCCAGTTCCTGGATAACGTATGTACTATTACCGTGGAGGTAACCAACAACAAGCTGGTTTATTATCCCGGCAACTACAGCTTTTTTGTAGAAGAAAAAGCGCTCCGGAACGAGATTCAGAAAGGCGCATTTGAGAACCAGCAGGCGCAGATACGGCAAACCGAGCGCTTTATAGAAAGATTTAAAGCCAAGGCCACCAAGGCCCGGCAGGTGCAGTCGAGGGTGAAAGCCCTGAACCGTATGGAGCTCATTGACGATGTCATTGATGAAACGGCCAGGGTGCATTTCCGGTTTAAATTCGGTACCCAGCCCGGCCGGCATGTGATGGAGCTGAACCATGTATCCAAAGCTTACGGCGATAAGGTCATCTTAAAAAATACCTCTGCTACCATAGAGCGCGGCGATAAGATCGTGCTGATCGGTGCAAACGGGAAAGGAAAATCCACCCTCCTGCGCATCATTGCCGGCACCGAGCCTGTGCAGGGAGAGCGCAAGCTGGGTCATAACGTTAATTTCTCCTTCTATGCCCAGCACCAGCTGGAATCGCTGCACCTCGATGAAACCCTTCTCGAAGAGCTGAAGTATGCCGACGGCTCCAAGAGTGAAACCGAGCTCCGGTCGGTTTTGGGCTGTTTCCTCTTTACCGGCGATGAGGTCTTCAAAAAGATCAAGGTACTCTCCGGCGGGGAGAAGTCACGCGTGGCGCTGGCCAAGATCCTGATCTCCGAAGCCAATTTCCTGCTGCTGGATGAGCCTACCAACCACCTCGACATGCAGTCGGTCAATATCCTGGTGCAGGCGCTGGATCAGTATGAAGGCACCTATGTGGTGGTCTCGCACGACCGCCATTTTATCTCGCAGGTCTCCAACAAGGTATGGTACATTGAAGATAACGAAATAAAGCAATACCCCGGCAGCTACGAGGAATTTGCCACCTGGATGGAAGAGCAGGGCAGAACCCTGGATGAGCCGGTGAAGAAAGCCGCAAAACCGGCCGCTTCGGCCGGAAAAAAGGCCCCGGTTCAGGCTTCGGCTACCGATCTGAAAAAGCTGGAGAAGGAAATCGGGCAGATCGAGGAAGAGATTACCCGGAAAGAAGAAGAAGTGTCTCAGCTGGAGCTGGAAATGACCCGGGAAGAAATATTTTCAGACGAAAGCAGGCTGAAACAGCTGAACCGGCGTTATACCGAATCGAAAACCCGGCTGGAAGACCTGCACGGGTTGTGGGAAATGAAAGTTACCGAGCTGGATGAAGCCCGGTGAAATAGCCATGAGCAGTCAGCTATCAGCAGTCGGGCACACCGGGTGACGTATCACCAACCGGCCCATGAATAAGCGGTCCGCCGCTGCGGCTGATAGCTGAAGGCTGAAAGCTAAAATTTTATACACATGAAGAGAGCCATCATCGCCGTGATCCTGCTGCTTTCGGGAGAAAGCCGGGCACAGCAGCCGTATGAAGAGTTTACCCAAAGCGAGTCGCTGAAAACCATCACCCTGTATGCATTTGCCCGGGGTGACCGGCCGGAAACGCGCTACCTGAACCCGCCCGTGGCCGACCTTCAGAATGCCGGCCAGCAGATCGTCCTGGAATTTGATGACCTGCGGGCCCGGTTCTCCCAGTATAAGGTGAGAATCATGCATTGTGAGGCAGACTGGACCCGCTCACGCCTGCTCGACATGGAATACCTCACCGGCATCAATGAATTTTTCCTGAACGACTTCCAGGTCTCTCAAAACACCAAAGTGCCGTACTATCACTACCGTTTTGTAGTACCTAAACCCACCATTTCCGGTAATTTTGTACTCCAGCTCTTTGAAAATGACGAGCTGGTTGTGCAAAGGAAATTCTGGATTTACGAAAACCGGGTCAATATCGTTGCCTCTGTGAACCCTGCCCGCGACCCTGAATTCTGGAAAACCCACCAGCAGCTCGACCTCAAAATAGACCTGGGCAATTACCGGATCGGTATCCCCCGGCGTGAGCTGAAAGTGTACCTGCGGTTTAACCGGAACCAGTGGAAAGAAGTGAATAACGACGACCTGGCAAGCTCGGGGAGAAACACCTTTACCCTCCAGCCCTTCAATAATGACTATCTTTTTCCAGCCGGAAATGAATTCCGTTACCTGGATATCAGCAGCAACATCAGCCGGGGACAGAACGTGAAAGAGATCGTTCGCGGCAGACCTGACGATGTCTTCACCAACCCCCAGCTGAGCCGCTCCGGAACCAACTTTGTGGATGCTTATGACAATGACGGTGGCCTGGTGATCGCCAACCGCGACGGTGGCGATGCCGACACCGGCTCGGATTACGTAAACGTATTTTTCCGGCTGACGCCCGGCCACTACCCCGATAACACCGAACCCGTGCTTTACGGAAAGCTGACCGACTGGCAGTACCTGCCCCTGGAATTTGATGCAGAATCAGGCTTTCTGCAGCATGTACTGCTCCTTAAAAACGGCGTTTACGACTTCGCCTTCGGCCTGCAGAACACGCTTACGGGTGAAACAGACAGCAGCTATTTTGAAGGCAACTTCCAGCAGGCGGGCAATACCTACGAGATCTTTGTTTACCAGGCTGTTCCCGGGAAACGCGCTATCAGCCTCATCGGGTACCAGGTAACCCAATAAGCTATACCCCTCGAATGTAGTCCGGAGGTTTAGCGCCGGTCTATGAATAAAGGCCCGGCAGAATCTGAAAGACCGTAAAAAAAGGGCCGGATACCCGGCCCTCAATGATATTAAATGTTACCTGTCGTATACCCTGTTAAAAGAATGATCCCACGGTTATTCCTACGGTACTTCTTACCTGGCGGAACAAAACCGAGTTGTGGCTTGCGTCATCCAGGATATACGGGTTGTACGCACCGGTGCTGACATACCGCGAGTAGGAGAGATCAGCAAAGAAATTGGCAGTCCGGATACCTACACCTGCACTTCCTACGACGGCATTTTTCTTGACGTTAAAATCAGAAGCGTACCGCAGCGGATCATTAATGAGGTTTATACCGCCCCGCAGCCTTCCTATGCCTTTCCGCAATTCAACCCCGGCTTTCAGATTGACCACGTCTTTGTATTCGTCCTGGATGCTTCCGTTCTGCCCGTCTGACCAGGCCGCTGAATTCTTGTCTTTGATGTTCATCCGGCTGAAGCCCACATACTCGGCCTCTACGCTGACCACACCTATTTTCTGCGGCAGGAAGGCACTGAGGCCTACATTAGCCTTTAGGGGCGATACCACCCGGTATTTGAACTCATCAAGCGCTGTCCGGGCATCCCTGTCGTATAAGATGGCATCAGACGTGATCGGGTCTACGCCGGCATACTGGATAAAGCTGTCGGTGAGCCATAGTAAAGTAGGAGTGGTGATGGTGGCGCCCAGGTTCAGGTGGTCGTTGAGCCGCTGGATGACCCCTACGGTCAGGTTGAGGCCTGTGCCGTTGATGCTCAGCTCATTGTCGTAATACTGGGACCTGAGGTACTGTGCATTGGAAGGGAACTTTTCGTCAAAGGAAGTAGACCGGTCAAACCGCAGGGTTTGTATTCCCAGGCCGGCTCCGATGTACGTTTTGTCGTCAAAATTGGCCCCGTAGCTTACATTCAGCTGTCCCAGGTTACCGGATTCCGTCACTTTCCCCGACTGGCTTACCGGAAGAGCTTCTTCATTCACCAGGTAACGTCCCTGATCGTAAAACAATAAGCCGCCCATCAGGGCCATAGAGAAGCCGTCAGGGGCATTCCCGTATTTGTCGTAGTCGTCTGCGATCTCCTTGGGTGTTAAGCCCGACCCGTTGGCCAGTTCGGCAAAAGAATCGGAGATGGAGTGTGCATTGTTGCTCCCCCTGAACGAATAGCTATTCGAGAACGAGGCAAGGGTGCTGTAAGAAACCCCGAAATTGCCTTTCTTTAAGCGGGAGCCCGTACCTTCTCTTGAAAATACCACACCCAGCTGACCGATATCCAGCGGTGATCGGTTTTCGGTGGTCGACTGATCAATATAGGTAGCTGTATTTTTGCTGCCTATGAAGTTAAAGGTGCCTGAAAACTCGGAACGGTTATAAAAACCCAGCCCAGCCGGGTTAATATACGTGTTGCTCAGATCCCCGCCCAAAGCGGTAAAAGCGCCTCCCATGGCCTGGCTGCGAGCCGTGCCGTAGTTGCCCTGTGTGTAGTACTTTCTCAGATGAAAGAAAGGTTCATCGGTCCCTTGCGCGTTAGCCGTTAAACAGAAGGCTAATCCTGTCAGGCCTGTTAAAATTAACTTTTTCATTGCAATTATGGAAAAAAAGATCCCCGCCAATGAACGGAATTGGTTAATCAGCGGGGAGTAAAATTATGTTCCTGTTTAATATTATCCGCGGCCTCTGCTGCTACCGCTACTACTTCTGCTGCTACTGCTTCCGGAAGAGCTGCTACCGGAGGAAGAAGAAGTGCGGGAAGGAGCCGAATACGAAGGCGATGAGCTTCTGCTGCCGCTGTTGTATGACGGCGAGGAAGTCCTGCTTCCGCTGTTATACGAAGGCGACGAGCTCCGTTCGCTGCCCCGGCTGTAAGTAGAAGGGCTCTGACGGCTGGCCGGCGAATAGCTTCCGCCCCGGCTTGAAGAGCTGTTCACCCGTGATCCGGCTGACTGCGATGCACGTCCGGAGTTAACCGGGCTGCTGCTTCGGGTATACGAATCGTAGCTTCTTGTGCCCGAGCTCCGGCTGATGCTGCTCCGGTCGGTAGCCCCCATACGGGCAGCCGAATTAATTTCTCTTGCCGAACTGCCGGCGGTTCTGCCTATTGCCGAGCGTGAGCTCCTGTCTACCGCTGCCACACGGGCATTCTGGGCAGAAGTTCTGCTTACCAGGCGGTCATTGTACCTGCTGTTGGCCAGGCTGGCATTTCTTTGCCTCACGGTTCTTCCGTTATAAATATTATTCACGTAAACGGTTTGGTATCCGTAATAAGGATTGCGGTAACCGCCCCATCCGTAGTAATCATAGTATGGGTTATAGCCCCATGGAGAGTAGAATGAGTTGTAGCCGTAGTACGGATAACCACCCCATCCGTAAGCGTATGAGCTGTAGAAAGGATCCCACGGATCATACCATCCGCCGCCCCATCTTGATCCCCAGCCCATGCCCATGCTCATTCCCAGGTAACTTCCGAAATAGGGCGAGTAAGACATGTAGAATCCTGAACGCATAGAAGGGTAGAACGAATTGTAATAGCCGAAAGGCGAATTCATGAACCTGCCTGCTCCGGCATAGGTCCAGGAATTATCAGACCAGCCCTGGCTGTAACCGTCGGCATAGCCGTCAGAATAGCCGGCATTGGCGCCTACTTTTCTTTTCAGGTCTTTGCTGCTGAGGTAATTCTCATCGAAATACTCATCAGTGCCTCCCTGGAAGCCTTCGGTAGCAGGATCATAGCTGTCGTCATAAGGAACAGCCGCAGGAGCCTGTGTACGGCTGGCAGCTACTGCACCGGGAAGCACCACATCACCCGACTTCACATACATGTCATCGGTATCTGTTTTGGAAGGAACAGATTTACCGGTACATGAGGCCATCAACACCCCCGCTCCTAAAAACAATGCTAATCTGTTGATTTTCATAGTCGTAAATATATTTAAAAATCTTAAAATCTATCGCTTTACTTATTAGACTGAAATCATGCAGAAAGGTTTGTATGCCTTTAACATTTTTTTTTTCGCTCCTGATAAAGCCATTTTTAAGTATTACAAATGTAATTATATAACTTATCTTTGCAAATTCCCATGTTAATAATTAACGAAGAGAGACGGTAAACCGTACAAATTTAACAATCAGAAGATGTCGAAATCATTACCTACCCGAAGTGAGAATTACTCAGAATGGTATAATGAGCTGGTAAAAAGAGCTAACCTGGCAGAGAACTCTGCGGTCAGGGGCTGCATGGTCATCAAACCCTACGGATATGCCATCTGGGAGAAGATGCAGCGTGCGCTTGACGATATGTTTAAGGAAACCGGCCATACCAATGCCTATTTCCCGCTTTTTATTCCCAAGTCATTTCTTTCCAAAGAAGCCTCTCACGTAGAGGGTTTTGCGAAAGAATGTGCCGTAATTACGCATTACCGCCTGAAGAATGACCCGGGCGGAGAAGGAGTGATTGTAGACCCGGAAGCGAAGCTGGAAGAGGAGCTGATTGTAAGACCTACCTCGGAGACCGTCATCTGGAACAGCTATAAAAACTGGGTGCAGTCGCACCGCGACCTGCCCATCCTGATCAACCAGTGGGCCAATGTGGTCCGGTGGGAAATGCGTACACGGATCTTCCTGCGCACGGCGGAGTTTCTCTGGCAGGAAGGGCATACCGCCCACGCTACCCGCGACGAGGCGGTTTCGGAAACGGCGCAGATGCTGGAAGTATACGCAAAATTTGCAGAAGAGTGGATGGCCGTACCCGTACTAAGAGGACGGAAAACCCCGAACGAGCGTTTTGCAGGTGCCGATGACACCCTGTGTATTGAGGCGATGATGCAGGATGGCAAGGCGCTGCAGGCTGGTACAAGCCACTTCCTGGGACAGAATTTTGCCAAAGCCTTTGATGTGAAGTTCCAGGATAAAAACGGTAACCTGGAATATGTTTGGGGAACGTCATGGGGTGTGAGCACACGCCTGATGGGAGCGCTGATTATGGCGCATTCCGATGACCTGGGCTTGGTGCTGCCTCCCAGGCTGGCCCCTATCCAGGTGGTGATCGTGCCCATTTATAAAGGAGAAGAGCAGCTGAACGCCATTTACGACCGGCTTCTGCCGTTGATTAACGAGCTGAAGTCGCACGGGGTAAGTGTTAAATTTGACGACGATGATTCGGCCCGGCCCGGCTGGAAATTTGCAGAATATGAGCTCAAAGGAGTGCCTGTGCGCATTGCGGTAGGAGCCAGAGACCTGGAAAATAACCAGGTGGAAGTAGCCCGGAGAGATACGCTGAGCAAAGAAACGGTGTCGCTTGACGGCCTTTATGACTACCTGGTGGCGCTGCTGGATGACATCCAGTCCAATATCTACAACAAAGCGCTGAAATTCAGGAAGGAGCATACCTTTAAGGTGGATACCTGGGAAGAATTTACCCGGCAAATTGAGGAAGGGGGCTTCCTTTTGGCGCATTGGGACGGCACTTCGGAAACCGAAGAGAAAATCAAGGAACTCACAAAGGCTACCATACGTTGTATTCCTTTAGACTTTACCGAAGAAGAGGGCTGTTGTGTTTATTCCGGTCAGCCTTCCCGGGGCAGGGTTATATTTGCCAAAGCATATTAATAGTAAACTAAAATCGAATAAAATGGTAAAATCAGGAGATAAAGTAGCCATCCACTACAAAGGAACCTTGAACGACGGTACGCTTTTCGACTCTTCAGAAGGCCGTGAGCCACTGGAATTTGAAGTAGGCAGCGGTATGGTCATCAAAGGTTTTGATGAAGGCGTGCAGGGAATGGAAGTGGGTGAAAAGAAATCTATCCATATTGCGGTAGAAGACGCTTACGGTCCCGCCAGCGAAGAAATGGTTTTTAACTTTGACCGGGCGGATATCCCGGCGGATATTCCGCTGGTGGTAGGTGAAACCCTCAATATGCATGACGGACAAAGAGCGGTTCCGGTCATTATCCGGGAAGTGACAGACGCCTATGTGCGCCTGGATGCCAACCATCCGCTGGCCGGCCAGGAGCTCAATTTCGAGCTGGAGCTGGTGTCAGTGAATTAAATTGCAATAGGATAAAAGAGGCGTCCGGAATTACCCGGGCGCCTCTTTTCATGTCTTCTGCCGGTGGCCAAGGGTCATTACAGCCTATTCTTACTCCATCAGAAACTCTTTCAGCGGCACCACCTCAATCACCTTCCCGTGAAATTTAAAGGTATCCTTCTGGTGAAAGGTGATAATCCGTCCCTTTTCTTCTTTAAAGAAGTCGAGGGCCTCTTTTAACCCCGTAAATTCCCTGTTCCTGTTAAGATCCGTTAATTCGTAACATACCTGCAGGATTTCTACAGGTTTCCCTTTATAGACGGCGATGAAATCACATTCCCTTTGATCCTGGAAATAGTAGAGTTCGGTGTATTTTCTCCGGAGATGAAGGTAAACGGTGTTTTCCAGGCGCCTTCCGGTCTCATCCGTGAAAACAATAGAGTTGTGCGTAAACAAGCCCATATCTATGGCATATACTTTTCTGGGATTTCGTATCTGTACCTTTAACGAATAGCTGAATTTGGGCATAAACTGTACTACATAGGTATTTTCCAGGTAGGAAAAATACTCGAGTATAGTAGCCGGTGAACGGAGATCAAAGAGGTTTTTGAGCCCTGTGGCTGATACCGGTTTGCCTATATTGGAGAGGAGGTAAACGGCTAGCTGGCGTAAGGAGTTGACATCCCTGAGCCCGTACCGTACCGCGATGTCTTTCATCAGGATATCTTCGAGAAGCCGGTTGAGTACTACGCCGTTCCCGGTCTTCAGGTATTCAGGAAAGCCGCCGTGCTCCAGGTAGTACAGGACACTGCTATCGGAATTTTCGCGGGAACTGAAGGCCAGGAATTCCCGGTAAGAAAAAGGGAACAGCTCATATGGGAGATTCCTTCCGGTGAGTTTGGTGCCCAGCTCCCGGCTCAAAAGAGTAGCATTGGAGCCCGTGACCACCACCCGGAAGCTTTCGTCCAGCTTTTGACGGACATATCCCTCCCAATGAGTAAGCATCTGGATCTCGTCGAAAAATAATATCCGGGCACCTGCTTTCTCTATAACGGTGTCGAGCCTTGAAAAATCATCCGGGTCGAAACCGGCCAGGCGGGGATCTTCGAAGTTCAGGAAGAATACCCCTTCTGTTGCATTTTCCAGTAACTGGAGCATCAGCGTGCTTTTTCCACCCCGTCTGACCCCCGTTATAATCGTTACGAAGTTCTCATACAAGGTTATTTCCTGCCGTTTTTCTCTCAAAATGCCCGTATTTCTGCCCAGAAATGTTTTTTTCTGACGGTCGGCTACTTCATTTATCTGGCTATCTAACAGCATCTTAATAAGATATCAAATACAAATATATTCATTTATTTAATAGTAATGAATAATATTATCCAGTACTATTAAATAATATAATTTGTTGGTAATGATTAATAATATTTATTACTAATGAACATTATTGTTTATTAGTAATGAAGAATGGTGTTTTGCCCGTAAATAACAGCGTATCTGACCGGAAAATCTGTGCTCCTTAAAATACTTCCCGGGCTACGGCAAGGGTAGTGGTAGATTTGCTCATGGTGTAAAAATGCAGGGCCGGTACACCGAAGGCTTTAAGTTCGCGGCATTGCCGGATGCACCATTCGATACCGACTTTACGAACCTCCTTATCGTCTTTGCATTGACGGATGGCGGTAGCAAATTCTTCAGGGATGTTGAGATAAAACAACCTGGGAAGTACCTCCAGCTGCTTTTTGGTGGAGAGGATTTTGAGGCCGGGAATAATCGGGACGTTGATGCCATGGGTACGGCATTTTTCCACGAAATCAAAATATTTCCGGTTATCAAAAAACATCTGGGTAACCAGGTAGTCGGCGCCGCGGGCTACTTTTTGCTTAAGGTGCTCGAAATCTACCCGTGAGCTTTCTGCCTCGAAGTGCTTTTCAGGATAAGCCGCTGCGCCGATACAGAAGTCGGAGTTGTTCAGGTACTCGGACGTTTGATGAAGGTATTTCCCTTCGTTCATTTCCCGGATCTGTGTAATGAGCCCGGAAGCGTAGGCATGGCCGCCTTTCCGGGGTTTGAAAGAGGTAAAAGGCTTGGCATGGTCACCGCGCAGGGCCATCACGTTTTCTATGCCCAGGTAATTCAGGTCAATGAGCAGGTCTTCGGTATCGTCGCGGGTGAACCCGCCACACAGCACATGGGGCACGGGGTCGGTATCAAATTTGTGCATCAGGGCGGCGCAGATGCCTACGGTTCCCGGTCTTTTGCGGGTTTTGACCTGAATCACGGTGCCGTCGTCGCGTGTCTGGCTGAGGTATTCTTCCCGGTGATAAGTAACGTCCACAAATTTGGGCTTTAGCTCCATCAACGGAGTGATGTCGTTAAGAAGCTCGTCGATTTTTCCGCCTTTCACAGGGGGAATGATCTCAATAGAGAACAGGGGCTGCCCTTTACTGTTGGCAATATGTTCGGTTACTTTGGCCATGGTCAATGATTTACCGCAAAAATAGAAGGTGTGACGGAAAAAGCGGAGGCAGGAGATAATTTATGTAGGAATGTTGTTTAAATTTGGTTAATTTATCTAAAAATTAAAAAATTACAACCTTAAAAGAGATGAAAAAACTAGTAGCTCTCACAGGATTTTTAATCCTTTCTTTTGCGCTGAAGGCACAGCAGCCCAATCCGAACGACTATACCGGGGTCTATAAATTCCAGGGTGCTCCCTTTGCACAGATCGTGATTTCTTACGAAAACGGGGCATTCATGGCCGATGCCGAAGGCGTGGGGAAAGGACAGATCGTACCGTCGGGCACAGCCGATGAATTTACCGAAGACAATTACGAAGCGCTTTTAAAATTTGTGCGGGAGACATCGGGGAAGGTGATACGGCTGGTGGTAAGCTTTAACGGGAGCAGTTTTGAAGGGGCGAAAGAAGGCATTTCTTTTGATGAATATGCAGGAAAATACAGCCTGGAGGGGAGCTCTGAGGTATCGGAGGTGGATATTACGGTTCAGAACGGAACCCTGGGTATAGAGGCCAGCATAGGCGGCTCGCAGCTGATGGCTACAGATGTAAAAGATTCTTTCCAGATGACCGCCGCCAGCGGTGGCGTTGTATTTAAACGGGACGCCACCGGGAAGATCACCGGGATAGAGGTCGAATACGCGGGAAACACCTTTAAGGGGAAAAAGAAATAAAGCCGTTTATTTCATTTCCACGATGGTCACGCCGGCTCCGCCACGGTCGGCGTGCTCGTCGTACATTTTACCCACCTGCTTGTATTGTTTTATGTGGTTCCGGATCAGGTTACGTAAAATACCGTCGCCTTTGCCGTGAACTATCCGGAGCTGGGGATATCCCAGCAGGATGGCGTCATCAACCAGGTTATCGACCTCGATGAGGGCCTCTTCGCCCCGTTTGCCCCGGATGTCGAGGTTGAAGCTGAATCCCGTCATTTTTTCGTTGAGATCTACTCCTTTCATGCTTTTGGCCGATTCTTTTTGCGAAGAGCGGAATTCTTTCCGGGATATTTTTTCCAGGCGGTTCAGCCGGATGTTGGATTTGAGCTCACCCAGTAAGATCTCTGCATCTTTGCCGTTCAGACTGAGCACCTGGGCCAGGGCTTCCTGCCCTTTTATCCGCACATAATCTCCGGGCGTGATCGGGCCGTCGGCTTTTTGAACAATGACTTTGGGGGCTGCTTCGGGCTCAGGCTGCAAAACGGTTTCGGCAAATTCTTTTACCTGCTCGCGGGCCCGCCGTGAAGCTTCTTTTTCAGCATTGTTTTCCTTGATGTGCCGTATGGTGTTTTCAATGGTTTTGTTGGCGTCGCGCACTATCTTTTTGGCGTCTTCTTTTGCCTGGGAAATGATGCGCTGCCTGTCGCTTTCCAGGAAGTTCTTCAGGGCGGTGTATTGCCCGGCACGCTCTTTCAGCTCTTCAACCTGCTTTTGCAACAAGGCATTTTGTTCGGCAAATGCTTTCTTCTCAATGTCGAGCTCCTTCAGCAGCTTTTCGAAGTTGATCTGGTTTTTCCCGAGTTTACGCTGGGCATTTTTAATGATATGTGCGGGCAGGCCCATCTTTTGGGCTACCTCAAATGCAAACGAGTTGCCCGGCTTACCCATTTCCAGCTCAAACATGGGAGTCAGCTCTTCTGAATCAAAACGCATGGCCCCGTTCAGCAGGCCTTCGTTTTTATCGGCAAAGACCTTGAGGTTGGTATAGTGCGTATTGATCACGCCAAAGGCTTTTTTGGCGGCAAAGCTCTCCAGGATAGACTCGGCCAGGGCACCGCCCAGCGAAGGCTCGGTTCCGGTACCGAATTCATCGATCAGGAAAAGGGTATCCTGGTCGGCATGCCGGAGAAACTCCCGCATGTTGGTCAGGTGGGAGCTGTACGTGCTGAGGTCATTTTCAATGCTCTGCTCATCGCCGATATCAATAAACAGGCTCTTAAAAAGACCTATTTTTGAGTCGGGGGAAACCGGGAGCAGCATACCGCACTGGGCCATGTACTGCACCAGTCCTATGGTTTTGAGCATAACGGACTTCCCGCCGGCGTTGGGGCCGGAAACCACCAGTATGCGTTCTTCGCTGTTCAGGGAAACGCGAAGCGGAACCACCGGCTTGTTTTGCTTGCGGTGCGCCAGCAGCAAGAGGGGGTGCCGGGCATTCTGCCAGTCAACAACCGGGTCTTCCACCAGCAGCGGAAACGTGCTGTCGGTACGGATGGCCAGGCGGGCTTTGGCACGGATGAAGTCCATCAGCCCGAGAAAAACATACGAACGTTCGAGGTCAGGCAGCTCCGGCCGTAAACGGGAGGTGAGCTGCTCCAGGATCCGTAAAACTTCTCTTCTTTCCCTGATTTCAAGGTCACGGATCTCGTTGTTGGCTTCCAGCACCTCACCAGGCTCCACATAGGCAATATTACCGGTGGAGGTTTCGTCGTGAACAAAACCGGATAGCTTTCTTTTATGCTCGGCAAGCACGGGCAGCACCAGGCGGCCGTTTCTTACGGCGAGGGTCATTTCTTCACCGATCCACCCTGAATTTTTGGCAGTCCGGTAGATACGGTCGAGAGTACGCTTTACATTGGCCTGCTCTACGGCCAGCTTCCGGCGGATATCGAACAGCTCTTTAGAGGCGTTGTCCCTGACTTTTCCCCGTTCATCGATCACCGAGGTGATCTCTGTCAGGAGGGTTTCCCAGCCTTTGGGACGGTCAGGAGGGAGGGCTGCCTGCATCAGAGACAGGAGCTCCGGGAATTTCTCTGCAGGCCGGTTATGAAAGAAATGAATGATCTGCTGGATGGTGGTAAGCGATAAGCGGATCTCGAAGAATTCTTCTTCGTAGATGATCGCCCCGGGAATGGCCGCCTTTTTCAGGTATTCGGTGACGTCAATATAATGCTGGTTCGGGAAAGCCGACTCGGTTTCGAGGATCAGGCGGAACTCGGCCGTTTGGGCCATCATTTTCCGGATCTGGTCGAATTTTGCGGAAAAACGCATTTTTCCCACGAACGACTTGCCCAGTGAGCTTACACATTCTTCTTCCAGGAGTTCTTTTATTTTATCAAAACCCAGCTTGGTTTCTATATTTTTGGGATAGAGCATGGTCTAAACTTTCAAGATGGGAAGTTTTTCTTCCCCGACTGCAAAATTAAACAGCCCGGCGCTCTTTCGAAAGCCGGGCTACGAGTAACAACACGCTTATTTTGTCATTAGTTCAGTTTTACGGCAGTGCCGCAGGCCGTTACCATCATCATGCCGTTTTTTTCGCCCAGGGTTTCGTAGTCCAGGTCAATGCCGATAATGGCATCGGCGCCGTAAGAACGGGCACGTTCTATCATTTCGCTGATGGCGGTGTCTTTGGCTTCGCGCAGTACATTTTCATAGGAGGCGGCACGGCCACCCACAATATCACGGATCCCGGCAAAAAAATCTTTGAATATATTGGCACCGATAATGGTTTCACCGGTAACCAGTGCCTTGTATTCTGTGATTATTCTTCCCTCAATGTTATTTGTTGTTGTCAGTAACATGTTTGTTTTTTTCTTCAAAGGTAAACAGGCCGGTCCGGGTGTGCAAGCGCGTTTTTAAGATGGGTTTATTTTCAGGCTGAGCGGTAATATCAGCGCATTTTAGCTCTTTTGGCAAGGAAAGACGACATCACGGGGTCAAATCCTTTTTCAATATCGGCCTCGATAAAATCAATTTTATACTGGCCGCATTTGATCAGGAGCTCGTGGTAAAAGGTATCGAGGGCCCTGATGTAGCGTTGCCGCACATCGGCGGGCTGGAGCCTCAGCTTTTCATGGGTTTCGAGATCAATGAACTCATAGGGGCCGTCGGCAAATTCAAAGGCCATTTCGGTCTTTTTTTCAGTGACGTGAAACAGCAGCACCTCGTGCTTCTTGTGCTTGAGATGCTGAAGGGCTGAAAAGAGCTTTTCGCTGTTTTCCACGTCCTCGAACATATCGCTGAAGATGACCACCAGCGAGCGGGTATGGATCTTGTCGGCAATCAGGTGCAGCGTATCGGCCACGGCCGTAGCCTGGTTCCGTTTTTCGCGGTTGAGCACCTGTTCGAGCTCGTAAAATACTTTTTGCAGGTGCGTGGTGGTAGACCGGCATTCGGTCTGGGTCTCAATCCGGTCAGAAAAGGTGACCAGCCCTACGGCATCCCGCTGGCGTTGCAGCATATTGGCCAGGGCAGCAGCGGCCAGTACAGAAAAGGCGAGCTTGCCCCGTGATTTTTGCGGGTAATACATGGAGGAAGACACATCGAGCAGGAGGTGGCACCTCAGGTTGGTCTCTTCTTCGTAGTTTTTGACAAAAAGCTTATCGGTTTTACCAAAGACCTTCCAGTCGATGTGCCGGGTGCTTTCGCCCGCATTGTACAGGCGGTGTTCGGCAAATTCTACGGAGAAACCGTGAAAGGGAGATTTGTGAAGCCCGGTGATAAAACCTTCCACGAGCTGTTTGGCCAGGAAATCGAGGCGCCCGTATTCACGGATTTTTGAAAGATCCAGTTCCAGCATTAAATTCTGAAAAGTACATTAGCTTCTTTGAGCCGGCAAGTACGGAATTTTTAGCGGATTATTCCCTATGCCCAGGAAACAATTGTAGATTTCCAGGGCCATGCCGTCGCGGAGCAGTTCGAGGTTACCGTCAAAACCTACCACTTTTGCCGAAATATGGGCAACGCCCTTTTCCAGTATACCCAATTGTTTGGCCGCATCAATGGAGAGGTCGAGCACCCGGTTCCGCGAGAAAGGTCCGCGGTCATTTACCCGTACAATTACCCAGCGACCGGTTTTGGTATTTTCTACTTCGATCAGCGTTCCGAAAGGAAGAGATTTATGAGCGCAGGTGTAGGCTCCTCTGGTAAAGGTTTCACCGTTGGCGGTTTTACGTCCAAGGAATTTGGTATGATAATACGATGCATACCCCTTAAATATATGGCCGATATCGACCTTTTGGGCGTAAATACTTAAATTAGGTATTAACGTCATCAGTATCGTCAAAAACACCAATGAAAATTTTCTATTTAAATATTTCATACTGCAAATCAATGCATTATTTATGATTTTATTGTGCAGACCCTTTCCTATTTTACCTTGCCGGTAACAAATATTCTATAAATTATTAGAAATATCCAAAACAAATATACAAAAAAGGCATTTTTTTATAAGTAAATATTTTTTTTATTTTTAATAAAAGTATATTTTTGATCGCATTTACAAACCTCTAAAACTATTTTGACAGCGTGGAAAGAGATGACCAGGAAATGATATACTCCAGGAAAATAAGGGCCGGAAAGAGAACTTATTTTTTTGATGTCAGATCCACTCGTTCAAATGACTACTATCTGACGATAACGGAAAGCAGAAGATTTCAGAAGGACGGCGATTTTGTATTTGAGAAGTCCAAGCTTTTTGTTTATAAAGAAGACCTGGATAAGGTAGCTGAGGCTCTTCAGGATGCCGTTAACCACATCAAAAATGAACTTCTGCCGCACATTGACTTTGAGCAGTACAGGAATACCGAGGAATCAAGAGAGTCTTCCGATTTTGACTCGGGGAGCTATAAGTGGGAGTAAGGGTTAATTTTCTTCCGGTCAGCCGGCCAGTTCCAGTATTTCTTCCAGTAGTTTTCTTTCATTACTTAAACGGGGTACCTTGTGCTGCCCGCCCAGCTTGTTGTTTTTCTGCAGCCATTTGAGGAAAGTTCCCTGCGGACAGAAATGAACCAGAGGCATCTGTAAGGCCATATCCTTTTGTCTTTTGGCATCGTAATCCGAATTTATTTCCCGCAGGCGGGTGTCCAGGGTTCGGGTAAACGCTTCAGGGTTCTTCGGAGGCGCGGCCAGCTCAATGATCCATTCGTGGCCGCCTTTGGCATCAGCGCTCATAAAAATAGGAGCGGCGGTATATTCTTTGAGCTCAACGGCTGATTCTTCGCAGGCACAGGCCAGCGCCTGATCGGCGTTTTCGACCATCAGTTCTTCGCCGAAAACATTGATAAAATGTTTGGTACGGCCGGAGATCTTTATCCGGAAAGGGTACAGGGAGGTGAATTTTACGGTATCGCCTATTTTGTACCGCCACAGCCCGGCATTGGTAGAGATGACCAGCGCGTAATTCTTGTGAAGCTCCACTTCTTCCAGTGTGAGCGCGCGGGGAAACGGCTTGTCCCACTCTTCGGCAGGCAGAAATTCAAAAAATACGCCGTAGTCGAGCATCAGCAGCATCTGATCTTCGAGCGAGAGGTCATCCTGGATGGCAAAGTAACCTTCAGAGGCATTGTACGACTCCATGTAGTTTACCGATGCGGAGGGGAAGAGCTTTTCCCTGAACATTGAGCGGTACGGAGTGAAAGAAACGGCCCCGTGAAAGAAAACCTCGAAGTTGGGCCAGAATTCGAGGGCATTTTGCGCACCCACCGCTTCCATGATCTGTTCAATCAGCACCACTCCCCAGGTGGGTACGCCCAGCATGGCCACTACGTTTTCATGAACACAATGCCGGGTCATGTATTTCATCTTGTCTTCCCATTTGTCGAGAAGCGCAATTTCTGCGGGGGGCGTTCTGAAATATTCCGCCCACTTGGGCAGGTTCCGGGTGATAATGGCCGATACGTCGCCTGCCTGTACGTTTTCGTTGTACGGGTTAGGGTGCAAAGAGCCGTTAATGGAAATGGACTTCCCCGTAAAAAGCTGGGTGTTGGGTACATTTTCCACATACAGGGTCAGGATGTCTCTTCCACCCCTGTAATTGCACTCGTGCAGGGCTTCTTCCGAGACCGGTATGAATTTGCTCCGGGCATTGGTGGTACCGGATGACTTGGAAAACCAGGTTATTTCAGAGGGCCAGGTGATATTTTTTTCTCCCCGGAGCACCCGTTCGAGCCAGGGGAAGTATTCTTCATAGGTTACTACAGGAACGCGTTCCTGGAAGTCTTTGATGCTTTTGATGTCTGAAAAACCGTGTTTCAGGCCGAATTCGGTGAAACGCCCCCTGTCTATCAGGTTGTGGAAGACATCTGACTGGGCTTCTATGGGATAGTTCTTGAAATGTTCAATTCTGCCTATCCTGCTTTTCATGAAAAACCCGATTACTTCATTTACCAGACTCAAATGTTTTGTATTTTAATAGGGAGCGAATTTACGCATAATTTGGAAAAATTACTGCCTGATTAAATGAGACTCACCGGAATTTAAGGGTAATACCGGCACCGGCATGGTAATTCCGCAGGGGAGCCGGGTTATAAAAGCGGTTGCCGATGGCATTAAAATCAAACCCGAGCGAGTATTTTTCATTCAGGAGATTGTCTGCACCGCCGTACAGGTTTACCCGGGCTTTATCCCCTATGGCAAATTTCCAGCCCGCTCTCAGCCGGGTAGTGGCATAGCCTTCCGTGCTCACCGTATTCTGGTTGTTCAGGAACATGCCGGATATGAAATTGATGTCGGCAGTAAGGTATACGCCTTTCCGCTGCACCCATTTCCCCGACAGGGCTACGGAGCTGCCCGGTGCGCCGGGCAGCTTTTTCCCCCGGAGGTCTGTGCCTTCATTGACATACGATCCGAACCGGAAGTCGTTCAGGGTCAGGTTAAGGAGGAGGTCGGTATGGGTGATATACTTGTCTTTGTTATCAAGGGTGAGCCGGTTCGTGATCTCCAGGCCTCTCTGGAGGATACGCCCGGTATTTTGAAAGTATTCTCCACCATTATCCAGGACATGCCGCACCAGGGCGTTTCTGACCACCTGGTAATATGCGGCTATTTCGGTACGGAAGATGGAGTTCCATTGTGATTTGAAACCAGCCTCATGGCTTACTCCCTTTTCGGCAAGCAGGCTGATGGTATGCCCGTTTTCAAAGTTGGCCGTCATTTCCTGCGCAGTAGGAGGAGAGTAGCCGTTGGAGAAGGTGTAATACAGGCCTGCTTTGGCATTCAGCGATTTAAGGATGGCTATGCGGGGACTCCAGGGTAAGCCGGGCCTTTCCCTGACATACAGGGCGGCGGGAGAGCCTGCTTCCACGGTTTCGTTCCGGTAAAGCTGGGTATTGTAGCTGAGCCCGCCGGTGATTTCTACCTGTGCGGGCAGGGAGATTTGTGCCTGTACAAAATGAGAAAGCTGGCGGGAGAGGAGATCGGTGTCGTAAAGAAATGCCCCCTTTTTGCCGAAGTTATTTTCATTGACATGGAAGGTGGATGTGGTAAATATCCCTTCCGAGCCGGTATAAAGGATGACCCTCCCAAGCGCCGTACGGCCTACCAGCCGGTATCCCGTGGTTTTTTCATTTCGTTGCTCGTAGCTGGTGATGAAAGGGTTGGCCAGGTCATTGCCGGCGTAGAACAGGGTGGTAGTCAGCGCGGTTTTGGGCGCTACCTGCCATTCGTGGGTCAGGCCTGCGAGGTGGTAGGTCTGGATAATGCCGGCCTGCTGGTCACGGGCAGACGGCAGCGTGGCAGTGGCCGGGCGGGAGGCCCGGCGGTCGGTCTCCATCTGTGCCAGGGTAAGTCCGCCGGGAGTCTGGTAGTCAATATGGGCTCCCGAATAGGAGAAGGTAAGGGTATGGCCCTGCTTCAGGAAAAAAGACCCGGAGAAAATGCCGTTGTATCCTGACATTTCAGCATGGTCACGGTAGCCGTCTGACGTTCTGCCTGAAAATGCCGCCAGGATATTCATTTTTTGGGAGGCATACTGATACCGGGCATTACCGGCTGAAGAAGCATAGCTTCCGGCCTGTATGCCGGCGGTAAATTCATGGCCGGCTGTGGCCGCAGGAGTGTTGAGCTGAACGACACCTCCGTAGCCGGCGCCGAAAATGCTGCCGGCAGGCCCTTTTAAAATCTCGATGGAGCCGAGCGTATTAAAATCAACCAGGTTAAAATAGGTGGTGCCGTTGGCATCTGACATCGGGATGCCGTTCCAGTAAATCTTTACGTTTCTCACACCGAAAGGCGAACGTAGCGACGACCCCCGAAGGGTGAGGCGGTAGCTGCCGGGAGAGCGTTCTTCCATGCGTATGCCCGTTTGTGAATTGAAAACGGGGAGCGGGTCGGAAAGCGTATGACGGCCGATGTCTTCACCGGAAATACGGCTGACCGCCGCAGGCGTCTGCAACGGCGTCTGCCGGGTTTCAAAGCCCCTGACGGTCACCTCTTGCAGGGTTTTTGAGCTGTCGGCCTGGGCAAAGGCGAATGTACCGGTGCAGAGAAGCAGGGAGAGTAAGGGTAAAAGAAGAAGCAAAGTCGGTTTTCGGGCTATAGTATGTTTGTTTTTTTGCATATTCCTGATTCTCTGTATGATGTCAAATAATTTGAAATAAAACCAGCCAGGGCTATACAAATGTAAGTTAAGAGCCGTACCCGGCAAAATATTGAGGCGAGTTATGCCAGGTTTGAGGGGGGAGAGAATAAAAAACCCGCATCAGCTTTTAAAGCCAATACGGGTTTTTTCGTAGCTCCAGAGGGAATCGAACCCCCACCAAAGGTACCGGAAACCTTCGTTCTATCCTTTAAACTATGGAGCCGTTATTTCGGGAAAGCGTTCTGAAAAGAGCACCTTGCCTCAAAAAGTACGCAAAGATACGAGTTGCATTGATTAAATGGAAGCGGAATGTTCAAAAAATGTCTTTTTTAGTTCTTCCGTATCGGTCGGATTGAGCCGGCCGGCCATCAGAAGACGCAATTGGCGGCGGTGCAGCGCCTTTTCATATTGAATTTTTTCTTCTTCCGTTTCAGGGATAACTTCCGATACTTCAATAGGACGGCCGCTCTGGTCCACAGCCACAAAAGTGAGGAAGGCCTGGTTGGTTTTATTTTTGACGCCGGCCGGGATGTTCTCCGAAAAAACATCCACCACTACTTCCATAGAGGTGTTGAACGCCCGGGTGATGCGGGCTTCGAGGGTGACTACATTTCCCAAAGGAATGGGGTTTACAAACGAAACGTTGTCTACCGATGCAGTGACCACTATCCGGTTGCTGTGCTTCTGTGCGCAGATGGCTCCGGCGATATCCATGAAGCGCATGAGGTTCCCTCCCATAAGATTGGAAAGGGGGTTGGTGTCGTTAGGAAAAACCATTTCCGTCATAACAGTGTGCGATTCCCTAACGTATTTGGCTTTCGGCATGATCAGATTTTTTTTGCAAAGTTAGGTAAATTAGCGCTTGGTTTAAATAGCCCGGAATATGAATGTCAGGAAAATGCTTCGAAGCTTCAGGTATGCCATCAATGGTGTTTACCTGCTTTTTAAGTACGAAAATAACGCCCGTTTCCATCTTTTAGCTGCTGTGGGAGTGGTGTCAGCGGGCGTATATTTCGGGCTGAAACCTTGGGAATGGACCGCGGTTACGGCGTGTATTTTCCTGGTTTTTAGTGCTGAGGCATTCAATACGGCCCTGGAAAAGCTGTGCGATCGGCTGCTGCCCGGGCGTGATCCGGCGGTAGGAGCCGTCAAAGACCTGGCGGCGGCCGCTGTGCTTTTTACCGTAACGGGTGCCGTACTGGTGGGCCTGCTGATTTTCGGCAGGAGATTATTGGGAGGATAATCGGGCGGCTGAGCCGTAAAAATCCGTAATTTTGTACAAATTTTATTTCTATGTCAGAAAGATATATGCAGCGGGGGGTTTCAGCCTCTAAAGAAGATGTGCATAAGGCGATTGAAAAGCTCGATAAGGGTTTATACCCCAAAGCATTTTGTAAAATCTCGCCCGATATACTGGGCGGTGATGAGCGCTATTGCAATATTATGCATGCCGACGGCGCCGGCACCAAGACCTCGCTGGCCTATCTTTACTGGAAGGAAACCGGTGATCTGTCGGTGTGGAAGGGAATAGCCCAGGACTCCATCATCATGAATACCGATGACCTGATCTGTGTAGGTGCCACCGGGCCTATCCTGATGTCATCGTCTATTGACAGGAATAAGAACAAGATACCCGGAGAGGTGATCTCGGCCATTATTAACGGAAGTGAGGAAGTACTGGCCATGCTGCGCAGCAACGGGGTGGAGATTTACAGCACCGGCGGGGAAACCGCTGACGTGGGTGACCTCGTGAAAACCATTACGGTAAATACCACGGTGATCTCCCGGATGAAACGGGAGGAGGTCATCTCCAACGACCGGATAGCACCAGGTGACGTGATTGTGGGGCTGGCCTCTTCCGGGAAAGCCGTTTACGAGGAGGAATACAACGGCGGAATGGGAAGCAACGGGCTGACATCGGCACGGCATGACGTATTGGCGAAGAAATATGCCGGTAAATACCCCGAAAGCTACGACGGGTCGATAGACGGGTCACTGGTTTACAGCGGCTCGAAAGACCTGCTGGATGAAGTAAGGATCAATGACTCGCTGCTGGTTAACGTTGGCAGGCTGATCCTTTCACCTACCCGTACCTATGCCCCTGTGGTGAAAGAGCTGCTGCGCGAACTGAAGGGCCGGATAAACGGGATGGTGCATTGCAGCGGAGGAGCACAGACCAAGGTACTGCATTTTGTAGACCAGGTGCATGTGATCAAAGACAACCTGTTCCCGGTGCCGCCGCTGTTCCGGCTGATCCAGGAAGAGAGCGGGACTTCATGGGCAGAAATGTACAAGGTGTTCAATATGGGACATCGCCTGGAGGTGTACCTGCCCGAAGCTTATGCTGCAGAAGTGATCCGCATTTCGGAATCTTTTGGTATAGAGGCCCGGATTGTAGGCCGGGTAGAAGCGTTTAACGGGAAGAAGCTGACGATAGAGAGTGAGAAGGGGAAGTTTGTGTACGAGTGAACAGGTAAGTTAAAAGTTAACAGTTAAAAGTGAAAAGTTGCGGTGAGGGAAATATAATAAAATAAATAATTTATTTGATTTTGCTAATAGTTTCCTAAATTAGTGTCCGGAAAATCAATTCTTAACCTAAACTTGAATTTTATGAACGGCGTTTTGTATGCAATCATTATTGGTGCCATTGCCGGTTGGCTGGCAGGCGAGATCAAGCGGGGAATGGGGTTCGGATTAATCGGAAACATTATTGTGGGAATCATTGGAGCAGTAGTCGGTAACTGGCTTTTCGGAGTTTTGGGCATCTCCATAGGCTCCGGTGTAATTGCCAACGTTATTTCGGCCGTGATCGGTGCGTTGGTAATATTGTTCCTGATTAGTTTTATAAAACGAAGTTGATGTTGATTGAAAAAGGGGCTTCAGCGCCCCTTTTTTCTTTTACAGGCCCAGGCCGGCATATAGTTTTACTTCGTCAATGGTGATCTCCTGTCCGCACATGATGACCAGCCTTTCCACCACGTTTCTCAGCTCCCGTACATTACCCGTCCAGGGAAGGCTTTTGAGGTGCTCCATGGCGTCGGCTTTGAAGGTTTTCGGCTGATCGCTATATTCTTCGGCCACATCCTGCAGGAATTTTTCAGCCAGCAGGGGAATGTCTTCCCGTCTTTCGGAAAGCGGCGGTACGTAAATCGGGATAACATTTAACCGGTGGTAAAGGTCTTCCCGGAAGTTTCCTTCGGCAATTTCCTTTTTAAGGTCCTTATTGGTAGCCGCAATGATCCGTACGTTGATCTTGATCTCCTTTTCTCCGCCTACCCGGGTGATTTTACTTTCCTGCAATGCCCGCAGCACTTTTGCCTGGGCAGAAAGGCTCATATCACCGATCTCATCGAGGAAGAGTGTACCGTTATCGGCCAGCTCAAATTTGCCGAGCCTTTGCTTGACCGCCGATGTAAAAGCCCCCTTTTCGTGCCCGAAGAGCTCTGATTCAATCAGCTCTGAGGGAATGGCCGCACAGTTTACTTCAATAAGCGGCTTTTTTACGCGGTTGGAGCGTTCATGGATCTGCTTGGCCACCATCTCCTTACCCGAGCCGTTCGGACCCGTGATCAGGATCCGGGCTTCAGTAGGAGCAACCTTCTCAATGGTGTCTTTTACTTTCATGATCAGCGGAGAATCGCCCACGATCTCGTTGATCTTGTACACCCTTTTCTTCAGGGTTTTGATAACTTCGGTATCATTGCTTTTTTCGATGGCATTGCGGACCGTCACCAAAAGCCGGTTCAGATCGGGCGGCTTGGTGATAAAGTCAAACGCACCCCTTTTGGTAGCTTCAACGGCATTTTCCACGTTTCCGAAAGCCGATACCATAACAAACTGGGTGAGAACGCCTTCTTCACGGGCTTTGAGAAGCACCTCGAGGCCATCCAGCTTGGGCATTTTAATATCACAAAGGGCTATGTCATACTTGCCGGTAGTTACCATTTCGAGGCCCTGCTGGCCGTCTTTGGCTTCATCTATTTCATAACCCTCGTATTCGAGGATATCTCTCATGGCATCACGTATGGTTTTCTCGTCGTCAATTACCAAAATTTTTGCCATACTGAACTATGAATAGGATTTTTGTTAAGAATTGGAGGCAATTTACTAATTTTTTCAGTTGCCCCGGTCAAATCTGTAAATAAATTGAGGAAACCGGAACGGCGTGCAGGCATGTTTTCGGCGTGTTTGAACCTAAAAGTAAGTTTTAGTACTATTTTTGCCCGGGTAAACCTATGGAAATGGAAGCACAGGCCAGAATAAAGGAATTAACCGATCTTCTGAATTATTATAACGACCGGTATTACCAGGATGCCGTTTCGGAAATCAGCGATTTTGAGTTTGATCACTTATTAAAAGAGCTGGAAAAGCTGGAAAGCGGGTACCCGGAATTCCGGCTGCCCGACAGCCCGACCCAGCGTGTAGGCGGAGGCATAACCCGGAGCTTTGCCACAGTAAAGCACAGGTTTCCCATGCTTTCTTTGTCGAACACCTATAGCGAGGAAGAGATCAGGGACTGGGATGCCCGGGTGCGGAAAGGCCTGAACGGGGAACCCTACGAGTATATCTGCGAGATAAAGTTTGACGGGATTTCGCTTTCGGTGGCCTATGAAGACGGTATCCTGGTGCGGGGCGTTACGCGCGGAGACGGGGTGCAGGGCGATGATATCAGCGCGAATGTCAGGACGATCCGCTCCCTGCCGCTGAATGTGCGTAAGTTTGATCATCTGATCGGGCGCTCGTTTGAGGTTCGGGGTGAGGGTTTTATGCCCAATGAAGTTTTTCAGCAGATCAACGCATCCAAGATAGAACGGGGCGAGGCAACGCTGGCCAACCCCAGGAATGCGGCGGCCGGAACGTTCAAGCTACAGGATTCGGCCATGGTGGCTGCCCGGAAGCTCGATTGCTTCATTTACCAGTATATTTCGGATGACGAAAAGTTTACCACGCACGAGGAAAGCTTCAGAGCCCTTAAAGCGGCCGGCTTTAATGTGTCTGATTCCTGGAGGAAGGTAGAAGATATAGAGGGCGTGATGGCCTATATTCACGAGTGGGAGAGCAAAAGGCACCGGTTGAGCTGTGCTACCGACGGGATTGTGGTGAAGGTGAACCGGTACGACCAGCGGGAGGAGCTGGGCTACACGGCCAAAAGCCCGCGATGGGCCATTGCCTACAAGTATAAGGCCGAATCGAAATCCACGAAGCTGCTCGGCGTAACGTTCCAGGTGGGGCGAACCGGGGCGGTTACTCCTGTTGCCGAACTTGAGCCGGTAGAGCTGTCTATGACGACCGTGAAAAGAGCCACCCTGCACAATGCTGATGAGATAGACCGGCTGGGACTGGCCATCGGCGATTACGTTTTTGTGGAGAAGGCCGGTGAAATTATCCCGAAAGTGACGGGGGTAGATTACAGTCAGCCCAATCCTGACCGGGAGCCGATCTGTTTCCCGGCCGCGTGCCCGGCCTGCGGATCGGCCCTGTACCGGAACGAGGGGGAAGCTGCCTGGTACTGTCCGGATACGGAAGGATGCCCGCCGCAGATCAAGGGAACGATTGAACATTTTATCCAGCGCAAAGCCATGGATATTGACAGCCTGGGAGAAGGCAAAATCGATATTCTCCTCGAAAACGGGCTGATCGGTGATGCGGCAGACCTTTATTCCCTGACTTTTGAGCAACTGCTGGGGCTGGAAAAAGTACATTTTGACGAGGAAACGGAGAAAGAACGGAAGGTCAGCTTTAAGGAGAAGACCGTGCAGAATATCCTGGATGGTATTGAGAAGTCGAAAAATGAACCGTTTGCGAAGGTGCTTTTCGGTATGGGGATCCGGTTTGTAGGCGAAACCACGGCCCAGAAGCTGGCCCAGTATTTTAAAACGATCGACGCACTTATTGCTGCCGGGTATGAAGAGCTGATGGCGGTTCCCGATGTGGGTGAAAAGGTGGCGCAGAGCATTCACGATTATTTCCGCTCGGAAAAGAACCTGAACTTCCTGGAAAAGCTGAAAGCGGCCGGGGTAACCCTGCAGGCGGAGAATGGCGTTACCGAGAAAGAAGGCAATGGCCTTGAGGGGCTGACCCTGCTTTATACCGGGACATTTGAGCATTTTACGCGGGAAGAGATCGAAAAAAAGATAGAATCAAACGGTGGCCGGCTGGTCAGCGGAGTATCTAAAAAGCTGGATTACCTCATTGTGGGTGAAGGCGCCGGGCCTTCCAAGCTAAAGAAAGCGGCTGACCTGGGTGTAAAAACCATCAGCGAGCAGGAGTTTATAGCCATGATCGGGGGAGACGCAGACAGCACCGATTAATGTCTGTATGCAATCTTTTCGGCCATTTCCTTTTACGGTCTCGCAATTCTTCCTAGTTTTGCGTTTATTTAGATTTAATATAAATACATAATGAAGAAGATAATTTTGAGCCTGGCTCTGCTGGCCGGGCTTGCCGTTTCGTGCAATACCTCATCAGAGAAAGCGGAAGAAAAGAGCGGGAAGAAGATCGTATCCCTCAGTGGTGCTGTCACGGAGACAATCGCTGCCCTGGGGGGTGAAGACCAGCTGGTAGGCGTGGATGTTACCAGTACTTTCCCGGAATCGGTGAAAACCCATGCCTCTGACCTGGGCCATATCCGGAGCATTACGCTGGAGCCCATTGTAGCGTTGCAGCCTGATGTGGTGGTGGCCGGTGCCAAAGAGTTTAACCCTGAGCTGCAGGCAAAGCTGAAAGAGGCCGGTATTGAGGTAAAGCTGGTTGAGCAGGAATATTCGGCGCAGGGTGCCAAAAATCTTATTCATACGGTAGGAGAATTATTGGGGAAAGCCGATACGAAATCATTAACGGATAAAATTGATGCCGACCTGGCCCAGGTTAAGCCGTTTGAAAAAGCACCCAAAGTACTCTTTATTTATGCGCGGGGCGCGGGTACTTTAATGGTAGCCGGCGATAAAACCCCGTTTACAGAGGTTGTGAAGCTGGCCGGCGGTGAAAATGCCGTAACCGGCTTTGAAGACTTTAAGCCGCTTACGCCTGAAGCCCTGGTACAGGGCAACCCCGACGTGATTCTCTTGTTTGATTCAGGCCTGGCCAGCCTGGGCGGTATAGACGGCTTACTGGCGGTGCCCGGTGTAGCCCAGACCACTGCCGGAAAAAATAAGGCGATAATTTCTCTTGACGGCGGCCTGATTTCTAATTTCGGCCCGAGAACCGGAGAGGCGGCACTTGCGCTGAACAAAGCCCTGGCAGAGAAAGTTAAGTAAGCTGTGTTGAAGAATAAACTGCCCTTGTACCTGTTGATCTCGTTCCTGGTGCTGCTGGCGCTGGCCTGGCTGTCGCTGCACATGGGCGTATACCGGTTTGAGGAGTCTTCCGTCATAAAAATCCTGGGGAGCTTTCTGCGCGGAGACCCGTCGGTACCGGCTACAGATGCGTATATCATCGGGAAAGTGCGGCTGCCCCGGGTAGTGATGGCTATGCTGGTAGGAAGCATCCTGGCCGTTTCGGGTACTTGCCTGCAGGGGATCTTCAAAAACCCGCTGGCAACCCCTGACCTGATCGGGGTTACTTCGGGAGCCACGCTGATGGCGGCCGTTACCATTGTGCTCGGAGAGTCGGTGCGGCCGTTTATCCCGGAGGCCCTTCATTTTTCATTGGTCAGCATCGGGGCGTTCATCGGTGCGTTGGGCGCCATCTCTATGGTATATAGCATTGCTTCAGGAGGTGGAAAGACCAATGTGGTCATTATGCTGCTGGCCGGTGTGGCCATTTCTTCGCTGGGTTTTGCCCTTGTGGGCTTTATGACCTACCTGGCCAAAGATGACCAGCTCAGGGATCTCACCTTCTGGAACCTGGGCAGCCTGGGCGCTGCTACCTGGACCAAGAACGGTATCCTGGCGGTAGTGATACTGGGTACCTACAGTTACCTGATCACCAAGGGCAAGGCCCTGAATGCGATGATGCTGGGCGAGAAAGATGCAGAACACCTGGGAATACGCGTAGAAAGCGTGAAACGCCTTACCGTGCTGTTCTCTGCCCTGATGGTGGGAACAGCGGTGGCATTTTCGGGTAGCATTGGCTTTGTGGGACTGATCATACCGTATATTCTCCGGCTTTTGTTCAGCTCGAACTATACGGTGATCCTGCCGTTATCTGCCGTATGGGGAGCCGTGCTTCTGCTGGCTGCCGATACGGTCAGCCGTACCCTCGTGGCTCCTTCAGAGTTGCCAATCGGTATCCTGACGGCCATCCTGGGTGCACCGGTATTTATTGCTATCCTGGTGCGGTACAAAAAATCAATGTAATGGTAAAAGGGCATAAAATATCCTACTCTCATAAAAACTATTCCATCCTGAAAGGGGTGGATGTGTCGGTAGACTATGGCGATATGCTGGTGATCGTGGGGCCGAACGGTGCAGGAAAGTCGACCCTGCTGAATGTGCTGGCCAATGAGATATCGCGGAATACAGAAGATATTTATTTCAAATTGAAGCGTTTCAGAGAATGGGACGTTTTGGATTTGTCAAAAAATAAGGCCAAATTTTCCCAGCACCACAACGGGGATATCCCCCTGCCCGTACGGGAGGTAGTGCTGATGGGCCGCTACCCGTATTTTGATTCGATTCCCCGCCCCGCCGATCTTGAGGCCATAGAAGAAGCCATGAAAGAGGTGGGCATATGGGATTTAAGAGACCGGGAGTATAACCTGCTGTCGGGAGGAGAGAAGCAACGGGTTCACCTGGCGCGGGTGATGACCCAGATGAGAAACGAAATAGCGCATAAGCTGGTTTTGCTGGATGAACCGCTGAATAACCTGGACGTAAAACACCAGTACCAGGTGCTGGAGCTGATGTCGGGTTTTGCCAAAAAAGGAAACACCGTGGTCACCGTGCTGCATGACCTGAACCTGGCCGCCCGGTTTGCTACCCGGGTATTGATGATGAAAAACGGTACGGTACTGGCCCAGGGCGCACCCGGCGAAGTACTTACTGCTGAGATTATATCGGAGGCCTATGGTTTCCCCTGCAGCATATGGATGCACCCGGTTCGTCAGCAACCGGTTATTTTATTCGGAAATTAAGATATTTTAAATTTTGTTATAGGAATATGGAAACAACACTAATGTCATTGAAAGAGAAATGGGAAGCGTTAAAAGCGGAAAATCCCCGGTTAAGGATACGGAATGCGGCTGAGAAGCTGGGCGTAAGCGAAGGAGAGCTGTTGGTGACCGACCTGGGCAACGGGGTTACCCGCCTGAGGAACGAGTTTGCTCAGATACTCACCGGGGTGGAAAGCCTGGGAAAAGTAATGGGACTGACCCGGAATGACGAGTGTGTGCATGAGCGGAAAGGCGTTTACCTGAACGGTGATTTCTCAAACCCGCACGCCCAGATTTTTGTAGGAGATGATATTGATATGCGGATTTTCCTTTCGGCCTGGGCGTCGGCTTTTGCCGTTACAGACGGAGATAAGAAAAGCCTGCAGTTTTTCGGGAAAGACGGTTCTGCAATTCATAAGATTTACCTGACCAAAGACAGCAACCCGGAAGCGTTTGATGCTTTGGTAGAGAAATACCGCTCTGACGACCAGGTTTCAGCGCTTGCCGTAGAGGAAATTCCTGCACCGGCACCGGAAAAGCCCGATAGCGAGATCGATACGGAAGGATTCAGACAGGCCTGGCTGGCGCTGAAAGATACCCATGATTTCTTTGGTCTTCTGAGAAAGTACAAGGTGACCCGTACCCAGGCCATGCGCCTGGCGCCCGACGAATACCACGCCCGGAAAGTAGGGAACGAAAAAGTGGCGGAGCTGCTGGAAAAAGCGTCAAAAGCAGATTTTCCCATTATGGTTTTTGTGGGGAACCGGGGAAATATCCAGATCCATACGGGAGAAGTGAACCGCCTGCTGTGGCACGAAAGCTGGATCAACGTGATGGATCCCGATTTTAATCTTCACCTGGATACTTCCAAGATCCATGAAACCTGGGTGGTCAGAAAGCCTACAGAAGACGGCATGGTGACTTCCGTGGAGGTGTTTAACCGGAAAGGGGAAATTATTGTCCAGTTTTTCGGAAAACGTAAGCCGGGAATCCCCGAGCTGCCCGAATGGCAGGCGCTGGTAAGATCACTGGAGGGGTGATAGAGCAAAAATTTATATTTATGGAATAGCGGTGAGCTTTCAGCAATCAGCTATCAGAAATTGGGCCATGAATCAGCGATCCGCCGCTGCGGTTTATTGCTGATAGCTGATTTCTGATAGCTGAAGGCTAAAAGCTAAAATTATACCTATGAAAAAACTTATACTTCTGGCACTCTTATGCTGTGCCGCTTCGCTTCGGGCCCAGGAATTACCGGCTTACCGGATTTATAATTCGAAAGGAAAAGCCGTTGATTTCGGCAAGATGGTCAGGCAGCTGGAGAAGTACGATGTGGTGCTGTTTGGTGAATACCACAACAGCTCTATTGTACACTGGCTTCAGCTTAAAGCTACCGAAGAGCTGTACAACCGGGCAGGTGACCGGCTGCTGCTGGGAGCCGAAATGTTTGAACGCGACAACCAGGAAGCCATCAACCGTTACCTGAAAGGAGAAACAGACGATAAGAAGCTGGCAGAGGAGGCCAGGTTGTGGCCCAATTATAAAACCGACTACAAGCCCCTGCTTGATTTTGCCAAAAGCAAAAAGCTTCCGATGGTGGCTACCAATGTGCCGCGCCGTTATGCGTCGGCAGTAGCTAAAAAGGGTATAGACAGCCTGTACCTCGAAGCTTCCGAGAAAGACTGGGTTGTACAATTGCCGTTTACCGTTACCCTCGAAACGCCGGGTTACGAAGAGATGAGAAAGATGATGGGCGATCACGCCGGGGGCAAAGCCATGAATTTTGTGGCCGCCCAGGCCATTAAAGATGCTACCATGGCCGAATCTATCCTGAAGAACCTGCAACCGGGCCGGATTTTACTGCATTATCACGGCGATTTTCATAGCAAAGAATACGGGGGTATTTACTGGTACCTGAAGCAGGCGCGTCCTGACCTGAAGATTGCCGTGATCTCGGTGGATGAAAGTGAAGAGCAGAAGCTGCCTTTGCCGGCTGATTTTGTGAAGACCGATTTTAACCTGGTGGTTCCGAAAGATATAACCAAGACCTATTAATTTGCATGGGCGGCAGGAACAGACTTTAAGGCCTGTTCCTGCCGCCCGTTTATTCCTCCCTGTAATTTATTCGATGGCCGTTGCCAGCTCTACCCGGATGCGGGTATAATACAGCGTGGTAGCCGCTTCAAAGCCCGAGTCGGTGCCCACAATGATCCACAGGTTACCGTCTTTATCGGTTTTGCCGGTGAATTCGCCCGAGCGGGTAACCAGGGTATATTCGGAAACGGATTTCCCGTTGGAAATGTCACCGATCACCTTCATGTCGTCACCGTCAGTGGCCTGCTGTATTTTGGAAATGTTCATCCGGTAATGGCCGTCTGCAGGATCCAGTACTTTTTTGGGTTCTTCAGAAGCCAGGCCTACTCCCATATACACGCTGTGTGCGGGCGAGCCGCCCACGCCCACCGAGCCTTCAGCGGCGTTGGTGGCAAACTGTACGGTAAACGTGCCCTTGTATACCTGGTTGGGCAGGCCCATGCTGACTTTCCGGGTCAGGTACATGAAAAGGTCGTCACTGTGATTGTTGCCGGAAATCCGTACTGCTTTTTTGGTGGTATCCAGCGGTGAGGGCAGAAAGGAGTGGGTTACGGATAAACCCCAGTCTTCTTCCACGCCTTCGGGGTAATCGGCAAACCCGCCGATCCAGTCGGTAGTGGAAGAGTTAAAGCTGTGGTCAATAATTACCGACATACGGTTGACATCAGCATCGTTCTTACATGCCATACACCACATCACCCCAACTACTGCAATAACTTTTCTCATATATATTTTGTTTGATTAGTTTATTACAGAGACCCGGATACGGCCGAAAAGGTTGGAACGGGTGCGGGAATCAATATCCCACACTCGTATTATCTGCCCTTGGATCGGAGGCTCCTTCCAGGCGGCCGTCGGGATATACCAGGATGCAGTCCATCCGGCCGAGCGTACCGTTTTGAGGATCCATGACGTATCCTTTTTTACGAAGCTCAGCAAGGGTTTGATCTGAAAAAGCCCCTTTTTCAAATACCGTACGATCAGGAAGCCACTGGTGGTGAAATTTCAGCGCATTCACCGATTGCTGCATGGTCATCTTGTGATCGATCACGTTGAGAATGGTCTGGAAAATGGAAGTCATGATGGTGCTTCCGCCCGGTGTGCCTACCACCATGAAGAGCTTGCCGTTTTTTTCAATGATGGTGGGTGTCATACAGCTCAGCATACGCTTGCCGGGGGCAATTTCATTGGCTTTGTTACCGATCAGCCCGAACATGTTGGGCACCCCGGCTTTGATGGAGAAATCGTCCATTTCATTGTTCATCAGGAATCCACCGCCTTCCACAATGACTTTAGACCCGTAGGCCCCGTTAATGGTGGTGGTCAGTGAAACGGCATTTCCTTCCTTATCTACTACAGAAAAATGGGTGGTTTCCATCGATTCATACCCAGGGATATCACCGGCCCGGATATCGGAGCTTTTGGAGGCTACCTCGGGGTTAAAGTCTTTCCAGCGTTCTTTCAGGTAAGCGGCCGAGATCAGCTTGTCCAGGGGGATGTCAATGAAATCGGTGTCTCCCATCCACTTTGCGCGGTCGGCGTAAACCCTTCTTTCCGCTTCAATCATTACCTGGGCTGTTTTTTCCGAGTTCCATCCCCATTGCTGCAGCGGGTATTGTTCTACCAGCTTAAGCATCTGGATGAGGGCTACCCCGCCGCTGGAAGAAGGGGCCATAGAGATTACTTTGTGGCCGCGGTAGTCGGATACCAGGGGCTTGCGCCAGGCTGATTTGTATTGTCTGAGGTCTTCGTGGGTGATGATGCCGCCGCCTTTTTTCATTTCGGCAACCAAAAGATCAGCGGTTTTGCCGCTGTAAAATCCTTCCCGGCCTTTATCCCGGATTCTTTTCAGGCATTCGGCCAGGTCTTTCTGCACCAGGAGGTCACCTTTTTTCCATTCCGTACCGTCGGGTTTGATGAAATAGGTAAGCTGAGGGCCGTTTACTTCCAGGAAAGTCTTTTTGTAGCTGTTGAGCCCGCGGGCTTCTCTTTCGGTAAGGATAACGCCTTCTTCTGCCAGCCGGATGGCCGGGCCGAGAATTTTTCCCCAGGCTATTTTCCCCAGCCTGCTGTGCATTTCCACGGTGCCGTCTACCGATCCGGGTACCCCGCTGGCGAGGTGTCCTTTCAGGCTGAGGCCTTCTATAACATTCCCTTCTTTGTCAAGGTACATGTCGCGGTGAGCTGCCAGGGGGGCTTTTTCCCGGAAATCAATGGAATGGTATTTCCCGCTGTGCTCACGGATCACGGCAAAACCGCCGCCGCCCAGGTTACCGGCAAAGGGGAAAACCACTGCGAGGGCGTAATGGGTAGCGATGGCGGCATCAACGGCATTGCCTCCTGCCTGCAGAATCTCCAGGCCGGCTTTTGAGGCTTCTTCGTGGGCGGAGGCCACCATGCCGTTTTTCCCGAATACCCCTTGCTTATCGGAGTAGAACGGACGGGCGTCGGGGTCTTCCACAAACAGGGTGAAGAGGTCTTTTGAAGGCTCTTTCCGGGGCGCATTTTTACATGATCCGACCAGTAACAGCGTAAGCAAACAAAATACAATAAATGAGAATCCGGTTTTCATTGGTTCCAGGTTTTTCCGCCAATCCCTAAAATTGACCGTTGGTTTGTTCTAAAAGTATATTTGGTAAAAATAAGGCTTGAAACTACATATTTTTTAATGACTTTTACAATAAAAATATAGGTAAATGCTTTTTTTACGGCTTACACTTGAAAGTTTCCGTTTTGCCTGGCAGGCCCTGCGCTCCAATATTTTGCGCACGGTGCTTTCTCTCCTAGGGGTTACGGTGGGTATTTTTTCGATTATCGGGGTGTATACCATGGTAGACTCGCTGGAAACCAACGTGAAAGCCGGTCTGAGCTCTATCGGTAGCCAGTCGATTTACATCGAGAAGTTTCCCTGGGGCATCGGTGAGTCGGAATACCCCTGGTGGAAGTATTTTATGCGGCCCCAGCCTACTTACCGGGAGTTCAGGAGCCTGAAGAATACCCTGAAAGAGGCCGATGCCATTACCATTATGTCGTGGAATTCGGCCGTTGCCAAACGAAAAAGCAACAGCTTCAGCAGCCTGGTGCAGGGCGTATCCTTTGAATACGACCGGATCAACGAAACCCCGATTGAAAAAGGGCGTTATTTCCTGGAGCAGGAGACAGATGCTGCCAGGCCGGTGGCCATCCTGGGCGCCAGCGTGGCAGAAACACTCTTTGGAGATGAAGACCCGATCAACCAGCGAATCAAGGTAAAAGGAGAAAATTTTACGGTGATAGGCGTGGTGGAGAAGAAGGGTAAGCAGATGCTGGATGTGGGCGGAAACCCCGACGACAAGATATTTATTCCTTTCCTGAAGCATAAGCGGATGTTCAGCTCGGGAAACCTGACGGGAACCATACAGGTGAAGGCCAGGGATGTGGATGGCGGACTGGAGACCCTGGAGAGCGAGGTGAAAGGGCAAATGCGTACGCTGAGAGGACTGAAACCCCTGGCCGACGACAATTTTGCACTGAACCGGCCCGATGCGCTGGTGAATTTTATGACCACTATTTTCTCGTCTATTCGTACGGGCGGCTTCGTGATTGGTTTGTTTGCCCTCCTGATCGGCGGCTTCGGTATAGCCAATATTATGTTTGTGTCGGTGAAGGAGCGTACCAATATCATCGGTATCCAGAAGTCGCTGGGGGCCAAAAATTTCTTTATTTTATTCCAGTTCCTGTTTGAGGCTGTGTTTTTATGCCTGCTGGGCGGGCTGATCGGCTTGTTGCTGGTGTATATGGCCAGCTTTATCCAGCTGGGAACCATGGATATTGTTCTTACGCCGTCGAATATGATCTTCGGCCTGGTGATCTCCAGCGTTATCGGTGTGGTAGCGGGGCTGATACCGGCGTTCCAGGCAGCCAATATGGACCCTGTGATTGCTATCCGGGCCAAGTAGAATACCGGGAAACAGAACGCGGATGGGTAAGAGGCACATAATTTTAGCAATACCTCTTACCCATCCGCGTTTTACCGGTGCCTCCCTCCCGGGGTTAGCTGAACATCATCCGGAGATGCCGGCCTGCCAGGCCGGCAAAGCCTGTGGTCAGACCGGCTACGAGGGTAACAATGGTCAGGATGAGCGCCAGGCTGGGCACATGGGCCAGCAGGGCATTGTCGCCCGTAAAGAGGGCGCCGATCTTATCGACCAGGTTTTCTTTTCCTGAGAAGGCCAGGATAAGCGAATAGCCTGTCCAGAGGGTCACCCCGGCTGCTGCAGACACCCAGAACGCCTGCCGGGTGGTTTTGGCTTTCAACGCGCAGATCAGGCAGGCTACCAGGGGCAGCACCCACCAGGGCCCCACAAGGGAGCCGACGGCTCCTAAAATTATAATGAGTAAGTACAACATCACTTCTTCGGGTTAATAATCACATTTTTGAGATGCTTGCTGATTTTTTCATCTTTGGTCTTCATAAAGATCAGCGGGTTCAGCTTACCCTCTGCCCAGTCGTCAATCATGTTATCGTAGTATTTGCTTGACGGCCTTCCGGACTGCCCGCCGGGGTATAGTCCGTAGGCGCGGGGCCATTCTTTGTCGAGCTCAACCACCATTCGCCAGGAAGGCCCGGTGCGAGAGGTAGAGGCATTGACGATCTGGCTTCCGCCCCCGTTTTTAATGGTAGCCCGGCTGAAGCTTTTAAAGGCAGGTACGAGGTGATTGATGCTGGTATTTTTAACTTTGTACCAGGCCCAGTTTTCTTTATTCATGGTGCCGTGATGCCGGGTAAGCGAGTCGAGCGAGGCCTTGAAGCTGCCCAGAACGATGTAGTCGTAGGTTTCCACCGTATCTGCGGTATTGATGTTGTCAAACCACCGGCCGGCTGGCTCAGTGGTGACCAGCTGGGCTGTCCGGTCATTCGACGGGTACAGCATATTCTTCTCTGCCGGAAATTCATCGTCCCAGATCCACCGGGTCAGTTCTGCCGCCCAGGTTTCAAAGATAGTGGCGGCTACGGAAGTGGCGGTATTCTGCCTGTTCCATTCTTTCAGAAGCTTTATCGAAGGCAGCATATCCGGGGTAGAGTGTTTTTCGAGCACCGGGATCAGCGAAGGCAATATCCTTTCAGCCATCAGGTTGTAGTTATCGTTCTGAATGCTCCTCAGGCTGTCGGCATTGGCGTTGGTAAGATGGGTCAGCCGGTCGTTGATCCGGCGTCCGCGGTAAGCCGGGGCAAATCGCCAGCCCAGGTAATACGGGTAGGTAGGATCGGTAGAAAACTGGTTGGCCGAGCTTACAAAACCGCGGGGCGGGTTTTTCACTGTAGGGTTTTGCTCGTACGGAATATACCCCTGCCAGTCGTGTTCGGGGTTGGTGCCGTCAAGGATGAATTTTCCCTGGTCTTTCCATTTCAGGGGCAGCTTGCCGTTTACGGTTATGGCAATGTCGTTCCCGTTGCTGGCAAAGACAAAGTTCTGGGCCGGGGCCGAATAAACGGCCAGGGCTTTCCGGTAGTCGTCGTAATTATGCGCACGGTTCAGGGCCAGGAACGTAGACAGGTCGGAACCTGCCGTATAATGGGCTATCCATTTCATGGCATGCCCGGCAGGAGCATTTTTCCCGTAATTGTCTTTTTTGTCCTCGTTGTATACTACCGGGCCGTGGTGGGTATAAACCAGGGTATCCTGCATCACTTTCCCGTTTTTAAACCGGAATTCTTCGATATAAATTTTGGTGGGCTTCCACTGGTTGTCGTGCCAGTATTCTTTTTTGGAGCTGTCTTTGAACCGGATCTGGTAGAAATCCATGACGTCGCTTCCCACGTTTGTTACGCCCCAGGCCACGTCTTTGTTGAAGCCGATGACGATACCGGGGCAACCGGGCAGCGCCACACCGTATACATTAACCCCGGGAGCCGAGAGCTGCATCTGGTACCAGATAGAAGGCAGGCTGAGCCCCAGATGCGGGTCATTGGCCAGGATAGGCAGGCCTGTGGCCGATTTGCTTCCGCTGATGGCCCAGTTGTTGGACCCGATGCCCGGATCGGGGCGGGTGATGTACTGGCTGAGCAGCTCTTTCTGCAGCGGGGGAAGCGTCACTTCGGGAACTTTCACCTTTTCCGGTGTGAAGTTCCACGGGGTACCTGAGGGAATGATGGGCGACTCTACCGAAGGATAGTCGGGGAAGAGGTCGTTCACGGTCTCCATGCCGTATTGGGCCAGCACGTTGGTCAGCCGGAAGTCATCGCTCTGGCCGTTTAAGGTCTGGCGCATGTTCATGAGCATCAGGATGGTCTTCAGGGGAGTCCATTCTTCGGGTTCGTAGCCCAGGATCTTATATTCCACAGGTAATTTTTTATAATTCAGCTGGGAAATATAAGTATTCACACCGGCGGCATAGGCCGTGAGTATACGCCAGGCTTTTTCGTCCTTTTTCTGGTTTTCCACGATTTCTTCGGCGGCACGGGCCATGCCCAGGCGCCGGTTATAGCGGTCAAACTCAAAGGCGGTTTCGCCTACTACTTCGGTCAGACGGCCGGAAGAAACCAGGGTATAGAACTCCATCTGCCAGAGCCGGTCTTTGGCCACAAGATAGCCCTGTGTAAAGTACAGGTCGTCTTCATTGGCGGCAAAAACATGGGGTACGTAGTTGCTGTCATACACTACTTTTACAGGCTCATTTACACCTTTCAGGAAGATTTCTTCCGAAAGGTCTTCCTCCTGGGTGGTATTCTGAAGAAAACCGTGAAAAGGGCTGAAAAATTTCCCCAGGGGCGGAACGCTGCCCAGGGGCTTGTTAAAAAAGTAAATCAGTGCTATGGCGACCAGCGGACTCCACAGAAATTTAATAAACTTCATACGGTTATTCGGGTTGATGTTCTTTTCGCAACAGGTCGTTTACGGTTTTCACCGGGTTAAAGGTAATCAACGGAACCTCTACAAACAAGGTATTCCAGTCGGCCATGGCCCCGTTCCAGAGGCCGGGCAGCTCCTGGGCTTTGAGGGTCTTGCCGCTTTGTGATTTTTCGGTGATAAAGCCGGTTTTATCGTCCCGGAATCCGGGTAACGGGTAATATTCTTTCCGGTGATCGCGGAAAGAGCAGATGAGATCTACCGGGTTAAAGTGAGTAGCGTTTTCAAAGATGGCTTTCTGCTTTTTATTTGCCATGTCAAACTGGGCCGATTCAACCACCTGGAGCGAAACCGAGCCGTCTTCGTTGGCTACCCAGAAAGGGCCTCCGCCGGGTTCTCCCACATTTTTTACCATGCCGCATACCCGCAGCGGGCGCTTCAGCTTGGCCAGCACAAATTTCAGCTTTTCTTCAGCGGGCCAGAGCCTGAAACCTTTGGGCGGGTCTACGTTCAGCTCATTTTTCAGGAAACGGGCGGCTTTATTGATCATGAAAACGCTGGGATCGGGTTTTTCCAGGCGCTTGATGAAGTAGAATATTTTTTTCTGGTAGTCGAGAAGCAGGCCGGCCAATGCTTTTTTATAGCGGATGGTCTCTTCTTTCAGGTGATCGGGGACTACGTTGTCGATGTTTTTAATAAAGATGACGTCTGCTTTAATGTCGTCCAGGTTTTCGAGGAGCGCCCCGTGGCCTGCCGGCCTGAAAAGCAGCTTGCCGGAACCGTCGCGAAAAGGATTGTTTTCGAGGTCTACGGCTATGGTGTCGGTAGAGGGCTTCTGCTCGGAGAAGGTGATGTTGTATTTAACACCGAATTTTTCTTCGTAACGGCTCTTTACCTGGTTAATAAGGGCTTTGAATTTGCGCTTGTGCTCGGGTGAAACCGTAAAATGCAGCCTTACTTTTCCTTTGTTATTGGCATACAGGGCGCCTTCCACGAGGTGTTCTTCCAGGGCCGTGCGGGCTCCGTCGGGATAGAGGTGGAACTCGAGCAGCCCTTTAGGCAGATTGCCGTAATCCAGCCCGTTTTTACCCAGCAGGGCTTCCAGCTTGTGCTGAAGCGAGTGCTCCTGCAGGTGATGGGAAAGGCTGCTGTAGAAGGCGAACTTCCCGATCTCCTTATCAAACTGTTCCACTGATTTATCGGTTTTCCCTTCTTCTTTGGCGGCGTAAAGGGCTTTGAACATCCGGCTGGCCGCACCTGAGGCCGGGACAAATTTCACCAGGCTCTTTTTGGGCGCCTGGGCATCAAATAACCGGATGTAGTTATTGAGCTCTTCTTCCGGAAGCCGGATGATGCCGTCGCCAATGGTAGCCGCCTTCACGGCATTGATAAACGGGAAACCCGTTTTGAAGTTTTCAATCTGGTTCTGGATGGTCAGGAGATCGCTATTGCGGTCTTTTATCTGTTTAAGGTCTTTTTCTGTAAAACTCATCGGGTTAATTTCGGATTAAGAAAACCAATTTATGTAAAAACTTATTAAAACCGCAAAATTTAAAAGAAATATTAAAAAAATGTACCGGGAAGAGAGATCCGGGGGATATTTTCAGAGGCAGGAACGCCCGTTCCCCGTACGGAAGTCCGGGGATATTGAAGTTATTTGCGGGGCAGAAAACAGTTATCCGCGTGCAAAAAGCTGCCCGATCTTGCCAAGCGGTTTCATCCAGAGGGTATACCACCTGGGCTGCAGGTCATTGATCTTCCAGGCCTTGCGGTCTTCGCGGTTGGCAATGTACCGGTGCCGGAGCGAGGCGCTGCTGGTGCCGCCTACCCGCATGGTCATGAGGGTGGCCGGGATATGCTGGCTGCTCAGGTTGTTTTTGTACAGCATGCGCAGCATCAGCTCGTAGTCGCCTGCGCAGGTAAACCCGGTTTTGTACAGGCCGTATTTTTCGTAGGCTGATTTTTTGAGATAGAAGGCAATATGGGGGGGCATCCACCCTTTCAGCCAGTTTTCCCGGTTGTAGGTTTTGTCTTTCCAGAAGCGCACCACCCGGGTGGTATCTTCGGGGTCCACAAATTTGACATCGCCGTAGGCCGAGTCGGTAGGGTTGCGGCTGAAGGCTTCTGCTACCCGGGTCAGCACTTCGGAATCGGGGTAAAAATCATCGGCTCCGATAATGCCGACCACTTCTCCCTGAGCCATGCGTACGCCTTTGTTCATGGCGTCGTATATTCCTTCGTCTTTTTCTGAAATGTAGCGCAACCGGTCTTTGTATTTCTCGAGGATCGCTACGGTGCCGTCGCGCGAGCCGCCATCCACCACAATATACTCCACATGGGGATACGATTGGGTCAGAACGCTCTGAATGGTTTGCTCAATGGTTTTTACGGCGTTATAGCAGACCGTTACGATGCTTATTTTCATAGACCGGCAATAAAAAAACAAAATTAACACACCTTTCCGCAACTTCCGTACGGGCGGGGCTTATTTCGTTTGCCCCGCACACCGGGTTTGAATAATTAAGCGGAAAGCTCTATTTTTGATCATCCTGCCGGCTCAGGGTCTGCAGGATAGAAAGAAAAGGCCGGAAGAAGTCAACAATTCCGGTATTTTTTCGTACTATTAAGTAAATACACCCATGCTTATGACCCGATACGAGTTTCTGAAATCATGTGGCTTTACCGGCGGGGCACTCTTTGCCCTTCTTTCCTGCGTGAAGGAAGAAGACAGCTATGTGGAAGCACTGACCCGGAACCCCGACGGCTCTTTTATGAACCCTGACGGCACGCTGGTGGGTGGAGGCACGGAAGGAGGCGGCCCCGATGAAAGCTTCCTGGTGAGCACCGAAGAGCTGGAAGGCATTGATTTCCTGTACCGGGTAGATGTGACCAATGCCCTGTATGCCCGGCTGCTGATCCGTAACAATTACGTGGTGGTGGGCAATACATTTGTGCTGGCGCTGTCACGCGAGGGGCGCTATATAGCGGCCACAGTGGTATGCTCACACGAGAACAACCGCACGGTGACCTATCGTAACGGGGAGTGGTATTGTCCGCAGCACGGTGCCCGGTATTCCATGACCGGTGCCGGCCTCAACGATTACGGTGCCAGGGGGATTAAAGTATATAAAACCGCCTTTGACGGCCAAACCATTGTCATTTATGAATAGCATCATTACCGTTCTGCTGGGTTTTTTCTGGCTTTCAGGCGGATGGGGAAATAACCTGGAAAAGGCGCTGGCTGATGCCGGCCCGGCCCACAAGCTGGTGATCCTGAATTTTTCGGGCTCTGACTGGTGCGGCCCCTGCATACTCCTGAAAAAAGAGGTTTTTGAGTCGGAAGAGTTCAAACGGTTTGCCGATACGGGACTGGAGCTGGTGCGGGCGGATTTTCCCCGCCAGAAAAAGAACCAGCTGCCGAAAGAGCAGGTAAAATACAACGAGTCGCTGGCGGAGAAGTATAACCCGGCGGGGAAATTCCCGCTTACGTTATTGCTTTCGCCCGAGGGGAAGGTACTTCGTATGTGGGAGGGCTACCCGAAAGACCTGACCACGGAACAGATGATCAAAACCATTCAATCGTATCGGTAAATGTTCTGGTCGAGGAAATTAAAGCTTATGGGCAACCGCTTCGTCATCAGCATTGACGAGGATTCAGAAGAGGCTGCGGCGGAGAAGATTGACCGGGCGGTGGAAGAGATCTCACGGATAGAAAGGCTTTTGACCACTTTTTCAGACAGCAGCGTGACCAGCCGGGTGAATGCACAGGCGGGTGTGCAGCCGGTGGAAGTTCCGGAAGAGTTTTTTTACCTGGTGAAACGCGCCCGGGGCATTTCTGACCTGACAAGGGGTGCTTTTGACCTTTCTTACGGCTCAATAGACAAGAGATTGTGGAATTTTGATCAGACCCTGACAGCCCTGCCCACGGCCGAGGCCCTCCGGAACCTCCGGCTGATCAATTACCGGAACATTGTGCTCGACGATACCCGCCAAACGGTCTTCCTGAAAGAGAAAGGCATGCGTATCGGCTTCGGCGGGATAGGAAAAGGGTATGCGGCCGACCGCGCCAGCCGGCTGCTGAAAGAGCTGGGCGTGAGCAACGGGGTGGTCAACGCCAGCGGCGACCTGAAGACCTGGGGTACCTGCAACGGCCGGCCCTGGACGATCTCCGTGGCTGATCCTGATGCTCCGGCCTTCCCGTTCTCCGAGCTGGAAGTAGGAGAAATGGCGGTGGCTACCTCTGGAACTTACGAGAAGTATACGGTGATTGACGGGAAAAGGTATTCTCATACCATCAACCCGCGCACAGGCCTGCCGGTTTCAGGCATTAAGAGTGTAACGGTGATCTGCCCCTATGCCGAGCTGGCCGATGCCATGGCTACGCCGCTGGCTGTACTGGGTGTTGACGAAAGCCTGGACCTCATTAACCAGATGAAAGATATAGCCTGTATTATTATTGACGACGATAACCGCCTGTTCACTTCTAAAAACCTTTGCGCATGAAACAGCTTATTTTCTTTTTACTGGCGGCATGGAGCACGTTTTCGTGTGTACCGGTCAAAGAATACCAGAAAAGTAAGATCAATGACGCCGAAATGACCCTTTCCAACCGGAACGTGGAAAAGTTTGAAAGCAGCTTTTATTTGTACCGGGAAGGGGCCGGAGGGGCGAATGGCGGGAAAAGCGGCGGCGGCTGCGGATGTAACTGAGCTAATTGTATACCTTATGAAAAAACTCGTACTGTCAGCAGGGCTTCTTGCCTTTCTCTGGACTTCTTCCCTGAAGGCCCAGGGGGTTGCCGATACCTTAACGTCTCCCGTGCGGAAGCTTACTTTTGAAGAGGCGAATTTTGTTTCTTCTTATTATTCCCAGACGGGGAACAACGCAGCGGTTACCGGCGGAACGGGTTCTGAGAAGCTGACAGACGTGGGGGGCGGCTTTAACGTTACTTTTTCGATGCTGGACCGGAAGAGCCGGAAAAACTCGTTCACGCTGGATGCTTCCATTGAAAAGTATACTTCGGCGTCTTCTGACCAGATTGATCCCGCTACGGTTTCTTCGGCTTCCCGGACCGACGAACATTTTTACCCGTCGCTGGTATGGAGCCGTAAGAATGAAAAGACGGGCCATACGTTCGGCTTAAGCGCGGCGTATTCTACGGAGTTTGATTACAAGTCGTATGGCGGCGGCTTGTTTTATACCAAGACAACCCCGGACAATAACTCGGAGTTTACCGCCCGGCTGAATGTTTTTCTGGATACCTGGAAGATCATCCTGCCGGCCGAGCTGCGCCCGGAGGGCTATCCTACCGGTGCCCGCGAAGATTCAGAGGGTATTCCCTACAAGCCCCGGAATTCGTATAACCTGAGCTTCGGTTATTCACGGGTGATCAACCCTGATCTCCAGATGATGCTGATGGTAGATCCCTCTTACCAGGAAGGGCTGCTCAGTACGCCTTTTCACCGGGTATATTTCAACGATAATTCTCTCCGGGTAGAAAAGCTGCCCGGCAAAAGAATGAAGCTTCCGGCCAGTATCCGGGCCAATTATTTTGTGGGAGACAGGCTGGTACTGCGCAGCTTTTACCGTTTTTATGCCGATGACTGGGGCATGACGGCCCATACAGCCAGCCTGGAGACCGTGTTTAAGGTGAGTCCTTTCTTTTCGGTTACACCGCATTACCGGTTTAACGCCCAGACCGGAATTGATGATTTTGCTCCATACGGGGAAAGCTCGCCGGTATCTGAATACTATACAAGCGACTTTGATTTGTCCAAATTTTCCAGTCATTTTGCCGGTTTGGGCTTCCGGTTTTCCACCCCCGGCGGTATATTGGGAGTAAGCAGCTGGAAATCAATGGAGTTGCGGTACGGATATTACGGCCGGTCAACAGGTCTGAAGGCCCATATTGTATCGCTGTCGGTGCAGTTCAGATGAGTCATTAAAACCGTAGGATTGGTCGCTTTAAAATGAGGTTTGGTCTATCCGAGGCCATTTCAAATAAACCTGCGTGCTTATTTTGTGTCAAAATTCTTGGTAATAAAGCAATACAATAATCATGTCACGGAAAATTCATATTCTTATAGGAATATTAATAAGCACTTCCACTTTTGCCCAATGGGGCCCTCCGGGTGGCGGAGGCAGAAACCAGGAAAGGGTACCGCCTAACCGCCAGCAGAACACAGAGCTGAACCTCGATGTAGCGCCTAAGGGCAACTCGAAGATCAGCGGGAATATTGTGGACCAGGAGCTGACCACTGCCGTAGAGTTTGCCAGCGTGGCCCTGCTGGATGCAGCCACGGGACGGGCCATTGACGGCACTATGGCTGACGATAAAGGAAAGTTTGAACTGAAAAAGGTAGCAGAGGGTACGTATAACCTGACCGTTTCTTTTGTAGGGTATGAGACCCTGAAGATTGAAAAGATAAAAGTAGAGAAGGGAAAAGACGTAGACCTGGGCGTTATCAAGCTGAAGTCCAGCTCAATTACGCTGGAAGGAGTGGTGGTAACCGGTGAAAAACCCGTTATTGAGGAGAAAGTAGACCGCCTGGTGTACAATGCCGAAAGAGATATGACGGCTGCAGGCGGCGATGCTTCGGATGTGCTGAAGAACGTACCCATGCTAAGCGTGGACCTTGACGGGAACGTGTCGCTGCGGGGTAGCGAGAATATCCAGGTGCTGATCAATAATAAGCCGTCTACGATTGTGGCTTCGAGCATTGCCGATGCCCTGAAGATGATCCCGTCTGAGCTGATCAAGTCAGTGGAAGTGATTACTTCGCCCTCAGCCAAATACGATGCCGAAGGAACGGCCGGTATCATTAATATCATTACCAAGAAATCTACCCTTCAGGGACTGAACCTGAACCTGAACGGTGGTTTGGGGAACCGGGCTTCCAACCTGGGCTTTAACGGGAATTACCGGACCGGTAAGCTGGGTATTTCTTTCGGCGGATTCGGCCGGATGAACTACAACAAGTCTAAAAACGAGAGCTTCAATGAAAACCTGGTGACGGGGCTGCGCACCGATCAGCTGTCTACAGGGCGCAATAACGGCATGTTCGGAAGATACAATATCGGGTTTGATTATGACCTGGGCAAAGGCCAGACCCTTTACGGAGGGGTAGCCTTCGGAACCCGGGCCTTTAACCGTTTCAACGACCAGAATTTCACGTATTTCGGGAGAGATTCACTGACCCATGCACAGACCCTCCTGAGGAAGGAGCTTCGCGACCTGGATGCCCTTAACAGGGGGCTTTCTATAGATTATACGCTGGATTATGTTAAGATATTCCAGCCGGGTACCGAGTGGTCGGTGTCGGCCATGTACAGCCAGAGCAAAGACAGGACGGATAATTACACCAATTATCTTAACGGGAATACGATTTACAAGAAGCAGTGGAATGACAACGACAACATGAACAGCGAGCTGGCCTTCCAGACCGATTTCCTGAAGTCGATCGGCAAAAACCAGCAGCTGGAGGTAGGGGCCAAGAGCCTGAGCCGGACGATAGACAGCAAGTACCTTTACCTGTTGTCGGAGTCTTCGGTGAGCCAGGATAAAGATAATTTTGATAACCTGCCTGAAGATCCCCGGAACCCGGGCGGAGGACTGAAGTATAACCAGAGCATTTATGCGGCTTATGCGGCGTATACCTATTCTACGGCCAGCAAGCTGACCATGAAAGCCGGCGGACGTTTCGAGTATACTACGCTGGATGCTACCCAGACCATCAACCAGGTCGGTTCAGATGTGCCGGTGAAGCAGTATTTTAAGGATGAATACCCGGTGTTTGTGCCCAGCCTGAATATTTCGAAGCCTTTCGGTACTTATACGACCAAGCTGTCTTATAACTACCGTATTCAGCGGCCGGGACTACGGCAGGTTAACCCGAATATCAACCTGGCCGACCCGTTGAACATCAGCATGGGTACTACCGACCTGGTGCCGGAAAAAACCCATAATGTGGAGCTGAGTGTGAGCAAATCTATCGGGCAGCGTACCTACCTTACCCTGTCTACGTTCGGCCGGTATTCCGGGAACAACATTACACGGGTAAGCATGACCGCCGAGGGGGCTGCGGCCCGTTACCCGCAAATTCCCGAGCTACAAAACCTGGATCCTTCTGCTATTGTGACCACTTTTGAGAATATCGGGAAGGAGACCACACTGGGTGGAAACTTCTTCGGTAATATCGGGATCAACCGGAACTGGTCGTTTACCACGAATTTTGACATGTATTATGTGAATATTGAGGGTAAGGAGTTCAAAGGCGACCGCATGGTAGACAGAACTACCGACGGTGTGGTGGTCAGCGCCCGTTTGTCTACCAACCTGAAGCTGGCCGATAAGTGGTCGCTGCAGGCCAATGGCGGCTGGAGAGGCCGTCGGGTATCACTACAGGGAGAAAGCGCAGCTGTGCCTAACTATGCGCTGGCCGTCAGGTACGATATCAATAAAGCAGCCAGCATAGGACTGGGTGCTGATAATTTCTTCGGGGGAATAAAGATGAAAAATAATTCGGCTACCAGCCAGTTCATTTCCAACAGCACCTCGTATATGTACAACCAGAATATCCGGCTTACGTTCACGTATAAGATGGGAAATATGCGCTTTGTACAGTCGAAGAAGAGAGGTATCAGCAACGACGATACGAAAGGCGGCGGTGATGAAGAGTAAATGCATAAAAAAGGGGGCCGCGGCCCCCTTTTTTATGTTCAGATGAATCTGGCTACACCTGCATGATATCGGCTTCTTTTGCCGCCATCAACTGGTCAATTTTTTCAATAAACTGGTTGGTCAGCTTCTGAACGCGCTCTTCGCCGCCTTTGATGGCATCTTCTGCCACGCCGTCGTTTTTCAGCTTCTTCAGGTCGTCGTTCATTTCCTGCCGTACTTTCCGGATATTTACTTTTGCTATTTCAATTTCATTTTTTACCCGCTTTACCAGGTCACGCCTGCGGTCTTCTGTCAGAGGCGGTACATTGAGGCGGATGGTCTCGCCGTCGTTAGCCGGGTTTAAGCCTACATTGGAATTGATAATGGCTCTTTCGATATCCGATATGATCTTTTTTTCAAAGGGCTTGACCTGGATGGTCCTGGCGTCAGGGGTGGTTACCGATGAGATCTGTGTCAGGGGCGACATTACCCCGTAGTATTCCACCATAACACCGTCCAGCATATTCACGCTGGCTCTTCCTGCCCTGATTTTGGTTAACTCTATCTGTGTGTGCTTCAGCGCCCTGTCCATCCCGTCCTGGGCCATGTCAAGAATTAAATCAATTTCCTCCATATTCTGTATTAACTGTTAAGTATAGCGTAATTAATTTACCAGTGTTCCTATTGCTTCGCCCTGTACCACCTTCAGGAGGTTGCCGGGTTGGTTCATGTCAAAAACGATGATCGGCAGCTTGTTTTCTTTGCATAAGGTAAAAGCGGTCATGTCCATTACCTTTAAGCCTTTGGCGATCACCTCGTCGAAGCCGATGCTGTCAAATTTTACGGCATCAGCGTTTTTACGCGGATCATCGTTGTACACGCCATCAACGCTGGTTCCTTTCAGGAGAATTTGCGCACCGATTTCAATGGCCCTGAGGGCGCCTCCCGAGTCAGTAGAGAAGTAAGGGTTACCGGTACCGGCACCGAAGATCACTACCCGGCCTTTTTCAAGGTGACGGATGGCCCTTCTGCGGATGAAGGGTTCTGCTACCTGCTCCATTTTGATGGCTGAAAGCAGCCGGGTTTTCAGGCCTTCAGCTTCCATGGCGCTCTGGATGGCCATGCCGTTGATAACGGTGGCCAGCATGCCCATGTAATCGCCCTGAGAACGGTCGATACCTGATTTGGAGGCTGCGCCCCGGAAGATGTTTCCGCCGCCGATCACAATGGCTACTTCGCAGCCTATTTTTACCACTTCAGCTACCTCTTTGGCGTAGCTTTCCAGGATGTCGGGATTAATGATCTGGCTTTTATCTCCGCCGTTGAGGGCTTCGCCGCTTAATTTCAGGAGTATTCTTTTGTATCTCAGAGACATGAAACTTTATTTTTTGACAAAGATAATTTCTAAATCGTCAAATTAAAAGACTACTTTGAAACCTTCTTGTTCAGGATAAAGATACTGAAGAGAATGATCAGCATGCCCGAGAGGTGAATGATGCCTACCTTTTCGCCGTCGGCTATACCGGCAATCATGGCCACTACCGGGATGAGGTAGGTAACGGAAGAGGCGAAAACCGGGGTGGTGATTTTGAGAAGGTAGTTGTAAAGAATGGCTGCCAGACCTGAATTGACTACTCCCAGTACCAGGAAATAGAAGATATGAACGGTGTTTTCGGGGAGGAATATCTTATGAAAGAAATCGGTGAAAGCCAGTATTCCCAGCGCCGGGAGTCCCATCAGGCCTATTGAAAATGAGCTGATGATAATGGGTCTTACTTCCGCCAGGTGATAGCTCAGGATGTTGGTGTTGGTTCCGTACATCATGGTAGCCACCAGCACCAGGAGGGCATAGGGGTTATTCAGGTCAATAGAGAACTCTTCACCGCTTGATATCAGCAGCAGGCTCCCGATAAAACCGAGAAAAATACCGATAAACTGGTACCGGTAGATGTGCTTCCTGAAAAAGATCCAGCCTACGAGAAGTACAAAAACCGGTGTGGTGGCGTTCAGCGTTCCCGACAGCGAGCTGCTGATCCTGCTTCCTGCCGTACCGAAGACAAGGGCGGGTAAAAGATAGCCGAGAAGTCCTGAGAGGGCAATGGGAACGGCTTTGCGAACGGGAAAATCAGCCCGGTATTTAACCGACCAGGGGAGGAGAAAGAGCGCTGCCACAAAGATCCTGCCTGCGCCGATCTCAATACCGGAAAAGGCAGCGGTCAGTTTTTTTATAAACAGAAACGACAGCCCCCATGCTACCGCCAGTACGATCAATATGACCAGGGATTGATTTTTACGAGACACCCTTTAATTTTTCCGAAATGTAGGATAATTTCTCTTCCTGAGGCCCGGATCCGGCCTGAAAGAAATTAAAAGTTCAATATTTTCCTGAAATTGTACCAGGATTACAGCCGGGCCATGATCCAGTTCAAAACATAGCGGAACACCTCTTCTTTCCCGGGTTCGTTATGCAGCTCATGGAAGAAGTCTTTCCACAGCCTGAAGGTAACATCGCCGCTCATAAACTTGGCTGCAAACTTACGGCTGGCATCGGGGTTGGTGAGCATATCTTTGTCGCCGTGCATGATAAGGAGGGAAACGGCCACGGCATCGCGCTGGAGGTTAACCAGCCATCTGCCCCAGTCGAGCACGCCCATGCCTACTTCGGCAGAGATGACATCGTGCACCAGGGGATCGGCATGATAGGCGTTGATGACCGCCGGGTCACGCGAGATCCCGTTGACATCGAGGCCGTTTTTCTGGGTCAGGGAAGGAAACAGCTTACGGCCTATACGGCCTACGGTCATCCGGCTCCGGGAAATCTCAAAACCGGGCTCAATGGCCGGTGCCGAAACAATTACGCCTGCAACCCGGGGGTTCTTTTTAAACAAATAGTTGAGCACCACACCGCCGCCCATGCTGTGTCCGTAAATAAACAGGGGTAGGCCCAGCTGCCCGATCATGCCTACCAGGAAATCCACCTGCCAGAGGTAATCGTCTATCCTGGGGGTATGGCCTTTTGTCCCTTCTGTACGACCGTGCCCGAAAAGATCTACGGCGTATACGTTTACGCCATTCCTGGTAAAATATTCTGCAAAGTGCCGGTAACGGCCGCTGTGCTCGCCCATTCCATGAATCAATACAAGGCTGGCTTTTGCCGGGGTATGGCTGGTCCACTGGTTAAAAAACATCTTCCGGCCGTCAAACGCCTCCAGGAAAAAACTTTTTTCAATCATGCATTTTCAACACAGAAGGAGGGGTTTACAAGGTCATTTCTGCTGTAAGACCATTCTGTGCGATTGGTTAATAATTCAAATGTAAACTTTTTATCTGTTACCGGAACAGGTACGGGTCGATATTTATTTTAATTTCACCTTGTGAAACCCGGAACACGTTACCGGGAAACCCTTTGTTTTACAGGTTATGAAAATACTCGTGGCATCTGACTCTTTCAAAGGCACGCTAAGCTCCAGGCAGGTGGGAGAATACCTGGCCAGGGGCCTCCGTGCACAGAATCCTGACGCAGATGTTGAGGTAGTGGCCGTGGCTGACGGCGGAGAGGGCTCACTGGAAATGCTGGCAGCAGGAAAAACAAAATACCGGTTTACGGCTCATGACCCGCTGGGAAGAAGGATGGGCGGATATTACCTGGGCCACGAAGATACCGCCTACCTGGAGATGGCCGTTACCTGCGGACTTACCCGCCTGAGAGAAGAAGAGTATAACCCGATGGTGACCAGTACATACGGACTGGGAGAAAATATTAAAAAGGCGGCAGGAAAGGGGTTTCGCCGGATCGTTATTTTTGCCGGCGGTTCAGCTACCAACGATGCCGGCCTCGGAGCGCTGCACGCACTGGGATTTACTTTTTTCTCCGGAAACGGAACGGAAATTGTCCCGGCCGGCGGCAACCTGAAAGATATTGCTTCGTATAACAGGCCTGAAGGGTTGCGGCTTCCTGCTATAACGGTAGCTACCGATGTGACCAACGTTTTTTACGGAAAGAACGGAGCCACGCACGTGTATGCCGCACAAAAAGGAGCCACCCCGGCCATGCGCGGGCTGCTGGAGGCCGGCATGAAGAATATTGCCGCGTTATTTCCCGGTACGGCAGTAAACCGGATACCGGGCGGAGGGGCAGCCGGTGGTCTGGCCGGTGGCCTGCATCTTTTCCTGGGGGCAGACAACGTTCCTGCCACCCCGCTTCTTTTCCGGGAGGCGGGCCTGGAAAGGAAGGTGGCTTCTGCCGATATTGTGGTGACCGGAGAAGGCCGTATCGACCGACAGACGCGCCACGGGAAGCTGGTATCACGGGTGCTGGCATTAGGTGCCGAACCCAAATTTATTATCGTGGCCGGCCAGGTGGAAGCGCCGCTGCGTTCCGGTTCAATACTCCTGCAGCTCTCGCTCACCGGGGACGGGGTTACCCGCGAAGAAGCCATGCAGAATGCCGGAAAGCTATTGGTAAAAAAGGGGAAAGAGCTGGCAAAGTTTCTGGAAAATAAATTCGGGCAGAAACACTTTAATGCGTAATTTCGTCCACTAAAAACGAGTAAAATATGAAGCATCTTTGGGGAGTGGACCTGGGCGGAACCAAAATTGAAGGCATTGTTATCGACCGTGAAACCGATGAGATCCTGGCCAGGGAACGGGTTCCTACCGAAGCCGACCAGGGGTATGAGCACATTCTCTCACAGATATCGCACCTGATAGATATCCTGAAAAAGAAGACGGGCCTGAGCCCTTCTGCCATTGGCTTCAGTACGCCGGGTACCCTGGATCCGGGTTTGCAAACCATGAAGAACTGCAACACAACGGCTATCAACGGTAAAAACCTGAAGAAAGACCTGGAGGCCCTGTTCAGGATACGGATAGAGCTGGCCAATGACGCCAATTGTTTTGCCCTGGCAGAGGCTACAGAAGGTGCTGCAAAAGATATGGATGCCAACGTGGTATTCGGTGTTATCCTGGGTACCGGTGTAGGCGGCGGAGTGGTTGTGAACGGGAAGGTGCTGAACGGCAAGCACGGCATAGCGGGTGAATGGGGGCACAATACCTTTGACCCGGAAGGAGAATCCTGCTATTGCGGCAAAAGAGGGTGCAATGAAACCGTTTTTGCGGGCCCGGCGCTTGAGAAATATTACAGCCGGCTCTCGGGCAATAAGCTGCCCCTGAAAGAGATCTACCGGCGCCACCTGGACCAGTCAGACCCGTATGCCACACAGACCGTGCATTTCCTGACCGATTCTTTCGCTAAGGCCGTGAGCTACATTGTTAATGTGCTGGACCCGGATGTGATTGTTTTCGGCGGCGGTGTCAGTCATATTGAAGAGCTGTATACCGATGGACCGGAGAAGCTGAAAGCACACATCTTTAACAATAAAAAAGTGGAGACCCGTTTCCTGAAGCCCAAGCTGGGAGACAGTGCGGGAGTCTTCGGAGCAATTGAATTAGTTAGAAATTAAAAACAATATCAGTATGGCAACCTGGTTTCAGGCAAAAATAAAATTTGTACAGGAAGATGAGAAAGGAGTGGCACGCAATATTAACCAGGTTTACCTGTTTGATGCCGTGTCTTATACCGATGCGGAAGCCCGGGCTTACCAGCATCTGGCGGCTGAAGTTCCGGATTTTCAGCTGACAGGGCTTAACAAAATGAAGCTGAACGAAGTGTATTTTGAGGAGAACAGCTCAGAAATCTGGTTCAAATGCAAGGTTTCATATATTGTTTTTGATGAGAAGACCCAGCGGGAGAAAAAGGTGCCTTATGCTTTTCTTCTGAACGCTCATACCATCAAAGATGCGTATACGATCCTGGAAAGCAAGCTGGGTACCGTGCAGGATTATATCATTACCGATATAGGTGCTACGAAGATCCTGGACGTGATCCCGTATGAAGAGGATAATGACCTGGAAGAGCCGGTGCCGGTGGTTACGGAACGCATGAAGCCCCTGGCAGAGGTTATGAAGACGTTAGACCCGGATACAACACCGGGTGCATAGCACAAGAATAGCGTATAAAAAAGGCGGACCGGGTTACCCGGTCCGCCTTTTTTATGTTGTTGAAAGATGCTTAGAACATCTTTGCGCGGTTGTCTTCTATGTGCGCGTTGGCTCTCAGTATTTCTTCGCCGATCATACCGCCCATGCCCATGCTTCTTTGCTGAATCATGCCTTTGTACTGGCTGTAGTCAGCAATTTGCGGAGCGGTGGTCTTGCCTGTATTCTCCATGATGAATACGCCCGAGTCACCGGTGAATACTTTGCTCCTGGTATTGGGCTTTAAGCCGAAAAGCTTACCGATAGCCACAGGATCAAAGCCGGCGCTGTTCAGCATACCGGTCTGGAGGCTGATGTCTTCCACTTCTTCCACCAGGGCTCCTGCACCGTATTTAGCGGCAATTTGTGACAGGTCGCCTTTACCGTCACCCAGTTTTTTAGCAATCAGCTCAGCTTTCTTGTCGTTTCTGAGCCTGGCTGCGATCAGGTCTTTGAAGTCTTCTGCTTTAGGGCTGTCTTTATCGCTGGCAGCTCTCAGGCCTGCTACCACGTAGCTGTCTTCCAGCACAAATACCCGGTCAGCTACTTTCCCTACTTTGGCATCTTTGCCGTAAGCCCACTGCACCAGTTCTTTGGCGTTTCTCAGTGTATTTACGTAAGGGCTTCCCGGCTGGATATTGTCAGCGGTAAATACCGTAAGCGAGTTGTCTTTTTTAGCGGCTTCTTCCAGTTCTTTGATGGTTCTGGCGCTGTTCATCAGCTCTGAAGCTTTCTGGAATATTTCATTGGAACCTTCTTCACCCACATGCAGCTCTTTGGTAATGGTAGCCAGCTTGTATTTGAGGTTCGATTTCGGCTCGGTTACTTTAATAATGTGGTATCCGAAGTCGGTGGTAACCAGGTTTGGAAGCACGCCGGTTCCTGAGAAGCCGAATACGGCATCTTCAAACGGCTTGATCATCTTTCCGTCGTTTTGGAAAGACCCGAGATCTCCGCCGGTCTGGGCGGTTCCGTCGCTACCGTACTGGCGGGCCAGCATGCTGAAGTCTATTCCTGATTTAGCCATGTTCAGCACCTCAAGGGCTTTGGTTCTGGCTTCATTGCGTTGCTCTTCTGTCATGGTGCTGTCAGCCCGGAACAGGATATGGCTGGCGCGTACCGTATAGTTATCGTCGGTTTCAGTACCCAGGTATTTGTGAATGGCGTAGGTGGTTCCTTCTTTGAAAGGACCCACCAGGGCACCTACTATGGTATTGTTCAATGCATCTTTCAGCTCAGGGCTGAGTTCGTTGGCAGCACGTACGCCGGGTGTTCTGATATCCGAGTTTTCGTTGGCATACGCTACAGGATCCGGTGCGGCGGCCATTCCTTTGGCCAGCTCACGCAGGTCGTTCATCAGCGCCACACTGTCTTCACGGGTAGGCAGAAGGCTGAATGTTACGTAGGTAAGGCTCCGGCTGTCGTACGGGTTAAACTGGTCTTTGTGCTTGCTGTAGTAATTTTTGATGTCACCGTCAGAGATTTTTACGGTAGAATCTGCCATGGAGTAGAACGGTACATAGAGGTATTTTCCGCTGGCTTTTTCTGTAGTATTTACGTATTCTGCTTTAGCCTCTGCTTTGGTGATATAGCTGGAGCTGTTCAGAAGGTTGGCATATTTTTCTCTCATTCTGACATCTCTGAGCTCACGCTTAAAGTTATCCCACATGGCTCTCTGCTCGGCCGGCATGGTGTTATTGGCATAAGCGGCAATGAAATTGGCATGAGTGGTGGCATCAAAATTCCCGTTCTGGTCGCTGAACTGCTGCTTCACAAACGGGTGGATATTTTTGGGCCCCTGCACCATTTCTCTCAGCTCATCGTCTGAAACAGTGATTCCTATTTTCTCGAATGCCTCAGCATAAACATAGTTAAAAATAAGTTTTTCCCATACCTGCTCCCTGATCTGGGCCTGCTCCTGTTCGGTAGCCGAACGGCCTGCAGAGCCTTCGAATTGCACTCTTTGTGCTTCGGTCAGGCCGGCAAATTGCTGAAAATCGATGGTGGTACCGTTGATTTCTCCCACGCTGTTGCTATTTCCAAAGAGCCCACCTCTTTTTGAACTCGCCAGGAAATCTCCTCCAACAATAAATAGGAGTAGCGCAACTGCAATGACTACTACTGCTATTCCTGACTTCTCTCTGATTTTGTTAACTATTGCCATTATATGTTTTAAAAATGCTGATTATCGGATAGATAATTTACCTAAAATAAAATTTTGAGGTGCAAAAATAGAAATATTCCTATTGATAATCAAAGTTTTCAAGTTTGATATTTTTTAAATCTTTAAAAAAGCGCCGATACCCGGCCGGTCAGGGAATACAGCCCGGCCTTTTTCGAGGTATACGCCGTCAGCGGGATCGTTGGCAATGAGCAGGATACCGTCCATGTCTACGTAGTCGAGAAGGGGCAGAAGCTGGGCAATGGCCGAGATGCCGATGCTGGATTCGGTCATACAGCCCATCATTACCTGCATGTTGTGCGCTCTTGCTTCGGCGATCATCCGTAAGCCGGGTGTAATGCCGCCGCATTTGGCCAGCTTTACATTAATGCCCGAAAAAGCACCCACGCATTTCTGAACGTCTTCTTCCGTAATGCAGCTTTCATCTGCTATCACGGGTAGTGCGGTATGGGCCATTACTTCTTTCATTCCCTCGTAATCGCCCGGTTTTAACGGCTGTTCAATAAATTCTACGCCGAGGGCTTTCATTTTTCCTGAAAAATCAATAGTCTGCTCTACGGTCCAGGCGGTGTTGGCATCTACCCGGAAAACGGCATCGGTCTCTTTCCGCAGCGCTTCCACAATTGCTATGTCGTGGTCGGTACCCAGCTTGATTTTGTATATAGGGAAATCAAATTCCTTCATTTTCCGGATCATCTCCGGGATGTCATCCATGCCAATGGTATAATCGGAGCAGGGAATACGGGAAATATCCAGCCCCAGCATCTGGTATACGGTTTTCCCGTGCCTTTTGGCCCACAGGTCATAGGCAGCGATGTCAATGGCGCACTGAAGAAAATGGTTGTGACCTATTAAAGGACGGAGATGTTCCCATAATTGAGCGGGATGATCCCACGGGGCGGTTTCAATGGCTTCCCGGTGAGCTTCCATCAGCACGTTCATACCTTCGGGCGTGATCCCATAATAGGGTACGGGGGTGGCTTCACCGTAACCGGTTAAAGACCCGTCATGCAATTCCACGATAAACGTAGAGGTTTCTGTTCTTACCCCGTGGGTGATCCGGAAAGGATACCTGCTTTTCAGGGAGATGATGTGTGACTTTATATCCATTCTATTTCAAACAAATCGCCGAGGTGCTGCTTTAATTTTTCTCCTGCTTCCCGGAGGGGGATTTCGCGGCCCAGCTCCTGCTGCAGGGAGGTAACGGCTTTGTCGTCTATGCCGCAGGGAATGATGTTCCCGAAATAACTGAGGTCGGTATTTACGTTCATGGCCAGTCCGTGCATGGTTACCCACCGGCTCGATTTCACGCCAATGGCGCATATTTTCCTGGGCATGCCGTCTGTCAGCCAAACCCCGGTAAGTCCCTGGATCCTGCCCGCCGTAATGCCGTAATCGGCGCAGGTACGGATAACCGATTCTTCGAGGAAACGCACATACCGGTGAATATCCGTGAAGAAGTTATCGAGGTCAAATATGGGGTAAGCTACCAGCTGTCCCGGCCCGTGGTAGGTGATATCGCCGCCCCGGTTTATTTTGTAAAAAGTGGCCTCTTTCCGGCTCAGTTCCTCGTCGTTTACCAGCAGATGGTCTATACTCCCGCTTTTGCCCAGGGTAAAAACATGCGGATGCTGGCAAAAAAGCAGGTAATTGGGCGTGGACTCTGCGGTATTGTTGTTCCGGTTTGCTAACTTTATATCCACAACCTGCGCAAAGAGCTTTTCCTGGTAATCCCAGGCTTCCTTGTAATCCATAAGGCCCAGGTCAGTGAATTTCACCTGTTTATTTTTCATTCGCCAACTTAAAAGAAAGAACAAATATGAGCGAAAAACTCGACAAAGGAAAACTCGGAGAAGAGTATGCTGCAGATTTCCTGGTCAGAAAGGGGTATACCGTCCTGGACCGCAACTTTACTTCCCTCAATTCGGAGATTGACCTCATTGTACAGAAAGGAGACCTGCTGGTCTTCGTGGAGGTTCGTGTCAAAGCCAATGCCGATTACGGGTTTCCTGAAACCACCCTTACACGGGCCAAAATCAATGCGATCAAGCGAGGGGCAGCCCGGTACCTGTGGAACAAACCCAAGCCGGCCCGGGTGCGGTTTGATATGATTTCCATTGTGGAATACCCGGTTTTTGAGATCGTGCATTTTGAGGATGCGTTTTATTGATGGATAGATCGCCAGGGCGTTGCATGAAACGCCCCAACCTGTTATATTCGGGCATTTATTATGGAAAAATTCAATACGCCCTGGCGGCTGACGGCCTCTACCATTTACCGTAAACCAACAGACTCCAAAATACTGGGATCGGCCGAGCTGGATGTGACCGACCTGGAAAAATATATCTCGGAGCTCCGGAAAAAAGGTACGAAGGTTACCCTTACCCACTTTTTTACGCTGGCCACGGGCCGGGCCATTGCCGAACATATTCCCGAATTCAATACTTACCTGAAGCGGGGTAAAATATACCCGTTTGAGCGGCTGACGGCCTCGGTAAGCCTGCGTATGCCTTCGGGCGATATGAGCTCTATCAAAGTTTGCGACCCTGAGAAGAAAAACTACCGGGAGGTGGTTGATGAGCTTACGGCAGGCATTGAAGAGGCGGTGCAGGGCGAAGAGTCCAAAGCGAACCGCATGAAGGGGGCACTGGGGAATATTCCCTGGCCTTTCCGGAAATGGGTATACGGTCTTATCCGGTTGATTATCCTTGACCTGGGTATCGCAATACCCGCGTTAGGCCTTTCGGCACAGTCTTTCGGTACGTATATTATATCGAATGTAGGAACGTTGGGCTTAGACGGAGGCTACCCGGCGCTGATGCCTACGGGGAATGTCAGCCTGGTGCTGATCCTGGGCAGGGTAAGAGAGATGCCCTGGGTGCATGAAGGACAGGTGGTACCCCGGCGGGTCATTAAAATATCGGCAGCCCTGGATCACCGAGTGGCCGATGCCGCCCACGGCGGAAAGCTGTTCAACTACCTCCGGAAAGCTGTCAGGGAGCCTTCGATGTTTGAACAATGATTGCTCTGCGGGAAAGCGGGCTTAGCCTCTGAGCTGCTTCAGGGCATGATTAGAGAAGACGAACTCGTCCAGCTCCTGGAGGTCGGTTTCGAGTATGGTTTTGCTGTCGCCTTCCCAGATCTTCTTTCCTTCGTAAAGAAATTTGATATTCTGGCCAATGGAGAGCACCGAGTTCATGTCGTGCGTGATCACCACGGTGGTGGTGCCGTATTCCTGGGTGATTTCCTGGATGAGCTCGTCGATCCGGATGGAGGTCAGGGGGTCGAGGCCGCTGTTGGGCTCATCGCAGAAAAGGTATTTGGGATTCAGCACGATGGCCCGGGCAATGCCTACCCGTTTCTTCATACCGCCGGAGATTTCAGAGGGCATACGATTGCCTGCCGCTTCGAGTCCTACGCGCTTCAGGCAAAATTCCACCCGGTCGCGTTTTTCCGCTTCGCTTTGCGTGGTCAGCATATCCAGTGGGAATTTCACGTTCTGAAATACGGTCTGGGAGTCAAAAAGGGCTCCGCCCTGGAAGAGCACACCCATTTCCCGGCGTACATCGATCCGCTCTTTTTCCGATTTATGCAGGAATTCCCGTCCGTCGTAGAGCACTTCACCGGTATCGGGGGTGACCAGGTCAAGCATACATTTCAGCAAAACGCTTTTCCCGGTGCCGCTGGCACCGATGACCAGGCTGGTTTCTCCGTCTTTGAAAACCCCCGAAACATTATCGAGCACCTTACGGCCGTTGAAGCTTTTACTAATATTCTTAATTTCTATCATGTCAGAAGTTCAGCTAAGAGGTAGTCGGCGATCAGTATGGCTATACAGCTGTTGGTTACGGCGGTGGTAGAAACTTTACCTACTTCAAGCGCGCCGCCGCGGGTGTAAAATCCTTTATACGCAGAAATAGTAGCAATCAGGATCCCGAAAACGGCCGATTTAATGATCGGAATGACCAGGTTAAAAGGGATGAAGGAGAAGCGGATACCGTAGACGTATTGTTCCGGGGTGATGATGCCGGTGGCTGTTCCGGCGATGTACCCGCCGACGATCCCGATAAACCCGGAAAGAATGGATAAGATCGGGAACATGACAAAGGCGGCCATTACTTTGGGCAGCACCAGGTAGGAGGCGGCGTTAATGCCCATCACCTCCAGGGCTTCCACCTGTTCGGTGATCCGCATGGTGCCCAGCTCTGACGCAATATTGGAGCCTACCTTACCGGCCAGGATCACACAGATAAAGGTGGAGGAGAGCTCCAGCAGCATCATGTCCCGCACGATGTTACTCACAATATAGGTAGGTATGATGGGGCTCACCAGGTTGGCGTTGATCTGCACGCAGGTTACGGCCCCGATAAAAAATGCCACGATACAGACAATGAGAAGCGAGTCTATCCCGATCATCATGCATTCGTCTATAAAACGCTTCCAGTAAACCTTCAGGCTCTCGCGTCGCGTGAAAAGTTCATAGAGAAACAGGAGGAATTTCCCGAATTTTCTAAACATGCCACTTCATTATTAGGGTACAAAGGTAAGCATCTATAGCATGTGATGAGCCCGTAATCCGGTGAAATTTTATATAAAGTATACCCGGGGTTTCCTGTATTTTTGTCAAAATAAATAAAAGATGCGAAAATTAGTTGTAGTGACCGGCGGGTCAAAAGGTATAGGAAGGGCCCTTGTTGAAAAATTTTCAGGGGAAGGATATGACGTGGCGGTCTGTGCCCGGGACCTCACCCTCCTGGAGGAGCTGAAGGTAGCTCTTGAGCCGGCGGCTTTGCATATTTTCAGTGCCGATGTTTCGCGGAAAGAGGAGGTGGAAGCCTTCGGTGATTTTGTGCTGGCCCTGAACCGGCCGGTCTCTGTGCTGGTGAATAATGCGGGGGTGTTTATTCCGGGGAAGCTGCTGGAAGAAGACGAGCAGAACCTGCGGGTGCAGCTGGATACGAATGTATGGAGCGCCTATTACCTGACCCGCAAGCTGATCAGCTGGGTTAAAGCGGCGGGTTGTGCGCATATTTTCAATATATGTTCTATAGCCAGCCTCGCGGCTTATCCCCATAGCGGCTCTTATTCGGTTTCAAAGTTTGCCCTGCTGGGTTTCAGTAAGAGCCTGCGGGAGGAATTGAAAGAAACCGGTGTTAAGGTTACGTCTGTTATGCCGGGTGCCACGCTTACCGACAGCTGGGCAGGCACCGACCTCCCGGATACCCGTTTTATCCGGGCAGCAGATGTGGCAGAAGCTGTATGGGCGGCGTTTCGGCTTTCACCCTCTGCGGTGATGGAGGAGATCGTTATCCGGCCGCAGGCAGGTGACCTGTAACAGCGCCCTCCGGCCCGGAAAAACAAAAAGTCCGTTTATTTTTCATCAATGTATTGCATTTTAAAAAAATCTCCGTACCTTTGTAGTCCAATATCGCGGGATGGAGCAGTTGGCAGCTCGTCGGGCTCATAACCCGAAGGTCACAGGTTCGAGTCCTGTTCCCGCTACTAAACAGGACAAATGAAATATATTTTCGTTTGTCCTGTTCTTTTTTAGGAGTAACCCGTTGTTTATCTGAAAGATAGATTTTGCAATTACATTCATTCTGGCGGTTCGATAAGTGTTTCCATCAAATTCCAATTTTTCAGGGAATATCGAACCAATAATATTTCTTTTTGTATGGATTTCACCCTCGCTATACATTTTTGAAATACTTTCTATGTAGCGTAACGCCCTGTCCAAAGAGTTTTCTATATTGATTTTCTTGTTATCGGAACTATCCTTACTCAATTGTTCTTCCAAACTTTCAATTCGTTCCTTGTATTCCTTTTTGATTTCTAGATATTCTTCGTCATCAATGGTTTCAGATAGTAGTTTGTTTCGTGCCACCGAAAGCTTTGCATTAAGTTTTTCTATTTCCTGTACAATCCGTTTCTTTTCATCAAATGGGCTTTTTACAAATTTTTTGTAATTATCCAGTAGTAACTTTCTGAATATACTCGAAACAGTATCATTTAGCTCAAATTGACGCATACCTTTTTCAAAAATATCGTTAGCAACCTCGGCTTTCTGGCGGAAACCACATGAAGAAACACAGTGGTAGTAGTAATAGCGGTTTGTTCTTCCTTTGGAAGCACTGCCTGTTAGATTGCGACCGCATTCGGGACATACTAAGAAGCCTCTTAAGGGTAAATTTACATCTGACAATATTTTAGTATTTGGGCGTTCTGTCCTTTTATTTCCATCGATGACCTGTTGAACTGTATTAAAAAGTTCTTCGGAAATAAGTGGCTCGTGTTGACCTTCCACCAAATGAGCCTGTTCATCCTGAAATTTTGTAATGAATATTTTTCCGTAGTACAATGGGTTGCGAATGGCTACGTGGAAGGCACTTCGGCTTAATTTTGTTGGGCTTTTTGCGTTCATCTTCTGCCTTACTTGATCAGCGGCAAATAACCCTCTAGCAATTTCATTAAAAGCCCATCGCATAGCTGATGCTTCCGGATCTTTTAACGCAACGTATTTTCTACCATCTTCTTTGCTTTTATTGATATAACCAAATGGAGCTTTACCCATCAAACGCCCTTCCTTTCTTGCCCTACGCATTCCATAAAAAGTATTCAATGCCCTACGATCATTTTCTACTTCAGGAGCAGCTAAATAAATAGCCAACATCATTTTGTTTTCGGGGATAGCAAGGTCTAAAGGTTGTTCGACTGCTTGAGGCTCTACTCCTAATTTAGTCAATGTATTGATCATTTGGTAGGCATCGCCTGCATTACGACTAAACCTGTCCCATTTGGTAAATAGGATAAGATTAGTCTTTGAACTTTTCTTTCTAAGATTGTTAAGAAGTTTTACCCATTCAGGACGATTAAAAGTCTTTGCAGAATGGTCTTCATAAATAACCTGACCAACAGTAATTTTATTAGTTGAACAAAAACGTCTAAGACGTTCTTCCTGGTCTCTTTGTGAATATCCTTTATCTGCCTGTTCATCGGTAGAAACACGTATGTATAAATCTGCTCTCTTCATTGCTAATCACTTAAATAGATGATACTTTGGGATTAGCTAATTTACGAAATATATCAATCTACATCAAAGCATTCCCGAATAAGTATCATTGTTAGGTTGTATAGGAATTCCATAATAAGCTCAGCTTCTTCTCGCCCCACATCAATACCCCCTTTACGAAGAAGATCTATTGCTTCTTCGATAGGTATTTTATCTATTTCTTTTCTCTCCTGCATTGCCTAACTCGTTTTATCCTGACTAAATTAGTTAGGCGAACAAGTTGGATTATTGAAGTTGCCGTCAAAGGCACTCTTTGTCGTGTGTTGGCGAGATACGTTTAAAATATTGGCTTATTTTTTTCATTAAAGCTTTCTGTTATCTGCTGTTCAAATTCCTGAAAGTGATGATCCAGTAAATTAGACAGATACGCATAAATGGTAATGTTATCATCTCCAATAACCTGAACTATTCGGGAAAGTTTTTTGTGGTGATTGGGATTAATATAGACCGATTTTCCATGTCGTGCCGTAGTTTTTACTTCCTTGAAAAACATCTCTTCATATTCAGCCGGGCTGATCCCTTTGGTACGACTCCGCTCTCTCTTTACAGGTTTTTCTTTTTCAGACAGTTCAGCAGATGGTTTTTCAGCAGGAGCTTGTAGTCCTTCTATTTTCACCCCTTCTACCATCAGGTTCATCATTTTCTCTTCATCAATATCAGGTGTTATTCTTTTTTTATTCTCTGTGTCCATAACTTTTATATTTATGTGTTGTAAATCTTGTTGTCTGTTCTCAAATACTATCATCCAGACGGAAGTTTTTATTATCTGTAGCTCCTGTACATCAAATTGTCAACTCATTGCACTACTGATTGTTTTTGTAATCGTTGGGAGCATCGTATAACCGTTTTTACGTTTTGTTGTTTGTTCAGCTTTTATATCAATGGAACAAATAAAAGAAGATACGCACCAACTAAAAAAATGTGGCTTTCAAAGGCATCATTTGGCGCTCATTGGCTTGCGGATTATCTATTGTTCTTTCCGAAATTTGATATAAGATTTGGATATTTTTTCTGCTAACTACAATCCGCCTGAAAGAGCGGATTTTTAATATCATCAGATATTGGCAAGTTGTGTTTTGAGGCACTCGAAATTAAAAATAGTGCCTCAAAACTACTTGCCCTTACGCAGGGAGCTAAACCATTTCTCCGAAGTCGAATGGTTGAAATTTTAAATTGGATTTTATGAATAATGAATTAAGCAAAAACAAGAAGAAAGTTGGTAGAAAGCCAAAGGCAGATAAGGCAAAATATAAATATGCTTTCCGATTAACAGAAGTTGAAAATGCAAAATTCTTATCTCTTTTTGATCAATCAGAACTGTCAAATAAAGCTGAATTTTCAAAAAGATGCATCTTTGACAATGAGATAAAGGTTATGTATTACAATAAAAGTGTTCACGATTTCTATATGAAACTTACTCATTTCTATTCCCAATTCAGGGCAATAGAAACGAATTATAACCAGATTGTGAAGATTTTATATCGTCATTTTCCCGAAAGAAAAGCTGCTGCTTTTCTCTATAGATTGGAGAAACAAACTATAGAATTAGCAATGCTGACTAAAGAAATTACGGATAAAATTCAAAGTTTGGAAGGTAAGCATATTACTAAAGGAACTTTGAGGTAGAAATCATAAAAACATCCAAAATGATGTCTTATCTTATTAGTTCCCGTTTTTGAGCTTACTTAATGTCTGTTCAATCATTTCCATATGTTTTTTTACCTTTTCAGCAGAAGCATCTAAAGTGTAGCCTTCGTCTATCAGTTCTTTTATAAGAAGCATTTTTTTGATGTTCTCGTAATTATACCGTCTGTTTTTACCTTCTTCTTCGGTTAGGCTTTCTATGATTCCTTTCTCTTCCCAATAACGTATTTGCCTTGTCGGAATACCTGTTATTTGGGCAACTTCTCCAATTCCAACAACTAATTTATCCAAAAAATCAAAGTCAAAAGACAAGTCTTTACTATTTTCTGATTTGCTCATTTTGTAAATTATTTACAATTAATGTTGCAAATATAAAATATTCGTCCTTATTTTGCAATTGTAATTTATTTACAATTATTGATAATTAAAAACAATTAAAGTATGAAAAAGACAATTTTAATTTTATCGGTAGTATTAACCACACTAACAATTTTTATGATTACAGCAAAAGTGAATGCACAAATGACTGACTTGAAAATCGTTTCATTGACAGAAACACAAGTCTATTTAGATGAGTTTAAAAAGTTCGTTGAAGTTCCTAAAGATCATCTTTTTCATTCGGTTAGCAAAGTAAAAGCGGATAATGTTTCAGCTTATTTGTTCCGTTTTGAAAAACAGGAAAACAAAGGTTTAGGTGGCGAATATTTTTCATTTTTAATTTCAAAAGACAAGCAAATTTTAGGTTTTTCAAATATGGATAAAAAGTATTCGGATACAAAAATGCTTTCCAAAGCTGAAACCGAAAAAATTGCTAAAGAATTTCTTCTAAAAATAGATAAATCATTAGTCAATGATTTGAAAAATCTTTGGATAGAACGACACGATGAAGAAATTTTGGTAAATGGTCAAAAAACTGTTTTGGCTGGAATGAAATACAAATGTTATCGTTCTTCCCAAAAAGACTATGCTTGGGTAATTGTCGGATTTGATGGCTCTGTAATGACTTTTGAACGAAATATTAAATGGAATACCATAGCACAGAAACGAATTACCGAAAAATGGTTTCACGATAGTTGGCTGAAAGAACAAAAAATATTGGTTCAGTCAGAAGAAGAAATTCTAAAAAATATGGTAGAAGAAACCTTTGCAAACGGTGCTTTGAATGAATTGAATACAGAAGCAATGCGACAAGGTTTTCATCCCGATTTCGCCATTTTGATTGCTAAAGAAAACAACCTTTTTCGTCTTCCGCTTCATGATTGGATGAAGGTTGTTGAAGAGTATAGAAATTCTCCCGGAAAGGTGAAATCCGGCATAAGAAATCTTGATTACACTATTGAAGTTTTAGAAATCACAGGAAATACGGCAGTTGTAAAAACACAGTTTTTCAGAGATAAAAAACTAATCATTACGGATTATCTGTCTTACATAAAATATCCTGATGGATGGAAAGCTGTGGCAAAGGTATCGAACGAACACATCACTAATCCTCTACATCTTAATCTTTAAAATCAAAAAATATGAGAACAACACTTTTAATCATTTTAACATTTTTAAGTATGAATTTCGTACAAGCACAGCTAAAAGAGAAATCGGCTTTAATCCTGATCGAAACTCAAAATGAATGGATGCATCCCGAAGGAAAACTCTATAAAGGTTTGGTAAAAGACAAAGAAATGATGCAGAAGTCGATAACAAACATTGAGAAGGCGTTGGATTATGCCAGAAAAAACAATATAGAGGTTATCCATGTTGGACTGCGGTTTGAAAAAGGCTATCCTGAATTGGCTAACGGAAAAAATGGTCTGCGTAAAGCCATACCAAATGCAGGTACTTTTCCCATAAATGAATTTGGCTCGCAATTTTATGAAACAGTTAAGCCAAGTGAAGGTGAGTTTATCGTAACCGGACGTGTTGGAGCTAGTGGTTTTACAGGTTCAAATCTTGACGTGTATCTCCGTAACAACAAAATTGAAAATATTTACTTAGTGGGATATGCTACGCACGTTTGCGTAGAAAGCACTCTACGTGACGGACACGAAAGAAGCTATAATACGTATGTGATTTCGGATGCAACATCGGCTTTCAACCAAACGCAACAATCGTATTTTTTACGTGAGATTGTTCATCATTTTGGCGAACATTTGACAACGAAACAGTTCATAAAGGAATAGATAAATTGTTCAATTTTTATTCAAGTATTAGCTTCATATTAAATCGAATAAAAAACAGCGAACTTTGTCCCCATATTTAAAAGTCAATCGTCATAGAGTTGAACAATAAAATATTTATACAATGAAAGAATTTGCATTAATCTTCAGACTAAAAGACATTTCCGATTTTCAACCTTCACCTGAACAAATGCAGGAAAGAATGAATTGGTTAGGAAGCATCGCTGCACAAAACAAATTGGTGGATAAGGGCAATACATTGTTACCTGCTCCCGGAAGTGCCAAAACCGTAAAACCGGATAATGTAGTAACGGACGGACCTTACACCGAAATCAAGGAATTTATAAGTGGATATATCGTTGTAAAAACGGATACCATTGAAGAGGCTGTAGAAATTGCTAAAGAAAATCCGATTTTCAAAATTGGTGGCAGTATTGAAGTAAGAGAAGTTTTAAAACGTGATTAGTTTTGGATAAATCGAACCCACATAACGAACTTTTACCACACTTATTCCGACAGGAATACGCTAAAATGACGGCTGTCTTATGCCGTCATTTTGGCTTACAACATATTGAAATTGCTGAGGATATCGCAAGTGATACATTCCTGAAAGCATCTGAGCATTGGGCAATCAATGGAATTCCCGAAAACCCGACAGCCTGGCTCTATACCGTTGCTAAAAACAAAACCAAAGATTATTTTAAAAATTTATCTGTTTTTGAAACTAAAATCAAAAGTCAAATAGAAATTAATAAAATTCAAAAAGAACACAATTTCGAATACAACAGTCAGATTATTGCAGATAGCCAGCTGGCAATGATTTTTGCGGTTTGTAATCCTGCAAACTCAAACGAAAGTCAAATTTGTTTAGCACTACAAATCCTTTGTGGTTTCAGTGTAGAAGAAATAGCGAATGCTTTTCTGACGAAAACAGAAACCATCAAAAAACGATTACAACGAGCAAGAACCCATCTTCGGAACGATAATTTTCAGATTACATCATTAAGCGAAACAGAGATAGAATCAAGATTGGAAACTGTTTTGAAAACCTTGTATTTATTATTTAACGAAGGATATTTTTCTAAAACGAGTAACAAGCAAATCAGGACTGAGCTTTGTTCCGAAGCTACAAGACTGACTTTATTATTGACCGAAAATCTATTAACTAATACCGCTCAGGTAAATGCTTTACTGGCATTGATGTGTTTTCAAAGTTCAAGACTGCAAGCAAGAACAAATGTGAATGGGGAAGCAATACTTTTTGAAGAACAGGACAAAAGTTTGTGGGATCAATCGCTTATTCAACGAGGAAATTTTTATCTGGTTAATGCTACCAACGGAAACGAAGTTTCGAAATACCATTTGGAAGCCGCAATTGCTTATTGGCATACAACCTCAACAGATAACGGTAAATGGCAACATATTTTACATTTGTATAATCAGCTTATTTTAATTGAGTATTCACCCATCACTGCATTAAACCGAACATTCGCATTCGCAAAAGTATATGGAAATGAGAAAGCAATTTTAGAAGCAGAAAAACTTTGTCTAACAGAGAATAATCACTATCACGCATTGTTGGGCTATCTGTATACCGACACTAATATCGATAAATCCATTGCCCACTATGAGCAAGCCATTACTTTGACAAAATCACGGATAGAAAAACAAACATTACAGAAAGAAATCGAGCTTTTGAAAGGAAATAAAAGTTAAAATAATAGCATAGCAAATGACATCTTCATTCAATCATATTATTTCGCAGATACAACGAAAAGAAAATACTTTTTCGTTGACATCCAATGTGATTAAGGAAGCGTATGAGATGATTATTTATTTACAGGACACCCTATTGTCAACAAAGGAAATGGTTTCGAAACAAGGATTTAAAGATCAATGGGAAGAAATCAATTTCTTTCGCAACATAAAACCTCAAATTCTATCCAAACTCATTTATTACAATAAGATTTTCCGTATTGAAACAGCTTGTCCGGTTGATAAGGGAAATATTTATGCGAGTTACTTCTCAAAGCAATTACAAGAATTAAAAGAGGAATACAGAGAACATATAGATAATTCAGACTTTTACAGATATTACCGTTCAGGAAGAACTGATCGTGATGAGACCTATTTTAGATTAGGTAATATTAATTTTCATGACGGTCTGAATAGTTTTGTGTTTGAAATTGATCCGCTGTTTTCAACCTACTATGATTACAAAGTAGCTCGGATAATCGCTAATGAGTTACTCTATACCTACATCCTTCATAAAATCAATAATGATGAAATGACGGATCCTCTTTCTATAAGAGATATTTCTTCGGATGCTGTTATTTGGACAGATACCAAAAACGCTTTGATAGAACTGGTTTATGCCCTTCATGCGAGTAGTTCCGTTTCGTATGGAAGAATAGGGATCCGAAAAATCAGTTTTGCTCTTGAAAAACTATTTCAGATTAGCTTGGGAGATTTACATCATTCTTTCCACCGAATGAAATATCGAGCCGGTTCCAGAACCACATTTTTAGACCAACTGAAATCTTCTTTGGAAGAATATATGGATAAAGATTTGTAAACGAATACAAATAAAACAAACAAAAAGGGCAGCAAAGCTAACGGATGCCATCAACTCCGCACGCATAATGGCTTCGCCACCCTTCGGGACTTATAGTGCTTTGTTGGCTTGCATCCGTCGACAGAATGGCTTTCTTTTTTTCTGTTTTTTCTTTTGGAAGCAAATCCGATCTTTTCCCTTTAGATTGATCTTAAACCTCATAAATATCTTGTATATTGCTTGTGTAAAATGTTTAGAATGGATATTTTACTCTTTTAATCAAAAAAGAATCAAAGATGTATCTATAAGCATACTAGATATTTCATTTAGCGAAAAATAAGTAAGAATGCCCTCAACCATCAATCAAAATCCGGAGCAAATTGCACGTGACCGAATTGACGAAATGCTTCGTCAGGCAGGTTGGGCTGTGCAGTCAAAGAAGGATATTGATTTCAGTGCTTCAAGAGGAGTGGCTATCCGGGAATATCAAACTTCTGTGGGACCAGCCGACTACGTGTTGTTCGTCGAACAAGTTCCAGTGGGTATTATCGAAGCTAAAAAAGAAGACGAAGGACATCGGCTGACCGTCGTGGAGGAACAATCGAAGACTTATGCAGGTGCACAGCTCAAATTTTTCAATAGCAGCGAGGCAATTTCGCTTGTATATGAAAGTACAGGTGTTGTAACCCGGTTTACAGACTATCGTGACCCCAACGCCCGTAGCCGTAATTTATTTCACTTTCATAGACCAGAGACACTTTGGGAATGGTATAAATCACAACAATCATTACGAAGACGGTTACAGGATTTAGGCAATTTAGACACAGAAGGTCTACGACCAGCTCAGATTGCAGCAATACAAAACCTTGAAAAATCATTCAAGGCGAATCGACCAAAGGCACTGATACAAATGGCGACCGGAGCAGGAAAAACCTTTACGGCAGCTACATTTGTTTATCGACTATTGAAATTTGCTAAGGCAAAACGAATTCTTTTTCTAGTTGACACCAAAAATCTGGGCGAACAAGCTGAACAGGAGTTTATGGCTTATCAGCCTCAGGACGATAATCGCAAGTTTACGGAATTATACAATGTACAACGCCTTTCATCAAGCCATATAGCAACAGATAGTCATGTCTGTATCTCGACAATCCAGCGACTGTATTCTATACTCAAAGGTGAAGAACTGGATGAAAATGAAGAGAAAGAAAATCCTAATGAGCAATCTTCTTGGCTGGAAAAACAACTGGCAAAAAAAGAAGCTATTCCTGTTGCGTATAATGAACGAGTACCTATAGAGCAATTTGATTTTATTATCATAGATGAATGCCACCGTTCTATTTACAATCTGTGGAAACAGGTATTAGACTATTTTGACGCATTTTTGATAGGTCTTACAGCTACACCGGATAAACGGACTTTCGGATTTTTTAATGAAAATGTAGTGAGTCAATATACATACGAGGAATCAGTAATTGATGGTGTGAATGTCCCCTATGAAGTCTATACGATAGAAACCGAAATATCGAAGAACGGAGGTGTTATCCAATCCGGATGGTATGTAGACAGGCGAGATAAATTATCCCGTGCTAAACGATGGCAACAGGAGGACGAGGATACCGAATACCGTAGAAATGATTTAGACAAAGCAGTAGTTAATGTTTCCCAAATAAGAAACATCATCAGGGAATTCAAGAACGCTTTAGAAACCAAAATTTATCCTGATCGTTGGGATAGTGAAGGGAATTATGAAGTCCCCAAAACATTGGTCTTTGCGAAAACAGACAGCCATGCCGATGATATTATACAAATGATACGGGAAGAATTTGGGGAAGGCAATGATTTTTGCAAGAAAGTCACCTATAAAATAGATGAAGATCCGAAGTCTGTATTGAACCGGTTCCGGAATGACTACTATCCACGTATCGCAGTTACAGTAGGCATGATTGCAACGGGTACCGATGTTAAACCTTTGGAGGTTTTACTGTTTATGCGGGATGTAAAGAGCATCAACTATTTTGAACAAATGAAAGGGCGTGGTACACGTACCATCGCCGATGATAAATTGCAACTCGTCAGTAAGACAGCCTATAACAAAACCCATTTCATCATTGTTGATGCCGTAGGAGCGACCAAGTCTAAGAAAACAGACAGTCGTCCTTTGGAGCGAAAGCCGACCATTTCTCTTAAAGATTTGCTCGGAGCAGTGACGATGGGTGTGAAAGACGAAGATGTGTTTTTATCCCTGGCAAACCGACTGATAAGGCTTGACAAACAACTATCTGAAAAAGAACAGGAAAAGTTGTTGGAATTTTCTAGTGGCAAAAATCTGAAACAGATCACAAGAGAACTGATCGAGGCTTTTGATCCGGATCGTGTAGAAGATCTGGTACAATTGCAGTTACAAAAGGTACCTGTTGCTGATCGTACCCCTGCACAAGAAGATCAGCTACGACAAGAAGCGCAAAATCATTTGATCAAAGTAGCTTCGCTGACATTCAACGGAAAATTAAATGAGTATTTAGACAATGTGCGTAAGCAGCACGATCAGATTATAGACCATATCAACCTGGATACCGTAACCCGATCAGAATGGGATACTACTTCTATGGATAATGCTCAGTCGCTTATACAAGATTTTGAAAGCTATCTGGAAGCCAATAAGGATGAAATCAAAGCATTGAGTATTTATTACAACCAACCCTATAACCGACGTATGGTGACATTTAGCATGATTAAAGAAATCATGGATAAAATACGTCTGGAAAAACCGACCTTTGCCCCTGCTCATATCTGGTCGGCCTATAAAACCATCGGAGCAACCCAGAGTGAAGCACCAAAAGATGAATTAACGGCTTTGGTATCGTTGATTCGTAAGATATGTGGCATAGATACCGAGCTGAGGCCTTTTGATAAAACCATTGACGAAAATTTCAAACAGTGGATCTTTACCCAAAATGCGGGGCAACATAACCGCTTCACTACAGAGCAGATGGATTGGCTGCGTATGATCAAAGATCACATCATCAGCTCTTACCATATTGAACTGGAAGATCTGGATTATACACCGTTTGATGCCCGGGGTGGCCGTGGCAAAATGTACCAGCTCTTTGGAAAGGAGATGGAGCAAATTATTAATGAATTAAATGAAGCGTTAGCGGCATAATGAGAGAAGATTGGATAGAATGTACTTTTGAGGATTTGTTAGATTATGAACAACCAACGAAGTATATCGTTAAAGAAGAAGATTATAATGACAAATATCCCACACCTGTATTAACGGCAGGAAAAGGATTTATTAAAGGATATACAAAGGAGAATTTTGGCATTTTTGACAATTTGCCCACAATTATATTTGACGATTTTACGACCGCAAATCAATTTGTAAATTTTAGGTTTAAGGTAAAATCATCTGCAATGAAAATATTATTACCAAAGTCAAACTTAGTAAATCTAAAGTTTGTATTTGGTGCTATGCAAGTGAATAAAGTCAGATCAGAAACACATAAAAGATATTGGATTTCTGAATTCTCAAAAATATCTTTTGGTTTACCTTCTCTCTCCGAGCAACGTGCCATTGTCAAAAAAATGGAGCAGCTATTTTCTGCTTTAGATGCCAGTATTGCAGATCTGAAAAAAGCACAGGAACAACTAAAAATATACCGACAGGCTGTTTTAAAAAAGGCGTTTGAAAAAATTTCAATTTATAAAAGAATTGATGAAATAGGAAAAGTAGAAACAGGAGCAACACCTAAGAGAGGCGAAAATAAATATTGGCAACAAGGCATAATTCCATGGATTACAAGTGGTGCATTAAACCATGATTTTGTTTTTGAATGTAATGAATATATCACCAATCTTGCACTTAAAGAGACTAACTGTAAATTGATTCAATCTGGAGCACTTTTAATCGCAATGTATGGAGAAGGAAAAACAAGGGGCAAGTGTTCAGAACTGAAAATTGATGCTGCAACTAATCAAGCTATAGCATCAATTTCAATATTTGAGAAATATTTATGGTCTAAGAAGTATGTCAAGCTTTTTCTTCAAAAAAATTATGAAGATATAAGATTACTTTCAAGCGGAGGGGTACAACCAAATTTAAATTTATCAATTATTAAGTCAACGATTATTCCGTTCCCTCCTCAAGAGATACAAAACCAAATTGTCAATGAAATCGAATCCCGTTTATCCATTTGTGATGCAGTAGAGCAGCAGATCAAAACCAGTTTAGACAAAGCCGAAGCCTTACGTCAGAGCATCTTAAAAAAAGCCTTTTCTGGGGCATTATTGACACCGGTAGAACTGGAAGCCTGCCGAAAAGAACCGGATTATGAGCCGGCTTCGATACTGCTAGAAAAGATTAAAACAGAAAAACAAACTGGTAAGAAAAAGTCGGAGAAAGAAAAAGCTATTATTCCAGCTAAATCGGCAGTTGCAGCAATAGAAAAAATATCTACTGATATTCAGGCAGGATTGATCGCCAAAGTAATCCAGCTTCATGAAGACAATCCGCAACATCATACATTACTGACGCATATCAAATGTGAAAAACTTTCTCATTTGGTCGAATACCACCTGCAAATCCCTTTGGGCAGACAGCCAGTAAAGGACGCGGCAGGTCCGGATGACTACCCACGTTTGAAAAAAGTAGAACACCGGGCAAAGATGGCTGGCTATTTTTCCATACAGAAAAATAAAATCGGACATACTTATGTTTCGGGTAAAGGAATCGGCAAAGCAATTACACAATTCGAAAAGAATCTGTCAGAGGAGCAGACGCAACGAGTTGACCAATTACTTCATTTATTCCTCACATTCGATCTGGAACAAGCCGAAATTGTAGCCACGGTATATGCAGCCTGGAATAATTTGCTAATTTTAGGAAAGAACAAACCTACAAATCAGGAAATTGTACAGGAAGCACGCTATAATTGGTCAGACCGAAAACTGGGATTGGAAGAGCATCGTTTTTACAAAGCCATCGAATGGATGCAAAAAGACACCGTCAATCTTGTACCTATCGGATATGGAACACTTGTAGATTTTCCTAAAAATAAAAAGTAAGCCTATGCCAGCAGAAAGACCTATAAAAATTATGTTGTCATCAACTGTTTATCACTTTAAAAATGAGATAGAACAAATTTACGGGGTACTCACAGGTTTTGGTTATGAAGTATTATGCTCTCACATTGGGAATTTATATGCTTTAGGAAAGCCACCAATTGGGGCTTGTATAGAAGCTGTCGAAGAATGTGATATTTTTTTAGGAATCATTACACCATTTTATGGTTCAGGTATCACACATGAAGAAATATTGCATGCTATAAAAATAAACAAACCAAGAATTTTTATGAATCACGCTCACGTAACCTTCGCAAGGCAAATACTTAAACCATTCATGTACGGAGCGGATAAAAAACGTAACGACTTCAAGATTCCTAAAAGTGCTGCAATGGATGATATTAGGGTTGTAGATATGTATAATGATGCAATAGGAGCAGATAAAGAACATCTCGTAGAGAAATTGTGGTCTCAAGAATATTATAATTTTGCTAAAGATGGTATGCCATTTATTTTGAAGCAATTTAGTGATGTAGAACGTGTAAGGGAAGATTTAAAAAAATTAAAAGATGGAAAATAACAGTTCAAAATTCAAAAACCTGATTGCGAAGGGCGAGAACGAAGAATTAGCTTTTCTTCCGTCCTTTGATTTGGAAAAAATTGCACAAACAATCTGCGGCCTTTTGAATGGAAAAGGCGGACGATTAGTTATAGGAATTGATCAAAACAAAAAACTGGTCGGTATTCCGAATGATGTTTCGGTAGAAGAAACAGAACAGTATCTGGTAAAAAATATTGTCCCGGAAACACCTTTCGATGCAAATATAGAAACCCATAATGGGCAACGCTTTATGATTGTCCGTGTATGGGAAGGATCTAAACAACCCTATATTTTTGAAGGAATGATTTATTTCCGAAGAGGTATTCAGACCCAAAAAGCAACCTCCGAAGAAATTGCATCCTTAATCCATACCCGACAACAAAATGAATTGCATTGGGAACGTCAGGTATCCTTTGGCGTAGAATGGGAAGATCTTGATCAAAAGCTGATCCGTAAAATTATGCAGACATCACAAAAGAATCGTCGCAGCAATTATGAAGGACAGGATTTACTAGAATTTTTGAATCATTACGGATTATTTAATAACGGCTCTTTTACTAATGCCTGCGTGATATTGTTTGCCAAAAATCCTATTCGTTTTCTACCACAGGCCCGAGTACGACTTACGGAATATGTAGAAGGAAAAACAGATAAATCACTGATTCGTGATGAAGTATTGGAAGGAAACCTGTTCTCTATACGGGAACGCTTAGAACAATATGTTCAGAATCTAGGCACAAAAAGCATTTTCGATGAAAAGCATTGGCAACGGGTGGACTTTGCATATCCTGAAAAAGCATTGCAGGAAGGAATTATCAATGCTTTAATACATCGGGACTATAGTCGTTTTAACAGTCAAATGACACTTTCGGTTTATCCGGATAAATTGACCATTGCCAACAGCGGAAATTTACCGGATGACATTAACATTAAAGATCTTAAGACCAATCATCGTTCTTTTCCGGTAAATCCGGACATTGCTCATATGGTATTTTTGATCGGGTATATTGATAAGCTGGGACGTGGGACATTAAAGATTTTAGAAGAATGTAAAGAAGCTGGTCTTCCGACACCAGTTTGGAAGCAAAATAAAGGAGAAGTGATACTTACATTTCATGGTCCTAAAACAGATACTCCTAAAGCTGGAGATCTTCTTGATAATGATGCAATAAAAAGACTTAATGATGCAGTAAGTGATGCAGTAAGTGATGCAGTAAGTGATGCAGTAAGTGATGCAGTAAGTGATGCAGTAAAGAATAGACTTATATTAGTAATAAAACTACTGTATATAGAAGGAGCTCTAACACTTAAAGCTCTAATGGACAGCCTGAATGTGTCAAGAGCTACCATGCAAAGAGATCTTTTGTTATTAAACTCGCATCATTTACTACAACGAATAGGCTCTGATAAATATAGAGAATATGAAATAAATGATGCACTAAAACAAAAATTTGATGCGCTAAAAAACTAACACATCAGTGCTGTGATGCGCTAAAGAAATGGAATGATGCAGTAAAGCATTGGCTAATAATATAAAAAAGAGAATGACAGAAGCGACAATAATATCAAAAATATGGAACCTTGCCAATGTGATGCGTGATGACGGAGTTGGTTATGGCGATTACCTGGAACAAATAACCTATCTCTTATTCTTGAAAATGGTGCAAGAGTTGAATAAGCCACCCTATGATAAGAAGATTCAATTGCCATTTATCAAAGATGTAGATGGGAATGAATTAAAAGACGGAGAACGCTGTACCTGGGAAAATCTTCGCTCAAAGAATGGAGCGGCATTAGAAAACTTCTACACCCAATTGTTACGAACACTGTCTACAGAAAAGGGTATGTTGGGACAGATCTTCACTAAAAGTCAGAACAAAGTCCAGGATCCGGCAAAATTATTAAAAATTATTGCACTCATAGATAAAGAAAACTGGGCATTAATGGGTGCTGACATCAAAGGTAAGATCTATGAAGGTTTATTAGAAAAGAATGCAGAAGACACCAAGTCTGGTGCAGGGCAATATTTCACACCTCGGGCCTTAATACGTACAATGGTAAAATGTGTACAACCTCAACCGATGAAAACAATCGTAGATCCGGCCTGCGGATCTGGAGGTTTCTTTCTGGCCGCCTATGATTATATTACAGAACATAATAAGCTGGATAAAGAAGAGAAGAAGTTTTTAAAAGACAAAACTTTTCATGGCAACGAAATTGTAGCCAATACCCGCAGGATGTGCCTGATGAACCTGTACCTGCATGGTATAGGAGAAATAGATGGAGAACCATTGATCAAGTCAAGCGATGCGCTCATTGCACCAGATCATAACACACACGATTATGTGCTGGCCAATCCGCCATTTGGCAAAAAAAGCTCCTATATAGTTACCAATGATGAAGGAGAAGCAGAAAAGGACGACCTGAGCTATAACCGTCAGGATTTTTGGGAAACTACATCCAATAAACAGCTAAATTTCCTTCAACACATCAAAACATTATTGAAAATAGATGGCGAAGCAGCAGTAGTATTACCGGATAATATCTTATTTGAAGGAGGTGCTGGTGAAGAGGTTCGAAAGCAACTGCTGAAAACAACAGAATTACATACCATACTACGTCTACCAACCGGTATATTCTATGCTAATGGAGTAAAGGCCAATGTATTGTTCTTTAGCAATAAAAAAGGAGGAAAAGAAGCTTCAACAAAAGAAGTATGGATATATGACTATCGTACCAACGTGCATCACACACTGAAAAAGAAACCAATGACCGAGGCGGATCTGGAAGATTTTATACACTGTTATAATACCAACAACATTTATAAGCGTGAAGCAACGTGGAGTGATGAAAACCCTGATGGAAGATGGCGTAAATTCACGTATGAAGAAATAGTTGCAAGAGACAAAACTTCTTTGGATATTTTCTGGATCAAAGATGAAAGCCTTACTGACCTGGAAAATCTACCCGATCCGGATATCTTGGCTTCAGAAATCATCGATAATATAGAATCGGCTTTGGCCAGCTTGAAAGAATTGTCTAATGAACTGGAAAAGTAGACGGCTCAACTTTCGTTATTCATAAAAAATAAACAACCATGAAGCTATTTTTCGGAAAAATAAAACCAACACCAGATAACAAACAAATCAAGGAAGCCTATTATGAGACACTGAGTCCGATGAAACTTGGAGAAGTGGAAGTAGGTGACTATGCATTTATTATATCCGGAAAAGATATACATCTATGGAAAGCAAAAGAGAGGCTTGATATTGATGGACATCCAAAAATGACTTTTGAGGTAATACATAATAACCTTCCTTTGGATTCCCGGAAATTTGTGGCGTTTAAATATTTTAGATTAGACAGTAGCTTGATTGTTTTAACGATTCGACAATCTCCCAAAGCATTTTATCCTATACACTTGGCTGACTCTTCGTTTACCGAATCTATGCTATTAGACCGTAACACCTACGAAAAAGAAAATAATTTCCGGAAAATAAACATACTACATTCTGAAAAAGACATTGAAGCAAACAGTATTGATATCCAGCTTTATTTTGATGATAGCAAGCAGTTACAAATCGTAAAAGCACCCTTTTTTGATCAAAGCCTGTTTCCTAATTTTAAGGATAATCTTTCCAAAGAAGGCAATGGCCGAAAAATGAAAGATAGTGCGCTGAAAAAAATTAAAGAAGGAGTAAACAGAAATATTTCATATGCTTATCAGCAATTACCAATACTCCGAATGTATGATGCCTTATTTAATGAATACGGAAGTCCGGACGATCCGGAAACGGTAGAAACCGAAGACGAACCTGTACAGGAAGAAAGGTTATTTCAATCTTCTTTCGAATTAAAATCTTTCAATCAAATCTATTATGGTCCTCCGGGAACGGGAAAAACGTATCTGGTACGCAAGAATTTTTGTTTAGATGAAGAAGTTACTGAAAAATTTCAGGATCGGATCATGTTGGACACATCCCGCAATTTCTGGCATTTGGCTCCCGGGCGAAACGGCTATTTATGGGATGAACTCAAAAAAGCCAATGTACTTGGTTACGAATGGGTGGATAAGTCATGGGGTGATTTAGAACAATTAACACCTAAGGACATAGAAGACGAGGGATGGGGAAATTACCAGTTGATATCCTACTTACGTTACGTAAAAAAAGGAGACTATATATGTGTGATTTCAGGGAGAAGGTTATTTGGCATAGCAGAAGTTACAAAAGATTATAATTACCAGGAAGCTATAGAAAGTAGCTTCTCTTTTCAGACTGTGCCGGTAAAATGGCTAAAGCAATTTGAACACCCCATTTATCTCAACAGTTCTCAAACGAAGACGTTTGTTCGGCTCAACGGTGGAACCAGATGGAGTACCTTACTTACATTACTTAGAGAAAACGGGTTTTATTTCGGGAAAGAAGAACTGGTAAATAATAAGATTATCAAACCAAAGAATTTCTCATTTATAACTTTTCATCAATCATTTTCCTATGAAGATTTTATAGAAGGCATCAAGCCGGTTTTAGCGGATTCGGAAGATGAAGGTTCCGAAAAGTTACAGTATGAAATAGTACCCGGAATATTTTATCAGGCGTGTGAAAAAGCGGTGCAGTTGGCTGGATATGAAACGCTCCAGGATTGCCTGTCAGATTCCAGAATAAACAGACAAAAAAGATTTAAAGATACACAGGAGTATTATCTGATTATTGATGAACTGAACCGAGGAAATGTTGCTTCTATCTTCGGGGAACTGATCACACTAATAGAAGATGATAAACGTCTGGGTACAAGTTCTGAAATAATCACTTCGCTACCTTATTCGAAAAGTTTGTTTGGCGTTCCGCTAAATTTAAGAATTGTGGCAACAATGAATACGGCCGACAGAAGTATTGAAGCATTGGATACAGCTTTGAGAAGACGGTTTTCATTTGAAGAAGTATTACCAGATCCTAAATTACTGAAAACTGAAATGAAAGATCTTGATATCAACCTTCAGCAGCTATTGGAAATCATTAACAATAGGCTTGAGAAATTATTAAACCGGGATCATACGATAGGACATGCCTTTCTTATAAAGATAGTTGATATAAAAGAGCTAAGGCAAGTATTTAGCAATAAAATTATACCCCTGCTACAAGAATATTTTTATAATGATTATGCTAAAATCGGACTGGTCATAGGAGCTGATTTTCTGGAAATCAAAAAAAACAAGGCTGTATTTATGAAAATAGGAACTTACGACAGCTCTGATATCGAAGATAAAACAGTGTATACTCTTAAAAACCTGGATAAAATTGACGATTTGGAGTTCCAAAATATGGTAAGACGTATATATGAGTAAGAGCAATACTATTACTATTTTTGAATATGAAAGATTGAACGTTGGTGAGAAAGGCTTTAACCAATACCACTTTAATGCGTTGGTAAAATTTAATGATCTGCATGGCGGTAAGTACTTTACAATAGGTTTTAATAAAATAACATTCAAGTCTTATGTAGGTGTTTTACAGGTGGGCAGTAAAGTCATCGAAATTCTTCCCAAGGCAGACAATAAATCTTACGGGGAGCAATTCAGATCAAAGTGGCAACCTGCTTTGCTAAGAATGCTTCAAATGGCCGGATATATTAAGTTGAATGAAACTGAATCTGCTTCCCAAAGCATAACAAGGCGGAATTTGCTGGATATTTATCTGTATACTTTTATAAAAGAGGTAGAACGTTTAACTCATCTAGGATTAGTCAAAAAATACCATCACCATGTAGGAAATGAAAAAGTATTGAAAGGACGTTTGCTGCTATCTAAGCATATCCAACATAACTTAGTTCATAAAGAGCGGTTTTATACAGAACACACAATTTACGATAATAATAATAAGTACAACAGCATTTTAAAAACAGCATTGAATATTGTTGAAAATTGTTATTCTGATATATCAATAAAACAAACTGTTTCCCAACAACTTCTTTATTTCACTGATATTGACAGTTGGCGAGGCTCCGTTTCTGAACTGGACAAATTGAACTTTGATCGCAAAACAGAACAGTATCAAGATGCAATATCTTTGGCTAAATTAATCATAGGAAACTATTGCCCTGATTTTTCTGCTGGAAATCAGCATATATTGGCTCTTTTATTTGACATGAATAAATTGTTTGAAAATTATATATTTAAATGTCTTAAAAAATATGAAAGTTCTTTACCTGACCAAAATCTTTCAGTTAGAAGACAAAGCAAACAAAAATTCTGGGGAGACAAAACAATCAGACCAGACATTATAATAAGTTATCAAACTAAAGAGAAAGCTTTAAACAATTTTGTTGTTGATACAAAATGGAAAGTGATAGATGAAGATACTCCATCAGACACTGATTTGAAGCAGATGTTCGTTTATAATTTCCAGTTTAAGGCTCATAAATCCTTCCTGTTTTATCCTAAAACCAATCAATCTAATAAAGGAATAAAACATTACGAAACATCAGAATTTGCGAAAGATATAAATCATGGCTGCGAATTGTATTTTGCTGAACTGTTTGATGAAGAAGAGAATTTGAACGATAAATTTGCCTATGATTTTATATTGAATAATATTCTATATGGATTACCTTAAAAATTGGTTCTTTTTAAGATTCTGGAAAGATTCTGTCAACCAATCCATAAGGGTCTTCATTTGTTGAAAATCAATGAAAAATTCATTTTGTATAGAGTGCTGACTTCCATATCGAAAGGTAGTGCCTTCAGAGTCAAAGGCATTGAATGTATAAATAATATTCTTAAACCATTCCGGACATTTTATCTTATATTTCTTCTTGATATAAATTTCAAATTTTTCAAATAAAGGGACTAATTTATGTCCGTTTTTCTTGTCTTCCTTCCTGTCATAGCCTATTGCGTCCTTCAAAAACAATTCTGTCGCATGCCAATAGTTGTAGATAGCTGGACAAAAGACATCAGATATCTCTTCATTTTTGAGTGCTATATCTACCAACTTATCTCCTGCTTGTTTATATGAATTAGCTAAATAAAATCTGTCACCTATCTCAGAAATACCACTAAATAAAACACCATGCTTCCATGTCTCATCCATTTTATCATTTGGTTCAAGAACGAAGGGGCTTATTTGTAATATTAAATTATCAATAAGTTCATTATCATAATGTCCATCAGAATTTAGCCCTATTTTAATACATTCGATATCTGGATCATCTTCCCAGTAATAATAAATATAAGCGAATACACGTATATCCTCTATTTCAAATATTCGTTCATTCCCTTTGGGCGGGGTCGCTCCAGAGCTTAAATATTCGGAAAATAAATATATTCATTTCTTTATACTTTCTGTCGTAACATTAAAAATGTTTAGCAACAAAAGATACTGTATATTTCTCACTAGCCATATAGAATCACAGTTTATAATAATAACAACAAATTTATTATAAACCCACTGAAGATTAATATTCTATCATTATTAACCGCTCCAAATCTTCTACAAAATGTTTCGAGATTTGTTCGGCTTCGCTAAATTAAAGGCCGCTCAAGCAAGAAGGAGAAAAATTTATACGCTAGGAGACTTGAACGTTCATAATGTAACCATAATAACCGAACGACTGGATTGGCTACTGGAAATTTGCCAATATTCAAGTACTCTAGATGAGATGGTTTCGGCTTGTATAATAGGCACTTCTAAACCTAAAACTTGAAGCTTAAAGCCATTTTAATGCTAAAGACTAAATTCATGTTTATATTTGGATACTTTTGTATTTTAGTGCTATATACCATTATTATGTCCAAAATACCTCATCCTCTTAAGCCTCAATGGCAAAACCAAATATGGAAACAATTCCTGATGGCTAGAAGCGAAATGTTACATGCCTATGACAGTGCCAAAAGCAAAGGTTTTAAAAGATCTGTTCGAACAGATCATGGCAGAGTGGCAGAAGCGGAGTTCCGTAAATGGCTTACGACCTTTTTACCTAAAAAGTATGGTGTAACATCAGGGTACATCATTTCTCAAGGCACTCCAAAGGACGAGTTTTTGGTGCATTATGACGTGATCATATACGAGCAGTTGGAGGCGCCAATACTCTGGGTCGATGAGAATCCCGATTATTCAGAGCAAGGAAGATCTTTAGCTATTCCCGTGGAATATGTACGAGGTGTAATTGAGGTGAAGTCCGCGTTCAACAAAACAACTTCAACCGATGCGATAAATCATCTTGCAAAACTAAAACCTTTGATGCAAAAAATAGACCTTCCTCAACAACCAATCAAACTTTATCTTCCAAAGGAATTCTTTTGTGCCACCGTTTTCTTTGAGCTCAGAAAAGAACAGGAAAAGGATTTCGCCGTATTGGATACTTTACTGAATGGTACTGATCTACGAGGGTTCTATGGGGGATTTATTCTTAGGAGTGAAACATTAGATGAATATTATAGTGGAAAGCTATCAATCGTCTTAGAGGGAGAAAACCAGGGTAATAATAACAAATCACTGTTCTTCTGGTCTTATTCTAAAAGCAAAAAACTTAAGGAAGATCTTTACTGTAAGATATTATTAAACCACTGTGAAAGTTACTTTTCACAGTTCGCCTTTGATATCATTGCCCTGTTAAAGGGGACTTACCATCCTAGTATTATTTCCAGCCTTTACGGGATGGGCACTACCGATGGGGAAAAAGGCAGCGTAGTTTCAATACAATATTATAACATCGAAGACTACAAAAAATGGGAAGAAGGCAATTATCAATATATGCAAGCTTTGATAAATTCTCCAGATGAAAAGGAACAATAAGAAAATTACATAAATTTTTACAACTAGTATATCAACATATACCTACTTTTGAGTGTTGTTGAAAATTAAACCTTCTCTGGTCTCACTAAGTAATACTTTCTCAAAAAAAAAATTATGGCGTTTATCTTTATCTATAATTATCTTTTGAATTGATTTCATTGTGCAATAATATCTAATATTTTTTCCAAATCTTCCAAAAAATGTTTCGATATTTGTTCGGTATCGGCTACGCTGAAAATAAGGCAGTTAGGTTATCCTGGCTGCCTTTCTTCTTTTTATGGACTAAAATTGCACTAACTTTGGATCTTCCTCTTCAGACTGGATCAATAGCAAAACTTGTGGAGAGTTAGATTTTAGGCATAGATTTGACAAAGTCTGAAGAGGAAGAATTGGGTATTTCGTACGCCACGGAACTGCGCTCTAAAAGCTTTGATCTTTGCGTTAAAAGATTCAGCTGCGGCATTGGTGGATCTGTTGTCAAAATAATTCAGAATAGTTTCGTAGTGATTTTCTATTGTTTTAGCTACCGTATTAAAAACTTTGAATCCGGCTTGACGTACTTTCTCATGCC
>Ga0206119_100017_pt1 | contig 256887 bp, 219 predicted proteins | sample 3A50Ametagenome_FD_148608 | JGI IMG/M metagenome (GOLD analysis project Ga0206119, IMG submission 148608) | Enriched microbial communities from leaf-cutter ant dump, University of Wisconsin, Madison, United States - 3A50A | ecosystem: Environmental > Terrestrial > Nest > Insects nest > Nest...
GCCTATCTCGACACCGATATCGGCCGCCGCACCCTGGAAAATTACCGGCCCGCAATGCCGGTGACCATGGAGGGCGCGCTCTATGCCGGGGCCGGCTTCATCCTCGGCTATCTTTTCCTGTCGGGCCTGGTGCGCTTCTGCGCCCTGCCGTTCCGGCGGCGCGGCCGGGTTGGAAATCCGGCGTTTAGAAAATAACAATCAGATATAAGCATCCCTTTATATCCGGGATTGATCGGTTTTGCGCGCTTGCGTATAGCTGGGGCAATTGTTTTTCCCCAGCGGAGCCCGCCATGAGCACCAAGCCGACCGATTATGCGGTCAAGGACATTTCCCTCGCCGGTTTCGGCCGCAAGGAAATCGACATCGCCCAGATCGAAATGCCCGGCCTGATGGCCATCCGCGAGGAATATGCGGCGGCCCAGCCCTTGAAGGGCGCGCGCATCGCCGGCTCGCTGCACATGACCATCCAGACCGCCGTGCTGATCGAGACGCTGGTGGCGCTGGGCGCCCAAGTGCGCTGGGTGAGCTGCAACATCTTTTCCACCCAGGACCACGCCGCCGCCGCCATCGCCGAAGCCGGCATCCCGGTCTTCGCCCATAAGGGCGAGACGCTGGAGGAATATTGGGCCTTCACCGACCGGATGATGGACTGGGGCAACGGCCAGACGCCCAATCTCATCCTCGACGATGGCGGCGACGCCACCATGTATATCCTCACCGGCGCCAAGGCCGAGAAGGACATCTCCATCCTCGACAAGCCCGGCAATGAGGAAGAAGAAATCTTCTTCGCCACCATCAGGAAGCGCCTGGCGCAGAGCCCGAGCTTCTTCTCCACCATCCGCGCCAACATCAAGGGCGTCTCGGAGGAGACCACCACGGGCGTGATGCGGCTCTACCAGCTCCATGCCCGGGGCGAGCTGCCCTTCCCGGCCATCAACGTCAACGACTCGGTGACCAAGTCCAAGTTCGACAACAAATACGGCACGCGGGAATCGCTGGTCGACGCCATCCGTCGCGGCACCGACGTGATGCTGGCCGGCAAGGTCGCCGTGGTCTGCGGCTATGGCGATGTCGGCAAGGGCTCGGCCGAAAGCCTGCGCGGCGCCGGCGCCCGCGTGCTGGTGACCGAGGTCGACCCCATCTGCGCCCTGCAGGCGGCCATGGAAGGCTTCGAGGTGGTGACCCTGGAAGAGGCCGCCCCGCGCGCCGACATCGTCGTCACCGCCACCGGCAACAAGGACGTGCTGACCCTGGACGACATGCGCAAGCTCAAGGACATGGCCATCGTCTGCAATATCGGCCATTTCGACAACGAGATTCAGGTCGCCGCGCTGCGCAATTTCAAGTGGACCAACGTCAAGCCCCAGGTGGACCTGGTGGAAAAGCCCGATGGCTCCCGCCTGATCCTGTTGTCCGAAGGGCGGCTGGTCAATCTGGGCAATGCCACCGGCCATCCGAGCTTCGTGATGAGCGCCTCCTTCTCCAACCAGACCCTGGCCCAGATCGAATTGTGGACCAACGGGGATAAGTTGGAAAAGAAGGTGCATGTGCTGCCCAAGCATCTGGACGAAAAGGTCGCCGAACTGCACCTGGCCAAGCTGGGCGCCAAGCTGACCAGGCTGACCAAGGACCAGGCCGACTATATCGGCGTATCGCAGAACGGCCCCTTCAAGTCGGGCGAATATCGCTATTGAGCTTACGCCCCTTTGGGGGAGCGGGGATAAGAAAAAAGGGCGCCTGCGGGCGCCCTTTCATTTTCGCCGCGAGGCTGGAATGGTTAACGAAGTGTTTCTGCTTCGTTCTGCGTCAAGCCCACTTATCGCGCCTTTGCCCCAAATCAACAGGCATTAAGACTCTTTTAGCCGATTCCCCGGATCGCTATGGTCAGGGTGATTCGGGCGTGCGGGGACATGCGGCCGGATCTGGCAGCGGCAGGAGACCCCCGACGGTTTCGCGTCTGGCCGCGTCCAGCAAGTGCAGAGTGTACCGGCCCTTAGGGCCGGACTGGCAAGAACCGAAACCTGACCCGAGGGCAGAGCATGGCGCCGGATCGCTTCCGGAAGCATTGGGGATTCGCAGCCGTCGCGGCGGCGCCCCTTACCCTGATGACGGCCGTGCCGGCGCTGGCGCAGACCGATGGCACGCTGAGCCTGGCCGGCGCGGCGCCTCTGGCCATCGCCGTGGGCGCCGGGGCCTTCGCGCTGATCGCCATGACGCTGGTGCGCGCCACCAAGCTCGACAGCCACGCCGCCCGCCGCCGCGCCGCCGAGCAGATTTCCGGCCTGCGGGCGCTGGTCGACGAATATGAGGCGCTGCTCTCGGGCACGCGCGAGCTGACGGTGCTGTGGACCGACAACAGCAGCGGCGCGCCCAAGCTGCTGGGGCAGGTGGGGGCGGTGCTGCCGCTGGGCCGCCAGGCCGAAAGCGTGCTCAACCTCTCGAGCTGGCTCCCCCCCGCCGAGGCCGACCATCTGGCCCGGCTGCTCGAGGATCTGCGCGTGCATGGCCACGCCTTCGCCATCAGCCTCAAGACGCTGGACGGCCGGCTGATCCGCGCCAATGGCTGGGTGCTGGGGGGCGGGGCGGCCATGCGGCTGCGCCCGGCCTTCCTGCAGCCCGAGGGCGAGCCGGCGCTGGCCGCCGCCGCCGCAACCGGCGACATGGACACGGTGCGCGCCATTCTGTCCGAACTCAGCCAGCCCGCCTTTGCCCGCGACGGCGCCGGCCGGCTGAACTATGCCAACCCGGCCTATCTGCATCTGGCGCGCGAGCTGGGCAAGGCCGGCAGCGAGACCGCCCCGCCCGAGCTGCTGGAGAAAGACCGGCTGCAAGCCCATCTCGCCGCCTGCGCCGAGGGCGGGCAGGCCGGCGTCACCCGGCTCGAGCTCAAGGGCAAGGGCTCGTTCGATCTGGTGGAATTCGCCGCCGCCGGCGGGCGCGCCGGCTATCTGCGGCCCCTGGCCGAGGCGGCGCGGCCTCCCGACCCGGCCATGGCCCATATCGGCGGCATCATCGAGGCGCTGGCGACCCCCATCGCCATCTTCAATGCGCGCCGCGAGCTGGTGCAGGTCAACGCCGCCTATGCGCGGCTGTGGAACCTGAGCAGCGCCTTCCTGGTGCCGGGGCTGGACGAGCGGGCGATCCTGGACAAGCTGCGCACCGAGGGCATGCTGCCCAACGAGGTCAATTACCAGACCTGGCGGGCCAAGCACCTGCAATCCTACGAGCGCAAGACCCCGCATGAGAACGACCCCTGGCACCTGCCCGACGGCCGCACCATCAAGGTGATCTCCGCCCCGGCGGGCCCGGATGGCGGCGTCATCTATGTCTTTGAGGACATTACCGAGCGGCTGAAGCTCGAATCCACCAACAAGGCCTTTTCCAACGTGCAGCGCGAGACCATCAACGCGCTCTCCGAGGCGGTGGCGGTGTTCGGCACCAATGGCCGACTGACCCTGTGCAATCCCCGGCTTGCGGCGCTGTGGAAGCTGCCGATGAACACACTGGGCCACAACCCCCATATCGACCAGATCGCCGAGGCGAGCGGCCAGGCTATTCCCGAGGACGGGGCCGGCATCTGGCGCGACCTCAAGCGCGGCATCATCGACCTCAACCCCACCCGCGCCGACCAGACCGGCCGCATCAACCGCTCAGATGGGCGGCTGCTCGACTATGCCATCACCCGCCTGCCCGACGGGCAGACCATGATGACCTTCCTGGATGTGACCGAAAGCGCCAGCTATTCCAAGGTCCTCAAGGAACGCAACGACGCGCTGGTGGCCGCCGACCTGCTCAAGGACGCCTTCGTGCAGAACGTCTCCTACGAGCTGCGCTCGCCCCTCACCAACATCATCGGCTTCGCCGACCTCCTGGCCAACGACATGGGCACGCTGACCGAGCGGCAGCAATCCTATATCGACTATATCCGCGCCTCCTCGGTGACGCTGGGCGTGCTCATCGACAACATCCTCGACCTGGCCTCGGTCGATGCCGGCATCGCCGAATTAAAGCCCGAGCCGCTGGACATTCCCACCCTGATCGACAAGGCCAAGGCCGGGCTTTCCGCCACTTTCCCCGAGGTGAGCGGGGAAAGGCCGATCAATCTGGTGGTCGATATCGAGCCGGGCCTGCCCCCCTTCATCGCCGACGGCACCCGCATCGTGCAGGTGCTCTACAACCTCCTCTCCAACGCGGCGCGCTTCTCCCCGCCGGGCGGCGAAATCCGCCTCAGTGTCGGCCATCGCGCCGAGCGCATGATCTTCGTCATCGAGGATGAGGGCCCCGGCGTCACCGACGAGATGCGCGCCGCCATCCAGACCCGCATCGACACCCCCACCGGCCGCCAGCGCGGCGCCGGGCTGGGGCTGGCCATCGTCAAGACCTTCGTCAATCTGCATGGCGGCACCATTACCGCCGAAAAGCGCGAGCCACGCGGCTCGCGCATCATCGTCAGCCTGCCGCGCGACAGCGCCATGGCGGGCGTGGCCGAATGAACCAGCGGTTCCTGCCCGACGATGCGGCCACCACCGCGCTGGGGGCGGAGCTGGCGGCCCGGCTGGCGCCGGGCGACCTGGTGGTGCTCGAAGGCGATCTGGGCGCCGGCAAGACCGCGCTGGCTCGCGCTATCATCCGGTCCCTGGCGGGCGATGCCGGGCTCGACGTGCCCTCGCCCACCTTCGCCCTGGTCCAGCCCTATGACACGCCCCGAGGCCCGGTGCTGCATGCCGATCTCTACCGGCTGGGCGATGCCCGCGAGGCCGAGGAACTGGGCCTGCTCGACAATCCCGACGCCATCGTTCTGGTGGAATGGGCCGGGCGCTCCCCCGAGATCGTCGCGGCGGCGACGCTGGTGGTGACCCTGGCGATCCCGCCGGGTGGGGAAGGGCGATCGGCCCGGCTGGAGCGGCGCGTTCCCGCATGATGACGCCGAGCGCGTTTGGGTTAGCAGACTGTTAGCATCGAGCACCGCGTTTCGTCGCTTTGGCATCACGCCAAGGCGCGTGAGGGCAGGCGTGAGCCTTTGCCGGATCAGGGCAAAATGGGGGCGGGTTTCAGGGGAATGGCGGGGGTGCCGGGCGGGCGCTGTTGGTATTCTGCCGGGGGCGGCGGAAGTGGGGATAATTTTCTGGCTCGGGCGCAAGGCGTAACCTGAGGGGAGTATCTGCAGGCTGGATGCAGGGCTGGCTTACGGATGTGGATTCCGGCCTGCGCCGGAATGACCCGGTGGTTGGGTTTGGCACCGAGGTTTCCCACCCCCAATGTCATTCCGGCGCAGGCCGGAATCCATGCTGAAGACCAGCCCATGCTGGACGGCCGGGGCGGGCCATGCTTGTCTTTGCGGCATGGGCAGGCTGTTCATCGTTTACATCATGGCCAGCATGAAGAATGGCACGCTCTATACCGGCGTCACCGGCAACCCTGCCGGGCGGATGTGGCAGCACAGGACGCATGCCTTTCCCGCCAGCTTCACCGCCCGCTACGGGGTCGAGCGCCTTGTCTGGTACGAGGCGCATGACGATCCGGAAGCGGCCATCCGGCGCGAGAAGCGCATCAAGGCGTGGAAGCGGGATTGGAAGAAGCGGCTGATCGAGGAGATGAACCCGACATGGCGCGACCTGGCCGATGAGGTGATGCGGCTTTAGGGGGCTCGCCGTGATCCGGGTGTTGGGGAGGGTTACGGATATGGATTCCGGCCTGCGCCGGAATGACACCGGGGGTGGGAAACCTCGGTGCCAAACTCAACCGCCGCGTCGTTCCGGCGCAGGCCGGATGGGTGGGCGCCCCTCAATGCGCCTCGTCCCAGTTCTTTGCCGCATGCGCATCGACCTTGATGGGGACGGTGAGGCGCATGGCCGGTTCGGTGGCGCTTTCCATCACCCCGGTGATGACGGGGATGGCGGCGGCCTCGGTGCCCGCTTCGACCTCGAAGATCAGTTCGTCATGGACCTGGAGCAGCATGTCGGCGGCGATGCCGGCCTTGGCCAGGGCCGGCTCCATGCGGATCATGGCGCGGCGGATGATGTCGGCGGCCGAGCCCTGGATGGGGGCGTTGATGGAAGCGCGCTCGACAAAGCTGCGCTCGGCCGGATTGGAGGAACGGGCATTGGGGAAGTTGATGCGCCGCCCGAAAATAGTGGTGACGTAGCCGTCTTCCTTCACGCGGCGGCGCTGGGTGTCCATATAGTCCTTGATGCCGGGGAAGCGCTCGAAATAGGTCTTGATGTAGTCCCCGGCCTCGCTGCGGCCGATGCCGAGCTGGTTGGCCAGGCCAAAGGCGGAAATGCCGTAGATGATGCCGAAATTGATGGCCTTGGCGCGCCGGCGCACATCCGAGGGCATGTCCTTGACCGGCACGCCGAACATCTCGCTCGCCGTCATGGCGTGAATGTCCAGCCCCTCCTCGAAGGCATCCTTGAGGGCGGCGATGTCGGCGATATGGGCGAGGACGCGCAATTCGATCTGGCTGTAGTCGGCCGAGATGAGCAGCTTTCCCGGCGCGGCGACGAAGGCGGTGCGGATCTTGCGGCCATCGCCGGTGCGCACCGGGATGTTCTGCAGGTTCGGATCGTTGGAGCTGAGCCGCCCGGTCAGCACCGAATGCTGGGAATAGGTGGTGTGCACGCGCCCGGTGCGCGGATTGATGTAATTGGGCAGGGCATCGGTATAGGTGCCCATGAGCTTGGTGAGCTGGCGCCAGTCGACGATGGTGCGCGCCAGCGGCACGCCCTTGGCCGCCAGGTCCTCGAGCACGTCGGCGCCGGTGGACCAGGCACCGGTCTTGGTCTTGGTGCCCCCTTCGAGCCCCATCTTGTCGAAGAGGATCTCGCCGAGCTGCTTGGGCGAGGCCAGGTTGAAGCTCTGCCCGGCCAATTCATGCGCCTCGGCCTCGAAAGCGGCGGCGCGCTGGGCGAAATCGCCCGAGAGCCGGGCCAGGATCTGCCGGTCGACCGAAATGCCCCGCCCCTCCATGCGCGCCAGCACCGGCATCAGCGGGCGCTCCAGCGTTTCATAGAGCGTGGTCATGTTCTCGGCGGCCAGGCGCGGCTTGAGCACATGCCAGAGCCGCATGGTCATGTCGCTGTCCTCGGCGGCATAAAGCGCCGCCTTGTCGATCGGCACCTGGGCGAAGGTGATCTGGTTCTTGCCGGTGCCGATCAGCTCCTTGATGGGAATGCCGGCCCGGCCCAGCCAGTGGTCGGCCAATTCGCCCAGAGCGTTGTATTGCGGGCCATCGAGCGCATAGCTCAGCAGCAGCGTGTCATCGACGGCATTGACCGCGATATCGTAGCGGGCGAGCAGGCCCAGATCGTATTTGGCGTTGTGGAAGATCTTGAGGATGGCAGGATCGGCGAACATGGGGCGCAGCAGCGCCAGCGCCGCCCGCATGTCCATCTGCCCCTCGGCCGGGCCGCCGCCCAGCAGGTCCCCCGCCCCCTCCATGTGGCCCAGCGGGATATAGGCGCCATTGCCCGGCGCGGTGGACAGCGAAATGCCGACCAGATCGGCGCTCTGGTTGTCGATGCCGGTGGTCTCGGTATCGGCGGCGACGACGCCTTCCCTGTAGATGGCCTCGATCCAGCGCTGGAGCTGGGTCTCCTCGCGGATGATCTCATAGCTTTCGGGGGTAAAGGGTATGGCGCGGATTTTCTCGTGCAGGACGGCGGCGTGGCGCACCAGCACCGCCTCGGCCTGGCCGCTGGCCGCCTGGCGGGCGGCGCGGGCTTCGGCGCGCGCCTCGTTGTCGAAACCGACTGTCCCGCCGGCCGGCGTGGCCGCCAGCGCCGGATCGGCCTCCCAGGCGTCGGGATCGGCGCTGAGCAGCCCGGCGAGGCGCTTGGTGATGGAATTGAATTCCATGGCCTTGAGGAAGGGGAAGAGCTTGCCCGGCTCGACCGGCTGGCGCACCAGGTCTTCCAGCGGCTCGGCCACCGGCACCGCGCGCGAGAGCGTCACCAATTGCTTGGAGATGCGGGCCAGGTCGGCATTGGCGATGAGCTTTTCGCGCCGCGCGTTCTGCTTGATCTCGCCGGCGCGCTCGAGCAGGGTTTCCACGTCCCCATAGGTGTTGATGAGCTCGGCGGCGGTCTTGATGCCGATGCCGGGCACGCCCGGCACATTGTCGACGCTGTCCCCGCACAGGGCCTGCACGTCGATGACCTTGTCGGGGGTGACGCCGAACTTGGCCAGCACCTCGTCCGGCCCGATCCAGCGCAAGGGCGGCTGGCCGGGGCGGGGAATGGTGTCGAGCAGGCGCACCGAGCCGTCCGGCTCCACCAGCTGCATCAGATCCTTGTCGGAGGAGACGATGGTGACCCTGCCCCCCGCCGCGCGCGCCAGCGTGGCATAGGTGGCGATGATGTCGTCGGCCTCCCAGCCTTCCATCTCGATGGAGGGCAGGTTGAAGGCGCGGGTGGCGGCGCGCGTCAGCGGAAACTGCGGCACCAGTTCCTCGGGCGCGGGGGGGCGATGGGCCTTGTACTGGTCGTAGATGGCGTCGCGGAAGGTCTTGCCGGAATGATCGAAGATCACCGCCATATGGGTGGGCTCGTCCTCGCCCTTGAGATCCTCCATCAGCTTCCAGAGCATGTTGGAAAAGCCCTGGACGCAGCCCACGGGCAGCCCGTCCGACTTGCGGTTGAGCTGGGGCAGGGCATGAAAGGCGCGGAAGATATAACCCGAGCCATCGACGAGCAGCAGATGCATGAGGCGATTCCAAAGTCTGGCAGAGGCGCAAGTCTAGGGCAGATGCGCCAGCGGCAAAAGGCCGGCCTCACTTGCACCATGTTTTTCCGTCAGTCTATGTCATCAGGCTGCCCGCGCGTCGCGCCGGCGGCTGTTGCTTATGCGCTTTTCGGGCCCATGATGATTGAACCGAGCCTGACCATTCTGACCGTCGACGACGACGTGCTCATCAATATCGGCACCGCCGCCACGCTGGAGGATCTGGGCCACCGGGCCCTGGAGGTCTCCTCGGGCGACGAGGCGCTGGCGCTTCTGGCCGGGGACGGGCCGATCGACCTGATGCTCACCGATTTCGCCATGCCGGGCCTCAACGGGCTGGAGCTGGCCGCGCGCGCCCGCGCCCTGCGCCCGGGCCTGCCCATCCTCCTGGTCACCGGCTATGGCGAGCTGCCGGGCGGCGCCGAAACCGACCTGCCCCGCATCGGCAAGCCCATGCGCAGCCAGGACCTGGCCGAGCAGATCGCCCTGTTGGTGGGCGCGCGCGCCTAGAGCCTTTCTGGTGGACGCGCTTCAGCGCAGGCCGGCTTTTTCCAGGAGGCCGGCGCGCTTGGCGTCGTAATAATAGCCGCGCGCGTAATAGCGCACGGCCTGGTCGGGATTGCCCCCGGCGGTGACATAGGCCCCGGCCAGGTAGCGCACCGCATAGCGCAGATTGGTTTCCGCATCGAGCAGGCCCCCCGGCGCGCCGCGATAGCCCATGGAGGTGGCGGTGGCGTGGCTGATCTGCATGAGCCCGTAATAGGGCCCGTTGCGCGCCGCCGGATTGTAGTTGCTCTCGCGCACGATGACGCGGCGCACCAGGGATTCGGGCACGCCATATTGCTGGGCGTAATGGGCGATGAGCGGATCGAGCCCGCTGCCGCCATAGGCCAGCACCGGAGGGGCCGCCGGCACCTGCACCGCGGCGGGCACATGCCCGGCCGGGGTGACCTCGGCCACCAGCACCGCCTCGGCGGCGGTGGCCTCCACGGCCGAAGCCGCCTGCGCCTCCGGCGTCGCCGGGCTGGCGAACTGGGCCAGCGCCAGGCTGGCCTTGCCGGGCGCGGGCTTGAAGGCGCTCATCGAGCAGCCCGAGGCCAAGAGGGCCAGAAGGCCCGCTGCGCCCAGCACCACGAGGCGGCGCGAAAGATGTGTAAGGCTTGCCATGAAGCTTCTCTAGCCTATTGCCCAAGGGGCGCGATAGTGCCCAATCGCGGCAGGGTGATGGCAATTTGATGGCGATGTGATCGGGCGCAAATGCCCGTTGCGCGACGGAGCGGCTTTGGTTAGGTTGCGCCCGTCCGACGCGGGACCCGCTCCCCGTCCGCGCTGCACCCGTAGCTCAGCTGGATAGAGCGCTGCCCTCCGAAGGCGAAAGTCAAGTCGGTTGCCATTGGCAAGGAGACAAAAAAGGAACTGAATATCAAAGGTTTGTGGGGCTCGGAGTTGATCCTTCTAACCTGCAAGTTTTTCGTGTAAGCACTGCGTAAGCAGTATGCACCCGTAGCTCAGTTGGATAGAGCGTCGGCCTCCGAAGCCGAAGGTCCCGCGTTCGAGTCGCGGCGGGTGCGCCATTTCCCTATATAAATCAGAGCGTTAGGACTTGTGGGTGCGGAGGCTGGTTTTCTGCCACGTAAACACTACGCGGTCCGTACGATCGAATTTGGTCGTTAATTCAATCCCTTAGTGACGTTGCTACGGAAGCACGCTGAATCTTGTCGTCAGCTACGGCGCATCTGACCGGAGGTTGATGTGGTCGATCGTCCGTCAGCCCCCCATTTGATAATCGCACGGCTGCTCATCTGATCGCCAAAGCGCATTCACCCGTCTTCGAAGTTCGATGCGCTCACGCCGAACCACGATCCAGCGGGGAGAGGACCTGCGCGATCAGCCTGCCCGACATCGATAAGGTGTTCTCGACCGTCATCCACTACGACGCGAGGCCGGCATTCGGGTCCGATCCTTTGAAGCGGAACGAAATGCGTCGTATGCTAATGATCATGCTCGCGAGTGAATAGTGGCAGAACGGCAGCTTTGCGCCCTCATTCCAGCCGTTCAGCGCCATTGAGGAAGAACCCCGAAAGCGGACCTAACGATCAATCAAGTCATCACACCAGCGTTGGGTGCTCGGTAACAGTGATAGTGTAGAATTACCGGGTGAGCGAGCTTGGACCAACACTTGAAGATCTTCACGCTGAGATAGGCAGGACCCTCGTCGTATGGGGCTGGCTTGAAGGTGAAATGATCGACGCCGGAATAAATTGGCGCCGTGCGCCGCCCGATGCCGCGACAGATCTTTTGAAAACGTTCTTGCACGGCCTTGTCGAACCCCGAGGTGTACGCAACGCCATTGCGCATGGGCTCGCATCCGCACATGGCAATCCATGGCGTCCAGACGTGGAGCCCTATGTCACCTGCAGGACCCTCGACGCCGGAATAAGAATAATAACTCTGAGTGACCTGCGTCGAACACAATCGCAGCTTCAGCGCCTCAGAAATATGTTGCGAGTTTTCAAACCGCCAAACCCCGCTAAATCTCAAGGGTGACAGTTAGGCTCGCAGTGACGCGCCCTCATTTCGGCCGTCAAAACAACCGCTGCACTCTCCCAGAAACAGACATGCAGATGGGTGTCGAAAAACGGGCTGGGCCGTCAAACCTTAGTCCTGGTCAGGCATGCGTGCGCCGAGCAAGGACTGGTACAGCTTTCTGTATCTGGGTAGACCTTCGGGTGCCGGATCGATCAATTTCAATCGTCACCCGTTATTAAAGGCCAGGCTTGTGAACCGAAACGTCGACGCCGTCCTGCGCTATTGGCGCACTTCCCTGGCTGACGGAGCCTTGGGAGAGGGCAAGTTTAGCCAACGGGATCGCCAACGGTTTATCGAGCTCTCATCGGAGACCCTGAGGAGTGGCCTGCTGCCTCAGGATTCGGTTAATCGATTGTTCAAAGACCAAACAAAGGCCAAGATCGTCGGGGTTCGGTTTTGGCCTCTCGTGGTGGCAATGCGACTATCACATGGTGCGGCGAGCGGTAACGGTCTTCCTGAATTGGTTGCGCCGGTCGTTACCGAGGCATTTGTTGATCGTGACGGCAGGATTTCGCCGCAGCGAAACGCTATTGCGCGTGATCTATTGACGCCGCTGCCTTCCGACGAATTTACCATCGGCGCTGTGGACGCACTGGATAACTTCCTGACTGAAGAGCCGCTGCAATTAGGTGCCGCTGCGGATTGGGCGACCTATCTGGCGCATTGCCGCAAAATGGTGGATGCCGTGGCCAAGGGCTGGCCCGAAGGAGACGAGTATTACCGCCCAGCGGGCTTTGGACTGTTGGAGCCGGCGGAGGATGCCTCGGCGACAGTACGCAATATCCTGGATTTATACGACAAAATCCTGGCTGATCGCCCCGAAGCGCCGCTCCTTACAAAAATTGTCTCTCCAGCGCCCGGCTCGGTCACCGATCCAAAGGTAGAGGCGGCACTTGCGCGTCGCCTGGGTCATTCCAACCCTCATTTCCCGCTTGCCGAACAGCAGCGTCAGGTTTTGGCCTGGCTGGACGCGGCGGCGCCAGGCGATGTCATCGCCGTCAATGGTCCCCCGGGGACGGGCAAGACGACGCTCCTTCTTTCGGCGGTGGCGGGATTGTGGGTTCGCGCGGCGCTGAATGGCGGCGATCCGCCCGTGATCGTGGCAACGTCTTCAAACAATCAAGCCGTCACCAATATCATCGACGCGTTCGGCAAGGATTTCGCCGCGGGTGATGGCCCGCTCGCGGGACGCTGGCTGCCCGGTGTCGAGAGCTTTAGCATGTTTCTGCCCGCAAACTCCCGGCGCCAGGAGGCGGCAGAGAAATACCAAACCGAGGATTTTCAAACCCGGATGGAAACCGTCGACGGTTTTCAGGCCGCCAAAGAAGCTTGGCTGGTTTCTGCCGAAGCATCCTTTCCCGACATTCAGGGAGATGTCGCCGATTATGTCGCTGCTATTCAGCAGATGATCGCCCTTGAGGTGGCCAAACTCGAAGAAGCTGACCGCAGCCTTGAACGACAATCCATGGCGCTTGGCAAGGCGCGCGCCCTCGGCGATGACCCAGCAGCAGCAGAAGCGCGGGCTCAGGCAAGCGTCGCCGACCGGGCTCGTCTGGTCGAAAGTCTGCAACGCCACCGCGCGGCATTCGATCGCCAACAGGCCCATGAGTCCAGCCTCTTGGCGCTGTTCAGTTTTCTTCCCGCCATTGAACGCAAGCGCATTCTCAGGGCATGTGCGGCGCTGGAAGGTCTGTCCGGGCTGGAGGGTCTGAAGCGTATCTCTGAGATCGATCAGCACCTCGCCCAGACGCTCCGAAGGGCTGAAGCCGAGCATGCGTCGGCAAATGAGGTCTTGGTGGGTATCAGAAAGGTGCGGGCCGATATCAGTGCCGCCCAATCTGCTCGAAAGCGGGCGCTAATGGAGTTGGACGGGCAGGATGGGTTGGAAGATGGCTTGGAGGATCGCATCGACCTCGGCCTTCGCTTCGAGCTTTTTCGCCTCGCTACCCATTATTGGGAAGGCCGCTGGCTGATGGCGATGGAGGCGGATCTCGCGGGCATCGTCGCCTCCACCGCAAAAAGAGGCCGTTCCACTCTGGTTCCGCGCTGGCATCGGCGCATGATGCTGACGCCTTGCGCAGTCTCGACCTTTGCCAGCCTGCCATCAAAGCTCTCCTACAGCCGCCGAGACGGCGGCGAATGGGCAAATGAATATCTATACAATTTCATCGACCTGTTGATCATCGACGAGGCAGGCCAGGCCTTGCCCGAGGTTGCAGGTGCGGCTTTCGCTTTGGCCAAACGCGCCTTGGTCATCGGCGATCTACGACAGATAGAGCCGATCTCGGCAGTACCCCGAGCCGTCGACGTTGGGAACCTGCGCGAGGCTGGTTTGCTCGGGGCAGATGCAGACATTCAGAGCCTTAGCGCCACGGGGCTTTGCAGCACTTCAGGCAGTGCAATGCGGCTCGCCCAGCTTGCCTGCCAGGTTTCGCCTTGGCCAGAGCTGGACCCTGGCCTGTGGCTGTTTGAGCACCGCCGGTGTCATGATGAGATAATAGAATACAGCAATGCCCTTTGTTACCAGGGCAAGCTTCGTGCTCGTCGTGGGGCCGCGCCAAGCGATGCGCTTTTGCCCGCCATGGGATACGTTCATATCGATGGCAAAGCGGTTCGGGCGGGTAATAGCCGATCGAACCCCACCGAAGCTCAGACCATTGCGGCTTGGATCGCTCAAAACCGAGCTGCTTTGGAGGCGCGGTACAATCGCCCAATAGAGCAAATCGTCGGCATTGTTACCCCGTTTGGCGCTCAAGTCCGTGAGCTACGGAGAACTTGTTCTGCATGCAAGATCACAGTCTGGGGACGCGAGAGCATAACAATCGGCACTGTCCACGCACTGCAAGGTGCCGAGCGTCCGGTGGTGATTTTCTCTCCGGTCTATTCCAAACATGCCGACGGAGGTTTCATCGACGCTTCGCCCAGCATGTTGAATGTGACCGTGTCGCGCGCCAAGGACAGCTTTCTGCTGTTCGGAGACATGGACTTGCTGGCGAGTGCGGTGCCTGGCTCGCCGCGTGCATTGCTGTCGGCTTTCCTTGACCGGCCGGGTCGGGAGCTTGATTTCCAGCCGATGCCGCGCGCCGATCTGCAAGAGAACCAGGGACAGCTACAAAGCTTGCGTGACGCTGCAGAGCATGATGCATTCCTCCTGGATGTATTATCTGCCGATGCGCGCCGCTACCTGATCGTCAGCCCGTGGATCAAGCTACGCACGATGGAGCGTACGGGCATTTTTAAAGCCTTGGAGTTGGCCACCGCCCGCGGTGCCAGGATCGACATTTACGCCGACCCCTTGTTGAACGCCGACCTGGCGTCCAGCGGCGTCAGGCAGATTGACGAAGCTGATCGGACGCTGAAAGAGATCGGTGTTTCGCTGCACCGTCTTGAGAAGCTGCACAGCAAAATCGTCGCCGTGGACGATAGCGTTCTCTGTGTCGGGTCCTTCAACTGGCTCAGTGCCGACCGAGAGGGTCAATATGCGCGACATGAGACCTCCTATGTCTATCGAGGCGAAGACGTGGAGGACGAAATCCGCTTGACGAGGGAAGATCTGAAACGGCGTAGCAAATAATTGATGGGACAAGGGCCGATATCGGCAATGGACGCCACTGTCTTTAGGGCAGCAAAGCGCCCTCATTCCGGACGTTCAGGAGCGGGCAGCGAAGTGCCAGAAGCGGACCGGCATCGAAAATCGCCATGCAGCAACGTAGACAAGCCGGAAATACTGTCCACGGCCGCATTCAACGCGAACGGGTTCTTGGCGCCCAGGGAACCGGCGAGACCTCGCCGACCCAACGCGCCGTCAGCCTGTTCGAGTGGTTGCCGGCATAGCCGCACATCCTCAGGATGGCCAACTCAAGGTACCACTGCGCAAGTCGCCAGGTCTCAGGAACTACGGGACCGAGCGGCGTGGACGAACGACGACCGCTATGCACGAGGTCGTTTCTCACACGCGTCAACGCCTCGGGTCCATCGGCCCAAGCGCCCTTTCGCCTACCGCTGCGCAGCTTTTTCAGTTCAGCGGGTATGACTGTCGGAATACCCCAACCGATGCACGCGCCCCGTATCTTGTCGGCGGCAGTGTTCGGCAGAGGGATGCCCGCGACCGTGAGCGCGGTAGTCGAGAGCCCTTCCAGAGCCGCCTGTGACAAGATCAGCGCGCCGTCCGTTCCCATTCCGGAACCGCCGCGATTGCTCCGCAGGTACCAATAGAGGGCTTTGGAAACTGCTCCGGCGGTCTGCGGATGATCGCGTGCCCGCATGAAACCCGGAAAGAGTGCGGTGAGCGCTTCGGCATGATGGACGTCGAACCAGCTTGTTCGGGCTACCCAAGAGGTCGATGGAAACGTCCCCCACTGCTCGTAGGCCCTGCCGCCCTCTCGGTCAAAACCCACGGCTCCGAACACTGAGGTAGCGTGACCGCGCGCAAAGGACAGGAACTGGTGCAGGCGATAGACCACCCTTTCCGCGTCGCCAATAGAAAACATGCGGCCATTGGCCCTGCGAATCTCGGCAATGTGCGTCATGGCATTGCCGCCCGAGGTTTTCAGCTGCTCCACGGTCTTCTTGGCACTGGGTAGCTCCTGCATTTCGACGGACCAGTCGGCATTGGCGAAAACAACACGGCCTAACCGCCGAGATCCCCCCACTGCCTCGTTGTGAAGGATGTCGTCAGGCCCGATAAAAAGCGGAAAGTTCAGTATATGGACGACAAGCTGCGCCAGTTTGACCCGCCGGTCCCGAAATTGGGACGGGGCACCGGACTTGGGGATCATGTCGAGCGTCACCGCGCCCTCAGAGGTATAGGTGGAACGCGTGACCAGCATGTTGATGGGCTTGCCCCGCGGCCCGAACCTCATGATGAGGTCGTCCCGGTCATCGACGCGCCACCAGCCGGCACTTGCCGCCGTGTCCGCTACCCACGTCACCTTCAGTCGCTCGTCTGGCGCGGTTTCGAGACGGGCTTGTCCCTTTCCGGTGTACGTTTTGCCCTTCGTCTCCAGCGTCACCTGTCCTTCGGCTAGATGGATCGACGTCCCCGGTCCGTCATGTGAAAAAATCGGAGCTATGAGGGGAAGGTCACTCGCCAGTTTCGCACCCGTCTCGGCCGCCTTCAGTGTGCCTACGGTCATCTTGGCGATACTCCGAACAATTGGATTTTCCCCGCATGCGGCGTCGAGGTCATGAAGTTGAACCCGATGGCCAACCGCGGAACGGACAGTTCCAGGAGGGACTGGAAGGCCTCGGTGGCGGACGGGTGGACGGTGTTCTCGGCAAAGAGCACATCCTGCGCGTAGCGCATTGTGAAACCTGCTAGCAGGTCTGCAGCCTGTATGCCCGCACTCTCATCGGATCGGGCAAAGGTCAATTGGGCCTGCTCGGCAAAGTCATAGTTGGCAAATCGCAGCGACGGCACCGCCTTCTGCCGAGCCATAGACTCCGCTGCCACTTTGGACTTGTGCAGAATTTGATCGAACTGCAATTGCTCGTCGTGGATCAGAACGAGGTCCTTCACGCGACGTCCGTGTCTGTGGTTCAGGCGGGCATAGATGTTGGTGAATGAACTGAGGTTGGGAAGCATCCAGAACGGCTTGCCGTTTTTGCTATCATCAGGAATCGGCAGTCCGCGCCGCCAGCGCTCAGGGTCTGAAGCGTCGAGTTCTCGAAAATCACCGAGGGTGTCGGCGGCGGCATCATGGATACCCCAGGCAAATTCGTTGCTCTGCGCAAGCGGCTCCACCCAATCGAGCAAGGCTTTGTATACTGCCTCCGTGGCTTCCTGTGTCCGCGCATTACAGGCGTGGATGTAGGCCGACATCACGGCCTCGGGCATGTACTGCCGCATGTACTCGGCCATCATTTTTTTGACCCAGAGGGCTCCCGGCTCAAGGTCCATCGGCCCAACGGGCGGCATGACGAGGTTATCGACCATCATGGCGCAAAGCTGGAAACGCTTCTCCACCACCTCAACGAACAACGGCAATCTTCTGATCGACAGGTAGGTGGCGAGGTCGGCAATGAATCGAGGTTTCGTTCGAATATGTTTGGATTTGAGCTCGCCTGACCGGAGGCGGTGCAGGCGACTTAGTCGCGACAGCTCCTCTTGCAGGGCCACGGGGTCGTCCACCCCAAGGCAGGCCAGCACGAACACGGGCTGGCAGCCGAATCCAAGGCTCGGCCCCGCATCGGCGAGGTCGCCGCTGCTACCACTCTCGTCGAGGTAGTAGGTTTCCGTTTTGGCAGGTCCTTGGATCACGCTCTACCATACCGCCACGTATGGAGGCCGTCACGGGCGGTGGCGCGACAATGACCAGAATCTCCACCGCCGACAAAAAAGAGCCGCCCATCGGGCGGCTTCCTTGTTTGCACCTGCTAGACCAGCGCCGCTGGCAACCAACCATCCGCCGTGAGTTTGGCCGCCGTCACTGCCGCCGCCTCATTCTTTTTCAGGCCCGCGACTTTTGCCGCGTCATCATGCGCACCCACCTCCGTCAGCACCTTCACTATAAGAGGTTTAGAGAGCCTGCCGTAGAAGCCATCGAGCACCGGGGGCCAGTGGTCGTGCATATCCAATTCCAGTGCCTGCGCCAAAGCGCCCGAGGTACGACCCGTCGCGGCATCGACCGTCATTCCTGCCAAGACCGCGAGCAATTCCACGAGGCGGTCCTGTCCCGCCGCGAGGCACCAGTCCCAGAAACCATCGAGGTCGGCGGGGAAGCTTTCCTGCCAAGCGCCGATAACGGCGGCCAAGGCGGCGTGAGCGCTGCATTCTTCGAGCCACGCGACATGGCGTTCAAGCGGGTCGGACTTCCCCGAGAGGCCGAGGCTGGTGCGCCCCCAAGCGCTATACAACAGGGAGATACCCAAGGCGTGGACCGTCGCCGCCAGCGCGACCATCGGCCTCTTGGTCATTTCCAGCAGCATGGCGGCGGTCTTGTGGGCGGTAAGGTCCGCCGTCAGCGCGTCCGAGTAGGTCGGCACGGCGGGTGCGTCTTCCGCTTCTGCCTGTTCGGCGGCGCGGCGCGACCCGCGTTCGACCTGCACCGTTCCGTCATAAACCAGCGTCAGCCGCGCCCCTGCAATGGCGATGTCATGCGGATCGTAGGTGACGGGATACCCTTCGCCCGCGCCGGGGGCGGAGCCCAAGTAAGAAAATGCAGGTGGCAAGTATCTGGCCATAGCTCTAGGTCCACTTGAGTTCCCGTGATGACAGATTACATTCGCGACATGCCAACGAAGCTGACCTTGTTCCCCGATACGAACCTTTTCATTCAGTGCCGGGCGCTGGCGTCGCTGCCTTGGGCCGAGTTAGGTGACTGGGATGAAGTCGAACTGCTGGTTACGCGGCCGGTACAGGCTGAAATCGACAGACAGAAGGGGGGCGGAAATGGTCGCCTCGCCCGGCGAGCCAGGGAAGCTAGCGCGCTAATTCGCGAAGCCATCACCAGTCCCGGCCTTTCCATGATCCTGTCGCAGGGGCGCCCAAGAGTCATCCTGACTGTTCGACCGGACCTCAAGGCTGTCACGCATGACGAGCGGCTAGACATTGCCGTCGCGGATGACCAGCTTGTCGCCATCGGCTTGGGCCTGTCCGCAACCACCACAGTATCGCTGCTAACGCACGACACCGGGCCATTGGCGTCCGCCACGATGGTCGGGCTGGATTGCAAAGTGATCCCCGACAGCTGGCTGCTGCCGCCGGAGGAAACGAAAGCTGAGAAAGACCTGAAGGCCGCTACCCAGGAGCTTACGCGACTACGCAGGAGCGAACCCGTTCTGGAGTGCGGCTTCGTCGACGGGAATGACAACCCGATTGAGCAGCTAGAGTTGCAACACGTCACGTATGCACCGCTTACCAGTGGGGAGATTGTGGCGCTCCGGGCGGAAATCTTCGAGCGCTTCCCAAAAGAGGGCTCGCGCCCCTTTGTCGTGACGTCGAAGCCGCAAATGCCACCGGGGCCGATCGATATCGCGGAGCTCGGGAAGTACGTCGATAGCTCGCCTCCCATCAGTGAGCGCGACGTAGCGGAATACGAGAAGGCGTATGGCGATTGGGATGTTATGCTGGAGGCTGCGCTGGAAAAGGCTCACCAGCGCTTGGCAGGTGATGCCAACGGGCACACTGCCATATTCCGCATGCGGAATATTGGCACACGACCGGCCGAGAACCTACTGTTGGAGATCACGGCGCACGGCGACATTGATATTTTCCGACCACAAACGTCGCGCATCGAGCCATTCGAGCTGCCGAAGCCACCGCGCCCGCCGAAGCCACGAAAGCCCTCCTTCACCGATCTCATTAATCGCCAGCGCTACCCCGGCCCGCGCCTAACCGACCTACGGATGCCTTACGTTCCCAAGCCCCACGACAGCGAGGCATTCTATTATAGACCCGATACCGCCGGCACCGTGTCCCTAAACTGTGATCTGTACCGACATGGCCGTGAGTGGGAGACGTTCTATTGCCGGTTAGTCGTGGGGAAAGTAGGCGACTTCGATGCGAAAGTGGTCGCTGAGGTACATGCCGGAAATCTCAGCGATAGGACACTCATTTCGCTTCCGGTTCGGGTATCGACAGTTCAGCGACCGACTCTCGAAAGGGTCAGGCTGCTTATCAGCGACATGACCTTCAGGGCAGATAAGAAATAGGCGGCCGGAGTTGCCAGTTGCCCGAAGCTGGAGCAGGCTTGCGCTATGGCCAAGGTCAACTTTACCCGCACCGTTAATCCCCTGCAGTTTGATGCGCTCGAACCCAAACGCTTTGAGGATCTCGTCCGTCAGTTGCTGCATGATTTTCGACCTTGGCGGCAACTTGAAGCAACCGGAAGGTCCGGCAGCGATGACGGTTTTGACGCGAGGGGCTGGGAGGCCGATGGCGGCATCGCCGACGCGGAATCGGAAGGCGAAGAAGATGCAGCGCCTGCCATCGGCGGGGACCGCATTTGGCTGGTACAGTGCAAGCGGGAACGGGCGATTGGTCCCACAAAGCTTGTCGACCATCTCGATGAAATCTCCGCCGACGACCTTAAGGCGCTCCATGGCATCGTATTTGTTGCCTGCGCTGACTTCTCCAAAAAAGCCCGCGATGAATTTCGGAGTTGGTGCGTCACACACGGCATTGCCGAGTTTCACCTGTGGGGCAAGGCTGAACTTGAAGATGCGCTGTTCCTGCCGAAGAACGACGGACTGCTGTTCGCCTACTTCGGCCTGTCTCTCACTATCCGCCGGCGTTCAGAGCAAGCCAAACTGCGGGCGCAGACTACCGTCAAAAGAAGACTCGCTAGGGTGATCGAGAAGGCGCAGTACCTGCTGTTCCGTGACGTTGCCGACCAAGACTATCCATTTGAACCGAAGAATAGCGACGCATTCGGATGGTGGGTTTATGGCCAGCCAAAGCTCACCTTCAGGGGGCTTGAGGTGGTGGTCCGAAGGTACTTTGCATTCATCGATGACGACGGAAAGCACTGGGACTACGCTAACGCCTATAACGATGGACAACTGCACGACCGCGTTGATCCGTGGCGCGGGCGCGAGCCCGGTTGGGAGCAGCGGCAAGCAATCTTTGACTTCTGGAACGAACTTCCCCAGCAAAACCGAGGGTGGTTGGACGTGTGGGCGGTGATGCCCTTTGCCAGCGTCGTTGAAGTGGACGAGCTGGGCGATGACATTACTGATCACCCCCACGTATACGTAGTACCGTCGGCTAGTTCGAGCCACCCTTTCCTGTACGACTACCCTCTGCTCAAATCCGCTGACACGTGGGGTAGCCGCGAGGTCAACCTAGAGCCGTCCACGCGTGTCGAAAAGTTTCCCGCCGAGTTTAGAAAACCTCTTCCTGCCCAGGTTCGGAATGATGAAGAGGGAAAGGAAGAGCGGAAATAGCATGGCTCATGCCGCGCCACGTTGCTCGATATTGCGCAGATATCATCGGCATGATCTTGAGAAGCTAAATACGGCCGCCCTTGGGCGGTCGTTTTCTTTACAGAGGTGGCGGCATAGACCCAGGAATTCTAGTGCTTCGTGCTGACAATCGGCCATGGACGGCCACTCTGGATATCCGGATGCCGTGGTTCGTCTTCCGATACACCGTCATCATGACGGATAGCGTCAATGCGGGCCAGGTAATCCGCAGCGAATGCCGCCTGCTCCGTGTCGGAAGAAACGGTCAAGGCAAACATCCGCTTCCGAAGCTCGTCCGCGTTGCGAGGGTGGAGCTCGTAGGAGGTACCGTCGGGATTGTGGGGCACCTTCACATTGATCAAGTCTCGCACGCCGATTTCACCCTGACGGCGAACGACCTCCCGACCCACCGCTGAGCCCGTGGCGGCCAACAAGCCCTCCAATGATGACGCCTTTACTAGGACAGAAAAAATCAACGCCTTGGCCCCGTCAGAGCGTGCGGCAGCCAGCTTTCCAAACGCCCAATCCTCGTCTCCCGCCGCCATGGCAAGAGCTAGTTGTTCGGGCAGAAGGAAATGAGCCGCACTCATCTTGAATCCCGCCCCGAGCTCGCTTTCAAGACCTTGCAGCAGCATTTCCATTGCTGGCCGGAATCCAAGTTTCCGCACCTGATCGAACCATTCATGTTCCGACATCATGTCGGGGTATCGCACTGCAAACTCGCGGAGCATGGACGTTCTGGTGGCGACGTCGAGCAGGCGCAGTTGTGGCAGGATATCCCTGAGCCGCCATCTCGATAGATTCTTCTCCGGAACGAGAGCCAAAGCTTCGAAAACCGAGGTGGGCCGGTCCGTGTTCGGAAACACCTTCAACCAGTTGAACATGGCGTAGGAGGTCTGGTCATCCCACCATCTTTCGACCTTTTCAGCCAAGACCTTCCTGAATTCCTGCATCACCTGGTCGGCCGAAGGACAAAGCCCGCCGACAATCAGGCCGTTGAACAGGTCGAGCTTGTTGTAAGAGGTGACCTCGAAGCCTGCCAGTTTCGCTATCAGGGATGGTCTGGATACATGCGGCATGGCCACGGCGATGGCAGCCATTGCTACGGCGGGACCATGGGGAGGATCTCCATCGGCCAGCTCTTCCGCCACGTCCAGTATGTTTTCCGCGGCTTCCATTGAAACGTCTGGCTTGTTTGCCCGCCTCTCCCGCGCGGCTTCGGCACGATCCAGATCGGGCCAGCCATTGGCCCGCCGTTCCAAAAGCGAGGGCATCGCGATCAGCCGAAGTGCAACCGCAGCGTCGTGGCCAAAGTCCGGATGCCGTAGAAGAGATTTTGCGACTTGGTAGGCTTCGTCCGAGCCGATTTCGTATAGCGCTTGCCGGTACGAGAAGGCATGACTGATGCGCCACTCATTCAACGCATCCCGGTTTCGCCCACCCTGGGCCAATTTACTCAGGGCATCACGTTGTTTGAGATCTTCCAGCAGGAATGTCGAAACCCACTTTACCTGCGATGCGTCCGGTACGCGTCGCATGGCGTTTGCCACCTCTGCCATGTCGTGGCGTGATGGTCTGCCCGAATCCATGAGGACGGCCGCCCAGCCATTAACGGTTTCAACGAGCCCCAGCCGGATTTCGACTGATATATCGTCCATCCTCTCGTTCGTGCCGTGCTTGCCGTGTGCGGTCACGAGGTCGGCTAAAGCCTCGATGTCACGGTGTTCCCTGACGCCAGCAAACGTCGAAATCGCCCCGGCAAAGGCTTCCGGTCGTGTTCCAGAGATTTTGTCGCGCAGAAGACCCAGTGGCGCGTACTCCTCTTTAGTAGGCCTGCCGTTCTCGTACACCTTCGGCTTCAGCACCAGAAAGTCGCCGATCATCGCGGCAATGGTTCCTGTGCCCACCAGGAACAGGGCGCCGCTTGTCCGGTCATCGATTTTCCGACTGTCGGCAACGATGTTCACCAGATTCTGGTCATCGCTGACCTGCAGCGGTGACAGATACCCCTGCACGCGAAATGGAAGCGACAGGTTCTCGATGATGCGGACTTGCAGCGCTGACGCGACGACTTCGGGGAACGCGCTGCTGGCCTGATGGAAAGCTGCAGCGGCATACTCCGCTCCAAGGTCCAGCTTTTCGTCGGCAAGAATGATCGCGAGCTCCTCCGTATCGCCCGACACCTGCGCCTTACGCACGATACGGCCGAGACTGCGAGCGAGACTCGGGTTGTCTCTCTCGTCATCCCTTTGCAGCTCCTGCAGGCGGCGCAAGACATGGGGGGCCGTCAGCCCGTCAAAATAGTCCTGCCGCGCAACTTTGCGCCAAACTTCATCCTCCGCGCCGTCGAGGATCGCCGTTGCCTGTCTAGGAGCGCCCCGAAACAGAAGTGCCTCAACGGCCTCTGCCTTCACGATGCTGCTGGGGTCCTTAAGTGCCAGATCGAAGGCTGCTTCCAAGGCTTCCATGCCGCCGCCGAAAATCAGGCCGGAGACGATCCGCTCGCGAACGCGCTCATCAAGTTGCTGGTAATCGTCTTGCAGGTGCCGCCCGAAGACAGACGGCCTAATACGATCGCCCATGTGGAGGGCTTCGCTTTGAATCTGGTCGGTGGCGCTTGAGACCAACGGCCAGATCACGTCGCTAAATTCACCCCGGCCGGTTTTCATCATGAAGGCAACAGCGAGATCAACCTGACCTTCTTGGTGCCACGCCTTCGCAAATGCCTGCATCTCAGATGCCACCAAATTCCAGACCGCATCGCCCGCGCGGTACACTATTTCAGCAGCGAGCATTGGTCCCACCGACAGCGCCAACAGCACCGCCCGAGCGACGGCAGCGACACCCGCTTCGTCTACAGGCAGTCGCTCGCATGCGAAGACGATGGCCTCCTCCCACATCCGGTCGTTCAGGATGTCCTGAGCAAAGGTACTTTCGAGACCGGCCTCCTCGGGGAGCCCCCGCATCAAGGCCGCGACATGCGCTGCGGCATACCACTCTTGGAACTGCTGGTGCTGGAATGCGAAAGTGTCGCCCTCGCCATGAACCAGCACGTGTGTGGCGACCAGCGTGTCGAGGACGTTGGCCGGTTCAGGGGCGTTTTGGATCAATCCCTCAGCCTGCAGCCTGCCATTGGTCCCTTGCAGTGCCCGTCGGGCAACATTCTCGTCCAGGGTTGTCGTGCGCGCTTGCATCATGGCGACTGCCAAGTCACCGAGATAGCGGCGATGCTGTCCCAGCATTGCTTGGCGCAACAGTTCCGCACGCTCGGGAATGTCCTCGTGTTGTTTCACCAACAGCGAAATTGTACCGTCCTTGGTCGTGGGGAGTTGACCGGCGCCGCCCACCTCCAGAAGTGCCTGCAGGTAAAACGGCACCCGCGCCAAATCGCGAACACCCGGCGTCCTCCAGACGCGATCAAGCAAGTCCTGCCCGGCCTTCCCTTGGCGGGAGGCCATTTCCACCTGCTGTTCATCGGAAAGCATCTCAATGTGAATAGTCCGCGCGACAAACGGCACGGCGGCAGCCTGAGACCGCGTGGTGATGCAAATCACTACCAGCGGGAATTCCCGCTGGAGGGCACGTAGGGTTTTCATCAGTGCAATCCGACCAGCAGGCGTGACCTCGTTCCAGCCATCCAAAAGGAATGCGAGCTCTCCGTGTTCCGCGAGGAACTTGAGGTGCGCCGACCGCACACCTGCAAAGGCCTGGCGGCCCTCCGACCAGGAGAACAGGTCGTCCACGCCTGTTCCGACTTCGGCCAGTGGAACCAGCACCGGTACGGGACCGCTTCTGAGCAACTCGGCACCGAGTTGCACCATTGTGGTCGACTTCCCCTGACCGGGCTCCGCCACAAGGTCGATGATCCCACATGAGCGCAGTGCTGCAGCCATTTCCACGCTGGTGAACGACTTCCCCCGTGATGAAGCGGCGGTCAGTGACAGGGATACGGCGTGCACCGGCCCCTGCCGTGAAAAGGATTCAAGATGACGTGCGGCGGCAGCACGCGCCCTCTCCAAGAGGAGCGGCAAATCCTCATCCCGCGCAATACCGAGCTGCCGACGGAGGTCAGCGAACTCGTCGACGAGCGCGGTCCCCATCGGCTCGACACGGGCGCGACCGCCCGTCAGCAACTGTTCAAACGCCCTGTCTTCCGCTTCCGCTTTCCATTTGTGAAGCAGTTCGACGGGAAATGCCTTTTCGTCATGATCGATCTGATGGGCATCGTCGCTGCAAAGCCAGATTCCGTTGTCGGGTGCCTTCCTTTCCGCACTGCTCATGCGCGCGTCATATCTGGCAAAGCCTTCGGACGCCGCTGTAATGTGGGCCGCAATGCCGACGTTCATCGTGCCGGGACCACCTTTTTGCGGTCCAACGGTAGGTTTCATGCATTTCGGATTGGAGCACAGCCAGCCGACGCGCTGCCCCAACAAGCGTTTGGTCGCCTCGGTGAAATTGTCGCGCTTGCTTATGGCAGACGGTACGGCCCTGGGCTTTTTCTTGGGTGCTTTAGATGGGGCGCTCATTCCAACAATCTAGCGTTTTCCTTCCTTTGGGCAAAGAACAAAGTACGAACCGCTATTGCGTTCGGGACGCCATGTCGATCCTGAGGAACGACACGGCTTCCAACGCGCGCGCGGCAGCGGTGAAAATCGCACGGTCATCCTCCTTGAGGAGGGTCAGCCAGTTCGCAAGGTACTGGGCATGGTCGGCCCGCACGTTCTGAGTGATGCCCAGCGCGGCACAGAGGAACGCCGCACCCAGCTGGGCAATCTGTCGAAGCGCCGAACGGCAGCTGCTATGATCTTGGCTCCTAGTTGCCGTCGGACTCGGAGGAGGTCTGCTTTCGATCGACGATCACCAAAAGCGGACAGACTGCTTCCGGCCCCTTCCCTGCCAGACGGCAATGCGCCCTCATTCCGGCCATCCCGAGGCATCGGGAAAAGTCCCACCAGCTGCCATTGCGCGCCCGTCAGGCCTGAAAAGGGCGAAGCCGCCGCACGGCCCGCGCAGGAACTCATTCAGCGTGGCTGGCTGCCACCGCAGTTCATCGTATAGGTCGGACAACGGTCAACGCCGCCCGTTAGGGCGGCTTTTTTTGTGTCGATTTCGAGCACTGTGCTTCGCCAGTTAGGTATAAAAAGCCAGTTGATCGAGGGTCAGCAGAGCCTGAAGGGCACGCGTCATCGTGTAGGTGTCGGACGCTGCGGCACCATGTCCGACCGCGTGCCGTGAGCTGGCTATGCCAGTTCCCTGGGCTGGATCGAAATGGGCAAAGACTGACGATTGCAGAAATTTGCCGAATGCTTCCGTTAGTAGCAGGGTATTGGGGGCGCCAGTCCGCTGCTGTCCCATCTCGATAGCGAAGGCGAGCAGTCGTTTCAATCTAGCACCCTTACCATGCTGCGAACGGTAGGCTTGGTACAGAATACCTTCTATTTCCGTCAGCGTGATTTTGAGGACGGCGACGGGATCCGCTGCAAGGTAGCTGCGGAGCGCGGACCGCAGAATGGACTCTTTGCCGGCGAAATGTTCCTTCGTCATCCACCGGGTAAACATCCTTTCCAGCCGTGCTGCATCGAACGAATGCCAGCAAAGTCGCTTCGGCTTCCTCTAGGGGAAAGCCCGCCTCGCAAGTTCGGACGAGCTCCATGAACTCGGTGGGAAGGATTTGGGCGAATGGAAACCAGCCCGCGTTGATCAAACGGTCGACAATTTCACTATCATCGAGTGCATCGTAAAGGTCCGCATACTTCAGTTGCCGATACAGGGTACCCAGGTCCCGTTCCATATTCGGGACAGAAAACTGCCTGTCCGGGTTGAAATCGGCGAAGAACGCAAACCGCCAGCCCACACGCATTATGACGAGGACCCGATCCTCAGGCCCGATGCCGGCCAAGGGGAAGGAAACGCCCAGAATATCGAGGATGTCGCTCTCAAAGACCGCAGTGCCGGGCTGGATGTTCCGCCGCGCTAAGATCGAATTCGACATAGCGGCCGTATCAACCCACAGATGGCCGGTGTTGTCCGGTTTGATCACCAGGAGGACGGTATCGGCCCTGTCCAAGCTTACTGCGTGTCCCGTTTGGTTTGCTAGGAACGTCAGATGGCCTGCAATTGCTGAGACTATCCGATGAAAAATCTTTTCATCGGACGTGAGAAACAGGCGCGTCCATAGCTGGACCTTCTCTCCCGCGCGAGCAGCAGATGCACTGATGCCATCTAGCTGCAGATTAGGGAGTAATATTGGCTCTGCCAGATTGCCTACCAGTTGTCCTGGCTGTGGCGGTGTTGGGTCAGACTGCGCTGTCATATGTCCACATTAGGCCATTGGCAGTTTGACGAGAAGACTGGGAGGCAATGGCCGGATGTGCCGCCCATCTGGGTATCCTAGTACCGAAGGGGCGCCACGAAGCGGTGCCAGAGATAGCCTGCAGCATCTTCGGCGGTCATACGTTTCGTGTCGAAGCCATAATCGCCGCCGGAAAAGCCCATTGCCATTATGGCGGTAAACAGCAGGTCGCCCCCGTCCGCCATGCCAATGATTTCATTGCAGGCATTACCGGCAGTGCCGCCTTCCGCGTAGCAGATATTATTGTCGCCCATCATGCCACCAAGCCAGACGCGGCAGCGGCATTTACTGCGGCCGTCCAGAAACAGTTCCGCGCGGAACTCAGTGTCCGAAACGCTTGTGAAATCGGTCTCGATGCGAGCGTCTTCCCCTCCTGCCGCCTCTAGGTTTGCGGCAAAGGTTTCCCGGATCGTACCGAGACCTGCTTTGGCAAACCGGCGTTTGTCGGCATCGGTCGCCGGACGCTTGATGGCGGGTAATACCGTCGAGCGGGGCGACATTGCAGCTTTCGGAGCGGTGACCTGGGGGCCTGGGAATGCCTTCTGGGCGACATGCTGCGCACCCTGTCCCGGAAAAATCGGTCGCTGTGATGGCTTGGCCCGCTTCTGGCTGACGCCCGCAGAGATTGCTGCCCTGGCGGCCTCTTCATCAAGTCCCATGATCCGAATTTGCACAATGGCGGGAAGCAATCCTGTCGGGCTGCACTCCCTGACCATAACGGGGACGAGCCGGCGATCCAGCCCTTGTGAATCCTGAGCAAAGGCGCCCGCCCATTCCGCCGCCGCCATTCCCGACTTCAAATAGTCAGGCGAAAGCACCATGAGCGTGCGTTCTGCCGCGCTGGCGGCCTTTTGCATTTCCAGCACAAAGTTACTGCCGGGCCGGAAGTCCCAAGCTTGGATGACGACCGAGAACCCGTCCTCTTCGAGGACGTAGGCGATCCATTCGGCCCAGCTGGTATCGGTGTGGGTATAGCTGATGAAGAAGTCGGTCATGGTGCGAAGTCTATAGCAATGAGCCGGAATGTTTCCCAGTTCGCCGTTGCAAAGGTGCATGCCGGATGGGCAGATGCTGGAAATGTGTAGGTTTCAGTTGAAGGGGTATCTGATGCAAGACCAGAGCGGAGCAATGTTGCGGGTAGGGCAATTTTCGGTGGGGTCGGTCGCCACAACATCCGGGCTTACTCTTGTTCTGCCTCGCACGAAGTATGAATATACGATTCTGGTCGCCGGCGGCGCCGGCGAGCGCATGGCAGTGCTACTGGAAGGCAACGACCCCTTTGTTGCTTTTTCCGCGGAGAACAATTGCCGGTTTGCGGGCATCTTGATTCCCGAAGTGGATATTGAGATGGATCTTCAATCCGCGTACGAAGTTCGGCAGTTCGACATACGCCCAGGAACAATGGTGAGGTCGGGGTCGACCTTGTCGATTGCCACGTCTCCTCCCGGCTCTAGGGGGTGGGGTGTCGCGGCGACCACCTTGATATCAGGCCTGCCAGAGTTACCCGAGAACCAATCGGTCGGGTTTCTGTCATGGCGAATTGTGCTGGGCTCGGGCGTTGATAGGCAGATACTCAAGACGTTCACTGCGCCTGGTGGTGATGGGAGTTGAGGCCAATTGTCCATTTTCGTCCCGGACAGCCTCTGGATAGTTGGTTGAAAGCATAGCGGCTGGCGATGTCAGGTGCTTCTATCGACCCACGACCGCGCTCAGGCGGAGTTTCTGCGACGGAAAATGGCATCGAGAAACTTGCCATGCGCCGTCCTCAATGTGTTGGGCACCGGGCAGGACGGTGCCGAATGGACTTACCGAACGGCGGATAATCAGACGCCATTGGCGGCGTCCGCGTAGGGCTTGTCGGAACCAGTGCAACTTCTACCGCGGGCCGCCGCAGGCTCCGCTTTCCTTGACACTTCGCGGCCTGCCGTCCCTTTTGAGTGAAACTAGCAGGCCTCAATGAATCGCCCATTTCTGGCGGCTGCCATCGACGATCTGGAAAATGCGCTCGAAACGGCGGTCGCGGCCGGCAATGATGCAACGATCGACACAATCGCTTCTAGCTGAACTACCTCAGCATTTCGCATCGCAAGCACCTAGTGGGCCTCCATCTGGGTTCTTGCAGATTTTTGGCTAGGTGGCCGCTATCCCGCCGGCGGCCATCTAAAGCGGACAGTCGGCTACCGGCCCCTTAGAACCCACTGAACCCCAATGCTGACAAGCGGGTGGACGCGTGCGTGCGTTGACGGTCTGACAAATTTGGTCGATCCCCACACTAGCAGCCTTGAATTAGCGCTACCTGCTATTAAAATATACGTCTATATGATTTAATAATAGCTTGAGTTAATTAAAGGATCGCACGTGACAGACGAAGGGAACCAGAGACTCGGCACCTACGTCGAAACAAGCGTAGCCGGCGAACGCGTGCGCGCCTATGTGCCCGCTCCACTACCACCAAAGCCACCGCTCGAATTGGGGCGGTTCATGCATCTTTATGAACGCGCCATGGCTGCCATCGGGCGTCTGGATGGCGTGACGACGATCCTGCCTTCGACGCCTCTATTCCTTTATATGTACGTTCGCAAGGAAGCTCTGCTGTCCTCGCAGATCGAGGGCACGCAATCCTCGCTTTCCGACCTCCTCCTATTCGAGAATCATGAAGCGCCGACCGTCGAGATTGACGACGTGACCGAGGTTTCAAACTACGTCGCGGCGATTGAGTATGGCATGTCCCGAATACGGAGCGAATTTCCCCTGTCGCTCCGACTGATCCGCGAGATGCACACCATCCTGCTTAAATCGGGGCGAGGGGCGGCGAAGCAACCGGGGGAGTTTCGTCGCTCACAGAACTGGATTGGCGGAACGCGACCCGGCAACGCCTTGTTCGTGCCTCCGCCATCGAATCTGTTGGACGAATGTCTCAGCGCACTCGAGCATTTTCTTCACAGCGAGGATACCGCGCTACCTCCGCTGATCCGAGCGGGTCTAGCCCACGTCCAGTTCGAGACGATCCATCCCTTCTTGGATGGCAATGGCAGACTGGGCCGGCTGCTCATCACCCTGATCCTGTGTGAAGCGGGCATCTTGCGCGAGCCGATCCTCTATCTCAGCCTGTTTCTGAAATCCCGGCGTGACGACTACTACCGGCTTTTGCAGGAGGTCCGACAGGCCGGGACCTGGGAAACCTGGATGGAGTTCTTCTTGATGGGAGTTGCCGAAACCGCCGAGCAGGCAACTGCTACCGCCCGTGATCTGATCGCGATGTTCGATAAACATCGGGAAAAGATAGCCAGTATCGGCCGCGCCGCGCCATCCGCGCTCAGAGTCCACGAATTGATGCAGGCCAGCCCGATCGTTACCATTCAGACGGTCGCCGAGAAACTCGGCGTTTCCTTCCCGACCGCCAGCGCGGCGTTGGAAAACCTGGCTGGGATCGGTATTGTTCGCGAAACGACCGGTCGGCGGCGCAGCCGGATTTACGCCTATTCCGAATATCTGGCTTTGCTCGATCGCGGCACCGATCCGATACCAAGCTGAACCGATCTGTTTCTGTAAATCTTAGATCGTTGGCTTGCACTCCGGCGGAAATGCGGTGTGACATCCGCCAAAGCCATATTCCAGAGGATTTCCTGGTATTTGGGAACGATGCCGAACGAATTTTTCTCCTTGCTGCGAAGCGGCAAGAACTGACAACCTCGTGGATAAGCAAGAAGAACAGAAAACATCGCTAGCAGCACTCCAAGATAGCGATTTGCGTTCGCCTCTCGTCTGCTGGCCCAGCGTTAGTACGAATATCGCGGCTCAACAGTCACCCGACAGCCCGACACAATTTCTCAAGAGAGGGATTGTTATGCGGCTGTGACCGCGAGTGTCTACCAGTCGGCCCGGAGGATAGAATTGACCACCATTTCCCGTGAGGCACTTTACGATCTTGTTTGGAATGAGCCCGTTAGCATCGTCGCACAGCGTTTAGGTGTCTCCGATGTCTGGCTCAAAAAGTGTTGTGCTCGAGCAAACATCCCCGTCCCAGAACGGGGCTATTGGGCGAAGCTACGTGCAGGCAAATCGGTCGTGCGTCGGGATTTATCGCCCCGACTGCCGGGTGCATCGATCAACGTAGTAGTCGGCTCTGAGCCGTCCCGAATTCAGTGGCCTCCCAACCCTGAGGCCGAACTCGCCGCGCCGCCACCAACTGAACCTACGTTTGCCGAGTCGATCGAAGCCGTCGCCGAGAGGATTGAGCGATCGCTAGGGAAAATTCGCCTGGTCCGAGATTTCGAATCAGCGCACCGATTGATCCGTCAGGTCCTCGATGAAGACGCATTGCGGCGACTGAAACCAAACGACGCCCCTTACAGGCTGCGCTATAGCGAACCTCTCTTTGAACCCCCGTTCGAACGGCGACGGCTGCGGATATTGAACAGCTTGTTCTTGGCCTTGAGCCAAGCCGGGCATCAGCCATGGCTTGGTGAGCCTCAGGCCCGCAACATCGGGGTCATGATTGGCAGCCAAAGAATTTCGTTCATGCTAGACCATTTCGAGACGGAAGCGGAGGCCAACCGGCGAGTCCGGGCGCCTCGCGAAGCCTACGAGATCATGTGCCTTGAAATTCCAGCGACGGGCGATTCATGGGCCGACGATGACAAGAGCCGAATTGAGGATCGACTTGGGGAAATTGTCCGCAAGCTTATCGTGGCCGGGGAGATACAATATCGGGCCAGCGCGCAACTCGCCTACAGAAGCATGAATGACCGTCGAGCCGCGATGGCGCGCAGGCTTGCCGAGCAGCGTACTGAGACGGTGAAGATTGCGCGTGAAGAGGCCGTCAAAGTGGAGACGGAGCGGCGCAAGTTGCTTATCCAGATGGCTGCTGACCATCGTATCGCCGAGGACATTCGCGCCTTCGTCGGTGCCGCGCTTCAATTACTCGATACGAGCGCCATTCATGCGGGGCCTGCCGCGAGTTGGGCGGCATGGGCATACGAAACGGCGGATGAGATTGACCCGGTGGGCAAGCTTCAGATTGCGGGGGATGGAACTGCGGCTACGAGATCTGCCGCATCATGCTCCGGAAAAGAATATGATGACGGCTAGGGGGGCGAGATGCTCGACGATGAAAGATTGCAGGCGATCAAACAGTTGCTGGTTCACTATGCCCAGAGTCCTTCTCTGCGCCATGTCCGGGATCCGCATATGATAAGTCTGCTCGCCAACGAGATCATGCGTACCGTTAACGGACGCCATTCGATCTGGCGCAAATGGGACGAACAACGAGAGCTGCTGATAAAATCCGCCATAGGCTGCTGGATCCCGCTTGACGACCTATGTGACTTCCTGAACGAGCTGCCAGGGCCGGTGCTGACGACCACGGACGTCGCTCAGCGCATGCGGGCTTTCGAAGACGAGGACTATTCCTCCTACCCAAAGGAGGAACTACAGTCAGGTTGCTTGGCGATCTATGAGCGTGAGAAGGCCGCGGGAACTGAACTGCCAGCCATTGTAGGACTACTGCGCGATCATATTGAAGGTGAGGAAGAGCGCCTCAGGATCGAACAGAAAGAGCGATACGAGCGGGCACGCGAAGAAGAGCGGATCTCTCAAGAGCAGCACCTTCTATCCGGTGCCGATTGCAAGTGGACTCAGCTGGTGAAATCACCCAACTGGTATTGCCGTATGAATGGCAGATTGTATCGGCTGTCACCAACAGCCGACAAGACGTGGAATCTTCACCGTACAAATTCCGTCGATAGTCCCGTCGGGACGTTGATTGGGAAATATACAGGCAGGCGTGACGCGTCGAAGGTCGTCGCCCAAATGGCGTACCTTCCCGAACGGTAACAAGCAGGGAGCATCTGCACAGTCTCCGCTCGATGGGCCTTCGCGAGTCCCCTGTCGGAAGGGGTTCAAACTCGCGGCAAAAGTTCCAAGGACGCGCTGACTATACAGCAACGCTGGCGTCAGTATCTGCAATCGTATCCTTGTCGCGCGCGACTTCCCCGAGAAAGCGCTCAAGAGCGGCTTTGCGCCAGGTCCTGTCAAGTGAATGGGTTGTTTGTTTTAGCTCCATGCCATCAAGCAGTCCTTGAATGTAGCCCGAGACCGTGTCTGCGGCCATTATCAGCATGGGGTTGGAGGCGTGTACGTATTTGCTCGTCGTTGAGCCCATCGCGTGGCCGACAAGCGCCGCTATCGTGACCTCCGTAAACCCCAGATCATTTGCGATGCTGGCGAAGCTATGTCGCAGAACATGGGGCGTTACGTCCGAGAGTGCGGTGTTTCTAACGATTTGTCCCCAGTGCTTGGGAAAACTCCCAAAAGTGTTGTGCTTACGCGAACCAGGAAACACATGTGTGCCGACTCTGTTCTTCCTGCGGGCCTCCAAATACTCAACTACTGGAAGACCAATGGGGCGGACGGAGGCTCCACCTTTGCTGTCGGCCAGCCTCAGACAGCTCCAGTCCGTGTCAGCCTCGCTCCATTTCAACCCAACCATCTCGGAGCGTCTGCATCCAGTCAGCGCCAGCAGACGAATAATGTCGACGGCCACCCGGTACTTCTGGATCTCGGCGGCCCGGCGTAGAATCGCCCCGAGTTCCCGATATTCGTCCTCGTTCAGGCGTCGGTTGCGAACGCCATCTTTTGGTCTTCGCACCCCATGCGCGGGATTCGTATGGATCATACCGACTCCGACAGCGTAGCTGAAAATACTGCTCAATAGTCCGACAGTCCGCGAGGCTGCGCCGGCCCCGCCCCGCACGACAACCCGGTGGCGTAATGTCTTGGTCTGCACGGTGACGCGGGTCTTGCCGGCCATGACGTCGGCTAGGACTTGATTGATATCAGCCTTCGTAACATCGTTGACGACCCTCGCGCCGAGCAGAGGGATGATATGACGATGGATGCGCCCGATGTCGCTGGCAATAGTTGTCGGCTTCTTTGGGTGTCCGTTTCTCCCTTTTATCAAACCTGCCGCGAGATCTTTGAGGTAGAGCGTGCATAGCTCACCGACTGTGATTCCGTCAGAAGTGAACGATCCTTCGGGAGCGAGGTGTTCCCCTCGTCTGATCTTTCCCAGCTTGGCCTTCGCCTCGTGCCGAGCTTGGTCAGCTGTCCATAGCCCGTGGGGTCCGATAGTGCAGCGCCGCGAACGACCGAAGGCTCGACACTGAATCACGTAGCTTCGTCTACCCGACGTGAAGACGCGAAGGCCAAAGCCAGGAAGCGTGTCGTCCCAAATAATGTAGTCTTTCGTTCGTATCGTGACGGCATCGACAACTTGTCTGGTGAGCTTAACCATGGAGCCTGCTGACCCAAACGTTATCCGCGTAAGCGGAAAGTAAGCTGCAAGCCGGAATCTTCGGTGAGTCCCGAAAGCGCTTGTTCATTCTCACTCTTGCTTTACATTCAGTGAGTTATCAAAGCCGTCTCGGCAGCCATTTATCGATTAGAGATAAACCCTCCGAAGGCAGAGGTCGTGAGTTCGAATCTCGCCGGGTGCGCCAAAAACATTAAAATAATCAATGACTTGCCGACGAGTGGGGGCGCTCTAGGTGTGTATAAGTTTGCGCACTGCAACATAATCGCTGCACTTCGTGCTCTGCAAGGCAATGGTTGGTATTGAGGCTTGCGCAGCAAGCGCCTCGGCTTGGTCCGCGGGAATCACGAGATCGACATTGGAATTGGATAGAAGTTAACCCAAGGTACCGTGCCCCTATTGCAACCCTGTTCGTACGGTTGAGGGTAGTCGCTGTTGGGTCAAAAGTATTATTGCACCACACGTACGTGGCGAACTCAGTTCGGAGCGGTCGAGCGAGCCGTATGGTAAACGTGAGGCCCTAGAGGCAGCTAAGCGCCCGCATTCCGGTCGTTGACTCCGGTTCGGCGTACCGCCAAAAGCAGCCGTTGTCCCACGGCTCCATGGCGCCGGTTCGAGGTTGCGATCCACCATTTGGAGCGCAATCCCGACAAGCTTGCCGGCGACGACAGAGGTCCAGGGGCCGAGCGCATAGCGCACCTTGAGCCGGCTCACATGAGGGCTCGACGACCCATCTCATCGCGCGACCGCTTCTCGACCCGGAAGGTCACCGCGATACGCCCCGCCTTCTCAAAGATCAGCGTGGCTGGGATTTCGTCGCCTTCCCGGTAGCGCCTGTCGGGTTTTATGAACATGGCATGGCTGCCGGCATCGCCGAGCCAGACGGAGTCCCCTGCCGGCACGAGCAGCCCTTCGGTCATCGGCGTCATGCGGGCAATCCCATCGGTCACGACCGACTGGTGCAGTTCCACCTTTTCGACAGCGGGACTCTCAATAGCGATCAGCCTGTCATCTTGTGTGCCGCTATTCATGACCATGAGATAGCCACCCAGCACGGGCGCGCTGGGCGGCGCTTCCTGGATCATGGGGCGATCGACATAGATGGTGTCTGCCGTGAAACTGTGGCCATGGACAGGAGCGGTACACAGGCCCAACAGGGCAGCAAGGACGATCTTCTTCATAGGTTCTCTCGCGTAGAAATCAGCGGCCGCGCCAGGCCAGCAGGCGCATGGCGTTGAGGGTGACCAGCACGGTCGCGCCGGTATCGGCCAGAATGGCGGGCCAAAGTCCGGTCACGCCGATCAGAGTGGTCACCAGGAACACCGCCTTGAGTCCCAGGGCTATGGTGATGTTCTGAAAGATATTGCCCATGGTGGATTTGGACAGCGCCACCATATTGGCGATGTCGGACACACGGCCATGCAGCACGGCCGCATCGGCGGTTTCGAGCGCCACGTCGGTGCCGCCACCCATGGCGATGCCGATATCGGCCGCCGCAAGCGCCGGGGCGTCATTGATCCCGTCGCCGACCTTGGCGACCGCTTTTCCCTCTGCCTGCATCTCGCGGACGATCCGCTGCTTGTCCTCCGGCAAAAGGCCCGCCCGGATGCCGTCCACGCTCAGCTTCGCGCCGATGGCCTTTGCTGTCCGCTCATTGTCCCCGGTCAGCATGATTGTGCCGATGCCGGCGGCCTTGAGCAATTGCAGACCCCGTACCGCGTCCTCGCGCGGTTCGTCCCGAATGGCGAGAAGGCCAGCAATTTCATTGCCGACCAAAAGGACGGAAACCGTCTTGCCCTCGTCGTTGAAGGCGGAGATGCGCTGACGGAGCGCGTCGTCAAAACCGGCCTTCTCCTCTGCGGCCTTGGGCGAGGCGAGATAGACGTCTTCGCCCCCGACATTGCCGGCAACCCCCTTGCCGGCAATGGCCTTGGACCCGGCAGCCGGTGGCATCGGTGCCTTGGCTTCCCTGGCCTTGGCTAGGATAGCAATCGCCAGCGGGTGGCTGGAGCCGGTTTCAAGCGCGGCGGCGAGAGACAGAACCTTGCCTTCGGATCGGCCTAGGCCCACAATGTCGGTCACCTGCGGCCGGCCTTCGGTCAGCGTGCCGGTCTTGTCGAGTGCGACCAGAGTGATGCCGCGCAGGCTTTCGAGCACGGCGCCGCCCTTGAGCAGCAGGCCCCGCCGCGCGCCGGCCGAGAGGCCGGCGGCAATGGCAGCCGGCGTCGAAATGACCAGGGCGCAGGGGCAGCCGATCAGCAGGATGGCGAGGCCTTTGTAGATCCATTCGGTCCAGGCTCCGCCGAACAGCAGTGGCGGCACGATTGCGGCAAGCGCGCCGATGACCAGCACCAGCGGCGTATACCAGGTGGAGAAACGGTCGATGAAGCGCTGCGTCGGCGCCTTGCTCTCCTGGGCTTCCTCGACCAGCCGGATAACGCGCGCGATGGTGTTGTCGGCAGCGGCAGCCGTGACCTTGACCCTGAGAACGGCATCGCTGTTGATGGTGCCGGCGAAAACCTCGTCACCCACCGATTTCGCCTTGGGCACGCTCTCGCCGGTGACCGGGGCCTCATCAATGGCTGAGGCGCCCTCGACGATCACGCCATCCGCCGCGATCCGGTCGCCGGGCCGGACGAGAATGATCGAACCAACCTTGAGCTGCTCGGCTGGCACCTCTCTGGTGGCGCCGTTTTCTTCGACCAGTCCCATTTTTGGAACGAGATCGGCAAGGCCCCTTATGCTGGCCCTGGCGCGTGCCGTCGCAATGCCTTCGAGCAATTCACCCACGAGGAACAGCACGACGACGACCGCCGCTTCCTCGGCAGCGCCGATGAAGATTGCGCCGATTGCGGCAATGCTCATCAAGGTTTCGATGGAGAAGGGCGTGCCGGTACGGGCGGCGGCGACGGCGCGCCTGACGATAGGGATCAGCCCGACCAGCATTGCGGCAAGAAACAGCCAATAGCCGATATCCGGAAAAGCCTGGCCCAGGCCATAGGCGAGGCCCAGCGCAGCAGCGCATGCAATGGTCAGCCTGGCCTTGGGCGATTGATACCAAGGACCGTCGATGGCATCGCCATGGGCAGCGTAGTCATGGCCGTCGTGACCATCCGCCACCGCCTGAGCGTCCGGCGAAGCATCATAAGGGGCGATCTGGTAGCCAAGCGTGCGGACCTGCTTTTCGACCGATCCTGGCGCGATACTGCCTTCCGGAGCGAGTGTCATCGTCCCATTGGCCAGGGAGACATTTACTGTGCCCACGCCGGGCAGGCGGCCCACGGCATTCTCGATCTTGGTGACACAGGCTGCGCAATCCATGCCGCCGATGCGATATCTTATTCCGCCTGAACGCTCTGGCAGCTCTGTATTGGTAACGGACATGGCCGGTCCTTTCGTTGGATCGGCAGGGATGCTAGAACCTCAAGTCACTAGAGGTTCAAGAGGCAGTCATGAATATCGGCATTGGCGAATTGTCGCGGCGCACGGGGGTGAAGGTTCCCACCATCCGCTTCTACGAACAGATCGATCTCCTGCCGTCTCCGCCTCGGACCGAGGGCAACCAGCGCCGCTATGGCAAGGCGGAGGTGGATCGGCTGAACTTCATCCGCCATGCCCGCGAACTGGGCTTCGAGGTCGATGACATCCGCGAGCTGCTATCGCTCTCGGCTCGTCCTCAATCGTCCTGCCACGACGTGGACGGGATAACCCTCAATCATCTCAAAGAAGTAGAGCGCCGGATCGCCAGCCTGACCGCCCTGCGCACCGAACTCACGCGCATGATCGACGAGTGCCAGCATGGGCGCATCTGCGACTGCCGCATCATCGAGGTTCTGGCCGATCATGGCCAATGCGTGCATGCCGAGCATTGATGGAGATGCCGCTCTCGCTGCTTGATATGCAGAGATTCTGGGATCAGTCGGCCTCACAAATCCTCTTGTGGACGCAAGTGAATGTAAGCCCGGCCTTCGTTGATCGCCTTCTTGGTCCTGTCGGTTAGACAGCCTCGCTTTTGGCATGTGTTAAGGCTTTTCAATGCTTACCTTTGGTCCGGGGATGACTGGCAGCTGTGCGCCCTCATTTCGGTAATTCCGGCGCTCCCTCTGGTTTCCTAAAAGCTGCCGCTACTAATGGGAACGACGAAGGGATAAAATGGGGTGGAGAGCAGCCATGCCGATCGAATAGAAGGATCGACAGTCGCACCAGGCATCGGCCACGATCTGCGCCCTCTGTGAATCTGCTGGGTCATGTACGGAGGTAGACGGAGTGGACATCCCTGCCATTAGGGTGAAAGTGGGTCGCATTCTCGGTCCGATGAGGTCGGCGCCTGCGGACAACGTCACCACGCAGTTCCACGTGTCTACGAAGCGCACGGTCTCTGGCAAGGCTCTTCCGCCCTACTATCTCGTCTACTTCCTGCTGGTGGAACTGATGGGCTTTCGCAATGACGGCCGCTTCGACAAGGTCGCATGGTCGGTGCCGATCGAGCATCAGGGCCGGACCTTGGTCATTGAGCACCGCAAGTTCGGCTTGGGCGTGTTCGCTCCAGACACTGAAGAGGATGCTGCCGCGGCTGCCGACGTCGCGCGACGGCTGGGGAAGGCGGTGAAGGCGGCGGAGCCGTATTTCGACATGCTGGCGCAAGAGGCGGCGGGTCTATCCAAGCTCAACGTACACAATCACTCCAACGCCCTGTTCGAGCGCTACAGCTACTTCGGCGAGCTATACGCGGCCAAGAAGGCCGAAGCCGAAGACCGCAAAGACGAGAGAGTTCGTGTGGAGTACGGCTCGGGCTTCAGCTATCGCCGCCCGGTTTTCGGCCTGCTGCGGGAGGAAAGGTGGCTGGCACTCGCCACGATAGACAGCTTTTTCAGCTGGACGGAGCACGTGCTCATCCTGCTTTCGATTCTTCGCGGTTCGATTTTGACCGGCGAGGAGGTGACCAAGCTCGCAGGAGCCGACTGGGAAACGAAGTTCAAGGCTGCGCTTGACATCAACGAACCCGAGACCAAGCGCTACTACGATGGCCTCAAGCTCGTTCGCAGCCAGCTTCGCAACGTCGTAGCCCATGGCGCTTTCGGTAAGGATGGGCAAGCGTTCGACTTCCACAGCCCGGCAGGGGCGGTGCCCATGATGATGCCCCACAACCACAAAGGCCGTTTCCGGTTCGGTCATGTGCTGGGCTACGTGGACGGGGAAGCGATAGAACTGATGTCCGGCTTCGTCGAGCACCTCTGGTCCGGCGATCGTGGCCCGGCTCGAATCTACATCGAGAAGTACGACCTGCCCCTGATTCTGACCTTGGCGGCCAACAGGGAGTACGCGCGCGCCATGGTGTCAACTGACCGGATGAACGCGCTCGTCGACCATCTCCAAGGCGTGATGGACCGCAGCATGGACATGGACTTCTAAGGACAAGCGCCCGTACAATCCTCCAGGCCCGCACCGATGCGTTTGCTGTGGCCACCCGTGTTCTATCGATCAGTGCTCTGCGTTGTCGGCAATAGCGCCGCTTCGGTACTCACTAGTTATTACCGCCTGAATGATTATCAAGTTCTGCTGGACGACCGTCGCCGGGGTGTATTTGAAGCGGCTTAGATCTTGCCATACCTTCTGATCAGGTGGGTGATTCCTTACCCTAGCCGCCAGCAAACTGCGGCCGCCAGGAGGGCAAGTGGCGAAGAAGATCGGACGAACCGACATCATCGGCGAACGCGGCATTGCCCACATCCGGCAGGTCGTCCTTGGCATGGGCTACATGTTCTACGAAACCGGGGGTGTTGAAGCGGGCATCGATGGCTTCATAGAGTTGCGGGACGTGGCCACCGGCAATGTTGGAAACCTCCTTCTCCAGGTCCAAGGCAAGGCCACCGAGCGCAATCGGTTGCAGGGTGAGACCGACACCACTTTCGAGTTTCCCTGCTCCGATGACGACATCGACTACTGGATGCACGGGACGGCACCTGTGCTCCTCATCATCGTCAAGCTGGATGAGGCCAAGGCATACTGGAAGTCCATCAAGGAATGGTTCGGCGACGCTGAGAATCTGAAGTCACGCAAGGTCGTCTTCGACAAGGAACGCGACCTTTTCTCGACCGATGCCAAGGCCGCGATCACCATGCTCGCGACCTCCGCGCGGCCGGGAGCTGCGGGCCTCAGTGTGCGCCTGCATGAATCCTTGATCAGCAACCTGCTGGGTGTCAATTTCGCCTCGAAGATTTATTGGGCGCCCACCGATCACTCCAGCGATAAGGCTTTCGGAGCAGCCCTCCGGGATATTGACTCCAGAGCGCCTTCGGAATGGATCGTCAGAAGCAAGTCCGTGCTGTCTTTCCACGACTTGGACACCTGGCCTTGGAATAAGGTGTGCGAGAGCTCAGCTATGGAGGAATTCGACGTCTCGGAATGGTCCGAGACCGAAGACGAAGACCGCGCCCGCGATTTCGTCGCGCTTCTCAATCGAGCTCTCAAGGAGTTCGTCTGGCCTAGTCTGTATCGGGACCGTGACTCGGGCGTTATGTTTTTCCGGAAGCCTCACGAGCGAAGCAGCCTCAACTACGCCTATCGCAGCCTCCAGAATACGACGACGCGCAGAGTGGTCGGCAGATATGGCAAGCAACGGGAAAATCCTAATCTTCCCGCCTATTTTCGGCATTCCGGTTTCTCTGCCCGTTTCACTCGCCTCGCCGAGAAGTGGTACGTCGAGGTCACCCCAACTTACCACTTCACGCGCGATGGCAAGGAACCAGATCCACGGGCGGGAGAACACCTGAAGAAGATCAAGGAACTGGAGAACAATGCCGCCGTGATGGGGCAGTTCGTGATGTGGCAGGCATTCCTGCTGACCCATCGGGCTGGCGATCTGCTGGCGCCCGCCTATCCGTTCCTCTCGTTCGTCGCCATTCCGGAACTGGAGCTAAACGTCGGCGTCCCCGACGATCTCTGGAAAGCCCAAGAGGCAAATCCCGAATCGCCCCTCTTCGACTTTAGCCGCATGCAGGAAGGGACGGAGTGAAACTCTCTCATCTTCTGGAGCCGCAATTGGAGTTCGGGGGCGGCCTTCGCCACCCCGATATCCGTTTCGGCATCATGGATTACGGGCCGTTCGACCTTCATGCCGAGGGAGCGCCAAAAAGGATCAAGATCGGCATCGTCGGCAGTGCCGAGACTGTGGAGGGTACTGCACGGTGGGTCGAGGCATGCGCGGAGGGCTTTCCTGCAAAGGAAAGCCGGCAACCCAATCTTTTTCCGCCATTCCCCGGGTTGAGCACGGAGGAAACGTTCCGGTGCGAGTTCGTGACGTCAAGCGAGCTCCAGCGAGTCATGCCGCCCAAGGAAATCGGACGGCTGGTGGCCATTCCGGGCCAGCGCGAGGTTACGAGGGCTGTCGTGGAATCGATCGCCGAGGAGATCGGCGTCCTTGCGGAGCGCACGACGAAGCCGGATGTGGTCCTGGTCGCGCTTCCTGTGGAGGTCATCGAGCGGACCGTGAATGCGCGTGAGGCCGCCGGTGAGGACAAGGACGACACCGAAGCGGGTAGTGATCTGGACTTCCGCGGGATGCTGAAAGCGGAGTGCATGCGATTGCGCATTCCGATCCAGTTGATGTGGCCAACGACCTTCGACCCATCCTATCGGATTCCCCGCAAGCTGAAGGAAAACAGCGAGAGGCGAATGCAGGATCCCGCCACCATCGCCTGGAACCTGGTGACGGCGATCTACTACAAAGCCGGCGGACTGCCATGGCGCTTGGCGCGTGATGCCCGCCAGCTCAGGACGTCGTTCGTAGGTTTGAGCTTCTACCGGTCGGTCAACGGCGATTTCGTACACACCAGCACGGCGCAGATGTTCGACGAGCGTGGTGAGGGCCTAATCTTGCGCGGCGGTCGAATGGTCGAGAGCGAGGAAGATCGCTCCCCTCATCTGACAGCGGAGGACGCCTACACGCTGCTGCGTGACTCGCTAAAGGTCTTCAGGGGCCAGCACGGGCACTATCCTGCCCGCGTCGTGCTCCACAAGACCTCTCGCTTCGACCGCAACGAACTTGACGGCTTCCACAAAGCAATCGACGAGCGCGACATCGACTACGCCGACTTCGTATGGGTACAGAAATCCATGACCCGGCTCTACCGGATGGGCGTCTATCCCCCTCTCCGGGGCAGTCTTGTCCGCTTCCAAAAGGACCAGGCGCTGCTGTACACGAGGGGTAGTGTCGAATTCTTCCGCACCTACCCCGGCATGTATGTACCCCGTCCCCTGATGTTGCGTTGCCAGGTCCTTGGTCAGCCTCTTCAGCATATCGCCGAGGAGATACTGGCGCTGACCAAGATGAACTGGAACAACACCCAGTTCGACAATGGCCTGCCCATCACGATTGCCGCTGCACGGCAGGTCGGCGAGGTATTGAAGTATGTCGGGGAAGAGCAGGAAATCGCCCCGCGCTACAGCTTCTACATGTAGCGAGCGCGGTCGCCATGCCTGTAAGAACCAGATCTCAGAGGATTGGCGACGCCGGGCAGAATTTCGTGCGCGAGACGGTCGACGATCATCAGCACTGGATGTGTCGGGCACAAGACCTCGACTACGGCGTAGACTTGGAAGCCGAGCTTGCACCTACTGAAGAGGACGAGCAGCGTCCATCGGGCCGGTTGCTGAAGCTTCAGGTGAAATCGACCGAAAACCTAGAATTGGCTAACGGGCGGATCACCATTTCTGTCGATCGGCAGTTCCTTGATTACGCCCAGCAGTTCCGCCTCCCGGTCTTGCTGATCGTGGTCGAACCGTCGACGCGAAGAGCATGGTGGTTATGGTTGCAGGAGTGGCTACTCCATTGTGAGGTTCGACTTGCCACCCCGCCTCGCACTTCGACCGTAACTGTCCACATCCCAGATACCCAGACGCTGGAGGCTGGATTGAACGGTGCTTGGCAACGCATCGCGGTTGGACAAAAACCCGCAGCGATGGTGCTGGCGTTGCGCGAACTCGTTGCCATCGCGTCCAGCGATCGCGATCACATCGAGCTCTTCGAGAGCGCGTTAGGGCTTCTGGATAAGGTGGAGGCACCCAATCGTACGTGGGCCGTCGAGAAAATAGTCGATGCGATGATCGGCCTAGGCCCCAACGCCGGCCTCTGGCAAATGTCTCAGTACATTCGCCCGCTGGTTATCGCCGTCGATCATCTCGGTGACTCATTCACTTCCCAACAGGTGGTCCGCATGGTTCAACGAGGCGAAAGCTATTCCCGAGCGGGTCTCTATGGCCTTGCACAACTCTATGACCGATGGCCCGAGCATGCCCGCTCTCTTGGATTGCCCGCAGTCTTCCGGGAGGGCGACATGCAGCATCTCGAATGGTATTGCCTAGCCAGAGAGCATTACGCCGAGATCTCTTCCATCAACTTGTGGTCAGCGTTCGCGGACGGGCTGCTGCCGGTGACGAGGTTCGGTGATCTCGACATCGCGAGCGAAGGCTTGAGGACACGCCTTTACCGCAGCTGGCCGAATCGAGGCGAATCCGCACTGCTGGACAACCTCATTTGGGTTGGCGATCCAAGCGAGTTGGACGTAACCTGAAAGCGCCCTCGTCTCCGTTCTCTCCCAAATGAAGCGTAAGTTCTACAGCACGCTTACATGGCCGCCTTAATATTGCCGCGACCAAAACCTGTCAGTCCGCTTTCGGCCCCATCTGCCCCGTCAAATCGCTGGCACGCAGAATGTCCGCTTACGTCAACCTATTCCTGAAACCTGCCAGTCTGCAAAGGCCCCATTGCCGCCGAATCTGACCATCATGCAACGGCAGGCCGCGAAAATTTGCGGTTTGGTTTGATGGGAAATCCGGTGGTGATCCCGCAGTTCTAGCAGGTGGCGCAGGGGTATCTGTATCCCTAGGAAATCTGCGGAAAAGAGAAAGGCCCCGATTTCGGGGCCTTTCGATCAATCGCTTCAGCCTGAGGCGGACTGTTGGGTCCATTGAGGCAGAATGCGGGTGTGCGGGAACAACTTATATGGGCCGTTACATCAGGCCACCTATGGGCAAGTCCACGCTGGTGCCACCGATGCCGACTATGATCGCATCATCTGCCACGGCATCTGGATCGGTGGACCAAGCGTAGATATAATCGCGCTGCTCTATACCCGCGATCTGTCGATCGAAGCTGTCGAGGAAGCGTTTCGCCTCCTGCTCGCTAGTTTCTGTGTTCGGAACACGCACCATGGGTGCATAGCGGCACGGGATATTCACCGATTCCAGACAGCCATGTCCAACGAACTCGTATCCACTGGCCGTCACGCTGATGCGCGAACTGTCGTGCGGCAATCCTGATCGTCTCACGGTATCGCTGGTTGCCAATCCCGTCGGCTATCCACCCCAATTTGACCTAAGAATTGACGGCGTGGTGTACTGCTATTGTTGCGACTTATGACCAGGGTGCCAAAATTGGAGGCGTCTAAATGACCAAGACAGTTTCTTCAATTCTAGGTCTTTCGCTGTTTGTTGCCTCAATGTTTCCGTCGCTTGCCGGAGAGCTGGCAGGGCGTGTCGATGCGTTCGTCAGTGACTTCAACTCGCAAGCCAGTTCACTGGGCCTAAACGCTACCCTTGCGGAAACAGACTGCGATACGGGACCAGTTGCATTGTGTAAATTTTCGGCAGCAAACGGCATAGAGGGTTTCGTGCAATCAAATGATGGCTCATTGAACCCGAGCATGATTATGATCGCCAAGGGCAATGCCCCTGTTCCCGACTTTGTACTTGCACTGCGTGTTACGATGGCGATGTACGCTGGCGAAGTCGCCAAAGAGGATCGAGGGGCAGCCCTTATGCACATCCTCAAACAGGCGACCGAGGAGAATCTCACTGGCACCGCAAGGTTAGGTGGGGCCAACTTTTCAATGCGCCAAATGAACGGGTACGGCCTGGTGGCGGTTGTAGAGGCTGACGATTAGGTTTGAAACACGACCACCACACTGCTGCAAAAGCTACCGTGGAGGGGATACGGAAGGTTTGGCTTTCCGGGTTTTTGGTACCGGCATTAGCTCCAGCTCAATCCCACTAATTCCCGCAAGGTAGTTGCCGACAAACTCCGACATATCGGTTGCTTTGCGACCCCATTGTGGTCATTGGGGCCGCGCAAACGCGCCGACAGGGGGACGGAGGGCTCGTTCACCGGGTGAGCGCCACGGATCGCCATGCAGGCCGGGAGCCAGCAGCTATCGCTGTTCTAGAGATTTGACGGTCTCAGGTGAGAATGCCGCAGGCAACCATGCTGACCAGCAGCACAACGATGAGACCGATAAAGCGGAAAGCCGTTGCCCCTGCCTCCCGCTTCAGGCCGCGCACGAACTCGGATTGAGGACGTTCAGGATACATTGGCCCGCGCTCCCACGCCCTTCAGCGCGCCGAACCCGGCCAATACCAGCAGCACCATGACGGCTGTTCCGACGATGACCGCGTAGGCGCCCATGCCAAGCGAGGTCGACCATACCCACCAAGAGCCGACTGTCAGCTCCCAGCCCCGTTGCAGGCATGCGCGAAGCTAGAGGCGCAACACTCCATGTGGGACGGATCAGAATTATCTATCAATTTCAATTAGATAGGTGTTCGCAGATTTATTCTGACCGGCGCGCCATTTCAGAACAAAAGAGAGAACCGCTGAGGCGGGTTTGGTCGGGCCTTCGGGGCGCCACTTGCCGGGATGGCTCTTGGTCATGATCTCCCTGGGTGAGGGGCAGGATCTTCCCAAGGGCATCAGGCGATTCCAGGTTGATATCGGGGGTTCTGGAGACCCTTGGCATGATGTGAAAGACGCGCCGCTTCGGCGCGTCTTCCTGGTTTGGATGGACAGGTCCTAGATCAACGCGAATTGACCAGCCAGAAATCCTGCCAGTCCTGGAGATGCTCGAAGTCTTCCGCTGCCGTTTCGGAGTGGGGGACGTGCATCTGGTCGAGATAGTTAATGATGCCCGAGGCTTCCGATTCCGGCATGGAGGCGGTGGTGTTGGTGGCGATCTTGCCGTCGCTCAATTGCGGGATCATGCCTTCGCCCGACATCATGAAATGCACGAACAGCTTGGCGGCATTGGGGTGCTTGGTGCCCGAGGCGATCACCGCGACGCGCGGGGTGAGCTGGCCGACCCAGGGCTTGAGCCCGTCGCACACGCCCATGCCGTAGCCGTTCTTCTTGGCGTCGCGGAAGATCGAGGTGGAAAGGAACCCCATGAAGGGCTTCTCCTGGCCGGGCGCGCCGATGATCGGGCCGACATCGGTGTCCGAGCGGGTGACGCTGGGCTTGTTCTGGGCCAGGCGCTTGACCCATTCGGCGGTGGCGCTGGCCTCGTCGGTCGCCAGTTCCTCGCCGAAATAGGCCTTGTAGGCGTCGCGCATCGCCGCATCGTCATGGGTGGCGATCTGGTTGAACCAGAACATGGTTTCGTTGCGCAGCAGCGGATCGGGGATGGCGACGCGCCCCTTCCATTCCTCGGTGGTCAGCGCCCACAGATTGTCGATGGGGCAGCCTTCGGTGTTCACATCGGTATTATAGGCCCACACCCAGGGGTTGAGGCTGGTGATGGCCGGGTTCTGGTATTCGGCCGGAACCTGGTCGACCAGATCGGGCGGCATCCAGCTGGCGCCGGCGCCCAGCACCATGATCTGGGTGGTCACCGAAGGCAGGTTGGACATGTTGAACACGTCGGTCTGCACGTTCCTGGCCTGGGCTTCGCGCTGGATGATCTGTTCCTGGTCCTGCCCGCTCATCTTCACGCCGGTGGCCTCGATGCCGTATTTCTCGGTGAAGGCATTGGCCATGTCGACGATCTTGCCGGTGGCGTCGACCACGGTGATCGGGCCTTCCTTCTGCGCCGCCTCGATCAGCTTTTCGAGGGAATAGTCGGCGTCGGAAATACCGATCTCCTGGGCGCTGGCGGCGCCGGTCAGCATCAGGGCCAGCGCCGAAATGCCGGTGACGAGCGCCTTGCGGGCGTGGGTTCTGGACGTGAGAGACATCTGCTCCTCCTTTGGTGTCCGTTGGGTTATGGGGTCTGGATGCGGCTGCCGGCCGCATCGAAAATGTGAAGGTGCTCGCGCGCCACCGAGAGCCCCACAATGCCGCCCGGCGCCACCCGGGGCGCCTGCGCGGTGATGGCGTGGAACCGGTCGGTGTCCACGGCCAGCTCGACGATCCAGCTTCCGCCCGTGGGCACGATGTCGAGCACGGTGGCGGGGCGCGTATCGTCTTGGGCGGGGTCCACCAATTGTACCGATTCTGGGCGGATGCCGACCGAGCCGGCCGCTTCCGGCAGGGCGAACCGGGCCAGCATGATGCGCACCCAATCGGCCAGCGGGCCGCTGGCGCCGTCCGCCAGTTCGATGATGTTGATCGGCAGATTGCCGACGAATTCGGCGACGAACCGGTTGGCCGGGCGCTCATAGATGTCGTCGGGCGTGCCCAATTGCTGCAATTCGCCCTCGCTCATCACCGCGATGGTGGTGGCCAGGGTCATCGCCTCCCATTGGTCATGGGTGACGAAGACCACGGTGGCGCCGATTTCCTGGTGGATGCGCTTGAGCTCGGCGCGCATTTCCAGCCGCAGCTTGGCGTCGAGATTGGAGAGCGGTTCGTCGAGCAGGATGACGTCGGGCTTGAGCGCCAGCATGCGGGCCAGCGCCACGCGCTGCTGCTGCCCGCCCGAAAGCTGCGAGGGCAGGCGGTCGCTATAGCGGTCGATGCCCAGCTTCTTGAGCACATCGGCCACGATGCGCTCGCGCTCGGCCTTGCCCACCTTGCGCAGCTTGAGCCCGAACTCGACATTCTGCGCCACGTTCATATGCGGCCAGAGCGCATAGTTCTGGAACACCAGGCCCATATTGCGCTTTTCGGCCGGCACATAGACGCCGTCCTCGACCGAGACCAGCGTATTCCCGCCCACCGCGATGCGGCCTTCGGTGGGATGTTCGAGCCCGGCGATCATGCGCAGCGTCGTGGTCTTGCCGCAGCCGGAGGGGCCGAGCAGGCAGAGGAAGTCCGATTTCGGAATTTCCAGATTGAGCCGGTCGACGGCGGGCGGGGCCGATTTCGTATAGGCCTTGCGGACGTCGCTTAAGCTGATGTTGGACATTAATTGCCTCCCAGGCCGTCGGAGAGTTTGGATTTGGTGAGCCGCTGCACGAACATGGTGCCGCCGAAGGCGATGACGCAGATCATCAGCATCACCGCGTTGCTGGCCTGCGCCATGCCATAGTCGACCAGGCGCAGCGCATAGGTGGTCAGGACGTCGGTGCCGGGAACGGCGAGCACGACCACCAGGCTCAGCCCCTTGATGCCGGAGATGAACGGCAGCAGCACGCCGGACACCAGCGCCCCCTTCTGGATGGGCATCACCACGGCGGTCAGGCGCTTGAGGAAGCCGGCGCCGACATTGCGCGCCGCTTCTTCGGGGTCGCGCCCCAATTGCATCATCGAGGAAATGCCGGCGCGCGAGGCGAAGGGCATCTGGTCGGCCATGATGGCCAGCACCAGGATGATGGGGGTGCCGTAAAGCGCCGGCACCGGCCCGCGCTGCACCGCGAACATGGAAAGATAGGCGGCGGCAAAGGCGATGCCCGGAACCAGATAGGGCAGGAAGGTCACCTGCCGCAGGAACAGGGCGACGGCCTTGACCTCGGTGCGCGCCACCACATAGCCCACAATCAGCCCGAGAAAGCCGGCGCCGAGTGAGGCGACGCCCACGATCCACAGCGTGTTCCAGGTGGCGCGCCAGAATTCGGGCGTCAGCAATATGCCCTGTTGCAGCGCCACCGTGTCCAGGCCGGTGCCGATCCAGAATTCGAGGGTGAAATTTTCCGGGGTGAATACGCCCGGCACCTTCATCACCGTGGTCAGGAACAGCGCCATCAGCGGAATGAAGGCGCTGACCACGAACACCAGCCCGGCAAAGCCGAAGGCGGGCATGCGCCAGCTCCCCAGGCGCGTGGCGCGGTTCATCGAGCCCTTGGAGCCGATGACCACGAAGCGCCGCGCTTCCTTGAGCAGATACATGTCGATGAGGATCGAGAACGAGCCCAGCACCACGATGGTCAGCGCCAAGAGGGCGCTCATGCCGGTCTGGTTGGTGGAAATGGCGCGGAACAGCGAGGTCGCCAGCACGTCGAACCCCACCGGCACGCCCAATATGTAGGTGACGCCGAAATCGCCCAGGCATTTGGCGAAGATCAGCGTGGCCGCCGACACCAGCGAGGGCAGCATCAGCGGCAGGATGATCTTGCCGGCAATGATGCCGCCATTGGCGCCGACGCTGCGCGCCGCGTCTTCCAGCGAGGAATCGAACTGGCGCAGCGCATTGCCGAACAGCAGGATGACGAAGGGCGTGTAATGCAGCGCCAGGATGAGGGTGATGGGCAAAAAGCCATAGGCCAGCCAGTCGGGCGGGGCAAAGCCCAGGCTTTCCATCCAGCTCGCCGAGCCGCCCGTGGTGCGGTTCTTGAACAGCGTCATCCAGGCGAGCGCGAAGGTCCAGCTCGGCAGCATATAGGGCACGATCAGCGCGGTGGAGAACCACTTCCGGCCCGGCAGGTCGGTGCGGCTGATGAGCCAGCCCAGCGGCAGCCCCACCGCCAGCGCCAGCACGATGGCGAAAAGCGCGATCAGCGCCGTGTGCATCAGCGGGCGCCAGAACACGTCCTGCGAAATGGCCGAGAAGAACACGCGGTTGACGTAATAGAGCGTCGCCTCGCCCATGGCCTGGTGCGCCCTGGTCTGGTCGGCGAACTGCACGACGAAGGCGTCCATGAGCAGCAACACCACCGGGGCGGCGATGAGATAGCAGAACAGCACCACCAGCCCGATGCCGATCAGCGTGGTCGGGTCCTGGTTATGCACCCTGGCTTGATAGAGGCTTCTGCCGAAACGCGTCATGTCTTTTCCCTCTATGGGGGTGTGCGGGGCCGCTGGCCCGACCCCGGATGTCCTCCGGGGCCGCCGCGCGGCATGCTCGAAAATCCTAAGGGGCCTAGAAGGGCGGCGGGTCGCTCGCCTGCTCGATCACCTCGCGCACCGAGGCCCAGTCGCGGTCATAGCTGATGGGCAGGAAGTGCTCGTCGCCGCCGAATTCGGCCCGCATTTCGGGCGTGAAGGTGAAATTGAAGAAGCACCGCTTCATCTCCGCCACCAGATCGGGGTGCAGGTCATGGGCATGCGCGAAGGAGGAGGTGGGGAACAGCCCGCTTTCATAGATGATGCGGAAGGCGTCGCGGCGCACCGTGCCGCGCTCGATCAGGCGCTCCAGCACGTCCGAGGCCACCGCCGCCATGTCGTAGTCGCCATCGGCGACCCCGAGAATGGAGCGGTCATGCCCGCCCGACATCAGCGGCACGTAATTCTCGCCCGGCACCAGCCCTTGCGAGGGGAAGAACACCTGCGGGGCCAGATGCCCGGAATTGGAAAGGGCGGAGGTATGCGCCACCCGGCGCCCGGCCAGGTCGGCCAGGGTCTTGTAGGGCGAATCCGCCCGTACGATGGCCAGCACGCGATAGCCGCGCAATTGCTCGCCCACGCCCTTGGCCGCGAAGGGCACAGCGCCCGCGCCATTGACCGCCTCCACCGTGGGGCCGGTGGAAAAGCCGGCGAAATGCAGCCGCCCCGAGCGCATCGCCTCGATTTCGGCGCTGGTGCTCAACACCGGATAATAGACGATCTGCCGCCCCAGGCACGTTTCCAGATGCCGGGTGAAGGTCTTGAACAGATTGGCATAGACCGCCGGGTCCTCGATGGGCGCATAGGCCCAGACCAGGGTTTGGGGATCGCGCCACAGGGTGGGGTCGGTGGGCAGGTCCGCCACCAGGTCGCCATCGGCGTCGCAATAGCGCTCCTGCAAGGCGCCATGGGGGCATTGCTCCGCCGCGCCCGCGCCCAGCGGAAGGAGCAGCAGCATGCCCAATGCCAAACCTGCAGCCAGAAGCCTCGACACCTGTTTCCTCAGTCTCCCAAACGCCGTTTTTCCTCGTGGGATTTATCTTTTCGGCGTGATGCTGATGATACTGGCCGATGCTGTCATAATCCTGTTATTTGCATCGAAGATGCGTATCCTGCTGATCGAAGACACCCCGGACATCGCTTTCGCCATCTCCATGCGGCTGGAGGATGAGGGCTATGGCGTCACCGTCGCCCATGATGGCGACGGGGGCGAGGCGCTGGCCCTGGCCGGCGGGCACGACCTGGTGATCCTCGATATCAACCTGCCCCGGAAAGACGGCTTCGCCGTGCTGCGCAGCATCCGCGACAGCGGCGTCTCCCAGCCGGTCATCGTCATCACCGCGCGCAATCAGGTGGCCGACAAGGTGGGCCTGCTCGACCTGGGCGCCGACGACTACCTGGTCAAGCCCTTCGATCTTTCCGAGCTCGTGGCCCGCATCCGCGCCGTGGCGCGCCGGCATCTGGGCGCGGCCCAGCCGGTGCTGCGGCTGGGCATGGTGAGCATCGATCTGGCCTCGCGCGCCGTGATGGTGGCGGGCAAGCCGCTCGATCTGGGGCGGCGCGAATTCGACGTGCTCGAAACGCTGGCCAGCCGCGCCGGCCACACCGTCACCAAGGACAAGCTGGTGCTCAAGCTCTTCGGCTATGAGGATGCGGGCACCCCCAACGCCATCGAGCTGCTGGTGTCGCGCGTGCGCCGCAAGCTCGAGGGCAGCGACCTCGAAATCGTCACCCATCGCGGCATCGGCTACATGCTGCGCCAGCGCGTGGAAGGGGCGGCGGGTGAGGGGTGATTTCTCCATCCAGCGGCGGCTGCTGGTCACCGGCGCGGCGCTGCTGGCGGTGGTGAGCCTGTTCATGTTCTGGGCCGTGCGCTGGTATGCCCATGGCGCGGCCGAAGAGGCGTTCGACCGCGTGCTGGGCGCTGCGGCGCTCTCCATTGCCGATACCGTCTCCATTCAGGAAGGCGAGGCGACCGTCGATCTGCCCCATTCCGCCTTCGCCATTCTGGGCACCTCGCGCCTCAACCGCATTTTCTATCGTGTCGTCGCGCCCGATGGGCGGCTCATCACCGGCTCGCCCATTCTGGGGCTCGAAGTGCCCCATGGCACCGGGCCGGGCCTGCGCTTCTTCTCCAGCACCCATCGCGGCGCGCCGGTGCGCATCGCCGCCGCCGCGCGCTATCATACCGACGCGGCGGGCGGCGGCTGGGTCGACGTGCTGGTGGCCGAAACCCGCGAGGCGCGCGACCAGCTCGGCCTGCAACTGAGCGTCAATGCCGCTTTGCCGGCGGTGGCGCTGGCGCTGCTGGCCTTCCTGCTGATCTGGCTGGCGGTGCGCCAGGCCTTCGCGCCGCTGCATACGGTGGAGGCCGATCTGCGCCAGCGCGCCGCCTCCGACCTGCGGCCGGTTTCGGGGCCGGTGCCGCGCGAGGTGCGGGCGCTGGTTTCGGCGCTCAACGATTTCATGGAGCGGCTGGATTCGGTGCTGGTGGGGCTCAAGAACGTCACCGCCGACGCTGCCCACCAGCTGCGCACGCCGCTGACCGCCATGCGCGCCCTGTCCGAGCTTTCGCTCGAAAGCGCGCCGCCGGGGCGTCACCGCGAGATCATGCGGCGCATCCATGCCAATTCGGTCAACGCCACCGTGCTGGCCAACCAGATCCTGTCCGATGCCACCACGCTCCATTCGCTCGAAACCCGCCTGCGCGAGCCCCTCGACATGCGCCAGATCATCGGCGATGCGCTGCAAAGGCTGCAAACCGAGGGCTCCTATCCGACCCTTGCCGAGGCGCTGCGGCTCGACCTGCCCGATGGGCCGGTCATGGTCGAGGGCGAGCCCACCAGCCTGCGCGAAATGGTGCGCAATCTGGTCGAGAATGCCCAGATCCACGCGCCGGGCGCCATCGATGTGACCCTGCGCCTGGAGGCGGCCGACATCGTCCTCACCGTCGCCGATCGCGGCCCCGGCATAGCGCCCGACATGCGCGAGAAAGTCTTCGAGCGCTTCGAGCGCGGCGCCAATAGCGGCCCCGGTTCCGGCCTCGGCCTGCCCATTGCCCGCACCGTGGCCAAGGCCATGGGCGGCAGCATCGCCATTGCCGAGCGCGAGGGCGGCGGGTTGGTGGTCACCGTGCGCCTGCCCCATTGCGCCGATCCCAGGGGGCGCCAGCCATGAAGCGCCGCACCCTCCTCTCTCTGGCCCTGGCATCCGCGCTTTCCGGTGTGTCCTCGCGCGGCTTGGCCCAGGGGCAGGGCCCGCTGGTGCTGATGGGCACCGAGACGCCCGAAATCATGGCGGGGCTGGCCCGGGCATTGGGACAGGAGGGCGAGACGGCCGGGCTGGCTGTCGATTATCGCCAGGCCCGTCCGGCCCAGATCATTTCCCGGCTGTCCTCCCAGGCCGAAGCCCAGGCTCTGCCCCATCTGGTGCTGCTGCCCACGCCCGACCTGGCGGTGCAACTGGCCAATGAGGGCTACACCCTGCCGCAAATCCCCTCGGGCGGGCTGGCCGCGCCGCATTGGCGCAACGAGGTTTTCGCCATCGCCCACGACGCGGCGGTGTTCGTCACCCATAGCGGGCGCATACCGGCGGAGGAAGCGCCCCGCTCGCGCACCGAGCTGGCCCGCATGCTCGAGCGCAACCGCCCCCGCTTCCAGGGCCGCATGGGGCTGGTCAATATCGGCATCGACAATGTCGCTTATGGCTATGCCGCGCAGGACAGCCTGCGCTCGGCCCTGTTCTGGCGTATTTCCGGCGCCTTCGGCATGGCGCAAACCCGTATCTTCGATACGCCCGAGGAGCTTCTAGCCGCACTGTCGCGGGGCATCATCGATTTCGGCTACAATGTGCCGCTTTCCCTGGCCCGCCGCGCCGCCGCCGCGCAGGGGGAAATCGGCATCGTCATCCCGCAGGACTATGTGCTGGCGCTGCCCCTGACGGCGCTGGTGCCCGCGCATGCCGGCTGGCCCGGCGGGCTGGTGCCGTCCGAACTGGTGAGCCTGTTGTTTTCCGCGCCGGCACAGCAGGCATTGGGCGCAATGGGGCTGACCCCGGCGGGGGCCAATAGCGGCATCGAGAACCTGCAAACCATCGAGCTGGGCACCGAACTGCTGGTTTTTCTCGACCCCCTCAAGCGCAGCCGCTTCCTCGATACCTGGTTCCAGCAGGTGGTGCAGAACTGAGTGGCGGCCCGGACGGCGCTTGCCGCCGCCCGGTCATCTGAAGCGCAGGAGGGCGGATATGACCGGCCGGTCCGCCGCGCCGAAATCATCCATATGCCAGGACAAGTCACCGCCATGGCGATCGGCGATCATCCGGGCGGGGGTGGACGTGCGAGCGGCGAGCGCGACATTGCCTCGGGCGATCCTGACCTTGCCGGCCAGGAGGACCGCATCGTCCCAGACCGCCACCTCCACCGGCGGCGCTTCCCGATAGGCGCCGGTGGCCTTGTCGGTCAGCGCGACGAACAGGCGCGACGGCTGGGGCCATGCCGCGATCGTCGAGGAAACCTCCATCACCTGCCTGACGGTTTGCTTGACCCTGAGCAGAAAGCGGCAATCGCCGCCCGCGGCGGCGACGATCCCGGCGGCGCGCTCGATCCGCTCCGTCTCCTCGGGCTTGAGAAATTTGAGGCAATGGCGGATGCCCTCGATGGCGATCGCCTCGGCATCGCCGCCCGGAAATCCCTTGGGCACACCGACCGCCACATCGCGGAACCACCAGTCGTCGGGCGTGAATTTCAGCGGCCCCGGCTCGACCGCGTCCTCGGGCAGCTCGGGGATGAACCGGATATAAAGCGCCGGGTGGTGGCCCAGGCTGAAGCCTTCCCCGTTCAGCCACCAGGTGAGCCGGCGGGCGAACGCCCAGGCCTCCGCGCTTTGCTCGAGGGGGGTGTTCGAGGAGCCATGGAACAGGCGGATATCCTTGAAGGGGGAGGGGCGTCCATCTTTGGTCATGGGCCGAGCTTAACCGGCAATCGGCGCGCTTGCGAGCCAGGGTCCCCGAGCGATGCTTGCCGCGCTGAAGGACGGACATCATGACCGTGGCCGTCGCCCATGCTTCATGTCTATTATTGCACCGGCGCGTCGGCAGGGCCGCCTGCAAGGACAGATCATGAGCAGCAATCCGCCTGGAGCAATCTCGCAGGACCGGTCCCGGGGGTCTCGCTAGATGCCGGCGCCGTCGGCAATGGAGATCGCGCTCGACCGGCTCGGCCTTGGCCTGGGGCCGCAGGCCGATGCGCGCATTTCGCGCAGCGTGCCGCTGGAGGCCCCGATCGCCATCGAAGTGGGAGGCATCGGTTACGCCGTCATGATGGCGACGCCCTCCGACCTTGTCGACTACGCCACGGGTTTCGCTCTGGCCGAAGGCCTGGTGTCGGTCCCGGGGGAGATATCCGGCATCGGGATTCACGAAGTCGAGGGCGGCTGGATCGTCCGCCTGGCCCTGCCGCCCGAAGGCGTGGCGAAGGCCGTGACGCGGGCGCGGGTCCGCGTCACGGAAAGCAGCTGTGGCCTTTGCGGCATGGACAATATCGCCGAGGTTCTGCGCCCGCTGCCGCCCGTGACGGCGCATGTCAGCGTCGGCCGGGACGCCATTTCCAGGGCGCTGGCCGACCTGCCGGACCACCAGCCCCTGAGCCGGGCCACCGGCGCGGTGCACGCCGCGGCATTCTGCCGGCCCGATGGCGCCATCGTGCTGGCGCGTGAAGATGTCGGGCGCCACAATGCCCTCGATAAGCTCGTCGGCGCCATGGCCCGAAGCGGCATCGATCCCGCGCAGGGCTTCATCCTGCTCACCGCGCGGTGCAGCTATGAACTGGTTGAAAAGACCGTGCGCGCCGGCTGCCCGATGCTGGTCACCATCTCGGCGCCGACCACGCTGGCCGCCCGGCGGGCGGCCGAGGCGGGGCTGACCCTGGTTACCCTCGCCCGCGCCGATGCGGCGCTCGTGGTCTGCGGATTGGCCAATATCGGCCCCGATGACCCCGAGAAAGGCTGATCCGGCCGCCGCGTCTCACCGATCCCCGGCGCGCCCTTCGTCAGCCGAAGCGGGCTGTTCGCGCCTGATGGGAAAAGAGGCGCCCACCACCCCGGCCCGCGCGACGGCCACATCCAGGCCGCTCCCCGCCTCGGAGGGGCGGACATGGACGGGCACGGATTTATAGGCCGGCGTGCCGCTCTGCGGATCGTGGTCTTCCAGGGCGACGAGCGGCTGCGTCTCGGGGTAGTAGGAGGCGCAGCACCCGTCCGGCATGTCGAACTGCACCAGCGTCAGGCCGCGCACCACCCGGTCGGCGCGGGCGAAGCGCAGCGCGGTGACCAGATCGACGAGGTCTCCCTCCCGCAATCCCCGGCGGGTGATCTCGTTCTCGTTCATGAACACCACGTCGCGGCGCCCGAACACCCCGCGATAGCGGTCGTTGAGCGCATAGACGGTGGTGTTGAACTGATCGTGCGCCCGGATCGTCGTCAGGCGCAGCACCGTCTCGTCGGGCGTGGTCCCGTCCGTGGCCGGGCTTGGGGCGAGGATGAAATTGGCCTTGCCCGTCTCGGTCTTCCACACCCTGTTGCCCGCCGCATTGGGCAGGTGGAAGCCGCCGGGCTGGCGCACCCTGGTGTTGAAGTCGCGGAAATCGGGGAAGACGGCCTCGATCTTGTCCCGGATGCGGTCGTAATCGGCCGCGAACCCATCCCAATCCAGCCCGCCCTTGCCGCGCAGGGCGGCCTTGGCGATCTGGGCGACGATCCAGGGCTCGGACCGGACATTCTCGCCCGGCGGCTTCATGAAGCCGCGCGAGGCATGCACCATCGACATCGAATCCTCGACGGTGACGAATTGCTGGCCGCCGGCCTGCATGTCGATATCGGTGCGCCCGAGGCAGGGCAGGATGAAGGTCCTGCCCCCGACCAGAAGATGCGTGCGGTTGAGCTTGGTGGTGATGTGCACCGAAAGATCGAGCTTGCGGAACCCCTCGAAGCAGGCCTGCGGGTCCGACGCGGCGATGGCCAGATTGCCGCCCAGGCAGATCAGCGCCCTGGCGCGCCCCTCGCGCATGGCCGCGATGCTTTCGACAACCGAATGGCCGGGATTGCGGGGCGGCTCGAAATCGAAGACCGCGCCCAGGCGATCGAGGAAAGCCGCGGGCGGCTTTTCCCAGATGCCCACGGTGCGGTCGCCCTGGACATTGCTATGGCCGCGCACCGGGCAGATGCCGGCGCCGGGCCGGCCGATATTGCCCTTGAGCAGCAGAAGGTTAATCAGCTGCTGGACATTGCTCGTGCCGGTGGCGTGCTGGGTGATGCCCATGCCGTAGCAGAGGATCGTCGCTTTCGAGGCGGCATAGATCTGGGCGGCCGATTCGAGCGCCGCCCGCGAAAGGCCGCTCTCCTGCTCGATCTCCGTCCAGTCCGCCGCCATGATGTCGGCGGCGAAGGCATCGAAGCCCGATGTATGTTCGGCGATGAAATCGTGATCGAGGACAGGCGCCGCGCCGGCGCGGCGGGCCTCGTCATCGAGCGCGAGCAGCGCCTTGCAGATGCCCCTGATCGCGGCGGCATCGCCCCCGATCTTCACCTGGAAATAGCTGCTGGCGATGGGCGTTGCCGACAGCGTCAGCATCTCGGCCGGCGATTGCGGCGATTCGAACCGTTCGAGCGCCCGTTCCTTGAGCGGGTTGAAGGCGACGATCCGGCCGCCGCGCCTGGCGACATTGCGCAGGGTCGCCATCATGCGGGGGTGATTGGTGCCCGGATTATGGCCGAAGGAGAGGATCAGGTCGGCCTGGTCGAAATCCTCGAGGCTGACGGTGCCCTTGCCGACCCCGATCGATTTGGGCAGGCCGACCGAGCTGGCCTCGTGGCACATATTGGAGCAATCGGGGAAATTGTTGGTGCCGAACAGCCGCACGAAGAGCTGGTAGAGAAAGGCGGCTTCGTTCGAGGCGCGGCCCGAGGTGTAGAATTCGGCCTGGTCGGGGTGATCGAGGGCGGCAAGGCCCTCCCCGATCTCGGCGACGGCTTCGGCCCAGCCCACGACCTCGAAATGGTCGGTGTCGGGATTGTAGCGCAGCGGATCGGTCAGCCGGCCCTGGTCTTCCAGCCAATAGTCCGACCTGGCCCAGAGATCGCGCACGCTGTGGGCGGCGAAGAAGTCCGGCCCGATCTTTTTCGTCGTCGCTTCCCAGGCCACGGCCTTGGCGCCGTTCTCGCAGAATTCGAAGGACGAGGTGTGCTTGGGGTCGGGCCAGGCGCAACTCGGGCAGTCGAAGCCGTCCGGCTTGTTCTGGTTCATGAGCGCGACCGAGCCGCGCGCCACCGCCTGCTGGTCCTTGAGGGCCATGGCCACGGCCTTGAGCGCGCCCCAGCCCCCGGCGGGTCCCGTGTAGTCGACTATGCCATCGGGTCGTTTCCTGGCCATAACCTGCCTCCTTGATGGGCGCGCTATCGAAGTTCCCCGCGTAAGCGCTCCAGGGCGCCGCGCATGCCGTGCAACTGGTCGATGAGATGCAGGATCACCCCGATCCCCTCGTCATTGGCGCCGATATCGGTCTTGAGTTCCAGGATGAGCCGCGTGCGCGCCATGTCCACGTCGCTAAACAGCGGGCCGGAAGCGGTCGGCTCCGGGAGGAGCCATTCCTGCTCGATCCAGACGTCGAGCGTTTCTACAGTAATGCCCGAGGACTGGGCGAGCTGATGCTTGGTGAGCTTCATGGCGTCGCCTCCCCGCGCGGGTTGAAATCCTTGCCGGCCCAGCCCGAGACAAAGGCCTCGAGCGCGGGGTCCGGCCCCTTGGGCAGCACGATCCTGAGCTTGACGAGTTCATCGCCCTGTCCGCCGCCGCGCCGGGGGGCGCCCTTGCCCTTCAATCGCAGGGTGGTGCCGGTATTGGAGCCCCTGGGCACCGCCATGGTGACATCGCCGGTCGGCGTCGGCACCCGGATGCGGCCGCCCAGCACGGCTTCTGGCAGCGAGATGGGCAGATCGAGCAGGATATCGTCGCCCTCGCGGCGGAAGCGGGGGTCGGGCAGCACTTCCACTTCGATCAGGGCATCGCCGGGGCCGCCCCTGCCGCTGCCGGGCGCGCCCTTGCCCTTGAGGCGCAGGGTCTGGCCATCCACCAGGCCAGGCGGGATTTTCACGTCCAGCGTGCTGCCGTCCGGCAGGGTGATGCGCTTGTTCGCCCCGGCGATCGACTCGGCGAATGCGATCGGCAGGCGGTATTGCATATCCTGCCCGCGCCGGTTGGCACGGGCCTGCTGGCTGCGCCGCAGCATGTCGGCGAAGGCATCCTCGCCATCCATGAAATCGGCGAACCCGGACATGTCGGCATAGGCTTGCCCCTGATCGGCCGAGGCGAAATCGCGGTAATAATGCTGCTGCGGCCGCTCGGCGCCGGAGGCGTCGATCTCCCCGGCGTCGAAGCGCTTGCGCTTTTCGGCGTCGCTCAGCAGGTCGTAGGCGCCGGCGGCCTCCTTGAACTTGTCCTCGGCGCCGGTGTCGCCGGGATTGAGATCGGGATGCAGCTTCTTGGCCAGCTTGCGATAGGCGCTTTGAATCTCGGCGGCGGTGGCTGTCGCGGCAACGCCGAGCACCTCATAGGGGTTTCTCACGATCTGCTCCGCAATAGCTCGGTCGGGCCAAGCCTAGCCAAGGATCGCGCAAAATGAAACACACCACCCCATCCGAGACGCACGCCGCCCCGCGCCGATGGCGGCCGGGTCGCGGCGGCGTGACCTCAAACCGCGTTGCGCTGGGCTCAATGAGCGATTGTGGCGGTAACCGGCGCCAAGCCGGGCGCCGCGACGGTTATGGACCGCCCATCGAGGGGAAGGGCGCCAATGCGCGCGCCGGTGATGATGACGTCGCCGGCCTTGAGCGGCAGGCCGCGAGCGGCGGCATGGTTGGCGAGCCAGGCCAGCGAGCGCAGGGTGCGCTCCGTGCTGGGGCCATCGGCGACCTGACCGATGGACGTGCCGTCGACGAGAAGGTCCATGCCCAGCCGTCCCAGGTCCGGCAGGCCTGAAAAGGCCATTGCGGGGCCGGCGACAACGGCGCCGTTGTTCTGGAAATCGGCAATGCCGGCCAGCGCCGGAAGCCCGGCCGGATCGGCAAAGCGCGATGCGAGGATTTCGATCGCGAGATGGGCCGTGCCGATCGCGTTGCGCAGGGCATCGGCATCGTACCCGCCGTCGGCTCCGGGCAAATCGTCCTTCAGCGTAACGGCGACTTCGGCCTCGACGAACAGCTTGGCGGCGGTGCCCAGCGCGACCTCCGCGCCATCGGTGAAGACGACGCTGCGCGGGATGGGGGAGGCCAGGGGCTCGCCGCTAGCCGGATAGGGCTGCACCTTCCAGGCGCCGACCGGGCCGATGGCGGCGGCCATTTCCGTCTGCACGCGGTAAGCCGTTTCCAGATCGGCCGGAAGCAATGCCTCCGGCACGGCGTCGATCAGTTCGCCCTTGAGCCGCTGGGCCATAAGCAGGTCGGTGAGGGGATGGCGCATTTTTGGTCCTATGGTGTTTTCCATGCCGCCGCGATGCGGAATCAGCTTTTTGCCTTGCTGCCGAGCATGCGCAGAAGCGGTTCGTAATGATCGATCACGGCGCTGCGATAGCCCTCGGCATCGCCGCGTTGGGCCGAGCGGTAGAGGTCGCCATGCGCATTGGCGGTCTGGCGCAGATCGGCCGGCAGCGCCAGGCCGAGCTTGGGCAGGACTGCAGTGTGAATATCCCAGAAGGCCGCGACCAATTGCACCGCCAGCGGATTGCCGATCGGGCTCAGCAGCTCGGAATGGAACATCCGGTCCTCGCTGAGGAACGGCTCCTCCCTTTCGGCGCGCTCGGCCATCTGCGCCACCAGGGATTCCAGCACGGGATTCGATTTGCCCCGATGCGCGGCAACGACCGCATCGGTGAAGGCCAGATCCAGGGCCCGGCGCAGGTCGACCACCTCGCGCAGCGCCTCCAGATCGTCGCCGGGCGTCAGCGCGCCGCGGAACACCAGCGTTTCCACCAGCGGCGCCAGGCTCATATTGCCCACCACCGTGCCATGGCCGTGCCGCACTTCCACGATGTCCAGCGTCGCCAGGGTGCGGATCGCCTCGCGCACCGACGAGCGCGAGACGCCCAGGTCCTGGCATAGTTCGGCCTCGGTGGGGATGGCATCGCCCGGGCGCAGGCCCTTCTGCATGATGAGATGCTTGATCTGCTCGGCCGCCGTGGAGCGGCGCATGCGCAACTGACTGTTCGTGCCGTCCATCGTCTCGCTCATGGCTCCACCCCCTAGGTCTTCGCCGGCGTCCTGCGATATCTCCCGTATTGGACGCCGACACAAGGCTTGCACAGCGTACAAACCTGAGATAGAAGACATCAGACGTCTGATGTCAATTGGAGGAAACATTGTGACTTCGCATTCTCACGGCCTATCCCGGCGCGCACTCTGCCTGGCGGCAGGGGCATTCGCTTCGCTGTCCCTTTTCGGGGCAACGGCCAGCGCCGCCCAGGTGAATACCGACACTATCGATCTCGATGCCACCATCCAGGCGGGCATCGCCTATGGCCTGTCCGGCACGTTCGACCCGCTCAACGCTTCGGGCGCCGTGACCGTGGCCGCCAACTGGCACACTCTGGAAGGCCTGGTCGATCTCGACCCGGTGACCCGCCAGCCTTATGCGGCGCTGGCCGCCGAAATGCCGACCAGCGCCGACGGCATCGAATATATCGTCAAGCTGCGCGACGGCGCCGTCTTCCATGACGGCACCCCCGTCACCGCCGAGGACGTGGTGTTCTCGGCCCAGCGGGTCCTGGACCCCAATTCCAACTCTCTGTTCCGCTCCTTCGTGGCCTTCATCGACAAGGTGGAAGTGGTCGACGAAAAGACGGTCAAGTTCACCAACAAATATCCCTTCTCGCTGTTCAACGAGCGCATCGGCTCGATCAAGATCGTGCCCAAGGCGCTGGTCGAGGCCGATCCCGAGGGGTTCGGCAAGCTGCCGACCGGCACCGGCCCCTATAAGCTGATCTCCGCCGTGCCGGAGGCCGAAATCGTCTTCGAGCGCAACGAGGCCTATACCGGCAGCCGTCCGGCCCTGGCGGCGGAAATGGTGTGGAACCTGATCGCCGATCCGACCGCGCGCGTGAATGCGCTTTCCTCGGGCACCATCCAGGCCATGGAAGACGTGCCCTATGTCGATATCGACGCCGTTTCGGCCATTGCCGAGGTGGAAAAGGCGCAGTCCTTCGGCCTGCTGTTCGCCATGTTCGACACGTCCAGGCCGCCCTTCGACGACGTGCGCGTCCGCCAGGCCTTCATGTATGCCATCGACATCGACAAGGTGGTGGGCACCGGCATGCTCGACAATGCCGCGCCGGCCAAGGGGTTCCTGCCCGAGACGCATCCGAACTTCCACCAGGCCTCCACCGTCTATTCGCTCGACCAGGACAAGGCGCGCGCGCTTCTGGCCGAAGCCGGCGTTCCCCAGCTCGACATCACGCTGATGAGCACGGACCATGGCTGGGTCAAGGACGTGGCCCCGATCATCAAGGAAAGCCTCGATGCCGTGGGCTTCAACACCACGCTCGATATCGGCCAGTCCGGCGGCCAGTATGGCAAGGTCGATGCCGGCGAGATGCAGGTCATGATCGCCCCCGGCGATCCGTCCGTCTTCGGCAACGACCCCGACATTCTGATGCAGTGGTGGTTCGGCGACAATATCTGGCCGAAGTCGCGCTATCGCTGGGCCGACAGCGAAGATTACGCCAAGCTGACCAGCCTGCTCGACGAAGCCCAGCGCCTCTCGGGCGAGGCGCAGCAGGCCAAGTGGAACGAAGCCATGGACCTCATCGCCGAGGACGTCCCGCTCTATCCCCTGCTGCACCGCCAGCTGCCGACGGCCTGGAATGGCGATGAGCTGGAAGGCTTCGCGCCGGTGCCGACCACGGGTCTCTCCTTCCTCGACGTGGGCGTCAGGAAGTAGGCTGGTTCCCGCGCCTCCGGCGCGCCCATGCATCGCGGGCTCCGGGCATTGCCCGGGGTCTGCTCCCCGTGACGCCTATGCAGAGGAGGGGCAGGCGGAATGCTGAACGTGCTCAATCTGATCGGCCGCCGGCTCGTGCAATTGCCGGTCATGATCCTGGGGATCACCTTCCTCGTCTTTTTCATCATGTCCTTTTCCAATGTCGACCCGGCCATCACCGCCCTCGGCGAGGGCGCGTCGCTGGAAGCGCGGCAGGCCTATCGGCTCGAACACGGCCTCGACGCGCCGCTTCTGACCCGCTACGTCAATTTCGTCATCGGCCTCACCCATCTCGACCTGGGCACCTATTCGGCCCGCCAGTTGCCGGTCATCAACGAGGTGGCGCGGGCCTTTCCCATCACCCTGCAGCTGACCTTCCTGGGGCTGATCTTCGCCGTCGTCTTCTCGCTGCTGCTGGGGGTTCTGGCGGCCATCTACCGCGACCGCTGGCCCGACCAGGCGATCCGCGTCATCTCCATCGCCGCGCTGTCGACGCCCAGCTTCTGGCTCGCCGTGCTGCTGATCCAGGCGCTGGGCCACAAGGTCGGGATCTTCTCGCTGCTGCCCACATCGGGCCGGCTGCCCGCCATCACCGACAATCCTGCCGGCTGGTTCGAGCGCATGCTGCTGCCTTCGGTGGCGCTCGCCGTGCCGGTGATCGGGCAATTGTCCCGCGTCGTCCGCACCGCCGTGGTGGAGGAACTCGACAAGGACTATGTGCGCACGGCGCTGGGCGCCGGCATCCCCCGCCATGTCGTGGTCGGCCGCAACGTGCTGCGCAATGCGCTCATCACCCCCATCACCGTCCTCGGCCTGCGCGTCGGCTATCTCATGGGCGGCGCGGTGATTATCGAGGTCATCTTCAACATCAACGGCATGGGCATGCTGATCCTCAACGGCGTCAGCAACAACGAGCCCAACCTGGTCCAGGGCGTGACCCTGACCGTGGCGGTCGCCTTTGTCGTCATCAATGTCGTGGTCGACCTGCTCTATGTGCTGGTCAATCCGCGCATCCGGGATATTTGACGTGCTCAGAACCCAAACCACCAGCAGGCTGTCGGTGCCGGGGCTGCGCCTTTCCGGGCTCAGGACCCTGCCGGCGGCGTCCCGCGCCGCTCTTTTGCTCCTGGTCCTGGTGTGCCTGGGCGCGATTTTCGCGCCCCTGATCTCGCCCTTCGATCCGTTCCAGACCGGCCTCACCCGCGGCCCCTCCGGTCCCGATGGGGGCAACTGGTTCGGCACCGACCGGCAGGGGCGCGATATCTTCTCGCGGCTGGCCTATGGCGCGCGCTATTCGCTGATTATCGGTCTCGCCGCCACCGGCGTCGCCCTGTTGGCGGCCTCCATTCTCGGCGCCATCGCCGCGACGGCGGGCAGGTGGGTTTCCGAGGTGCTGATGCGCGTGCTGGACATGGTGATGTCCTTTCCCGGCATCGCTTTGGCCGTGGTCTTCGTCACCGTCTTCGGCCAGAGCCTGCCGGTGCTGGTGCTGACCATCGCCTTCCTCTATACGCCGCAACTGACCCGCGTCATCCGCGCCAACATCATCGGCCAATATGGCGATGACTACGTGGCCGCCGTGCGGGTGATGGGCGCCTCCACCCCGCATATCCTCATCAAGCACGTGGCGCGCAACTGCATCGCGCCCGTGCTGGTCTTCGCCACGATCCTGGTCGCCGACGCCATCGTCTTCGAGGCCTCGCTGTCCTTCATCCAGGCCGGCGTGCCCGACCCCGAGCCCAGCTGGGGCAATGTCATGGCGGCGGGCCGGCAATTGGTGATGTCGGGCGGCTGGTGGTCGACCTTCTTCCCGGGCATGCTGATTACCGTCACCGTGCTGGCGCTCAATATCCTGGCCGAAGGCATGACCGACGCCATGGCCGCCCCGCGCGCCAGGGCGGCGATCGACCAGAGCCAGGTCGCCGCCGCCATCGACGAACTCGCCGCCCCCAAACCCGAGGACAAGGCCGCCGGGACAGGGGAGGCCGTGGTGCCCCTCGAAGAGCGTCTGGCCGAGCTGCGCCGGATCGAGCTGGCGCGCACCGACCGCCTGGTGGCCGATGACAGCAAGCCCCCGCTGCTCGAGGTCAGGAACCTCTCCATCGCCTTTCCGCGCCATGGCGAGGTCAATGTCGTTGACGACATCTCCTTCAGCGTCCGCCCCGGCGAGACCGTGGCCCTGGTGGGCGAGAGCGGGTGCGGTAAATCCATCACCTCGCTGGCCATCATGGGCCTGCTCGATCCGCGCGCCAGCATCTCCGGCGAAATCCTCTTCGAGGGCAGGAACCTCCTGGCCATGAGCGAAAAGGAGCGCAACGGCCTGCGCGGCAAGGGCATCGCCATGATCTATCAGGACGCGCTGTCCTCGCTGAACCCGGCCATGCTGATCCGCTCGCAAATGGCCCAGCTCACCTCGCGCGGCGGCACCCGCACGGCGGAGGACCTGCTCACCATGGTGGGGCTCGACCCCGCCCGCACGCTCAATTCCTATCCGCACGAGCTGTCGGGCGGCCAGCGCCAGCGCGTGCTCATCGCCATGGCGCTGACCCGCAATCCCCGCCTCGTCATCGCCGACGAGCCGACCACGGCGCTCGACGTGACGGTGCAGAAGCAGGTGGTCGAGCTGCTCAACCGGCTGCGCGAGGAACTCGGTTTCGCCATGCTGTTCGTGTCGCACGATCTGGCGCTGGTGGCCGAAATCGCCCACCGCATCGCGGTCATGTATGCCGGACAGATGGTGGAGCAGGGCACGACCCGCGAAATCCTCACCCAGCCCGTGCATGAATATACCAGGGGCCTTCTCGGCGCCGTGCTCAGCATCGAGGCGGGAGCCTCGCGCCTGCACCAGGTCAGGGGCACCGTGCCCTCCCCGCGCGAATTTCCGCCCGGCGACCGCTTTGCCCCGCGCTCGTCCGATCCGGTGCGCAATGCCGGCGTGCGCCGGGTGCTCCGGCAGATTCCGGGCACCGCCCATCTCTACGCCGCCCATCCCGACGATGAACCGGTGCAACCGCTGGAGGTGCGCTCATGAGCCCCGCTCCGGACGGGAGGGCCGAGGCCCTCATCGAATTGCGCGATGTGTGCGTCGATTTCCGCATCCGCGGCTCGCTGCTGAGGCCCGTGGCCCTGCGCGCGCTCGACCACATCTCCCTCGCCGTCCATCGCGGCCGCACGCTGGGGGTGGTGGGGGAATCGGGCTCGGGCAAGTCCACCGCCGCCAAGGTGCTGATCGGGCTGCTCGCCCCCAGCACCGGGCAGATCTTCTTCGGCGGCGAGGAGGTCAGGAAATTCGACGCCCGGACCCGCAAGCGCATCGGCCGCGTGGTGTCGGTGGTGTTCCAGGACCCAGCGACGGCGCTCAATGCCCGCATGCTGGTGCGCGACGCGCTGATCGACCCCCTCCAGGTGCACGGCATCGGCGACGAGCAGAGCCGCCTCCGGCGCGTCACCGAGCTGGTCTCGCTGGTCGGCCTGCCCAGATCCGTGCTCGACGCCATCCCGGCCCAGCTTTCGGGCGGCCAGCGCCAGCGCGTCGCCATCGCCCGCGCTTTGGCGCTGGAGCCGCAGGTGATCGTGGCCGACGAGCCCACCTCGGCGCTCGACGTCTCCGTGCGCGCCCAGATCCTCAATCTCTTGCAGGATCTCAAGCGCGAACTCGATCTCGGCATGGTCTTCATCTCCCATGACATCCAGACCGTGCGGCATATTTCGGACGACATCGCCGTCATGCATCGCGGCAAGGTCGTCGAATTCGGTCCGGGCGCGCAGGTGCTCACCTCGCCCGCCCAGAACTATACGCGCAGCCTCCTGGCGGCGGCCCCGAGCCTGCTGCACGCCAGCCCCGCCGACAGCTCTTCCGCTTCTTTGTCCTGACCCCCGGTATCCTCATGTCCAAGCATAGTTTCCACGGCATCGTCCCCCCCATCGTGACCCCGATCAATCCGGACGGCACGGTGAATTTCGATGACCTCACCCGGCTCATCGACTACCTGCTCGCCTCGGGCGTGCATGGCCTGTTCGCCCTGGGGTCCACCGGGCAGGTCTGCTATCTGTCGGAAGAAGACCGCATCGCGGTGGTCGAATGCATCGTCAAGGCCAATGCCGGCCGCGTGCCGGTGATCGCCGGGGCCATGGAAGTGTCCGCGCAAAGCGTCGTCCGCACCGCCAACAGGCTGGTCGCCGCCGGCGCCGACGCCATCGTCACCACCGCGCCCCTCTATACGATCAACGACGAAAACGAAGTGGGGGACCATTTCCGCGCAGTGGCCGCCGGCCTTTCCGTGCCGCTCTTTGCCTATGACATTCCGGTGCGCGTGCACAAGAAGCTCTCCCCCGGCCTCTTGGTCCAGCTCGGCAAGGAGGGCGTCATCGGCGGCGTCAAGGATTCCTCGGGCGACGACGTCAGCTTCCGGCGGCTCCTCGCCATGAACGCGGCTGCCGGCAAGCCGCTGGCGGTGTTCACCGGCCATGAGATGATCGTCGATGCCATGGCCCTGATCGGTGCCGATGGCGCGGTTCCGGGCGCGGCCAATGTCGAGGCGGCCGCCTATGTGCGCCTGTGGAACGCGGCCAAGGCCGGCGACTACGCCAGCGCCGTCAAGGAGCAGGAATTCATCAACGAGCTGTTCGAGATCGTTTTCGTGCCGACCGGGCGCTCGGGCGATGCCGCTGGTGTCGGCGCCTTCAAGGCGGCCATGGCCGCGCGCGGCATCATCAGCTCGGCCGCCATGACCGCCCCGCTCAAGGGGCTCGATGGGGCGACCACCGGGAAAATCGAAGCGATTGTGCGCCGCCTGGGCCTGGGCGCATAATTTACCCACCAATACCGGGGGACGAAGACGTGGACGTCTTGAGCCGCATCCGCGGGGGGCTTGTGGCCTCCTGCCAGCCCGTCGACGATGGTCCGATGGATCGTCCGGACATCGTCGCCGCCATGGCGCAAGCCTGCGTCGCCGGCGGCGCGGTGGCGCTGCGCATCGAGGGCGTCGACAATCTCAGGGCCACGCGGCCCCTCGTGCAGGTGCCGATCATCGGCATCGTCAAATCCGACCTGCCCGACAGCCCGGTGCGCATCACCGTCCGCGTGGCGGAGGCGCTGGCGCTGGCCGAAGCCGGCGCCGACATCATCGCCTATGATGCCACCGACCGTCCTCGTCCCGACAGCAAGGAGGCCGTGCTGGCCGCCATTCTCGGCGCCGGCAAAATCGCCATGGCCGATAGCGCGACGCTGGCGGACGGCAGGCTGGCGCTGGCCGCCGGCGCCGGCATCCTGGGCACGACCATGTCCGGCTATACGGCGGAAACGGCAGGTCGCAATGCCGGCCCGGATTTCGCATTGATCGCCGCCTATCGCGCGCTCGGCGGCTTCGTGATGGCCGAGGGCCGGATCAACACGCCCGACCTCGCCGCCGCCGCCATGGCCGCCGGCGCCGATGCCGTGACCGTTGGCAGCGCCCTGACCCGCCTCGAACACGTGACGGGCTGGTTTGCCGATGCGATCCGGGGGCGCAAATGAGCCTTTCCGGCTTCGCCGTCGATCTGGGCGGCACCAAGATCGCGGCGGCGCGCATCGAAACCGGACAGGTCGTTGCGCGCCTGCAGGACCGCACCGAAGCCGAGGCCGGCCTGGAGGCGCAACTGGCCAAAATGGCCGAGCTGCTCGCTGCGCTGGGCTATTGCCATGACGACCCCTTGGGCGTCGCGGTCGCCGGACGGGTGGACCGCGACGGCAATTGGCACGCGGTGAACACGCGGACCCTCACCGCCATCGCCGCTGCGCCCCTGGGGGCAAGGCTCGCCGAGCGTTTCGGCGCCCATGCCCGCGCCATCAACGACGCCGCCGCCGCCGCCGTGGCCGAAGCCAGGATCGGCGCGGGACAAGGCGCTCGCAATTTCGCCTATCTCACCGTTTCGACCGGGGTGGGCGGCGGCATCGTGCTCGATGGCAAGCTGGTCGAAAGCGCCAATGGCCTGGCCGGGCACGTGGGTTTCGTCTCCTCGCCCCTGGGGTCGAGGCGATGCGGCTCGGGCCGCATGGGAACGGTGGAGAGCGTTGCGGGTGGCAAGGCCATCGCGGCGGCGGCCGGCCTGCCCGACGCCCGCTCCGTTTTCGAAAGCGGCGCGCAGGGGGAGGTGATTGCCCTGGCCGCCGCGAGCATTGCCACGCTCGTCACCGATCTGACCGCCATTCTGGGGCTGGACCGCGTGGCCATCGGCGGCAGCATCGGGTTGGCGCCGGGTTTCCTCGATCAGGTCAGGACGCAGGCCGCAACCGAGCCGTCCCTGTTCCAGACCGAGATCGTGCCCGCCGGCCTCGGCCAGGACAGCGGCCTGCTCGGCGCACTCCTTCATTGCCGCGATAGATCTTAGGCATTTGCGAGGGGACGCCCCGCAAATCCTCTTGCCCGGCCGCTCCCTGCTTCATCTGAATCGGGAACGCCAATCGCCGGCGAGCGCCGCGATGGGCTGCGGTCGAGAATCGCGTCGGAATTCCCGATCTATTGAGGACATGGCCGAAAAGACGTAGCGGTTGCGTTTATATATCGAAACCCGGAGCGGTTCATGACTACGGAAAGCCAGGCTGTCGCATCGAGGCTGTCGCGGTCGGCGATCTTTCTGGTGGCGACGCTGAACGAGGGCGAGGCCAGCCTGAATGCCGTCCGCGCCATGTGCGGCGATCTGGCGGGCTTCGTGCGCGCGGTCGGCTTTCGCGACCTCGATGGCGGGCTCTCCTGCATCATGGGTTTCGGCTCGGACGCGTGGGACCGGCTGTTCGGCGAGCCGCGACCGAAGGAGTTGCATCCCTTCTGCGAAATTCGTAGCCATCACCACGCCGTTGCGACACCTGGCGATATCCTGCTGCATATCCGCGCGCGGAGCATGGACCTGTGCTTCGAGCTTGCGATGCAGATCACGGCGCGGCTGGGCGATGCGATCACCATCGTCGACGAGACCCATGGCTTCAAGTTCTTCGACCAGCGCGACATGATCGGCTTCGTCGACGGCACCGAGAACCCGGTCGGGCCGGAGAGCGTCGAGGCCGTGCTGATCGGCGATGAGGATGCCGGTTTCGCCGGTGGGAGCTACGTCATCGTCCAGAAATACCTGCACGATCTCAAGGGCTGGAACGATCTGCCGATCGAGCGTCAGGAAGCGATCATCGGCCGCAAGAAGCTCTCCGACATCGAGCTGGAGGATTCGGTCAAGCTCCCCTCGGCGCACAATGTGCTGACCTCGATCAGCGATGAAAACGGCGAAGACCTAAAGATCGTGCGCGACAACATGCCGTTCGGCGAGATCGGCAAGGGCGAGTTCGGCACCTATTTCATCGGCTATGCGCGCTCGCCGTCGCGGATCGAGCGGATGCTCCGGAACATGTTCGTCGGCGACCCGCCGGGCAATTACGACCGATTGCTCGATTTCAGCCGGGCGACGACGGGAAGCCTGTTCTTCGTTCCGCCCGCAACCTTCCTCGGCAATGCGGGCCCGGCGGCCCAGGGCTCCGCATCGCCGAAGCGCGCCTAACGGCATCGGCAGGAGCGCGATCCGTCGCTCAGGCCCCGTCGCTTGGCGCGGTGGACGACCGCACCCTTATGTCGTTCGGCATGCGCGCCATGGACGAGCGCGGCGGCGCCACGGCATATAGGAGCCAGAGCGTTCTGAATTGAAGGAATATCGCGGATCCATGGAGGGTCGGATACTCGCCGCGCTCAAATATATTGAGAAAAACATTTCAGAACCCATCGACCAACGGGCCAGGCCGCAATTTCTCGGGCGCGTTCATGACGATTCCCGCGTCACGCCCGGGCGAGACCGCCGTCGCCAGCGCGATGACGCTGCCCAGTGCGCCCTGGAGCCTGCGCTGTTGGGCGCTGCCGACCTTGCTGGACATCAGCGATTGCATGGCGGAGAGGGCCGCCGTTAAATTCACCCCAGCCCAGGGGCTGGTCAGACCGGGCGCGCGCTGGATTGCTGGAGCCATTCGCGGCGCAGGATGGCGTATTGCAGGGTGTTCTCGTAGATCGGATTGCCCGCGGCGTCCTTGGTGAAGGAGACGAACTCCACGAACATGCCTTCGCGCCGCATGCCGAGCTTTTCGCACAGGCGCTGCGAGGGCCCGTTATGATCCTCGACATAGGCATAGAGGCGGCGGAAGCCCTTTGCCCGGAAAAGATGGTCGAACAGCGCCCTTGCCGCTTCGAACGCATAGCCCCGGCCGGCAAATTGCGGATTGAGGTTCCAGCCCACCGAAGCGGTCTCCTCTTCGTCCGCCTCTCCGGCGCCGCCGAACAGATCGCCGATGACCCGGCCGGTTTCCTTGAGGCATATCGCCAGGAAACCCTCATCGACGGCGCGCCTCCGGACCTCGATCTCCGCCGCGGCCAGGTCCGCGAGCTTGAGCGAGAGGAAGCAGGACGCTGTGGGCGCGCGCAGATAAGCGAAGAGATCGGCCGCATCGCCCTCCCGGAAGGGCCGCAGGATCAGGCGTTCGGTCTGGATGGTCTGCATGTCCGATACTCCGGAAATTTGGTCAGGGATGGGCGCGGGACGGGCGGCGATAGCCGGCCAGGGTGAAGAACACCACGACCGCCAGCACCGCGATCACCCCCGCAGCCGCCGTCAGGAGGATGGCATGCGTCTGGGTGAAGGCGGCCTTGCCGGCCTCGATCAAGGCCGCGCCTTCCTTGCCCGGAAGCGCGCCGGCGATGATATAGGCATCGCCGATCGTGCGGGAGGCCTGTTCGGCCAAAGCCTGCGGCAGGCTGGCGGGCAGCGCGATGGCGCGGCTAAACACGCTCGACATGAAAACCCCGAAGAGGGTAATCCCCAGGCCGGTGCCCAGCTCGTAGCCCGTGGCCTCCAGCGCGCCCGCCGCGCCACCCCTGCCGGCGTCGACGGAACCCATGATGGCGATCGAGGAGGCCGTAAGCCCGATGCTGAGCGCAAGCCCGAGAATGGCCAGGGCGAGGGGAACGCGCAGGCCCGGATCGTGGAAGTCGCTCTGCGCCAGAAACACCAGCGCGCCGACCGAGACCGCAAGCGAAAGCGTGGCGACCGGCCGCAATCCGAACCGGTTGGACAGAGAGCCGGCGACCGGGCCGCCCAGGGCCGCCGCCGCCATGATGGGGACCAGGAAGAGGCCGGCCTGCAACGGCGTCTTGCCCAGCACATATTGCAGCTCCTGCGCCAGCGTCAGCTCGACGCCGGCCAGCGCGCCCGAGGCGATGACGGCCATTATCAGGCCGGCGACGATCGCGGGATGAGACAGGAGCGACAGGTCCAGCATCGGTTCGGGCGACCGGAGCTGCTTGCGCGCGAACAGCGTCAGGGCCGCGATGCCGACGACAAAGGCGAGGGCGATGATCGCCAGGGGCTGCTGGCCGCCAAACCCGGCCTTGATGGCATAGACGAGCGACACCATGCCGGCGATCAGCAACAGGGCCTGGCCGATGGGCCATTTTCCGGGCGAGGTCTCTTCGAAGCGCGGCAGCAGGGCATGGCAGGCCGGCGCGACCAGCAGCATGACCGGCACGTTGATGAGGAAGACCGAGCCCCACCAGAAATGCTCCAGCAGCGCGCCGCCGACCAGCGGCCCGAGAGCGGCGCCCGCCGATCCGACCATGCCCCACAGCCCCAGGGCCATGGCGCGCTCGCCCTCATCCTCGAAGGTCTTGCGGATGAGGCCCAGCACGCAGGGCATAATCATCGAGCCGCCCAGAGCCAGCAGCACGCGGGCGGCGATCAGCATTTCGGGGCTTTGCGCGAAGGCGGCGCCTGTCGAGGCCACGGCGAAGGTGAATAGGCCGATGAGCAGGATCCTGCGGTTGCCGACCCTGTCGGCGAGCGTGCCCATCGGCACCAGCAGTCCCGCCATCAACAGCGGATAGATGTCGATGATCCACAGCACCTGCGTGCCCGAGGCATTCAGCGATTGCGTCAGCGTCGGGACGGCGACATGCAGGATGGTCATGTCGAGGACCACCGGCAGGAAGGCCAGCATGACGGCGACGAGGACGAGCCAGCGATTGGCCGGGAGAGGAGCGGGCGACATCGTTCACCTGAACAAGGGTTGCGTCCGCTGATATAAATACATACGTATGGATTTCAATAGCCAATGGGGAAGGAGCGACGCCTTGGGCCGGAAACCGACGATCACGCGGGAGGGACTGCTCGAAATCGCCGAAGGGATCGTGCGCAATGAGGGAGCAGGGGGCCTCACCATCGATGCGCTGGCCAAGGCGGCGGGCATTTCCAAGGGGGGCGTACAATATTCCTTTTCCTCGAAGGACGATCTGGTGCGCGCCCTGATCGACAGGTGGACGCATCAGTTCGACGCCCTGCTGGGGGAAGTGGACGACGTTCCGCCGGCCGATCTCATCGGCAAATACATCCAGGTCATGCGCGGTTCGCAGGCGGCCATGAACGCCAAAATGGCCGGCCTGATGATCGCCTATATCCAGAACCCGCAAAACGTCCTGGAAACCCGGCAGTGGTACCGGTCCATGTTCGAGCGCCTGGGCGGGGGGACGGGCGACGCGCAGGCGGCCCGGGTGGCGCTGCTGGCGGTGGAGGGCCTGTTCCTGCTGCGCATTGTCGGCATAGATGAAACCGGGGAATGGAGCGCTTTTCTCGATGACGTGGAAAGCGTCCTCGAGCGCCTGCTGGCAAAAAGCTGAACCGGCGCGAAGGGTAGGCCGGGCTAGGCGAGGTCGATGCCGGAAATCTCGCTGAGCGTGCGGGAGAGATGAGCGTTCGAGGCCAGGACCGGGCCGCCGCCCTGGATCTTTCCGCCGCCTTCGAAATTGCCGACATGCCCGCCGGCTTCCCTGACGATCAGCAGGCCCGCCAGGCAATCCCAGGGCTGCATATGCAGCTCGACATATCCATCGGAGCGGCCATCGGCGACATAGGCCAGCCCAAGGGCGCCCGTCGCGGCGCGCCGGACGTTGAAGCCGGTTTCGATGAAGTCCGACAGGGTGCGGAGATAGACTTCGGTGCTGACCCTGCGCGACCAGCCCATTTCGATGGTGGCGCTTTCGAACCGGTCCGTCCCGGACACGCTGATCGGCTTTCCGTTCCGGGAAGCGCCTTGCCCTTTCCGCGCCAGATAGAGCTCGTCCCGGGAGGGGTCGTAAATGCCGCCCAGGCGGGTTTCGCCCGCAAAGACATAGGCTATGGCGATGCAGTAATGGGGGATGCGACGGGCGAAATTCGCCGTTCCGTCGATGGGATCGACGATCCATACGCTTTGCCCGAGATGGCCGCCGCCCTCTTCCCCGTAAAAATCGTCGCTCTCGAACTGCGCGCCCAGCCGCCCGCGGAGATATTCCTCCACCGCGGCGTCGGTCGCCGTCAGGAAGTCCTGCGGCCCCTTGAGCTCGAACACCGCATCGGGCGAGTCGAAACCGGCGCGGGCGATCGCCCCCGCCTCGCGCAGGATGCCGGGCAGGGCCGCGGCCCGCAGATCGAGCATGGCTTCGAGATCGGGCGCGGAGGGGGCTGAGACGTTCGCCGATGGGGACACGAGACTATCCTGAACTCGAATTAGAGACTGACCGGCCGGGCCTGGGTGACGACGGTCGATGGCTGGAGATCGGCGCGCAATGCGGCGGCTTTTTCCGGATCGCCAAAGGCGAGCAGAACCGTTTGCGCGCCTATGGCCTTTGCCAGTTCCACCAGCTCGGAGCGTCGCGGATGAACATTCCATCGCTGCCACCGGGCCTTGCCGCTTTCCAGAAGCCGGAAAGCCGGCGTATTGGGAGGCACGTGTCCGGTGAAAAGATAAGGGCGTCGGGTGCCATGTTGCTCATGGAGCGTCTTCGACAGTCCCGATGTCAGGTTCGCATCCGTGCACAGGATGACGTCTTCCGGGCCGGGGCGCTCCGGCAGGGCCGCCAGCAGGTTTTCCAGCTGCCTTGCGGCGTCCGGCAGCACCATTTCGTCCCGCCCTCCGACGATGACGTCGATCTGGCGGCGGATGCTGTCGTCGATGAAGGGCGCCCGGCCCGTTCGCTCGTAGAGGCGCAGGGCCATTTCCGGCCCCCTGCCGCCTTCGGGCACGGGCAGGATGACGCCGGGAACGAGGGCTTCGAGCAACTGATCGACCTGATGGGCGAGCGGAACATCGAAATCTCCGTAGGAGGCATCCAGTATGGCCGTTCCCGCGCGGGGGGGAGGATCGAAGGGGTACAGGCAGGATTCGGCGGTATGGTCGCCGGCATAGAGCAGGCCGTTTCCAACCGAGAGATGGAACCAGAGGCTGCCCGGCGCGTGGCCCGCCCGCCCGCATGTCACCTCGACGCCGCAGATATTGCTGCGTTCACCGGGAGTGACGATGCGGCGGCGTTCCTGGGGCACGAGGCTCATGGGCAGATAATCCCATGTGGAGCGCGAGGCATAGACCGGCGGATTGCCCAGCCCGGAGGCCAGATCGAGCGCATTGGCATGATCCTCATGGGCATGGGAGAGCAGGATCGCATCCACCTTGCCCACCCCGGATATATCCGGGCGGACGCCGGGCTCCGGCCCTTCCCCCAGATCCAGGAGAAAGCGCGCCGCTCCGGTTTCCACGAGGAAGCAGGCGGGGAGTTTCCCCCCGATGCCGCTGATCGGAACGAGGCGCGGGGATAAAGGCGTCTGGGGGATATTCGACATGGGTAGGGTCCGGAATGCAGCCTTGGGTTGAAAATCACTCCATCCAGGGCAGGGCGCCCTTGGGCAGCCTGCGGTGGAAGAGGGAAACGAACAGCATCAGCAGCAGCACCACGAACACGATCAGCACGCCCACGGCCGAGGCCAGGGTGGTCGATCCGCTTTCATCGAGGAAATAGATGGCGGCGCCGATGGTCTGGGTCCTGGACGTCACCAGCAGGACCGAGACCTGGATTTCGGTGAGGGCCGTGAGGAACACCAATATGCCCCCGGCGAAAGCCGCCGGCGCGATCATGGGCAGCACGATGTCCCAGATCCGGCGGAAGAACCGCGCGCCCACAACCTGGGCGGCTTCCTCGAGCGCCCGGTCCATCTGCGAGAAACCGCTGATGGTGGGCCGCAAGGCCAGCATGATGCGGTTCATCAGATAGGCCGCGAGGATGATCCATGGCGTTCCGTAGAGGCTGATCCCGATCAGCGGGATGGGCTTGATGAACAGCAGGATCGCGGAAATGCCGACCACCGTGCCGGGCAGGGCATAGCCGATTTCGGCGATCGCATTCTGCACGGGAACGAGCCGGTTGTGGTGCCAGACGGTGAAATAGGCCATCGGCACGGTCACGGCCGCCAGGATGATGGCGGCGCTGAGCGAGATCCAGAAGCTGGTGAGGAACGCGCCGCGGATCATGGTGTGCTGGAAAAGGGCCGTGGCAAAATTGCCCAGCGAGATCGACTCCCAGGTCAGCGCCTGGCCGTAGCCCGAGACCAGGGCGGTGCTGATGAGGGCAAGGAAGGGGATGAAGAGAATGCCGGTAATCAGCAGCCAGCAGCCCAGCTCGACCAGCAGCCGCGTCCTGGCGGAAAGCGCGAAAACGATGGGGTTTGCCGAAAGATTGGAGACCCGCACGTCGCGCCGGCGCATGAGCCAGCTCTGAAACATCAGCCCGCCAATGGCGATGAATGCGAGCACCAGGGACAGAACGGCGATGTCGCCCAAGGCCTGCTGGCCATAGTCGGAGATGCGCTGGTAGATCAGCGTAATCAGCGTGGGGACCCGCCCGGGAATGCCCAGCATGGCCGGAATGGCGAAATTGCCGGCCACGGAAACGAAGGCCAGCGCGCTTCCCGCGATCAGGCCGGAAGAGCCCAGGGGCAGGATGATGGTGCGCAGCACCAGGAGCGGTTTGGCCCCGGCCGCGCGGGCCGCTTCCACCAGGTCGCCGGGCAGGGCGCGCAGCGAGGCGCGAAAGGCGATGAAGACCAGGGGCGAATTGATGATGCCCAGAACCAGCATCATGCCGCCCATGGAATAAAGCGGATGCCGGCTGCCCGGAGGCGGCGCCATGCCGAACATCTGCAGCAGGGCGCTGGAGGGGCCGAACAAATTGATCCAGGCCAGCGCCGCCACCTGCGGCGGGATCATCAGGGGCAGGATGAAGCAGAAGACGAAGATCGTCTTCGCCCGGATATTGGTCAGCGAGACGATGGCGGCGATGACGCCGCCGATCAGCGCCGAAAGCGCGGTTGCCCCGATGGAGAGATAGATCGTGTTCGCCGTGGCGTTCCAGACGGCGGAATTGCCGAAGATGCGGGCAAACCGGCCGAAATCGAGGACGCCGTCCACCGTGAGGCCTTCCCAGAGCAACCGCAGCAGCGGCGCGAGGGAGAAGACCAGAACGAAAAGGAACAGGCCGAACATCACGGCTTGATGAGTGGCGGGTACGAGCCTTTTGCCGCCCCAGATACGGCGCGTGGAGCTCATATTTTCAGAAGACAACGCCATGACCCGCCACTCCCGGTTTGCTAGCCGCCGAAGATCGCGGTGAAGCGCTCTTTGACTTCTTCGTCGCTTTTGAGGGCCTGCTCGACGTCGAGCGGCAGCAGCTTGATGTCGTCAAGGGCGGGGAAGCCGGCAGGGGAGGCCACTTCGGGGTGGATGGGAATATTGCCCTGCGCGGCAACCAGTTCCTGCCCCTGCTTGGAAAGCACGAAGTCGACAAAGGCCTTGGCCGCCTCGGGATTGCGCGCCGTGCTCATGATGGCCACCGGCTCGGTGATGTAGGACACGCCCTCGGGCGGATAGACCAGGTCCACGGGGGAGCCGCGATCCTTGGCGCGGACAATGTCGCCATCGGCGATGACGCCGTAATAGGCTTCCCCGCCCGCCACGCTGTTGAGCGCCGGGCCGTTGCCGCCAACCGGCACGACATCGATGGCATTCAGCCCTTCATAGAAGGCCCAGCCGATCTCGTCGTGCTGAATGGCGGTGTGGAGATGATTGAGCGCGGCGCCCGAATAGAGCGGGCTGGGCACGGCGACCAGGCGCTCCATTTCCGGCGCGATCAGGTCCGACCAGTGCTCGGGGCGGGGCGCGATTTCAGGATTGTAGGCGATGACCGTGGCCACGATCTTGGTGCCGAAATAGGTGCTGTCGGCATCGTGGAAATCGGGGTCATAGGCGCTGATATCGGCCTCGGGATAGGCCATCAGCAGCCCTTCGCCCTTGAGCGTGCCGATATTGATGGTGTCGGCGACCAGGAGGACGTCGGGCTGCACCTCGCCCGCCGCGATTTCGGCGCGGAGCACGTTCATGAGCTGGGCGGTGCCGTTGCGGATCCACTCGACCTCGACACCGGGATAGGCGGCCTGGAAGGCGTCCACCGTTTCCTGGGCGACCTCAGGGGTTTGCGAGGTGTAGAGCACCAGCTTGCCCGCAGGCGCGGCCTGCACGGCGGTGCTGGCAAGCAGGGCCAGCGAAAATACGGTCAGAAATCTCATTTTCTCCTCCAGATTTGAGATGGGCGTTATGGATTGCCGGTGTCGGGGATCACCCATCCGGCATTGATCGTGAGGCTGATGAGCGCGCCGATGGCGGGTGGCACATCGCTGGCGTGATTGATGACGAACGTCACCGCGTCGGCGGCTTCGGCCACCAGATGAACGCGCCAGTGCCCGCCCTGATACGAGGCGCGGGCGACCCGGCAGGCAATGCCCGCTTCTCCGGGCGCGGCAATTGCCATGTCGCCGGGGCGCAGGCAGATGCTGGCATTCCTGCACGCTTTCTGGGCGGGGGCGGCGCGCAGCCGCATGTCGTATCCGAGAAGCCGGACCATGACCTGGCCGCTCTCGTCCCTATCGGTCAGCACGTCGGCCGGCAGCACATTGCCGCTGCCGATGAAGCCGGCCACCATTTCGGTCGCCGGGCAATTGTACAGGACCTGGGGCACATCGACCTGCACGATATGTCCGCCATCCATGACGGCGATCCGGTCGGCCATTGCCATGGCTTCGGCCTGGTCGTGGGTGATGTAGAACATGGTGGTTCCGGTTCTCCGGTGGAAATCGGAGAATTCGTCCTGCATGCTGGCCCGCAGATGCACGTCGAGATTGGCGAGCGGCTCGTCCAGCAGGACCAGGGACGGCTCGGTGACCAGGCAGCGGGCCAGGGCGACGCGCTGGCGCTGGCCGCCGGAAAGCTGGGCGGGAGAACGCTCGGCAAGGGCCCGCATGCCCACCACGTCGAGCGCGTCGTTGACCCGCTGCGTGCGCTGGGCGGGCGGCACCTTGGCCACCTTGAGCCCATATCCGACATTCTCGGCGACGCTCATATGCGGCCAGAGGGCATAGGACTGGAAGACGATGCCGATGCGCCGGTCCTCGGGCGGCAAATGCACCTGCCCGGAAGAGACGATGCGCTCGCCAATGGCGATCTCGCCTTCCTGGACGCGCTCGAAGCCGGCCACCATGCGCAAAAGCGTGGTCTTGCCGCAGCCGGACGGGCCCAGGATGGCGATGAACTCGCCATCCCTTATATCGAGGCTGACGGAATCGAGAGCCGTAAAGGCTCCGAACGTCTTGGTGACGCGCTCAATCCTGAGTCCCGACATGCACTTCCTCCACACGGGGGCTCGCCTCCTTGAGGGTGAGGTGGCCTTTTTTCTGCTCCGTGGCCTCAGACGTTACACGTATTGCAACCCCGTGCAAACACAATTCGACTCCCGGTAGCGCCCGATGGTGGTCATTTTGGCATAAACTCCGGGAATCCATGCGGTTTTCCGGGCATCGTTATGGGAGAAATTTCAGGCTTGAGGATGGAAATATGAACGCGCGTGCAATCCGCGGTGCGCGGAAAATCTCGCGGGCCGGATTGTGGGCGGGACTGCGCAGGCGCCTGGCGGCGCGATCAGGACAGGGGGCGGGCCCGAACCGAATTGCGCCAGACGGGCTCGAGCGAAAAAGTCACGGGTGTGCGGGCCGGCCCGGGGTTGGCTCCCTCGTTGATGAGATCGACGACGCAATCGGAAATCGCGTCGATCGGCTGCCGGAAAGTGGTCAGCTCATAGGAATCCCACCCGGCCTGTTCAATGTCGTCAAAGCCGATCACGCACAGATCGGCGGGGACATCGAGGCCGAATTTATGGCGCGCCACATCCATGAAGCCGCAGGCCATCAGGTCGTTGACGCAGAAGACGCCGTCCGGCGGGGCGCTGCCGGCCAGGACCAGGCGGGCAATCTCCGCGCCGGATGCATAAGAGGAGGTGCCCAGGCGTTTGACCGTGACCGCGACGCCCCCTTCCTGCGCCGCCGCCACGAAGCCGCGCTCGCGCATGGTTATGCTGGGCGTTCCCACATCGGATGCGACGACCAGGATATTTCGGCATCCGGCGCGCTGGAGCATGAAAAAAGCCTCCCGCACGGCTGTCTGGTTGGCGAGCAGGATCGACTGCGAACCCGGATCGTCCCCATCCCGATTGATGAGAATGACGTGCTGCCCGTTCGCCACGCAGGTTTCGATAAGCGTATGCGGGGGCTGGCCGGACAGCACGATGGTGGCGTCCGCCCGATAATTGAGGGTCTGGCGCAGGGCGGCTTCGACGCTTTCGCTGTCGCTCGAGGTGTTGATAATCATGGCGACCTTGCCGCTGGCCTGCAGCCGGTAGGTCAGCGCGTCGATCATCCTGGCCTGATAGGGGGTGGCGACGTCGGTCGCCACCAGCGAGACGATGCCGCTCTTCTCCTGCATCAGGACGCGGGCGAGATGGTTCACGTGATAACCAAGGGTCTCCGCCGCCTTGAGCACGCGCTGGCGCGTCGCCTCCGACACGCTTGCGCCATCGGTAAATGTTCGCGATACCGCCGAGCGCGACACGCCGGCGAGATCTGCGACCTGCTGGGCGCTGATGAAGGGACTTCCCGCCGCCCTCTGCTTCTCGATCTTTGCCATGAGACTGCCCGGTTATATTTTCTGCACGCCAGTGCATTATTTTTACATCCAAAACGAGGAGGAGCAACTCCGAAAAAATCAGTAATACACCGAGAAATTCTGGTTTCCGGCAGGTGGGTGCGGCCCGTTTCCTTCGTGTCGGGTTGACAGCATTGCACGGGCGTGCACTGTTTTGCCCGCTTCTTCCCGATATTCCGTCTTTCCAGCGAACGAGGATACCGCCCGCTCATGAACCAGCCCGCGCCCCGCTATGATCGTCCCTCTATCAGCCTGATCGCCACCGGTCTGGGCGATGGGGATGCCTCCCTGTTCATCGGAGGGGCGGACGGTGCGCGCGATCTGGGCCTGATGCGGCGCCTCGATATCGTTGCCGCAGTCAATTGTGCGGTCAATCTCGATATCAACTATGTCGCCGAGCCCCTTGCGCGGGCGGAAGCGGGGCTGGCGGCAGTCGGCCACGCGCCGCTGCGCACCTACAAGATCGGCATGGTCGACGGCCCCGGCAATTCGGCCCATCTGATGCTGGCCGGATATTACATCCTCGATGCGGCCATGATGCAGCACTTTCCGGAGCGGGCGAGCTATCCCAATCGTGCGCGCGGGAATGTTCTGGTCCATTGCCGGGGCGGCCGCTCCCGCTCCGTGGCTCTCAGCGCGCTCTATATCGCCCGCAAGCAGCCCCATCTCTTCCCCGATCTCGATGCCGCCATCGCGCATATACGGCAGAAGCGGGAATTGCGGCCCGACGAATGGTTCGAGACCCCCAAGCCTGAACTCATGGACGCGGTGCGCGAGGCCATGGACATGCTGAACACGCTGGAGGGATGACGGGTTTCCTCCATCCTCGTCCTCATTGACCGGCTGCTCTGGGATTGCGGCTCGTCAGGACGGGCGGCTGCGGGATCAGGCGGCGGCTCTGCTGGCGACGCTGTCGACGATGATTTGCAGGTGGCCGCGGGAGCAGGGCTCGATGCGGGCCTCGATCCGGTAAACGTCGTGCAGGAGCTGGCGGGTGATGACCTGGCCGGTGGGGCCGGCGCCGCGCAACTGGCCGCGCTCGATGACCAGGGCCTTGTCGGCGAAGCGCATGGCCTGGTTGAGGTCGTGGATGGCGATGAAGACGATGATGCGCCGCTCGCGGGCCACGTCCCGCATGAAGGCCAGCACTTCCATCTGCCGGTGCAGGTCCAGCGCGCTGGTCGGCTCGTCCATGAGCAGGATGTCGGGCTCGCGCACCAGCGTCTGGGCGATGCCCACGAGCTGGCGCTGGCCGCCGCTGAGCTCGCCCAGATTGCGGAAGGCGATGTCGGTGATGTCGATGGCGCGCATGACCTTGTCGATCAGCATCAGGTCGGCCTCGCTGACGCGCCAGCTCGAGCCCTGCTTGCGCGCCAGCAGGATGGATTCATAGACGGTGAGCACGGCATTGGCCGAGGTGTCCTGCGGCATGTAGCTGATGGCGCGCTTGCCCTTTCCCGAGCCGTCCACCCGCACCGTCCCCGGGCCGTGCAGAAGCCCCGCCATGCGCTTGAACAGGGTGGACTTGCCCGCCGCGTTGGGGCCGATCACCGCCACGATCTCGCCGGCGGAAAAGGTCGGCGTGGTGATGCCCGACACCGTCAGGCGGCGGCCGTAATAGGCCCCGATATCCTCGAGCGCGATGGTTACCATGACCGCCTCACATTGGAGAGAATGAGCGAGAAGAAGAAGGGCACGCCGACCAGCGCGGTGATGATGCCGATGGGAAAGACCACGCCCGGCAGGATGGATTTGGACACCACCGAGGTCGCCGAGAGCAGCAGCGCGCCGGCCATGACCGAGGTGGGCAGGAAGAAGCGCTGGTCCTCGCCCACCAGCATGCGCGCCACATGCGGGCCCACCAGGCCCACGAAGCCGATGGTGCCGACGAAACTGACCGGCACGGCGGCCAGCAGCGCCACGATCAGCATGGTTTCGAGCCGTATGGCGCGCACATTGACCCCGAAGCTGGCGGCCTTGTCCTCGCCCAGCCGGATGGCGGTGAGCGCCCAGGCGTGGCGCGCGAAGAGCGGCAGCGCGAAAAGCAGCACCGCCAGGGTGATCCAGATCTTTTCCCATGTGGCCTTGGTGAGGCTCCCCATGGTCCAGAACACCACGCTTTGCAGCGCCTGCTCGGAGGCCAGATATTGCAGGAACGCCAGGAGAGCGTTGAAGGTGAAGACCAGGGCAATGCCCAATAGCACCACGGTCTGCACGGTGACCCCGCGCGCCTGCGAGATGAAATGGATGATGAGCGTGGCCACCAGCGCCATGGCGAAGGCATTGAGCGGCACCATGAAATTGGTGGCGAAGGGGACGATGGAAATGCCGGCCACCAGCGCCAGCGCCGCCCCGAAGCTGGCGGCGGCGGATATGCCCAGGGTGAAGGGGCTGGCCAGGGGATTGGCGAGGATGGTCTGCATCTGCGCGCCGGCCAGCGACAGGGCGGCGCCGGTGATGACGGCCATGAGCGCCATGGGCATGCGGATGTCCCAGACCACGACCCGGATCTTGTCGCTGACGCTGCCGGGCGAAAGGATGGCCGAGACGACATCGAGAAGGCCGTAGCGCGCCGGACCCCAGGCGATGTCTATGGTGAAGCTGGCGGCAAGGGCCAGGGCGAAGCCGAGGATGATGAGGATGCGCCGCCAGGCCAGGGCGCGGTAAAGACCGCGCCCTTCTTGGGCAACAGCATCGGCGGTTGCCAGGGCCATGGGCTTATTCCTCGTTCAGCGCCAGCCAGTAGCCGGGCTGGTAGGGAACGGGCAGGAAGCGCTCGTGGAATTCGCGGAAGGTCGCATCCGGATCGAGATCGGCGAAGAGCTCGGGGTGGAACCACTTGGCCATCTGCTGGATGGGCGCGAACTGGTAGGGGCTGGCATAGAACTGGTGCCAGATGGCATAGACCTTGCCGTCCGCGACCGCCTTGGCATCGGTGAAGGCCGGCTGGTCCATGAGGGCGGCCAGGGCCGCGCGGCTGTCGGCGGCGGTGGCGGCGGCGTTGGGGCCGACATTGACATAGGACGGGCCGTCGCCGCTGGAGGACTGGTGGGTCCAGTCCGAGCCGGTCACCACCACGATGTCCGGATTGGAGGCGATGACCTGCTCGGGATTGATGGTGCCGGTATAGCCGGGCAGGAATTCCGAGCCCAGGTTCACCCCGCCGGCGATGTCGACCATCTTGCCGTAATTGTCATTGCCGAAGGTGCCGCAGCAATCCCCCAGCCCCGCCGCGCGATACATGAAGACCAGCGGCTTTTCCGGGTTCTCCCGGGCCAGCACGTCGGTGACGCGGGCGGTCTGGGCGTTCCAGAAATCGATGATCTCCTGGGCCCGCTCCTCCTTGTCGAAGAGCTGGCCGAGCACGCGCAGGCTCGGCTCGGTATTGTCGATGATGTGCTCGCGGAAATCGACATAGACCAGCTTCACGCCGACCTGGTCGAGCATGGCCTCCAGCTTGACCTCGTCGGCGGCCTTCTTGGAGCCGATGGTGAGGATCATCACGTCCGGCGACAGGTCGACCACGGTTTCGGTTTGCAGCGTGCCATCGGTCAGATTGCCCAGATAGGGCAGATCGGCCGCCTCGGGGAAGGCCGCGACATAGGCGTTGTAGCCGCTGAGATCGGTGGTGAACAGATCGTTGCGCCAGGCCACCACATGGGCGAAGGGATTCTCCGTCTCGATGGCGGCCAGCGTGTAGATCAGCCGCCCTTCGCCCAGGATGGCCCGTTGCACCGGGCCATCGAAACTCACCTCGCGCCCGGCCACGTCGGTGACGGTGAACGGATCGGCCCAGGCGAAAGACGGCAAGAGGATAGCGGACCCGGCCAGGGCGGCCAGGGCGATATTGCGAATGGACATTGCCACGCACTCCGGTGTTGAAAGACACCCCGGCCTATGAAATATGACAAACAGAATCAAGAATTATCTTTTAGAGCGATTCCAATGAGTTGCCGCTATTCCGGGGTATGTGTATGAGCCAGTTGAAGAATTATTCCGTCCGCGACGAAATCCGCGAATTCTGGTCGGAACGGGCCGCTACCTTCGATGAAAGCGTGGGCCATGAGGTGTTCAGCGAGGCGGAGCGGCGCGGCTGGCACAGGCTGATCCGCAAGCATCTGGGCGAGGGAAACGGCCGTCCCCTTCTCGACCTGGCCTGCGGCACCGCCGTCATTTCGCATCTGATGCACGACATGGGCTTTAGGGTGACGGGGCTGGACTGGTCGGAGGCAATGCTGGAGCAGGCGCGGGCCAAGGCGGCCAAGCGGGGCACTGACATCCGCTTCATCATGCGCGACGCCGAAAGCACCGGCGAGCCCGATGCCAGCTATGACGCCATCACCAACCGGCACCTGGTGTGGACGCTGGTGGACGTGCCGGCCGCCTTTGCCGAGTGGCACCGCCTGCTCAGGCCCGGCGGGCGCGTGCTCATCGTGGATGGCAATATGGGCAGGAAGAGCTGGGTATCCGCCCTGCATGAGCGCTTCGACAAATTGTTCGGGCGGTCCGATCCGAAGCCGCATGTCAGACCGGAATGGTCGGAACGCCTCAAGCGCATCCGCGAGGAGGTCTATTTCAACAAGACCATGCCGGCCGAGGCCGTGGTGGCGCTTCTGGCGCAGGCCGGTTTCGTCGACATCGTCGTCGACCGCAACCTTTGGGATATCCACTTCGCGCAGGCCCGCAAGGCCGGCTTCTGGCGCGGCGCCGAACGGCTGGCCTCCGACCGTTTCGCCATCCGCGCCGTCAAGCCCTGAGCCGCCTCGCCCCGGCGCGGGGCATCCCGTCTGCGCTCCGGACGGGTTAGTCGGGAAAGTCGGGCAGCTTCTGGAAGGCGGCCTTGAGGGCGTTCGACCAGCCGTCCGAAATGGTGCGGTAATAGGGATCGTCCTCGCCGATGCGCCGCTGCATGCCGATGTGGAACCGGTCCTTTTCATAGAAGGCCAGGTCGAGCGGCAGCCCCACCGACAGGTTCGACTTCAGGGTGGAATCGAAGGACACCAGCAGCAGCTTGACGGTTTCGGCCAGGCTCATCGCCTTGTCATAGGCGCGGATGATGATCGGCTTGCCATATTTGGTCTCCCCGATCTGGAAGAAGGGCGTATCGGCGCTCGATTCGATGAAATTGCCTTCCGGATAGATCATGAACAGGCGCGGCTCGCCCCCCTTGATCTGCCCGCCCAGGATGAAGGAGGCGTTGAAGGCCTCGGCCTTCTGGCCGGCCGGAGTGGAGCCGGCGATGACCTCCTTGACCGTGTCGCCGACCAGCCGCGCCGTCTGATACATCGAGGGCGTTTCCAACAGCGTGCGGTGCCGGTCCTCCACCGCCTTGGAGCGCTCGTCGAGCAGGCTCACCACCGCCTGGGTGGTCGCCAGATTGCCGGCCGAGACCAGCACGATGACGCGCTCGCCCGGCTCTTCCCAGATATGCATCTTGCGGAAGGTGGAGATCGAATCCATGCCGGCATTGGTGCGGGTGTCCGACATGAACACCAGTCCGCTGTCGATCTTGAGGCCAACGCAATAGGTCATGGAATCGCTTCGCTTCCGGCTGCAGAGAGAGGCAGGATTACTGCTCCACCGTGATGCTGACCGCAAGCCGCTCGTCGCCCTGCCCCAGCCTTATTCCCGAGAGGGGCATGGCCTCCCGATAGTCGCGGCCGGTGGCCACGCGCACATAGCGCTTGTCCGGCGAAATACCGTTGGCGGCATCGAACCCCACCCAGCCCAGGCCCGGCACATGCACCTCCGCCCAGGCGTGGCTGGCGGCCTGCTCGCTGGTCCCGTCCATGAGCAGATAGCCGCTGACATAGCGTGCCGGCAGGCCCATGAGGCGGGCGGCGGCGATGACGACATGGCTGTGGTCCTGGCAGACGCCGGCGCCCAGGGCCAGGGCCTCTTCGGCCGAGGTCGCGACATCGGTGGCCCCGGGGGTGTAGCGGACGCGCTCGCGCACCAGATCCACCAGCCGGTGCAGCCGCTCGATCTCGCTTCCCTCCCCGATGGCGGCGGCCAGCGCGCCGACCCCTTCCCCCGCCGCGGTGAGCGGGGTCTGCTGGCAAAAGAGCCAGAGCGGCACGAAGCCCTGATGCGGGCCCAGAACGCCGCTGGTGTCGCGCGTCTCGACCTCGCCCCGGGCTTCCACCACGATGACATGGGGGGCGCCCTCGACGCTGACCAGCCGGGTTTCGTTGGAGAAATGGTCGCGGAAGCGCAGCTCCTCGCGGGCGCCATCGATATGCAGCGACCAATTGCGCACCGTCTGGGTCGGCCCGTTCGCCGGCACCAGCCGCAGGCGCTGCAAGGCATAGTGAACGGGTGCGTCGTAGTGATATTCGGTGCGATGGGCGATGCGCAGCAGCATGTCAGTAGAACCGGTAGTCCTGCGCGATCTCATCGCCGAGCCTGGTGTTCTCGATGATGAAATTGCCGAGGAATTCGTGCAGGCCCGTATCGAAGATGTCCTTGATGGAGCCCACCTTGAGCAGGGCCCGGATGCGCTCGGCCGTGGCGTGGCTGGCATGGCGCGTGCCGTAATCATTGCCGAGGAAATCGAGATGCTCGAGGATGAAGCGGTAGCAGAAGGTGAGCGAGCGTGGCATGCGCGCATTGACGATCAGATAGTCCGCGATATTGGCCGGCCGGTAATCCGCGTCATAGACCCAGCGATAGGAGCGATGCGCCGAAACCGAGCGCAGGATCGATTCCCACTGATAATTGTCGAGGCTGGAGCCGACCCAGGACACCGAGGGCAGCAGCACGTAATATTTGACGTCGAGGATGCGGGCGGTGTTGTCGGCGCGCTCGATATAGGTGCCGAGCTGGGCGAAATCGAAGATCTCGTTGCGCAGCATGGTGCCGTAGAAGGCGCCCCGGATCAGCGCCGTCTCGCGCTTGATGGCATCGAGCACCCCCGGCAGGTCGCGGGCGTCGATGGGCTTTTCCACGAGGCGCTTGAGCGCCATCCAGGCTTCGTTGATGCTCTCCCAGGTTTCGCGGCTGAGCGCGGTGCGCACCATGCGGGCATTCATGCGCGCCGTCTCGATGGCGGCCATGGCGCTCGAGGGATTGCTGGCGTCGCGCAAGAGGAAGTCGGCGACGTTCGCCGCCGAATAATCCTGATATCGTTGGGAAAAGGCGACGTCCGAGCCGGCGCTGGTCAGCACCGACTGCCATTCCTCCGCGGCGCTTTGCGTGCGGGTCAGGGCCATGCGCAGGCCCGCATCGACCAGCCGGGCCATGTTTTCCGCCCGCTCGATATAGCGGCTCATCCAGTAAAGGCCGTTGGCGGTGCGCCCGAGCAGCATCAGCAGTCTCCCTCGCCCGCTTCAGTCATCGAGCACCCATGTGTCCTTGGTGCCCCCGCCCTGCGAGGAATTGACCACCAGCGAGCCCTCCTTGAGCGCCACGCGGGTGAGGCCTCCCGGCACGATGCGGATGCGGTCCGAAACCAGCACGAAGGGCCGCAGGTCGACATGGCGCGGCGCCAGCCCCTTTTCGGTCAGGATCGGGCAGGTCGAGAGCGACAGGGTCGGCTGGGCGATATAGTTGGCGGGCCGGGCGGCGAGCTTTTCGGCAAAGGCCTCGCGCTCCTTGCGGGAAGCGGCCGGCCCCACCAGCATGCCATAGCCCCCCGAGCCATGGACCTCTTTCACCACCAGCTCGGAAAGGTGCTCCTGCACATATTTGAGGCTGTCCGGCTCCGAGCAGCGCCAGGTTGGGATATTGCCCAGGATCGGCTTGCTGCCCGTATAGAATTCGATGATCTCGGGCATGTAGGAATAGATCGCCTTGTCGTCGGCGATGCCGGTGCCCGGCGCATTGGCGATGGTGATGTTGCCGGCGCGATAGACATCCATGATGCCCGGAACGCCCAGCGCCGAATCCGGCCGGAAGGTGAGCGGATCGAGATAGGCGTCGTCGACGCGGCGGTAGAGCACGTCGATTTGCTTGTAGCCCTCGGTGGTGCGCATGGCGACATGGCCGTCGACGACGCGCAAATCCTGGCCCTCGACCAGTTGCACGCCCATCTGGTCGGCCAGGAACGCATGCTCGAAATAGGCCGAGTTGAAGCTGCCCGGCGTCAGCACCGCGATGGTCGGCTTGTCCCCGGCGCCCTGCGGGCGCACGGCGGCGAGCGACTGGCGCAGCAATTGCGGATAGTTCTCGACGGGGCGGACCTTGATGCGCTGGAACAGCTCGGGAAAGAGCTGCATCATCGTCTCGCGGTTCTCCAGCATGTAGGAGACGCCCGAGGGCGTGCGCGCATTGTCCTCGAGCACGTAGAACTCGTTCTCGCTGATGCGCACGATGTCGACGCCGATGATGTGGGTATAGACCCCCGCCGGCGGGCGCACCCCGATCATTTCGGGCAGGAAGGCGTCGTTGCCGGCGATCAGCTCGCGCGGAATGCGCCCAGCGCGCAGGATTTCCTGGCGGTGGTATATGTCGTCGAGAAAGGCGTTGAGCGCCTGCACCCGCTGCTCAATGCCCTGGGTCAGGCGCCGCCATTCCGAACCGGAGATGATGCGCGGGATGATATCGAAGGGAATGAGCCGTTCGGAGGCTTCCTGTTCGCCATAGACGGCGAAGGTGATGCCGGTCTTGCGGAAGACGCGCTCGGCATCGCGCATCTTCTCGGTCAATCTGGCCGGATCCTGTTCCGTCAGCCAGCTATCGTAAGCCGAATATGGTTTTCGAAGACCGGAAACCTCCGGCAGCATCTCATCGAATGCAACCAATCGCGCACCCCCAATATCGTCATCTCAAATGACGGAAGAAGAAAAATCAAGCGCAATCCGCAATTTAGGGATCGGTGTTTTCATCTTGCCCAATTGAAAGGCAGGCTGCTCATGACGCGGGCATATCTTGCCCCGGCCCCGCGCCGCCCCGCTCTTCGAGGCGAAGCGGGGGAGGGCAGTGGAGCGCACTCTCCCCTTGCAGGCGAAAACGTATATGATAGCGTATATTGAGAATCGGCCCCGCAGAGGCTGCGTCCGGGCATAGTGGCGAACAGGCGATAAATGTCTGCCTTGCAGGCAAGAACCATTGTCCAGCTCGGGCTCTATACGCTGATGTTCAGCGTATGGGGGTCGAGCTTTTTCTTCACGGCCCTGGCGCTGCGCGGCTTCAACGTCATGAGCCTTGCCGCCTTGCGCATGGCGCTGGCGGCCATCGTGCTGGGCGGCGTCGTCTTGCTCTATCGGCTGCCATTCCCCAGGGATCCGAAAATCTGGATGCACGCCTTCATCCTGGGGCTCTTCAATATCGGCGTGCCCTATCTCCTCCTGATCTGGGCCCAATTGCATGTGCGCTCCTCGGCCGCCTCGGTGCTCTCGGCGACCACGCCGCTTTTCGTCTTCGTGTTTTCCTGGCTGATCGTGCGCACGGAATCCTTCGGCCTGCTGCGGGCGCTGGGGCTGGTGCTCGCCTTTGCCGGCATCGTCATCCTCAACGGGCTGGACCAGGGGCCGGCCGCCGACGAGGGAATATGGCCGATGATGATCGTGCTCTCCTCGATCTTCTTTGCGGCGGGCAATGTCTATACGCGCCGCTTCCTCTCCTCGGTCCACCCCTTCATGGTGGCCTTCCTGCAGATCGGCATCGGCGCGCTGTGCCTGCTGCTGGCGGCGCAGGCGGCGGGGCAACTGACCATCGGCAATCCCGACCCCATCGCCCTGCTGGCCCTGGCGGAACTGGCCATTGCCGGCTCGGCCCTGACCTATGTGCTGTTCTTCTATTTCATCCGGCAATGGGGCTCGACGGCCACCTCGCTCAACACCTATTTCCAGCCCGTGGTCGGCCTGTCGCTGGGCATTTTCGCGCTGCACGAGCCGATCGCACCCATGGGCTGGCTGGCGCTGCTGACCATATTGTGCGGCGTCGCCCTGTTCGGCATCGGCACGGTGCGGGGAAAATCGCCGCGCATCAAGCCCGCGCCGGTGGCGCCATAGGGGGTGGGGGGCGAGGGGCCTATTTATGCGCGATATGGGCGAGCAGGGCATCGATCAGCCCATTGGCGATGACCTGCCCGCGCCCCGGCCCCAGCGCGGTGAACTCGACCTCCCCCAGGGGCGGCAATCCGCTGTTCTCGCCCAATATGGCCAGGCCATCGGGCAGCAGGCGGGGAGAATGGGCGGCAACGCCCATTCCGGCCAGCGCCGCCGCGCGAATGCCGCTCAGGCTGCCGCTGGTGCACACCAGGTGCCAGTCCCGGCCCGCCCCGTTCAGCGCCGTGATGGCGAAGGTGCGGGTGACCGAGGGCGGCGGATAGGCGATGAGGGGAACGGGGGCATTGGGGTCCAGGCTCAGCCCCGGCCGGGCGATCCAGGCCAGGTTCTCCCGCCATGCGCTCTGTCCCCGCCGGTCCCCCTGCCGGCGCTTGGCGAAGATGACGTCGAGCTTGCCGGCGTCGAAACCGTCATAAAGGGCCTGCGACAGGCCCACGGTCAGCTCGATGTCGACATCGGGATATTTGCGGCCGAAATCGTAGAGGACGTCCGAAAGCTCGAGCAGGGCGAAGTCTTCCGACATGCCCACCCGCATGCGCTGGCGGCGGGCGAGGCGGATGAAATGGCTGCCCAGGCTGTCATGGGCGCCCACCACCTGCATGGCCAGTTCCTGGGCGGCGGCGCCCTCGGCGGTGAGCGAGACATGATGCGTCGTGCGCAGGAGCAGCCGCCGCCCCAGCGCGGCCTCCAGGCGCTGGACATGCTGGCTGACCGTGGATTGCTGCAATCCCAGCCGCCGCGCAGCCTGCGAAAAGCTGCCGCATCGCGCCACTTCCAGGAAGGACCGTAACCAGCTCGGCTGCAAATCGGGAAGCGGCATGGAAATCACGATCCGTGATAAGAGAAATGCCTCCTATCATGCTTCATTCTGTATACGCGCCACAATACCCTGCCTGCAGGGAGAGCAAGGCATGCACAATCCGCTCAAGCGCTATGGAATAGATCTTTATACGCTGCTGCTGCTCGGCGCGGTCGGCCTGGCCGTGGTGCTGCCCGCTCGCGGAGCCGCGGCGCCGCTGGTTTCGGCGGTCGCCTTCTGTGCCGTCGCCCTGCTTTTCTTCCTTTACGGCGCCCGTCTCAGGCTCGAAACGGTGTGGGCGGGCTTTACCGACTGGCGCCTGCAAGGGCTGATCTTCGCCGCCACCTATCTGCTCTTTCCCCTGCTCGGGCTGGGGCTGGCGGTCCTGTTCGGCTCGACCCTGGGACCGGAGCTGACCGCCGGGCTGGTCTTTCTCAGCATCCTGCCCTCCACCGTGCAATCCTCCGTTGCCCTGACGGGCCTGGCCTATGGCGATGTCGCCGGCGCCATATGCGGCGCGACGCTTTCCAATCTCGCCGGCGTCTTCATCACGCCGGCCCTGGCCGCGCTCACGCTGGGGGCCACCAGCGGGGGATTCAGCTGGCAATCGGTGGGCAGCATCGCCATACAGATCCTGCTGCCCTTCGCGCTGGGCCTGGCCCTGCGCGGACATATCGGCGCCTGGGTGGAGCGGCACCGCCGGCTGACCCTGGTGGTCGATCGCGGCTCGATCCTGCTGATCGTCTATTCCGCCTTCGGCGCCGGCGTGGTTGCCGGCGTGTGGCAGCAGATCCCCATCGCCGCGCTGGCAGCCGTCATCGCCGTCGATGCGGTGTTGCTCGCCCTGGTCGGCCTGGCCTTGCTGGCGGCGGCACGCTGGGCGCGAATGGCCCCTCCGCAACGCACGGCCCTGCTGTTCTGCGGGGCGACCAAAAGCCTTGCCAGCGGCCTGCCCATCGCCGTGCTGCTGTTTTCGCCCCACATCGTCAGCATCGTGGTCGTGCCCCTGATGCTGTTCCACCAGATGCAATTGCTGGTTTTCGCCGCCCTCGCCCAGCGCCGCCGCACCCGCGCGGGCTGAGCAATAGTGGCGATGGGCAGCACTTCGGAGCCTGCGGCTGGTCTTTGCCCGGGGTCGTATGGTGACCGTCTAGCCGCCGCTTTTGCGGAGCGCCCGATCATCCCGCAGGCTGCCGGTGCCGCCGGAGGCCTGGACGGAGCGGGCGCCGGCGGTGATGGCGGCGGCCAGGCACGCGCGGGCATCGCCGCCATCGAGCCAGGCATCGAGAAAGCCGGCATTGAAGGCATCGCCGGCGCCGGTGGTGTCGACGACCGCCACCGGCGGGGCCGGCAGGGCAAGGGTCTGGCCGTTCATGGCCAGCAGCGCGCCCTTTCCGCCGGTCTTGAGCGCGACGATGGGGAAATGGCGATGCAGCTGGGCCAGCGCCACCTCCGGGTCGTCCTTGCCGGTGAGGGCGCAGGCCTCCTCCAGATTGGGCAGGAAGACATCGACCCCGGCGGCGCGCTCGAAGAACATCGGATCGCCGATCAGCGTGTCGTCCCAGCTCGGATCGAGCGAAACGCTGAGGCCCCTGGCCTTGGCGGCGGAAATGGCGTCGGTCATCTCATGCAGCGTGGCATATTCGGCGATATGCAGATGCGCAGCCTCCGGCGCGGCGATGGCGGCCTCGAAGCTGGTGGGCCGGGCGGGGCCGGCGCGGCGCGACAGGAAGGCCCGGTCGCCCTCCCGCACCATGACCACGGTGAGTTGCGGACCCGCATCCGCCGCACGGTCGAGAAAGCGCAGGTCGAGCCCCAGCGCGTCGAGCTCGTCCGCAAGCGCCGTGGACAGCGGATCGGTGCCGAAACGGGCCAGAAGCGCCGAAGGGCGGCCCAGCCCGGCCAGATGCGCGGCGGTGATGAGCGCGCCGCCACCCGGGGTCAGGGCAAACTCCTGCGCGAAAATCTCGCGGCCCAGCTGCGGCATGGCATCGAGGCCCCGGAACACCAGGTCGCAATAGATGCGGCCCAGGCTGAGCACGGCCCGGCGGGCGGAAACGCTCATGCCCGGCCCAGAGCTTTCTCGCTGGTGGCGTCGAAGAGATAGAAGGAACCGGGCGCCGCGCCCACGGTGACGGAACTGCCAATGGCCGGGACCACGCGGCCCGGCGCGGTGGCGACGACGAGCACGCCGCCCATGCGCACATGCACCAGGGTTTCCGCACCGAGCGGCTCCACGGCCTCCACCGGACAGGTGGCGACAAGACCGCCGCCGGTTTCGCCCACCACCAGATCGTGGGGGCGGATGCCCAGGCGCACCTTGCCCTCATGGGTAGGGAGGGCGAGGCCGGAAACGGTCGCCCCCTCGATGGCGAGGGTCCCGCCGGACAGGGTGCCGTCCAGCATGTTCATCGACGGGCTGCCGATGAAGCGGGCGGTGAAGATGTCCACCGGGTTTTCGTAGAGATCGGTCGGCGTGCCCACCTGCAGGATATTGCCGTCGCGCATGACCACGATCTTGTCGGCCATGGTCATGGCCTCGATCTGGTCATGGGTGACATAGACGATGGTGGTGCCCAGGCGCTGGTGCAGGCTCTTGATCTCCATGCGCATCTGGCTGCGCAGCTGCGCATCGAGATTGGAGAGCGGCTCGTCGAAAAGGAAGGCGACGGGGTCGCGCACCATGGCGCGGCCGATGGCGACGCGCTGGCGTTGGCCGCCCGAAAGCGCCGCGGGGCGGCGGTCGAGCAGCGCTTCGAGGCCCAGTATGCGCGCGGTCTCGGCGATGCGCTTCTGCTTTTCTTCCCTCGGCAGCCTGGCGGTATAAAGCCCGAAGCCGATATTCTGGCCCACGGTCATATGCGGATAGATGGCGTAGTTCTGGAACACCATGGCGATGTTGCGCTGCTTGGGCTCGCGCTGGTTCACCACCTCGCCGCCGATGAGCAGCTTGCCATCGGTGATGTCCTCGAGCCCGGCGATCATGCGCAGGGTGGTGGACTTGCCGCAGCCGGAGGGGCCGACGAACACCACGAATTCCCCATCCTCGATGGTGAGGTCGATGCCATGCACGGCGCGGGTGGCGCCATAGGCCTTGACCAGCCCCTGCAATTCGATCTTGGCCATCAGGCGGCTCCCTTCAATGCGTCGAAACGCTGTTCGAGCAGGTGCGCGGCCGCGCTCTGGCGGGCCAGCAGAGTGTCGTGGCGGGTGGCGAAGTCCGTAGCGTCCTGGCGGTAGCCGGCCAGGGCCGCGCCCAGCGGCTCGGGCGCCGGCCCGCCATAGCGGGTGCGCACGGCAACGAAATATTCGGGCGAGACCAGCTCGGCATAGGTGTTTTGGTCCAGCGTCGTCCTGCGCCCGGTGGCCTTCTCGAAGGCTTCGGCAAAGGGCGCATAGCCATCGCTGCCCAGATCGCCCCCCATGGCCACTACGGCCCTGGCGACGGCGGCGGCGATCTCGTGGCCCTCGCGGAAGGAGAGGCCCTCGCGGCGCACCAGGCTATCGGCCAGTTCGGTGATGGTGATGCAGGAGCGGCTGATATTGGCCGCGACCCGCGCCGGATCGATGCGGATCTGTGCAACGAGAGCGGCCAGCAGGTCGAGCACGCGACAGGCGCTGTCGAAGGCCTGGTAGCCCATGGCCTGGGTCTCGCCCTCGCTGTCGTTCATGTCGGTGAAGGGTGTGTTGTGCATCACCCCCAGCATGGCCTGGGCGCGGCCCCAGGTCTGGCTGGCCAGATGCCGCAAATGCTCGATGGGCACCGGATTGCGCTTCTGCGGCATGATCGAGGAGATTTGTACGAGGCTGTTGGGCACGTAGATCTGCCCCACCTCGAAGCTGGTCCAGACCTGGAAATCCTGGATCGGGCGCCCAAGATGGAGGAACATCAGCCCCAGCGCCGAATAGGTCGCGGTGATGTAGTCGACACCGGCGATGCAGGAATAGGAATTCTGCAGGGGCGCGGCAAAGCCGAGCAGTTCGGCGACGCGGGCCCGGTCGATGGGAAAGCCCGAGGTGGTGATCGCCGCCGCGCCCATGGGCGAGCGGTCGACGATGCCATAGGCCTCGAACAGCCGCTCGATATCGCGGCCGACGAATTCGATGATCGCCGAGAGGTAATGACCGAAGGTGGTGGGCTGCGCCGGCTGGCCATGGGTATAGGCGACGATCAGCGTCGCCTTCTCTCGGCTTGCGGCGTCGATCAGCGCGCTGTGCAGCGCCAGCGCCTTGTCGAGAAGGACGTTGAGCCGCTCGCGCAGCCCCAGCTTGAACAGGGTATGGTCGATATCGTTGCGGGAGCGCGCCGTATGCAGCCGCCCGCCCAGATCGGGGCCGAGCCGGCTCTTGAGCTCCGTTTCGATGAGGAAGAAGAAGTCTTCCACCTCCCCAGTATAGACCAGCTTGGCCGGATCGACCTCGGCATGGATGGTGTCGAGCGCCCGGGCGATGTCCCGGGCCTGCTCGGCCGAAAGGATGCCGGTCTCGGCCAGCATCACCAGATGGGCGCGGTCCACGGCGCGGAAGCCGGCGGCGTGATGGTCCTTGGCGCCGTCGAACAGCGGCCCGAGCACGGTGCGCTTGTAGATCGGGTCGGGAAAGACCGAATGATCGGAAAGGCGGGGGTCGGTCATGGTTTAACCCTTGAGGCCGGCCAGCATGACGCCGCGCACGATGAAGCGCTGCAAGGCCAGGAAGACGAGAAGCGTGGGAATGGTGCCGATGGCGGCGCCGGTCATGATGAGCTCCCACTGGATGGAGGCTTCCGCCGAAAAGCTCGATATGCCGACAGGCAGCGTATAGAGCTCCTTGGAGGTGGTGACGATCAGCGGCCAGAAGAAGGCGGTCCAGTTGCCCAGGAACGTGAAGATGGCCAGCGCCGAAATCGCCGGCACCACCATGGGCATGGCGATCTTCCACCAGATGGTGAATTCGTTGAGCCCGTCCACCCGCGCCGCTTCCAGGAAATCGTTGGGCACGCCCTCGAAGAACTGCTTCATCAGGAAGGTGCCGAAGGCGGTCATCATGCCGGGGAACATGATGCCCCAATAGGAATTGATCCAGCCCAGCTGGCTGCTCATCAGATACCAGGGGATCACCAGCATTTCGGTGGGGATCATCAGCGTGGAGAGGATGGCCAGGAAAATGAAATAGCGCCCGCGGAACTGGAACTTGGCCAGCGTGTAACCGACAAGGCTGTCGAAGAAGACGTTGGAAAGGGTGACCGTCAGCGCCACGAAGGTGGAATTGAAGAACCAGCGCATGAAGCGCCCGTCGCTCAGCACCTTGACATAGTTGTCCAGCGTCGGCGCGGCGGGGATGAGCCGCAGATCATAGACCTGCCCCGAAGTCTTGAGCGAGGTCGAGAACATATAGAGCAGCGGGGTCACCATGATGAGCCCGCCGATGAACAGCAGCGTCCAGGCGATGATGCGGCCGGGGCGGATATTGCGGCTGTTGGCCGCCAGCTCGGTGGACGAAGCGGGATTGGCGGTCATTTCTTTTCCCTCAGCAGATAGAGCTGGAGCAGCGAGACGATGAGCAGGATGGTGAACAGCACCACGGTCTGCGCGGCGGCATAGCCCATCTGATAGGAGGAAAAGGCGGTCTGGTAGATCATGAGCACCAGCGGCTTGGTCGAATTGAGCGGCCCGCCCGGATCATTGGTGGTCATGTTATAGACCTGGTCGAAAATCCTCAAAAAGCCGATGGAGGAGAAGACGACCAGGAAGATGGTGGTGGGCTTGAGCAGCGGGATGGTGATCTTGCGCAATATGGCCCATTCCCCCAGCCCGTCGATGCGCGCCGCCTCGTAGAAGGTGGTGGGAATGGCGCGCAGCCCGGCCATGAAGATGATGATCTGGAAGCCCAGCCCGGCCCAGATGGCGGGCACCAGAATGGCGAACAGCGCCTGGTCGACCGAGCGCAGGAAAGGCTGCTGGGCGATGCCCAGCGTGCTCAACAGCCCGTTGATGACGCCGATGGGGACCGGCTGGTAGAACCAGCGCCACACCCAGCCCATGGCCGCCGCCGTGGTGAGGAAGGGCAGGAAATAGAGCGCCCGGATGAAGCCGTGCAGGAACCGGACGCGGTCGAGATAGAAGGCGATGACGAAGGAGATGAGCAGGCTGACCGGTGTGCCAACCAGAAGGTAGAGGAAGGTGTTGTTGAACACTTTCCAGAACAGGGGATCGGCGAACATCTTCTGGTAATTGGCCAGCCCGATGAACTTGGCCGGGCGCAGCAGGTCCCAGTTGGTCAGCGACAGCCAGAAGGCCTGGAAGGTCGGATAGAAGCGGATGCCGGTATAGAAGATGATGGGAAGGGCCAGGAACGCCCAGGCCCAGATGACCCGCTTGGTGCCGATGTTGAGCCGATCCCAGAAGCGGACCGGACCGGTGGTGGGAAGTGTGCTCGCCGACGCCATGCGCGCTCCTCGCGGATAGGAGCCGGCGGCGGACGCACCGCCGCCGGCCATGTCGTTAGACTAGGCCTACTCGCGGCCCGCGTCGATGATCGCCTGCTCGGCCCCGGCGGCCTGCTTGATCGAATCCTCGATCGACTGGCCTTCGAGCAGCACGCGGTTGACCATGTCGATGGCGACCTGGCGCTGGCCGGCTTCGTCATAGAAGCGCGTGGTGTGGGCGTATTCGAGACCCTTGAGGAAGGGCGCCAGCACCGGATCGGCCAGGTTCTTCTCGGTCAGGGCCACGTCGCGGCGGGCCGGCAGCTCGCCGACGGTTTCGAGCCAGACCTGCATCGCCTCGGGCGAGGAGATATAGGCCAGGAACTTCTGCGCTGCCTCAAGCTCTTCGCCCTGGGCGGTGGCGCCGATGGCATTGGCGAAATAGCTCGAATAGTTCGAGCGCATGCCGTTGGCGTCGGCCGGCAGCTCCACCACGCCCCATTCGAAGGGGTTGGAGGCGAAGGCGCCGAGGCGGAAGGTGCCGTCGATGGTCATGGCCGCCATGCCGGCGCGGAAGGCAGCCTGGCCTTCGTCCATGAAGCCGACCAGGCCCACTTTATGCTCGGTCTGCAGGTCGGTGTAGAACTTCAGGGCGGCGGCGCCGGCTTCGCTGTCATAGGCGACATTGCCGTCGGCGTCATAGGGTTCGCCGCCATTCTGGCGGACCAGCACTTCGCGCCACCAGTGGTGATCCTGGCCGGCCATGTCCATGGTGATGCCGGCCGAGGTGATGTTGCCCGAGCCGTCGCGCTTGACGGTGGCTTCGGCCGCCGCCAGCAGTTCCTCGAGATTGTCGGGGGGCTGCAGGCCGGCTTCCTCGAAGATGGCCTTGTTGTAGAACAGGGCCAGCGAGCGCACCGCGGTGGGCAGGCCGTAATAATCGTCGCCCCGCTTCATCGCCGAAACGATGGGGAAGAAGTCCGATTCGATCTCGGCATGCGGGAACACGGCCGGGTCGAGCGGCTGGATCAGACCACCGGAGACGAACTGGTCGAGCCAGCCATAGAACAGCTGCACGACGTCGGGACCCTGGCCGGCCACCTTGGCGGCGACGACGCGGGTCTGGTAGTCCGCATAGGGGAAGGTCGTTTGCTTGACGGTAATGTCGGGGTTGGCCGCCTCGAAATTGGCGATCAGCTTGTCCATCGCCTGAACGCGGCTGTCGAAGACATACTGCCAGTATTCAATTTCCACGGCCTGGGCGGAGCCCAGCGCCAGGAAGCTGATACCGGCTGCAAGCCCGGCCATTTTTGCCTTGGTGAACATCAGAATATCCTCCGTATGACCGCCGGTCGTGCCGGCAGCCTCTCTGGTGCGAGAATGGCGCAATGCCGCCAATCCGGGCTCAGCGTCCGCCAAGTGCCCCGTGCTTGTCAATAAAATAAGCTACTTGAGTTATTGTGGTCGAGGATTAGTCTGGCCGCGTGAAAAGACGGGATGAGAAAGACCGGCAAGCGTGATTAGCCGCGGCAAGAAGAACCTGCGCCAGCGTGTCGCCATCGGGTCCAATCCCGAGCGCAACCGCGCGCATAACCGCCGCGTGGTGCTCGAAGCCATTCGCCTCAGCGAGCATCTGGGACGCACCGAAATCGCCCGCCGCGCCCGGCTCACGCCGCAGGCGGTGGCCAATATCGTCGATGATCTGCTCGAGGAGGGGCTGCTGATCCAGCGCGGCCGCCTGCGCTCGGGGCGCGGCCAGCCGCCCATCCAGTTCGCCCTCAATCCCGACGGCCCGATGACCGCCGGGGTGGAAATCGCCGCCGACCACATGGTGACCCTGATGGTGGACCTGGCCGGCACCGTGCGTGAGCAATCCATCGTGCAGCTCACAACGCCGGGCCCCGACGTGGTGCCGGCGCTGGTGGCGCGGGAGGTGGAGCGGCTGGCCAGCGGCAAATTGCTGGGCGTGGGCGTGGTCATGCCCGGCCCCTTCGAGGTCGAGGGCATGAGCTCGGTCGGCCCCGCCACCCTGCCGGGCTGGGCGGGCGTCGACCCCGGCGCGCTCTTCACCCAGGCCACCGGGCAATATGTGGTGGTGGAGAACGACGCCACGGCGGCCGTTGTCGGCGAACGGCTTTACGGCGCCGGACGGCAATTGGGCAGCTTCTGCTATCTCTATTTCGGCGTCGGGCTCGGCCTGGGCGTCATCCAGGAGGGGCGGCCCCTGCGTGGCGCTTTCGGCAATGCCGGCGAAATCGGCCATGTGGGGCTGGTGCCGCGCAACCGCGCCGGCCATTACGGCCCCGCCGGGGCGCTGGAGCGCTTCGTTTCGGTCTTTGCCCTGCGCGAGCGCCTCGCCAGGGCCGGCCGCGCTGTCGCCACCGCCGACGATATCCAGCGCCTGCATGACGCGGGGGATGCCACCCTGGCGGAATGGATCGCCATGGCCGCCGACTATCTGGCGCCCACCGTGGCCATGCTGGAAAACATCTTCGACCCCGAAACCGTGATCTTCGGCGGCGGCCTGCCCGATTCCGTGTTCGAAGCGGTGATCGCCGCGCTCGATCCGCTGCCCGTTTCGGTGGCCACCCGCCGCCAGCGCTCGCTGCCGCGCGTCCTGCGCGGGCAGAGCGGCCGGCTGACCGCCGCCCTGGGCGCGGCGGCCCTGCCCCTGCTCGATACCGTTTCCCCCCACCTCAGCGTCGCCGACCCCATCGGCTGACGCGGCAACACAGTCTGGATGGTCCCATGCTTGCTGATCGAGAACGCCTGCATCGCGCCGCGGCCGAGCCTCATCTGGTCGCGCTCTACCGGGCCCTGAGCCGGCTGCGCTCCAGCCTCACGGTGATGAATACCGGCGCCCATCCCGATGACGAGCAGAACGGCATGCTCGCCACGCTGCGCCATGAAATGGGCATGCGGATCATCGTCGCCTGCTCGACGCGCGGCGAGGGCGGCCAGAACACGCTTGGCCCCGAGCGCGGCGCCGCGCTGGGCGTGTTGCGCTCGCGCGAAATGGAAGAGGCGGCGCGCATCATCGACGCCGACATCGCCTGGCTCGGCCATGGGCCGGACGATTCCGTGCATGATTTCGGCTTTTCCAAATCCGGCAAGGATACGCTGGCGCGCTGGGGCGAGGACCGCACCATCGAGCGGCTGGTGCGCGCCTATCGCCAGTTCCGCCCCGATATCGTCATTCCCACCTTTCTCGACGTGCCCGGCCAGCATGGCCATCACCGCGCCATGACCGAGGCCGCCCAGCGCGCTTTGGCGCTGGCCGCCGATCCCGCGGCCTGGCCCGAGCACGTCCAGGAGGGGCTCGCCCCCTGGCGGGTGAGCAAATTCTACCTGCCGGCCTGGTCGGGCGGCGGCGACACCTATGACGACGAAGTGCCCCCGCCACCCGTCACCACCGCCATCACCGCCCGGGCCAATGATTTCGCCACCGGCCTGCCCTATGACCGGCTGGGCGAGGTCTCCCGCGCCTTCCACGCCAGCCAGAACATGGGCCATTGGCGCCATCCCGGCATAAGCGAATGGGTGCTGCATCTGGTCGGCGGCGCAGCCGAAGCCGATATTTCCGAAGGCCTGCCCAAAACCCTGGCCGATCTGGGCGGCCCCGCCGAACTGGCCGATGCCGATGCGGCCATCGCCAAGGCGCTCGCCGCCTTTCCCGCGAGAGAGCTCGTTCTGGAGGCCCTCATGCAAGCCAGAAGGGCCTTGCGCGCCGCCTTGCCCCGGCTCGATGCAAAGGATCGCGCGGCCCATGGGCACCGGATCACGCGCAAATTGCAGGAAATCGACGCGGCCATGGCGCTTGCCGCCGGCATCGGCGTCATGGCCAGCGTCTCCGCGCCCGACGTGGCCCCGGTCGGCAGCATCGATCTCGTCCTTGAAACCGACAAGGGCATGGCCGAAAGCCTCACGGCGACGCCGCGCCTCGGGGAATTGTTCGAGCCGGTCGCGCCGCAGGCCTGCATGGGGCCGCGCCTGGTGGTGCCGCTTGTTGCGAAGGCCACGGCGCCCGTCACCAATCCCTTTGCCCCCGATTGGCTGAGCCTGGGCGGCAATGGCGGCGTCTCCGTGCATATCGAAGCCAAAGTGAAGGGTGAAACGCTCTCCTTCTGCGTGGACACCGAAGAGCCGGTGCAGATCGCGCCGGCCCATAGCCTCTCCCTCTCGCCCGACGTGGTGATCCTGACCCTGCCGGCCGAGGGGCGGCGGGCCGTAGCCATCAAGCCGATGACGCCGGGAACCCGGATCGAGGGTGTGCCGGGCCTTGGCGTGGCGATGACCGGGGAGGGGGCCGAGCTCGCCCCCGAGCCGGGCCTTGCGGCAGGGCATTACCGCCTGCCGCTGCGCGTCGACGGCGAGGAAGCCTATGCACGCACCCCGATCGCCTATCCCCATATCGGCCGCACCCGCTTCGTGCGCAAGCTGGCGCTGGACGTGCTGGCGCTGGAGCTGAAGCTGCCCGCAACCCGTGTCGGCTATATCGGGGGCGGCAGCGACAATGTCGCGCTCTGGCTCGAGCGGATGGGAGCCGATCCGGTCATTCTCGACGCCGAGACCCTGGCCGGCGATCTGTCCGGGCTCGATACCATCGTGGTCGGCATCTTCGCCTATGGCACGCGGCCCGATCTGGCGCTGGCCAATCCGCGCCTGCACCGCTGGGTCGAGGGCGGCGGGCATCTGGTGACGCTTTATCATCGCCCCATCGACAAGTGGAACGCCGAAACCACCCCGCCGCGCCCGATCACCATCGGCACGCCCTCCCTGCGCTGGCGCGTCACCGATCCGGCGGCGCCGGTGAGCCTGCTGGTTCCCGGCCACAAGCTGCTGATCGGGCCCAATCGCATCGAGGCGGACGACTTTGCTGGCTGGGACAAGGAGCGGGGCCTCTATTTCGCCTCCGCCTGGGATAAGGCCTATGAGCCCCTGTTGGCCATGAACGACGCCGGCGAGGCGCCCCTCGAGGGCGCGCTGCTCTCCGCGCCTATCGGCAAGGGCCGCCATACCCATACCAGCCTCGTGCTGCACCATCAGCTCGACCGGCTGGTTCCCGGCGCCTTCCGCCTGATGGCGAATCTGCTGCAATCCGCCTGAGGCGAGAAGACGAGCCTGATCGAGGCGGCCTGACCCCGAGGGGCGGGCCGCCCATTATCATTTTTTCCCTGAATTTTCCCGTGGTTTGGGGCTCCCGACCGGGGCTGCATCGCCCTGCCAGAGGGGCCCTCCATTCCACTCCTTGACACATACCGGCTGTATAGTTAGTTGATAGGATATGTATCGAAGGGGGTTCCTATGCTGGATCTGCTGAGCGGAGTGCGTGTCGTCAGCCTTAACCACTTCCTGCTGGGGCCGGTGGGGGCGCAGTATCTGGCCGATATGGGCGCCGACGTCATCGCGGTGGAGCCGCTCGATGGCGCTTTCCAGCGCAGCTGGGGTGGGGCCAATAAGCGCGTGGACGGTCAGTCCATGCTGTTCCTGGCCGGCAACCGCAACAAGAAGAGCCTGGCGCTGGACATGAAGAGCCCCGGCGGGCAGGCGGTCATGGAGCGGCTGATCGCCCGCGCCGACGTCCTGGCCGAGAATTTCCGCCCCGGCGTCATGCAGCGCCTGGGCCTAGGCAGCGACGACCTGCTCAAGCGTTATCCGGGCCTCATCTATGCGGCCGCCTCCGGCTTCGGCGCCGACGGTCCCTATGCCGACCGCCCGGGGCAGGACCTCCTGATCCAGGCCATGTCTGGCCTTGCCCGGATCACCGGTTCGGCCGAAGGCGCGCGCCCGGTTGGGGTGTCGGCCGCCGACCACCATGGCGCGGCGCTCTTCGCCCTGGGGATCGCCGGTGCGCTTGTGCGGCGCCAGCGCACCGGCAAGGGCGGGCGGGTGGATGTGAGCCTGCTCTCGGCCGCCATCGACCTGCAGGTGGAATCCTTCACCTGCTATATGAATGGCGAGCAGCCCGACGCTGTCCACCAGCCGCGCAATATCGGCGGATGGTATTTCGCCGCCCCCTACGGCATCTACGCCACCAGCGACGGCGAACTGGCCATTTCCCTGGGTGATATTGCCCTTCTGGCGCGCGCCATCGAGCGGCCCCGGCTCAACGATTTCGACAAGGACGCCCAATATAACCGCCGCGAGGAGGTCGCCGCCATCGTCGCCGAGGCGCTGGCCGCCCAGCCCACCGCCCATTGGCTGCCGCGCCTATCGGCCGAAGGGGTCTGGCACGCGGTGGTCAACGATTATGCCGACGTGCTGGCCGACCCGCAGGTGCGCCACAATGGCAGCTTCGTGCAGGTCACCGGCGCCACCGGCAGCCCCATCCACCTCGTCAACCACCCGATCCGCTATGACGGCGCCGCCGCCGAGGTGGCCATGCCACCCCAGCCCCTAGGCGCCCAGACACGGGAAATCCTGCGCTCGCTCGATTACTCGGATGCCGAGATTTCAGACCTGATCGCGGCGCGCGCCGTGGGGGCTGCGCAGAACTGAAGCCCACTGGACATCGGGGAGGAATTCTTGAGCGACAAAACCCTCGCGCATCCGCGCTATGACGCCTGCCGCACCACCATGGCCGCGGTGAATGGGTGGGCCACCCGGCTCGCCGGCCTGCTGCTGGGCGGCATGGTGGCGGCCATTGCCGTCTCCGTGTCGGTGCGCCTGCTCTACAGCCATACCGGCATTCGCCTTTCCGCCCCCTGGGCAGAGGAAGTGGCGCGCTATCTGATGGTGGCCAGCGTCTTTCTCGGCGGCGCCGTCGCCGCTTTCCAGAAGCGGCTGATCGGGGTTGACGCCTTCGTCTCCATGATGCCCGAAAAGCTGGCCCGCTGGATGCGGGCCGTGGCGCATCTGCTCACCCTGGGCCTGGCCCTGCTCATCGTCTGGCAGGCGGCGGCGCTGGTCGAGTTCGGCCTGCGCCAATGGTCCCCGGTCATGCGCATGCCCATGGCCCTCGTCTATGCCTGGGTGCTGCTGGGGGCGACGCTGATGGCCGCCAACACGCTGCTGCACACCATCGGCGAGATCATCGGCGCCGAAGAGCCCCATGACCTCGAAATCGATGAAGACGCCGCCGAAATCCTCGCCCAGGGAGGGGCCAAATCATGATCGCCGCGCTCTCGATTTCCTTCCTGGCCATCATGTTCATCGGCGCCCCCATCATGGTGGCGCTGGCGCTCTCGGCCGTGCTGGCGCTGCAAAGCAGCGGCAAGCCGCTGATGATCGTGCTGCAGACCGCCTTCCAGTCGCTGGATTCGTTCAGCCTCATGGCCATCCCCTTCTTCGTGCTGGCCGGCAATCTCATGCAGTCGGGCGGCATCGCCCGGCGCCTGGTGGGATTGGCCAATGCCTTTGTCGGCTGGATCCGGGGTGGGCTGGGCGCGGTGGCCGTCATCACCTCCATGATGTTCTCCACGGTTTGCGGCTCCTCTTCGGCCACCACAGCCGCCATCGGTTCCACCCTCATCCCCGCCATGCAGCGCAAGGGCTATCCCAAGGCTTTCGCCGCGGCGACCGCGGCGGCTTCGGGCGAGCTGGGCGCCATCATCCCGCCCTCCATTCCCATGGTGGTCTATGGCCTGGCGGCCAATGTCTCGGTGGCGTCCCTGTTCATCGCCGGCATCCTGCCCGGCCTGCTCATCACCCTGACCCTCGTCATTACCGTCTGCGTCGTCGCCCGCATCAAGGGCTTCGACGAAGTCACCCCCATCAATATGCGCGACTGGCTCAAGGGCATCTGGAGCGCCTTCCGCGAGTCCATCCTGGCCCTGCTGATGCCCGTCATCATCCTGGGCGGCATCTATGGCGGCTTCTTCACCCCCACCGAGGCGTCCTGCGTGGCTGTGCTCTACGGGCTGGTGGTGGGCATGTTCATCTACAGGGAAGTGGCGTTCAGGGACCTGCTGGCCATTCTGGGCCGCTCGGCGGTCATGTCCGCGATCATCATGCTGATCGTCGCCTTCGCCGCCGTGTTCGCCTATCTGCTCACCATCAACCAGGTGCCCCAGCAGGTGGCGATCCTGCTCGGCAAGATCACCGACAATCCGCTGGTCTTCCTGCTGCTGGTCAACCTGCTGCTGTTCTTCATCGGCATGTTCGTCGAGGCGCTCGCCGCCATCCTCATCCTGGCGCCGATCCTGGCCCCGGTGGCGATCTCCTTCGGCATCGATCCCATCCATTTCGGCATGGTGATTATCGTCAATCTCGCCATCGGCATGGTTACGCCGCCGGTCGGGGTCAATCTGTTCGTGGTCTGCCAGATCGCCAATCTCAAGCTCGAACAGCTCATCCGCCCGTTGCTGGTCTTCCTGGGGGTCCTGGTGATCGATGTCGCCATCATCAGCTACGTCCCCGCCCTGAGCACGGTCCTACTCGGTTATTGAACATTCGGAGGAAAATGAAATCCATGAATATGCTCGGTAAAATCACGGCGGTCGCCGCCGGCGTCCTGATGATGATGTCTTCCGCCCAGGCGCTGGACATGAATCTGGGCCATACGCTGACGCCCGACAGCCCCTTCCATATCGGCGCGCAGAAATTCGCCGACCTGCTCAAGGAGCGGTCCAATGGCGAGATCAACATCACGGTCTTCCCCCATTCCCAGCTCGGGGGCGAGCTGACCATGATCCAGGGCGCGCAGATGGGCACCGAGGACGTCTTCGTCACCGGCCAGTCCACGCTCACCAATACGGCGCGCGAATTCCTGATCTTCGACATTCCCTATCTCTTCGACAGCGTCGAGCAGGCCAACGACATCCTCAACGGCCCGGTGGGTGACAAATTCCTCGACGTGCTGCCCAATTACGGCCTGGTCGGGCTGGGCTGGTTCTCCTCGATGGAGCGCAATGTCTTCGCCTCCCGCGCCATCGAAAGCGCCGAGGATTTCAACGGCATGAAGCTGCGCGTCATCCAGTCGCCGGGCTATGTGGAAAGCTACAACGCGCTGGGCGCCCAGGCGACGCCCATGGCCTATGCCGACCTCTATCTCGCGCTCCAGCAGCACGTGATCGACGGCGCCGATACCTCGCCGGACCAGTTCGTATCCGACAAGTTCATCGAGGTCTCCAAGTTCTACAATGTCACCCGCGTGCACTACATGCCGGCGCTGCTCATCATGTCCAAGGCGCGCTGGGATTCCTTCTCGCCCGAGGAGCAGGAAATGGTGCAGGGCGCGGCCGACGACGCCATGGCCCATGCCCAGGCCTACTACCGGGAAGTCTATGACAAGGCGATGGGAGAAATGGCTGCGGCCGGCGTCACCATCGTGCATACCGACGTGACCTCGCTGGTCGAGGCGACCGCCCCGGTGGCCCGGCAACTGATCGACCAGATCCCCAATGGCCAGGATTTCTACGACGCCGTGATGGCGGCCAGGAACTGATCCAGGGGTGATCCTTCCGGCATGGAGCGGTATCGTCCGCTCCATGCCCCTTCGCGGAGACAGCCATGACCCAGCCTCTGGTGCGCGCCGAACAGCATGGCGCCATTCGCCTTCTCACCATCGAGCGTGCCGAAAAGCACAATGCGCTCAACCCCGAGGTCATCGCCGGGCTCGACACGGCCCTTGCCCAGGCCATGGCCGACGAGGCGACGCGCGTCGTGGTCCTGGCCGGCGGCGGCGAGCGGGCCTTCGTCGCGGGCATGGATGTCGAAGCCATTGCCGGGGCCGGCGCGCTGGAGGCCTATCGGGCCATGCGCGTGGGCCAGGATTTCTTCGCCTCCATCGCGCGCAGCCCCAAGCCGACCATCGCCATGGTGCAGGGCTATGCGCTGGGGGGCGGATTCGAGCTGGCGCTTTCCTGCGATTTCATCGTCGCCAGCGAGCGCGCCCGCTTCGGTTTCCCCGAGATCACGCTGGCCACTTTCGCCGGCTGGGGCGGCACGCAACTGGCCATGGCCCGCATGCATCCCGCCTTTGCCCGCGAAATGCTGCTTAGCGGCAAGCACTATACCGCCGGGGAGGCGCGCCATTTCGGCTTCATCAACCGGGTGGTGCCGCATGAGGAGCTGATGAGCGAGACCCTCGCCTTTGCAGGCCTGTTCGCCGACAAGGCACCCCTCGCCCTCGAATTCGCCAAGCTGGCGACGCGCGCCGCCGCCGCCCCGCAGGAGGCCGGCATGCTGGTCGAGGCGGGGCTCTACGCGGTCAATTTCGCCCAGCCGCACGCCGAAGCCGCTTTCCGGAATTTCCTCGCTGCCCGGCAGCGCTAACCGACAGGACTCCATCATGGCCCTCATCCAGTATCTCACGCGCATCCAGTTCGAGCCGGGCGCCATCGGCCTGCTGTCGGACGAATTGCGGCTTCTGGGCGCCTCACGCCCGCTGATCGTCACCGATCGCGGCATCGTCGCCGCCGGCGTCCTCGCCACCGTGCTCGAAAAGGGCGGATTGGCCGCCGACACGGCTGTGTTCGACGAGACCCCGGAAAACCCCACCGAGGCGGCTGCCCTTGTGGCCGCTGAGCGCTTCCGCGCCGCCGGCTGCGACAGCATCGTGGCGGTGGGCGGCGGCTCGGCGCTCGATCTGGGCAAGGCGGTGGCGCTGCTGGCCACCCACCCGGGGCCGCTCGAGCAATATGCGGTCATCCTGGGCGGGCTCGACCGCATCACCGCCGACAAGCCCCCCGTGATCGCCATTCCCACCACCGCCGGCACCGGCAGCGAGGTGGGCCGGGCGGCGCTGCTGACCCTGGATGACGGGCGCAAGCTGGGCTTCATCTCGCCGCACATGATTCCCAATGTGGCGCTGTGCGATCCCGACCTGACGCTGGGTCTGCCGGCCTATCTCACCGCCGCCACCGGCATGGATGCGGTGACCCATTGCATCGAGACCTTCCTCAGCCCCCGCTACAATCCGGTGGCCGACTCCATCGCGCTGGATGGGTTGAGCCGGGCCATGCGCTGGCTGGAAGTGGCCACCAGGGACGGCGCCAACCGCCAGGCCCGGCAGGAAATGATGATGGCGGCGCTGCAGGGCGGCCTGACCTTCCAGAAGGGGCTGGGGGCGGTCCATTCCCTCTCCCATCCGCTGGGCGGCCTCAAGGCGCTCAAGCTCCATCACGGCACGCTCAATGCCGTGCTGCTGCCTGCCGTGCTGCGCTTCAATGCCCAGGGAGAGGGCGCGGGGGAGAAGTTCGCCCGCCTCAAAGAGGCCATGGGCCTTGCCGAAAGCGCCGACCTGCCGCAGGAGCTGGCCGATCTGTCGCGCCGGCTCGGCCTGCCCGCGACGCTTGGGCAGATGGGGGTGGCGCCCGATTGCTTCCCCGAAGTGGTGCGCGGGGCGGTCAAGGATCATTCCACCGCCAGCAACAGCCGCCCCATCGCAGCCGATGACTTCACTCGAATTCTCCACGAAAGTCTGTAAAAAGGGAGATGATCGAGAGGAGCGTGACGCAGCCGCATGCCGGACACCATGGACGCCGGGGCCACCGAGCCCCGCAAGAAACGCAGGGCCACCCCCAACGCGGTGCTGCGCGAGGATAGTATTCAGCGCATCACCGAGGCGGCGTTCCGGCTTTTCGTCACCCGCAGCTATGCGGCCACCACCTTGCAGCAGATCGCCGACGAAGTCGGCATGACCAAGGGGGCGATCTTCTTCTACTTCCAGAGCAAGGAGAATCTGCTGCTCCATCTTCTGGAGGTGGCCGAGCAATCCATCGTCACCTCCTTTGCGCACCAGGCCGAGGCTTCGGCCGGCTCGGCGGTCGAGCGGCTGGTGGCTTTCTTCCATCACGGCGCCCGCCAGGGTCTGGAACGCCCCTTTCAGCTCCTCTGCCTCATCCAGATTTCCATCGAGTTCAGCGGTTCGGAAACCGAGATCGGGCGGCGCGTCTCGGCCATCTATGACAAGATCTATGGCCTGCTCGCCCGCATCGTGGAGGATGGCCAGCGGGCGGGAGAACTGACCGGCGCCATCAAGCCGGTGGAGTTCGTGGCCATGGTCGTGGCCATGCATGACGGCATGATGCTCGAATGGCACCGGCGCGGCGGGCGCATCGACGGCCGGCTTCTGGTGCAGGCGGTGCGCATGACCGTGCTCAACGGCGTCCTGGCTCAGGAGCGCGGATAAAGCGTTTCGACGCGCAGCCCGGCGCGGTGACGGTCCCATTCCGCGCCGCCGATGCCGGCTTCGCGCAAGGCCTTCTTGCGCACCTTGTTGGTGGGGGTGCGGGGCAGCGCGGCAATGACCTCGATATAGCGCGGCAGCATGTAGTGAGGCAGCATTGCTGCCATGTGGCGCAGCAGGGCTTCGGGGTCGATGCGAGCGCCCGCGCGCGGCACGACGAAAAGCTTGATGTCGTCATCGCCTTCGAAGCCGGAGGCCACGCCCACCGCCGCCGCTTCGCCCACGCCCTGCATGCTCAGCGCCGCGCTCTCAATATCGATGGACGAGATATTCTCGGCCCGCCGGCGGATGCGGTCGCCCAGCCGGTCGACGTAAAAGACATTGCCCTCGGGGTCGGCATAGGCCAGATCGCCCGAATGGAACCACAGGTTCCGCCAACTGGCCAATGTCGCCTCGGGCTGGCCCAGATAGCCCAGAAGCGAAGTGAAGCTGCGTTTCGGCCGCACCAGGATTTCGCCCACCGTCCCTGCCGGCACCGGCTCGTCGGTCCGGGGATCGCAGATGGCCATCTCGTACCAGTCGGTCAATAGCCGCCCGCAGGAGCCGTCCGGGCGGGGTCCATCGCGCCGTGTCCACAGCGGATTGCCGATCTCGGTCATGCCCCACATCTCTATGCCCCTGAGGTTGAAGCGTTTCTCGAAGGCGGCGCCAATGGCGCGGGGCAGGGGGCAGCACATCATGCGGCGCAGCGCATGCGCGCCGTCCTGGGATGTTTCGGGCTGGGCGTGGATCATTTCCAGCATCGGGCCATGCGCCATGGTGAGCGTGGCCTGGTACTGGCGGATGCGGGAAAGCCAGATGCCGGGATCGAACCGCTTTTCCACCACCACCCGCGCGCCGACGCTCATGGCGGCGAAGACGCACATATATTTGCCCGCCACATGGTTGAGCGGATAGGCGCAATAGACGACATCGCCCGCATCGAGCCCGGTCATGTCCACCACCTGGGCCGCCACCATGCATAATTGCCGATGGGGCAGCAGCGCTCCCTTGGCCGGGCCCGAGGTGCCGGAGGTGAACAGCACCGCCGCCGGATCGGAGGGCAGAATGCTCCGCTCCGGCGGGGCCGCTTCCTCCTCTTCCAGGATTGGTTCCAGGTCCCGCGCCCCCGGCTTCAGCGGCGCCCGGGCGGGGCGGGCATGCACGAAGAGCGGGGAAGGCGTCGGGGCGTCCCCCAACTGGTCCAGCAGGGCCCAGTCCGCGATCAGCGCGACGGGCTGACCGGTCTCGAAGGCGTGCCGGAGCGGCAGGCCGCGCAGATCGGGATGGATGGGAAGCTCGACCCCTCCCGCCAGCAGCGTCCCCATCCAGCCCAGAAGCGCCAGCGTGCCCGCCCCCATCACGGCGACGCGCTGGCCCGGCTCCAGCCCGGATGCGACCAGCGCCCGGGCAATGGCCGCCGCCTGGCCCATGAACTGGCCATAGGTGAGCTCGGCGCCGCTGGCGGCGTCAACGAGAAAGACACGCCCGGCGCTGTCCTGCCAGCGCAGGCCGGCCACGGCGGCAACCGTTTCCCGCTCCATCCGCTGCAAATCCGTCCTCCCGCTGCGAAAGTGCCGCTCCCACCCCATTTCTATAGCGGCAGAGCGCTTTTTCCTAAAACAAGAATAGCAGATTGACAACATACCGGCTGGTTAGTAAGTTTAGATAAGGGAGGAATATGATCGGCATGGTGACACGTCTCGACGATGCGCTGAACGCGATGATCCGCCGGATCGAATGGACCGGCGCGGCGCCTCTGGCCGGCTTTCCGCATCACGCCGATCCGCTCACCGGGCACTGGACCACCAGCCCCGACGGCTTCTGGACCGGCGGCTATTGGGTGGGCGAGCTCTGGCTGGCCGATCAGGTGAAGAAGGGGCAATTTGCCGCCCAGGCCGAAGCCTGGCTCGAAAGGCTGGCCCCCCGCGCCCATTCGCGCACCGTGTTTCGCGGTTTTCTCTTTCTCTATGCCGCTGCGCTCGGCGCCGACCTGGCGGGCAGCGCCCGCGGCAGGGCGCTTGCGGTGGAAAGCGCCCGCGCGCTGGCCGCGACCTTCGATCCCCGCGCCGGCCTCATGCCGCTGGGGCGCGATGCCGAGGAAGCCCATACCGTCAGCGACACCGACACCAATATCGACGGGCTGACGGCCAGCCCCCTGCTGCTCTGGGCGGCGGGCGCGACCGGTGATGCCCGGCTTCGCCACATCGCCCTCTCCCATGCCCGCCGCAATGCCCATTATTGCGTGCTGGACGACGGCAGCGTCATCCAGTCGGCATCCTTCGATGCGCAGAGCGGAGAAATCCGCCGCCGCTTCACCCATAAGGGGCTGGCCGACGATTCGATTTGGACCCGCGCGCAGGCCTGGGCCATGCTCGGCTATACGCTCTGCGCCGGCATGGCGCGGGAAGAAGCCGATCTTCTGGCCTTGGCGATGAAGGTCTCCGATTGGTGGCTCGACCATGCGCCCCCCGATCACGTGGCCTATTGGGATTTTGCCGTGCCGCAGGACGGCAAGGGCGTCCGCGACAGCTCCGGCACGGCCATTGCCGCCGCCGCCCTGCTCAAACTTTCGCGCCTGGTTGCCGACCCGGCCCGGGCCGGGCGCTACCGCGCGCGGGCGCAGGCCATGGTCGAAGCGCTGGTCGAGCGCCATCTGGTCCTCGAGACCGACGCCGCGCACCGGCCCGTGGGCTTGTTGGCCGATGGCTGCTTCGATATGCGCAACGGCGTCGCCACGGCGAATGAGCTCATCTGGGGCAGCTATTACCTGCTCGAGTCGCTCCTGGTGCTGCGGGGCGACCTTCACGGCAAAAGCGAGATCGTTTGACCATGAGCACGCAGACCGCATTTCTGGATGGGCTGGTGGGAACCGCCGTTTCCTTCGTCAAGCAGATCGGTGAAGCCGACCTGCTCGATTTTGCCCGCGTCACCGGCGACAGCCACCCCAATCATACCGACGAGGCCTATGCCCTGGCCTCCGGGCTGGGCGGGCGCGTCGCCCAGGGCTCGCTGATGGTCGGCCTCATTGCCGGCGCTTCGACGCAATATCTCATGCAACTGGGCCGGCCGGCCGTGTCCTACGGCTATGACCGGGTGCGCTTCCTCAAGCTCGTCCATATCGGGGACCGCCTCACCATCGACTACCGCATCACCGAGGTCGACCCGGCCAAATCCAATGCCAGCGCCCAGGCGCGGATCAGCAACCAGGACGGAGACCTGGTCGCGGTCGGCATCAATATCCTGCACTTCACCTGAAGCGGGCCTATCCGGCGCAACCGTCCATTGCGGACACCATCTGAGAGGGAAAAATGATCAGACGGACGTTGAACATCTCGATCGTGGCGGCGCTCGCCGCGCTACTGGTTTCCGGGAGTGCCCTGGCGGCCGACTACAGCATCAAGCTGGGCTGGGTGACCCCCGACAGCGAGGTCGACCCCTATGCCATCGGCGCCAATGCCTTCAAGCGCCTGGTCGAGGAGCGCTCCGAGGGGCGCATCGAGGTCATCACCTATCCCAACCGCCAGCTCGGCGACGAGCGCCAGCTTCTCGAAGGGCTGCGTTTCGGCACCGTCGATGCCGGCGTCATCGTCAATGCCGTGGTCTCCCAGCTCGAACCGGCCTTCCAGATCAACGACCTGCCTTTCCTCTATGGCACCGAGGAGCAGGCCTATGCCGTGCTCGACGGCCATCCGGGCGAAATGCTGGCCGAAAAGCTCGACGCCAAGGGCGTGGTCGTTCTCGGCTATATGGAGGGCGGCTATCGCAGCATGGTCAACAATATCCGCCCCGTCGAGACGCCCCAGGACGTGGCCGGCGTCAAATATCGCGTCATGCAGAACCCGGTCTATATCGACATGTTCTCCATGCTGGGCGGCAATGCCATTCCCATGGAATGGGGCGAGACCTTCATGGCGGTGCAGCAGGGCACCATCGACGGCCTCGAAATGCCGGTGGCCCTGGCCGATGCCGCCAAATATTACGAGGTGGCCGACTATCTCTCCCTGACCAACCACACCTATTCGGTGGCCAATCTGCTGATGTCCAAGCGCAGCTTCGAACGCCTGCCCGAGGATCTGCAGCAGATCGTGCGCGAGGCAGCGGCCGAGGCCGTGGCCGAGCAGCGCGTCCGCCAGCAGGAAGTGGAAGCCGAAACGGTCAAGGACCTCGAAGCCAAGGGCATGAAGGTCAACCAGATCACCGATGTCGCCCTCTTCCGCGAAGCGGTGCGGCCCATCTATGAGAAATACCGCGACGCCATCGGCAGCGATCTGATGGACGAAGTCTTCGCCATCATCCAGTAGCGCAAACACCAAGGGGGGCATGATGCGCATCATTGCCGGCATCAGTGATGGTCTGGGGCGGCTGCTGGTGGCAGCGGTCGTCGTCATGACCTGCGTCATGCTCCTCGCCCTCGGTTTGCAGGTGCTGCTGCGCTACGTCTTTTCCATCACGCTGCCCTGGCCGGACGAGCTGGCCCTGGCCATGTTCAGCTGGTCGGTGCTGCTCATCGCGCCCCTGGGGGTGAAGGAGGGCTTCCATGCCCGCCTGGTGGTGGTGGCGGACAACCTGCCCGATCGCTTGAAGCCCGTGCAGCAGCGCGGCGTCGACCTGCTCTGCGCCATACTGGGCGTGGCGCTGGCCGTGGCGGGCAGCCGCTACGTGCTCGAATCCTCGGTCATGCGCTCGGCGGCCATCGGCTATCCCCTGGTCTGGCTCTACGCCGCCCTGCCGGTCTCGGGCGTGCTGATGGTGCTGTTCGCCCTGGAGCGCATGGTCTGGGGACCGCGCGCCAAACCGTCCGAGATGCTCGATGTCTGAGGTTTCCCTGATCCTGACCGGCGGTTTCGCGCTGCTGCTGGTGCTGGGCGTGCCCTTTGCCGTGGCCCTGGGCCTGTGCACCCTCACCGCGCTCCTGGTGGCCGACATCGACCTCATGGTCCTGCCCCAGATGATGCTGGGCGGCACCCAGTCCTTCAGCCTGCTGGCCATTCCCTTCTTCATGCTGGCCGGCGAGATCATGACCCGGGGCGGGCTGTCGCAGCGCATCATCAACGTCGCCGACGTGCTGGTGCGGCACCTGCGGGGCGGGCTCGGCCACGTCACCATCGTGGCCGCCGCCATCTTCGCGGCCATTTCCGGCTCCGCCCCGGCCACCACGGCCGCCGTGGGCTCCATCCTCATTCCCGCCATGGTCGAACGCGGCTTCTCCAAGCCCTTCGCCACCGCATTGGCCGTCAGCGCCGGCGTGCTGGGGCCCATCATCCCGCCCTCCATCGCCGCTGTCATCTGGGCGGTCATCGCCGAAACCTCGATCGCCCAGCTTTTCGTGGCCGGCGTCATTCCGGGCCTGCTGATGATCGTCGGCTTCATGGTCGTCACCTGGTGGTATGCCAAGCGCCACGACATTCCCGCCCAGCCGCGGGCGAGCTGGAGCGAAATCGCCACCGCCTTCAAGCAGGGCATCTGGGCGCTCCTCGCGCCGCTGCTGGTGCTGGGCGGCATCTATACCGGCGTCTTCACCCCCACCGAGGCTGGGGTGGTGAGCTGCTTTTACGCCATCATCGTCGGCGTCTTCATCGAGCGGCGCATTCGCCTCAGCGATCTGGGCGGCATCATCATCTCGGCGGCGCGGACGTCGGGGATGATTATGTTCATCATCGCCGCCTCGTCCGGTTTCGGCTGGCTGATCGCCCAGGAACGCCTGGCCGTCCGCGCCGCCGAATTCCTCGTCACCGGCATCAGCGAGCCCTGGATGGTGCTCATCGTGCTCAACGTGGCCATCGTCATCGCCTGCGCCGTCATGGACGAAATCGCCATCATGGTCATCCTCGGGCCGATGTTCATCGCCATCGCCCAGCGCATCGGCATGGACTCCATCCAGTTCGGCACCATCATCGTCACCAATGTCGCCATGGGCATGGCCATCCCGCCCATCGGCTATTGCCTCTTCGTCGGCATGGCCATCTCCAAGCTGTCCCTGGGCGCCATCTCCAAGGCCATCTGGCCGCTGCTCGTGGTGATGTTCATCGTGCTGGGGCTGGTGAGCTTCGTACCCGCCATATCGCTGGCGCTGCCGACCCTGCTCTATCGCTAGTCCGCCCGCAGGAACGGAAACGAAAACGGGGCCCGCCGGGGCCCCGTTTGCATTCGGCTGCCGGCGCGGGTCAGCGGCGGAAGCGGTCCTGGGCCTGGCGCAGCACCACGCCCAGCTTTTCGGCCATTTCGTCCACCTGCGCCTCGGTGATGATGAAGGGCGGGCAGAAGGCGATGACATTGCCCTGCGGGCGCAGCATCAGCTCATGCTCCATCGCCATGGCCTCAATGGTCTGGGGCACGCGCAACTCGGGCGCGAAGGGCGCCTTGCTGGCCCGGTCGGCGACGATCTCGACGCCGCAGAGCAGTCCCCGGCCGCGAATGTCGCCGACGATGTCGATGTCGCCCACTGCCTCGGTGAGGCGCTGGAGAAGCCGGTTGCCAAGGCTGTTGACGCGGCTCAGCACATCCATGTCCCGATAGCTGGCCAGCACCTCCAGCACGATGGCCGAGCCCACCGGATGGGCCGAATTGGTGAAGCCGTGGCCGAAATTGGTGCCCCCGGCATTGGCCGTGCGGATGGTGTCGTGGATGGCCGGCGCGACGGCGACCGCCGAAATGGGGAAATAGGAGGAGGAAAGGCCCTTGGCCATGCCCATCATGTCCGGCTCGATGCCGAAGGTCTGGCTGCCGAACCATTGCCCGGTCCGCCCGAAGCCGCACACCACCTCGTCGACGAGGAAGAGGATGCCATATTTGCGCAGTACGGTCTGCATGGCCGGGAAATAGCCATCGGGCGGGATGACGACGCCGCCCCCGGCATTGACCGGCTCGGCGATGAAGGCGGCGATGGTGTCCGCGCCCTCGCGCAGGATGACCTCTTCGAGCTCATTGGCGAGACGGGCGACGAATTCCGCGTCGCTCTCGCCCTCGAACTTGCCCCGATAGGGGTCGGGCGCCGAGACATGGACGATGCCTTCGAGCGGCAGGCCGAATTCACGGTGCATGTGGGGCAGGCCGGTCAGCGAGGCGGCGAAGATGGTCGAGCCGTGGAAGGCGCGGTTGCGCGCGATGATCTTGCGGCGCGACATCTGGCCCAGGGCGCGGAAATGCAGCCAGGCCAGCTTGACCATGCTTTCGATGGCTTCCGAGCCGGAGGTTGCGAAAAAGATATGCGCATCCGGGATCGGCACCAAGGCGGCAATGGCCGCCGCCGCCTCGATGGCGGCGGGCGAGGCGCGACCGCCGAAGCTGTGATAGAAGGCCAGCTTCTCATAGGCCTGCTGCGCGACGGCGGCGATGCGCTGGTTGGAAAACCCCAGCGAGGCGCACCAGAGCCCGGCCAGAACGTCCAGGTAGCGCCGCCCATTGCTGTCGGTGACATAGGCCCCGTCGCCCGCCGTCATGATGAGGGGGCCGTTGGCATCCAGCATCTGCGGGTTGGTCTGCGAGTGCAGGTGGTAGCGGATATCGTTGTCGCGGAGGGAATTCGAGAGGGCGTTCATGTCTGGTCCTTAATGCTTTCCCGGGCCGGGGAAGCTGGCCCGAAAGCTGCTGGATTCTATTTTGGACTATCCAATTTGGTATTACCAATTTCGTCAAGCCCTCCGATGCGGTTTTCATGACCGCTTTGCGTCCGGAGGCGGGAGAGCGCGGCTGGACTGGCGGTTTGCAACCACATCGAAGCGATGCTAGAGGCTCGGGAGGGAGCCTCGAGCGGAGGGGCCGGGAAAACACAGAGGCAAGATTGAGCGACAGCCAGAGGGCCTATGAGGCCATTGCCGCCGAGATTTCCACGCTGATCCAGAGCAAGTATGACATCGGCGACCGGCTGCCGGCCGAACGCGACCTGGCAGCCCGCTTCGGCGTCTCCCGCCCCACCATCCGCGAGGCGTTGCTGCGGCTCTCGCTCAGCGGCCAGGTCGAGGTGCGCAAGAACAGCGGCGTCTATGTCACCGGACGGCAGGCCAAGGTCGTTCTCTCCGAAACCGGGGCGGGGCCGTTCGAGAACCTGGATGCCCGCCTCATCATCGAGCCGGAGCTGGCGGCCATCGCCGCGGCCAATGTGTCCGACAGGTTGATCGCCCAGCTCGCCGATACGCTGGCCATCATGCGGCATGAATATGCGCTGGGAAAGGAAGCCGAGAGCGGCGACCACCGCTTTCATCTGGCCATCGCCTCGGCATCGGGCAATGCCACCCTGGTCAATATCGTGGACATGCTCTGGACCACCCAGCTCAATTCACGGATCTGGCAGGAAATCCATCGCAGCATGCCCATGCAGGCCTATTGGCAGACCTGGCTCGAGGACCATGAGAAGATCTTCGACGCCATCAAGGCCGGCAACGCCAAGGCTGCGCGCCAGGCCATGGCCCGGCACATCAAGAATATCCATGCCATCCTGCTTTCCGAATCCTCCCCGGCCCGGCGGCTCAGTCCGTCTGCGCCAGGAAAGCCTTGAATTCCGGCGTAGAGGGTTCGGAGAACAGCTGCTCGGGCGGGCCTTCCTCGATGATCCGGCCGTCATGCATGAAGATCACGCGATCGGCGACCTTGCGGGCGAAGCCCATTTCATGGGTCACCACCACCATGGCCATGCCCGACTGGGCCAGGGACGCCATCACCGCCAGCACTTCCCCGGTCAGCTGCGGGTCCAGCGCCGAGGTCACCTCGTCGAACAGCATCAGCTTGGGCTCCATCGCCAGCGAGCGGGCAATGGCGGCGCGCTGCTGCTGGCCGCCCGAGAGACGGTCGGGATAGGCGTCGAACTTGTCCAGCAGCCCCACCTTGTCCAGAACCTCGCGCGCCTTGCGCGCCATCTCCGCCCGCGGCACCTTCTTGACCAGATGCGGGGCCAGCATGATGTTCTCGCCCACCGTCATGTGGGGGAAGAGGTTATACTGCTGGAAGACGATGCCGACGTCCCGGCGCAGGGCGCGCAGCGCCTCGCCCGAATAGATCATCTCATGGCCCGCCACCTCGATGCTGCCGGCCTGGATCTGCTCGAGCCCGTTGAGGCATCGCAGCAGCGTCGACTTGCCCGAACCGCTGCGCCCGAGCAGCACCAGCACCTCTCCCGATTCCACGGTCAGGCTGATGTCGCGCAGAACGACAGTCTTGTTGTAGCTTTTGCTGATATTCTTGGCTTTAACGACCGACATTGAGGCGACTTTCTAGCTTGCGGCTGAGGACGGACAGCGGGAAGCAGATGACGAAATAGATGAGGCAGACGATGGCATAGACATTCATCGGCGCCATGGTCGCATTGTTCATCATCGCCGCTCCGCGCATGAGTTCAGTCATGCCCACGATGCTTGTGAGGGAGGTGTTCTTCACGATCTGCACGAAGAAGCCGACCGTGGGCGGGGTGGCCAGGCGGATGGCCTGGGGAAGGATGACGTGGCGGAAGCTCTGCCAGGGCGTCAGGGCCAGCGCATCGGCGGCCTCGAATTGCTGGCGCGGAACCGCTTCGATCGAGCCGCGCCAGATGTCGCCCAGGAAGGCGGAGGCGAAGAAGGTGAGGGCCAGGCCCGCCGCCACGATGGCCGGAAGCCGGAACCCGAGCAGGCTCAGCCCGAAATAGACGATGAAGAGCTGCATGAGCAGCGGCGTGTTCTGGAAGAGCTGCACATAGGCGCTGGAAACGGCGCGCAGGACGCGACTGCGCGAGACCCGCGCCATGGCGATGACGAAGCCGACCAGCCCGCCCATGCCGAAGGTGAGGAGGGACAGGTAGATCGTCCATTGCGCCGCCTCGATGAGGAAAACGGCCTCGGGGAAACCAAAAGTACGCATGCCGGCTCTCCTCTAGTTCGCCGACCGGCGGCGCCACGGCCAGGCATAGGCCGCGATGGAAACCAGGATTGCTCGCAAGAGGAAGGCGAGGCCGAAATAAAGGGCGGTCACGACGAGGTAGGTCTCGAATGTTCTGAAGGTTTCGGACTGGATGCGGCCCGCCGCCGAGGTCAGCTCCTGCACGGCGATGACCGACACGATGCTCGAGCCCAGCATTTGCAGGATGAACTGGCTGGTGAGCGCGGGGAAGACCTTGGCCAGCGCCGGCGGCAGCTTGACGCGCAGGAAGATCTGGGTCGGCGTCAGCGCCAGGCTTTCGGCGGCCTCCACCTGCGGGCGGGGAATGGCTTCGATGCCGGCGCGCACGATCTCGGTGATATAGGCGCCCAGATTGACGCTGAGCGCGATGATGGCCAGCCAGTAGGGCGCGGGGCGGATCGGCATGCCCAGAAGGGCGATGAATTGCGGAATGCCGAACGTCACCATGAAGAGCTGGGCGAGAAAGGGCGTGTTGCGGATGGTTTCGACATAGGCTGCGGCGATGGCGCGCGCGATGGCGCCGCCCTCGGTCCGCATGCGGGCGAAGACGACCCCGATGAAGAAGCCGGCGATGATGGCGACGATGGAGAGCTGGACCGTCATCAACAGGCCTGACCAGATCAGGTCGAACCGCTGGAAGACCGGACCGAACTGGAGAACGTAGTCCATGGGACACCTTTGCTGTTTCGGGATGACGCATGGAAGGTGGCGAAGCTCGCCAGCGTCTCGGTCCAGGACCGGGGCCGGGATGCCAGAAGGGGCATCTGGCATCCCCGCGAGGAGGGATGCGCCGGGGAGTGCCCCGGCGCGCCCCGATCAGTCGAGCGGCGGCATGTCGATGCCGAGCCACTCCTGGTGCAGCTGGGCCAGGTAGCCGTTGTGCCGGTTGAAGAAGATCCAGGTGTTGACCCAGTTCAGCAGGTCCAGATCGCCCTGGCGCAGCGCGATGGCGGCGTAGGTCGAATAGGCGTCGAACTTGATCTCGAATTCCTTGTCCGGGAAGCGTTCGGCCAGGTCGGCGGCGACGCTGGCGCCGAAGGCGGTGGCGTCGATCTGGCCGGTGGCCAGGGCCTGGATCACGGTGGCGTCGTCGTCATAGCGGCGGATGTCGGCATCCGGCGCGTTGCGCGAGATGATGTCGTCCTGCATGGTGCCGCGGGTGAGGCCGATCACCTTGCCGGCGGTGCCGTCATAGTCGGACATTTCCACCGACTTGGAGGCGATCACCGTCATGGGGAACGAGGTATAGGGGTTGGAAAGGGCCACGGCGGCGGCGCGCTGCGGGTTGATGCCCACGGTGGCGATCACCATGTCGGCGCGGTTGGAGACCAGCGTCGGGATGCGGTTGGCGCCGGTCACCACGACCAGTTCCAGCTCCACGCCGAGGTCGCGGGCGATCGCCTTGGCGACCTCGATATCCATGCCCTCGACTTCATTGTTGGCGCCGATCTGGCTGTAGGGCGGCACGTCGTTCTGCACGCCGATGACGATCTTGTTGGCCGACAGGATCCGATCGATGGCCGACTGGGCATGGGCGGGCACGATGGAAGAAACGGCAGTCAATGCGGTCAGCGCCAGGGCCAACCCTGTTTTCTTGACGAAGTTCATTTTGTTTCCCTTGGTTGAGCGCGCTGGGGATTGGCGCGGTGTTCCCTCTGCGCGCTTTCACGCGCAACCCCGGTCGATTACCGAAAGCTGTCGAAACTCGGCCGCTGGCGGTAAACTGGATGGGCCGCTTCGAAAGCGGCGGAGGCCTGGAGCACGCCCAGGTCGTCGAAGCGTCGCCCCACGATCTGCAGGCCGATGGGCAGGCCGCTGGCGTCGAACCCGCACGGGACGGAAGACGCCGGATTGCCCGAAAGATTGAACGGATAGCTGAACTCGGCCCAGGCCATCCAATCCCACTCATGCTGCGGCCAATGGTCGGGGCGCATCTGCTGGGGCGGAAAGGCGGTGACTGATGCCGAGGGGGTCAGCAGGAAATCCCAGTCTTCGAGGAATTCCTGCATTTCGGCGATATATTCGTATTTGCTCTGGCGCTGGTTGAGGAACTCGGCCGAGGTGTAATTGGCCCCGGCGTGCAGGCAGGCTACGAAATCGGCGCCCATCTGCGGCTCCCATTCCTTGAGAATGTCGGCCCGGCGCGCTTCCTTGGCGGCCCAGAGGAACCGGGCGACGTCCTTGCCCTTCGGCCCCCAAGGGGTAGCTACTTCCTCGACATGGGCGCCCAATTCGGAGAAGATCGCCGCCGCCCTGCGGATGGCCGCTTCCACGTCCGGATCGACGCGGGCATGGTCCAGATCGATGCTGAGGGCGATGCGCTTGCCCTTCATCGAGGTTTGCAGATGGGCGAGATAATCGGCGGGAGGCGCCTCGCAGCTGGTATGGTCGAGATGATGCGGGCCCGACATGATGCGCAGCATCAGGGCGCTGTCGGCGACCGTCCGGCTCATCGGGCCGATATGGGTCGCATAGTCATTGTTGGAAACCGGAACGTGCGGCACGCGGCCATAGGTGGGCTTCAGCCCGAAAATGCCGCAGAAATGGCAGGGCATGCGGATCGAGCCGCCCCCGTCCGAGCCCAGGTGCAGGGGGCCGAAGCCGGCGGCGGAGGAAACGCCGGCGCCGGCCGAGGAGGCGCCGGCATTGAGCCCCTTGGCCCAGGGATTGTGGGTGATGCCGGTCAGCGGGCTCCAGCTCAGGCCCGACCAGGCCAGCTCGGAGGTGGTGGTCTTGCCCAGGACCACGGCGCCGGCCTTGCGCAGCCTTTCCACCACGACATTGTCGGCGGTGGCGACCGCATTGGTGGCGCTCAGCCATTTCGAGCCCATCTCGGTCTTGATGCCGGCGACGTCATAGGCATCCTTGATGGTGACCGGAATGCCCAGGAGCGGGGCGTCATGCCCCTCCCGGCGCTGCTTGTCGGCCTTGGCCGCATCGCGCAGCGCTTCCTCGGCCATGACCACGGTGAAGGCATTGAGCGCGGGATTGACCTCCGCGATGCGATCCAGAACGGCAGTGGTCACCTCTACCGAGGACAGCTTGCCCGAGGCATAGGCCTCGCGCAGCTCCAGTGCGGTCATATAGCCAATCTCGGAATTCTTGTCGAAATCCACTGCCAACTTCATTCCCCTGTAAACACGATTGACGGCGATATGGTCAGTTCTGGAAACCTGTGCCGTCCTATTATTGGTCAATCCATTTTGGTATGACCACTTATGAGACTAACCCATAATCCGGCGTTGTAAAGAGCCTTCCGCTGCAATCCCCTTCTGCGCTGGAAAACCAGGCATTTCGGGCTATGCGAGGCTTTTCTCCCGCAATTCGGCCAAGGCCAGGATGATGTCATTGGTGGCGTAGTCGATGTCGTTGCGGATGCCGCGGCGGGCGCCTTCGGCATCCCGCTCCTCGAGGGCGCGCATCACCGCCCCATGGTGGTCGTCGCTGCGCTCGAGCGAGGCCATGGAGGATTGCGAGAGCAGATATTGCAGCGGGCCGTTGCGCAGCCAGAGCCCCTTAATCATCTCGAGAAGGAACGGCATCCGGGCGGCGGCATAGACCTTGAAGTGGAAGTCCCGATTGGCTTCCAGCATGCGCCGTGCATCGCCGGTGCGGCGCGCATGGGCATAGGCGTCGCAATCGAGCTTGATGTCGGCGAATTCGTCGGCGGAGCCCTTGCTCGCCGCTTCCGCCGCCGCAAAACCTTCCAGTTCCATGCGGATGCGGCGGATTTCCCGCACTTCCGCCGCCAGGGGGATGGGGACGCTGATGGTGCGGTTGGAGCCCATCTGCAACACGCGTTCCCCCACCAGGCGGTTAAGGGCGTCGCGCACCGGCGTCAGGCTGGCCCCGAATTCGGCGGCGACGTCGCGCAGGATGAGCTTGGCCCCCGGCGCATAGAGGCCATCCTGAAGATCCTGGCACAGTTTGTTATAAACTTTCTCGGCGAGATGGGGCTCGCCCGTGCCTCTTGCCACCCGTTCGGTCATGAACCCCCCTGAGCTTGCTGCCTTGGCATTCCGATTTTTGTTATATCAACCGTTGACATTTGTTGCAACATATATTGTTTTGGCGTCGATTTGAACCTTGTGAGGCCGTTGTGAAAATAGTCAGAGTCGAAGCGATCCGTGTTCCGGAACCCGTTTGGACCAATCCCGCCTGGTGGAGCACCAGCCCCATGGATGCGCTCTATGAAGCCGGGGACCGCCAGCTCGTCGGGGCCATGGGGCTGTTCAACAAGCCCATTTCGGCGGCGGGGGAAGACATTTTCGCCATCGTGGTGCGGCTGACGGCCGAAAACGGCATGTGCGGCATCGGCATTGTCGGGCTCGGCTCGGAGGCCCTGGCCAGCATCGTGGAAACCCGGCTGGCGCCCCTGGTCATCGGCCGCAGCGCGTTCGACGTCGAATTGCTCTGGGAGATGATGTTCCGCAGCACCATCAATATCGGGCGCAAGGGCCTGGTGCTCGAAGCCATCAGCGGCGTCGACATCGCCCTCTGGGACATCATGGGCAAGGTGACCGGCCGGCCGGTCTTCGACCTGATGGGCGGGCGTACTCGCGAGCGCATCCGCGCCTATGCCAGCGCCGGCTATGCCATGGAGGATCTCGATCAGGTGGTCGAGATGGCCAGGGGCTATCGGCAGGCCGGCTTCACCGCCATGAAGATGCGCTTCGGCTGGGGCCCGCGCGACGGGCGCGCCGGCATGCGGCGCAATGTCGAGATGGTCCGCCGCCTGCGCGACGCCATTGGCGACGACATGGAGCTGATGACCGACGCCTATATGGGCTGGACGGTGCAATATGCCATGGAGATGCTGCCGCTCATCGAGCCCTATGACATTGCCTGGGTGGAAGAGCCGCTGATCCCGGAGGATTATGACGGCTATGCAAGGCTGCGTGCCGCCTCCAGGATCGCCATTGCCGGAGGCGAGCACGAATTCACCCGCTATGGCTTCAAGCAGCTCATCACCCAGGGCTGCGTCGATATCGTGCAACTCGACGTCAACCGCTGCGGCGGCTTCACCGAGGCGCGCAAGATCGTGGCGCTGGCGCAGGCGCACAACCTGCCGGCCGTTCCCCACGCGCCCGACATCCACAATGTCCATCTGGTCATGTCGAGCATCAACATGCCGCTGATCGAGCACTTCCCCTATCACGGGCGGGATGGCGACACCTTCCTGGGCGAGCTGGTCACCGGCGCCCCCGAAGTGCGCGACGGCTACATGTATGTCGGGGACAAGCCCGGCCTGGGCGTCGAGCTCAACCCTTCCATCGTCACCGCCTAATTTCAGGAGCACCGATTATGCGGCTCGTTCAGTTTCGTGACCCCGATGGCCGGCGCCATGTGGGTGTGGTGCAGCCCGATGGAAACGGCCTCGCCGTGCTGGCGGGCGTGGAGTCCACCTACGCGCTGGCGCTCTCCGCCATCGCCAACGGACATGGGCTGGAAGCCGAGATTGCCGGTCTCGGACGCGAGCCGGGGCCGGGGCTCGACACCCTCATCGCCAGCGGCGCGCTGTTGCCGCCGCTCGACCATCCCGAGCCGAGCCGTTTCTGGCTCACCGGCACCGGCCTCACCCATATCGGCAGCGCCCAGGCGCGCGACCATATGCACGAGCTGGCCCATAGCGATGGCGAGGCCGGCCTCACCGATTCCATGAAGATCTTCAAGATGGGCCTAGAAGGCGGCAAGCCGGGCAAGGGCAGGGTCGGGGTGCAGCCCGAATGGTTCTACAAGGGCACCGGCACCAGCCTGGTCGCGCCCGGAGCGGACATGCCCATGCCCGCTTTCGCCCTGGCCGGCGGGGAAGAGGCCGAGATCGTCGGGCTCTATGTCATCGGCCCCGACGGCACGCCCTGGCGCATCGGCTATGCGCTGTCCAACGAATTTTCCGATCAGGTCACCGAGGCGCAGAACTATCTCTATCTCGCCCATTCCAAGCTGCGCGCCTGTTCCATGGGTCCAGAATTGCTGGTGGGCGAACTGCCCGAGGATGTGCGCGGCAGCGTCCGCGTCATCCGCGACGGCAAGCTGGTCTGGGAAGGTGAATTCGCCAGCGGCGAAGTCAACATGTCCCACTCCATCGAGAACCTCGAACACCATCATTTCCGCTACGACATGTTCCGCCGCCCGGGCGATCTGCATGCGCATTTCTTCGGCGCGCCGATCCTGAGCTGCGCCAATGGCGTGGAAACGCGGGATGGCGATCTTTTCGAGATCGATGTGCCCCAGTTCGGCCGTCCCCTGCGCAACCGGCTGCGGCGCCAGCCCGCCACCCCCATCACCGTCAAGGCGCTCTAGACCCGCTCCCGTCCGCGCCGCCGCAGAAAGGCCGACCATGATCTACAATTCCACCGCCCTTCTCGTGCTCGGCCAGGACGACGACATCGCCATCGCCCGCCGGGACATTGCCCAGGGGGAACATCTGGACGAGATAGACGGCGCCTCCCGTGCCCCCATTCCCTTCGGCCACAAGGTCGCGCTGCGCGCCCTCGCGCAGGGCCAGCCGGTGCGCAAATACGGCCAGACCATCGGCATTGCCAAGGCCGACATCCTGCCGGGAGACCACGTCCACACCCATAATATGGGGATGACCGACGTGACGCTGCATCATGAATTCTCGGTCGATGCGCGCGAGCCCGACTATGTCGCTCCCGAGGCCGCCCGCAGCTTCATGGGCTACAAGCGCGCCTCGGGCCGCGTCGGCACCCGCAATTATGTGGCGATCATTTCCTCGGTGAACTGCTCGGCCACGGTCTGCCGCGCGGTGGCCGAGCATTTCAAGGACCGCGAGATCATGCGCCGCTATCCCAATGTGGATGGCGTCGTCGCCTTCACCCATGGCAGCGGCTGTTCGAGCAATGGCTATGCCGAGGGCTACAGCTATCTGACGCGGACGCTGACCGGCTATGCCCGCAATCCCAATGTCGGCGCCGCTTTGTTCATCGGGCTGGGCTGCGAGACCAACCAGATCGCGCTGATGCTGGAGGAGCACGCCATGGAGGCGGGCGAGCGCATCCGCCAGATGAGCACCCAGGGGGTCGGCGGCACCCGGAAAACCATCGAGGCCGCGATCGCCGCCGTCGAGGAGCTGCTTGCCGTCGCCAATCGGGACCAGCGTTCCTCTCAGCCTTTGTCCGAGCTGGTCGTCGCCCTGCAATGCGGCGGCTCCGACGCCTATTCGGGCATTTCGGCCAATCCGGCGCTGGGCTATGCCAGCGACCTGCTGGTGCGCCACGGCGCTACCGCCATTCTCAGCGAAACCCCGGAAATCTATGGCGCCGAGCATTTGCTGACCCGCCGTGCCGCCGATGCCGGCGTTGCCGAAGCCCTGCTCGCCCGCATCGACTGGTGGAAACATTACACCGCCCGCAACAATGCCGAGCTCGACAACAACCCCTCCCATGGCAACAAGGAAGGCGGGCTCACCACCATTCTCGAAAAATCCCTGGGCGCGGTGGCCAAGGGTGGCACGTCGCGCCTCAACGCGGTCTATGAATTCGCCCAGCCGGTGACCGCGCACGGGCTGGTCTTCATGGATACGCCCGGCAACGACCCGGTGGCGGTGACCGGGCAGGTCGCGGGCGGCGCCAATCTCATCTGCTTCACCACCGGGCGCGGCTCCACCTCGGGGTTCAAGCCCGCCCCTTGCATCAAGATTGCGTCCAATACCCCCATGTATGAGCGCATGAGCGACGATATCGACGTCAATTGCGGCGACATCGTTTCTGGCGACGAGACCATCGCGGAGGCGGGCACGCGCATTTTCGAGCTCGTCGTCAGGATCGCCTCGGGTGAGCACACCAAGAGCGAAGACTTCGGCTATGGCGACAATGAATTCGTCCCCTGGGTCGTGGGCGCGGTGATGTAGGTCTTCAGCCGGAAGCAACGGTTGGGCGGGTCAGCCCTCGAACACATGGGCGGTGCCGGTCAATCGGATCGACACCAGGCTGCCCGGCGCCAGCGGGGCGGCCCCGGGAACGCGCAGGGTGAAGACGCTGGCGGTCTCCAGGACCGGTTCCCCGGCATCGGGCTGCGGCAGGTGCTCGACCACGGTGCGCCAGCTCGCGCCCTCGAAACTGTGCGAGACGACGCGCGCCAGCGTGCCCGTGCCAGACTGCGGCGGCGCCAGGAGCAGTTGCTCGGGGCGCAGCATGACGGTCCTGCGGCCCGGCCCGGAAGCGACGGGAACCGGGCCGAGCAGCGTATGGGCCACCCCGTCCTCCACCATGGCGGACAAAATGATGGCTTCGCCCAGAAAGCGCGCCGTCGCCGGATCGGCGGGGTGCAGGTAAAGCGCCTGCGGCGTGCCGGACTGGATGAGGCGCCCCTCGCGCATCACCGCCACCAGATGGGCGAAGGACAGGGCCTCGGCCTGGTCATGCGTCACCAGAATGGCGGTGATGCCGGCCTCGCCCAGTATCGAGGCCACCATGTCGCGCATGGCCTCGCGCAAGCCGGCATCGAGCGCCGAGAACGGCTCGTCCAGAAGCATGACGCGCGGCTTGCGGGCCATGGCCCGGGCCAGGGCGACGCGCTGCTGCTGGCCGCCGGACAGTTCATGGGGCCGGCGCGGGCCGAAATCGGGCGGCAGGCCCACCTGTTGCAGCAGTTCCGCCACCCGCGCTTCCCGGCCCGGCGCGCGGGCCAGGCCGAACCCGATATTGGCCGCGATGGACAGATGTGGGAACAGCGCGCCTTCCTGCGGCACATAGCCGATGTCGCGGCGATGCGGCGGCACGAAGCCGGCCTCGTCATTGAGGGGCGTGCCCCCCAGGATGATGCCGCCGGCATCGGGCGCCTCAAAACCGGCGATGAGACGCAAAAGGCTGGTCTTGCCCGAGCCCGAGGGGCCGACAATGGCCATGCGGGCTCCGGCGGGAACCGTGAGGTCGACCCTGTCGACGGCGGGGACGCGCCCATAGGCCTTGCTCAGGGCGGAAAGGACGAGTTCGCTCATCGGGTAGGCCTCCCATCGGCTTCGAGGCGCAAGAGGATGACCAGCGGCAGGGACAGCGCCACCATCAGCACCGCATAAGGCGCGGCGGCGGCGAAGTTGAGTTCGCTCGTATAGCTCCAGAAGCGCATGGCCAGCGTATGCGTGCCATTGGGCGCCAGCATCAGCGTGCCGGTCAGTTCATTGGCGATACCCAGCGCCACCAGGGCGGCGCTGGCGGCGGCGCCGGGCGCGGCAAGCCGCAGCGTGGTGTGCCAGATGGCCAGCATCGGCGGGCGGCCGAGATTGGCGGCGACGCGCTCGAGCTCAACCGGCGCCTGCGCGATGCTGGCGCGCAGCCCCACCAGCGCGCGGGGCAGAAACATCAGCATATAGGCCAATAGCAGCATCGGCACGCTCTGGTAGAGCGGCTGGATGAAACGCACGGCGATGGTGACCAGCGCCAGCGCGACGATGACGCCGGGCAGGGCGCCGACATAATAATGGCTGGCTTCGAGCAGCTTTTGCAGCCGGCTCGGGCGGCGGATGCTGAGCCAGGCCATGGGAAAGGCGGCCAGCGTCGTCAGGACCGCGCCGAAAAGGGCGAGCAGCATCGTCTGCCATAGCGCTTCCCCGATCGCGTCCAGCCGCCAGATGGAGGCCCCGCCCTGCACAAGCCAGCGGCCCAGGGTGAGCGCCGGCACGCCCAGCGTCAGCCCGATGAAGCCGATGAGCGCGACGAGGATGGGGCCCGTCAGAATGCCGAGCCGTTTCGGCCGCCCCGGCCGGGCGGCGCCGGAGCCGACGCGCGCATAGCGCTCGTCGCCGCGCAGCACGATTTCGAGCAGCAACAGGGCAAGACAGGCCAGCACCAGCACGCCTCCGAGCAGGTTCGCCGCCGCGCCGTTATAGACGGCCTGGAACTGGTCGACGATGGCGGTGGCGAAGGTGTCGAAGCGGGTGAGAACGAAAAGCCCGTATTCGGCCAGCAGATGCAGCCCCACCAATAGCCCGCCCCCGCAAAGGGCGAGGCGCAGTTGCGGCAGGGTGACGGAGAAAAACACCTGGACCGGCGTGCGGCCGAGGGCGCTCGCGGTTTCCTCCAGCACGGGATCGAGACGGCGCAGTTGCGCCGCAACCGGCAGATAGAGAAAGGGCAGATAGGCCAGCACCGAAACCAGAACGGCGGCCCAGAGCCCGTGAAAGCCCGGAGCGAGCGAATTCCACGCATAGCTGTGGACGAAGGCGGGCACGGCCAGCGGCGCCACGAACAGCCAGGACCAGAGCTTGCGCAGGGGCAGGTCCGTGCGTTCGACCAGGAAGGCCAGCGCCACCGAAAGGACGAGGCAGAGCGGCAGCGCCAGGCCCAGCAGCAAGGCGCTGTTGAGCAGGAGCTGGCCGACCTTGCGGCGGAACACCATCTCCACCACAGTCTGCCAGCCGCTATCAACGGCGATCCAGACCACGAAAACCAGCGGCAGCAGGCTGAGCAGCGCCACCAGGGCGGCGATGGCCAGAAGCAGCGCATTGCCCCGGCCGGGCATGAGGCGGCGCGGCAGGGACGGCGCGGTCAGCACGAATAAACCTTCAAAGCCATGTCCCGTGCCGATGGAGTTTAGAGCAGGTCCGCCGCGATCATCAGCGCGACCACCTTGCGGTTGTCGAGTTGGGCCGGGTCGATTTCGGGGGCATCGAGTTGGGCCAACGGCACGAGCGCTGGATTGGCCGCCTGGTCCACGCCCACCGTATATTCGAAGGACTGGCCCTCGCGCAGCACCGCCTGGCCCTTGGGGCCGGTGATGAAGCGCAGGAATTCGAGCGCGCTCTGCTTGTGTTGGCTCGACGCCAGCAGGCCCGCGCCCGAGAGCGAGACGAAGGCGCCGGGGTCCTGATGGCCGAAATAGTGCAATTGCGTTTTGTCGCTGTTCTCGCCCGTGCCGGCGCGGTCGCCAAACCAGTAGTAGTGGTAGATCAGCGCGCCTTCCACCTCGCCATTATTGGCGGCGGCCAAGGCGGCGCGATTGCCGCGCACGATGATGGCATTGCGCTTGAGCCCATCGAGCCATTGCGCCGTCGCCTCCTCCCCTTCCAGCGCCAGATAGGCGGCGACGAGAGCCTGGAAATCGGCGCCGCTGGGCGAGGCGGCCCACCTTCCCTGCCATTGGGGCTCGGCCAGCTCGGCCATAGTCGCGGGCAGGTCGGCCTGCGAAAGGTTTTCGGCATTATAGGCAAAGACCGTCGAGCGCGCGGCGATGCCGACCCAGTGGCCGTTGCCGGGGCGATAGCGCGGCGGTACCGCCTCCAGCACATCCGCGGGCAAGGGCTCGAAAAGTCCGGCACTATCGACCAGCACCATGGCCGGCGAATTCTCGGTGAGGAAAAGATCGGCTGGCGAATTGGCGCCTTCCTGCACGATCTGGTTGCCCACTTCCAGATCCGCGCCCTGGCGGAGGATGACCGGAATGCCGGTCTCCTCGGTGAAGGCGCTGGCCCATTCCTGCGCCAGCGTCTCATGCTGGGCATTGTAGATGACGAGGCTTTCTTCCTGCGCCTGGACCGGCCCCGCAAGGAGAAGGAGAAGCGTGAAGCCGAGCCGGGAGAAGGAAGGGAAACGGGCCATGATCTGTTCCGCGTGGTCGGGGAAGGATTAGCGCATAATCAAAGGGGAGCGACAGAGTCAATTTTTGCAGCATCCGCTCACGGCGGCAGTTGATTTACGAAGGTGACTGCAATAGTCCACTTATATCACGTCATTGGAGGATCGGTCATGCCCCTGTTCGGAAAGTCTGCTTTGCGCGGCCTTGCCATCGCCCTAACGCTTTCGGTTGCGCCGATGGCGACGCTGGCTGCGGCGCCCGCCGACGCCGACGTGCTCTCCAACTATGCCGATATCGCGCTTGCCGGTTATGAGGACTCCCTGACTCTGGCCAAGGCGCTGGATGCGGCGGTGGATGCGCTGATCGCCAATCCGAGCGAACAAACCCTGCAAGCGGCCAAGGACGCCTGGAAGGCTTCGCGCATTCCCTACCAGCAGACCGAGGCCTTCCGCTTCGGCAACCCGATCGTGGATGAATGGGAAGGCCGCGTGAATGCCTGGCCGCTCGACGAGGGGCTAATCGACTATGTCGACGCCAGCTATGGCAGCGAAAGCGACAGCAATGCGCTTTACGTCGCCAATGTCATCGCCAATCCGCGCATCACCATCGATGGCGCCGAGGTGGATGCCAGCGCGATCACCCCTGCCTTCCTCCAGGACGTGTTGCAGGAAGCGGCCGGGGTCGAATCCAATGTCGCCACCGGCTATCACGCCATTGAATTCCTGCTCTGGGGGCAGGATCTGAACGGCACCGGGCCGGGCGCCGGCGAACGGTCCTATACCGACTATTCCACCGCCGAGCATGCCGACCGCCGCGCCGCCTATCTCAAGGCCGCGTCCAGCCTGCTGGTGAGCGATCTCGAGGAGATGGTGGCCAATTGGCAGGCCGATGGCGCCGCCCGCATTGCGCTGCCCGAGCAGGGCATTTCCACCATCCTGACCGGCATGGGCTCGCTCAGCTTCGGCGAACTGGCCGGCGAGCGCATGAAGCTGGGGCTTCTGCTGCACGATCCCGAGGAAGAGCATGACTGCTTCTCGGACAATACCCATGTGTCCCATCTCAACGACGCCATCGGCATCCGCAATGTCTATCTCGGCCATTATGTCCGCATCGACGGCTCGGTGGTCGAAGGTCCCTCGCTCTCCCAGGTGATCGCCGACAAAGACGCTGCGCTCGACGGCGAGATCAAGGCGCTGCTCGACGACACCATTGCCAAGATGGAGATCATGGCCGAGCGCGCCGAAGGCGGGGAAGCCTATGACCAGCAGATCGGCGAGGGCAATGTCGAGGGCAATGCTGTGGTGCAGGCCGCGATCGACGGGCTCATCGCCCAGACCCGCGGCATCGAGCGCGCCGTCGCCCTGTTGCAGCTTCAGGATGCGGTGACCATCGAGGACAGCGATTCCCTGAGCAATCCCGACGCCGTCTTCGAATAGTCATCGCCGGCGGGGCGGCATGCCGCTTCGCCCGGGGTCAACCATCATGAAAACCCGCCTCACCCTCGCTCTTGCCGTGATGCTCGCATGTGGCATGGCCATGGGAGAGGATGAGGCGGTGCGCTCCGATATCGGAGGGGACGACCTGGCGCGGGTGCGGGCGGTGACGGCCCCCGCCACCGATTTCTCGCATCCCGAGAATTTCGAGACCAATCCGGCCGGCAAGGGCACGACGACCTTCAGCGCCAACCAGGATTCGTTCAGCCATTTCCTTGCCAATCTCAGCTTCGAGCAGGAAGAGCAGTTCAAGCTGGGCAACGCGCTGTTCCGCAAGATCTGGGTCAGCTCGCCCAGCTCCACCCAGGCGTCGGACGGGCTGGGGCCCCTGTTCAATGCGCGCGGCTGCCAGAGCTGCCATTTGAAGGATGGGCGCGGCCATCCGCCTTTCCCCGGAGAAAACGAAAGCGCCTCGATGTTCCTGCGCCTCTCGGTGCCCCCGGGCGCGCAGGACGAGCGCGTGGCGCTGGACGGGGTGATCGCTGGCGAGGTGGGCGATCCCACCTATGGCACGCAATTGCAGACCTTCGCCGTGCCCGGCCTGCCCGCCGAAGGCAGGATGGTGATCGACTATGCCGACGAGCCGGTGACGCTGGACGACGGTACTGTGGTTACCCTGCGCGCGCCGACCTATTCGATCGCTGACCTGGCTTATGGTCCCCTGAGCCCGGATGTGATGCTCTCGCCCCGCGCCGCGTCCCCTATGATCGGGCTGGGGCTGGTCGAGCAGATCCCGCCCGAGGACATTCTGGCCCATGCCGACCCCGAGGACCGGGACGGGGACGGGATTTCCGGCCGTCCTAACTGGACCATCGCGCCCGAAACCGGCACGGTAATGCTGGGCCGCTTCGGCTGGAAAGCCAGCATGGCGACGGTGCGCAGCCAGGCGGCATCGGCCTTTGCCGGCGATATCGGGCTCTCCACGCCCTTGGTGAACCTGCCCTATGGCGATTGCACGCAGAACCAGCCGCAATGCCTTTCCATGCCCAATGGCGAGCAGGAGCGGCTGGGCGTGAGCGAAGCGCCCGATCCGGTGCTCGATCTCGTGACCTTCTATTCCCAGACCCTGGGCGTGCCACAGCGGCGCAATGTCGACGATCCGGCGGTTCTGGCGGGCAAGGAAGCGTTTTACACCGCCGGCTGCACCGCGTGCCACACGCCCAAATACGTGACCAGCAAGGCGGCGGAAAACCCGGCTTTGCGCTTCCAGCTCATCTGGCCCTATTCCGACTTCCTGCTCCACGACATGGGGCCCGGCCTGGCCGATCATCGCCCCGAGGGTCGGGCGGATGGCTATGAATGGCGCACGGCCCCGCTCTGGGGCATCGGGCTCACCCAGACGGTTTCGGGCCATACGCTCTTTCTTCACGATGGGCGGGCGCGTAACCTCACCGAGGCCATTCTGTGGCATGGTGGGGAGGCGCAGGCGGCGCGCGATGCCTTCGCCGCCATGTCGGCCGAGACGCGCGCCAATCTGCTGGCCTTTCTGGAGTCCCTCTAATGCGGCGCCTGCTGCTTGTCCTGTCGCTGCTGACCGCTGCGGTTCCGGCTCTCGCGCAGACCACCACGCCTTCGGAAATGCTGCGCTCCAGCGTGCATAACGTCATCCGGCCGGCCATCAAAACCCTGTCGCTGCGTGCCGGCGCGCTCTCCGCCGATCTTGCCAGCCTCTGCGAAGCGCCCTCCCAGACCCGACTCGATGCGGCGCGCGCGGGGTTCGCGGAGGCGGCGCTGGCCTTCGGCCGCGTCGAATTCGTCCGCGCCGGTCCGCTGGTCGAGGACAACAGGGTGGACCGGCTGCTGTTCTGGCCCGACCGCAAGGGCATCGCCCTCAAGCAGGTGCAGGCGATATTGGCCGGGGAAGACAGCGCTGCCATCACGCCCGAGCGGATCGAGCAGGGGAGCGTCGCCGTGCAGGGCTTTGGCGCGCTGGAATTCGTGCTCTTCGGCACCGGCGCCGAGACCCTGGCATCGGGCGCGCCGTTCCGCTGCGCCTTCGGCCAGGCCGTCGCCGGCAATATCGCCGCCCTCGCCGATGAGCTGGTCGCAGGCTGGGCCGAGCCAGACGGCATCGCGCTGCACCTGACCATGCCCGACCCGGCCTATGCCGATTATCGCACCCAGACAGAGGCGCTCGAAGCCTTGGTGGGGCTTATGGCCCATGGCATCGAGGCGGCGCGCGACCAGCGGCTCTTGCCCTTCATCAGCCGCGATGGCAAGCCGGCCAAGCCCAGACAGGCCCTGTTCTGGCGCTCCAACCTGACCCTGCCCATGCTCAGGGCCGATATGGAAGGCATCAGGCGTCTGGTGGAATTTTCCGGCATCGTGTCCGACGCGGCGCTGGCCGAGGCGATCGAAACGGCCTTCGGCAACGCCCTTTCCGCCATCGATCGGGTAACGGGCGATGTGGAAACGGCGGTGGCCGATCCCGACCAGTCGGCGGCGCTTCTCGACCTTCTGGCGGCGACGCAGGATTTGCAGCGCCTCATCGGGGAGGAGCTTTCCGCCTCGCTGGGGCTCAGCGTCGGCTTCTCCTCGCTCGACGGAGATTGACCATGTGGCAGCGCAGGGCGTTTCTGAAGGCCGCCGGCGCCGGGTTCGCCGCCAGCCTGCTGCCGCGCCAGGTTCTGGCGCTCGAGGGGAGCGAGCTGATTTTCGCCAGCGCCACGCTGACCGCTTCGGGCGCTTATGGCGCCGTGCTGCTCAATGAGCGCGGCACGGTGATTTCCAGCCTGGACCTGCCCGACCGCGGCCACGACATCACCATCAGCCGCGAGGCGGGCCGGGGCGTGGTCTTTGCCCGCCAGCCCGGCACCTTCGCGCTGGTGTTCGATCCGGCGGGCCGGGAGGCGCCGATCACCCTCACCTCCAGCGAGGGGCGGCACTTTTTCGGCCATGGCGTCTTTTCGCCCGATGGGCGGCTGCTCTATGCCACCGAGAATGATTTCGAGGCCGCCGAGGGCGTGATCGGCCTTTACGACGCCACCGACGGCTATCGGCGCATCGGGGAGTTTCCCACCTACGGCACCGGCCCGCATGAAATGCTGCTCATGCCCGATGGCGTCACCTTCGTCGTCGCCAATGGCGGCATCGAGACCCATCCCGATTACGGTCGGGCCGAGCTGAACCTTTCGACCATGGACCCTTCCATCGTCTTCATCGACCGGCGGGACGGGCATCTGGTCGGCCAGCTTCGCCTCGATCCGGGCCTGCACCAGCTTTCCATCCGCCACATGGCCATCGACGCGCGCTCGAGGGTCTGGTTCGGCTGCCAATATAAGGGCCGGCCGGCCGACAGGCCGCAATTGCTCGGCTATGCCACCGCCGATGGCGATATCCGCCTCGTCGAGCTGCCGCCCGATACGCTGCGCGACCTGCGCAACTATGTCGGCTCCGTCGCGGTCTCCGCCGATGGCGGGCGTGTCGCCATTTCCTCGCCGGAAGGGAGCCTTCTCGTCGCGCTCGATACCGAGGGCAAGCGGCCGGTTCTGGTCGAAGGCCTGCGCAATGGCTGCGGCCTTGCCGCCGACGGCGCAGGGTTCCTCGCCACCAGCGGCGATGGCGAAATGATCGGGCTGGCCGGCTCCGGCCGCGAGCGCCAGGTTTTCGATTTCCAGTTCGACAACCACATGCTGCGCCTTGCCTGAGCGGGAGCCAGGCGGGGTTGCCCCACCTTGCCAAGACCGGGGCCGGTCTTCATAACAGCCTCGAGTCAATGGAAACGGGACGGGACGCCCGATGCTTGCGCGGGGTTTGAGACTGGGCATTCTGGCCCTTGCGGCGATGGCTCTGGCCGGGTGCAGCGCCAGCGGCGGGGCGCCTTCGGTGCCGGTTTTCGGCTCGTTCTTTCCCGCCTGGGTCATCTGCGCGGTGGGCGGTGTCCTGGTTGCGGTAGTGCTGCGCGCGCTGCTGGTCGCCCTGCGCATCGACGAGCATCTGCCCGCCCCGCCGCTGGTCTATCTCTGCCTGGCCGTAAGCGGGAGCATCGTTCTGTGGATGATCTGGTCGGGAGCGGCATGATGCGGGCGGTGCTGGGCAGGATCATCGGTTATGGGGTCTTCATCGCCACTGCGGTGCTGATCTATCTCGCCTGGAGCCTGGGGGTGGCCAATCCGCGCTCGGACGTTGCCGAGATCGAGGCGCCGGTGGTGCAGATTTCCTCCACCGTGCCGGGGCGCATCATCTCCATCGCCGTCGCCAATAACGATGCGGTCAAGAAGGGCGACGTCCTCTTCCAGATCGATCCCGAGCCCTATGAACTGCGGCTCGCCCAGGCGCAGGCGGAGCTGCGCGCCACCCAGTCCGAGCTCGCCCAGGGCCAGCGCAATATCGCCACCGAGCAGGCCAATGCCGAGGTGGCGCAAAAGCAGATCGAGCGCGCCCAGTTCAATGCCGATCTGGCCCGGCAGACGCTGGAACGGTTCGAGCCCCTGCTCGAGCGCGGTTTCGTCACCGCCCAGCAGGTCGACCAGGCCCGCACCGCCTATAATGACGCGCTGGTGAGCCTCGATCAGGCCCTCCAGCAATCGCAGGGCGCCACCCAGATCATCGGCACGCTCGACACAAGGCAGGCCCAGGTGGATACGGCCGCCGCCACCGTGGCGCTGGCGCAGCGCGATCTCGACAACACCACGATCCGCGCCCCCTTCGATGGCATCGTCACCGGCCTCACCATGCCGGCGGGCGAATATGTCATCACCGGGCAGACGGTCTTTGCCATGATCGACACCTCCAAATGGGAGGCCGTGGCGTTTTTCCGCGAAACCGAATTGCCCAATATCGCCCTGGGCGACGATGCCGAGGTCTTCGTCATGGCCAATGCCCGCCAGCCGATCCATGGCACGGTGGTGGCCATCGGCTGGGGGGTGCGCTCGGCCGATGCCGCCACCATACTCGGCCTGCCCATGGTGTCCAATTCGCTCAACTGGGTGAAGGTGGCCAAGCGCTTCCCGGTCTATGTGGAACTGCACGCGCCTCCGCCCGAGCTGATGCGCGTGGGCGCCTCGGCGGTGGTGGTGCTGCATGGCGCGGAAACGGATCATGGCGACGGCGCGCACTAGGCCGGGGCTTTTCGGCGTGCTTGTCGATGAGTTGCGCCCCTATGAGGGGCGGTTGGGCGCCACCCTGCGCATGACGCTCTGCGTGGTCATCGTCGTGGCCTTCTGCATGAGCCAGCACGTGCCCGAGGCGGCCGTGGCCTGTTATCTCATCTTCTTCGCCAGCCGGGACAATGCGGCAAGCGGCATCCTGATTGCGCTGGGCCTCATCATCGGGGCGTCGGTGGGCATTCTCCTGGGGCTGGTTTTCCTGCAACTCGCGGCCGACGAGCCGATGATGCGGCTCGGCCTGATGGCCGCCTTCACCTTTGCCGGCATGTATTTTTCCGTTGCCACCAAAGCCGGCCCGGTGGCGGCGACGGTAGGCTTCGTCTTCGCCTTCGTCATGACCCTCAACGATTTCGTGCCCATTCCCGAATTGCTTTCGCGCGGGCTGAGCTGGATGTGGGTGGTGGTCTTCGTGCCCATGGCCACGCTTGTGCTGGTCAATGCGCTGATGGGCCCCAATCCGGCCACCCTCACCCGGCGCCGGCTGGCGCAGCGCCTGCGCGCGGCGGCGGACATGCTGGCCGGCAAGGCTGGCGCGGCGGCGCGCGCGAGACCCTTGCTCGACCAGACGGCGGCCGAACTTGCCGCGCCCGCCCGGCTCGGGGCGGTTTTCGGCTTTCACTCCGGCATCGAAGCGCGCCGCCTCGCCGCCATTATGCCGCTGGGGCAGGACCTGCTGGTCGAGGCCATGGGCGCACCCCAGGACGCGGCCTTGGCCGCGCGGCTGTCGGCCCTGGCTGATGGAATAGAGTTCCGCCATCCCCTGCCCACCCCCTGGCACGCGAAAAGCCGCGTGGCCGAAAATGCGGGGCTCGCCGCAACGGCCGAGCGGATAGCCGACCTATGGGCTGGTCGCCTGCCATTGCCCATGCTTCGCAAGGAAGCGGCGGCGCCGGCCGACACCTTCACCAACCCCGCCTATATGCAGTTCGCGCTCAAATCGCTGCTCGCCATTTTCATCACCTACGGCATCTATACCGCCCGCGACTGGTTCGAAATCCACACGGCCATGATTACCTGCTTCTACGTGGCGCTGGGCACCACCGGCGAAACGCTGCACAAGGCCAGCCTGCGCATGGCCGGCTGCCTCATCGGGGCGGCAATGGGCGTGGGCAGCATCGTCTTCATCATGCCGTACATGACCGATATCGGCCATCTGCTGCTGCTGGTGGCGGCGGGCACCTTCGTCGCCGCCTGGGTGGCCAATGGCTCCTCGCTGATCCAGTATATGGGCTGGCAGATGGCGCTGGCCTTCTTTCTCTGCGTGCTCCAGGGCTATGGCCCCTCCTTCGATCTTGGCGTGGCGAGCAACCGCATCCTGGGCATTCTCATCGGCAATGGCGTGGTGGCCATCGTCTTCCTCTGGCTCTGGCCCGCAAGCGTCAGCGCCGGTGCGGCCGGCTATCTGAGCCGGGCGGTGAAGGGGCTGGCCGAAGGGCTGAAAAGGGCGGGCGCCGGCCTCGCGCCCGTGCCGCCCGAGCTGGCCGAGGCCGGGCGCCTCTCCAGGCTTTCCGCCTTCGAGGCCTCGCGCCTGCGCCTGCGCTCCCCGCTTCTGCCTCATGCCCGCAGGCTGATGGCGGCGACGGAAAAGGCGCTCGGCGATCTGGCCGGCCTGCGCCGCCTCAAGGCCCGGCCGCGCTACCTCTTCGGAGCCCCCCTTTGTGTGAAAGCTGCAACGTTTGCCCATGAAGCGTCTCTGGCCCGGTTTCTGGATGACGCCGCCTCGGCTATCCTTGCGCCTCCACCCAAGGCCCGGACCATGCTCGACCAATCGCTTTCCCGATCTTTTGCCACGCTGGGCCGGCTCGAACGCCAATTGGCCCGGGCGCCGTCGCGCGCGCCATGGCGCCGGGACCTGGAGGAGACGATCGCCCGCTATCGCCAACTGGCCCAGGGCTTTTCCAACACGCTCGGGGCGCTGTGATGCGGGCGGGGCCGATCCTTCTCCTGGGCGTCATGCTGCTGGCGCTGGCCGGCTGTTCGACCTCGTCAACCAAGCTTGCTCCCGCCAGTGCCACCACGCCCTATCGCGGTGCGGCGGGCGAGGCGGCGACCGATCCCGGCCGGGCCGATTATGCGCTGGCGCCGGACCCGACCATGCCCATCGCCCTTGCCGCGCCGCGGCTCGACCCCAGCCGCACCTATAGCCTGCCCGAGCTCATCGACATTGCCCAGCGCTCCAATCCGGTGACGCAGGGCGCCTGGCAGCGGGCGCGCGAGGCGGCGGCAGCCGTGGGCATTGCCGAGGCGACCTACCTGCCCATCATCAGCGCCGATGTGCTGGCCGGCTATGCCGTCACCTCCAATACCGCGCCGGGGGTGGATACGGCCCTTGTCACCATTCCCAGCGGCACCATCACCACTTCGGGCGCCCAGGTCGTGCCTTCGCTGGCGGTCAAATGGCTGCTCTTCGATTTCGGCGGGCGCGACGCGGCCCTGGCGACTGCGCAGCAGCTTTCGTTCGCCGCCAATGTCGGCTTCAACGCTGCCCACCAGAAGCTGATCTACGATGTCAGCAACGCCTTTTATGCCTATAGCGCCGCCCGCGCCCAGAGCCGCATCGACCGCGAGGCCTTGCAGAATGCCCGCGTCGTGCTCTCGGCCTCCGAGGCGCGGCTGGGCCAGGGCGTCGCCACCACTATGGAAGTGGCCCAGGCCAAGCAGCAGGTGGCGCAGGCCGAATTCGACATGACCCAGACCAGCGGGCGCGAGCGCAGCACCTATTCCATGCTGCTCGGCGCCATGGGCATTGCGCCCACGGCCACGATCAAGGTGCAGGATCTGTCCGGCCGGTCGCTACCCCGCCGGGTGCCGGCCAATCTCGACCAGTTGATTACCGCCTCCCTGCAACGCCGGCCCGACGTGCAGGCCTCCTTCGCGCAGATGAAGGCGAGCGAGGCGGGGATCGCCGCCGCGCGGGCCGAGTTCCTGCCCAAAATCGCCCTCACCGGTACGCTCAATCGCATGATGGGGAGCTATTCGGTCAGCGATTCCCGCTTCGGCTCCGGCGCGACGCTCGATGTCAGCCAGCCCAATGCCGCCGTGCTGGTCGGGGTCACCCTGCCGATCTTCGATGGCGGCATGCGCGATGCGCGCATGGACGCGGCCACCGCCCGCGCCGCCGCCTCCCAATATGACTTCGCCCGGCTTCAAGGCGCCGCCGCCCAGGAAATCGTCATTGCCTATGACGTGCTGCGCACCAGCCTTTCGGCCAATGCGGCGGCGAGCGAACTGGTCAATGCCGCGCGCACCAATTACGAAGCGGCGCTCGATTATTACAAGAATGGGCTGGGAACCCTGGCCGATGTCAGCATCGCCCAGACCGGGCTGCTCAAGGCCCAATATGCCCAGGCGCAGGCGCGCAGCGACGCCTTCGTCGCCGCCGGCACCCTGGCTTTTTCCACCGGCACCCTCACCAGCGCCGCCGGCCTCTGAGGCGGCGTTGTGACGCAGGAGAACGGGCCGGTTTAACGAATTTCTTTACCACTATCAGGCACATAGGAGGGCAGCGTCCTGCCCTCGGTCCTGAGAACCCTCCATGCCCATCTTCCGAATGACCATCCGAAACAGCCTTATCGGGCTCGTCTGCCTCCTGTCCGTCGCGCTGGTCTGGCTGGCGGGCCGGGAAGGGGTCTCCGCGCTTCAGGGCTTCGATCAGGCCGACCGCATGGCCTTTTCCACGCGCACCTCCGATCTGCTGCTGACCAGCGCCGGCGCCTGGGCGCTCGAGCGCGGCCTCACCAACACCGCCCTTTCCGGCGCCGACCCGGTCGCACGCGATATGCTGGCCCGGATCAGGGCCGAGCGCGACATTGCCGACAAGGCGCTCTCCGAGGCGCTGGCACGCCTTGCCCAGGGCGATGATTTTGCCGGACGGCAGCAATTGGTCGAAGCGATGAAGGCCAATATGGCGACGGTCACGACGCTGCGCGGCGAGGCCGAGGACGCCATGAGCAAGCCCCTCGCTGCCCGTTCCGCACAGGTGGCGGCGCGCTGGGTCCCGGCCATGACCGAGGCCATCGTGGCCTCCCAGCGGCTGCGCGAGGGCGCCAAGTTTATTGCCGATACCACCGCCACCCGCATCGCCATGCTGGAAACCGTGCGCGGCGAAATGTGGACGATGAGCGAATTCGCCGGGCGCGAGCGCGCCCTGATCGGCGGGCTTCTGGCGTCGGCAACGCCCATCAACGCCGAAACGCTGCGCACCCTCTCCACCCATCGCGGGCGCGTCGAACAGGCCTGGTTCAACGTCGAAGCCTATCTCGGCCGCGACGCCGCGCCCGAGCTGCGCAAGGCCGCCGATGCCGTACGGACCGGCTTTTTCGGCTCGTTCGAAACCCTGCGCCATTCGGTCTATGCCGCCGGCACCACCGGCGGAACCTATCCGGTCGACAGCGCCCAATGGGTCAATGACGCGACCGCTGCCATCGACACCATCCTTGCGCTCGCCAATGTCTCGGTGGCCCTTGCCGAGGACATCACTTCCGGCGCCACCACCCAGGCGCGCCTGGCGCTTGTCGGCGCGGGGGCGCTGCTGCTGGTCGGCCTGCTGCTCGCCGGCGTGGCCCTGTGGGTCACGGTGGTGCGCACCACCAATCCGCTGCGCCGCATTACCGCCAGCATGACCGAATTGTCCGACGGACGCCTGGAAACAGACGTGCCCTTCATCACCCGCAAGGATGAAATCGGGGAAATGGCCGCCGCCGTGCAGGTGTTCAAGGAAAACGGCATCCGCATCGCCGCGCTGGGGGCCGAGGAGGCCGAGCGGGTGCGCCGGCAGCAGCAGCGCGCCGAGATGATGCTGACCTTCCAGTCCGAGTTCGACACGGTCATCGCCGCCACCGCCGATGGCGACCTCACCCGCCGCATCGAAGCCAGCTATCCCGATGCCGATATCCAGCGCATCGCCGCCAATTTCAATGGCGTCCTCGATACGCTGAGCACGGCCCTGGGCGAGGCGGGCGGCGTGCTCTCCGCGCTGGCGCGCACCGACCTCACCCAGCGCATGGAAGGCGACTACAAGGGGGTCTTCGCCGCCCTGCGCGACGATACCAATCTGGTCGGCGACAAGCTGACCGGGCTGGTGACCCAGCTCCGCGATACCTCCCATGCCCTGCGCATCGCCACCGGCGAAATCCTTGCCGGCGCCAATGACCTGTCCGAGCGCACCACGCGCCAGGCCGCTACCATCGAGGAGACTTCGGCGGCCATGGAGCAGATCGCCGGCACGGTGAGCGAGAATGCCCGCAAGGCCGCGATGGGCGCCGAGCGCACCCGCGCCGCCGCCGCGCTGGCGGAAGACGGGCGGCAGGTGATGGACAAGGCCAATGCGGCCATGGAAAAGATCACCCAGTCCTCGGCCCGGATTTCCAACATTATCGGGCTCATCGACGACGTGGCCTTCCAGACCAATCTTCTGGCCCTCAACGCTTCCGTCGAAGCCGCCCGCGCCGGCGAGGCCGGCAAGGGCTTTGCCGTGGTGGCCGTGGAAGTGCGGCGCCTGGCGCAGAGCGCCGCCCAGGCCTCTGCCGAGGTCAAGCAGCTGATCGAGGAAAGCAGCGCCGAGGTTTCCGGCGGCTCGCAGCTGGTTTCGGTGGCGGCGGACAAGCTGGTCGACATCATCACCGCCGTGCATGAAAACTCCGCCCTGATCGGAGAGATCGCCGAGGCCAGCGTTGGCCAGTCCACCGCCATCGCCGAGGTGACCACGGCCGTGCGGCAGATGGACGAGATGACCCAGCACAATGCCGCGCTGGTGGAAGAGACCAATGCCGCCATCGAGCAGACCGAGGCCCAGGCGGTGGAGCTCGACCGCATCGTCTCGGTGTTCCGCATCGCCAAGGCCGCCCAGTCCGCCTCGCGTCCGGCGCGGCGCGTCGCCTGACCCCCTCGCTCCCCCGGATGAACCCGTCCGGGGGTCTTGGGTCTTGCGGCCTGCTTGTGCGATAAGGGAGCCACAGACTCGCCCAGGGCGGGAAAGAAGGCTCCCCATTTCCCAGACGACGTCATCGCTGTCGGAACTGCTGGCCGCCATCGCGGCCTGCCGGCTTTGCGCGGCCGACCTGCCGCATGAGCCCCGCCCCGTGGTGCAGGCAGGTGCTGGAGCGGGAGTGATGATTATCGGCCAGGCCCCGGGCCGCAAGGTGCATGAAAGCGGCATTCCCTGGAACGATGCCAGCGGGGAGCGGCTGCGCGCCTGGATGGGCATTTCCCGGGATGATTTCTACGACCCCGAAAAGGTCGCCATCATGCCCATGGGGTTCTGCTATCCCGGCGTCAGCAAGAGCGGGGGCGATGCGCCGCCCATGCGCCGCTGCGCCCCAACCTGGCATGGCCGGTTGCTCGAAAAGCTGCCCGATATCCGCCTCACCCTGCTCGTCGGCGGCTATGCCCAGGCCTATTATCTTTCCAAGCGCGGCCGCTCGATGACCGAGATCGTGCGGGATTTCTCGCCCGATGACGCCGTGATTCCCCTGCCGCACCCGAGCTGGCGGGTGGTCGGCTGGATGCGCAACAATCCCTGGTTCGAGCGCGATATCCTGCCGGTTCTCCAGCGCCGGGTGGCCGAGGCGCTGGCCGGCTAGAACCGCTCCAGCGCCGATTCCTTGTGGGCGGCGATATGGTCGGTCTTGTCGCTCTTGATTTCATATTGCGGCATTTCGGACGAAGCGTGCCGGTTATGCCCCTTATAGGTGAAATCGCTGGTGTGGATCTTGATGATCGTGCCCGAAACCCGCCCGGCCTCGGAATTCCAGCGAACGTGATCGCCGATGCTGAACTTGCTCATGTGTCCCTCCTCCGGGGAAAACGCCAGCGGCCGGCTCCCGTTCCGCCGCCCGGCCGTTGAAAATGTGATCGCCAGTCCCCACCAATCTCCCAATCGCTTGCACGCGCCGAGTGGTGCGGGCAGGGTAGAGATGGTACGCACGGGGTCTCGCCGCTGGTTGCTCTTCATGCCCATTACCCAAACGACCTTTCTCAGGCTCAGCACCGCGATGTTCCTTGTGGGGCTCGTCGCGCTGATCGGCATTGTCGGAACCACGCTCTGGCTGGTCGAGCGCACCCAGCATCATTTCGAGACGGTGATCGAGGCGCGCGACCTGCGCACCACCACCAATAATCTGCGCATTGCCCTGCAGGAGATGGAATCGAGCCAGCGCGGTTTCCTCCTCACCCAGGACGAAGCCTATCTGGTCCCCTACAACGCCGCGCGCGAGCGCATCCTGCCCTATTATGGCCAGCTCACCCAGGCGGTGACCGACCTGCCCGCCTATCGGGACCGCGTCGAGGCCCTGGCGCCAGCCCTGGGCAACAAGCTTTCGGAGCTTGAGCAGACCATTACCCTGGTGCGCGAGGGGCGGGAGGCCGAAGCCCTGGCGCTGGTGGAGACCGATCAGGGTCGCCAGATCATGGAGGAGGCGCGCAGCCTCTTCGTCGAGATCATCAGCAATGCCGACGACGAGCTGATCCTGGGCGTGCAGGACCAGCGGACCAGCGCCGATACGCTGCGCTACGTCACCATCGTCGCCGGCATTCTCATCATCCTGGTCATCGGCGGCTCGGTGTGGACGGCGCTCAACTATACCCGCGACCTTCTGATGGCGCGGGCCGAGGTGGAAGCGCTCAACAGCGGGCTGGAGCAGCGGGTGAAGGAGCGCACCCAGGCGCTGATGAGCGCCAATGAGGAAGTGCAGCGCTTCGCCTATATCGTCACCCACGACCTGCGGGCGCCGCTGGTCAACATCATGGGCTTCACCAGCGAGCTGGACGAAACCATGAAGGCCATCCAGGCCTATGTCCTGGCCGACGGCAACCCGCTGAGCGAGCAGGAAATCGAAGCGGCGCGGACCGCCGCCCGGGAGGACATGCCCGAAGCCATCGGCTTCATCCGCTCCTCCACCCGCAAGATGGACGGGCTCATCAACGCCATTCTCAAGATTTCGCGCGAGGGCAAGCGCCCGCTCAAGCCCGAGACCATCGACCTCGAGGCTCTCCTGGAAGCCAATCTTTCCTCCATCCAGCACCAGATCCAGGCGGCGGACGGCGTTTCGAGCCTTTCGGTCCAGGTGCCCACCATCGTCTCCGACCGCCTCTCGCTCGAGCAGGTGCTGGGCAACCTGCTCGACAACGCGGTGAAATACCATGCGAGCGCGCGCCCGCTCTCGGTCGACATCGCCGTGGCTCCGGCGCCGGGCAGGCAGGTGCGCATCGATATCGCCGACAATGGCCGCGGCATCGCCCCCGAGGATCACCAGCGCATTTTCGACCTTTTCCGCCGCTCGGGCCAGCAGGACAAGCCCGGCGAAGGCATCGGCCTCGCCCATGTCCGCACGCTGGTGCGCAGCCTGGGCGGCGACATCACCCTCACCTCCGCATTGGGTGAAGGCACAACCTTTTCCATCCTTCTGCCGTTGGATGTCAGAACAATTGTCAGGAACGAGACATGAATAACGCCAGACCGGTCACCATCATCATGATCGAGGATGATGAGGGCCATGCCCGCCTCATCGAGAAGAATATCCGCAGGGCGGGGGTTGCCAACGAGATCGTCCCCTTCGCCAGCGGCACCGATGCGCTTGCCTATCTGCTGGGCCCGGACGGCTCGGGCATGGTCAGCGCCGGCCGCATGATGCTGATGCTGCTCGACCTCAACCTGCCCGACATGACGGGCGTGTCGATCCTCGAGAAGATCAAGAGCAACCCCCATACCAGGCGCACCCCCGTGGTGGTGCTGACCACCACCGACGACGAGCGCGAAATCCAGCGCTGCTACGATCTGGGCGCCAATGTCTATATCACCAAGCCGGTGGATTATGACGGTTTCGCCAATGCCATAAGGCAATTGGGGCTGTTCTTCTCCGTCATGCAGGTTCCGGAGACCGAATAACGTGCCCAATCGCGTTTTCCGGGTGCTCCAGATCGACGACGATGCGACGCTGGCCCGGCTGGTGGAAAAATCCCTGACGCGCCGCGGCTACAGCTATGAGCATGCCAGCGACGCCGCCGCCGGATTGGCGCGCATCGCAGAAGGCGGCTTCGACGTCGTCGTGCTCGATCATTTTCTCGATTGCGGCACCGGCATGGGCGTCCTGGAGCGCCTGGGCGGCATGGCCGATGCGCCGCCGGTGGTCTATGTCACCGGCTCGCTGGAGCCGATGGTCGCCGTCGAGGCGCTCAAGGCCGGCGCGGCCGACTACGTGCTCAAGACCGCCGGCGGGGAATTCGTCGTCCTCCTCGTCAACGCCATCGAGCAGGCGATCGAGAAGACCCGCCTGCAGCGCCAGAAGGAGCTGGCCGAGCAGCAGGTGCGCGTGGCGCGCGACCGGGCGGAAATCCTGCTCGGCGAGGTCAACCACCGCGTCGCCAACAGCCTAGCGCTGGTCGCCGCCCTGGTGCGCATGCAGGCCTCGGCCATTTCCGATCCGCATGCGCGCGACGCGCTGACCGAGACCCAGGCGCGCATTTCGGCGATAGCGGGGCTGCACCGGCGCCTCTACACCTCCGAGGACGTGCGCTCGGTTTCCCTCGATTCCTATCTGCAATCCCTGATCGAGGAACTCGACACCACCATGCGCGCCGCCGGCAGCCCGGCCAGCGTCGTCACCGATCTCGCCCCGGTCACCATCCTCACCGACAAGGCGGTTTCCGTCGGCGTCATTGTCACCGAGCTGCTCACCAACGCCTATAAATATGCCTATCCCGACGAGGCGACCGGCCAGATCCGCGTGCTGCTGCGCCGCGAGGAGGGCGGGGGCATCCTGCTGGTGGTGGAAGACGATGGCGTGGGCTGGGACGGCACCGGCCCGGCCAAGGGCACCGGGCTGGGCACTCGCATGATCTCGGCCATGGCCCAGCAATTGGGCACCTCCATCCTTTATGGCGATGGCGGGGGCGGCACCCGCGTCGTCATCCAGATCGACGAGCCCTAGGCGTCCCGCCGGACCCGCGAAAGAAGCCGGGAAGTCGCGGGCGGAATATGCTAGGAGCGGTTCAGCCTCTCCCGCTGCGAATGTTCCATGCTCCTGATTCCCGATTTCGACCTCTCCACCCACAATACGCTGGCCCTGCGCGCCCGGTCCCGCTTCGGGGCCCGGCTCGAAACGCCCGAGGCGGTGCCGGCGCTGTTCGCCGAGGCCGAGGCCAGGGGGCTGGCGGTCCGCCTGCTGGGCTCGGGCAGCAATGTGGTGCTCTCGCCCGATTTCGATGGCATCACCGCCCTGATGACCATGACCGGCCGCGCCATACTGGGCGAGGACGAGACCGGCGTTCTCATCGAGGCCGCAGCCGGTGAAACCTGGCATGATCTGGTGGCCTGGAGCGTGGGCCAGGGCCTGGGCGGGCTGGAAAACCTGGCCGGCATTCCCGGTACGGCGGGCGCAGCGCCGGTGCAGAATATCGGCGCCTATGGAGCCGAACTGGCCGATAGTTTCGACTCGCTGCTGGCTTTTGATCGGGCGGAGGGGGAAATGCGCCGCCTTGCCCGCGCCGAAATGGCCTTCGGCTACCGCGACAGCCTGCTCAAGCAGCTTCCGGGGCGGTTCGTGGTGGTGAGCCTGCGCCTTCGCCTGCCAAGGCCATGGCAGCCCAATCTGCGCTTTGCCGGGCTGGCGGATCTTGCCGATAGCGGGGGGCTGACCCCGGCGCGGGTGATGGAGCGGGTGGTAGGCCTGCGCAAGTCCAAGCTGCCCGACTGGCGCACCCACCCCAATGCCGGCTCGTTTTTTAAGAACCCGGTGGTGGGCCCCGCCGAAGCGGTCCCGATACTGGCCGAATTTCCCGATGCGCCCGCCTTTCCCCAACCGGGAGGGCTGGTCAAGCTCTCGGCCGGCTGGCTGATCGAGCAGAGCGGGCTCAAGGGTTTTCGCCTTGGCCCCGTGGGCATTTCCGAGCGGCATGCGCTGGTGGTGGTCAATCACGGCCGCGGCAGCGCCGACGACATCGCGGCGCTGGCAGGGCATGTGCGCGCTGTTGTTGCCGACCGTTTCGGCATCACCCTCTCCGAAGAGCCGGTGTTTCTTTAGAAGGCCCCCTCACCCGGTGCTTTGCGCCGACCTCTCCCCCAAGGGAGAGGTGAAGAGGCCAGCCGTTTTGGATCGGACGCTCTAGCCCTGCTGTGCGGTCTGGCGCAGCACCGGATAGGCGACGCTGGCCAGCAGCGAATTGATGGTCTTGAAGGCGCGCACCGTTTCCAGGTGGATATTGCTGGTGGCGATGGATTGCTGCGCCCCGTCGCGCAGGCGCGCCAGATGCTCGGCGGCGCTGGCCCGCCCCGCATCGCCCATCGAGGCCTTCTGCGCCAGCAAAAGCTCGGCCGAGGCGCGGTCTTCCGACATCAGCACGTTGAGCGCCAGATGCAGGTTCTCCACCACCCGGTGATGCAGGTCGTTGAGCTCGCGCCAGCCGGCGGCCGAGAACTTCACCTTCTGCTCGCTGCGCGATTCGGCCAGCTTGACCAAGGTCTTGACCACAGCGTCGCCGACATATTCGAGATTGATGGCGAATTGCGCCAGCTCCTGCCCGCGCATGGCCTCCGGCCCGTCCGGCTCGGGATAGCGGATGCGCGAGAGATAGAGCTTGATATCGGATTGGGCGGCATTGACCGCGTGTTCCAATTGCTTGATCTCGCGGATCTTTTCCGGGTCCGCGGATTGATAGAGCTCCATGATCGGCTCCAGCATCCGCTCCACCACCTCGGCCATGCGCAAAAGCTCGCGCTTGGCGCTGGCCAGGGCCAGCGGCGGCTGGCCGATCAGCCGGTCGTCCAGCCGTACCGGCGAGATGCGCCGGGCCTCGGCCTCCCCGGCCGGGCTGCGCACCAGAAATTCGGTGAACCGGGCCATGGGCCGGGTCAGCGGCAGCGCCACGATCAGCAGGATGACGTTGTAGGCCAAGTGGAAATTGACGATCTGGCGCGCCGCGTCGGGGCCGAGATAGGCCCCGGGGATGTGGCTGAGCCAGAGCAGGCCCAGCAGCAGCAGGGCGAGCGCGCTGCGGAAGAGCAGATTGCCCAGCGTCAGCCGCCGCGCCACGGCGGTGCCGGTGCGCGTGAGGATGAAGGCGATGAGGCCGCTGCCGATATTGGCGCCCAGCACCAGCGAGGCGCCCAGCTCGAACGGCACAAGCCCTTGAACCGCCAGCGTTACCACCAGCAAAACGAAGGCGACGCTGGAATGGATGATCCAGGTGAAGGCGGCGGCCAGAAGGAAGGCGGTGAAGGGATCGCCAGCGAGATAGGCGACGATGCCGGGCAGCATGGGCGCGTCGCGCAGCGGCATGGTGGACTGTCCGATGAGCTGGAGCGAGATGAGGATGAGCCCGATGCCCATCACCACCCGACCCATCTGGCGCACGTCGCGGTTGCGCCCGCGCAGGAACATGGTGCCGCCCACCAGAAGCAGCAGCGGCATCAGCCATTCGGGGTTGATGGTGAGGAATTGCACCACCAGCGCCGAGCCGAGATCGGCCCCCAGAAGCGTGGCCAACCCCAGGGAAAGGCTCAGCTTTCCGCTGGCGGCGAAGCCGGCGGCCAGGAGCGCCACGGCGGTGGAGCTTTGCAGCAGCAGCGCCACGCCCGCGCCAAGCCCCGCCATGCGCAGGCTCCCGCGCCCGCTCTGGCCCAGCAGGCGCTGCAGCACGGCCTTTTGCGAGCGCTCCATGCCGGTGCGCACCATGCGCGTGGCCCAGAGCAGCAGCGTCACCGCGCCGGCGATATGCAGCAAAACCAGATAGAGGTTCATTTCTTCCAGGCCACAGCCTGCCCCGGAAACAAATTGCACGAGAAGTCGAGATGAATGCCGCCCCCGACAAACATCTTATATAACAAACTTCTAGGCCAATCTATGGCCCCTTGGGATCCTTGCGCGGAACCCCGGCCAACTGCTCGATGAGATAGGCATGGGTCGCCGGATTGGCCACGATCAGCGTGCCGGTCCGTTCATAGATTTCCGGGCCGCGGCCCCACCAGTCGGTGACGATGCCGCCCGCCTCCTGCACCAGGAGGATGCCGGCGGCGGTGTCGACGAACCCGGTTTCCTCGAAATAGCCGGTCAGCCGCCCGCAGGCGACATAGGCGCAGCTATTGGCGGCGCTGCCCACGATCCGCACCGCCCCGATGGGAGCGCGAATGGCGTCCAGCCGGGCGTAAGCCCCTGGATACAAGGATAGATTCGGCGTCGGCAGGCCGCTGCCCACACACATCATGGCCACGTCCGTGGAGCGGCTGACATGCAGGCGCTCGCCATTGAGCCAGGCGCCGCCGCCCAGGCTGGCGACAAACATCTCGTCGGCCACCGGATTATAGATCAGGCCGCACAGCGTCTCGCGCCCGCGGCGCAGGGCGATGGTGATGGTGTAATGCTGGCCATAGATAAAATTCGTCGTGCCATCAATGGGATCGACCAGCCAGCGATGGTCGGGGTCGGCCCCGTCGACCGGGGCGAATTCCTCGCCGGTGAGGCTCCAGCCCGGATAGCGCGAGAGAAGGCGGTCGCGGATGAGGGTTTCCGAATCGCGGTCGGCATCGGAAACGAAGTCCCCCGGCCCCTTGACGCCGATCTCCAGGTCGCGGAAATGTTTGAAATGCTCGAGGGTTAGCGCGCCGGCCTCGCGGGCGGCCGAGACCATGTCGTCGAGAACCGTGTCGTAATTGATGGTCATGATGCTAGGGCTGCTGCCAGCCCCTCCGGGTCGTCTGTGGTGATCTGGTCGACCTTGAGCGCAAGCAGGCGGTCGACCTTGGGAAGTGTCTGGGAATCAACGGTTTTTATGGTCCAGGCATCGACCTTGCGGCCATCGGCATGGACCGCGCCGATCATGTCGAAGCCGTCGCGGTCGGCGGCCAGCACGATCTCGTGGTGCAGGTAGATGAAATCGGCCTCCGGCGCGGTGCGCAGGGCCTCGCCGATGAAGCGGGCATAGTCGCCGTCGGCTTCCAGCCGGGCCAGGGATTGCCCGTAACAGGGGTCGTACCCCTGTTTTAGCAGAGGAGTGCTTCGCGTTAACAGACTGATAGCATCGAAGTCCCCTCCAGACACGATCATGTAACGCGAGACGGGGCTGACGCTAGCGGAAAACCCCGCGACGGTCTCGGGATCGAGCGCGGCCAGATCTTCCTTGAAATCGAGCTGGAGCAGGGCTCCTTCGCGCGGCGGATGGGCCACGAGCAGGGCGCACAGATCCTCGAGCAGCATCACCCGGTCGGGCAGGGGCTCGCCATTTTCGCCGCGCAGATGCAACTGGCGCAAGCGGGCGGCCGGGGTTTCGCGCACGAGGCCCGCCCCGGTGGTCTCTTCGTCGAGGCTGAGATTGTGCAGGATAGCGCAGCCATGGTCGGCGTGGATAACCAGGTCGACCTCGACGCTGGCCCCCAGCGCCATGCCCTCGAGGATGCGCGCGCCGGTGAACACCGGATCGCCCGCCCGGCGCCGGCCGCGATGCCATTTGAGCCAGGTGCGATGCCCGCCCCGCTCGATGGCGATGGGAGAAGTCATTTCTATCCCCGGTAAATCTGGGCGTTGTCGCGGTAGGCAGCGACGGCACGGGGCGTCAGATGCACGTTCTGGCCGGGCTGGAACAGGTCGGGATGGGACACCATCGCCTTGAGGCGTGTGCCATCGCCCAGGTCGAGATCGACCAGGCCATGGGTGCCGTAATCGGTGACGCGGTGAACGCGGGCCTCGCCCCCTTCGGCGGCGGCGATGTCGAGCGCTTCCGGACGCACGGCCAGAATGGCCGGGCCGTCATCCACCGGCAGGGGCACGCTCATGCCCGGACGGGTGAAGACGCCATTGGCGACCTGGCCCTCTATGAGGTTCATGGTGCCGATGAAGCCGGCGACGAACGGCGTCAGGGGATCGCGATAGACCATGTCCGGCCGGTCGATCTGCTCGGTGCGCCCGTCGCGCATGACCACGATGCGGTCGGCCATGGACAGAGCCTCGTCCTGCCCATGGGTGACGAAGAGCGTGGTGATCTTGAGACGCTGCTGGATGTCGCGCACCTCTTCGCGCAGCCTTTCGCGCAAATGCTGGTCGAGGCTGGCGAAGGGTTCGTCCAGAAGCAGGATCTTGGGTTCGAGCACCAGCGAGCGGGCCAGCGCCACGCGCTGCTGCTGGCCGCCGGAAAGCTGGGTGACCTGGCGCGTGCCATAGCCGCCCAGGCCCACCAGCTCGAGCACGTTTTCCACCCGGCGCTTGATCTCGTCGGCGGGAACGCGGCGCAGCTTGAGGCCGAAGGCCAGGTTCTTGAACACATTCATATGCGTCCACAGCGCATGGCTCTGGAACACCATGCCGGTGGGGCGCTTTTCGGGCGGCAGATAGGTGATGTCCTCGCCATCGATGGTGATGGCGCCCGAAGAGGGGCGCTCGAAACCGCCCACCATGCGCAGCAGGGTCGACTTGCCCGAGCCGGACGGCCCCAGCAGGCAGACCAGCTCGCCATCGGCGACATCGAGGGAGAAGGTGTCCACGGCCACCACCTGGCCGGCGGCGAAGACTTTGGTGACGTCGGAAATCTTGAGAACGGACATGATGCGTATTCCTAGCCGCCGAAACCGCGGGCGAAGGAGCCCCCGTTGATGACGCGGCGGGCAAAGATGAGAGCGATGAAGGAGGGCACCCACAGCAGCACCGAAAGCACGGCGCCATACTGCACGACCATCTGGTTGTTGATGAAGGAGATCATCAGCACCGGCATGGTGCGGATACCCGGCGCGCCGATGAGCCAGGCGCCCTCGGTTTCATAGAAGGTGCCGACGAAGCTCAGCAGCACGGCGGCGGCAATGGTGGGCCCGGCCTGGGGCAGGGTGACCGACCAGAAGACCCGGAACGGACCCGCCCCCACATCGCGCGCCGCCTCTTCCATGCGCCGGTCCACCGATTGGAACGCGGCCACCGGAATCCAGATCATGAACATCAGCGTGCCCACGAGCTGGATGATGACGACGCCCCAGAAGGTGCCGATGAGGTTGAGGTGCAGGAACACCCCGGCAATGGCGATCAGCAGGCCGAACTTGGGAAAGGCATGGCCGAAGAGGAAGGAGAAGAACAGGATGTTCCGCCCCGGAAAGCTCATCCGGGCGAAGGCATAGGCCGCCGGCAGGCAGATGAGCGCCGAAAGGAAGGTGACCACGGTGGTCAATTGCAGGCTCAGCGTCAGCGCCGACCAGACATCGGCCCGGTTCAGCGTCTGCCCCCAGAACCGCAACCCGAATTGCTGCGGTACGATGTTGGGATAGCGCCAGACATCGGTGAAGGCCCAGGTGGCCACCACCAGAAGCGGGAAGATGATGGCCACGGTGAGCACGACGGCGAAGAAGATGCCGGCATAGTCGATGCGGGCGCGTGTCTTGATGGCAACGGATTGCGTCATGGTCACGCCCCCTGGTTCTTGGCGACGGAGCGCACGTAGAACAGCCCGAAGGCGATGCAGAAGGCGAAGGTTATGACCGCCTGCGTGATGGCGTTGAGCGGGTCATAGAGATCGCGGAAGGTGCGCTGCATGAACGGCCCCATCATTTCAGGTGATGCCGGACCCAGCACGTAAGGCAGGGTGAAGGCGGAGAAGATGCCCAGAATGGAGAAGGACAGGGCCACCAGGATGGAATTGGAAATGCGCGGCAGGATGATGTGCCAGAAGACCTGAAGCCGCCTGGCGCCAACGTCGCGCGCAGCCTCGATGGCCTGGTTGGAAACATTGCCCAGCCCGGACAGCAGGATCAGCACGGTCAGTGGGATATTGTCCCAGACCAGGCCGATCACCGGCCCCCAGGGGGTGAGGTAGGGCGTGCGGATCTTGGGCAGGCCGACCGCGTTGAGCAGGATGTCCACCATGCCGTTCGGCCCCAGCACGCGGATGAACGCATAGGCCAGGATGATGGACGGCACGAACATCGGGAAGATGGCCATGGCCTGCACATAGGCCGGAATCCGGCCCTGCGAGAACCGCAGATAGATGGCGATGGGCAGGCAGATGATGAGCAGGAACAGGGCGCACATGCCCGTGGTCCACAGCGTCACGCTCAGATTGTCGAGGCTGTACTTGTCCGAGAAGAAAAAGACGTAGCTGGACAGGTTGAAGCCGTATTCGCCGGCCTCGTTCGGCCGCCAAATGGTTTGTCCCACGGCGCTGAAGATCGGCCAGATGATAAGCCAGGCCATCAGCAGAACGGGAACGGCGACCAGCAGGAGGCCGATTGGCCTCCTGCGTTCGCCGGTGTCGAGCAGCGGCCTTGCGGCCGTTCCGGCGTCTTCGCTCACGAGTTGCGATCGACGTTGGGAGCGACGTTGCGGTACCAGCCATCATTGATGGCGGGCTCCCACGGCCCGTTGGGGAAGGTGGGGATGGTCTGCGGCACGATGTCGGCGAAGCGCTCGCGCAGCTCGGGGGCGACATAGTCCCAGCTCACGCCGGGGAAGCCGCCCAGCTCGGTGAGGATCTTGCCCTGAATTTCCTCGGAGAGGATGAAGTCGGCAAGCTTGAGCGCCGCGTCGCGGTTGGCCCCGTTCTCGATGACGATCGAGCGGGTGAAGCTGCCCACCAGGGCCAGGTCCTGGAGCTGGACCAGGCCGGTGGTCTCGGGCAGCACGCCCTGGTCGATGGCCTGCAGGATCTGGTCGGACCAGACCGGCACCATGGTCACCACGCCCTGGGCGAGAAGCTGGATCGACTGGGTGTTGCCCGAGGAATAGGCGCCGCCGTCATAGAGATGGGGAGCGATGTCCTTGAGGATTTCCCAGGTCTTGCCCAGCGTCTCGGCGGCATATTCTTCCGAGAAATTGTCCAGCGTGAACTTGGACGGGTCCAGCCCGTTGGCCTGATGGAGCGCGCGGCGCACGAAGTTGCCGCCCGAGCCGCCCTTGTCGGGGCGGTTGTAGATGAACTGGCCGGGATTGGCCTTGATCCAGGTGACCAGCTCGTCCCAGGTCTTGGGGGCGTCGGCCGGATCGAGCTTGGTGCTGTCATAGGCCAGCAGCACCTGGCTGCCGCGATAGGGCACGGAATAGTCGTCGTCGATGGCCAGCGGGTTGATCTTGGAATAGTTGGAAAGGCCCGCTTCCCGGATATTGGTGTAGATGCCGGCCTCGATGGCGCCGGTGGGCAGGCGGGAATTGCCGGCCTCGAAGAAATCGGCCTGCGGATCGGCGCCCGCCTGCTTGGCCGCCATGGCGCGCTCGCCGATGGCCTGGATGCCCGCGCTGTCGCCGGCATCGACCAGGTTGATGGTGATGCCCGGATTGGCGGCCTCGAAGGCCGGCTTCACCACATTGGCCCAGAAATCGAGGATGTTGCTGTCCGAACTGGTGTACCAGTCGATCACGTTTTCGGCTGCGAACGACATACGCGGCGCGATGACCATGCCGGCCATGACGCCCGCGGTCGAAATCATGAAGTCACGACGTTTCATAATAAATTCTCCCATAACGCGACCCCATGGGTCACGGCGCTTCCAACGCCGATTGCGGAGGCAGCATGCGGCTCTGAGCCGAGGACGGACCGGATCGGCGCCGGCACGTCCACCCCATGGGCCCCTCCCTCACCGCGATGCCGAAGCGAGGGTTTGCCCAATCTTGTGTCGGGTCCGGTCTCGCCGCGATACGCATCGCATGCATCAGACAACACCCAATCAGGATTGCACACAAGTGCATTTATGAAAAATTCTGGAAACAGGTGTTACGGACGTTCCATAACGGTTTGATGACAGTGCACTATTGCGCACGTGTGCAATGGGCGGCGCGGCCCGGAAAACGCCGCTGCCGCGCGGCAGGGAAGCGAGTTTTCCACAGCCCGGCGGGCGAGGCAAGCCGCAGCGCGTTCAGGGGGCCGGGGGTTCGGGCGGGGACGGGCGCACCGAGCGGCGCCAGCAGGGCGTGGGGGCATAGAGCCGGCGCTCGGTGCCCACCGAGTCGGGATAGAGCAGCAGATGCACCACATGCTCGGCCATGTCGGCCAGCGGCTGGGCGAAGGTGGTGAGCCTGTAGGAATTCCAGCTCGCCTGCTCGATGTCGTCGAAGCCGACGATGCACAGATCCTCGGGGATGCGCAGGCCGAATTCGTGCCGCGCCGCATCCATGAAGCCGAGGGCCAGAAGGTCGGTGACGCAGAACACGCCATCGGGCCCGTTGGAGCGCCCGAAAAGCTGGCGCGCCGCTTCGAAGCCGGAGGCATAGCTGGTGGGCCCGGTCTCGGTGACGCTGGCCTGGATGCCCTCGGACGCGGCGATCTCGAGAAAGACATTGGTGCGCTCGCGCAGGCTGGCGGTGCGCGCGGTGGAGGTGATGACCCCCAGCCGCTTGCAGCCGGCCCGGCGCAGCAGGAAGAAGGCCTCGCGCCCGGCCACGGCATTGTCCACCCCCAGATTGTGGCTGCCCATCAACTCGTCGTCGCGGTTGATGAGCACCACCTGCTGGCCATTGGCCAGGCACGTTTCCACCAGCGAGGCGGGCGGCGCGCCCGAAAGCACCACGGTGGCGTCGGCGCGGTAATTGAGCGTCTGGCGCAGCGCCAGCGACACGCTTTCGATGGTGGATTCGGTGTTGATGACCATGGTGATCTTGCCCGCCGCCTGCAGCTTGCGGGTCAATTCGTCCACCATGCGGGCGCGGATGGGGGTGACGATGTCCGAAACCACCAGGCACACGATGTTGCTGCGCTCGCGCAGGCCGCGCGCCAAATGGTTGACGTGATAGCCCAGGGCGCCGGCCGCCTCCAGCACCTTGCGGCGCGTCGCCTCCGAGACGCTGGCGCCGTCGGTGAAGGTGCGCGACACGGCCGAACGCGACACGCCCGCCCGCTCGGCGACCATTTGCGCACTGACGAAGGATGGAGGTTTCGGATCGCTCATCTTGCTGCTGCCAGCCCGGATGCGGGCGATATTGGGGCGAAACGCCGCCGCGTCAAGGCGAAAGGCGGATTACCGTTTCTAGTTGCAAATCATTCTCACTTGCAATTAGAAGGGTGATGCATTACGCAAATGCAAATCAATCGCAACAACGGAGTGGGACATGGCGCATTGGAAGCGGATCCTGGTGGCAATGGCGACGGCGGTGCTGGCGCTGTCGGGCACGGCGATGGCGGCGGAGAAATTCAAGGCGGTGACCACCTTTACCGTCATCGCCGACATGGCGCGCAATGTCGCTGGCGACGCCGCCGAGGTGGAATCCATCACCAAGCCCGGCGCCGAAATCCACAATTACCAGCCCACCCCCGGCGACCTGCAACGCGCGCAGGGGGCCGACCTGATCCTGTGGAACGGGCTCAACCTCGAACTCTGGTTCGAAAAATTCTTCCGCAATCTGCATGACGTGCCCAGCGTGGTGGTCTCGGACGGCGTCGAGCCCATCGGCATCACCGAAGGCCCCTATGGCGGCAAGCCCAACCCCCATGCCTGGATGTCGCCCAGCGCCGCGCTGGTCTATGTCGACAATATCCGCGACGCCTTCGTCGAGCACGACCCGGCCAATGCGGACATCTACACGGCCAATGCCGAGGCCTATAAAGCGCAGATCGCGGCGGCGATCGACCCCATCCGGGCCGAGCTGGCCGCCGTGCCCGAGGACAAGCGCTGGCTGGTTTCCAGCGAAGGCGCCTTCTCCTATCTGGCGCGCGATTTCGGCCTCAAGGAGCTTTATCTCTGGCCCATCAATGCCGACCAGCAGGGCACGCCCCAGCAGGTGCGCAAGGTGATCGACGCGGTGCGCCAGCACGATATCGGCGTGGTGTTTTCCGAAAGCACCATCTCCTCGGCGCCCGCCGAACAGGTGGCGCGCGAAACCGGGGCTGCTTATGGTGGCGTGCTCTATGTGGACTCCCTGACGGATGCGGATGGCCCGGTGCCGACCTATATCGATCTGTTGCGGGTGACCGCGCAAACCATCGCCCAGGGACTGACCCGATGAATGCAGCAATGCAAAAGCCCGTGCTCCCCGCATCGATGGATGCGGGGAGCGGCATTACGGTGAAGCACGCCACGGTCACCTATCGCAATGGCCATACGGCGCTGCGCGACGCCAGCTTCGAAATCCCCACCGGCACCATATCGGCGCTGGTGGGAGTGAACGGGGCGGGCAAGTCGACGCTGTTCAAGGCCATCATGGGCTTCGTGCGGCTGGCCCGGGGCGAGATCAGCGTGCTCGGCCGCCCCGCCGCACAGGCGCTCAGGGATAATCTGGTCGCCTATGTGCCCCAGGCCGAGGAGGTGGACTGGAACTTCCCCGTGCTGGTGGAGGACGTGGTGATGATGGGGCGCTATGGCCATATGGGCCCGCTGCGCCTCGCCCGTCCCGCCGACAGGGAAGCGGTGAGCGCCGCATTGGCCCGCGTCGACATGCTCGATTTCCGCAAGCGCCAGATCGGGGAGCTTTCAGGGGGGCAGAAAAAGCGCGTCTTCCTCGCCCGGGCGCTGGCCCAGGACAGCCGCGTGATCCTGCTCGACGAGCCCTTCACCGGCGTCGACGTCAAGACCGAGGAGCAGATCATCACCCTGTTGCGCCAATTGCGCGACGAGGGCCGCGTCATGCTGGTCTCGACCCACAATCTGGGCTCGGTGCCCGAATTCTGCGACCGCACCATTCTGGTCAAGGGCACGGTGCTGGCCCATGGGCCGACCGCGCAGGTGTTCACCCGCGACAATCTCGAACGCGCCTTCGGCGGCGTCCTGCGCCATGTGGTGCTCGAGGCCGGCCCCGACGGCCGGCCTGGGCCGCTGCGCGTCTATACCGACGACGAGCGCGCGCTGGTGCTCGATGCGCGGGAGCCGAAATGATGGCGGTGCTGCTCGAGCCCTTTTCCTATGGCTACATGGTCAACGCCATGTGGGTCTCGGCGCTGGTCGGGGCCGTCTGCGCCTTCCTCTCCTGCTATTTGATGCTCAAGGGCTGGTCGCTGATCGGGGACGCGCTCTCGCACGCCATCGTGCCGGGCGTGGCGGGCGCCTATATGCTGGGCCTGCCCTTCGCGCTGGGCGCCTTCTTCTCGGGCGGGCTGGCGGCGGCCACCATGCTGTTCCTCAACCAGCGCACCAAGCTGCGCGAGGACACCATTATCGGGCTCACCTTCTCGGCCTTTTTCGGGCTCGGCCTGTTCATGGTGTCGCTCTCGCCGGTCGCCATCAACATCCAGACCATCGTGCTGGGCAACATCCTGGCCATCACCCCCGCCGACACGCTGCAACTGGCCATTATCGGGCTGGTGTCGCTGGCCATCCTGCTGGTCAAGTGGAAGGATCTGATGGTCAGCTTTTTCGACGAGAACCATGCGCGCTCCATCGGGCTCAACCCGCTGGCGCTGCGCGCGCTGTTCTTCACCCTGCTCTCGGCCTCGACCGTCGCCGCCATGCAGACCGTGGGCGCGTTCCTGGTGATCTGCCTGGTGGTGACGCCCGGCGCCACCGCCTATCTGCTCGTCGACCGCTTTCCGCGCCTGCTGCTCATCGCCGTGGCCATCGGCACGGTGACCTGCTTTGTCGGCGCCTATGCCAGCTATTTCCTCGACGGGGCCACCGGCGGCATCATCGTGGTGTTGCAGACGGGCCTGTTCCTCCTCGCCTTCTTCTTCGCCCCGCGCCACGGGCTGGTGGCCGCGCGCCGCCGCGCCGCGCAAGCGCTGGAGACGCAGCCATGAGCCTGGCCGAAACCCTGCTGCTGCCCTTCCAGTTCGACTTCATGGTCAATGCGCTGCTGATCGCGGGCCTGGTGGCCGTGCCCATGGCGCTGCTCTCCTGCTTCGTGGTGCTTAAGGGCTGGTCGCTTCTGGGCGACGCCATTTCCCACGCGGTTTTTCCCGGCGTCGTCATCGCCTATATGGTCGGGCTGCCCTATGCCATCGGCGCCTTCGTGGCCGGCATGTTCGCCGCCATCGCCAGCGGCTATCTGGGCGACAACAGCCGCATCAAGCAGGACACCGCCATGGGCGTAGTGTTTTCCGGCATGTTCGGGCTGGGGCTGGTGCTCTATGTCAAGATCCAGTCCGACGTGCATCTGGACCATATCCTGTTCGGCGACATGCTGGGGGTGGGAATGGGCGATCTCCTCCAGTCGCTGCTGATCGGGCTGCTCGTCGCCGCCATCATCGGGGTCAAATGGAAGGACTTTTTGCTCCACGCCTTCGATCCCGGCCAGGCGCGCGCCATGGGCCTGCGCACCAACTGGCTGCATTACGGCCTGTTGGCGCTGATTTCGCTCACCATTGTCGGGGCCTTGCAGGCGGTGGGCATCATCCTGGCCATTTCGCTCTTGATCGCGCCGGGGGCCATCGCGTTCCTGCTCACCCGGCGTTTCGGCACCATGCTGGTGCTGGCCATGGCCGTGGCGCTGCTGGCCGCGCTTGCCGGGGTCTATCTCTCCTTCTTCATCGACAGCGCCCCCGCTCCCACCATCGTGCTGCTGCTCTCGGCGATGTTCGTGGGCGCATTCGGGATTTCGGTGTGGCGGGGGGCGCTTGCTCACCCTCTGTCGCCCCGGCCTTGAGCCGGGGCCCATCCTGACAATGTGCCCGACATGGAGCCTTCAGGATGGATCCCGGCTCAAGGCCGGGATGACATGGTGGTTTTGACGGGATGCGGGCCGAGCGGCTATGAAGCCGTCACAGCCTCACCCGGAAACCTCTCCATGCTGACCTGTTTCGATATTGGCGGCACCAGCATCAAGGCGGTGCGGGCCAGCGATCCGCAGAACCTGACGCTGCTGGGCCGCAAGCCGACGCCGCGCGATGATTTTGCCGCTTTCGTCGCGGTGCTGGAGGGGTTTCTCGACCAGCGGGACGAGGCGCCCATCGCCATTTCGGTGACCGGGGTGGTCGAGCCCGACAGCGGGCGCGTCACCGTCGCCAATATTCCCTGCATCGACGGGCGCAATCTGGCCGGCGATCTGCAAGAAGCGCTGGACCGCAAGGTGCTGGTGGCCAATGACGCCGACTGCTTCGTTCTGGCCGAGGCCCATGCCGGGGCCGGGCGCGGCCATGGCGTGGTGTTCGGGGCCATATTGGGCACCGGGGTGGGCGGCGGCATCGTCGCCCATGGAAGGCTGTTCCGCGGCGCCGGCGGGCTGGCGGGCGAATGGGGCCATGGCGGCATCCTCGCCACGAGACTGAGCGTGCCGCCCTATGAAATGCCGCAATTTCCATGCGGCTGCGGCAAGCGCGGTTGCGTGGATACGGTGGGCGGGGCGCGTGGGCTGGAGACCCTGCACCGCCATATCCATGGGGCGGCGCTGGAGAGCACCGCCATCATTGCCGCCTGGACCGCTGGGGACGCGGCGGCGGGGGTGACGCTGGCGGCCTATCTCGAACTGGTGGCGCAGCCGCTGGCGCTGGCGGTTAATATCGTCGGGCCCGACATCATTCCGGTCGGCGGCGGGCTGGGCAACAGCGTTGAACTGGTCGCGGCGCTCGACCGGCAAGTGCGCCAGCGCATCCTGCGGACGCTGGACCGCCCGCTGGTGGTGCCTGCGCAACTCAGCGTCGATGCCGGCCTGATCGGGGCGGCGAGCCTGGGCTTTTCGGAGGGGCTGGCATGACGCTGCTGGAAGTGTGCGTGGACGACGCCGCCGGGCTGGAGGCTGCTCTGGCGGGGGGCGCCGACAGAATCGAACTCTGCGCGGCGCTGGAGCTGGGTGGGCTGTCGCCGAGCCCGGGCCTGGTGGCGCTGGCGGCCAGGATCGACCGCCCGGTGCGCGCCATGGTGCGGCCCCGGCCGGGCGATTTCGTTTTCACCGACGGCGACGAGGCGGCGATGCTGGCCGAGATCGCCGCCATCCGCGCCGCCGGGTTGAGCGGGGTGGTGCTGGGGGCGAGCCGGCCCGATGGGCGGCTGGATCTGGACCGGCTGGCGCGGCTGACCGGGGCGGCGGCGGGCATGGGACGGACGCTGCACCGCGCCATCGATCTGGTGCCCGACATAAGCGAGGCGGTGGAAGCGGCGGTGGCGCTGGGCTTCGACACCATCCTCACCTCGGGCCGGGCGCTGTCGGCCCCCGAGGGGCTGGACGAGCTGGAGCGGGCCCATACGATTGCGGCGGGGCGCATCACCATCATGGCCGGAGCCGGCGTCAACGCGGCGACGGCGCCGCAAATCCTCAAGCGCGTGCCGCTGACGGCCCTGCACGGCTCCTGCTCGGAGCCGGCGCCCGAAGCGGGGGCGGCAGCAAGGCGGCTGGGCTTTGCCAGCCCGCAGCGGCGGATGACCAGCGCCGCCAAGGTCGCGGCGCTGAAGGCGGCCATTCAGGCCGGCTGAAGCTGGCCGAGCAGCTTTTGCGCCAGGCGCAGGCTGGCGCCTGTGGCTTCGAGCATCGGGGGCAGGGTGAGCCATTCCAGCGTCCAGGCGGCGCCGGAGCGCTCATATTCATGCACCATGGCCTGCTGCAAATTGCCGGAGAGCCCGCCATTGTGGCGGGCCAGCGCCACCAGCGCCTCGGCGGCGACCGGGTTGGATTTATGCGCCATGGCCGAGGAGCCGCCGCCGCCCGAAAGCCGGGTCGCCGCCACCTCGTTCTGGGTCAGCAGCGCGATATCCATGCCCATCTTGCCCAAGGAGCCGGTGAGGAGGGCGAGAAGGCTGCCGAGCGCCCCGATGGGATCGCGCTCGGCATGCCAGGGCGCGGCAAGGCCCAGGTCGAGCCGGCGGGCGAGGCCGGCGGCGATGGCGTCGCCATGGGGGCCGAAGCTCATGCGGTCGCCCACCGGTCCGCCCAGTTGCACGACGAGCAGGCCAGGACGCATGGCCTCGAGCGCCCGCAAATGCCGCTGCAAGGGGGCGCGCCAACTGGCAAATTTGGCGCTCCAAGTGGTGGGCAGGGCGATCTGCATGCGCGTATGGCCCATGAGGGGCCTGGCGCCGAATTTTTCGTCCAGCGCGTCCAATTGGGCGAGGAGGGCGGTAAGGCGGGTCTCATAGAGGCCGAAAATGCCGGCGAGCTGGAGCATCAGCGCCGTATCGACAATGTCCTGGCTGGTGGCGCCCTTGTGCAGCGCCTCCCGATGCGGCTCGGGGAGGCTTTCGCGCAATTGCCGCACCAGCGCCGGCACCGCTACCCCGTCCCGCGCCATGCCGGCGGCAAGGTCCTCCCAATCGGGGGTGAAATCCCGTGCCGCTTCGGCGATGGCCGTGGCGGCGTCCGCGCCGATCCAGCCGCAATCGGCGCTGGCTTCGGCCAGCGCCGCTTCCACGGCCAGCATGGCCTGGAGCTGGGCGGCGTCGCCGAGGCGGTCGGCGATCTCGGCATCGCCGCACAGGGCCGAAAGCAGGGTTTGCGCCATCAGAAATCGAAGAACACGGTTTCTCCCTCGCCCTGGAGGATGATGTCGAGCACATAGCGCGGCACCTCCCCTTCCTCGCGGCGGGCGATCAGGGTCTGGCGGCGGCGGGCGTCGAGGATCTTGTTGAGCACGTAATCCTGGGCATTGGCCTCGGCCTCGTCGGCGAAATAGAGCCGGGTCTGGAGCCCGATATTGATGCCGCGCGCCACGATCCACAGCGAGACATGGGGCGCCATCGGCCGGCCGTCGGGGCCGGGCACGGGGCCGGGCTTGATGGTCTCGAAGGTGAAGCTGCCATCGCTGCCGGTGGGCTGGCGACCCCAGCCGGTAAAGGCCGGCGCCGAATTGGAATTGGGGCCCATGGGAGCGCTGAAGGCGCCGCTGGCATCGGCCTGCCAGATCTCCAGCACCGCGTCATTGACCGGGGCGCCCGAGCCGTCGAGCACCCGCCCGGTAATGGTGATGCGCTCGCCCTGCGTGTCCGGCGTCAGCATGGAAATGCCCGGATCGGCGTCGTAAACCCCGGTGATGCCGCAGAAATTGGGCGTCATGCCGATATGGACGTAAGGACCGGCGGTCTGGGAGGGGGATTCCTTGAGCTTGGGGGTGGGATGGAGCATCAGTTCCCCTCCGGGCGGTTTTCGAACATGGTGGAGCGCCGGCCGCGCAACACGATGTCGAAGCGATAGGCCAGCGCATCCATGGGCGTAGTATTGTGCCGGTCGAGCCGGGCGATCAACTGCTCGATGGCGGCCTTGTCCGCGATGGTGCCGACGATGGGGCATTGCCAGATCATGGGGTCGCCCTCGAAATACATCTGGGTGATGAGCCGCTGGGCGAAGGCATGGCCGAAGACCGAGAAGTGGATATGGGCCGGGCGCCAGTCATTGCCGCCATTGGGCCAGGGATAGGCCCCCGGCTTGATGGTGCGGAAGGAATAAAAGCCGTTCTCGTCGGTGACGGCGCGCCCGAAGCCGCCGAAATTGGGGTCGAGCGCGGCCAGATACCCTTCCTTCTTGTGGCGGTAGCGCCCGCCGGCATTGGCCTGCCAGAATTCCACCAGCGTATTGGGCACTGCGCGGGCATTCTCGTCCAGCACCTGGCCATAGACGATGAGCCGCTGGCCGATGGCCTCGGTGCCGTCCTGGCTGAAATTGCGGATCAGGTCGTTGTCCAGCGCGCCCAGCCTTTCATGGCCGAAAGTGGGGCCGCTCATTTCCGATTGCGTCGGGCCCAGCGCCAGCAGGCTGTGGCGCGGGGCGCGGAAGGTGGTGCTCTTGTAGCCCGGCGTATTGGCCGCCGGGTGCCAGGCGCGGTCGCGCTGGAAGAGGACCCCGTCGGCCCCCGGAAGAATGATGCCGCTCATTGGCCTGCCTCCTCACGCTTTTCGAGCTGCTCGCGGGCAATGCGGAAGGCCCGGTTGGCCGCCGGCACCCCGGCATAGACCGCCACATGCAGCAGCGCCTCCTTGATGTCGGCGGGGCTGGCCCCGGTATTGGCCGTGGCGCGCACATGCATGGCCAGCTCCTCATCGTGCCCCAGGGCGGCGAGCAGGGCCAGGGTAATCATCGAGCGCTCGCGCTTGGACAGCCCCGGCCGCGCCCATACCGAGCCCCAGGCCCCTTCGGTGATGAAGCTCTGGAAATCGCTATCGAACTCGGACATGCGCTCGGTGGCGCCATTGACATGGGCATCGCCCAGCACCGCGCGGCGCGTTTCCATGCCGCGATCGTAAAGGCTAGCGTCAGCCATGGCCGACCTCCGTGAGAAAATCCGTCATCAGGGCGGCCAGCGCCTCGGGCTGTTCGATGCCCGGAAGATGGCCGGCCCCGGCAAGGGCGGTGAAGCGCGCGCCGGCAATGGCCCCGGCCAGCCCGTGAACGGCCGAAAGCGGGGTCGCCCCGTCCTCCTCGCCCGCCACCACCAGCGTGGGGGCGGCGATGGCGCCGATCTGGGCCGTGAGATCGGTATCGCGCAGCGTGGCGCAGGTGGCGATGTAGCCGGCCGGATCGGTGCGCAGGAAGAGGGTCTTCCAGCCGGCCAGATCGTCGGGCCGGTTCCGGCGGAAGCCGGGGCTGAACCAGCGCTCCATCACCGCCTCGGCAATGGCGCCCAGCCCGCCTTGTCGCACCGCCGCCATGCGCGCGGCCCACCCGGCGGCATCGCCGAAACGCGGCGCGGTGGCGCAGAGCACCAGCGCTGCCACGCGCTCGGGATGGCGCAGCGCGAAACCCTGGGCGATGAGCCCGCCCACCGACACCCCGGCCAGCGCCGGGCGGGCCATGCCGACATGGTCGAGCAGCCCCGTCAGATCGTCCAGATGCGCGTCCAGCCCATATTCGCCCGCCGGGCTGTCGCTGAGCCCATGGCCGCGCTTGTCATAGCTGAGAATGCGATAATCCCCGGCAAGACGGGCGATGACATCGTCCCAGATGCGCGCATCGGTGCCCAAGGAATTGATGAAGACCAGTTCTGGCGCTCCTGCCCTGCCGCCGAGCCGGTATGAAAGCAGCACGCCGTTGACGCGGGTGAACAATCCATCTCTCCTCTTCGCCCCGATTTAAGGGGCTGGCCGGCCGCAAGTAAAATGATTACTAAAGGAGGCATCATAACCTGTAGCTTATCGTCAGGTGCCTTCCGGGCCGGTTTTAGCGCGGCAGGGGCCGGGCCGCATAACCGGAGGGGCAGATGGCCAGACGCATTATCGATCCCAGGATCAAGCTGCGCCACATCGCCTGCTTTCTCGAGGTGGCGCGGCTGCGCAGCATGGTCAAGGCCGCCGAGGCGCTCAATATCAGCCAGCCGGCGGCCTCGAAAACCGTGCAGGAGCTGGAGGAGTTCCTGGGCGCGGCGCTGTTCGACCGCAGCCGGCGCCGGCTGTTCCTCACCGCCTTCGGGGAAGTCTTCTACCGCTATGCCTCGACCAGCATCGCCGCATTGCGCCAGGGGATCGACGCCGCCCATGGCGCCCATGAGGCCCCCGTGCTCAAGATCGGCGCGCTGCCCACGGTGTCGGCCCGCATCCTGCCCGAGGCGGTCCGCCTGTTCGCCGCCGAGGAAACCGGCGTGCACAGCCGCATCGTCACCGGCCCCAATGGCTATCTGCTCTCGCTGTTGCGCACCGGCGACGTCGACCTCGTCATCGGCCGCATGGCCGAGCCCGGCGCCATGCTCGGCCTCAGCTTCGAGCATCTTTATTCCGAGCGCGTGGTGATGACGGTGCGGCCCGGCCATCCCCTGCTGGGGCGGCGCGACTTCAACCTGGGCATGATCGTGCCCTTCCAGATGCTGATGCCCACCCCCGATTCGGTGATCCGCGCCTCGGTGGACCGCATGCTGCTCGCCCATGGCGTCACCGGGCTGCGCGACGAGATCGAAACCGTCTCAAACGCCTTCGGCCGCTCCTATGTGCGCCAGAGCGACGCCATCTGGATCATCTCCGAGGGCGTGGTGGCGCGCGATGTGGAGGAGGGGCAATTGGCGCTGCTGCCGGTGGACACCAGCGAAACGCTGGGGCCGGTGGGCTTCACCACCCGCACCGACACGGCGCCGGGCCTGGCCGCGACCAGCCTGATGCAGGCCGTGCGCCAGGCCGCGGCGCGGGAGCGGTGAGGGTTTTCTGCCCCTCCCCCTCCCCATTCCCCCTTGATAGGGAGGCTGGGAGGGGGGGCTCCATGAAACCGACCCGGTTAAAACCGCGATGTCATTCCGGCGCAGGCCGGAATCCAGGCTGAAGGCGAACCGCGATCTCGGTGTCTGGGAGACATGCGGGCATGGATTCCGGCCTGCGCCGGAATGACATGGAGGGTGGGGAGGGGTTGGAAATCGTCCGGAACGGGACATCCGGATTCACCTCCTCCGCGATGTCGTCCCGGCCCTGAGCCGGGACCCATCTTGAGATTGCAGTACGGGCACATGGTCAGGATGGGCCCCGGCTCAAGGCCGGGGCGACAGGGGGGTGGGGCCGGGGCGACATGGGGTGGGGAGGGGTTGGGGCGACAGGGTGTTCAGCCGGGATCGCCCGCCCCGCCCGCCTTTCGGAAGGCGCTGGGGGCGCAGCCCAGCATGCGCCGGGCGAAGCGGGAGAAATAGGCGGGGTCGTCATAGCCCAGCTGGCTGCCGATCTGCTTGATCGAGAGGGTGGAGAACAGCAGCATGCGCCGGGTTTCCAGCGCCAGGCGCCGCTCGATGACGCCCAGCGCCGAGGTGCCCAGCACCTGCCGGCTGATGCGGTTGAGATGGGTCTGGGTGATGCCCAGCGCACCGGCATAATCGGCAAGGCGCCGGGTCTGGCGGAAGCGGCTGTCGACCATGAGGCGGAAGGCCTGGGCATGGCGATAGGCCCGGTCCGAGGCGGCGCCGGGCCCGGGCGCCTCGCCGCCGGCGCGGTGCAGGGCGACCAGAAGCAGGGTGAGATGGGCCGCCATGGCCGCCGCATGGGCCGGACCGGGCCGGTCGGCCTCCCCGATGAGCCGGGCCAGCGCCGCCTCCACCCCGGAAAGATCGCCGGTGACGAGGCCGGCCTGCGGCAGGGCCGGCCCGCGCGCAGCGAGGTCGCGCTCGAGCAGGGTGACGACGATGCCCTCCACATCGGGGCTGAAGGCATAGCCGTGCACGATCAGCGCCGGCACCACCACCAGGCTGGGGGCGCGCAGCGCGAAACGGACCCCGTCGATCCAGGCCTCGCCGCTCCCCCCGGTCAGATGCAGCAACTGCACGAACTGGTCGTGCCGATGCGGGGCGATGGAATAATCGTGCAGGCTGGAGCGCGCCTGGATGGTCTCCCAATGCAGCCAGTCCTGCCGGCTCTGCCGCTCGCCGTAAAGCGCATAGGTGGGGACGGTTTTCATGTTCGGATAATGCAAGCGATTGCGCGCCCTGTCCATTCACCGCGAAGGGAGAAATGGCCATGCTCGGATAAAAAGGGAGAAGGCTTTGCGCACGCAGGTGGTCATTATCGGGGCGGGCCCGGCCGGGCTGATGCTGGGGCGGCTGCTGGAGCAGGCCGGGGTGGAGACGGTTCTCCTCGAGCGGCGCAGCCCCGATTATGTGCTGGGCCGCATCCGCGCCGGCGTGCTCGAACAGGGCAGCGCCGACCTGCTCGACCGCGCCGGGGCCGGCGCGCGCATGCATGCCGAAGGGCTGGTGCATGAGGGGGTGGGGCTGAGCTTCGACGGCGACCGGCACCGCGTCGATTTTTCCGGCCTGATCGGGCGGCAGGTCATGGTCTATGGCCAGACCGAGGTGACGCGCGACCTGATGGCGGTGCGTGAGGCACGGAGCATTTACGAAGCGGAGAATGTCGAAATCCACGACGCCGATGGCGCCCCCTGGGTGAGCTATCAAAGGGACGGGGTGAGCCACCGCATCGACTGCGACTTCATCGCCGGCTGCGACGGCTTCCACGGGCCCAGCCGCGCCAGCCTGCCGGAGGGGGCATTGACCACGTTCGAGCGCGTCTATCCCTTTGGCTGGCTTGGTATATTGGTCAACCAGCCGCCGGTGGAGCATGAGCTGATCTATGCCCACCACGCGCGCGGCTTCGCATTGTGCTCGCAGCGTTCGCCTAGCCGCAGCCGCTATTATATCCAGGTGCCCGAGGGCGAGCGGGTGGCGGATTGGTGCGATACCCGCTTCTGGGACGAATTGCGCCAAAGACTGGATCCGGCCACGGCCGAGGCCCTGCCCATTGGCCCCTCCATCGAAAAATCCATTGCGCCGCTGCGCAGTTTCGTCGCCGAGCCGCTGCGCTTCGGAAAACTGTTCCTGGCCGGCGACGCCGCCCATATCGTGCCGCCCACCGGGGCCAAGGGGCTGAACCTGGCGCTGTCCGACGTGGCGCTGCTGGCCGATGTGCTGATCGAATTTTACGGCGAAAAATCCGAGGCCGGGATCGACGCCTATTCCGCCCAGGCGCTGATGCGCATCTGGAAGGCCGAGCGCTTCAGCTGGTGGATGACCAGCCTCTTCCACACCTTCCCCGAAACCGGGCCATTCGGGCGGCGCATCCAGCGGGCCGAGTTCGATTACCTGGCCGGCTCGCTGGCGGCCCAGCAGAGCTTTGCGGAGAATTATACCGGGCTGCGGTAGGGACTCTCCCAGTCCACCATGTCATTCCGGTGCAGGCCGGAATCCATGCTGAAGGCGCTCCACCAGCACCAGAGTGTGGGGCGGCACGCGGACATGGATTCCGGCCTGCGCCGGAATGACTCCGGGGGTGGGGGAGCGGTGGAGTGCGCCGCTCAATGCCCCACGCCCAGCAGGCGGTTGACGGTTTCGGGGTCCTCGGCCAGCTCCGCCGGACTGCCCCACCAGGCGGCGCGGCCGCGTTCGAGGATCAGCACGGTTTCGGCGAAGTCGAGGGCGGCCTTGAGGCGTTGCTCGACCAGCACGATGGTCATGGCGCGGCTTTGCGCCAGGCTGGTGAAGGCGGCCATCAATTCCTCGCAGATGACCGGGGCTAGCCCTTCCAGCGGCTCGTCGAGCAGCAACAGGCTGGGCTGGCCGAGAATGGTGCGCGCCGTGGTCAGCATCTGCTGCTCGCCGCCCGAGAGCTTGCCGCCGGGATTGTTGCGGCGCTCCTTGAGGCGGGGAAAGAGCGCATAGGCCTCCTCGATGGCGCTGCGCGGGCGGGTCTTGAGCCCGACGAAGAGGTTTTCCTCCACGGTCAGCGATTTGAAGATGGCGCGGTGCTGGGGCACATAACCGAGGCCCGCCCGGGCGCGCTCGGAGCCGTCGAGGCGGGTGAGCTCGGTGGCGTCGAGTTTTGCCGAGCCGGCGAGGTAGCGGGTCTGGCCGGCAAGGGTGGCCAATAGGGTGGTCTTGCCCATGCCGTTGCGGCCCAGCACCGCCAGCCGCCCGCCGGCGGGCACGGCAAAGCCGATATCCTCGAGGATGCGGGTGGGGCCATAGCCGGCGCAAAGGCCGGAAACGTCAAGCGCTGCCGCGGCCATCTTCATAGCTCCCCAGATAGGCTTCGCGCACTTTTGGATCGGCGGCGACGGCCTCGGGCGTGCCGTCGAAGATCACCGCGCCGGCGGCCAGCACGATGACGCGCTGGGCGAAGCGGAAGACGAAATCCATGTCATGCTCGATCATCAGCACCGCCAGCTCGGGCGGCAGGCGCTCCAGCGCCTTTTCGATCAGTACCGTATCGGTGCTGGGCACGCCCGCCGCCGGTTCGTCGAGCAGCAGGACGCGCGGGCGCAGCGCCAGCACCAAAGCGATTTCGAGCAGGCGCTGCTGGCCATAGGCGATGTCGCTGACCCGGGTATGGGCGATGGGGGCGAGATGGAGCAGGTCGAGCACCGAAGCGATCTCGTCCATCACCGCGCCCATGCCGCGATAATCGGCAAAAACCTGTCCGGATCGTCCAAGTCTTTGCAGCACCGCCAGGGCGACATGCTCCTCGGGCGTCATCTCGGGAAAAAGCCGCGTCACCTGGAAGCTGCGCACCAGCCCGGCATGGACGCGTCGCGTCGGCGAGGCGCGGGTGAGGTCTTCTCCGCCGATATGGACGGTGCCGGCATCGGGCTTGAGATGCCCGGTCACCAGGTTGACGAACGTGGTCTTGCCGGCGCCATTGGGGCCGATGAGGGCAACGCGGTTGCCCGGCTCGAGCGTCAGCGACACGTCATTGGTGACGGCGAGGCCGCCGAAATTCTTCCTGAGGTTGCGAACGGCGAGAAGGCTCATTTGCGCGCCCTCCGCCACCAGTCTTCCAAAGTGCCGGTGAGGCCCTTGGGCGCAAACAGCACCACCGCCACCAGCAGCGCCCCGACAATGGTGAGCCAGTGGAAGGGATTGATGGAAGAAACGCGATCCTCGAACCAGACGAAGACGATGGTGCCCACCATGGCCCCGAAGAGATTGCCGGTGCCGCCCAGAACCAGCATGACCATGGCCTCGGCCGAGAGGGTGAAGGAGAGGCTGTCGAGCCCCACCACCTTGGTGGATATGGCCGAGAGCGCGCCGCCGAGCCCGGCCACGGCGCCGGCAATGGCATACATCCTGACCAGCGAGAAATAGACCGGCGCGCCCATGGCGCGCACCCGCACCTTGTCCTGCCTGATGCCGCGGCAGAGCATGCCGAAGGGCGAGCGCACCACCATGCGCAGCACGAGGAAGACGACGATGAGCAGCACCACGGCCATGACATAGGCGGTGCGGCCCCAGAGATCGAAGCGGAAAAGCCCGAAAAGCGGGCTGGGGGCGATGCCGGAAAGCCCATCGCTGCCCCCGGTCCAGGCCGAGAGCTTGTTGGCCGCCTCATGGGCCAGTTGCACCACGGCGATGGAAAGGACGAGCTGGCTGAGCCCCTGGCCGCGCAGGATGACGAGGCTGGAAACGGTGCCGGCAAGGCTGCCGGCCAGCGCGCCGATGACCAGCATCAGCAGGGGATCGGTGACGCCGAATTTGGCGGCGGCGATGCCGGCGGCATAGGCCCCCGCCCCGAAAACGGCGGCGTGACCGAGCGTGGCGACGCCGGCATAGCCGGTGACCAGATCGAGCGAGAGCACCAAAAGCATGATGGCGACGATGCGGGTGAGCAGCGCCAGGCTTTGTGGGAAGAGGAAAAAGAACAGCGTCGCCACGGCGGCGATGACCAGCACCGCGATCATGTCGGTGCGGGCGCTGCGCTGCCAGAGGCCGGGGCGCGGAAGGGTGGTCGTTTCAGTCATTGCGCGCGCCCCAGCAGGCCGTTGGGGAAGATGCTGACGATGGCGATGACGGCCAGGTAGAAGAAGAATTCGCCGAATTCGGGCATGAGATAGCGCCCGGTGGTTTCGACGGCGCCGAGCAGCAGGCAGGCGATCAGCGCGCCGGGAATGGAGCCGGCCCCGCCCACCGAGACGACGACCAGGAAGGTGACCATGTAGCGCAGCGCATAATAGGGCTCGATGGGCAGCAGTTGCGCTCCGACGACGCCGCCTAAAGCGGCGAGGCCGATGGAAAGCGCGAAGCTCACCGCATAGATGGTGCCCGTGCGCACGCCCAGGGCGCCGGCCATGGGCGCGTCGTCGACCGAGGCGCGCAGGCGCACCCCGAAGGGCGTGCGCTCGATGAGGATCCACAGCCCTCCGGCGACGACAATGCCGACGGCGGCGGCGAAGAGCTTGTGCGCGGCGATGGTGCGGAAGCCGATATCGACCGGACCCTGCAATTGCGGCGGCAGGGCGATGGTCTTGAGGGTGGGGCCCATGAGGAAATTGGCGATGCCGATAATGGCGAAGGTGATGCCGATGGTCATCAGCACCTGGGTCAATTCGGGCGCGCCATAGATGCGGCGGAACAAAAGCCGCTCGAGCGGAATGGCGATGATGACGGTGCCGGCGACGGCGGCGATGAGCCCGACGGCGAAGGGCAGGCCCATCTGCTGGGTGGCATAGGAGGCGATATAGCCCCCGATCATGGCGAAGGCGCCATGGGCCAGATTGGCCACCTTCATCAGCCCCATGGTGACCGACAGGCCGATGGAGATGACGAACAGCACCATGCCATAGGCCAGGGCGTCGGCGCCGATGGAAAGGACGGTCTGCATGGGGCGGTCCATCAGGTCGGGGGAAGGGGCGGCCAGTGTGCCGCGCCACCGCGCCGCTCACAAGGGCGCGGGGGCAGGGGAGGTGGAGCGGGCAACTGCATGGCACGAGCGTGCCCCACCCACCGGGCGGCTCCTCCCCCTTGACGGGGGAGGTTGGGAGGGGGTGTTGAGAGCCGCAATATAAGGGCTAAACGTCCCCCACCCTTGATCCCTCCCCGCAAGGGGGAGGGAGTCGACTGCACCATCACGGACTACTCACTTTTCACACGCAATGGCCGCCAAGGATCAGGGTGCCTTCCAGCCGGGATCGCCCTGGTTCTCGAAGGTCTGGATTTCCTTGTTGATATAGAGCCCGTCGACCTGGGCCACTTCGCGCAGATAGATGTTCTGCGTCATGTGGCGGTTTTCGGGGTTGATGGAGACCGGGCCGCGCGGGCTGGTCCAGGCGAGGCCCTTGACCGCCTCGACCGCCTTGGCGGCGTCCTGCTGGCCGCCGGTGGCCTCGATCATCTTGGAAATGACATACATGCCGTCAAAGGCGCCGACGGCGGGGAAGCTGAGATCGGCGGCGCTGCCCAGGGCCTTGGAGGCGGCCGCGACGAAGGCCTGGTTTTCCGGCGAATCGTGGCTGACCGCATAGTGGAAGGTGGTCAGCACCCCTAGCGCGTTGTCGCCCAGCGCGAAAAGGTCCGGCTCCTGGGTCAGGTCGCCCGGGGCGAGCAGGGCGACGCCGGCGCTTTTGAGGCCGTTTTCGACATAGGACTGCATGAAGCCCAGCGTGGCCGGGCCGGCGGGCAGGAAGGCGAACACCGCCTCGGCCCCCGAATCCTTGATGCGCTGCATGATGGGGCTGAAATCATTGGTGTTCATCGGCATGCGGATGGATTCGGCGATCTCGCCGCCCGCGGCGGTGAAGCCGGCGACGAAGGCGTTTTCCGAATCGATGCCGGGGCCGTAATCGGACACCACGGTGATGACCTTGTTGATGCCGCGCTCATGGGCGACGGCGGCCATGGGGGTGGAGGTCTGCCAGGTGGTGAACGAGGTGCGCACCACATAGGGGCTGGCATTGACGATGGCCGAGGTGGCGGCGTTGAACACCACCATGGGCACATTGGCCTCTTCCAGGATCGGCGCGGCGGCCATGGCGTCGGGGGTGTAATAATAGCCGGCCAGATATTGCACGCCCTCGCCCACCACCAGTTCCTGGGTCAGCGCCGCCGACTGGGCCGGATCGGCCGCCGGCAGGTCGCGATAGACGATTTCGATGTCGTGCCCGGCCACCTGGGAGCCGTTGAGCGCCAGCCAGGCGTCGATCCCCGCCTGGAAATTGCGCCCCTGCAGGGCCGCCGGGCCCGAGAAGGGACCGACAACACCGATCTTGATGGTATCGGCAAAGGCCGTGCCGCTCAAAAGAGCCATGGCCAAGGGTGCCAGAAGCAGCTTCTTCATCGTTTCCTCCCAATGGCGGTAGTCCCGCCAGCATGACCGATGCCGGTCGATGCCCTGATTTGTGTCAGATTGGAACCCGGGTCGGAAATGAATTCGCCGGGGCACGATATAATCCATCGGTTATCGATGGAGCGGCGCGGGCGGGCTCACGCGGAAATATCGCGCATGAAGGCGAGGTTGCGCGCCGCCAGTTGCAGCGGGGTTTCGCTGGCATTGGCCGCCACGTCCTGCTCGACCACGACCGGGCCGGCGAAATGACGCGCCTCCAGCATTGCCATCACCGCCCTGATATCCACCGCCCCATCGGGCAGCGGGCACATGACGCCTTCGCCATAAGAGGCCGCGATGCTCAGCCTGCCCTCGAGCACGCGGGCGCGCACCTCGGGATCGACATTCTTGAGATGCATATAGGCGATGCGGGGAAAGATTTTTTCCATATAGGCCAGCGCATCCTGGCCCCAGAAGGCGTGGTGGCCGGTATCGAAGCACAGGTCGATATCGGTCTCCTCGAGCAGCCGGTCGATCTGGGCTTCCTTTTCCACGGCGGTGCCGACATGGGGATGGAAGCTGAGCTTGAGGCCATGCTCGCCCTCGACCCGCGCCTGCGCCGCCCGCACCATGGCGACGAGCCCGCGCCAGCCCTCGGCGTCGAGCACGCCTTCCCGGCCGGCGGGGTAGAAATTGCTCTCATCCATGATGACCAGATGGCCGGCGCCCAGATCGACGAGGAGCCGGGAAAGCTCGTCCAGCGTGGCGAGGAAAGCCTCGGCGCTGGTCCTCTCGCCCAGCGTATGCACATGGGTGGCGCCGATCAGGGTGAGGTTGCGCTTTGCCAATTCGTCGCGCAGCCGGGCGGCGTCCTTGGGAAAATAGCCGAAGGGGCCCAACTCGGTGCCGCGATAGCCGGCTTCGGCGACTTCATCGAGATATTGCTCCCAGCCATAGCGGTTGCCGGTGGGATAGGCGATGCCCCAGGAACAGGGCGCGTTGCCGATAAGCATTGTCAGGACCTTATATAGATCGGATTGCCCAGCGCCCGACGGATGGGCTGGGCGGCGAGGTCGAGATTCTTGAGCTGCCAGGGCAGTTCGCGCCCTTCCAGCGCCGCGGCGAATTCGGCGGCGAGGCGATCGCGGCTGGCCCGGGCGACGATTTCGGCGCGGAGGAATTTTTGCGGCGCCGCGATGGAGAGGCTCGCGCGCCAGTCATCCCCGACGATCTCGGTTTCGGAGCAGATGCCATTGGCGTCGATGAGCACCAGAAGGTCGCCCGCCGCGCCGCGCACATGCAACTCCACCTGCGACAGCGCCCGCACCGTGCCGCCCATCGGCACGTCGCCGGCGCGCATGTCCAGATGCGGCCCGCTGGGGCTCTCGGTGACATAGCCATGGCCCGATTTCATCGCGTCCAGAATGGCGTCCTCGGAAAGCTCGGGAAGATAAAGCACGGTGGTGGGGCGGGCCAGCACCAGCGGTCCCTCGGGCAGCAGGCGCTCGGGCTGGTGGAAATCCGAGCCGCCAATGGCCGAGAGCTTCAGCCCCGCGGCGAGGCGGGCCTGATAGCGCTCCAGCGCGATCCAGTTCCAGGCCAGCCATGTCGATTGCCAGACCTCCTGGCAATCGGCCTCGGGGAAATCATAGTCCCAGGGAATGGTGGGCTTGTCGTGGTTGATCGAGAGCAGGCCGCCTTTGTCATGCACCAGCCCGGCCAGCACATGCGCGTCCGACGCCTTGGTCATGCGGAAATCGATCCAGTCGTCGACGCCATAGACATTGGCATGCCCGATGGCGGTGGTGACCTCCATGGCGCGCACGAAGACCAGATCGGGCGAGGAATTGGGGTGGAAATAGCGCCGCTGGGTGATGGTGTTGTGATCGGCCACGGCGAGGAAATCCAGCCCCGCCTGCCGGGCGGCGGCGTGGAGCAGCTCCGGCGCGCCGCGCGCATCGGAATGAAAAGTGTGGCAATGCAAATCCCCCTTGTACCAGCCCGCCTCCTGCCGCACCGGGAAGGTGCGGGCGGGCGGGGGCAGCAGCGCACGCGGGGCGCTGTCGAGGGTGATGGTGACGCTGGCCTGGGTCCCGGCCTCGGGAATTTTGTAGAGCCCGAGGATAACGTTCCAGGTGCCGGGCTGGATCGCGCCATGCACATAGCCGGGCGTGGCGTCGTCCGTGGCGATGAAGAAGCGGTCGCGCGCGCCCCCGCTCCAGCCGCGAAAGCCTTCGGAGGTGGGATAGCCGGTGTCGCGCGGATCGAACGCGCCCAGATCGATGACGCAATCCTCGGCCTTGGGATAGGCGAGGGCGACATCGATGCGCGTCGTTCCCTCGGGCACGGTGAAGGGAATGTAGAAATAGGGATTATCGGACTGGTCGGCGCGGGTGATGGCGGTGGTGATGGTGGTCATGGCCGGTCGATACTCTTTCTTTCCTTCTCCCCTTGCGAGAGAAGGTGCCCCGAAGGGGTGGATGAGGGGGCTGGGAGGCTCCCACCGATGGTGTGCGTGTGGAGAGAACCCCTCACCCTGATTTTCTGCTGAACGCAGAAAATCCGTCCCTCTCCCGCAAGGGGAGAGGGGAAGAACTGGGCCTATTCCCCCGCAGCCGGGATGCGCCTGCCGGTGTGGTCGAACAGGTGCACATGCTCGGGGGCGAAGCCGAGCGTCACGGTTTCCCCCAGGTCGAGATGCTCGTCGATGAAGATGCGGGCGGTGACGCGCGCGCCTTCCCCCCGGTCGATGGTGACGAGGCTCTCCGGCCCCATATTCTCATTGGCAAAGAGTGGCGCGGTGACGGTGTCGGGCGCGCCGGGCTCGGCGATGAAGAGATGCTCGGGCCGCACGCCCAGGGTGAGGCTGGAACCGGCGGCGAGCGCCTTGCCGATGGCGTCGGTCATGGGCAGGGCGCCGATATTGGCGCCCTCGGCGCGAAGCTGGAGCTGGCCATCGGCCTGCGCGCCCTCGACGGCGATGAGGTTCATTGGCGGGTTGCCGACGAAATTGGCAACGAAGGTGGTGGCCGGGCGACGATAGATCTCGATGGGCGAGGCGAACTGCACGATGCGGCCCTGGTCCATCACCGCGATGCGGGTGGCCAGCGCCATGGCTTCGGCCTGGTCATGGGTGACGTAAACCGCCGTCATGCCCATGTCGCGCTGGAGATGGTTGAGGAAGCCGCGCGCCTCCAGACGTAGCTTGGCGTCGAGATTGGAAAGCGGCTCATCGAAGAGATAGACCTTGGCCGGATAGACCAGCGCGCGGGCCAGCGAGGTGCGCTGCTGCTGGCCTCCGGAAATCTGGCTGGGCAGGCGGTCCATCAGGTGGCCGATCTTGAGCACGTCCGCCACTTCCTTGGCGCGCGCATGGCGCTTGGCCACGGCCTCGCCCCGGACCTTGAGCGGATAGGCGATGTTGTCGGCCAGGTTCATATGCGGATAGAGCGCATAATCCTGGAACACCATGGCGATGTTGCGGTCCTTGGGGTGGAGATGGGTCACCTCCTCGCCGCCGATGAGGATCTGCCCGCTGGTGGGCGTTTCCAGCCCCGCCATCATGCGCAGCGACGTGGTCTTGCCGCAACCCGAGGGGCCCAGAAGGCAGACGAACTCGCCATCCCCGATGTCGAAGCTCACATCGGCAACCGCCTTGAACTCGCCGAAGCTCTTGGTGACGTTCTTGAATTCAACAGATGCCATGGAATTACGCCTTGATGCCGCCGAAGAACCGGAAGCCGAACTTCCAGCTCACGAAGAGATAGAGCCCGATGACCGGCAGGGAATAGATGAGCGAATAGGCCGCCAAGAGCGTCACCACCGGCGTGCCTGCCTCCGAATAGAAGGAATAGATGGCCACCGCCGCCGGCATGTTGGTGTCGCTGCGCAGCAGGATGAAGGGAATGAGGAAGCTGCCCCAGATATTGACGAAGCTCCACACCACGATGACCACGATGCCGGGGCGGATGACCGGCAGGGCGACGTCGAAAAAGGCCTGCACCGGCGAGGCCCCCGCCACCATGGCGCTTTCCTCGTAGGATTTGGGGATGGAATCGATGAAGTCGCGCAGGATGAACATGGCGGTGGGCAATAGCCCGCCGGCAAAGGTGAGGATGACGGCAAGATGGGTATCCATCAGCCCGGCGGCCGAGATGATGAGGAAGATCGGCACCATGGCGGCCGAGCCCGACACCACCGAGGAGAACAGCAAGAGGATATAGGTGACCGCGCTCTTGCCCGGAATGGAGGAGCGGGAAAGCGCATAGGCGGCCAGCGTGGCCGCGATGCCGACCAGGATGACGCCGCCGGCGGCCTGGATGAAGCTGTTGCCCAGCGCCTGCAGGGCGAAGGTGTTGCCGAAGACGGTGACGAAATTGGAGAGCGTCCACGGATCGGGCATGGCCAGGCCCAGCTCGGCCCGCGCATTGAAGGGAGCGAAGAGGAACCAGAGCAGGGGCAGCGCGAAGACGGCGCCGATCAGCGCGGCCAGCGCCGAAAAGGCCATGCGTCCGAACAGGCTGGGCAGGGTGAGCTTCATGGGTCAGCGCGCCTTTTTCTTGCCGATGCTGAGATAGACCAGGGCAAAGGCCAGGTTGATGAGCATCATGATGACGCCCACGGCGGCGCCCTTGCCGAACTGGAAGTCCTGGAAGGCGACGCGGTAATTGTAGATCGACACCAGCTCCGTGCGGTAGCTCGGCCCGCCATGGGTCAAAAGGAAGGGCGTGAAGGTGTTGAAGGTCCACATGGTGATGAGGATGAGGTCGGTGACGATATGGCCCCGGATGAGCGGCAGGCCGATATCGCGGAATTTCTGCCAGGACGAGGCGCCCGCCACGTCCGCCGCCTGGAAATAGCTGGGCGGAATGGAGGAGAAGGCCGAATTGAACAGCATCATCGAAAAGGCCGCGCCGCGCCAGGTGTTGAAGGCGACGATGACCCAGAAGGGCTGCTGGAGCAGGAAATCGCCCTCCGGCAGGCCCAGCCCGGTGAGCAGCATGTTGAGCGTGCCCGCGTCGCGGTCGAGAAAGGCGAACCAGGCAAAGCCGATCACCACTTCGGGCAGGATCCAGGCGGCGATGACGAAGGTTTCGGTGATGCGCTTGACCCAGGCCGGAACGGTCTGGATCAGCCAGGCGAGCAACAGGCCCAGCAGCGCCTGCCCGAGCAGGGCCGAGGCCAGCACGAACTGGGTGGTCAGGATCAGCGAAAAGCCGAACTGGCCGCGCTGGAAGAAGCTGACCGGATCGAACAGCGTCAGGTAGTTGGCCAGCCCGACGAATTCGGGATTGAGCGCGGTGCGGCCCAGAAGCGTGCGGTTGGTGAAGGAAACGAAGATCACCCAGAAGAAGGGGAAGATCACGAAGACCGAGACCAACAGGCCCGCCGGCAGCAGGAAGGCCGCGCCCGCCCGACTGGAGAGCAGCGCGAAATTGCGGGTTTTCTTGGGTTTTGGCGCGGCTTCGGTGGTCATGGGTGGGTTTGCTCCTTGCGAGGAGGAATTGTCTGCTGTTGGCCAGCCCCGATGTCGTCCCGGCCTTGAGCCGGGACCCAGCCTGGGATTTTGCCGGGTGCAGCTATCTCAGGATGGACCCCGGCTTTCGCCGGGGCGACACCTTGGGAGTTGGATGGCCGGAGAGCCCGGCGCGCCGAAGCGCGCCGGGCGGGGCAGGGAGGATCAGAGCAGGCTGACCGTGTTGTCGGCGCCCACGATGGCGGTGACGGCCGACTTGTACTGGGCCATGGCCTCTTCGGGGCTGAGCTCGCCCGAGACCACCGCTTCGGTCATGCGCTGGATTTCCTGGCTGACCGCATTGTAGTGCGGGTCATTGGGACGCGCGGTGGTCAGCGGCAGCAGCGCCTGGCTGGTTTCGGTCAGGAACGGATTGTTCGGGATCGGAACGTCCGAGCGCGAGCGGATGCCCGGCTGGTAGTCCTGGAACGCCGTCATCTGCTCCTTGCTCATCATGAAGGAGAGGAATTTCCAGGCTTCCTGCGGGTTTTCGGTGTGGGGGTTGATGACATAACCCGTGCCGCCCGAGATGGAGACATAGTCCTGCCCGCGAATGCCCTCACCGGGATTTTCGGCCGGCATCTTCTTCCAGCTCATCACCGTGTCGCGGTCCTTGACCTCGAATTCGGCGCCGGGCGCGGTGACCGAGCGATAGAACCAGTCGCCCTCGACCAGCATGGCGGTCTTGCCGTCACGGAAATTGGCGAAGCTGCGGTTGCGGCCGTCGGCCAGCAGCTGGGCGCGCTGGTCGCCCAGGCCCTCGTCGACATAGATGGTCTTGTAGAGGTTGAGGGTGTCGAGAATCCCCTTGCTCTCCACGATATATTTGCCGTTCTCGTCGGTGACGCCTTCACCCGTGCCCAGCAGCGCCATCCAGTAGCCCTGCATGGTGGTGGCTTCGCCCATGGCGACGCCGGCATTGAGCTGGAAGGGGAATTCGACCCCGGCTGCCTTGAGCTTGCGGGCGGCGTCGAGCACGTCGGCCCAGGAGGACGGCTGCCAGGAGGCGGCGTCGATCCCGGCCTTTTCCAGCAGGTCGGCGCGCACGAAGATCATGCGCACGTCGGTGCCCAGGCCCACGCCATAGGTCTGGCCCTGATAGGAGAGGATGGAGCGGATGCCGGGGGAGATGTGGTTCCAGCCTTCCCAGCTCGCATAGGGCTCCCCGATCATCTCGTCGAGCGAGCGCAGCAGGCCGCCCTCGGCGAAGGACGGGATAAGGAAGCCGTCGAAGCCGGAAATGTCGGGGCCCGCGCCGGTGGAGAAATCGAGCGCCAGCTGCTGGGTGAGCTGGGCATCCTCGCCGCCGAACTGGTTCAGCGTGACGTTGATGTCGGGATTGGCGGACTCGAAGGCGGGGATGACGCTTTTTTCCAGCCATTCGGCGGTGGCGCTGTTCACCCCGCCGATGACGCAGCGACAGGTGATGTCGATATCGACGGCAAAGGCCGGCACCGCCATGGCGGATGCGCCGACAAGACCAAGCGCAAGACTGCGCAGACGATTGCTCATAGCAATACCTCCCAGGATTTGGCTCCGAATTCTCCGGTAGCCGGTTTGGCCCGTCGCTGGGCAATTCCATGCGCAGGCCGGGTCAGGATGAACACGTTTTCATTTTTCGTCAATGCGGAGAATTCGATGACGAAAACGGCACCTCGGATGCTCCGGCAGGATAGGCGGGATTTGCAACAAAGCTGCGACATCTCCTGTATCGATTGCGCCCCGGCGTGACGAAGTCCGCTTGACAGCCTCTCGATGGCGGGCAAGAAAATGAACACGTTTTCATTTTCAGGGATGGATGCCGTGAGCGAAGCGGCGCAAGCCCCCCGGGGGCGGGCCACTGCCGAAATGGTTGCCGAGCGGGCGCAGGTGTCGCGCGTCGCCGTTTCGCGGGCGTTCAATCCCCATGCCTCGCTCAAGCCCGAAAAGCGCGCCCTGATCCTCAAGATCGCCCAGGAGCTGAACTATACGCCCGACCGGGCGGCGCGGGCCCTGGTCAGCGGGCGCTCGCACCTGGTCGGCGTCATCGTGCCCGATGTGTGCAGCCATTGGGAAAGCCAGGAAATCGACGCGCTGACCACGGCGTTGCAGAACGAGGGCTTCGCCACGCTGCTGTTCAAGACCCGCACCGACTATTCGATGGACGAGCAGTTGCTGGCCTATATGCGCGGCTTCAATCCCGATTCGGTGATCGCCTTCGTCGAGAACGTCAAGCCGCGCACCCTGGCGCGCTTTCTCGACCGCGCCGTGCCCATCTATGTCCATTACCCCCAGCCGGGCGTGGCCGAAGCCGCCGAGGGCGACGGCCTGCTGCACGATCGTCTCAACGTGCTCCAGCATGACGGCATCGACCAGGCGGTGGCGCTGCTTCAGGGCTATGGCGCAAGGCGCATCGCCTATCTTTCGGGGCTGGACAAGTCCCGCGCCAGCCATGCGCGCGAGCAGACCCTGCGCCATGTGATGGCCGAGCGCGGCCTGCCGCCGCCGGTGGTGGCGCCGGGCGATTTCAGCTACCAGACCGCCTATCAGGCCACGATCGACCTGTTCAAGGTCGGCGGGGGCGCCGACGCCGTGTTCGCCGCCAATGACGTGGCCGCCTTCGGCGTCATGGACGCGCTGCGCCACGAGCTGGGCCTGCGCGTGCCCCAGGACGTCAAGGTGGTCGGCTTCGACGACATCGCCCAGTCCCACTGGAAAAGCTACAACCTCACCACGGTGAAATTCGACCTGGATGAGCGGGTGCGCGCGCTGGTGCGCCTCATCAACCGGCGGCTCAACGCCCCGGACGCCCCCGGTTTCCAGGAAACCCTCAACACCCGACTCGTCGTGCGCGGCACGGTGGGCTGACGGCAGCTTCATGACCGACACCCTGATCCATCTCATCTTCAAGACCCATCTCGATATCGGCTTCACCGACCACGCCGCGCGCGTGCGCCGGCAGTATCACGAGCAGTTCATTCCCCAGGCCATCGCCACGGGGGCGCATTTCTTCGCCGAAAACCCCGAGGACCCGGCCTTTATCTGGACCACGGGGGCATGGCTGATCTGGGACCATCTCAATTCCCAGGAGAGCGGCAGGGTCAGGCAGCTCGAGGAGGCGATCGGGCGCGGGCTCATCACCTGGCATGCGCTGCCTTTCACCACCCATACCGAGCTGATGTCGCCGGCGCTGTTCCGCGCCGGGCTCTCCTATGCGCAGGAGCTGGACAAGCGCTTCGGCCGGCACACCAGCGCCGCCAAGATGACCGACGTGCCCGGCCACACGCTGGGCATGGTGCCGCTTTTGGCCGAGGCGGGGGTGAAATTCCTGCATCTGGGGGTCAATACGGCCAGCCCGGTGCCCGACGTGCCGCCCATCTTCCGCTGGCGGGCGCCCGATGGCAGCGAAGTGGTGGTGATGTATCAGGGCTCCTATGGGGCCACCGATTTTCCCGCCGGGGCGGATGTGGGGCTCAGCTTTGCCCACACCAACGACAATATCGGCCCGCAAAGCGTCGGCCAGACGGTGGAGGCGCTGCGCGCCCTGCGCCACGCCAATCCCGGCGCCCGCATCATGGCCTCGACGCTCGACCGCTTCGGCGAGCTGATGTGGGCGCGGCGGGGGGATTTCCCGGTGGTCGAGGGGGAGATCGGGGATAGCTGGATCCACGGCGCCGCCACCGATCCGCAGAAACTGGCGCGCTTCCGCGCGCTGCAACGGCTCTATGATGGCTGGGAGGCGGAAGTGACCCCGGCCCGCCGCGCCTTCGGGCGGGGACTGGCCATGGTGGCCGAGCACACCTGGGGCGTCGACATCAAGACCTATCTGCGCGACGAAACCGCCTGGGATCGCGCCGATTTCGAGGCGGCGCGCAAAAGCGACTATCGCTTCGCCTATGCCGAGGCGAGCTGGGCCGAACAGCGCGCCTATATCGAGACGGCCATCGAACCGCTCGATGCAAAGGGTCGCGAAGCCGCGATGGCGCAACCCGCGCTTCCGGCCACGCTGGAGCCGGCGCCGGGCACGGCGCTGCGTCAGGGCGGCTGGCAGGCGGCGCTCGACCCGCAAAGCGGGGACATCGCCGAATTGACGGCGCCGGACGGGCGCGTGCTCAAGGGGCGGGACGGGACGCTGCTCGGCTATCGCCACGAAAGCTATGACTGGGCGACGCTACAGACCCATCTGGACACCTATTTGCAGCATCGGTTGGAATGGGCGGTGCTCGACCATGACAAGCCGGGCCTGGATAAGGCCAGGACGGCGCGGACGGGCGTTTTCGCGCCGGTACTGGATGGGGTGGCGGGCGCTGTGTCGGTGGCGCATCTGCCGCAGGAGGCGTATCTGGAGCTGGGCGCGCCCCGGCGCTGCGAGATCGGCCTGCGCGCCATCGATGAGCGACAGGTGGAAATCAGCCTGGTGCTGCGCGGCAAGCCGGCCAACCGCATGCCCGAGGCCGGGTTCTTCCAGGTGACGCCGCAAGGGGAAAGCCGCTGGCATCTGCGCAAGCTGGGGCTGTGGCACGAGAGCGGAAAGATCGTGACGCGCGGCGGCGGGCAGTTGCAGGGCGTCGAGAGCGTTCGGGCCGAAACCGAAGCGGGCGGCTTCACCCTGGGCCTGCTCGATGCGGCGCTGGTGGGCCCGGCGGGCGCACCCTTCATGCCCTATCAGCCGCAGGTGCCGGATTTCTCGGCGGGGCTGCGCGTCAATCTCTACAATAATAAATGGGGCACCAATTTCCCCATGTGGTGGGAGGGCGACGCGCTGTTCCGCTTCGTGCTGGCGCTGGACGCGCCCTAGCGGTTGCGCAGGGCCAGTTGCCCCGCGCTGCTTGCGCCATTGCTGATGGCCATGGCCGCCGCCGCCAGCCCGAAAAGCCCCATGGCGCCATAGGCCAGCAGCGGGCCGGCATCGTAAAGCAGCCCCGCCAATGCCGGGCCGAGCACACGGCCCAGCGCGGAGATGGCCTGATTGGCCCCGATATGCTGGCCCACCGCCCCGGCCGGCGCCATGCGGCTGGCAAGACTCGTGGTAAGGGTGGTGAGGAACCCCTGGCTGGCGCCGATGAAGACCAGGCCGACGATCAGGGCGAGCGGGCCGGTGAGCGGCACCAGCGCCAGCGCGCCGGCCATGACCAGGGCGGCGCCGGCGGTGACCGGCCACTCGCCGAACCTGTCGGCCAGCCGCCAGACCAGGCTCATCTGCACCAGCACATAGCTCAACCCCGCCAGGGCGAGCAGCCAGCCCAGCCGGTCCGCGCCCCAGGCGAAGCGCTGCTCGACGAAGAGGCCCAGCGTCGCCTCCATGCCCACGAACATCAGCATGGAAAGCCCGGTGATGGCGAGAAGCTTGAGGAAGGGACCTTGCAGGGCCCGTCCGGTTTCGGAGGTGGGGGTCGCGGCGGGCGGATGGGCCGGCAGCAGGAAGAAGGCGGCGGCCAGGGTGGCGGCGGCGATGGCCGCGCCGATAAGGCACAACGCGGCAAAGCCCCAGCCGGCGGCGAGCGCCCCCAAAGCCGGGCCGATGGTGAAGGCCAGCCCGACGCTGGCCCCGCCCATGCCCATGACGCGGGTGCGCGATTTGGCGTCGCTGAGATCGGCCAGCATGGCCATGGCGACGCTGATGCTGCCGCCGCAGAAACCGGCCAGGATGCGCGCCGCCAGCAGCACCGGCAGGCTGGTGGCCAGGGCGCTGAGGCCCAGCGACAGTACCGAGCCGGTCAGCGCCAAAAGCAGCAATTGCCGGCGTCCGATGCGGTCCGAGAGGCGCCCGAGCAGGGGGGCGGCGACGAATTGGGCCAGCGAATAGCCGGAAAACACCAGGCCGAGCGCCAGCCCGGCGCCGCCAAAGCCCTGCACCACGCCGGGCAGCGAGGGAATGACCAGGCTGAAGGCCAGCATGTCGCAAAAGATGACGGCGCACAGCACGAGGCGCCTGGTTCGGTCCGATATCACAACGGCAGTCCTGCAAGCGGCGGGCGCAACCCCGATTGCGCCCTCCTCCGCCTTTTAGGCCGGTTGGCCCCGGCCTGCCAGTGACATGCCGTCGCGTCTGGGGCGGAAGGCCGGCTTGGAGGCGTCTGCTCTTTCGTCCCCTCTCCCTGGGGGGAGAGGGTCAGGGTGAGGGGGCCTTTCTCACGCACTGAGCCCGGGAGCAGGCCCCCTCACCCGGCGCTGCGCGCCGACCTCTCCCCCCAGGGAGAGGTGAAGAGTGAGCATCCTAAAAGGCGCAGTCGGCCTCGTCGCCGTTCCAGACGATCTCGATGGTGGAATGGGCGATGCCGTAATCGTCCAGAAGCACGGCCTTGACCGCCTGCGACACCGATGCGGGCCTGGCCCCGCGCTCGAGCAGGATGTCGAGCGTCGCCACCGGCTTGCCCGAGGTGATCGACCACACATGGACGTGGCGCACATCGGCCAGCCCCTCGACTTCGGCCAGCAGCGTCGCGCGTAACTCGCCGATGGCGACATTGTCGGGCGCGCCTTCGAGCAGGATATGCAGGGAATTGCGGAACAGCCGCCAGGCGCTGCGCAGCACCAGCAGCGAGACCACCACCGACAGGATCGGATCGATGGGCATCCAGCCGGTGAGCCAGATGGTGACGGCGGCGACGATGGCGGCCACCGAGCCGAGCAGATCGCCCAGCACATGCACCATGGCGCCGCGAATATTGACGTGCTCGCGGTCGCCGCGCGACAGCACGAGGAACACCCCGATATTGACCACCAGCCCCAGAACGGCCACCACGAACATCGGCCCGGCCAGCACCGGATGGGGATTGAGGAAGCGCTGCACCGCCTCGAAGACGATCCAGGCGACGAGGGCGAAAAGCGTGATGGCGTTGATGAGCCCGGCGACGACTTCGAGCCGCATATAGCCGAAGGTGCGCTTGCCGTCCGATGCGCGCCGCCCGATGCGGAAGGCCAGCCAGGCCAGAAGCAGCGCCGCCGCGTCGGTGAGCATGTGGCCGGCATCGGCGATCAGCGCCAGCGAGCCCGAGAGCAGGCCCGCCACCACTTCGGCCAGCATGAAGCCGGCGGTGAGCACGAAGCCGATCAGCACCAGTTTTTCATTGCCGGCACTGACCTGGGGCGCGTGGCTGTGCCCGGCATGGTCATGGCCGGCATGGCTATGGCCGCCATGGTCATGCGCGCCATGATCGTGGGAATGACCGGGGCTGTGGCCATCATGCTCATGCGTCGCCATTGTCGGGCTCCTTTGACATGAATATATGAATAGCTGTTCATATATTCATGTCAAGTGGGGATTTTCCCTGATTCATATATTGGCTCCGCGTTTTCCAGAACCATCGGCGCTGCCCACGGGCGTGACCCGTGGGCCGACCCGGGGGCCCTTGATGCTTCGGCGTTGGCGCAGACTGGCCCGCGGATCGAGTCCGCGGGCAGCGCCGGTGGGTGGGGAGAGGCCCGCGCGCGAAAGCCCTAGTCCGCAGGGCTCTCCTCCTCCATCACATGTTCGATCATGTCGGAAAGCATGCGGGCGATGTGGTGGTCGGCGGTGCGGTAGAGCACCTGCCGGTTCTGCCGCGTGCCCTCCACCAGCCGCGCGGCGCGCAGGAGGCGCAGATGATGGCTGACCAGGGACGGCGAGGCATGGGCCGCCTGGGCGATCTCTCCCACCGCGATGGGCCCTTCGAGGCAGGCCATCAGGACGCGCAGCCGGGTGGGGTCGCCCAACAGGCGATAGGTCTCGGCGATGACGGCGATCTGGGCGTCGGTGGGGCTGGTCATGCGTGTACCCTGGGCTTGCTCCCTCCAGAGGTAAGGCGCTTCGCCGCGCCGCGCCAGAGGGTGGCGCCGGCGGGAGGAGCATGTCAAATTCGCTCCAGAGGAGAAACACGCCATGCCCTTTCCCGCCCTGGTGACCAAAAAACACGACGATGGCCGCATCGTCTCGCATGTGGAAATGCTCGACGAAGCCCGCCTGCCCGAGGGCGAGGTGAGCGTGGATGTCGAATGGGCGGGTTTCAACTACAAGGACGGGCTGTGCCTCACCGGCGGCGGCGCCCTGGTGCGCTCCTATCCCCATGTCGGCGGCATCGACTTTGCCGGCACGGTGCGCGAGAGCGGCGATCCGCGCTATGCGCCAGGGCAATCGGTGGTGCTGACCGGCTGGCGCGTGGGCGAAATCCACTGGGGCGGTTTTGCCGGGCGGGCGCGGGTCAAGGCCGACTGGCTGGTGCCGCTGCCCCTGGAGATGAGCACGCGCCAGGCCATGATCCTGGGCACGGCCGGCCTCACCGCCATGCTGGCGGTCAACCGGCTCGCCGGCGCCGGGGTGGCGCCCGACGCCGGCGCGGTGCTGGTGACGGGCGCCGCAGGCGGGGTCGGCTCCATGGCCGTGAGCCTGCTTTCGCGCCTGGGCTATGAGGTGGCGGCGCTGTCGGGCCGGCCCCAACAGGGCGATGCGCTCAAGGCGCTGGGAGCGACGCATCTGGTCGATCGCGCCGAATTCCTCGCCCAGCCCGACAAGCCGCTGGAATCGGCGCACTGGGCCGGCGCCGTCGACAGCGTGGGCGGGGCCGTGCTGGGCAAGCTGCTCAAGCAGGTCAAATATGGCGGGGTGGTCGCCAGCATCGGCAATGCCGGCGGCATCGAGGTCAACACCACCGCGCTGCCCTTCATCCTGCGCGGGGTGAGCCTTCTGGGCATAGACAGCGTCATGCAGCCCTATGCGGCGCGGCTGGAGGCCTGGGACCGGCTGGCGAGCCTCTTCGATTTCGAGGCCTATGACGGCATGGTCGAGGAAATCGGCCTCGCCGACCTGCCGGCGGCGGCGGAACGGATCCTGCGCGGCGAGATTTCGGGGCGGGTGGTGGTCAAGCCGCGTTAGGGCGTTTTATCCCCGGGTTCATTCCGGCGCTGAAGCCTCTCCCCGGCGCCGGAGCGTAGGGAAACATGCGGACATGGATTCCGGCCTGCGCCGGAATGACAGGGTGGATGGGTGAAATTCGGGGCTTATCCTAGCGATAGCCGGCGGCCTGCAGCTCGAAGAGCTCGGCATAGCGTCCGCCCAAAGCCAGCAGGTCCTCATGCGAGCCGGATTCGAGGATGCCGCCATTTTCGAGCACGAGGATGCGGTCGGCCATGCGCACGGTGGAGAAGCGGTGCGAGATGATGACCGCGGTCTTGCCGGCGGCCAGGCTCTTGAAGCGCGCGAAGACGTCGGCCTCAGCCTTGGCGTCGAGCGCGGCGGTGGGCTCGTCCAGGATGATGAGGTCGGCATCGCGCATATAGGCGCGGGCAATGGCGACTTTCTGCCATTCCCCGCCGCTGAGATCGCGCCCATGTTTGAACAGGCGCCCCAATTGCTGGTCGTAGCCCTTGGGCAGCCGGGCGATGACGCTGTCGGCCAGGCTCCGCTCGGCGGCAGTTTCGATGCGGTCCATATCGTGCTGGTCGGCAATGCGGCCCACCCCGATATTCTCGCGTGCCGAAAGGCTGTAGCGGATGAAATCCTGGAAGATGACGCCGATATGGGCGTGGATGTCGGCGACGCTTAAATCCTTGAGGTCGATCCCGTCTATGGTGATGCGGCCCTCGTCGGGATCGTAGAGCCGGGTAAGCAGCTTGACGATGGTGGTCTTGCCCGCCCCGTTCTCGCCCACCAGCGCCAGCGTCTCCCCGGCCTTGAGGGTGAAGCTCAGATGCCGGATGGCCCAGGTCTCGGTGCCCGGATAGCGGAAGCCGACATCCTCGAAGGTGATGCCCTGCCGGATCGGCTGGGGAAAGGGTTTCGGCTCGGCCGGCGAGAGAATGGTGGGCTCGATCTCGAAGAAGGAAAAGAGATCGTCCAGATACATCGACTGCCCGGCGATCTGGGTGAAGCCCAGCAGCAGCTTCTGGAAGAGGCCGTTGAGCCGCAGGAAGGAGCCGGAGAGGAAGGCGAGGTCGCCGATGGTGAAGGCCCCGGTCACCGTGCGCCAGACGATGAAGCCATAGGCGCCGTAATAGGTGAGGGTGGAAATGGACGAGAACAGCGCCCCCCAGGCGGCGCGCTGCGTCGAAAGCGAGCGGTTTTCCAGATAGATGGTGTGGGCCAGCTCGCGGAAGCGGGCGATGAGGAAATCGCCCAGCCCGAAGAGCTTGAGCTCCTTGGCGGTTTCGGCGCTGGCCCCGATATAGCGGATATATTCGAGCTCGCGCCGCTCCGGCGTGCGCCAGCGGCTGAGGAAATAGGCCAGGGTGTTGAAGCGCGTCTCGCCCCAGATGGCGGGAACGAAGGACAGCGGCAGCAGCAGGATCAGCCACGGTGCATAGGCGAAAAGCCCTGCCGCCAGCGTCACCACGGTGAGGATGTCCTGGGCCTGGCCGAACATCTGGCTCAAGAGCGCGTTGCGCCCCGCCGCCTGCCGGCGCGCCCGCTCCAGCCGGTCCTGATATTCGGCCGATTCGAAATGCATGAGGTCGAGCCGGGCGGCATGGGCCATGAGCTCGATGCTGACCGTATTGGCGTGAAGCTCGGAAAGGATGGAATCGACCAGCCCCGTGGCGCGCACCAGCAGGTCGGAAACGATGACCAGCCCCATTTCCAGGAGCAGCAGCCCGATGATGGGATTGAGCAGCCCGCTTTCCCACCAGGCGGTGAAATCAGGGCCGGGCGGGGTGATGCCGGTGAGGCGCACCACCTCGTCGATGATGAGCTTGCCCACATAGAGCATGGCGATGGGTTGCAGCGCCGAAACCAGGCGCAGGCCGACGCTGGCCGCGGTCAGCGGCTTGCTGGTGCGCCAGATCTGGGCCACGAGCCGGCCGAGATGGCGAAGGTTTTCGAGGCGCTCGCGGAAGCTGGGAGCCGTGTCGGGGATGGGCGGGGGAACGCGCCCGGGCAGGTCGGTCATGCCGCTTCTATAGCGCTCTTTCCCGCAGCCGAAAATAGCGATGAGGGCCGCTCCCCAAGATGGGAAGCGGCCCCTAGATTATTTCACTGTTTCGTTGAACCAGTGAAATAATCCAAGTCTTTGTTTGTCGCGTTTCCGAACCGCAAAACCGTTGCAACTTTTGATGGAAACGCTCCAGGGGATCAGTAGCGCTGGCGCTCGGCGGGCTTGTTGCCCATGATCTTTTCGATCTGCTCCAAGACGTCCGGGGTGAGTTTGGCCTTGTGCTCCAGCGCGGCCAGATTGTCCTCGAGCTGGCTCTTTTTCGAGGCGCCGAGAATGACCGTGGAGACATGGGGATTGCGCAGGCACCAGAGCAGGGCCAGGTGGGTGATGGACAGGCCGATCTGGGCGGCGAGCCTGGCCAGTTCGCGGATCTTGCCCAGCTTGGCCTGGCCCTCGGGGCTGGTCCATTGCTCGCGCAGCCATTCATAGCCGGGCAGGGTGAGGCGGCTGTCGGCGGGAATGCCGTCATTATATTTGCCGGTGAGCAGGCCCGAGGCCAGCGGCGACCAGATGGTGGTGCCCAGCCCGAAGAGATCGTAGAGCGGCAGGTAGTCGTGCTCGACCTTTTCGCGGGTGAAGAGATTGTATTGCGGCTGCTCCATGGTGGGGCCGATGAGATTGTTGGCCCGCGCCACCGCCCAGGCTTCGGTCAATTGCTGGGCATTCCACTCCGAGGTGCCCCAATAGAGCACCTTGCCCTGGGTGATGAGGTTGTGCATCGCCCACACCGTTTCCTCGATGGGGGTGTCGATGTCGGGGCGGTGGCAGAAATAGAGGTCGAGATAATCCACCTGCAGGCGCTTGAGCGCCGCATGGGCGGCCTCGGTCACATGCTTGCGCGAGAGGCCCTTCTGGGTGGGCTTGGCGCCGCCCCAGAACACTTTGGAGGAAACCGAATAGCTGTCGCGGCTCCAGCCCAGCTTCTTCAATGCCGCGCCCATCAGCGCTTCGGATTCGCCGGCCTCGTAGCCTTCGGCATTGTCGAAGAAATTGATGCCGGCGTCATAGGCCAGGCCCATCAGCGCCATGGCCTCCGATTCCTGCACCTGCTTGCCGAAAGTGACCCAACTGCCCAGCGACACTTCGCTGACCTTGAGGCCGGATTTGCCCAGGCGACGATATTCCATTGTCCGAAATCCCTCGTTCTGCGGCGGCCATGGCCGCCTCTATATCGGCAAATGCCGATGGAGGGGCTGTTGATAGCCCCCGCCTCCGGCCCTGTAAAGCCGGTCAGCCGAGAAGGGTGCGCAGGAAGCCGGCAAGGTCCTGGGTGACGTGGTGGACATGGGGGCCGGCGCTGCGCTCCAGCTCCCAGCTTTCCACCTGGTCGTTCTCATAATCGTCCTCGGCCATGACCTGCACCGTGGCCATGCCCATTTCATGGGGCACGACGAGGTTCTTTTCCAGGTCGTCGAACATCACCGCCCGGTCCGGCGCGATGCCGTATTGGGCCAGGAACCCGTCATAGGCCTGCCGGTGCGGCTTGGGCACATAGGTCATGGCGCGGATGTCGTGGACATGCTCGAAAAGATCGCCCCCGCCCAGCCGGCCCAGCACGGCGCGGGCATGGTCGGTGTCGCCATTGGTGAGGATGAACTTGCGCCCGGGCAGGGCCCGGATGGTTTCGACCAGCGCCGGATGCGGATCGACGGGTGAATAGTCGATGGCATGGACCGTGTGCAGGAAATGGTCGGGGTCGATGCCGTGCACCTGCATCAGCCCGTTCAGCGTCGTGCCGTAATCGCGGTAATAGACCTTCTGCAACGCCCGCGCCGCCTCGAAGTCGAGCCGGGTCACCTCCATCATGTAATGGGTGATGCGGATATCGATCTGGGCGAAGAGATTGCAGCGGCGCGGATAAAGGGTGTTGTCGAGGTCGAACACCCAATCGGTGATGTGGCTGAGGTCTTTGGGGGCGGGATTCTGGGTCATGGCCCTATCCTATAATCCGCTTCGCCCCGGATTTCACCCTTGCAAGGGAGGGGAATGGCGGGGTCCCGCCATTCCCGCTTCCGGCTTATTGGGCCGGCGTGTTGGCTTCCAGCGACAGGCCGAGCGCGGTGATGAGGCCGGCCGGATTGGCGGCGGCAGCCATCATGACCAGCAGCGACACCGGCGAGGGCGGGGCCACCTTGAGCTCGATGCTCTGCGGATTGTCGAGGAAGGCCGAGAGCGCCGGCATGGCCAGGTCGGTCAGCGCCGGAACGCCGGTTTCGGCCAGGATCGCGGGCAGCATGGCCTTGAGGCCAGCGACGAAATCGGCGCGGCTGGCGCCCGATTCGGAGGCGAAGAAGTCCAGCAGATTGCCGGCCAGGCTCGCATCGTCATAGCGCACCGAGGCCTTGACGATATTGACGCCCTGCATGGCCGCCATGCTGCTCATCATCATCGCCTGCGCCTGCTCCTCGGACATGTCGCCGGCGGCAAGAGCCTGCTGCTGCATGGCCTCGAGCTGTTCGAGCAGGGCGGGGGTGAAGCCGGTGAACTCGCTGGTGAAGTTGAGCGCCCCCACCTTGTCGAAATCGAAGAGGAATTCATCCACCACGATGCGGCCGTCCGACAGCGTCCAGGTGGCCGTCTGGGTGATGGCTCCGTCCACGGTGAGCAGGCCCAGTTGCTCGATGACGGCGGCGGTGTCGGGGTCTTCCTCGCTCATGGTGGTGAGGTCGACCTTGATGCCGGTCATGGCGAAGACGGTGTCGATGCTTTCCAGGGCGGCGCTGGTCTGGCTGGGACCGAATTCGGCGGTGAAGCGGGTGGAATCGATCGAGAAGATCTCGACGCCGTTGCGGGTGATGCTGACCGGGCCCGAGCTCATGGCCGCGACCAGTTGCATCATCACCGCCGGAGTCACGGCGCCGGGCGCGGGCAGGTAGAGCCCGTCGGCGCGCAGATCGCTGACCGTCACCCCCATGGTGGCGCCTTCCTCATCGTCCTCGATGGTGGTGTCGATGTCGGGAATGGTGACCGAGGCGGCCTGATAGCTGCCATCGGCCGCCTCGCTGACGCCCGAGAAGGTGATCTCGGTGTCGAATTCCATCGGCTCTTCGCCCAGGCCGATGATGCCGACGGTGACGCCATCGACGATGACATTGTCACCCTGGAGCTGGGCCGGGCCGAAGGAAAGCTCGTAGCCGGCCTTCTTGTAGATTTCGGCCACGCGCTCGACGAAGGCCTGGGCGTCGAGCGCCATGGCCTGCCCGATCATGGCGGTGCTCGCCAGGCTGCCCAGCAGCATGAGGCGAAGGGTGTGTGTGAAGCGCATCGTCGTCTCCGGCATGTGTGATCTTGCGTGCAGATTGCCCCTTATGTGTTCGATTGCAACCGATTAGGGCCGCTCGGGGCGTCTCTTGTGCTGTTAAGGGTTTATTGCATCATAATAAAGACGGCGGCTTTCCGCGCCCCCGGTTCAGGGGCGGTCGCCCTCGAGGAACTGCCGGTAGGCCGGGTTGTGGGTCTCCTCCCAATAGGGATAGCCGATGGCATCGATATGGGCGAGGAAGGCCTCGCGCGTCGCCGCCGGCACCTGCACACCCACCAGCACGCGGCCGTAATCGGCGCCGTGATTGCGATAGTGGAAGAGCGAGATGTTCCAACTGTCGTTGAGCCCTTCGAGGAATTTGAGCAGCGCCCCGGGCCGCTCGGGGAACTGGAAGCGATAGACCTCCTCGTCCTCCAGCCCCTGCACCCGGCCGCCCACCATGTGGCGGACATGCAGCTTGGCCACCTCGTTGTCGGTGAGGTCGATGACGCCCAGCCCGTTCTTTTCGAGCAGGGCGATGATCTCCTGCTTTTCCGCATCGCCCCGGCCGAGCTTGATGCCCACGAAGATGCGCGCCGTGGCGCCATGGGCATAGCGATAGTTGAATTCGGTGATGGAGCGGTTGCCGAGCAGGCGAATGAAGGCGCGGTAGCTGCCGGGGCGCTCGGGGATCTCGACGCTGAGCAGGGCTTCGGCCCGCTCGCCGATCTCAGCCCGCTCCACCACATGGCGCAGCCGGTCGAAATTGACGTTGGCGCCCGAATTGATGGCGATGAGCGCTCCGCGCGGCGCGGCGCCGCTTTCCGCGTGGCGGCGCAGGCCGGCCAGCGCCAGTGCCCCCGCCGGCTCGGTGATGGCGCGATGATCGTCGAAGATATCCTTGATGGCGGCGCAGATCTCGTCGGCGGTGACGGTGATGATGTCGTCGAGCAACTCGCGGCAGAGCCGGAACGTCTCCGCCCCCACCTGGCGCACGGCGACGCCATCGGCGAAAAGCCCCACCTGGTCGATGGCGACCGGATGACCGGCGTCGATCGCCGCCTTCATGCTGGCCGCCTCTTCGGGTTCGACGCCGATGACCCGGATGTCGGGGCGCAGGAATTTGACGATGGCGGCGATGCCAGCGGCCAACCCCCCGCCGCCAATGGGGACATAGATGGCGCCGATGGGGCCGGGATGCTGGCGCAGCAGCTCGATGCCGATGGTGCCCTGGCCGGCGATGACGTCGGGATCGTCGAAGGGATGCACCATGACATAGCCGTGCTTTTCGGCCAGCTCCTCGGCATGGCCCCGCGCCGCGTCGAACCCGTCGCCGAACAGCACCACTTCCCCGCCCAGCCGGCGCACGGCGTTGATCTTGATGGCCGGGGTGGTGGTGGGCATGACGATGACGGCGCGAATGCCCAGCCGCGTCGCCGAAAGCGCCACCCCCTGCGCATGATTGCCGGCCGAGGCGCAGATGACCCCGCGCAGCCGCTCCTCCTGGGTGAGCTTGGAAATGCGATTATGCGCGCCGCGGATCTTGAAGGAGAAGACCGGTTGCAGGTCCTCGCGCTTGACCAGGATATCCGCGCCCAGCCGGGCCGAAAGCAGCTCCATGGGTTCGAGCGGGGTCTCTTGCGCCACCTCATAGACCGAGGAGGTGAGGATGCGGCGGACATAGTCCTGCATGGCGGGCTCCATCACGGCTGTATGCCGGTGTGGAGGGACGCTTCAATGGCGGCTTTGTCAAGGCGGGCGGGGCCGGTGGGCGTTCGGCAGGCGGCATATCGACATCCCCGTCGGCGCTGGATTAGGATTCGGAGCGATTTGGGGGAGGGTATGGCGGATCAGTTCGATGCCATCGTCATCGGCGCTGGCGAGGCGGGCGTCGCCCATGCCGCGCGCATGGCTACGTCCGGCAAGCGGGTGGCGCTGATCGGGGCGGAGCCCGCGGACGAGACCTGGCTGCGCGAGGCCGGCACGGCCACGAGGGCGCTGGCGGAAAGCGCCCGCGCCGTGTGGTCGGCGCGTCACGCCGCCCGGTTCGGCATGACCGTCGCCGGGCCGGTGAGCCTCGACATGCGGGCGGTGCGCAGCCGCCAGGCGCGGCTGGTGCAGGCCGCCGGCGCCGCCCTGGGCGAGCGGCTGGGCGGGCTGAAGCACCTGACCCGGCTGGACGGGCCGGCGCGCTTTGACGCTCCCGATGCGGTCATGGTCGGCAAGCGCCGCCTCTTGGCCCCCGAAATCCTCCTCGATATCGGCATGCGCCCGCTCATGCCCAATTGGCCGGGGCTTGAAAGCGTCAGCCATCTGACGCCGGCCACCCTGCCGGGTCTCGACAGCCTGCCGGGTCATCTCATCGTGGTGGGGGCGAGCGCCGCCGGACTGGAATTCGCCCAGATCCACGCCCGTTTCGGCGCCAAGGTGAGCGTGATCGAGGCCGGGCCCCGCCCGCTTGCCGGCGAGGACGAGGACGCCTCCGCCCTGTTGCGCGCCGCGCTGGAAGCCGATGGGGTGAGCTTTCTCTTCAACACCAGGGTCGATGCGGCCGACTGGGCCGGCCATGGCGTGCTGCTCTCGCTGCGCTCGGGCCAGAGGCTCTCCTCCATCGAGGGCACGCATCTGCTGCTGGCGCCCGAGCCGGCGCCGATGACCGCGGGCCTCGACCTGGCGGCGGCGGGCATCGCGGTGGATGAGGCCGGCTTCGTCACGGTCGATGCCGAAGGCCGCACCGGCGCTGCCGGCGTCCGGGCGCTGGGGCCCGGAACCCTGGGCGGGGCCTTTGCCTGCACCCGCGTCCTCACCGATCCGCCCTTTGTCCGGCTGGGCCTGACCGCAGCGCAGTTGCGCCGGGCCGGGCGTCCCGCGCTGGTTGCCACCCGCAAGGAGGGGGAGAAGGACCAGCCCCCCGAATGCATCAGGCTCCTGGCCGATGCCGGCACGGGAGCCTTGCTGGGAGCGAGCTTTCTGGGGCCGGATGCGGCGATCCTGGCGGCGGCCCTGCGCCCCTTCATCCTCTCCGGCGCCGCGCCCGACCCGGTCGTGCCTCTCCTGCCGGCGCGGCTGGAAGCGCGCCTTGCCGGGCTCGTCGCCGGCTTCACCCCGTTGAAATAGGGCGCGCGATCAAAGCGCGCTGAAGGCGACGGCGAGGCCCCGGCCCTGCGCCTTGGCGGCATAGCAGGCTGCGTCCGCCTCGCCCATGAAGCCGAGCGCGGAGGCGGGATGCTCGCCGATGACGGTGAGCCCGACGCTGGCGCCGATGGTGTAGCTGCGCCCGCCCCACTCGAAGACCAGCGCGCTGATGGCGCGTACGATGCGGCCGGCAAGGCCCAGTCCGTGCTCGGGCGGGCAATCATGCAGCAGCACCGCGAATTCGTCGCCGCCGATGCGGGCGGCCACGTCATGGCTGCGGCAGGAGCCGCGAATGGTCTGGGCCACCTGGCGCAGCAATTCGTCGCCCGCCGCATGGCCGGCGCTGTCATTGACCGGCTTGAAGCGGTCGAGGTCGATATAGAGCAGGCAATGACGCCGGCTGCCGTCGCGCGCCACCAGCACCGCGCTTTCCAGCGCCCGCTCGAAGGCCCCGCGATTGGGCAGGCCCGTCAGGTCGTCATGGCTGGCCGAATGGGCGAGGGCGCGCTGCATGGCCCGGCTCTGCGTTACGTCCTGGAACACCAGCACCGCGCCGCCGACGCGCCCATCGGCGCCGCGCACCGGGGCGGCGGTGCAGCGGATGTCGCGCAGCGCGCCGTCGCGGCGCATCAGCATCATGTCGTCTTCGAGCCGGGTGGCATCGTTGCTGGCAAGGCAAGCCTCGACGGGGCAGGGCTGGACCGCCCGGCTCGTGCTGTCGCACAGCGTGAAGACGGCACTGGCCTTCCGGCCCACCGCTTCGCCCGACCCATAGCCGGTCAGGGCCTCGGCGGCCGGGTTCATCAGCAGGACGTAACCGGTCTCGTCCGTGGTGATGACGCCGTCGGCGATGGAGGTGAGGGTGATGCGCAGCCGGTCCTTCTCGGCCTGCAATTCGGCCTCGATGGTCTTGATGCGGGTGATGTCGGTATCGGTGCCCAGGGTGCGGGTGGGCTTGCCGTTTTCGTCCCACTCGACCGGGCGGCCGCGCGACATGATCCAGATATAGCTGCCGTCGCGGGTGCGCTCCCGGTATTCGAGCGCGTCGAAATCGTCCGCCCCCATGTCCTGGCGATGCACATTGGCGCGGATATAGCTGACATCGTCGGGATGGACGCGTTCGAGCCATCTTTCCATGTCGCCATCCACCTCTTCCTCGGGCGGAATGCCGCGCATGACGCGCCACATGCGCGAATAGAACATGGTATCGGCGCGGATATCGTGGTCCCACACGCCCTGCCGGGCGCTTTCGAGGGCGAAGTTCCAGCGGCTCTCCGAATTGGCCAGCGCCGCCTCGGCCTTTTTCTGCAATTCGATGCTGGTGATCTGGGTGATGAGGAAGGGCGTTCCTCCCTTTCCGCCGGCCGGAAGCAGCGAAGCCGCCGCCATGACCCAGAGCGGCTGCCCGTCGGCATGGCGGAAGCGATGCTCGCCGCGATATTCCTGCGCTTCCCCGCGCAACAGCCGGGCCAGTTGCAGCCGGGCGGCGGCATTGTCCTCGGGGTGGATGAGGTCCAGAATATCGGTATCGGTCAGCCCGGCGACGGTGCGGCCCAGAAGCGCGGCGAAGGCCGGATTGACATAGGCGATGGTCCCATCCATGGCCGAAACGGCCATGCCCACCGCTGCGCTGTCCAGGATGCGCGCCAGCACCGACTGCGTCCGCGCGAAGCGCAGGCTGGCCGGGGCGGGGGTTTCTCGTTTCTGGACAGACATTTCGCCACTGTGCACCGGCAAGCCTTAACAACGGCCTTACCGGAAGCGGCGGGTTTGACGGGTCCGCTCAGACGTCGCGCGAGGTGATGAAATCGCGCTCGACCGCCAGCCCCGCCCACTCATTGGGAATGTCGCTGTCGAAGATGAGCGTATAGGGGCCCTTGTAGCCGGCCTCCTCGGCCAGCGTCACGCAGGCCCCGTAATCGGCCTCGTCCAGCTCGCCATGGATGAAACTGGCCTTGGCGTGGCACAGCTCGGCCCGTCCGAAAATGGACCTGAGGTCGGAATATTTGTCCTCCCCGCTCCAATTGCCGAAATCGCCCAGGAGCCCGACGCGGCCCTCCAGCCGGTCGAGCAGGTAATGCACCTGCGCCGGCTCGGCCAGCAGGTCGAACCAGTTTTCGGTGACGAGCCGGGTTCCGCCCTTATTGCCATCGGCCAGCGCCGCCAGGGCCTTGACCGAACGGTCGAGCGCGTCGCGCGTGGGTTTCTGCTTGCCGGCGATGATGCGGGCATTCTCCGCGCCCAGCGCGTTGGCCACCTCGATCCAGCCGGCGATCCATTTCTGGTCGCGGGCGCCATGCTCGGGATGGGTGACGTCGCCGGCGTCGATCAGCAGGGTCTGCAGCCGCACATTGCAGACCTTGAGCTGGTCGCGCAGCTCGGCCAGATAGACGGGGTCGCGGCTGCGCAGGTGGAAGGAGACGATTTCGAGCCGGTGATAGCCATGATTGGCCAGGACTGAGGGCAGACCCAGAAGCGATTCCTCGCCTTCGCCATAGGTCTGCTGTTCGGGCCCCACCGCGTCGGTGGAGGTGTCGTGCGGATAGGTGGTTCCCAGCAGGCGGTGCAGCGACCAGGTGGAGACGGCGATACGCTCGGGGCTGATAGGGGCCATTTGGGTTCCTCCGTTGAGACCGCGAGCCTTCCACGCCGGGCGGGCGGTTTCAACCGCCAAATGCGTAGGGCCGGTCAGAGCCGGTAGTAGCGCTCGGCATTGGCGTGAAAGAGCTTCGCCCTTTCGTGCGGGCTGGCCCCGGCGGTGATGGCAAGGGCTGCCTCGACCCAGTCGGTGAGGGTGCCGCCGGTGAGGGTGGCCACCGGGTGATCGGAGCCCCAGACCACCCGGTCCCAGCCGAAGCTCTCGATGACGTGCTCGACATAGGGGCGCAGCGTCTCGTCCGTCCAGCCCGGCTGGCAGTGATTGACGATGCCGGAAACCTTGCACACCACGTTGGGACAACGGGCGATGGCCGCAAGCGCGTCGCGCCAGGGATCGAGCCCCAGGCCGGAAATGTCGGGATTGCCGCAATGATCGAGAATGAAGGTGACCTCAGGCGCCTTGTCGGCCAGGGCCACGCCCAGATGCAACTGGTCGGCGCGCAGGCAGAGATCGAAGCTCAGATCATGGGCGGCCAGGCGCCTGATATTCTCGGCAAAAAGGGTGGTCTGGCTGAGCGCATCCGGCGCTTCATGCAGGATGCGGCGCACGCCCTTTACCCCGGGCAGGGCGGCAAGCCGCTCGATATGGGCGGCAAAGCCGGGATGCTCGGGCCGGCAGGCGGCAATGGTGCCGGCAATGTGGGGCAGGCCGAGAACGAAGCGGGCTTCGGCCAGCATGTCCGGCTCGGCGACGTCGACCTCCATATGGAGCGCCGATTCGATGCCCAGCCCCCGCGCTTCGGCGAAATAGGCCTCGACGCTCCAGGGCCGGTCGATCGCGGGAGCCCCGGCCAGCCACGGATAGGAAAAGCGCTCGGGATAGATGAGGTGCAGGTGGGTATCGAGGATGCGCATGGCGAAAAGGCTATAGCGGATCGGCGTATTGGGAAATAGCCGCGCCCGCCTGGCGCAGCAGGGTGAGGCTGGCTTCGGCGTCGGGGGCGTCGAGCTTGTCGAGGCGGCGCGTATAGGGGCAGGTGAGCACCGCCACCACCGAGCCGAGCGGGCCGAATATCGGCACCGACAGGTTGGATACCCCCGAGACCTGCGCGCTGGGCATCATCTCGAAGCCCTGTTGACGCACGGTCTCCAGCCGGGCCTCGAGCGCGGGCGTGATGACTTCGGGGGCGCCGGCGCTCTGTTCCTCGAGCAGCAGCAGGCGCTCCTCTGGGCTGGCAAAGGCGAGAAAGACGTGGCCCGAGCCGGTATTGACCAGGCCGATGCGGCTGCCGACGCGGATGGAGACGTTCCAATAGCCCGGCCCGTCCACCTGGGCGATGACCACCAGCACGTTGCGGTCGCGCACCACCATATGCACCGCCTGCTCGGCGGCCAAGGCGAACTGGCGCAAGAGCGGCATGGCCTGGCTGAGCATGCGGTTGAGCGGCGGGCGGGCATGGGCCAGCTCGAAGAGTTTCAGGGTGAGCTCGAAACGGTCCTCAGGGGTGCGGCGGATATAGCGGCGGCGCACCAGCCGGTCGAGCATGCGGTAGATTTCGGCCGGGGAGCGGGCCAGCGCCTTGGCGATCTCGGCCTGGCTCAAGCCGCCCGCCGTGCCGGCCAGCAACTCCAGAATGTCCAGTCCCTTGTCCAGGGCCGGGGCGCGATAGCGCTCGTTTTCGGGCTTGCTCAACTCTTTACCCCTCCCGCAGCGCCTCATGCCGGGCTGACATGTTAGCAGTTGCAAGTCTCGTTCATTTATGAATAGATTGTTCGTATGCGCATCGCAAGAATGCGTTTGGGAGGACGGCCACATCATGATTTCCAGCCCCGGACCGGCGCGGCCATGACCGACGCGCCGCTGGTCGAGATGATCGATATCGACAAGGCCTTCCCCGGCGTGCGGGCACTGTCGCGGGCGCGGTTCGAGCTGCGCGCCGGCGAGGTCCATGCGCTGATGGGCGAGAACGGGGCCGGCAAGTCGACGCTGATGAAGATCCTTTCCGGCGTCTATACGCGCGACGCCGGCGAAGTGCGCCTTTCGGGCAGGCCGGTCGAGATTGGCTCCCCGCGCGAGGCGCAGGATCTGGGCATCGGCATCATCCACCAGGAACTGGCGCTGATGCGCGACCTGACGGCGGCGCAGAACATCTTCATCGGCCGCGAGCCGCGCCGCTTCGGCATTCTGGACGAAAGCCAGCTCAACCGCGACGCGCAGGCCATCTTCGATTCGATGAACCTCAAGCTCGATCCGCAGGTGCGGGTGGAAACCCTCACCATCGCCCGCCAGCAGATGGTGGAGATCGCCAAGGCGCTCTCCTATCGCTCGCGCGTGCTGGTGATGGACGAGCCCACCGCGGCGCTCAACGACGCCGAGATCGCCGAGCTTTTCGCCATCATCAACCGGCTCAAGGCCGAGGGCGTCGGCATCGTCTATATCAGCCACAAGATGGACGAGATCAAACGCATCTCGGACCGGGTGACGGTGATGCGCGACGGCGAATATGTCGGCACCGTGCCCGCCGCCGATACGCCCATCGAGACCATCATCTCCATGATGGTGGGTCGCACGCTGGCCAATGAGGCCCTGGTCATCCCCAATACCAGCACCGCCCCGGTGGCGCTCGAGGTACGCAATCTCAGTCGCGGCCGCGATATCCGCGATGTGAGCTTTTCCCTGCGCAAGGGCGAAATCCTCGGCTTTGCCGGGCTGATGGGGGCCGGGCGCACCGAGGTGGCGCGTGCCATTTTCGGCGCCGATCCGCGCGAGAGCGGGGAAATCTGGGTCAATGGCCAGCGCGTCGGCATTTCCTCGCCGCGCGACGCGGTGCGCGCCGGCATCGGCTATCTCTCCGAGGACCGCAAGCATTTCGGCTTCGCCACGGGCCTCGACGTGCGCAACAACATCGCCCTGGCCAGCCTCGAGCGCTTCACCGGCCCCGGCGGGCTGCTCGATGACGGCGCCATGCGCGTCACCGCGCTCGACTATATCAAGAAGCTGGCCATCAAGACCCCCGGCGACACGCAGGAGGCGCGCCTGCTCTCGGGCGGCAACCAGCAGAAGGTGGTGATCGCCAAATGGCTGCTGCGCGACTGCGACATCCTGATTTTCGACGAGCCCACGCGCGGCATCGATGTCGGCGCCAAGGCCGAAATCTACCGGCTCCTGATCGCACTGGCCGCCGAGGGCAAGGCCATCATCGTCATTTCCTCCGAATTGCCCGAAGTGCTGCGCCTCAGCCACCGCATCGCGGTGATGTGCGAGGGGCGGCTCACCGGCTTCCTTCCCGGCGGGGCCAGCCAGGAGGAAATCATGCGCCTGGCCACCCTGCGCGAGCCGGCTATGGAGGTGCGCCATGCGGGATAATGTTTTGTTGCGGGGTGGCGCCATCGCGTCCAACCCCGATAACGGGGCTCTCGACACCCCCTCCCAGCCTCCCCCATCAAGGGGGAGGTGCCGCGCAGCGGATGCGGCAAATGAGTGCCACGCCGGAGACACGCCATGACCGATACCGCCGTCCCTGCCGTCAAGTCCGGCATCCGCATCACCGGGGCCTTCCACCGCCTGCTGGCCTTTTCCGGGCTGATTGCGCTGGTGGTGGTGTTCTCGCTGGCCTCGCCCAATTTCATGCAGACCCAGAATATCCTGGCGATCCTGCAGGCGACCTCGGTCAATGGCGTATTGGCCATCGCCGCCACGCTGGTCATCATCACCGGCGGCATCGATCTGTCGGTGGGCACGCTGATGACCTTCTGCGCGGTGATCGCCGGCGTGCTGCTGACCTTTCTCGGCCTGCCCCTGCCGGTGGGCGTGCTGGGCGCGATCCTGGCCGGCACGGCCAGCGGGCTGGTCTCGGGCGTGGTCATCGCCAAGCTCAAGGTGCCCCCGTTCATCGCCACGCTGGGCATGATGCTCATCCTCAAGGGCCTGTCGCTGGTCATCTCCGGCACGCGGCCGATCTATTTCAACGATACCCCCGGCTTCACCCAGATTTCCCAGGGTTCGCTGGTGGGCGCGGTGGTTCCCGTGCTGCCCATCCCCAATGGCGTGCTGATCCTGTTCGCGGTGGCGCTGCTGGCCGCTTTCGTCCTCGGCAAGACGGCGCTGGGCCGCTACACCTTCGCGCTGGGCTCCAACGAGGAGGCGGTGCGCCTCTCCGGGGTTAATGTCGACCGCTGGAAGATCGCCGTCTATGCCGCCGCTGGCTCCATCTGCGGGGTGGCGGGCCTGCTCATTGCCAGCCGGCTCAATTCCGCCCAGCCCGCGCTGGGGCAAGGCTATGAGCTCGATGCCATCGCGGCGGTGGTCATCGGCGGCACCTCGCTTTCGGGCGGACGCGGCACCGTGCTCGGCACGCTGATCGGCGCGCTCATCATCTCCGTGCTGGCCAATGGCCTGCGTATCCTTTCGGTGGCACAGGAATGGCAGACGGTGGTGACCGGCACCATCATCATCCTGGCCGTCTATGCCGATATCCTGCGGCGCCGCAAACTTTAGGCGCCGAATGATCCCTGCGCCCATCGGGCGCCAATATGAAGGCCGCCAACGGCCCGCCCAAGAAACTGTTTTCACACCGGGGAGGAACCCTCAATGCTTACCAGACGCAACCTGATCGGCGCCATCAGCGCCCTGGCCATGCTCGCCGCCGGCGGCCCGGCCTTTGCCCAGGACAATTACGACATCGCCCTCATCTCCAAGGGTTTCCAGCACCAGTTCTGGCAGGCCGTGAAGGCTGGCGCCGACAAGGCGGGCGCCGATCTCGGCGTCAACGTCACCTTCGAAGGCCCGGAAAGCGAAAGCCAGGTCGACCGGCAGATGGACATGCTGGCCGCCGCCCTCTCGCGCAATCCCGACGCCATCGGCTTTGCAGCACTCGACAGCCAGGCGGCCATTCCGCTGCTGCAGCAGGCCAAGGAGCGCAACATTCCCGTCATCGCCTTCGACTCCGGCGTCGATAGCGACATTCCGCTCACCACCGCCACCACCGACAACGTGGCCGCCGCCGCGCTGGCGGCCGACGTGATGGCCGAACTGATCGGCGGGGAAGGCAAGGTGGCCGTGGTTGCCCACGACCAGACCAGCCGCACCGGCATCGACCGCGTCGACGGCTTCGTCAACCGCATCAAGGAAGCCTACCCCAATATCGAGGTGGTGACCGTCCAGTATGGCGGCGGGGACCAGTTGCAGTCGACCGAGATCACCAAGTCGATCCTGCTCGCCAATCCCGACCTCAAGGGCATTTTCGGCGCCAATGAGGGCTCGGCCATCGGCGTGGCCAATGGCAAGCAAGAGCTGAACAGCTCGGTCGTGGTCATCGGCTTCGACTCCGGCGCCGCCCAGAAGGCGCTGGTGACCTCGGGCGTGATGGCCGGCGCCATCACCCAGAACCCGGTCGGCATCGGCTACCAGACCGTCCAGGCCGCCGTCGCCGCCCTCAAGGGCGAGGCGCTGCCCCCGGTCATCGACACCGGCTTCTACTATTACGACGCCAAGAACATGAACGATCCGCAGATCGCCGCGGTTCTTTACGACTAAAACCACATCGGGCCGGGCAATCCTGCCCGGCCCACCTTCCAGGACTTCATGATGGCCGACCTCACCGGAAAAACCGTTCTCATCACCGCCGCCGCCCAGGGCATCGGGCAGGCCTCGGCGCTGGCCTTCGCGCGGGCCGGTGCGCGCGTCATCGCCACCGACGTCAATGCCGGAAAGCTGCGCGATCTGGAGGGCACGGCCAATATCACCACCCGCGTGCTCGACGTGCTTTCCGAGGAGGCCGTGAGGGCCGCGATCACTGAAATCGGCCACATCGACGTGCTGTTCAACTGCGCGGGCGTGGTCCATTCCGGCACGGTGCTGGAGATGAGCGACGCCGATCTCGATTTCGCGCTCGACCTCAACGTCAAGGCGCAGATCCGCACCATCCGCGCCGTGCTGCCGCAGATGCTGGCGCGCAAGGATGGCGCCATCATCAACATGGCCACGGTGGCGTCCTCCATAAAGGGCGTGCCCAACCGCGCCGCCTATTCCATTTCCAAGGCGGCGGTGATCGGGCTGACCAAGTCCATCGCCGCCGACTACACGACCAGCAATATCCGGGTGAACGCCATCTGCCCCGGCACGGTGGAATCGCCCAGCCTGCATGAGCGCTGGGCCGCCACCGGCGACATCGAGGCGGCGCGCGCCGCCTTCATCGCCCGCCAGCCCATCGGGCGCATCGCCCAGCCCGAGGAGGTGGCGGACCTCGCCGTCTATCTGGCCGGCGCCACCTACACCACCGGGCAGGTCCATATCATCGATGGGGGCTGGACCGCCTGATCGCGGCCCTTGCAGAGCATTGCCATGACCAGAATTACCGCGCTCAAGACGCACGACCTGCGCTTTCCCACCTCGGCCGCGCTCGACGGCTCCGACGCGATGAATCCCGACCCCGATTATTCGGCCGCCTATGTCGTCCTGGGCACCGACGGGCCGCATGAGGGCCATGGCCTGACTTTCACCATCGGGCGCGGCAACGAGGTGGTGGTGGCCGCCATCGAGGCGCTGGAAAGCCGTATCGTCGGGCTGGAACTGGACTGGATCGCCGAGAATCCCGGCCGCTTCTGGCGGCATGTGACCGGCGACAGCCAGTTGCGCTGGATCGGCCCCGACAAGGGCGCCATGCATCTGGCAACCGGCGCCGTGGTCAACGCAGTCTGGGATTTATGGGCCAAGAGTGCCGGCAAGCCGGTGTGGCAGCTGGTGGCCGAGATGAGCCCCGAACAGCTCGTTTCCATCATCGATTTCCGCTATCTCACCGACGCCATCACGCCGGAGGAGGCGCTGGCGATCTTCCGCAAGGCCGAAGCGGGCAAGCAGGCGCGCATCGCCACCCTCAAGGCCGAGGGCTATGCCTGCTACACCACCTCCGCCGGCTGGCTGGGCTATTCCAACGACAAGCTCCGGCGCCTCGCCACCGAGGCTGTGGAGGCCGGTTTCACCCATATCAAGATGAAGGTGGGGCGCGATCTGGATGACGATATCCGCCGGCTCGAGATCGTCCGCGAGATCATGGGGCCGGACCGCTACCTGATGATCGACGCCAATCAGGTCTGGGAGGTGGGCGAGGCCATCGATTGGGTGAAGGCGCTGGGCCGGTTCAACCCCTATTTCATCGAGGAGCCGACCAGCCCCGATGACGTCTCGGGCCACCGCGCCATCCGCGAAGCCGTTGCGCCCATCAAGGTGGCGACCGGCGAGATGTGCCAGAACCGTATCCTGTTCAAGCAGTTCATCAAGGACGGCGCCATCGATATCGTGCAGATCGATGCCTGCCGCATTGGCGGGCTCAACGAGGTGTTGGCCGTGCTGGTCATGGCCGCAAAATACGGATTGCCCGTCTGGCCCCATGCCGGCGGTGTCGGCCTCTGCGAATATGTGCAGCACCTCTCCATGATCGACTATCTGGTGGTCTCGGGCAGCAAGGAGGGTCGGGTGATCGAATATGTCGATCATCTGCACGAGCATTTCGTCGAGCCCTGCGAGATTCGCAACGCCGCCTATATGCCGCCGAAACGGCCGGGATTCTCGATCGAGATGAAGCCCGAGAGCATTCGGGAGAATGAATTCCGGGGATAGGGCATTTTGGCCTCGATCTGAACCCGCCCCACCCCCGATGTCATTCCGGCGCAGGCTGGAATCCATATCCGCATGCCTTCACGTGCCCTGGTGTTGAGGGAGGGCCGGAGTTTCCGCCGGCCCCATTCAGCTTCAGACCGGGTTCGCCCATTCGCCGCCGCGCATCACCGGTTCGGTGCTGCCATCGGCATGGACGCCGTCGATGTCGATCTTGTCCGAGCCGATCATCCAGTCGATATGGATATTGGAGCTGTTGCCGCCCCGCTCGGCGATCTGGGCCGGGGTGAGCGATTTTCCGTCCACGAAGCAATCGGCATAGCACTGGCCCTGCGCGATGTGGCAGGAGGCGTTCTCGTCGTAAAGCGTGTTGAAGAACAGGATGCCTGAGGCCGAGATGGGGGAGGAATGGGGCACCAGCGCCACTTCGCCCAGATGCCGCCCGCCCTCGTCGGTGTCGAGCACCTTGTTGAAGAGGTCCTGGTTCTTCGAGGCCTTGAATTCGACCAGCCGCCCACCCTCGAAACGCGCCTGCATGTCCTCGATCAGCGCGCCATTGTGGCTGAGCGGCTTGGTGCCGGCCACATAGCCGTCGACGCGCAGCCTGTGCGGGGTGGTGAAGACTTCCTCGGTGGGAATATTGGGGTTGCAGGTGATGCCGTTCTTGGCCTCCGAGGCGCCGCCCTTCCAGCGGTGACCATCGGCGAGGCCCACGGTGAGGTCGGTGCCGGGGCCCTTGTAATGCAGGGACGAGAAGGCCTTGCCGTTGAGCCAGCTCCAGCGCGCCTTGAGATTGGCGTTATGCGCTTTCCAGGCGGCGATGGGATCGTCCTGGTCGACGCGGGAGGCCTTGAAGATGGCGTCGGCGAGCTTGGCCACCGCCACATCCTCGCTGTCATCGGGAAACACCAGCTTCGCCCAGGCGGCGGTGGGATAGGAGACGATGTTCCAGTTGATGTCGAAGCCGGTGATGAGCTCCAGCGCCGGGCGGTAGGCGGCCGAATTGGCGCGCATGGCGCGGGTGACCTTGTCCGGGTCCTGCCCGGCCAGCATCATCGGGTTGTCGCCCGAAATGGCGAGGCGCGCCGCGTTGTTGCGGAAGGCCTCGGCCACCCCGGAATGCAGCCAGCCGGCGGCGCGGTCGAAGCTCTTGTCATTGGCATATCTGTAGCGGGCGAGGGTGGCCTCCTCGTCCGAATAAAGCGTCGTCACCAGCCCGGCGCCGGCCTTGTAGGCATGCTCGGTGATGCGGCGCACCAGCGGCGCGGCGGTCATGGGGGCGGTGATGACCAGGTCCTGGCCTTCAGCCAGTTGCAACCCGACCTTGATGGCCACCTGGGCGAGCTTGTCGAGCTTGACGGGATCGATGGGGGAGGACGTCATGGGCCAATGCCTCTTTTGATTTTGAATCGGCTGGCCGGAGCCTAGTCTCCGCCGCGGGCGGGCGCTACCCGCAGGCGCGCCAATATTTCTGTTGCATTCGCGCATCACAAGTCGCGGGACGCGTCCGCCCCCGATTGGCAAGACCGAACGGTTTGGCTAAAAGCCGTTCACCGCTTCAAATCGAGCAAGGGAGGCGTTGCATGATGACAGTCACCGTTTCCCCGCGACTATTCGGCGCCCGCCGTTAGCGCGCACCCCGTTCCGGCCCGCCGGCGTTAGCCAGCCGCCCACGGATTTTCCCGTCTTCGCAGCCCGATCCTTCCGCAAGGAAGCGTTTTTCCGTCGCTGGCTGTGCCCCTTTTTCCCCGTTCGAGGGCCGGTTGCCGGAAAGCGGCGCCGGACGCATCCGAAATGAGCCGCAAGAAAAGCGCCTTCTCCGCCGACGCCTTCCGCAACGTGCTCGGCTTCACCTTCCGCCACTGGCGCCACCAGCCGGTGCGCATTGCCGCCATCGCCACGCTGGTCCTTACCGCGACCCTGGCCGAGGCATTGAGCCCGGTCTTTGCCGGGCGACTGGTCGACGCCGTGGCCGGCGGCACCAGCGGCTGGGACGCGGCCTTGGCCGCCTTCTGGCTGATGTCGGCCAGCTATCTGGCCTCGGTAGCGCTGCGCCAGGCGGTGTTCATGAACATCATCCCGCTGACGCTGCGCATGATGACCGACATCGCCGCCAACGGCTTCCACCGCGTGCAGCGTTTCTCCACCGACTGGCACGCCAACAGCTTCGCCGGCTCCACCGTGCGCAAGATCACGCGCGGCATGTGGGCGCTCGACCTGCTCAACGACACCCTGCTTCTGGCGCTGTTTCCCTCGCTGGTCATGCTGGTGGGCGCCACCCTTTTCATGGGCAGTTCCTGGCCGGTGATGGGGCTGGTGGTGGGCCTGGGCTCGCTGATCTATATCGTCGTCACCGTGCTGATGTCGGTGCACTATGTGGCGCCCGCCGCTTCGCTCTCCAACGCCTGGGACACCAAGGTGGGCGGGGCGCTGGCCGATGCGGTGAGCTGCAACAGCGTGGTCAAGGCCTTCGGCGCCGAGGCGCGCGAGGATGCGCTATTGGCCGGCGTGGTCGGCAAATGGCGCCGGCGCACCCGCCGCACCTGGCGGCGCGGCACTCTCAATGGCGGCTTGCAGGGCGTGATGATGGTGGCCATGCAGACCGCCATATTGGGTACCGCCCTGCTGCTCTGGCAAAGGGGGCTGGCCAGCGCCGGCGACATCACCTTCGTGCTCACCATGTTCTTCCTGCTCTCGGGTCATCTGCGCGACGTGGGCCAGCACATCCGCAACCTGCAGAAATCGGTCAACGACATGGAAGAGCTGGTGGCTCTCGAAGCCCAGAAGCTGGGCGTCGAAGACAAAAAGGGCGCGCCCGCCATCAGCATCGGCGAGGGCGGCGTCGCCTTCGATCGCGTGACGTTCCGCTATGGCGCCCACGCCACCCCGCTCTACCAGGATTTCTCGGTCGCCATCCAGCCGGGCGAGCGGGTGGGGCTGGTGGGCCATTCGGGCTCGGGCAAGACCACTTTCGTCAAGCTCATCCAGCGCCTGCATGACGTCACCGCCGGCACCATCCGCATCGACGGGCAGGATATCGCCGGGGTGACGCAGGCGAGCCTGCGCGGGCAGATCGCCATCGTGCAGCAGGAGCCGATCCTGTTCCACCGCACGCTGGCCGAGAATATCGCCTATGGCCGCCCGGGGGCGAGCCGGGGCGAGATCGAGGCGGCGGCGCACCAGGCCAATGCCCATGATTTCATCATGGGCCTGCCCAAGGCCTACGAGACCATGGTGGGCGAGCGCGGCGTCAAGCTCTCGGGCGGCGAGCGCCAGCGGGTCGCCATCGCCCGCGCCTTCCTGTCCGACGCGCCCATCCTCATCATGGACGAGGCGACGTCGAGCCTGGACAGCGAGAGCGAGGTGCAGATCCAGGAGGCGATGGAGCGGCTGATGCTTGGGCGCACCACGCTGGTCATCGCCCACCGGCTCTCCACCGTGCGGGCGCTCGACCGGCTGCTGGTGTTCGACAGGGGCCGCATCGTTGAGGAGGGCACCCATGACAGCCTCATCCGGCTGGAGGGTGGCATCTATCGCCGCCTCTTCGAGCGCCAGGCGCTGGAGCTGACCAAGGGGCTGGTGGCTTAAGGAGATACCGGGGCAATTGCCCCGGTATTCTCGTTTGCCTATTCGACCGAAAGGCTGACGTCGAACCCCTTGCGGCTGACTTCGCTATAGGGACAGATGATATGGGCGCGCTTGACGATATCCTCGGCCTTGGCCTTGTCCATGCCCGGAATATGGGCCTTGAGCGCCACCTCGATCCAGAACCCCTCGCCATCCTCGCGGTCCTTGAAGCTCACCTCGGCGGTGACGCGGGCATCTTCGGGAATGGTGTCGCCGCTCTTGCGGGCGGCGGCCTTCATGGCGCCGAGAAAGCAGGCGGAATAGCCCAGGGCGAACAATTGCTCGGGATTGGTGCCCCTTGCGCCGTCCCCGCCCATGGATTTGGGCGTGGTGAGAGTGACATCGAGCACGCCATCATCGGTCGCCCCATGGCCGGAGCGGCCGCCGGTGGAGGTGGCGCGGGCAGTGTACATGATCTTGGTCATTCTAACTCTCCTTGGCTTTCGGGAAGCCCCATTCGAGCACCAAACCGGGGCAGGGGAAAGGCGGGGCGCCAAATTCCCCCGCGCGGTTTGACCCCGGCCCGGCAATGGCCGAAAAGAAGGCCGAGCAAGAAAAGGGAAAACCCATGCGCAACGCCGACGACGTCATCCGCTTCTGGTTCCTCGAGCATGGTTATGACGACTGGTTCGGCGGCGACGCCGCTTTCGACAGGGCGCTGGCCGAGGCCTTTGCCGAAACCCACGAGGCGGTGGCGCGGGGTGAGGCCTGGAACTGGCGCGGGACGCCCGAGGGGCGGCTTGCCGAAATCATCGTGCTCGACCAGTTCAGCCGCCAGCTCCATCGCGGCTCGCCCCGGGCCTTCGCCCAGGACGGCATGGCGCTGGTGCTGGCGCAGGAGGCGGTGGCGGCCGGCGCGGATGGAAACGTCGCACCCGAGCGCATCGCCTTTTTCTACATGCCCTATATGCACGCCGAATCCCTTCCCGTTCAGGAGAAGGGCGTGCGGCTTTTCACCGGTCTGGGCGACGCGCGTTCGCTGGACTTCATGACAGCCCACCGCGACACCATCGCCCGCTTCGGGCGCTTCCCCTTCCGCAACAAGGCCCTGGGGCGAGAGAGCACACCCGAGGAACTGGCCTATATGCGGGAGCAGGGCGACCGGGTGTTTTAGGAGCGGTTGGCGCGGAGGCCCCCTCACCCGGCGCTTTGCGCCGACCTCTCCCCCAAGGGAGAGGGGACGAGTGCGGTTCAGGCGGAAAGCAGCTTGGGGTCGACCAGCGCCCCTTTGTGGCCGATGACGATGCCGGCGGTGCGGTGGGCGGCCTCGGCGGCCTCGCGCAGGGATTTTCCGGCCAGCCGCGCCGAGAGATAGGCGCCGTTGAAGCTGTCGCCGGCTCCGGTGGCGTCCACCACGCTGGCGCCGGAGGGCGGGGCGACGCGTACGCGCTCCTGGGCGGTGGCGACCAGCGCCTCGCCGGCGCCGTCCTTGACCACCACTTCCTCGACGCCCAGTTCGAGATAGCGCTCGGCCGTGTCCTCGATGGATTTGTCGCCGAACAGCGGAGCCTCGTCGCCGTGGGTGGGCATGACCACGTCGCAGACCATGGCGGCAGCGGTGAGCACCGCGGTCATGACGCGCGGGCTCGACCACAGGGCCGGGCGGATATTGGTGTCGAAGACGATGCGGGCGCCCTTGTCGCGCGCCTCGACGATGGCCCCCAGCAGCCGGCCCCTGGCGCGCGGGGCGAGGATGGCCAGGGTGATGCCGGAAAAATAGACCAGGTCGGCGTCCTTGATCGCTCCGGCCAGCGCCGCCTTGTCGTCGGCCAGCAGCTTGGCGGCGGAGGTGTCGCGCCAATAGGTGAAATGCCGGTCGCCCTTTTCCTGATGGATCATGTAAAGGCCCGGCCGGCGGTTGGGCACGGTGAGGATATGATCGGTGCCGATGCCGTTCTGATCGAGGAAGGCCCGGATGTCGCCCGAATAGCGGTCCTCCCCCAGGCCGGTGAAATAATCCACCGACCAGTCCTGGCCGAGCAGGGCCCGCATGTACCAGGCGGTGTTGAGCGTGTCCCCGGCATAGCCCAGCCGATAGGTGCGGTCTTCGCCCCCGCTCATTTCGATCATGCATTCCCCAATGCTGACCACGCGCTTTTGAGCCAAAACATGCCCTCCCTTGCTGCTGCCGGTTTATGCCGGTAATGGCAGGCGTGCCGCAAGCTCCTATCTTCCATACAAGAGTGGAAGATTCTATGGTGCCCCCGATTTTCCAACCGGAGTTTCCGATGACGCGCCTCAGCGCCTCCCTTCTCGCCCAGGCCCCCCAGGGGGTCGTCCTGCCCGCCTATGACCGCAGCCGCATCACCCCCGGCATCGTGCATCTGGGCATAGGGGCCTTCCACCGGGCGCATATGGCCGTCTATGTCGACGATCTGCTCAAGGACAATCCCGACTGGGCCATCATCGGCGCCAGCCTGCGCCGCCCCGACACCAAGGAAGCCCTTGCGCCCCAGGACGGGCTTTATACCGTGGCGGTGCGCGACGCCGAGGGCACCCATCCGCGCATCATCGGCTCCATTCTCGACGTGCTGGACGCCAATAGCCAGCGCGAGGAATTGCTGGCGCTGATGGCCAACCCCGCTATCCGCATCGTCTCGCTCACCGTCACCGAAAAGGGCTATTGCCACGATCCGGCGACGGGCGAGCTGGATGAACGCCACCCCGATATCGTCCATGACCTGGCCAATCCCGACGCGCCGAGGTCGGCGCCGGGCATGCTGGTCGAGGCGCTGGCCCGCCGCCGCGCCGCCGGCATCGCGCCCTTCGCGGTGATGAGCTGCGACAATCTCCCCTCCAATGGCGCGACGGTGAAGCGCATCGTCACCCGCTTTGCCCATCTGCGCGATGCGGCGCTGGGCGCCTATGTGGAAGGCGTGGCCTTTCCAGGCACCATGGTGGACCGCATCGTGCCCTCCACCACCGATGCCGGCCGGCAGACCGTGGCGGAGCTGATCGGGGCCGAGGATGCCTGGCCGATCATGACCGAGCCCTTCACCCAATGGGTGATCGAGGATGATTTCCCCGCCGGCCGTCCCCCCTTCGAGAAGGTCGGCGCGCAACTGGTCGCGGATGTGGAGCCCTTCGAGCGCATGAAGCTGCGCATGCTCAATGGCAGCCACTCCACCATGGCCTATCTCGGCTACCTGGCCGGCTACGACTATATTTCGGACGTGATGGGCGACGACGATTTCGTGCGTCTCATCCATGGCCTGATGACCGAGGAGGTCATGCCCACCCTCGACATGCCCGGCGTCGACCTGGGCGCCTATCGCGACCAGTTACTGGAGCGCTTCCGCAACCCCGCCCTCAAGCACCGCACCTGGCAGATCGCCATGGATGGCAGCCAGAAGCTGCCCCAGCGCCTGCTCGGCACCATCCGCGAACGCCTCGCGGCCGGCCAGGACGTCGAGCGGCTGGGCCTGGGGGTTGCCGCCTGGATGCGCTATGTCGTCGGCATCGACGAAAAGGGCGACAATATCGACGTGCGCGATCCGCTGGCGCTGCGCATGCAGGCCATCGCCGCCGATGCCGGCGACGATGCCGAGGCGCTCTATGTGGGGCTCTCGGGCCTTGTCGAGGTCTTCGGCACCGACCTGGCCGAAAACCAGCGCTTCGCCGAAACCGTCGCCACCCATCTCGACAGCCTGTTTGAGATCGGGGTGAAGGAAACCGTCAAGGAGGTGGTGGGCTGACCCGGCTCACTCCTCGCCCGAAAGCGCCAGAAACTCCGGTGCGCTCATGCGGATCTGGCCATTGACCGCGCCGATGGCCTTTTCGTCCTTGTCGGCATAGTCGATGCCGCCGAGCACCGTCTGGATGACGGCGATGCGGGCGCGGCGCTTGTCATTGGCGCGGATCACCGTCCAGGGCGCGTGGGCGGTGTCGGTGCGCCGCAGCATCACATCGCTGGCGGCCGAATAGGCGTCCCATTTGCCCAATGCCGCCAGGTCGACCGGCGAGAGCTTCCACACCTTGAGCGGGTCGTGCCGGCGGTCATGGAAGCGCTTGATCTGCATTTCCTGGCCGATGGAGAGCCAGAACTTGAAAAGCCTTATGCCGTCATTGGTGAGGCGTTTTTCGAATTCCGGGGCTTCCTCGAGAAAAACCTCGGTCTGCTCGGGCGTGCAGAAGCCCATGACCGGCTCCACCCCGGCCCGGTTGTACCAGGAGCGGTCGAACAGCACGGTCTCCCCGGCGGCGGGGAGCCAGTCGACATAGCGCTGGAAATACCATTGCGTGCGCTCGCGGTCATTGGGCTTGGGCAGCGCGGCAATGAGGTTGTAGCGGGGATTGAGGTATTCCAGATAGGTCTTGATGGTGCCGCCCTTGCCGGCCGCGTCGCGCCCCTCGAACACCAGAATGATGCGCTCGCCGCTGCGCGCCACATGGTCCTGCAGGCGCACGAGCTGCTTTTGCAGCGCGTACATATGGGCTTCATACTTGGACCGCTCGAGCTTATCTTCATAAGGATAGCCGCCCGAGGTCATGGCATGTTTCCGGATCGCCTTGGGCAGGCGGGGATTGTCGATGTCGAAGCCTTCGAGGAGGTCGGTCACTGCTGTCTCTCCGTTGTCACCTTCACCGTGCTATGAACCTGCTCCTGCATGCAAGGGGCGGTAATCGGCCGCAATTGTAGAAAGACGTTATGGACGAGCCCTATTCCGAGCCGGAGCGCGCAAGCTGGCGCACTGTCCTGGCCCGCCTTGTGGTGCGGATCGGCTGGCTGCTGGGCATTTTCGTCATTCTTCTGGCGCTGATGCTGGTGGGGGAGTTGCGTCCCGCCGGGGCGCTGGTCGGCTTCCTGCTGGCGCTGGCGGGTCTGGCGCTGGTCCCCGCTGAACCGGCGCGGCGGCTGGTTGCCGAGTCTGCCCCCTTTCCGCCATCGCTCAATGAAGAAGAGGCGATTTTCGCCTTTGCCGATGCGCTGGCCGATCCCTGCCTCGTGCTCGACAGGCGCAGCCAGCTTGTTCACGCCAATGCGGCGGCGGGCCGGCAGTTTCCGGCTCTTGCCCATGGCCGGCCCATCACCTTTTTCCTGCGCAATCCCGAGCTGGTCCAGGCCATCGACCTGGCCATGCGCGGCGCGGTGACGCGGGCGGTGGAACTGCACGAAACCGTGCCTTCCGAAACCTGGGACAGGGTGGTGGTCTCGCCTCTGCGCCGGCCCGGCCGCGACTGGCTGGACGACGAGGAACGCCAACTCGTCGTCACCTTCCAGAGCCTCACTGAACTCAAGCGCGTCGAGGCGCTGCGCAGCGATTTCATCGCCAATGCCAGCCATGAGCTGCGCACGCCGCTGGCCTCGCTGCTGGGCTTTATCGATACGCTGCTGGGCCCGGCGGCCAAGGACGCGGCGGCGCGCGAGAAATTCCTCCATATCATGCGCGGCCAGGCCGACCGCATGAGCCGGCTGATCGACGACCTGCTCAGCCTCTCGCGCATCGAGATGCACCAGCATGTGCGCCCCACCGGCAGCATCGAATTGGCCGGCCTGCTCAGGGAGGTGCGCGAGGGATTGACGACGCAGGCGGCCGCCGCGGGCGTTGAAATCCACCTCGCCCTGCCCGAAACCCCCGCTATCACAATGGGCGATCGCGGGCAGCTCTACGAAGTTTTCGAGAACCTCATCGACAACGCCATCAAATACGGCGCCGCCGGCAAATCCGTCGAGGTGAGCCTGGCCCCGGCCGGCCGATCCGGCTTCGAGCATCTGGTGAGCGTGCTCGATCATGGCCCGGGCGTCGCACCCGAGCATGTGCCGCGCCTCACCGAGCGCTTTTATCGGATCGACGCCGAATCCAGCCGCAAGAAGAAGGGGACCGGGCTGGGCCTGGCCATCGTCAAGCACATCGTCCACCGCCATCGCGGGCTTCTGACCCTGCGCAGCAAGCCCGGCGAAGGCCTGCGGGTCGAGGTGCTGCTGCCATAGGGCATCGAGGTGGAGGCTCGCGGAATAAAAAAGGGGCGCCCGCGGCGCCCTTTTTATTCCGTTCCGGAAGCGCTCAGCGCTTTTTCTTGTCGACCTGGTGATAGGCCCGGCGCGAATGGAATTCGCAATAGGGGCCGGTATCGAGGCTGTGCTGGCCGCAGAAATAGAAATCCTTGCTCAGCGGATCGCCGATCGGCCACTTGCAGGTGTGCTCGGTGAGCTGGAGCAGGTTGAGGCGCTTGTCCTCGGGGATGAAGAGCTCGGCGGCCGGCGCGACGTAGAGCTCGGTTTCCATCTCGGGAGATTGCGCCAGGGCGGTGGCGCCCATGGTCTGGGGGCGCGGGGCGGCGGCGCGCAGCTTGGCGGCATTGCTGGTGGCCATGGAGCCGATGCCGGCGCTGGGGCTGGCGACGCGGCGCGGCGCGGGCCGGGCGGCCGGACGCGGACGGGGCGTGGAATTGGCCGGCTTGGCGCGGGCCGAGAGCTTGAGGCGGTGCACCTTGCCGATCACGGCATTGCGGGTGACCCCCTCGCCCAGGGCGCCGGCGATCTGGCTGGCGCTGAGCCCTTCCATCCAGAGTTTCTTCAAGGTCTCGACGCGCTCGTCCGTCCAGCCCGCCGCTTGTGCTCCTGCAACCATCGTCAAAACAGAATCCTTCATTGCGCCGCCGGAAAAGACCAAGGCAGCCCTGAACGCTAGGCGTCGTATGTTGGATGGGTCCGCCACACGAGATATCGTGTTCCCAATGACAGGCAGATTACGCCAGGGGGTGAATCGGGATCAAGAGTCGGGGCGAACTTTCCCCGAAAATTCACTGGTTAAAATTGCCTTAACAAACTTCGAGTCAAATCAGCCACTTGCGTGCGAGATCATTGACTTGCCGCATAAAAACGGCCAGATTCCATCCCCGAAACGCGCTGCGCAACGAGCGCGTTTTTGGTTTTTGTGGCCTTCTTGTCACGCTTGGCCAGCGGAACGCCTGTTTCCCATTTTGAAGGAAGTCTCCCATGTCTGCGCTATACGGCACCTATGCCCGGTCCGAACTCGCTTTCGAGCGGGGCGAGGGCATGCGCCTGTATGACCAGCATGGCCGAGAATATCTCGATTTCCAGGCCGGCATCGCCGTCAATGCGCTGGGTCATGCCGACCCCCATATCGTGGCGGCGCTCAAGGCGGCGGCGGACAAGGTGTGGCACACCTCCAACGTCTTCACCATTCCCGAGCAGGAGCGGCTGGGCCAGCGCCTGGTGGACGCCACCTTTGCCGACAAGGTGTTCTTCACCAATTCGGGCGCCGAGGCGCTCGAATGCGCCATCAAGACGGCGCGGCATTATTTCTGGGCCAAGGGCCAGCCGGATCGCTATGAGATCCTGGCCTTTACCGGCTCCTTCCATGGCCGCACGCTGGGCACCATCGCCGCCGGCGGCAATTCGGCCTATCTCGAAGGCTTCGGCCCGCCCTTGCAGGGCTTCAAGCATGTCGCCCCCGGCGATCTCGATGCGGTCAAGGCCGCCATCGGCCCGCAGACCTGCGCCATCCTCATCGAGCCGGTACAGGGGGAAGGCGGCGTCACTGCCATGAGCAATGAATTCATGCAGGGGCTGCGCGCCCTTTGCGATGAGCACGACATGCTGCTCGTGCTCGATGAAGTGCAATGCGGCTATGGCCGTACCGGGCGCTTCTTCGCCTTCGAATGGTCCGGCATCACGCCCGACATCGTCACCGTGGCCAAGGCCATCGGCGGCGGCTTCCCGCTGGGGGCCTGCCTGGCGCGCGGCGATGTGGCCAATTCCATGGTGCCGGGCACCCACGGCTCGACCTATGGCGGCAATCCGCTGGCGACCACGGTGGGCAATGCCGTGCTCGATCGCATCCTGGCCCCCGGCTTTCTCGACCATGCCAACCAGATGGGCCAGCGCCTCTTCTGGCACTTGCAGCAATTGGCGCAGAAATATCCCGACCAGGTGCTCGAGCTGCGTGGCAAGGGGCTCCTCGCCGGTATCAAGATCACCCCGCCGGTGCGCGATTTCGTGGCGCGGCTGCGCGACGACCACCAGATGCTCGCCATCGGCGCGGGCGACAACGTGTTGCGGCTCATTCCGCCGCTGATCGTGTCCGAGGCCGATATCGAGGATGCCATGGCCCGGCTCGGCGCGGCGTTCGACGCCATCGCCGCCGAGGAAACGGCTTCGGCCGTGGCGGAATAAGATGTTCGGGATCAGCCGGCGCCGGCGGCGACGAAGGGGTCTGTTCCCTCCGCAATGAAGGGCTGTCGCCAGCCCTTCCTTCGTGGGAGAGTAAACCCATGCCGCCGGGTTTGAACCGGCGGCCATACGTCAAAGCGTCACTAAAGGAGACCGGCCCATGACGACCGGCACCCCCAGGCATTTTCTTTCCATCGATGATTTCACCCATGCCGAACTGCGCGGCATGCTCGACATGGCGGCCACGCTGAAGGCGCGCCTCGCCGCCGGCGACCGGCCTCAGCCGCTCAAGGACAAGGTCCTGGCCATGATCTTCGAGCGCCAATCCACCCGCACCCGCGTCTCGTTCGACGTGGGCATGCGCCAGCTGGGGGGTGAAACCCTCATGCTGTCCGGCCAGGAAATGCAGCTTTCGCGCGAGGAAACCCTGGCCGATACCGCCCAGGTGATGAGCCGCTATGTCGATGCCATCATGATCCGCATCCTCTCCCATGCCGACCTGCTCGAGCTGGCCGAGGCGGCGAGCGTGCCGGTCATCAATGGCCTCACCCGCCGCGCCCATCCCTGCCAGATCATGGCCGATCTGCAGACCTTCGAGGAACATCGCGGCAGCATCAAGGGCGCCAAGGTGGCCTGGGTGGGCGACAGCAACAACGTGCTTCATTCCTGGGTCAACGCGGCCGAGCTCTTCGAGTGCGAGCTCACCATCGCCACGCCCGAGGAATACAGCCCCGAAAAGGACCTGATGGACGACATCCGCCGCGCCGGAAAGCAGGTGCGGCTGATCGACGATCCCGAGGCCGCCGTGGAAGGCGCTGACCTGGTCATCACCGACACCTGGGTGTCGATGGGCGACGTCGACGCCGCCGAGCGCCGCCGGGTCTTGAAACCCTATCAGGTCAATACCCATCTGATGAGCCTGGCGGCCAAGGACGCCCTCTTCATGCACTGCCTGCCCGCCCATCGCGGCGACGAGGTGACCGACGCGGTGATCGACGGGCCGCAATCGGTGGTGTTTGACGAGGCGGAAAACCGCCTGCATGCCCAGAAAGCCATTTTGTGCTGGGCCTTCGGGGTCGATTCCATCTAGCCTCGAATAGTGACCGGATCGAACAGCCGACCCCATGGTGGCAGACCCGCCATGGGGCATCTGTCCGTGCGGTCCGGCCCGGCCGATCGAAAGCCAGACGACCAGATGACCACGGAAACGACGACCATGAGCCAGAACCTGATGAGCGCCCTCGGGCTCGACCGGCCGGAAAGCGGCGATGACAGCGTCGTGCCCTTTACCCTGGACAAGCTCGATACGCGCGGCCGCAGCGTGCGGCTGGGCGATGCGCTCGACACCATTCTGACCCGCCACGATTACCCCGCTCCGGTGGCGCGCCTGCTGGGCGAGGCCGTGGCGCTGGCTGCGCTGATCGGCTCCTCGCTCAAATTCGAGGGGCGCTTCATTCTCCAGACCCAGACCGACGGCCCGGTCAATCTGCTGGTGGTCGATTTCGACGCGCCGGACGGCTTGCGCGGCTATGCCCGTTTCGACCACGATGCGCTGGTCAAGGCGGTCGAGGCCGGCCGCACCAGCCCCGCCGACCTGCTCGGCAAGGGGCATCTCGCCATGACCATCGACCAGGGCGCCCATACCGAGCGCTACCAGGGCATCGTGGCGCTGGACGGCCATTCGCTGGAAGAGGTGGCGCATGACTATTTCATGCAGTCCGAGCAGATTCCCACGCAGGTGCGCTTGGCCGTCGCCGAGTTCACCCGCAAGGGCGATCATCGCCCGCATTGGCGCGCCGGCGGCGTCTTGATCCAGCACCTGCCCGAACATGGGCTGGGCGTCCGCCCCGACCTGCCCGGAGACGGCGAGGAGGTCGAGGAGACCGGCGATGGCTGGACCGAGGCGCGCGCCCTGCTCTCGACGCTGGATGATCTCGAACTGGTCGATCCCGAGCTGAGCCCCGAGCGCATGCTGTTCCGCCTCTATCATGAAACCGGGGTGCGGGTGTTTCAGCCCCTGCCCATGGTGGAGCGCTGCACCTGCTCGGCCGAGCGGATCGAGGACATGCTGGCCACCAGTTTTTCCGCCGAGGACCGGGCCGAAATGGCGGTGGATGGCGAGATCGAAGTGGTGTGCGAATTCTGCTCCACCGCCTATCACTTCAATCCCCACCAATTCGACGTCGAGGGCTGATCGACGCCTCCCGATGACTGTATATGGCCGCGCCTGAGCGGCCGTATTTTTCAGGCGGTGGGCGGTTTTCCCGCCTCGGCTTGCAAAAGTGAAAGAGTTTCTTCACTATCCGGTATCGATTTCAGAGCCGGGGCCCTCCAGTTGAATGTGGATGCTGATGGCGGCTATCGGTCCCTGGACCGAGGCGGAAGAAGGACGGAAAGGGAAGGCCCATAGCCATCGGGACGCGATGATTTTCGCCGATGCCGGGAAGAAGGCGATCCGCACCAGCATGCCCCCGGCGGGCGCTGGCGGATGGCTGGTTTTCCCGCCCGGCACACTGAACTTGCTGCAGACGGCTTTATCCCGACTTGTGCAAGGAGACATCCCCGCCCTGCCTTCGTTTGGGGCCGATCGGGCGCATCGCAAGATGCAATTCGATCGACGCGGAGAAGGGCGGCGCATGTCGGAGTCTGCAGCTTTTTTCTTTGCGGCGGGGAAGTGGGGCCGGTTCGGCATCCGCTTCCCCGTCTTTTTTTCATCCGTCCCGCGGCCGCTTCTCCGGTAGGGTGGGCCGATGTCCGACGCCGTGGCGCTGCTCAAGGCGATCCTCGCCGATGCCGGACAGGACGATGCCGAAGCCCTGGAGGTGCTGGAGCGGGCGCTCGACAGCGAAGTCGATGTCCTGCTCTATTGCGCCACCGTCCTTGGCCTGGACCCCGCGCTGGTGATGGAGCGCGCCGCCCGCTGGGCCGGCTATGGCTTTTTCGAGCGGGTGCCGCGCAACCTGCGGGGCAGGGTGGAGCCCACAAGGCTCGAGGCCCTGGCCGAGGTGCGCCTGTTCCGGGTGCAATTGCTCGACCGGGAGATCGCCTTTGCCGCGCCCGACTTTTTCGGCGTCATCCGCCTCCGGCACCGTCTGGCGCTGACGCCCTATTTGCGGCGCATGCTGTGCTTTGTGCCCGAACAGGCGCTGCGCGATTACCTGACCGAGGCTGCCTCGCCCACCCTTATCGCCACCGCGCGGCAGAACCTGGCGCGCCACTGGCCCTATGCCTGCGCGCAACTGGAGCTGACGCGCGGCGCGCGCTGGGGCTTCATGACGGGCCTGGTCTTGCTGGTGGTCCTGCTTCTGGCCGCGCCCTATCTGGCCCCGCTCTGGCTGCTGCCCTTCAGCTTCATCCTGCTTCTTGCCCCGGCGATGATCCGCCTGGGGGCCATCGCCTCGCCACCGCGCCGGCCGGCGCCGGCCAGGCGGCCGCCCGACGCGGAATTGCCGGTCTATTCGGTGCTGATCCCGCTGCGAAACGAGGCGGGCATGGTGCGCCAGCTCTTTGCCGCCATGTCGGCGCTCGATTATCCGGCGGCCCGGCTCGATATCAAATTCGTCGTCGAGGCCCAGTCGGCCGCCACGGTCGCGGCCGTGCGCAGGCAATTGGGCGATCCGCGTTTTTCCCTTGTCGCGGTTCCCGATGCGGCGCCGCGCACCAAGCCCAAGGCGCTCGATTTCGCCCTGCCGCTCTGCCGGGGCGAGCATGTGGTGGTTTTCGATGCCGAGGACCGGCCCGAGCCAGACCAGCTCTGGAAGGCGGCATTGCGCTTCCGCGAGACGCCCGACATCGTCTGCCTCCAGGCGCCGCTGGTGATCGACAATGGCGCCGACAACCCCCTGGCGGCGCTCTTTGCCGGCGAATATGCCAGTCTCTTCGCGGTGCTGCTGCCGGCCCTGACGCGCTGGCGCTGGCCAGTGCCGCTGGGCGGAACCTCCAACCATTTCCGCATCGATGCCCTGCGCCGGCTCGGCGGCTGGGACGCCTTCAACGTCACCGAGGACGCCGATCTGGGCATGCGGCTGGCGCGGCGGCGCCTGCGCGTGGAGATGCTCGATGCGGCCACCCACGAAGCCGCGCCCACCCATTTCCGCCCCTGGCTGGGCCAGCGCACCCGCTGGATGAAGGGCTGGATGCAGACCTTCATCGTGCATAACCGCGATCCCGGTCGGCTGCTGGCCGAAATGGGGCTCTCGCGCTTCCTCGCCTTCCAGGTGCTGGTCCTGGGCATGATCCTGGCGCCCGTGCTCCACTGCGCCTATGCCGTGCTGCTGGTGGCGCTGTGGCTTGGCGGGCATATCGGCTGGGACGGCTCGCCCCTGGGCGTCTATTACATAGCGCTTCTGGTGCTGGGCTATGGCAGCACGCTGGTCATGACCGTTCTGGGCCTGAGGCGGGTGGGCCGGCTCCATCTCCTGCCCTCCCAGATATTGCTGCCCTTTTATTGGCTGCTCATGGGGCTGGCCACGCTGCGCGCCGCCCGCGAATTGCTGGTCGCGCCTTTTTACTGGTTCAAGTCCCCGCATCGCCCGGTCGGGACCGCCGCGCCGGCAAAGGCCTCCGCCCGCGTGGCGTCGCGCCGCGGCGTGGTCTGAGCGCTAGTCCTGGGCGTATTTCTGCCGGAGCGCGGAAACGCGCCGCCCATAGACGCGGTCGCGTCCGGCGGCCTTGGCGCTGTAGAGGGCCTCGTCGGCTGTCTCGATCAACTCGGCGGCGCTGCGCCGCAGATTGTCCGGCATATAGGTGGCCACGCCGATGCTGACGGTGAGGATGCCGCGATCGCAGGCCGCATGGGGCAGGCGCGAGGCTGCCAGGGCCTTGCGGAAGCCCTCGGCCACCAGATACGCCCCGTCCTCGTCGGTATCGGGCAGGACGGCGGCGAATTCCTCCCCGCCATAACGGGCCGGCAGGTCTGCGGGGCGCTTGAGGGCCGAGCGCAATTGCAGGCTCACCTGCTTGAGGCACACATCCCCCGCCGGGTGGCCGTAATAGTCATTATAGGCCTTGAAGTGGTCGACATCGATCAGCAGCAGGCTGAGCGGGGCACCGTTGCGCACGCTGCGGGCGATTTCGGTGTCCAGCGCCGCGTCGAAGGCACGCCGGTTGGGCAGGTCGGTCAGCCCGTCGGTGCGCGCCAGGTGCCTGAACCGGTCGGTGGCCGATTTTAGCTCCATCTCGGTCTGCTTGATGCGGGTGACGTCGGCCACGACCACCATGGTACGGCCCTGGCTGGTGGGGCGGGTGCGCACCTGCAGCCAGCGCCCGTCGACCAGGTTGATCTCGGCCTCGCTTTCATTGAAGAGATTGTCGTAGATGGCCTCGATCCAGGCCTGCGCATCCTGGGTGGGCGCGTTCTTCTGCTCGCCGGTGGCGATGACGGCCTCCAGGATCGTGCGATAGGAGGCGCCCGGCTTGCGCATATGCCCGGTGAGGGGAAAGCTGTTCTGGTACTGGGTGTTGCAGAATTGCAGGCGGCCGTCATGGCCGAACACCGCCAGGCCGTCCGACATTTCGGCCAGCGCATGGCTCAGCACCTTGCCGCTCTCGGCCAGGTCCTGCTGCATGGTGCGCTCGCGGGTGATGTCCCAGCCGATGCCCACCGCCCCGATCAACGCCCCGTCGGGGCCGAAAAGCGGGGTCTTGCTGGTGCTCAGCCACCGCACATGGCCCTGGCTGTCCTCCAGCCGGTCCTCGACGCAGCGCGAGGGCTCGCTTTTGTCCATTACCTCCCGGTCCGAGGCGAGCAGGGCGCTGGGATGGGCCGGCGGCGGCAATTTGGCCTCGTCGGCCCCCACCATCTGCGAGGGCGAGCCATAGCCGTTGAGCCGCGCGAAGGCCTGATTGACCGCAACGAAGATGCCATAGCGGTTCTTGACATAGGCGTAGTGGGGCACCTGGCTGATGGCGGCGGCCAGAAGGTCGCGCTCGGCGGCGATGCGCTCGGCGGTGAAGAGGATGAGGCCGGCAAGGCTCGTCGCCAGCAGGTTGAGCACCATCACCGGCATCAGCAGGTTCATGCCGATGCCGTCATGGAGGAAATTGAGGAGCCACAGCAGCAGCGCGCCTGAGGCGAGCGCGGCGATGGCGCTCAGCACCAGCCAGCGCAGGCTGGTGATCTGGCGGCGCCCCATGACGACGCGCCCCGCCAGCCCCACGACCGAGCCGAAAAGGATGATGAGCAGGCCCGCCGGAATGCCCGAGCCACCGATGGAAATGCGCCATATGCTGGCGATCGCCACGGAAATGATAGCCGCCACCGGGCCGCCGAAATAGGCCGAGACCGCCAGCGGCGCGGCGCGCAAATCGATGATGATGCCGGGCAGGATTTCCGTGCCCAGCATGATGGAGGTGACGGCGCCGGCGCCCATCACCGCCCCGAACAGGGCCTGGCGGCTGGCATTGGGTACGCTCCGCAGCCAGAAATGCATGTGGCCCCAGCCAAAGGCAAACAGGGCCACGACGGCGAAATTGCCGGCCAATGCCTGCCAGGATGCCATCAGGTGCGGTTCCTCAGCTCGAGCTGGGCGCAACTGCCCATCGGCATGCAGGATAATCTGTAAGTGTTTGCCATTCCTGAATATCGATGTCGCATTGCAAGGCGTGCAATGGGCCCGGATTTCCGGGCCGTGAGGGCGGCATTTTTCCTATTTACATATAATAATACTTTATGTAGCGTCCACACCATCGTCGCAGGTGAAAACGCCGCGGCGGCCATTTTGGGAGGACATTGTGAACATCATCACCAAGCTCGCCATCGCGGCGAGCCTCGCTACCGCTTTGACGTCTGTCGCCATCGCGCAGGACAATCTCAAGGGTCTGACCGTCGGCTTCAGCCAGATCGGTTCGGAATCGGGCTGGCGCGCCGCCGAAACCTCGGTGACCAAGCAGCAGGCCGAAGCCCTGGGCATCGACCTCAAATTCGCCGACGCCCAGCAGAAGCAGGAAAACCAGATCAAGGCCATTCGCGGCTTCATCGCCCAGGGCGTGGATGCCATCCTGGTGGCCCCGGTGGTCGCCACCGGCTGGGAAGACGTGCTGGCCGAAGCCAAGGAAGCCGAAATTCCCGTCCTGCTGCTCGACCGTGGCGTCGATGCGCCCGACGATCTCTATTTCACCGCCGTCATGTCCGACCAGATCCTGGAGGGGCGCGTGGCCGGCGACTGGTTGGTGGGTGAGGTGGGCGACGCCGACTGCAAGGTCGTCGAGCTCCAGGGCACCGTGGGCTCCACTCCGGCCATCAACCGCAAGAAGGGTTTCGAGGAAGCCATTGCCGGCCACGACAACATCACCATCGTGCGCAGCCAGACCGGCGACTTCACCCGCGCCAAGGGCAAGGAAGTGATGGAAGGCTTCATCAAGGCCGAAAACGGCGGCGCCGACATCTGCGCGGTCTATGCCCATAATGACGACATGGCCGTGGGCGCCATCCAGGCCATCAAGGACGCTGGGCTGAAGCCGGGCAGCGACATCAAGGTGGTCTCGATCGACGGCGTGCCCGACATCTTTGCCGCCATGGTGGCCGGCGAGGCCAATGCCACGGTGGAACTGACCCCGAACATGGCCGGCCCCGCTTTCGCCGCGCTTTCGGCCTTCCTGGCCGACGGCACCGAGCCCGAAAAGCTCATCATCACCGAATCCAAGCTCTACACCCCTGCCGATGATCCGCAGGGCGAATATGACACCCGCAAGAGCCTGGGGTATTAATCGAATCTGAAAAAGGGCCCGCCGGGTTTTCCGGCGGGTCCGCTTGCCGCGACAGAGCCGGGAAAACCGGAGCGGGCGGCCCGGGGGAAACTGGCATGGCAGATGGCGAATACGTGCTCGAAGCGCGCGGCGTCCTCAAGGTCTTCGGCAATCATACCGCCCTCGACCGCGTCGATTTCGGGCTGCGCCCGGGCGAGGTCCATGCCCTTCTGGGGGAAAACGGCGCCGGCAAATCGACGCTCATCAAAATCCTGACCGGGGCCTACCGCCCCGATGGTGGCGGCGTCTATGTCGAGGGACAGGAAGTCAGCCTCGACAATCCCCTTCACGCCCAGACCCATGGCATCGGCACGGTCTATCAGGAGGTGAACCTCCTGCCCAACCGTTCCGTCGCCGAAAACCTCTTCCTGGGACACCAGCCGCTCCGCTTCGGCCTTGTCGATGTCCGGCGCATGGAGGCCGACGCGCGGGTGCTGCTGGCTAAATACGACCTGCATATCGACCCCTCAAGCGAATTGGGCGCTCATTCGGTGGCCGTCCAGCAGATCGTGGCCATCGCCCGCGCCGTGCAGCTCTCGGGCAAGGTGCTGATCCTGGACGAACCCACGGCGAGCCTCGACCGTAACGAGGTCGAGCGCCTTTTCGAGGTGGTGCGGGCCCTCAAGGCGCAGGGCCTGGCCATCATCTTCATCACCCATTTCCTCGACCAGGTCTTCGCCATTGCCGACCGCGTGACGGTGCTGCGCAATGGCCGGCTGATCGAGACGCGCACCCTCGACACCCTGAGCCGCACCGATGTAGTGCGCCTGATGCTGGGCAAGGACATCGCCTTTTCCGGCGCCACCGACGTCGAGCCCAGCGAAACGCTCGACGAGGTGCTGCTGGAGTTCAAGGGCTATGGCCGCCGCCGCAGCGTGCAGCCCTTCGATCTGACCATCCATCGCGGCGAAGTGGTGGGTGTGGCGGGCCTGCTCGGCTCGGGCCGCACCGAAATGGCCCGCATCATGTTCGGCGCCGATCCGGCCGATCAGGGGACCCTGAGCGTGCGCGGCGTCCCCGCCGCCATCCGCCGCACCACCGACGCCATCGGCCATGGCTTCGGCTTCTGCCCCGAGGACCGCAAGGCCGAGGGCATATTGGGCGATCTTTCCGTACGCGAGAACATCGTCATCGCGCTGCAGGGCAAGCTCGGCTGGTTCCGCGCCCTCAACCGCGACGAGCAGCTCGAAATCGCCGGCCGGTTCGGCGAGGCCATGGATATCCGCGCCGCTTCCCTCGACATGCCGGTCAAGCTCCTCTCCGGGGGCAACCAGCAGAAGGTGATCCTGTCGCGCTGGCTGGCCACTGACCCCGCCTTCCTCATTCTCGACGAGCCGACGCGCGGCATCGATGTGGGCGCGCATGCCGAAATCGTGCGCACCATCAACCGCCTGCGCGAGGATGGCATGGCCATGCTGGTCATTTCCTCCGAGCTCGACGAGGTGGTCGCCTACAGCTCGCGCATCGTGGTCATGCGCGACCGCGAAATGGTGGCCGAACTGCGCGGCAAGAACATCAATCCGGGCATCATCGTGCAGGCGATTGCCAACCATCCCGACGAGGCCGTGGCATGAAGCGCCTGTCCCTTGAAAAACTGGCCAATCCCCAGCTTCTGGCGCTGCTCGCCGTGCTGCTGGTCAACTGGCTGCTCTTTCCCAATTTCTTCCGCATCACCTGGCAGGACGGGCGCTTTTTCGGCAGCCTGATCGACGTCATCAATCGCGGCGCGCCGGTGGCGATCCTGGCCGTGGGCATGACCGGGGTCATCGCCACCAAGGGGGTGGACCTGTCGGTGGGGGCCATCATGGCCGTCTGCGGCGCGGTTGCCGCGACCATGGTGGTGGCCGGCTACCCCACGCCGGTCGCGGTGCTGGCGGCGCTGTCGGTGGGCCTGGTCTGCGGCCTCTGGAACGGCTTCCTCGTCGCCGTGCTCGATATCCAGCCCATCATCGCCACGCTGGTGCTGATGGTGGCCGGGCGCGGCATCGCGCAGCTCATCACCGAGGGCTCCATCGTCACCTTCAACGATCCGGCGCTGATCTTCATCGGCACCGGCTCCTTTGCCGGCCTGCCCATGGCGGCGGTCATCGGCTTCACCCTCATGGTGCTGGTCACGCTCCTGGTGCGGCGCACGGCCATCGGGCTGTTCATCCAGGCCATCGGCGTCAACCGCGCCGCCGCCTCCCTTGCCGGCATCCACAGCCGCATGCTGCTGATGCTGGTCTATGCCCTTTCCGGGTTCTGCGCCGCCATTGCCGGGGTGATCGTGGCCGCAGACATTCGCGGCGCCGACGCCAACAATTCCGGCCTCTGGCTCGAGCTCGACGCCATCCTGGCCGTGGTTATCGGCGGCACCTCGCTGCTGGGCGGCAAGTTCTCCATTCCGCTGGCGGTGGTGGGCGCGCTCATCATCCAGGCGATGAATACTGGCATCCTGGTGTCCGGCTTCCCGCCCGAATTCAACCTCATCGTCAAGGCGGGGATGATTATCCTCATCCTGATGCTCCAGTCGCCGCTGGTCGGCAATGTGCTGGGCTTCTTCAAGCGCGACCTCAAGCGGGCGAACACCAAATGAAACGCAGTCTCCGCCCGCTCGCGGCCACGGCCGTCATCTTCCTCATCGCCTATGCGGTCAGCGTCATGCAGTTTCCCGGCATGCTCTCGACCCGCGTACTGGGCAATTTCCTCACCGACAACGCCTTTCTGGGCATTGCCGCGGTGGGCATGACCTTCGTCATCATCTCCGGGGGGATCGATCTTTCGGTGGGGGCGGTGATCGGCTTTACCGGCGTTCTCGTCGCCGTGCTCATCTCCTGGCTCGGCTTCCATCCCCTCATCGCCTTTATCATCGCGCTGGGCGTGGCCGGGCTTTTCGGGGCGGCCATGGGCCTCACCATCCATTACCTGCAGGTACCCAGCTTCATCGTCACCCTGGCCGGCATGTTCCTCGCCCGCGGCGGGGCGGCGGTCATCACCCAGGATTCGGTGCCGATCAACCACGAGTTCTACCGCACCATTTCCGATCTCATCATCCGCCTTCCCGGCGGGGGACGGCTGAGCTTCATCGGGCTTCTGATGATCGCGGTCTTCCTGGTCGGCGCCATCATCGCCCACAGGACCCGCTTCGGCTCCTACGTCTATGCGCTGGGCGGCAATCCGGTCTCGGCCGAGCTGATGGGCGTGCCGGTGGCGCGCACCACGGTGCAGATCTACATGCTCTCCAGCATGCTGGCCGCTCTGTCTGGAATCGTTTTTTCCCTTTATACCTCTGCGGGCTATCCGCTGGCGGCGGTCGGCGTGGAGCTCGATGCCATCAGCGCGGTGGTCATCGGGGGCACGCTGCTCACCGGCGGCTATGGTTTCGTCCTGGGCACCTTTATCGGCGTCATGCTGCTGGGCCTGGTGCAGACCTACATCATCTTCGATGGTACGCTGTCGAGCTGGTGGACCAAGATCGTGATCGGCGCATTGCTGTTCTTGTTCATCGTCTTGCAGCGCATCATATTTGCGGCCTCCGCTCCCGGAGAAGAGTCGCCCGAGAAAGTCTGATATGATCGAAGCAGGTAGCCTTATTCGCTCCCTTTCCGGGCGACCTGCGGCACGCAATTTCCATACTTTCGTCATCAACGAGATCGGCCACGCCATCGTCACCGGCCGCTTTCCCATTGGCTCCATCCTGGCCAATGACGCGGAGATGATGGAGAACTACGGCGTTTCGCGCACGGTGCTGCGCGAGGCGCTGAAGACGCTGGAGGCCAAGGGGCTGGTCGAGGCCCGGCCCAAGGTGGGCACCCGCGTTTCCCCCGCCAGCCGCTGGAGCCTCTTCGATCCCCAGGTGCTCTCCTGGCATTTCTATGCCGCACCCGACGCCCAGTTCTACGAGAGCCTGTTCGAAGTGCGCCGGGCGCTGGAACTGCCGGCGGCCAGCCGCGCGGCGGGCCGGCGCACCTCGGAAAATATCCGCGGCATGAAATACTGGCTGCATCAGCTTGAATCGGCCAATGGCGACCTGGAAAACCATGGCATCGCCGAACTTGAAATCCACCGCATCATCGCCGAAACCTCCGGCAATGCGCTGATGCGTTCGGTCACGGGCCTGGTCGAGCTGACCCTGGCGCTGGCGCTGCGCCAATGCGCCGAAAAGGGCGAGGAAGGCTATCTTGAACGCTCCCGCGCCGCGTTGACGAGGCTGGTCGAGGCCATCGGCAACAGCGATGCGGCCGGCGCGGCCGCCATCGTGGGGGAAGTCATCGATCTCGACGAGGATCGCGTCTTCACCGCCTTGCCGGAGCCGAAGGCGGCTAGCTGATCCGCGCCAGAGCCGCCGCCATGGCGGCTTCGTCATAGCCCAGGGCGGTGAGCGCGGCGGCGACGATACCGGCGCGGTCCAGTCCGGCCTCGGCATACATGTCCGCCTGCGTCGCGTGCTCGACGAAATGATCGGGGATCATCAGCGGCCGCAGCCTCAGTCTGCCGTCGAGCAGGCCGTTGCGGGCGAGGAAGGTGGCGACATGGCTGCCGAAGCCGCCGATCGAGCCTTCTTCCACCGTCAGCAGCACGTCATGGTCGCTGGCCAGTTTTGCCACCAGTTCCTCATCGAGCGGCTTGAGGAAGCGGGCATCGGCGATGGTGGGGCTGAAGCCCAGCGCCGCCAGCCGGTCGGCCGCCGCCAGCACCTCGCCCAGCCGCGTGCCATAGGAGAGGATGGCGATGGTGTTGCCCTGGCGCAGGATGCGGCCCTTGCCGATGGCGAGCTTTTCCCCACGCGCCGGCATGTCCACGCCCATGCCGTCGCCGCGCGGATAGCGGAAGGCGATGGGGCCGGCATCATAGGCGGCGGCGGTTGCCACCATGTGGCGCAGTTCCGCCTCGTCGCCCGCCGCCATCTGCACGATGCCGGGAATGGCGCCGAGATAGGCGGCGTCGTAATTGCCGGCATGGGTGGGGCCATCGGCCCCGACATAGCCGGCCCGGTCGATGGCGAAGCGCACCGGCAGGCCCTGAATGGCCACGTCATGCACGATCTGGTCGTAGGCGCGTTGCAGGAAGGTGGAATAGATGGCGCAGAAGGGGCGCATGCCCTCGCTGGCCAGCCCCGCCGCGAAGGTCACCGCGTGCTGCTCAGCAATGCCGACGTCGAAGATGCGGTCGGGATGGATTTCAGCGAATTTATCGAGCCCCGTGCCCGAGGGCATGGCGGCGGTGATGGCGACGATGCGCGGATCGGCCTCGGCCTCCTGGATGAGGCTTTCGGCAAAGACGCTGGTATAGGAGGGAGCGTTGGAGGGCGCCTTGGCCTGCGCCCCGGTGATGACGTTGAACTTGGAAACGCCGTGATATTTGTCGGCCGAATTCTCGGCCGGCGCATAGCCCTTGCCCTTGCGGGTCACCACATGCACCAGGATCGGCCCGGTCTCGGCGTCGCGCACATTCTCGAGCACCGGCAGGAGGTCCTCGAGATTGTGCCCGTCCAGCGGGCCGACATAATAGAAGCCCAGCTCCTCGAACAGCGTGCCGCCGGTGAAGAAGGAGCGGGCAAATTCCTCGGTCTTGCGCGCCGGCTCGTGCAGGAACGGCGGCAGGCGCGACACCAGCGTCTTGGCCGCCTCGCGCGTGCCGCGATAGACCGGCCCGGACACCAGCCGCGCCAGATAGCTGCGCAGCGCCCCGGTGGGCGGGGCGATGGACATGTCGTTGTCGTTGAGGATGACGATGAGGCGCGCGTCCATGGCGCCGGCATTGTTCATGGCCTCATAGGCCATGCCGGCCGACATGGCCCCGTCCCCGATCACCGCCACCACATTGCGCCGCTGCCCCTGCAGGGTGCTGGCCACGGCCATGCCGAGCCCGGCGGAAATCGAAGTGGAGGAATGGCCGGCCCCGAAGGGGTCGTATTCGCTTTCGGCGCGGCGGGTGAAACCGGACAGGCCGTCCTTCTGGCGCAGGGTGCGGATGCGGCCGCGCCGGCCGGTGAGAATCTTGTGCGGATAGGCCTGGTGGCCGACATCCCAGATGATGCGGTCATGTGGGGTGTCGAACACGGCATGCAGCGCCACGGTCAGTTCCACCACGCCCAGCCCGGCGCCCAGGTGCCCGCCCGTCACCGACACGGCGTCGATCACTTCGGCGCGCAGCTCATCGGCCAGCGCCGGCAGGTTTTCGCGCGGCATGGCGCGCAGGTCGGCAGGGCTGGCAATGGTGTCGAGCAATGGTGTGGCGGGCTTGTCGGCCAAGCTGGCTATCCTTTGCCAAGAAGGCTTTGCGGTTCGGGAGCGCGACAAAACGAGAAGGGCTCTGGCTTCGTTCCATAAGCCCCGAACAGGTGCAATGCAACCGGCATACGCCCCTGCGGCAAATCCCGGCCGCAGGATTACGCATGGGCGCAAGGGGCGATCAGTTGACGGCGAGCGCCACCGGCTGGACGGCGGAGAATTTCGCATGCGGCAGGCCGGCAGGGAAATCGCCCACGGCCATCACCGGCACATAGCGGCCCATTTCGGCCGTGGGGTCGAAATCGGCCTCGTCATGGTCCCAGATGGTGGCGAAATGATCCGACGTCAGCGCCGCGGGCGTCATGAAGATATCGGCCACATGCTCGAAATCGGGCGCGATCAGTTCGGGCTTGCGCATGGCATCACCTGCCGGGCGGCGGGCGATATGGGCCGCCAGCGCCGCCGCCACGGTCTCGTTCTGCCGGGTGGCGCTGAAGGTGCTGTCGAAAAGCGTGCTGAGGCCCCTGTTCGCCGCCGGGGCCGGCAGCGCGGCCGAGCGCAGGCCCACCGCGCCGGTCACCCCGTTGAGCCCGGGCAGGCCCGGCAGGCGCAGGGCCGGTGTCGGCGCGGCGGGCGCCGGATTGGCGCTGCCGGACCGCAATTGCGGCGAGGGCGGCAGATAGGCGGTGACCGTTTCCGGCTCTGAGGGCTCGGACATGATGAGGCGCGGCTGCGGAATGGGAGCGGTGAGCGCGGCCAGCGCCGTCACCGCATCCCCGCTGGGCAGGGCCGCGGAGGTCGCCGCCATCAGGGCAGCCGACTTGATGGCCGGCATGGGGGCCACCACCGGCGTCGTCATTTCATCGGGGCCGAGCGGCGCGCTGCCGACGCTGGAGAAGGGCATGGCGGTGGGACCGGCGGCCTGGGCCGTGGGCGCTTCGCCGGCAATGCCGCCCAGATTGGCGGGCCGCATGGCCGGCATCGGCGCCATGCGGGGTGTCGCGGCCTGCGGTGCAAGAGCGGCCATCTGCACCTGGGCGGGGGCCGCCGGGCTGGCGGCCGGCTTGCCGGCGGCGGGTTTTTCGTTATTGCCGAAGAAGAGGTCCATCAGCGTGCGGCCGCTGCCGCCGCTTTCGGCCACCTGGGTTCCCGACCGGCCGGTACCGCAGGGATAGGCGTGGCATTTCTTCCATTCGGCCAAGGCGAGCTGATAGCCCTCCTGCGACAGCGGCTTGCCATCGGGGGGCAGGTGCATGGTGCGCCCGTCGGGGAAGATTTCCTGCAATTGCGCCCGCGTCATGCGCGGCCAGGCGCGTACCGAGCCGACATCGAGATGCACGAAGGGGCTGCCGGAGGTGGGATAATAGCCCACACCGCCCACCTGCTTGCGCATGGCAGCGGCGCGCAATTTGGTCAGCGGCACGCCGGGGATGAAGAAGTCCATGGCGGTGCCGCGCATATGCTGGCTGTTCTCGGCCACGCCCGAGGAGGTCTGGCGCAGCATGGCATTGGTGGCGGGCGAGCGATAGGCCGACACCACGTTGATCGGCTGGCTGGCGCCCACTTCCTGATAGACTTCCCAGACCAGATCGAAGAGGCGCGGGTCCATCTTGGCCGGCTCGTTGCGCCGCCAGTCGCGCAGGAACTGGTTGAGCTCGTTGAGGCCCGACTGCACATATTGCCCGTTGCGCTTGAAGACGATGCGGGCCGTTTCCTTGGTATGGGTGTAATAGAGATAAAGCGCGCGCTCACTGGCGGCGGCTGCAGGCAGCACGGCCAGCGGCAGAAGGACGGTTATGCTCACAAGGGCAGCCAGAAACAGCCGCACAATATGGTGTCGTCTCAAAAAGGAAGTCCCCGTCACGCCAAACACTGCCCGGTTCTTGCCAGTCGTCGCAGCAGGTTAGCGCAAAACATCGTCGAATTGATTAACGCTAACGAAAACTCAACCGGCCGGTGCCGTTCCCTTCACGCCCCCGTTATTAAAGCCAAAACCGGGCACAACCAAGGCGAAATTATAAATGGGGCGTTAAGGCGGGCGCGGGATCGCCCGCTCAGGGGGAGAGTTCGTCGACCGCCGGCCCGGCCTCGGCGATGATCTGGGGGGCAAGGGCGGGACGGTCGAGCCCCATGGCCGCGATCTGGCTGGCATTGTGCCCGTAAACGTCGCCAAAGGCGCGCATCTGTCCGGCTTCGTCGGCCCAGAGGGTGAAATAGGCCAGGTGCACCGGGATCTGGGTCTGCGGGTTCACCCAGCGTTCGGAGGGGCCGAACATGGCTTCCAGCGAGGCGCGCGAGATATTGGGCTCGTTGGCCATCAGCGCGTCGGCGAATTCCATCGGGTTCTGCACGCGCACGCAGCCATGGCTATAGGCGCGGAAGGCGCGCGAGAACAGCGACTTGGACGGCGTGTCGTGCAGATAGACGTCGTGCTTGTTGGGGAAGAGGAACTTGATCTGCCCCAGCGCATTGCCGGCGCCGGGGCGCTGGCGCACGCGGAAGGGGAAATTGCTGGTGCTCACCTGCGACCAGTCCACCTGCCAGGGGCTTACCGGATTGCCGTTGTAGAGCAGGTCCATGTTCTGCTTGTCGATATAGCCCGGATTGCGCATCACCGCCGGCGCGATCTCGCCCTTGATGATCGAGCTGGGCACGTTCCAGTAGGGATTGACCACGATGTGGCGGATATTGTCCGAGAATACCGGCGTCTGGTTCTTGGGCGTGCCGACCACCACGCGGGTGGTATAGGCCTCGGCCCCGTCCCGGTTGATGGAGAGGCGGAATTCGGGAATGTTGACGAAGACGTTGAAGGCGCCCAGCTCCCGGGGCATCCAGCGCCAGCGCTCCATATTGGCGATGATGTCGGCGCGGGTCACCGGCGCCCCGCCATTGAGCGCGGCCAGCGTCGCCGGCCCCATGATCCCGTCCACGTCGAGCTTTTCAGCGCTCTGGAAGCCCTTCATCGCCACCACCAGCGCTTCGTCATAGACGAGGCCGTCGGTGGCCGGCACGCCCAACCGGTCGCGCAGCGCCGGCACGCGCGGATCGCTCATGCCGGGGCGCAGCGTCGGGCCCGCATCGATGGAAACGGGCCGGTCGGCGCTCTGCTCGCCGAAATGGGCCAGCGCGGTCTTGAGGGCGAGAAACTGCGGATGGGTGGGGTTGAGCGCGCCCAGAACAGCCGCCGGATCGGTGCTGTTGGCCAGCTCGATCAGCAGCGCCGCGCTGTCCAGCGTCTTGGGCGTGATGTCGAGCAGCGGGCTGATCGAATGGGGATCGATGCGCCCGGTATAAAGATGGGTGGCATAGCGCAGCGTCGCCGCCGAGAAGGCGGTTTCCAGGCCTGCCATGCGCAGGGCATCGCCCCTGGCCGCCGCCGGATCGAGATCGGGCGTCAGATAGTCCTGCGGGCGCAGCCCTTCGCTTTCGGCCGCCCGGAACAGCGCCATGATCTTTTCGGCGACGGGGGAGAAGCTCACCGTGCCGTCGGGCGCTTCCTTGAGCCAGATGGGCTCGAAATGGCGGTTGCCATAGAAGAAATAGAGCCTTTGCGCCTCGAGATAGGCGGCGCTGTCCTTGGTCGCGGCATAATAGCTGGCCGAAAGGCCGTTCTTGATGGTCTGGGCCAGCGGCGTCTGCGGCGGCGCGATGACCACCGGGCCGGCGGCGAGCCCCACGACATCCTGCTGGGCAAGGGCTGGCAGCGGGGCGCTGCCCGCAGCGGCCAGAACGGCGATCACCCCGACAAACAACCTGTTCATTCACACTCCATGCACGGCAATGCCGAAACGCGCGATCCGCCCCGCCCCGGATGGACTCGGCGCGTCCCTCCGCAGGAAAAATCATTACTACGCATTCCTTAACAGGAACGATAAGTCGCAATTTCGTGAGGGCATTTGGCATCTCCTTGTTGCCCAGATGTCACGGAAACGCCGGCGAACGGCCCCCGACGCCCGGGAGCCGTCATCTGCCCGCCCCGAGCGGCGCAGAATGTTTGTTTTGCACTGGAGAGAGGGTGGAACATTCGTTTTGCGCGTTTCGTCCCCACCCCAAAGCGGCTAGAGATTCTCGAAAGACGCGGCGGCCTGCCGCCGCAAAGGAGGGAATGTCCGATGATCCGTATCGCCAAGCTGGACCGCCTGCTCACCCTGCTGGAGGCCCGGATTTTCCAGCCGACCGGCATTTTCGTGCCCTTGCGCTTTCGCCGCGCCGCCGATGGCGAGCGGGCCGAGGCGGTGGCGGCCGACCGCAGCGACTGGACCGCGGTGACCCCGGACCTGGCCTGGGGCGAGCCCAATGCTTATTACTGGTTCGGCGGGCAGGTGACCATTCCGCCCGAGCTGGATGGCGCGGCCCTGTTCGGCCGGGCCGAGGCCCAGTTCGGCTCGCTCATGGGGCGGAGCGACCCGCAATTGCTCACGCGCCTCGATGGGCGGATCGTCCAGGGCGGCGATGGCAATCACCGCGAATTTCCCTTGACCGCCAGGGCTCGGGCCGGGGCGGTGCATGACATATTGATCGAGGCCGGCACGGTGGAAAACCGCCGCCAGCTCGGTTTTGCCGTGCAGCTTTGCCTCCATGACCGGCTGGCCGAGGAGACCTATTACGACCTCAAGGTGCCGCTGGACGTGGCCCGGCTGCTGCCGGCCGACGATGCGCGCCGGGCGCGGCTGCTGGGCCATATCGATGCGGCGCTGGACTGCATCGATTTCCGCCCCGGCAATGCCGCGCGTTTCGCCGAAAGCCTCAAGGCCGCCCGGGCCCGGGCCGATGCGCTCTATGCGGAGGCCGATGCCGACGCCATACCGGAAATCGTCGCCACCGGCCACACCCATATCGATGTCGCCTGGCTGTGGCGGGTGCGCGAGACGCGGCAGAAAATGGCCCGCTCCATGGCGACGGCGCTGAGCCTGATGGAGCAATATCCCGACTATCGCTTCATGTATAACCAGGGCGTGCTGCTCGATTATCTCGACAGGGATTATCCCGAGCTTTTCAGCCGTCTCAAGGCGCAGGTGAAGGCCGGCCAGTTCGAGATCGAAGGGGCGCTCTGGCTCGAGCCGGACGTGGTCATCGCCTCGGGCGAGGCGCTGATCCGGCATATCGTCAAGGGCGTGCGCTACCACCAGCGCCAGTTCGGCGTCACCCCCCATATCTGCTGGCTGCCCGACACTTTCGGCTATTCGGCCGCCCTGCCGCAATTGATGGCGCAATCGGGGCTCGACATGTTCATCACCCACAAGATGAGCTGGAACGACACCAACCGCATGCCCCACGAAATCTTCTTCTGGCAGGGGCTCGATGGCACGCGGGTGCCGGCCTATTTCCTCACCACGCAGGAATATGAAAGCCAGGCCATCACCACTACCTATTGCCCCGATCTGGTGCCCAGCCATGTGATGGGGGCCTGGAAGCGCTTCAGCCAGAAGGGGCTGCATGACGAGCTTTTTATCGTTTACGGCCATGGGGATGGCGGTGGCGGACCGACGCGCGGCATGCTGGAGAACCTGCGCCGCATGGAGCGCGGCATCCCCGGCTGCCCCCGGATAAAGCACGAGCCTATGAACCCCTATTTCCACCGGCTCCTGGCCCGCATGAAGGCCGAGCCGGAGGCTTTCCCGGCCTGGGTGGGCGAGCTCTATCTCGAATATCACCGCGGCACGCTGACCTCGGTGGCCAAGAACAAGCGCAACAACCGGCTGGCCGAAATCGCCCTGCACGAGCTGGAAATGCTGGCGGTGCTGGCGGCAGAAAGCGGCCACGCCTATCCGGCTCAGGACTTTGCCCGGCTCTGGGAATGCCTGCTGCTCAACCAGTTCCACGACATCCTGCCCGGCACCTCCATCGGCCCGGTCTATGCCGATAGCGACCAGGATTACGCTAGGTTTTTCAAGGAGGTGGAAGCCCTCCGCGCCGAGATCGGCGCCCGGCTCGCCCCCGCGGGCAAGCATCTGGCCTTCAACAGCGCCAGCTTCGCCCGCGGCGGGCTGCTGGCCTTGCCGGACGCGGCCAAGGCGGTGACGGTGGCGGGAAAGACGCTGGCCGCGCAAAGCCTGCACCGGGCCGATGGCGCCATCGTCAAGGCGGTGCCGCTGCATGCGGTGCCGGGATTGGGCGGAATCGCGGTCACGCTCGGTGACGCGGCGGGGGAGGCCGGGGCGTCGTCCCTTTCGGTCTCGCCCACCCATCTCGAAAACGAGCACCTGCGCGTCGAGTTCGACGCGAAGGGTCGCATTTCTTCGCTTTTGGACCGTAAACGTCAGCGTCAGGTTATCATTTCAGGCGCAAAAGCTAACGTTTTTACAGCGTTTCAGGACGTGCCGATCGACTTCGACGCCTGGGATATCGATGATTTTTACGAGGACAAGAGCTGGCCGGTCGAGGATCTGGTCAGCGCCGAGGTGGTCGAGACCGGACCCTATCGCGCCGCCATCCGCTTCGAATGGCGCTATGAGAGCTCGTCCATCATACAGGTGATTTCCCTGGCCGGGGATGCGCGCCAGCTCGAATTCGACAGCTTCATCGATTGGCACGAGCACAGCACGCTGCTCAAGACCAGCTTCCCGCTGGCGCTGCGCACCGATGCGAGCCGGGCCGAAACCCAGTTCGGGCATCTGGTACGGCCCACCCACGCCAATACCAGCTGGGACCGGGCGCGCTTCGAAACCTCCATGCACCGCTGGGTCGATCTCAGCGAGGCCGATTTCGGCGTCGCCGCGCTCAACGACTGCAAATACGGCTATGACGCCAAGGGCTCGACCCTGCGGCTGACCCTGGTCAAGTCGCCGGTCTTCCCCTGGCCCGAGGCCGACCAGGGCGAGCACCGCTTCCGCTATGGGTTGATGATCCACGATGGCGACCTGCTGGCGGTGCACAAGGCGGCCACCGCCTTCAACCTGCCGCTGCGCCTGATCGAAGGGGGCGGGGCGGCGGATGCGGTTGCCGAGCCGATCGCCAGCCTCGATACCGCCCAGATCGCCATCGAAACCGTCAAGGCCAGCGAGGATGGCGGCGGCATCGTGCTGCGCCTCTGGGAAACGCAGGGACGCGGCGGCACGGCGCGCCTGAGCCTGGCGCGGGCGGCCGATATTGCCCAGACCAATCTGCTGGAGGAGCAGGCTGAAATTCTGGCCAAGGGCGCGGCGGCGCTCGATCTGGCCTTCCGGCCGTTCGAGATCAAGACGCTGGTGCTGCGGTAGGGCAATCCATCCGCCGTCGTCCCGGCCTTGAGCCGGGACCCATCCCCCGAGGGATGGAGCGGGCTCCTATCAGGATGGGCCCCGGCTCAAGGCCGGGGCGACACAGTGGTAAAACCGACTACGCCGCGTCGTTGAGCAGGGCCTCGGCGAGGCCGTATTCGTGCAGCTTGCGGTAAAGGGTGGAGCGGCCGATCTTGAGGGCGCGGGCGACGCGCGACATGCGCCCGCCATGATGCTCGATGGCGAAGACGATGGCGGCGCGCTCGATTTCGGCCAGCGACGCCACTTCCCCGCTGGAATCGAGGAAGCGGTCCGGCACCGGCGGCGGCTCGAAGGCCGGGCGCTCGCGCGGGGGGGCGGTGTCGATATGCATGGGCGCGCCCGGCGCCGGAAGCGCCTCGACGCTGGCCAATACCGAATCCCGCCCGGCGCGCTGGGCGACGATCTGCGGGAAATCGACGGTTTCGAGGAAAGCGCCATCGGTGAGCACCACGGCGCGATAGACCGCGTTCTCAAGCTGGCGGATATTGCCCGGCCAGTCATAGGCCATCAGCAGCTCCAGCGCGACGGGCGAAATACCCAGCACGCGCTTGCCCGCCTCGGCGGAAAAACGGGCAATGAACATGCCGACCAGCGCCGAAAGGTCTTCCCGGCGCTCGCGCAGGGGCGGCACATAGATGGGGAAGACGTTGAGGCGATAATAGAGGTCTTCGCGGAACTCGCCGGATTTGGCCAGGTTCAGCAGTCGCCGGTTGGTGGCCGAAATCACCCGCACATTGACGCGCTCGGGGCGGCTGGCGCCCACGGGCTCGATCTCGCCCTCCTGCAGGGCGCGCAACAGCTTGACCTGGATGTCGAGCGGCAGTTCGCCGATCTCGTCGAGGAACAGCGTGCCGTTATGAGCCTCGGCGAACTTGCCCTGCTGGTCGGCGACGGCGCCGGTGAAGGCGCCTTTCCTGTGCCCGAACAGCACCGATTCCACCAGATTGGGCGGAATGGCGCCGCAATTGACGGTGACGAAGGGCTTGCCGGCGCGCTCCCCGCTGCCCTGGATGATGCGGGCGATCAATTCCTTGCCCACCCCGGTTTCACCCTCGATGAGCACGGGGATGGCGGATTTGGCCGCCTTGGCCGAAAGCGCCATGACGCGGGCCATGGCGGGGGCCGAGGCGATCATGTCGGTGGCGGTGAGGGTGCCGGCGCGGCGGGCGCGCTCGGCGCGGATCGCCGTTTCCAGGATGTCGAGCTTGAGCGCGTTGCGCAACGAGATCACCAGCCGCTCCGGTGCGACGGGCTTGACGAAATAATCGGCCGCGCCGTTGCGCATGGCCGAGATGACCGTTTCGAGCGAGGCGTTGGCGGTCTGGATGATGACCGGGGTGGTGAGCCCTTCGCGGCGCATCGCATCCATGACGCCCATGCCGTCGAGATCGGGCATGACCAGATCGAGGATCATGGCGCCGATATTGCGGTCGTCGCGCAACAGATTGAGCGCCTGCTCGCCGCTGGTGGCCGTCAGGGCCTTGAACCCGGCCCGGTTGGCCACTTCGGCGGTGAGGCGCAATTGCACCGGATCATCGTCGACTACAAGAACCCGCGTCATCCAAACCCCAGTCTTCTTGATCCGGCATCGAATCGTGTGCCGATTTGGGAGCAGCATGGGGGAGGGGTCTTAAGAGGCTATTAATCATAAACTTTTGGGCTGCCCGAAAGGCGCCGCTGGACAAGCCGGAGGCCCTGGCCTTCAATGGCGCTGCGCCCTGGCCGGAGGCTCGAGGCCATCGCGGAGAGGCTGACATGAAATATGATTTCGTCATCGCGGGTGGCGGTTCGGCGGCATCGGTGGCGGCCATGCGGCTGGTGCGCGACCATGGCTTTTCCGTCCTCGTGGTCGAGCGCGGCCGGGCCCGGACCAATGCCGTCATGGCCATTCCGGCGGGCTATATGAAATATCTGGCCCGCGACACCTTCCTGGAAATGCACGGCACCGTGCCGCAGCCGCAACTGGGCGGGCGCGGCCCCATCGTGCCCGTCGCCAAGGTTCTGGGCGGGGGCAGCGCCGTCAACGCCATGGTCTATATGCGCGGCCAGAAGGAGGATTATGACGGCTGGGCCGCGCATCTGGGCAATGGGGCGGAATGGTCCTATGCCGACATGCTGCCCCATTTCCGGGCGCTGGAGGCCAATAGCCGCTTCAACAACGCCTATCACGGCGTCGCCGGCGCGCTGCGCGTCTCCGAGCCGGGCCATGTCTGCGACACGACCGAGGATTTCCTGCTCGCCGCGCAGGGGCTGGGCCATGCCTACAATCCCGACTTCAACGGCGAACGCCAGAACGGCGTCGGCATCATGCAGCACACCTATGGGCTGTGGAACGGGCGCAAGCGCCGCTCGGACGCCAATATCGCCTTTCTCGACCCGCTCAGGAACGACAAACGCCTCACCATCGTCACCGAAGCCCGGGTCAATCGCGTGCTCTTCGATGGCAGCCGCGCCATCGGCCTCGAATACGAGGCGCGGGGAGAGACCTATCGCGTCCATGCCGAGCGCGAGGTGCTGCTGGCGGCGGGAACCTATAACACCGCCAAGCTGCTGATGCTCTCGGGCATCGGCCCGGCCGACCACCTGCACGCCCATGGCATCGGGGTGCGCGCCGACCTGCCCGTCGGCTCCAACCTGCAGGATCATCACGAAGTGCCGGTCGTCGCCACCACCAGGGGGCGCTCGGGCTATTTCGGCGAGGACCGCGGCTGGAACATGATCCGCAACGGGCTGCAATATCTGCTGTTCAATTCCGGCCCGGTGACCACCACCGGCATCGAGGCCTGCCTGTTCTTCGACCCCGATGGGGGCGAGCGGCCCACCATCCAGCTCTATTGCGCGCCCATCGTCTATCAGGACCGGGACGTGGCCAAGGCCCGGCCCACCTGGGGCGTCACCTTCACCTCCTGCCTGTTGCGCCCCAAGGCGCGCGGCACGGTGCGGCTGCGCTCGGCCGACCCGGCGGCCCAGCCGCTGGTGGACTGCAATTTCTTCGGCCATCCCGACGATCTGCGCCTGACCCTGGCGGCGCTGCGCACCGCCCGGCAATTGCTGGACACCGAGCCGCTGCGCGCCAAGATCGCGGCAGAAATCCTGCCCGGGCCGCAGATGCAGGACGAGGCCAGCCTCGCCGCCTATGCCGGCCAGACGGTCAAGACCAATTACCACCCCTCCGGCTCGGCCCCCATGGGGCCGGACGGCGATTCGGCGGCGGTGCTCGACGCGCGGCTGCGCGTGCGCGGCCTCGAAGGGCTGCGGGTGATCGACTGCTCGGTCATGCCCGCCATCGTCTCGGGAAACACCAATGCCCCGGCCATGGCGATCGGCAGCAAGGCCGCCGACCTGGCGGCGGCCGGCTGAGGGCAAGCCCGGTCAGGCCGACCACGCCGGGGCGGTGGAGAAGCGGATCTCCATGCGGTGCTCATAGGTTTCCCCCGGCGAGAGCACCGAGGAGGGGAAGGCCGGCTCGTTGGGCGCATTGGGAAAATTCTGCGTTTCCAGCGCGAAGCCGGCATAGCGCTCGTAAAGGGCACCGTCCTTGCCGGGCGTCGGCGCGCTCGCATAGTGATTGGCCGTATAGAACTGCACACCGGGCTGGTTGGAATGCAGCTCCAGCCGCCGGCCGCTCTGCTGGTCCCAGGCCACGGCGCAGCGCCGCATCCGCCCGTCGGCATGGCGCAGGCACCAATTGTGGTCGTAGCCGCCATCGGGCCAGGCGGCGGCGATGTCCCGGCCGATGGGCTTGGGCTGGGTGAAGTCGAAAGGCGTTCCGGCTACTGGCTCGATGCGCCCAGTGGGAATCTTGTCGGGCAAAACCGGGGTATAGTGGTCGGCCTCGATCTGCAGCATCTGCCCGGTGACGCCGCCGCTCGCATGGCCGGCCAGGTTCCAGTAGCCGTGATAGACCAGGTTGACGATGGTGCGGCGGTCGGTGGTGGCGCGCATGGTGATGGAGAGCGTTCCGTCCGGGGCCAGCGCATAGGTGGTGCTGGCCTCGAGCGTACCGGGATAATTCTGGTCGCCATCGGGGCTGAGCAGGCGGAATTCCACCGCATTGGCGGCCGGATCGGGATGGGCGCTCCACAAGCGCTTGCCGAAGCCGGGAGCGCCGCCATGCAGGTGATGCTCGCCGCTGTTGCAGGGCAGGGAGATGGTCTGCCCATCCAGCGGGAAGCGGCCATGGGCGATACGATTGGCATGGCGCCCGCAAATGGCGCCGGCATTGCCGGGAGCGTCGACATAGGCGGCCGGATCGTCATAGCCGAGCACGATGTCGTCGACGCGCCCCTGCCGGTCGGGCCGGGTCAGGCGGGTGAGGATGGCCCCATAGGTGATGACCTCGAGGTTGGTGTCGCCGGCGCTGAGCCGATAGGCCTCGACCGGGTTGCCCCCGATCATGCCGACGATGCGGGACGGGATGGACGGTGTCGGCAAGGGGCTCTCCACAATTTGGATGGCGTCACTTGTAAAATTTATTGACCACATGTCAAGCAGCGGGTAATGGTCTGGCGAAAGTGACGCAGCCGGGAGGTCAACCCGGCCGAGGATGCGCCCAGATCATGGCCGGTTCCGGGCCGGGTTTGAAGCGCATCATGTGGAGAAGAATTCATGCCGCGCCGCATCGTGACCCTGGGCAATGCCTTTCTCGACACGATCGTCTATCTGCCCGAGCTTCCCACCGCGCCCACCAAGCTGCGCGCCTATGACGTGCGCAAGACCGGGGGCGGCATCGCCGCCACCGCCGCCTATACCACCGCCACCCTGGGGGCCCGCACCGTCTATTGGGGGCGGCTGGGCCAGGACGATACCGGCGACCAGATCCTGGCGCGCCTGCGTCAGGCCGGGGTCGAGACCGGCGCCGTCCGCCGCGTCTCCGGCGGGGTCAGCCCCATCGGCACCATATTGGTGTCGCCCGATGGCGACCGCATGGCGTTCGGCTTCATCGGGCGCGATCTCGGCAATGACGCCGACTGGCTGCCCCTGGCCGAGCTCGACGGCGTCGACGCCATCATGGCCGATTACAGCTGGGCCGAAGGGGCGGCGGCCGTGTTCGCCGCCGCGCGCGAGCGGGGCATCGTCACGGTGCTGGATGCCGATGTCGGGGACATGGACGCGGTGCGCAAGCTGCTCGCCCTGCCCGATCACGTGGTCTTCTCCGCCGCCTGCCTGGCCCGCCTCACCGGCAGCAAGGACGTGGAGGAGGGCCTGCGCGCCGCCCGCGCGCTCTGCCGCGGCATCGTCGCGGTGACCGATGGCGAGCGGGGCTTCTTCTGGCTCGACGGCGACATCGTACGCAACGTGCCGGCCTTTCCCGTCACCGCCATCGACACCAATGGCGCCGGCGACATCTTCCACGGCGCCTACACGCTCGGCCTGGCCGAGGGTCTGGGCGTCGAAGGGGCGGCCCGCTTCGCCAGCGCCACGGCAGCCCTCAAATGCGCCCGCGGCAGCGGCTGGGAAAGCATTCCCGACCGCACCGCCGTCAACACCCTGCTCAACGGAGGCCATTCATGAATATCACGCCCGGCAAACTCTGGGGCCTGCGCCGCCTGACCGACAGCAATGGCCGCTTCAAGATGCTGGCGATGGACCAGACCGGCCCCATCGTCAATCCGATCAAGGCGGCGCGCGGGCTCGACCACGCCCCCTATGCCGACGTCGCCGCCGTCAAGCGCCTGCTGGGCAAGCACCTGGCGCCGCGCGCCTCGGCGGTGCTGATCGACCCGCCGCTGGGCTATGCCGCCGCCATCGACGGCCTCTCCCCGCGCAACGGCCTGCTGGTCGCCACCGAATGCCACCTGGGAAGTGACCGAGACCGGGCGCAAATCCACCAATATCCCCGGCTGGGACCCCGCCGTCATCCGCCGCATCGGCGGGGATGCGGTCAAGGTCAATCTCTGGTTCCGCCATGACGTCAGCCCCGACGTCAAGGCCCATCAGCTGGCCTATCTGCAATCGGTCAAGGACGCCTGCGCGCGCAACGACATTCCTTTCGTGCTCGAATTCCTCGTCTATCCCTTCCCCGGGGAAAGCCCCGAGGCCTTCGCCGCGCGCCGGGTCGACCTGGTGCTGGAATCGCTGGCCGATCCCGAGGTGATGGATCCCGAAGGGGTCGACGTCTATAAGCTCGAGCCGCCCACCGAGGTTGTGGGCGTTCCCGATCCGCACGGGCCCGAGGCGGCCCGCATCCAGGCGCGCTTCGACCGCATGGCCGGTGGCATCCATCGCCCCTGGGTGTTGCTCAGCGCCGGCGCCACTCCGGCCGACTTCGTGCGGCTGCTGACCTATGCCTACCGCGCCGGCGCCAGCGGCTATCTGGCCGGGCGCGCCATCTGGGCCACCGCCTTCTCGCATTTCCCGAACCTTGCCGCCATGGAAGCGGCGCTGGCCGAGCAGGCGCCGGCGGTGATGGACGAGATCAATGCCCTGACCGACGCCCAGGCCACGCCCTGGAACGGGCACCCCGCCTGGCGCGACGGCGTCACCATGACCCCATCGGGCGAAGGCTTCTCGCCGGCCTATGGGCGCTTTGCCGCCACGGGCGCGCTGGCCTCATGAGCTGGAAAACGATCCATGGAGGGAGGGAAGGGCCGTGAAGTCGCTTGACTTTGGAGGCGTGTTCTCCCGTGCCGACCTTCTGGTCGATGGCGTGTGGCTCACCGTGCAGGTGTCCCTCGCCGCCATGGGATTCTCGCTGGTTCTGGGCATATTGGCCGCCTGCCTCACGCTGAGCGGCAACCGCCTGCTGCGCCTGCCGGTGCTCACCTATGTCGAGATCATCCGCAACACGCCCTTCATCGTGCAGGTGTTCCTCATCTATTTCGGCCTGCCGGCCCTGGGCCTGCGGCTCGAGCCGGTGACTGCCGCCATCACCGCCATGTCCATCTATGGCGGGGCCTATACCAGCGAAATCATCCGCGCCGGCATCCAGTCCATCAACAAGGGGCAGATCGAGGCCGGCAGGGCCCTGGGCATGTCGGGCCTCACCATCTTCCGCCACATCGTCCTCAAGCCGGCGCTGGCCTCGGTTTTCCCCTCGCTGGTGGCCCAGTTCATCCTGCTGCTGCTCTCCTCGAGCGTGGTCTCGGCCATTTCGGTGCCCGAGCTCACCGGCATCGGCAACGACATCCAGGGGCTGACGCTGCGCAACATGGAGGTCTATCTCATCATCGCCTGCGTCTATGTGGCGCTGGTGGCGGCGCTCAAGGGCGGCCTGACCCTGCTTGAGCGCGTGCTCTTCCCCTTCAAGTTCCTGAGGCGCTGAGCGATGTTCCAGCAATTCAGCTTCAACCACGTCCTGTACATGCTCACCGGCCTCGGCTGGACCATCGGGCTGGCCGCCGTGGCCCTGCTCGGCGGCTCCATCGCCGGCGCGCTGCTCACCCTGATGCGCGTGTCGTCCAATCCGGTGCTGAGCCGGCTGGCACAGTTCTACATCTTCGTGATGCAGGGCACCCCGCTGCTGGTCACCCTGTTCATCGCCTATTTCGGCGCCACCTATGTGGGGTTCGACGTCGCCCCGATGACGGCCATCGCCGTGGCCTTCTCCTTCTATGCCGCCGCATTCCTCGGCGACATCTGGCGGGGCGCCATCCAGTCCGTGCCGGCGGGGCAGCGCGAAGGCGCCCATGCCCTGGGGCTGAGCGCCGCCGACACCATGCTCTCGATCATCATCCCGCAGGCGGTGCGCATCGCCATCCCACCTACCGTGGGCTTCTTCGTGCAGCTCATCAAGAACACCTCGCTGGCCTCGGTGGTGGGCATCGTCGAGCTGACCCGCACCGCCCAGATCGTCAGCAACGCCACCTTCAAGCCGCTGGAGGTCTATATGACCGCCGCGCTGTTCTACTTCCTCGTCTGCTTCCCCATCACCCTTTACAGCCGCAGCCTGGAAAAGCGGCTGGCCATCTCGTCATCATAACTGGAGGAGAAACCAAATGATGAAATTCGTCAAAGGCCTGGCTCTGGCGGCAGTCGCCACGGCAGCCCTGTCCTCGGCCGCCATGGCCCAGACCACCAGCACGCTGGATGAAATCGTCCAACGCGGCAAGATCCTGGTGGGCATCTCGCTCTCGACCCCGCCCTACGGCATGACCGACGCCAACATGGCGCCCGCCGGGTTCGACGTGGCCATGGCCAAGCTGGTGGCGCGCGATCTCGGCGTCGAGCTCGAAATCGTCGACCAGGTGTCCCAGTCGCGCATTCCCAGCCTGACCAGCAACAAGGTCGACATCGTCATCTCCTCGCTCGGGATCACCGCCGAGCGCGCCAAGGCCATCATGTACACCAATGCCATCTATGTGGATGAGCAGATGGTGATCGCCCCGGCCGATGCGCAGATGGCGACGCTGCAGGACCTGGTGGGCAAGCGCGTGGGCGTGACCCGCGCCACCACCAACGACACCCTCATCACCGAGCAGGCGCTGGAAGGCACCAATATCCAGCGTTTCGAGGACGATTCGGCCACCAACCAGGCCCTGTTCTCGGGTCAGGTGGACGCCATCGTCTCCGGCGTGGCCGCGGCCAATGCCATCAACAAGGAAACCGACCAGTTCCAGCGCAAGTTCGCCGTGCGCCAGTCGCCCATGGGCATCGGCGTGCGCCGCGGCGATTTCGACCTGCATCAGTGGCTCAACACCGAGATCATGCTGCTGTGGAACTCGGGCGAGATCCAGGCGGCCCAGCGGGAATGGCTCGGCATCGTGAACGACGAGCTGCCCCGCTTCTGACATGCATGGGCCCCGCGTTCGCGCGGGGCCTCCTCCGCGCGCCCCCCGAAAGGTTTTTCCAATGTCCCGCATCACCCTCCGCCAGCTTCTCGATCACGCCGCCGAGCACCAATACGGCGTACCCGCCTTCAGCGTGACCAGCATGGAGCAGATGCTGGCGGTCATGGCCGCCGCCGATGCCGTGGACGCGCCGGTGATCCTGCAGGTGGGCACCAAGGCCCGCGCCTATGCCGGCGACATCATGATCGAGCACCTGTTCGCCGCGCTCGAAAAGCAGTTTCCCCACATTCCCATGGTGGTGCACCAGGACCATGGCAACAGCCAGGCCACCTGCGCCACCGCCCTGCAGCACAAATTCACCTCCGTGATGATGGACGGCTCGCTGCTTGAAGACGCCAAGACCCCCTCGGACTACGAATACAATGTCGGGGTCACCGCCGGGGTGTCGCGCATGGCCCATTGGATGGGCGCTTCCGTGGAAGGCGAGATCGGGGTTCTGGGCAAGCTCGAGAACCGCAATGACGAGCGCATGCTGACCGACCCGGACCAGGCCGTCGATTTCGTCAAGGCCACCCATGTCGACGCGCTGGCCATCGCCATGGGCACCTCGCACGGCGCCTACAAGTTCAGCCGCAAGCCCGATGGCGAGGTCCTGGCCATGGACCGGCTGGAGGAAATCCACCGCCGGCTGCCCGAGACGCATCTGGTGATGCACGGCTCTTCCTCGGTTCCCCAGGAATTGCAGGACATCATGAACCGCTATGGCGCCGACATCAAACAGACCTGGGGCGTGCCGATCGAGGAGATCCAGCGCGGCATCAAGCATGGCGTGCGCAAGGTCAATATCGACACCGACAACCGCATGGCGCTGGTCGGCCAGATCCGCCGCGTGATGCATGAAGACCCCAAGGAATTCGACATCCGCAACATGATGAAGCCGGGCATGGACGCCATCACCAGGCTGTGCAGGCAGCGCCTGGAGGAATTCGGCACCGCCGGCCATGCCGGCCGGATCAAGGTGATCCCCATGGCCGACATGGCCCGCCGCTACCAGTCCGGCGCGCTCGACCCCAAGATCCGCTGAGCGGACAAGCAAACAGGATATGGAAATGGGCCAGAACGAAGACGACGTGGTCAAAGCCCGCAAGGTCTGCAAGTTCTTCGGGAAATTCCAGGCTTTGCGCGATGTCGACCTGTCGGTGGGCAAGGGCGAGACCGTCGTCGTGTGCGGTCCCTCGGGCTCGGGCAAGTCCACCCTCATCCGCTGCCTCAATGCGCTCGAGCAGCACCAGTCGGGGGAATTGGTGGTGTGCGGCATTCCGCTCACCGCCTCGCGCAAATCCATCGACATGGTGCGCCGGCGCACCGGCATGGTGTTCCAGAACTTCAACCTCTTTCCGCATATGACGGTCATCGAGAACTGCATGATCGCGCCGATGAAGGTCAAGGGCCTGTCGCGCGACGAGGCCCGCGCCACCGCCGAGCGCTTCCTCAAGCGCGTGCATATCCCCGAGCAGGCCGACAAGTTCCCGGTGCAGCTTTCCGGCGGCCAGCAGCAGCGCGTGGCCATTGCCCGCGCCCTGTCGATGAACCCGGACGTCATGCTCTTCGACGAGCCGACCTCGGCGCTGGACCCCGAAATGGTGCGCGAGGTGCTCGACACCATGGTGGAGCTGGCCCGGGAAGGCGCCACCATGATCTGCGTCACCCATGAGATGAATTTCGCCCGCGAAGTCGCCGACCGCGTCGTCTTCATGGACCGGGGCGAGATCCTGGAAGTGGGCGAGCCCGAGACGTTCTTCTCGGCGCCCCGGACCGATCGGGCGCGGGAATTCCTGGCCCAGATCCTGCACTGATCTCAGCGCTGGGCGCTGCCGAGCGCCTGGCTGTTTTCCAGGTGCTGGGCGTCCAGCACCGCGGCGCGCGCCTGCATCAGATGGTATTTCATGTAGCTGGCGGCCGCGTCCTCGTCCTCGGCGGCGATGGCATCGAGAACGCGCGTATGCTCCTCGATGATGCGCAGCCGCCGGCCGGCCGAGCGCCCGCGCGCCAGCTCGCGCCCGATATTCATGGTGCGCATCACCGGCTCGCGCAGGTCGTTGAGCAATTCGGAAAAGAAGTCGTTCCCCGCCGCCTGCGCCACCGCGTCGTGAAAGGCGATGTCCTGCTCCTGGCCCAGTTCGCCGGCGGCGATGGCGACGCGCAACTCCTCGATGGCTGCATGCGCCTGCTCGATGTCGGAGCGCGTGCGGCGCCGGGCGGCGAGCCGGGCCACTTCCACCTCCAGCACGATGCGGGGCTCGAAGGCGCGCAGATAGCCCGACAATTCCGAGGAATCAGCCAATTCGGTCAGCCGGGTGGAGGGCTGCTTGGACACGAAGGTGCCGATGCCGCGCCGGGCATGCACCAGCCCGTCGCTGCCCAGGCGCAGAAGCGCCTCGCGCACCACCGGCCGCGACACCCCGAAACGCAGCGACAGCTCGGCCTCGGAAGGCAGCTTGTCGCCGACATTGAGATGACCCGAGGTGATCTCGGTCAGGATCTGCCCGTAAACGATGTCGGCAAGGCGCTCTTTGCGGGCGGGCGTGGGAGCGAAGCTGGACATGCCGCCTCCAATATTCTTCGACCCGTCCCGAATATCATTGCAGGCCGGCTTTTGCCATGGCCGCGTCACGCCCGCCTTGCGCCCGGGACGCGTTCGGCATGGACGAGCATCCCTGCGACCTAAGGATGGGATCATGTCCCTTTATTCGGTGGCGGCCGGGTGCCATGCTGTCGGAACGGGTCGCGGACAGTGAGGTTTTCATGCTCATACTGGATTTGCGAAAAATGCGGTATCTGGTGGCCATCGCCGATTGCGGCTCGATGTCGGCGGCGGCCCGGAAGCTCGGTGTCGCCCAGCCCGCCCTCAGCCACCACGTCTCCGAGCTGGAAAGGATGGCGGGCTTTGCCGTGCTGCGCCGGATGGCCCGCGGCGTGGAGCTCACCGAAAAGGGGGAAATCGTGTTGGCGCATGCCCGCGCCATCATGGAGAAGGTATTGCTGGCCGAGGCGGAAATCGGCTCCCTGGGCAAGCTCGACGCCCAGGTGATCCGCCTCAGCCTCGTCCCGTCCTGGGCCACCGAATTCACCCCCAGCATCATCGGCAAGGTGGTGCAGACCATGCCGAACGTGTCCCTGCGCGTCATCGAGGCGCGAAACGAGGAATCGCTGCGCCTGATAAGCCATGCCAGGGTCGACATGGCCGTGACCCTGCAGGGGGTGGAGGCGGCCGACGACCTCATCATCAAGGAGAGCCTGTTCGCGGTGGCGGCCACCCCGCTCGATCCTTCCATCACCCTCGAGGCGGCGGCAAAACTCGATCTCATCCTGCCGCCCAGGGAAAATCCCCTGCGCGCTTCCATCGACAAGGCGGCGGAAACGGCCGGCATTGCCCTCAATGTCATCATGGAAATTGATGGGCAGGACACCATCAAGCGCGCAGTCAGCGCCGGAATCGGCGCCACCATCCTGTCCTGGAACTCGATAAGGCGGGAATGCTCGCTGGGCCAGTTGCAGGCGGCCCATATCGTTGATCCCGTGATCTATCGCTCCATCCATCTGCTGAAAAGCGACACCGTGGACGAGAGCCTTTTCGGGCGGTTCCGCGACCTGCTGCGGGCCGTGGCGGACGGTTTTCCGTCCCCTGAAGCATAAGGAGTTTCTATGGGTCGCGTGAGGATTCTCTATTTGTGAGGCCAATTCCCCGCGCCTAGCCTTCCCCTAACCTTTGGAGGGAGGACAAGACGATGCGTTTCAAGACAATGCTTCTCGGCCTGGTGTCGGCCATGGGGCTACTGGCTGCCGGCGGCGCCCTGGCGCAGGGCTATCCCGAGCGCCCGGTGACGCTGGTGGTGGGCTATCCGGCCGGCGGCGGCACGGATATCCAGGCCCGCGCGCTGGTGCCCTATCTGGAAAAATATCTCGGCACCTCGGTGGTGGTCGAGAATCGCGAAGGGGCCAGCGGCCTGATCGGCGCCACTTATATCGCCAATTCCAAGCCCGACGGCTACATCATCGGGGCCCTGAACTTCCCTTCGATGTATTCCCCGATCGTGCAGGGCAATGCGAGCTATGGCGAGGATGCGTTCACCCCGCTCGCCAACCAGATCGGCGGCGACCTGGCGCTCACCGTCAACAAGGCGTCCCCGATCAAGACGGTCGATGAATTCGTCGAGGCGGCCAAGGCGGCCCCGCTCGTCGTGGGCGTGACCGGCGTCGGCCATCCCAGCCAGATCACCGCGCTGCTGTTCGAGGACGCGGCGGGCATCAAGCTCAACTTCGTGCCCTTCAACGGCGGCGGGCCGGCGCGCCTGGCCATGCTGGGCAATCACGTCACGCTCGGCTTCATGAACCTCAACGAGATCTTTGCCGATCATCGCTCCGGTGAATTGCGGATTCTGGCGATCTCGGGCGCGGAACGCTCCCCGCTGGTGCCCGACGTGCCCACCTTCAAGGAAGTGGGCTATGACGTCCAGTTCGGCCTGATGTCCGGCTTCGGCGCCCCCAAGGGCCTGCCCGCCGAGGTCGAGGCGAAGCTGGTCGATGTGTTCCAGCAGGCGCTGAACGACCCCGACTACATCGCCGAAGCCGCCCGGCGCGAGCTGATTACCCAGCCCATGACCCAGGCCGAGTTCGCCGATGCGCTGGAAAAGGGTTTCGCCAATCTGCGCGTGCTCTGGGAAACCAAGCCCTGGAGCAACTAGGCGGGTCCATCTGCCCGGCCGAACCCCGGACATCCACCGCCGGTCGGGCTGCATCGCGGCCCGCCCCCTCCCTGTCATGAAGGAATATCTCAATGGCGCATGTCATCCGCGATTTCGAGCGGCCCTCCCGGGCCGATGTCGAGGCGATCAGCAAGTTCAGCCCCGCCACCATCCATGAGGCGCAGGGCAAGCTGGGGGCGCTCGATTATCGCATCAAGCCGATCCAGCCCGGCCTGAAGCTCTGTGGCCCCGCCATCACGGCCAAGTGCCATATCGGCGACAACCTGATGATCTTCGAGGCCATCAACCTGGCAAAGCCGGGCGACGTATTGGTGATCGATGGGGGCGACAACCCCAATCAGGGCGGGTTCGGCGACGTGCTGGCCGCCGCCTGCATCGGCAAGGGCATCGTCGGCTTCGTCGTCAGCGCCGGGGTGCGCGACGGGCGCGGCCTGCGCCAGATCGGCTTCCCGGTCTTCTCGCTCGGCCTTTGCATGAAGGGCACCTCCAAGGATACGCTGGGCACCATCAACCACCCCGTGGTGGTGGGTGGCGAGCTGATCGCCCCCGGGGACATCGTCTGCGGCGATGACGATGGCGTCGTCGTCGTCCGCGAGAAGGATATCGGCAAGCTCATCACCGCCTGCCGGGAGCGCGACGACCACGAGAACCACATGATGGAGCTGCATCGCCAGGGCAGGATGGACATCGAGGATCGCTACCAGATGATGCGATCCAAAGGCTGCGTCTGGTCCGACTGACCGCTCCGCGAGGGGGAGGGAGACACCATGTCCGAAAAGAAGGATCGGCCGGCGCTGACGGCGAACATACTGTCCGGCATCTTCTTCATCCTGGTTGCCGGCTGCTTCTATGCCGGCTCGTCCAACCTGGGAATGGGCACGAATTTCCAGCCCGGTCCGCGTTACATGCCCACGATCATCGCCGCCCTGATCTTCAGCCTCGGCGTGGTGCTGCTGGTGCAGGACCTTCGGGCCACGACCCGGTCCGAGCGTTGGGAAATGCCCCGGCTGCGCCCCTTCCTCGCCGTGGGCGGGATTCTCGGTTTCGCCCTCCTCATCGAGCCGGCGGGGTTCATCGTGGCCGCGCTGTTCCTCATCGTCACATCCAGTCTCGCCTATGGCCGGCTGAAG